>Ga0326597_10000032_pt1 | contig 217928 bp, 213 predicted proteins | sample RVTome_12_FD_203789 | JGI IMG/M metagenome (GOLD analysis project Ga0326597, IMG submission 203789) | Soil microbial communities from uranium-contaminated site in the Upper Colorado River Basin, Wyoming, United States - RVT100D185 | ecosystem: Environmental > Terrestrial > Soil > Contaminated...
GGCGTACACGCAGCTGAGCAGCATCGATGAGCTGGTGGCCGCGCGCACGGAGCGAGCGCCCGCTGAGGGCGAGGACGGGCACGAAGCGGCCCACGAAGCGGCGAGCGACGACCCTAGCGTGGCGCTGGGATCGATCATCTCGCCGCTGCCGATCCCGGACGTGGACGCGGGGGCGTTCATCGAGGCGTTCCGGCAGGTGGACGGGGTGGATGGGGCTATTGGCGTAGTGCGCGGGCCGGTGCCCGTGAGCAACATGGCGAAGGGCCAGACGGAGCCGCTGGCGCTGGTCATGGGGCTGCCCGACGACATGACGGGGTTCGAGGCCGACCTGGAGACGCTGGACGGGAAGCCGGCGCCGATCACCGAGCTGGGCGCGAACGAGGTGTACGCGAACGAGACGGCGGCGGAGAAGCTGGACATCGAGCCGGGCGACCGTCTGACGTTGTACGCCCAGGGGCAGCCTTCGGAGTTCACAGTGAAGCGCATCGTGAAGGACCGGCTGCTGACGGGGTCGCTGCTGGGGGAGACGTTCGGCTTCACGATGGGAATCGACCAGGCGCGGGAGCTGTTCGGGCGGCCGGACGAGGTGGACTTCATCGCTGTCTCGAACAACGGCGGGGCGCGCGAGGGTGTGCGCGACTCGGAAGCGGTGACGGACCGTCTGAACGAGGTGCTGAAGGACTCGCAGTGGACGGCGGAGACGACCAAGAAGGACCTGGTGGAATCGGCGAGCGTGCTGGCGAGCTTCCTGACAACGTTCTTCGTGATCCTTGGGCTCTTTTCAATCGCGGCGGGGATGCTGCTGATTTTCCTCATCTTCGTGATGCTGGCGGCAGAGCGAAAAATGGAGATGGGGATGGTGCGCGCGGTGGGGACGAAGCGCAGCCACCTGGTGCAGATGTTCATGTCGGAGGGCATGGTCTACAACATGGCGGCGGCCGCGGTGGGCTGCGCGCTGGGGATCGTGGTCTCGATCGTGATGGTGGGGGTGATGGCGCGGCTGCTCGCGGACTTCGGCCTGCAGATCACGTTCCATGTGACAGCGCGGAGCCTGATCGTCTCGTACTCGATAGGAGTGGTACTGACATTCCTTACGGTGACGTTCTCGTCGTGGCGAATCGGCAACCTGAACATCGTGAGCGCGATCCGCGACACGGATGACCCGGTAACGACGAAGGCGCGACCGGCGGGCGGACGCGGCGTGGGCCACGCGTTGCGGATGGTGGCCTGGGTGCTGTTCAAGTCCGAGAACTGGGAAGAGTTCTGGCGAGCCCTTGGTGTTGGCTTTACGGCGATCGCCTGTATAGCGGCAGCGATCGCTCTTATCATCTGGGGAGCTGTGTCACTCGGTGATGATGGCACGGGGGCCATCATCCGACTTGCGATGGGCGGGCTGCTCATCCCAGTTGGCGCCGCGTCGGGCGCGGTCGGATTCCGCTACCTCATACAAAACCGGTTCTTCGCGCTTATCGGTGTGATGGGAACTGGAGTACTGCTGGCGGCGTGCGGGTATGTGCTGTTTCAAATCGCAGGCAAGACCTATGAGACGTCTGCCGCCGGCAGCACTATCGCGGTGCTGTTTGCGGTGGTGGGTGGGTTCCTGATCGCGGGCGGGGCGGGGCTGATCCTGATCGGGCTGAGCCAGATCTTCCAGCCGGGACCGCTGATGCTCGTCGCGGGCCCCATCCTCATATGGTGGGGGTGGAACGTGGCGATGGCGTTCCAGTTCGGGGCGGGGCTAACGCTGCTGATCATCGGCGCGGCGCTGCTGATCCGGTTCCTGGGTGCGCCTGCCCGGCCGGTGTTCACCGCGATGGGGCTCGTGATGTTGTTCTTCTGGCTCCTGTTCGCGGGCAACAATGTGCCCTGGATCAAGCAGATGGACGGCGACATCGAGATGTTCTTCTTGAGCGGGGTGACGATGGTGCTGGCCGGCACGTTCGTGCTGGTGTACAACGCCGACCTGCTCCTCCAGGGCCTGACGATCGTGGGCGGGACGATCTCGTCGCTGGTGCCGTCCATCAAGACAGCGGTGGCGTATCCGCTGGCGAACAAGTTCCGAACCGGCATGACCATCGCCATGATCTCGCTGGTGATGTTCGCGCTGGTGATGTTTTCGACGATGAACGAGAACTTCGACCGGCTGTTCAACAGCGACGACGCGCTGGCGGGGTACGACGTGCTGGTCATCGAGAATCCGAGCAACCCGCTGGACGACCTGGTGGCGGTGCTGCGCGACAACAACTATCCGACCGACGGGATCGCGGGGGCCGACAAGGTGTCGGTAGCAAACCGGCAGGTCTCGAAGTTCAGCCAGCTGAACGTGGAAGGCCAGGATCCGCACGGCTACAACGTGTACGGTATGTCGCCGGAGTTCATCGCGAACAGCGACCTGACCTTCCAGGCGCGGGCGACAGGATTCGAAACGGACGAGGCGGTGATGGACGCGCTGGCGAGCGACCCGGACTACGTGATCGTCGACGCGTTCGCGATCACGCAGGACTTCGGTCCGCCAGGGCCGTTGAAGGGCATCGACCCGACGGAACGGTCGTTTGAGCCGGTCCCGCTGGAGCTGATCGACACGGCGACGGGGACCTCGCGGCGCGTACAACTTATCGGGATCATCTCGACGCCGGCGAGCGGGCTGTTCACGGGGCTGTTCGTGCCACAGCAGACGTTCGACGACGTGTTCACGCGACCGGAGACAACGCTGGACTATGTGCGGCTGAACCCGGGGACGAGCGCGAACGAGACGGCGAAGGGCATCGAGAAGACGCTGCTGGCGCAGGGGGCGCAGGCGGACTCGCTGCGGCAGGTGGTGGAGGACTACCAGGCGCAGAGCAGGGGCTTCCTGTACCTGATGCAGGGGTTCATGGGGATCGGTCTGTTCGTGGGGATCGCGGCGGTGGGCGTGATCGCCTTCCGTACGGTGGTGGAACGGCGGCAGCAGATCGGCATGCTGCGGGCGATCGGCTACACGCGACGAGCGATCGCTCTGAGCTTCCTGATGGAGTCGTCGTTCACGGCGCTGCTGGGCATTTTCAGCGGCATCGCGCTGGGCCTGATGCTGGCGCAGCAGCTGGTGGGGACTGACGAGTTCGTAGCCGGGGGTGTGACCAGCTTCTACATTCCGTGGCTGCAAATCCTTGCGATCGCGGGGTTCGCGTTCGTGGCGTCGCTGATCATGACGATCATCCCATCGAGGCAGGCGTCGAGCATTCCGATCGCGGAGGCGCTGCGGTACGAGTAGCCGCGACCGCCCACTGATCTGAACGAAGCCGCTCGTGTCCCACCGGCGGCTTCGTCGTTTGATAGGAACGCGCGTTGGAGTTCCGGGCGGTGTTAGCGCGGATTTCGCGGGGGAATCCGCGCTACGATTCTCCTATCACCGCAAGGCGAGGCACGCCTCGCCCCCACGCCGGGTTGTGCATCGAGGAGGCAACATGCGGCGGTCTGTCGTTCTCGTCTCGGATCCGATCGCGGAGTTGCAGGAGCTGGCGCAGGAGATGGAGGCGGCGGGGTTCGAGGCGGTGTGGCTGACGGACTTCTATAATCGCGACGCGTTCGTGCGGATGGCGGCGTGCGGGGTGGCGACTTCGCGAATCAAGATCGCGAGCGGTATCGCGTACGCATTTGCGCGATCGCCGGTGCTGACAGCGGCTGCGGCGGCGGACCTGGACGAGATCACGGGTGGGCGGGTGATCCTGGGGCTGGGGACCGGGACGAAGAGGATGCAGGAGTCGTGGTATGGCCTGATGTTCGAATCGCCAGCGCCGAAGGCGGCCGAGGTTGTGCGGCTGTTGCGGGCGCTATGGCAGGCGCCGGGCGCGCAGCCGTTCCGCTTCGACGGGCGGTTCTACAAGATCGCGATCGACTTCTTCGGGAGGCCGGGCCGTGTGCGGAAAGACATCCCGGTGTACATGGCGGGCGTGAACCGCGTCATGGTGCACACGGCGGGGACGGTGGCGGACGGCCTGGTGGGGCATCCGCTGTATTCGCGGCGGTACATCGCTGAAGTGGTGCGGCCGGCCCTCGAGGACGGGCTGGCAAGCACGGGACGCGCGCACGACGCGTTCGACCTGGCCGGGTACGTGATCACCTCGATCGCCGATGACCGGGAGCAAGCGCGGCTGGAAGCGCGGCGGCAGATCGGCTTCTACGCGACGACACTTACGTACGACGCGATTCTGGACCTGCACGGCTGGCAGGCGGAGAAGGAGGCGATCCGGGCAGCGTGGCGGAAGCTCGATATGAGAGCATTGGCGGACGCCGTTTCGGACGCGATGGTCGATCAGATCGCGATCGCGGGGACGGCCGACGAGTGCCGGGAGCAGCTGGGGCGGTACGAGGGGCTGCTGGACCATGTGCTGTTGTATCCGCCCTCGGTTGGGATGCGGGCGGAGCGGGTGCGGGAAAACTACCGGTTGATCGCGGAGATGTTCGGGCCAGGGCGGGGATGAGGCGCGCGCGGGTGGTGGGATGAACCGACCGTCCCTTGGGGAACCCGCCCATCGAATCGAGCGAGCTAGAAAGCCCGCGCTTCGGTAGTCGTATCACGGCGGGGCGAGGCATGCTCTCGCCCCTACAGGGGTTGGCCGGCTCGGCCTTCCGTGAGTCGTGCTGGTTCTGCGGTGAGTTTGATGATCTCATAGGCGGCGGCGAGATCCTGGGCACGGCGATCGGGGGCGGGGCGGAACATGGCGAACTGCACGGCGACGCACTGTTCCAGAAGGTTCGTGGTGAGGCGGGCGGGCCAGCGGTCGATGCCGGCGCGGCGCATGCCCTGTTCCATTTCGCGGCGGGTCATGGCGTAAGCGGGAAAGTCGAAGCGGGCGCTAAGGTACTGGCGCACGGCTGCGGCGATGGCTCCGTAGAAGGCTGACGGATCGAATGCGGCGAGATCGGCGCGGGCGATCGCATCGAGGGCTTTGCGGGCTGCTTCCGCTGGCGTTGGGGGCGGCGCTGGCGCGAGGGGCGCCGGCAGTTCCGGACGCAGAGCGATGGTGCGACGCACGAGCCAGTATCCGAGTGCGGTGAGGCCCGCCATGATGGCAACAAAGGTGGCGGGAACGACGGGCGGCGGCGCGGGCTGGGGGATATCGAGCTGAGGCTTGAGGGGCCGGAGCGTGTCGGTGCCGGGCTGGAGCACGCTATCGACCGTGAAGGCGGCGGCCGGCGAGGGGACGACGCCGGTGCCGCCATCGGCCGCCTTCCAGGCGATCTGGAGCGGGGGCACGACGGCGGGGCCGGTCGTAAAGGACACCAGTGTGTAGACGAGCGTCGTGCGCTCGACGCTGTCGGTCTTGGTGGTCTCTGGATCGGCGCGGGCGATGGCTTCTGAGCCGCCGAAATCTGCGTCGAGAGCAGGGCCTTCGATCTTCGTACCGGGGTCGTGGTCGACGACGATGGTGAGCGCCAGGCGATCACCGACGGTGGCGACGAAGGGATCGACGGTGGCGGAGACGACGACGGGCGTGGCGGCGTAGGCGGGTGAGGAGAGCGCTGCCGCAAAGAATAGGGCGACGAGTCCGAGCGCGAGCTTCTGCACTGGAACAGTGTAGTGTGAATGGGGCCGGGGCCTTGCTCGAGGAATGCGCGGCCGGCCTGCTGTCGCCAGCTCTTCGAAGGGCGGTTGTGCCACATCATCGGGTGCTCACCGAGGCATGTGACTTATGCTTCTGCTTCGGCGCGCTCGATGAAGAGCTCGGTGAGCTGGGAGAGAGCGCTGTAGGCGAGGATGATGTAGTCGCGGGGGTGGAGGTCGTCGAGCTTCTTGAGCTTTTCGTCGCGGGCCTGGACGGGGTCGAGGCCGCCGAACTCGGCGCCATCGCCGAAATCGATCTTCACCTCGAGTTCGTACAGGCCACCGTCCTCGCCAACGACGATGCAGCCGAAGCCGGTGCGCTCGGCGCCTTCCAGATTGACCTCGACGGCGTTCGTGAAGAAGGCCCCGGGAAAGGGCGGGAAGGGGCGGAGGGACTTCGCCGTCTCCTCCAGGAGGAGCTGAAGCTGTTGCGCGGTGCGTTCGATGATGAGATCGGCTTGCTGCTTGCGTGCGAGGGCGTCGTTGCTCATTGCTCGTCATGGTAACGAGGAGGTTCGCGACGGGCGATTCGCGGCGCCGTAGAATCACCGTGGCTTGACGAGGCACCATGAACCCGTGCAATTCTGCACATGCGGTCAGCGGCGATGGTGGTAGAATCTACGCATCGGGCCAGACCGGAGCGGATTGCACAGATTTGAGTACCTTTTCGTCGCCGAACCAAGCGCCCACCTCCACACCGGCGCATGATCGCTGGCTGACGCTGGGGCAGGCCTGTCGGCTGCTGAATGTCGACGAATCGACGCTGCGGCGCTGGGCTGACGCAGGACAGGTGCGGACGTTCCGCACTCCGGGGGGCCACCGGCGGTTCGCTGAGGGCGACGTGCGTGCGATCGTGAATGGCGGGCGCAGCCGGAAGCAGCAGTACTCCAGCGAGGTGGAGGAGGTGGCGACGCGCCGCATCCGGCGGCAGGTGCATAGCCGCGGCAACGCCGACTGGTACGCGAGCGTGGACGACGCACAGCGGGAGAAGCTGCGCGGGATGGGGCGGCGGTTGATGTCGCTGGTGGCGGACTACGTCGCGAAGCGCGGACGCAAGACATCGTTGCTGGAGGAAGCACGTACGACGGGCACACAGTACGGCGACGAACTGGCGCACGCGGGGATGTCGCTGTCGCAGGCGATGCACGCGTTCACATTCTTCCGGCGGAGCCTGGACCAATCGGCGAAGCAGGCGCTGTCGAAGCAGGGCACGCCGCCAGCGGAGGCTGTGGAAGTGTGCGAGCAGATCATGGCGTTGGCGGACGAGGTATTGCTGGGGATCGCGGGGGCGTATGAGGCCGGTCGTTAGGCGAAGGTGGCTGGTCGGTAGTCGCTAGGCGGTGACATGGCGCTGTATCCGATTTTCGTTGAGGCGAAGGGGCGGCGGGTGCTCGTCATCGGCGGTGGGCACGTGGGCGCGGAGAAGGTGCGCGGACTGCTGGCGGCGGAGGCAGAGATCACGCTGGTGGCGCCAGAGCTGATCGAGGAGCTGCGGGAGCACGCGGAGGCGGGGCGCATCACACACATCGCGCGGGCGTACCAGGAGCAGGACCTGGACGGCGGCTGGGAGTGGGTGATGGTGGCGACGGACGACGGCGCGATCAACGCGGACGTGGCGCGCGCGGCGAAGGCGCGCGGGATGTGGGTGAACGCGGCGGACGATCAGAAGCACTGTGACTTCATCCTTCCGGCAGTGGTTCGCAAGGGGAAGATCACGCTAGCGGCGTCGACGTCGGGGTCGAGCCCGGCGCTGGCGCGGCGGCTGCGCGAGGAGCTGGACGCGTATCTGACGGAAGACATGCCGGCGCTAGCTGACCTGCTGGCGGAGGTGCGCGCGGAGCTGCGGCAACTGGGGATGAAGGTGGGGAGCGACCAGTGGCAGCAGGCGATCGATGAGCGGCTGCGGGTGTTGCTGGCGCAGCGGAGGTATCAGCAGGCGCGCGCGCATCTGCTGGCCGGGCTTGGTATCGAGCTGCCGCCAACGCGCGCGCTGGAAGACGGCGCGGAGACAGAGGAAGACGACGCGATCCGCGCGATCGAAAAGCAGCAGGCGGAAGCCACGCGAGGCATGTAGGAATGCAGATCTCCGTTGTCGGCATCTCACACAGGACGGCGCCGGTGGCGGTGCGGGAACACTTCGCGCTGGACGCGGACGAGCTGCGGGCGGTGCTGTTGCGGCTGGGCGATCGACACGCGGGAGCGGCGGTGCTCTCCACATGCAACCGCACGGAGGTGTACGTCACGGACCCGCGGCCGGTCGATGACCCGCGGCCAATCGTGGCGTTGCTGGCCGAGATCAAGGGCGGGCAGCCGATGGAGGGGGCACCGTTTTCGGCGCTGAGCGGCGACGAGGCGTCACGCCACCTGTTCCGGGTGGCGGCAGGCATCGAGAGCATGGTGGTGGGCGAGAGCGAGGTCCTGGGGCAGGTGCGGGGGGCGTTCACCGCAGCGACGCAAGCGGGCACGCACACGCCGGCCCTGTCGCGGCTGTTCCACACAGCGATCCGGGTGGGACGGAAGGTACGCGAGAGGACGTCGATCGGACGGCGGCCAGTATCGGTGAGCTCGATGGCGGTGGAGCTGGCGCGACAAGGACCGGGCGATCTCGCCGATAAGACGGTGTTGGTCATCGGCGCGGGGGAGGCGGGCCAGCTCACGGCGAACAACTTGATCGGCGCGGGCGTGGCGAAGATGATCGTATCGAGCCGCAGCGCCGAGCGCACTGTGGACATTGCGCAGGCGCTGGGGGCGCGGCCGGCGGCCTTCGAGCGGCGAGCGGCGGCAATGGCTGAGGCGGACATTGTGATCTCGTCGACGGCGGCGCACGACCACGTGATCGACCGGGCGATGGTGGAACAGGCGATGGCGGGACGCGGTGCGCGGCCGCTGCTGCTGATCGACATCGCCGTGCCGCGCGACATCGATCCGGGAGCGCGCGAAGTGGAGGGCGTGCGGCTGTACGACATCGATGAGTTGCAGTCGTTTGCGGAGCGCAACCTGGAGCTGCGGCGAGGTGAGCTGGCGGAGGCGGAGGCGATCGTCGAGGAGGACGTGGCGAAGTTCGGCGAGTGGCTGCGGTCGCTGGCAGTGGTGCCGACGGTGGCGGCGCTGCAGGAGCGGGCGGACGCCTTGCGGCTAAAGGAGTTGGAGCGCACGCTCTCGCGGATGGACCTTTCGGCGGAGGACAGGGCGCGGATCGAGGCGATGACGTCCGCGCTGGTGAAGAAGCTCCTGCATGCGCCGATCCAACGGTTGAAGGACCCCGGGGACGGCGAGCGTTACGCGCCTGCGGCGCGGGCGCTGTTCGGGTTGGATGATGCCGTCGACGAGGCCGCGTTCGAGGATGAGACGCTGGGTGGGATGGACGACCGCGGCGACGCGCCCGTGGCAGCACGGGGTGGACGCGGCTAAGCTCTGTCCTGCTCACCTCCCGGTAGCAACACCCATACCCGCGGCTAACGCATCAACGCGCGGGCGCCTGTAATCTGTGGCATCTGTGGCTGAACAACGAACCTTCATCGTCGGAACGCGGGGATCACGGCTGGCGCTGGCGCAGACGCGGCTCGTGGTCGACGCGTTGCGTGCGGCGCATCCGGGCGCGCGCTTCGACGTGCGGGAGATCACGTCCCAGGGCGACCGGGACACGAAGCCGCTGTCGGAGATCGGCGGGCTGGGCGTGTTCACGAAGGCGCTTGAGGATGCGCTGCTGGTAAGCGAAATCGACATCGCGATCCACAGCATGAAGGACCTGCCGCCGGTGCTGACGGCGGGGCTGACGATTGCGGCAGTGCCGGAACGAGCAAGCGCGCTCGACGCTCTGGTGACGAAGGATGGACTTCGGCTGGAGGAACTTCCGGCAGGCGCTCGACTTGGAACTGGCAGCGGGCGGCGCGCGGCACAGGTCCGAGCGATGCGGCCGGATGTCGCGGTGCTGGAGATCAGAGGGAACGTCCCGACCCGCATCCAGAAGGTGGACGACGGCGAATTCGACGGCGTAATACTCGCCGTGGCAGGGCTGACGAGATTGGACCTTGTGGATCGGATCGCGCAGACGTTTACCGTAAGGGAGATGACTCCCAGCCCGGGGCAAGGTGCGCTCGCGATCGAGGTCCGGGCGGAGGACGCAGAGGCCATCGCCCTCGTGACTCCGCTGGACCATCTCGCCAGTCGAGCCGCTGTGACTGCGGAACGAGCACTTCTGGCTGAACTCGGCGCAGGCTGCAAGACGCCGATCGGCGCACATGCTGAGGTCGAAGGGAACGCCGTGCAGCTTGCCGTCGCGGTCGCTGCAGGTCCAGACAGGGTGGAGTGGTTGCGCACATCCCTGTCGAACGCCGGGCAGATGTCGCGCGGCGGACGTCATCAGTCTGACACGGAGATCCTGCTTGGTATCGCGGAACGCACCGGGAAGCACGCGGCGCAAACGATCCGCGATGCTGGCTGGCTGACGGATGGCGAGGAACGCCGTGAGCACTGACGGTCCGCCTAATCCAGACATGGGTGCAGCAGGGCGCACCGACAACGCACCCCAAGCCGGGTTTGTCTCGCTCGTCGGGGCGGGGCCGGGCGATCCGCAGCTCATTACGGTGGGAGCGGTGGCGCGGCTGGCGGAGGCGGACGTGGTCGTGTACGACCGCCTGGCGAACCCGGCACTGATTCGGTACGCGCGCCCCGGGGCGGAGCTGATCTACGTCGGCAAGACGCCGGAGCATCACACGCTGCAGCAGCACGAGATCAACGCACTGCTTGTAGCGAAGGGACGAGCGGGCAAGCGCGTCGTGCGGCTGAAGGGCGGGGATCCGTTCGTTTTCGGTCGGGGTGGCGAGGAGGCGGAGGCGCTGGTCGAAGCGGGCGTGCCGTTCGAGGTACTGCCGGGGGTGACATCAGCGGTGGCCGCGGCGGCGTACGCGGGGATTCCCGTGACGCATCGCGGGGTGGCGTCGTCGTTTGCGGTGATCACGGGCCACGGTCCCGACACCGGGGATGAAGGCGCCGAGCTATCCGTCGACTGGGCCAAGGCGGCCACGGCGACGGACACGGTGGTGTTCTTAATGGGTATCGGCAGGCTCGAGGAGATTGCCGCGAAGCTGGTCGAGCACGGCCGCCCGGCCGATACGCCGGTCGCGGTCATCGAGTGGGGCACGCTGCCACGGCAGCGGACTGTCGCGGGTACGCTGGCGACGATCGTGGGCGACGTGCGGGATGCGGGGTTACAGCCACCCTCGGTCGCGGTCGTCGGCGAGGTAGCGCGGCTTCGGGAGCGGCTGCGGTGGTTCGACGCGCGGCCGCTGTGGGGCAGTCGGGTGCTGGTCACGCGCACGCGGGAGCAGGCGAGCGAGCTGTCGCGGCTGCTGGAGCAGCAGGGCGCCGACGCGATCGAGCTGCCGACGATCGAAGTCGTCGAGACGGCGAACGCGGACGAGTTGTCGACGGCGATCGAGAGCCTGCGGACATCGGCCTACAACTGGATCGTGTTCACCAGCCCGAACGCGATCAGCATCTTCATCCGGCACCTACGGAACCGGGAGTTGGACGCGCGCGCGTTCGGCCGCGCGCAGATCGCCGCCATCGGGCCGGGGACCGCAGCGGCGCTGTCGCGCGTAGGACTGACGGCGGACCTCGTCCCGGAGGAGTACGTCGCCGAGGGGCTGCTGAACGCGCTCGAGGGCCGGGTACTGCGTGGGGCGCGAGTGCTGCTTCCGCGAGCGGAAGGTGCGCGGGACACGCTGATCGAAGGACTCGAGGCGAAGGGCGCGCGGGTCGACGAGCTGCGGCTCTATCGCGCCGCGGTGCCGCGTGACCCCGACATCGAGGGGCTGCGCCGCCTGCTAGCCGGGGAGATCGACGTGGTGACGTTCGCTTCGTCATCTGCCGTACGCAATCTCATCGAGATGCTGGGCGGCGACATCGAGGCCCTGCGCCGCGTACGGATCGCGGCGATCGGCCCGGTGACGGCGCAGGCCGTGCGGGAGGCGGGGCTGGAGGTGGCAGTGACGGCGGCGGAGTACACGATCCCGGGGCTGGTGGCGGCGATCGTCGCGGCAAGTTGAAGTCCCTCGTACACTTGTCGCATGCCTGACGCGCCCATTCTCTCTGCGTCCATCGCGGCGCACGCTGGACTGATCCGCATGCAGCGGGTGGAGAAGCACAACGCCTTCAACCGCGAGCTGGACGCGGCCGTGGGAGCGGCGCTGGCGGAGATGGACGCGGATTCCGGTGTCCACTGCGCGGTGCTGACGGGCACGGGCGATGCCTTTAGCGCGGGGGCGGACATGACGGAGGCCGTCGCGGCCATCGACGGAAAGGGGCGGACGGAGGGCATGGCGGCAACGTACGCAGCCGTCGCGTCGTTCCGGAAACCGCTCATCGCGGCGGTGAACGGCATCTGCTACGGCGGCGGTGCGCTGGTGGCGATTCTGTGCGATATCCGCATCGCATCGGACACGGCGGCATTCCGGTTCCCGGGCGCGGCTTACGGGCTGGTCGTCGGTGGGGCGCAGCTGCCACGAATCATCGGGCCGGCGTACGCGAAGGAGCTTCTGTTCACGGCGCGCGTGGTGAAGGCGGACGAGGCGCTGCGGATGGGGCTGGTGAATACGGTGGTGCCGCAGGCGCAGGTGCTGGACGCCGCGATGGAGATGGCGCGGCAGATCGCGCAGAACTCGGCGCCCGCGCTGATCGCGACGAAGCAGACGGTGGACCGGGCGACGCAGATTGACGCGGGCCTGGCGGCGGAGGCGGAGCACAACCGCGAGCTGCGGACGTCGCCGGAGCACCACAAGCGGTTCAGGGCGGCGGCAGAGCGCGTGGCAGCGCGCGGGAAACAGCCGAAGAACGGCTGAGCCCCACACTTCACGAACTGATCATGACGACGGGGGGCGCGGACGGCGTCGTGTTTGTATCCTGACCGACACACAACCGCCGGCGGAGCGGTCATCTCGGGAGCGGAGATCATGACCTCACAGGTGCCCTGGGAAGCGGGTGGAACCTCGGTCGAGGAGATCGTGGGCGGATACAACTGGGAAGCCGCGCTCTCGGAGCGTGGCCGGGCCTCGGCGTGGACGCCGTGGTGGATGAGCACGTTGCCGCCGCCGCCAGTCGAACCGATCATGCTTACGGGGGGCATCCCCGACCCCGCGTCGCTGCCGTTCGACGACCTGATCGCGGCGAACGAGACCGTGCTGCGGCGGGAAGGGGCGTTCGCGCTGCAGTACGGCGGGCCACAGGGCTACGACGGGCTGCGCCAGTGGCTGGCCGACGACATCAACGCGCGGGAGGGGCTGAGCCTGACGGCCGCGAACTTCGTGCTGACCTGCGGGTCGGCGGGGGCGTTTCACGACGTTTTGACGACGTTTGTCGACCCGGGAGACGCAGTGATCCTGGAGCAACCGTGCTATCCGGGAAGCACGCGCGTCGCGCGCTCGCTGCTGCCGGAGATCGCGGGCGTGCCCGTGGATGAGGACGGGATCGTCATCGACGACCTGGAGCGCGTCGTGGCGCAGCTGATCGCGGCCGGCCGCCGGCCCAAGGTGTTGTACACCATCAGCAACTTCCAGAACCCGAACGCGGGGACGATGAACCTGGACCGTCGGCGCGCCGTCGCGGAGATCTGCCGGCGCCACGACATCCTGATTGCGCAGGACGACGCGTACGGCGGGATCAGCTTCGATGTGGAGCCGCACCCATCGCTGTTCACGGTGGCGGGCGGGACGGGTGCGGTGCTGATGGGCACCTTCAGCAAGACGCTAGCGACGGGTCTGCGCGTGGGGTGGGTGATGGGCGAGCAGACGGTGGTGGACGCCGTCACGCGGATGCGCTTCGACATGGGCGTATCGCCGTGGACATCGCGGGTGCTGCACGAGTATGCGGCGAGCGGGAAGTACGGCGCGCACGTGCCGAAGATGGTGGCCATCTACCAACGCAAGCGCGACGCGATGCTAGGGGCGCTGGACGAGCGCTGTTCGGGGTTCGGGACGTGGGGTGTGCCGAAGGGCGGGTTCTTCGTCTGGATGAAGCTCGCGGGCGGCATCGACACGAAGAAGCTCCGGTTTACGGCGAACGAGGAGGCGGTGGGGTACGTGGGGGGCGAGGCGTTCTTCGCGGACGGGAGCGGGGCGGACTACATCCGCCTGTGTTACAGCAACGTGGCGGAGAAGGAGATCCCGGAGGCAGTGAAACGCCTGGGGCGCGCGCTTGAGCGCGCCTCCTCTTAGAGGGACCACCCCTGGCCGGGGCCAGGGACTGCTTCAGATTCTCATCGATGTTCGCGGAGGGTTAGCGTGACTATGGAACCATCCCGATGAGCAAGCCGCGCGCGATCATCGACGTCCACACGCACGCCTTTCCACCGCGCATCATCGAGCGGCGGGAGGAGCTGCTGGAGACGGAGCCGGCGTTTTCGGAGATCTACGGCAACGCCGAAGCGAAGATGGCGACGGCCGAGGACATACTGGCTTCGATGGACGCGGCCGGCGTCGAGGCTAGCGTGCTCTGCAACTTTGCATGGCGGAGCGAGGTGCTGATCGAGGCGACGAACGACTATCTCATCGAGTGGGGGCAGCGCTCGAATGGCCGGCTCCTGCCGTTCGTATCGGTGTACTTCCCGCCGGACGCCGGGGCACACGGCCGGGCCGAGATGGAGGACGCGCCATCGGCGGCCAAGCGCGGCGTGCGTGAACGCCTGCGCGACCTGGCAGCGGCGGGCGCGCGCGGCATTGGCGAGCTGCGACCTGACGGCAGCGGCTACAACCTGGGCGATAGTGACGAGGCCGACCTTCTGGCGTGGGCGGCGGCGGCGTTCGACCTGCCGCTGCTGGTGCACGCGAGCGAGCCCGTCGGCCATCGATACGCGGGCAAGCTGGGAGGGCCGATCGACTCCATCGCGGCGTTCGCGCGGAGCGCCGCAGGGGTCACCATTATCGCGGCGCATTGGGGTGGCGGACTCCCGTTCTACGCGCTGATGCCAGAGGTACGGGACGCTCTGGAGCAGGTGTACTTCGACACATCGGCGAGCCACGTGCTGTACGACCCGTCAATCTACAGGCGGGTCATCGACCTGGTGGGGGTGGAGAAGATCCTGTGGGGCAGCGACTTTCCGTTGACATCGCAGGCGAAGGCTCTGGAGCGGACGGGCGCCGCGGAGCTGACGGGCGACGAGCTGGCGGCGGTGCTCGGCGGCAACGCTGGGCGGCTGCTGAACCTGTAGCGACGCTCCGGCCGCACCCTACACTGCACGCATGCTCGAGCAGGGGCGGCCTCACGCACGCAGCCTGCGGCTCTTCGTCGCGATCGAACTGCCGGAGGCGATGCGGCAGGCACTGCGGGATACCATCGATGCGCTGAAACATGCGGGCGCGGACGAGGGATTGCGCTGGGTGCGACCTGAGGGCATTCACCTGACGCTGAAGTTCCTGGGCTCGACGATGGAAGAGCACGTGCCCGCGATCAACACGGCGCTTCGGGTGGCGGTGCGGGAGGCCGCGCCGTTCGAGCTGCGGCCGGAGGGCACGGGTGCGTTCGGCGGGCGGCGGAACCTGCGGGTGGTGTGGGTGGGCCTAGCGGGCGAGACGGGAGCGGTGGTCGCGCTGGCCGAGCGGGTGGACGCGGCACTGGAGCGGCTGCGGTTCCCGCGTGAACAGCGCGCGTTGAATCCGCACCTCTCACTCGCGCGCGTGCGGGAGGACGCGTCGCCGGAACAGCGCGTGCGCATCCACGACATCGTGTCGGCATTCGGGACGCCCGTGTTCCCGGCGTTCCGTGTGTCGAGCGTGAGCCTGATGGAGTCGACGCTGCAACGGGGCGGGGCGGTGTACCGGCAGGTGTCTGTGTATCCGTCAGAGGGGGCGGGATGACGGTGGAGCGGGTGATCGCGATCGACTGGTCGGGCGATGCCAAGCACGCTTCGGAGAAGATCTGGGTGGCTGTCGTCGAGGAGGGTGTGCTCACGGAATTGAGAAACGGCCGTTCACCGTCCGACATTGTCGGCTTCCTCGATGAACTGGCAACCAACGATCCCAGCGTGATTGTGGGCTTCGATTTCGCGTTCTCGTTCCCGTGCTGGTTCGCAGAGACATTTGGGACGGCTCAGGACGTGTGGGCGGCGATTGGGAAGGAATCCTTCCCGGATTGGAGAAACGAAGTACCGCCATTCTTTGGCACCACGAATCCCCAGTACGCTGGATCGGGAACGCAATGGCGACTCACAGACCTCGCCATGCGGTCGAAGTCAGTCTTCAAGGTCAGCGGCGTCGGCTCAGTTGGCACCGGATCGATCCGAGGAATGCCAATTCTGACTCAATTGTCATCGCGAGGATTCAGTATTTGGCCTTTCATGCCTCCGGCTTTGCCACTTGTGGTCGAGATCTACCCTCGGGCCTGCTTGGTACCTGAGCGGGCGCGAAATTGCCAGCCTCGATTTTCCAAGACGAATCCCCTTCACCGTCGTCAATACTTTGCGGAGGTCCTGTCGGGAGTTTGGCTGGACCTCGCTACCAGCACCGAGGACGCATTCGACGCGGCCACCGCTGCATTAGCGATGTGGGATGGACGGCACGATCTTGAGTCTCTACGCGAGATTACGGAAGAAACGCTCCTCCGCGAGGGCATCATCTGGTCGCCAAGGTGGCGAACGGTTCATGCTGAATGGCTCCGAACATGAAACTTAGCGGCTTCCTCGCGGGCGTCGTAATGTTGCTGGTCAGCGCTTGTGGCGGGGGTGGGTCTTCCGCGACGCCGGCGGGGGTGTACCTGTCGCTGGGGGATTCGGTGGCGGCGGGAAGTGGGGCCTCCGACGCGGGGACGGTGTCGTCCGCGGCGCTGGTGGCGCGGGATGAAGGCCTGGAGCTTGTGAACGTGGCGGTTGCCGGGGCGACGACGGCGGACGTAATCGAGAAGCAACTGCCGCAGGTGGGCAACGCCGTTCGTGGACGCGAGGTGGCGCTCATCACGCTGTCGGTGGGCGGAAACGACCTTGCGGCGTTGATTCCCAATGCCTCGTGCCAGGACGAGCCGCTGCCGGCGTCATGTCCCCTCGACGAGGCGCTTGTCGGCGTGGCGGAGCGGCTGGAAACGATCCTGTCCCGGCTGCGTGAGGCGTATCCGGACGCGCCGATCATCATGTTGGCGTACCCGAACTTCTTCTCGGGAACCGGGCATGTATTCGAGGGTCCTGCCTCGCGCGTGCTACCGCGGTTGGGAGAGACGATACGCGGAGCGTCGTCGCACTACGACGGCGTGCGGGTGGCGTCGCCGTCGTTCGAGGGGCGGGGTGGTGAGCTGACGCACGTGCTGGACGAGCGGTTCGATCCGCACCCGAACGATGCGGGGCACCGGCTGATCGCGGAGTCGATCGAGTCGGAGTACGGCGCGCTTCTACGACAAGGGTGATGCCTGTTGCGCCGTCTTGGCGCGCAGGGTAGCGGCAGAGAGGGGGAAGTCATGAAGTACAACCACATCGGGATACCAACGACCGGCTCGTTCGAGGGCGAGATCCCGCTGCCGCACCTGAAGCTCACGGTCAGCGACCACAAGAACAATCCGTTCGGCGTTCAGTGGCAACGCTACTGGGATGACGCGCCATATCCGGATCTGGTGAAGACGGTCGCGCATGTCGCATTCGAGGTCGATGCCCTCGAGGCGGCGATCGCGGGGCAGAAGGTCATCATCGAGCCGAACAGCCCGAGCACGGGAGTGATGGTGGCGTTCATCGAAGTGAACGGCGCGCCGATCGAACTGATGTAGGTCGACCGCAGCATTCGCCCTGACGTGTAACGTGCCCGCACGAGATGGAACTCGGGTCTGGGTGCGAGGTCCTAGCGTCGTCGCTCGAGGATCACCGCGACGCGGTCCAGGATGCGGTGACCGACGACGTACTTGCTCATCAAGGGGAGTTCCTCGGCCGTGCCATCGGCGCCGATGAGGATGACCTGGTTGGTGTCGTGGGCGAAGCCGGCCGCGGGCGCGGTGACGTCGTTCGCGACGATGAGATCGAGGCCCTTGGCGGCGATTTTGGCGGCGGCGTGCTCGCGCAGGTGCTGCGTCTCGGCCGCGAAGCCGACCTTCACGAAGGAGCCGCTCACGCTCGCGATGATGTCGGGATTGGGGATCAGCTCGACGGCGAGGCTGGCACCGGTGCGCTTGATCTTTTGCTCGGCAGCAGAGGCCGCCCGGAAATCTGCCGGCGCGGCGGCCATGATGAGCGCGTCCGCGCCTTCGACGGCGATGCGGACGGCGTCGGCCATGTCGGCCGTGGTCTTCACGTCGATGCGGTCGATGCCGTACGGCGTGGTCAGCGCGATAGGTCCGCAGATCAGGGTGACGCGGGCGCCACGGTCGCGGGCGGCCTCGGCGATGGCGACGCCCATCTTGCCCGACGAGCGGTTGCCGATGTACCGCACGGGGTCGATGGGCTCCTGCGTACCGCCGGCGCTTACGACGACGCGTTTGCCGGCGTAGTCGCCCTTCGCGCCGATCGCAGCACGCACGGCACCCAGCAGCGTCCCTGTTTCGACGAGGCGGCCGAGGCCAATGTGGCCGCTGGCGAGCCGGCCCTCTGCCGGACCGACGATGGTCACGCCGCGCTCGCGGATCGTCGCGACGTTGGCCTGCACGGCGTCGTGGGCCCACATCTTGCCATCCATGGCGGGGGCAACGAGCACCGGGGCGGTCGTCGCGAGGTAGGTGAGCGCGACCATATCGTCGGCCATCCCATGGGCCATCCGCGCGATCGTGGTCGCTGAGGCGGGAGCGATGAGCACCACGTCGGCGTGGCGAGCGAGCATCACGTGCTCTTCGGCCAGCGGCGACTGGGGGTCGTACATGTTGGTGAAGACGGGGCGGCCGGTGAGTCCGCGAAACGATAGCGGCGTCACGAACTGCTGGGCGGAGTTGGTAAGGATCACATCGACAAGCGCGCCCGCCTGCGTGAGTTTGCTGGCGGCGTCGACGGCCTTATAGCAGGCTATGCTGCCTGTGACGCCGAGGACGATGCGCCTGCCTTCCAGTGACCTGTCGGTCCACGCACGCGTGGTCATGTCAGTCTCGCCGCGCATTCATCTCGTACAGCAGGCGCAGGCCCTTCAAGGTGAGGTCCACGTCGACGTGATCGAAGGCATCGGTCTCCTTTGAGATGAGCTCGGCCCAGCCGCCGGTGCCGATGACCGTGGCCTTGCCACCCAGCTCGTGCTTGAACCTGGCCACCATGCCCTCAATCAAACCTACGTACCCGAGCAGCGTCCCGGACTGGATGGCCGCGACGGTGTTCTTGCCTATAGCTGTCTTCGGTCTTTCGAGCTCCACGCGATAGAGCTTTGCGGCCCGTGAAAAGAGGGCTTCCGAGGCGATCCCGATTCCAGGGGCGATGGCCCCGCCCAGGTACTCACCCTCGGCCGAGACGGCATCGAAGACGGTGGCGGTGCCGACGTCGACGATGATCAGGGGCGGCGGGCCATAGTCGTGGACGGCGGCGACGACGTCGACGATGCGGTCGGCACCGACTTCGCGCGGGTTGTCGTAGAGGATGCGGACACCCGTGCGGGTTCCCGTTCCGATGACGAGGGGCTCGGTCTTGAAGTAGCGTTTGCAGAGCTGCTCGAAAACGGTTGCGAGCTCCGGGACGACGCAGGCCATGACCGCGGCGGAGACTTCTGAGGGGGCGATGCCCTCGGCGTGGAGGAGCCCCAAGAGGGTGACGGCGTATTCATCGGCGAGGCGCTCGTGGTCGGTGGCGATGCGCCAGGTGGCGCGGGCGCGGGCGCCGTCGAAGACGCCGATAGTGACGTTGGTGTTGCCGACGTCGAGTGTGAGGAGCACCGGGGAACCTCCTAGCGGAAGGGAGTATATCCGGAAGCTCCGCGCGGTCTGCGATTCGGTCAAGGTCGAGCGTCTGGACGGTGCTGGGGGCACACCGTAGCCTGAGGCAGTGAACGATGCGGCGGCGATCAGCGTGCAGGGGCTGCGGAAGGCGTACGGCGCCAACGAGGCGGTGCGTGGCATCGACCTGGAAGTGCGGACGGGCGAGGTGTTCGCGCTGCTGGGACCGAACGGCGCGGGGAAGACAACCATCGTCGAGATCCTGGAGGGGTTCCGGCAGCGCGACGCCGGCGACGTGCGCGTGCTGGGGTACGACCCCGCGCACCACGACCGCACGTTCCGCGAGCGCGTCGGCATCGTGCTGCAGTCGACGAGCCTTTCGCAGTACCTGACGGTGGAGGAGACGATCGAGCAGTACCGCGGCTACTACGCGAAGCCGCGGCCGCTCGGCGAGATCCTCGACGTCGTAGGGCTGGCGGAGCAGCGGGACGTGCGCACGAACCGTCTCTCCGGCGGGCAGCAGCGGCGCCTGGACGTGGCGGTGGGGCTGGCGGGCGACCCGGAGCTGCTGTTTCTGGACGAGCCCACCACCGGCTTCGACCCGGCAGCCCGGCGGAACGCGTGGGAGCTGATCACGAACTTGAAGGCGCTGGGCAAAACGGTGCTGCTGACAACGCACTACATGGACGAGGCGGAGCACCTGGCGGACCGCGTGGCGATCGTGGTGCAGGGGCAGATCGTCGCGCAGGGGGCGCCGCGCGAACTGGCGAAGGGCGAACAGGCGGCGGTGATCCGCTTCGCCCTGCCGCAAGAAGAGCCGGCGCTGCCGAGTGAGTTTGCCGTGGCCAAGAGCGCGAACGGCCTAGTCGAGATCGAGACGGAGGAGCCGACGCGGCTGCTGCACCGGCTCACGTCATGGGCGATCGAGCAGCGAGCCGAACTGGAGGGGCTGACGGTATCGCGCGCGTCGCTGGAGGAAACGTACCTGCGGATGACGCGGGACGCGGAGCGGGCGGCGGCCGGGACAGCGCCGGTGGATTCAGGGTCGCGTAGGCGGAGGAGGAGGCGCAGGTGAACGACGCCCTACTCGTCATGCGGCAGGTGCGGTACGAGAACCGGTGGTTCTGGCGGAACCCGCCGGCGGCGTTCTTTACGTTCGTCTTTCCGCTGATCTTCCTGGTGCTGTTCAACGTGATCTTCGGGAACAACGAGATCCACGTGCCCGGCGGAACGACGAACGAGTCCACGTTCTACGTCCCGGCCATCGCGGCGCTGTCGGTGGTCACAGCGTGCTACACGAACATCGCGATGACGATCTGCTACACGCGGGACGACGGCGTGTTGAAGCGCATCCGGGGCACGCCATTGCCGGTGTGGGCGTACGTGACCGCGCGCGTGCTGCACGCGGTGCTGGTGGGGCTGCTGCTGGTGGTGATCGTCGTCCTGTTTGGGCGGGTGTTCTATGACGTCACTATCCCTTCGAACACGATGGCGGCGTTTGTGATCACGGTGATCCTCGGGGCGGCGGCGTTTTCGATGCTGGGGCTGGCTGTCACGACCGTCATCCCGAACGCGGAGGCGGCGCCAGCGATCGTGAACTTCACGATCCTGCCTCTGTTCTTCATCTCGGACGTGTTCATCAACCTGGAGGACCCGCCGGCGTGGCTGGACGGGCTGGCGAACGTGTTCCCCGTGGTGCACTTCTCGAAGGCGATGCAGACGGCGTTCAACCCGTTCGAGTCCAGCGCGGGGTTCGAACCGGCACACCTGGCCTTGATCGCGGCGTGGGGAGTCGCGGCGTTCCTGGTGGCCGTATGGCGATTCTCGTGGGAGCCGCGGACGTGACCGGCATCGTCGAGCGCGGCGGGCGCGCGGTGATGCTGACGGCGCATAAGGCGATCCTGTCGGGCGCACATCACGGAAACACCATCGGCGCGGTGCGGGAGTCGCTGGCGGCAGGCGTGCCGCGGTTGGAGATCGACGTGCATTCCCTGGACGGGGCGGACTACGCGGTGTTCCACGAGCGCAGGCTGGAACAGGAGACAGACGGAAGCGGGCCGGTCGGGAGCGCGACGCCGGACGACATCCGGCGTGCGCGCTTCACGCACGATGCCAGCAACCGGCCGCCGCTGCTGAGCGAAGTCATGGAAGCGGCGCGACGGTCCCCGGGGGTGCAGGTGCAGCTGGACTTGAAGGACTGGCGTGCGATGCCGGAGGACCGGCTACGCACGCTGCTGCACCTGATCGCGCCGGTGCACGACCAGATCATCATCTCGACGGGCCAGGACTGGAACCTGCGGCGGCTGCATCGCGCGGATCCGGATCTGTCGCTGGGGTTCGATCCGGGGCACTACCTCGACTACGCGATCGAAACCGACTTCTTCTTTTTGCCGAGGACGATGGGCGCGTATGGCTACCGCGACGACCACCCGATGGCGTTCGGGAAGACGGAGGACGTGAGGCAGTACCTGGCAGACCGCATGGAGACGCTCGTGTTCCAGGCGCCCTTCGCGCGCGAGTTCTTCCTGAGTTACCGGCTGATGCTGCAGATGCTGGACGACGGCTTTGATGTGACGGCGTGGCTGCACGAGCGGAGCATCGACGTGACCGGCTGGACACCGGACTATCGGGGGGCGGAGTCGCTGGCCGCGCTGGACCGGCTGATGACGGCGGGAGTCGACCGCATCACGACGAACACGATCCCGGACTGGATCGAGGCGGCGAGCTAACCGAGAGCGGCTGACAGCGCCTCGCGGAGCGCGTCCTCATCGACGGGGGCTTGCGAAACGATACGGCCGCCGACGGCGATCACGGGGATCACATCGTTGTAGTCAGCGAGCGCCTGTGGGTCGTCGTCGATATCGACCGTGGTGATTGTGAAGCGGAGGTCGCGGGACAGGTGGCGTAGCATCGCGGCGGCCTCGTCGCAGAGGCCGCACTCCTTGCGCATGTAGAGGACGATCTCGCGGGCCACGTCAGGAGGTGGAGCGCGAGGAGGCCGGCTTGCGATCGAGCGGGTTCTCGGGCACGCCGGCGGCGATGACAGTGCCCGCGGGCGCGGGCTGCTCGCCACGGAGGATGGACCACGCGAGGCCGAGCATGCCGATGCCAAAGGTGATCGTGGAGACGACCTGCGGGAAGGTCATCCAGTCCTTAATGAGATGGTCGGGGCAGCCGACGCTATTGGGGCAGCCGAAGCCGCTATCTATGCGGAGGTAGCTGACGCCGAAGCGCATGGCGGAGTACAGCACCAGGCCGGTGAAGAAGACAATGCCCGGACGGTGGCGCCAGAGCTGGACGAAGAGCACGGCCATGATGCCGATGATGAGGAAGTCGCCCAGCATCTCGTAGGTGGTGGCCGGGTGGGTGGGGCCATATTGCCACGAGGGGCTGGCGGGGTTCGAGTACTCGGTCGCCCAGGGCAGGCTGGAGGCCTTGGCGACGTGCTCGCCATTGACGAGGTCGCCGAGGCGGCCGACGCCCATGCCGAGGAGCAGTCCAAAGGCGGCGACATCGAGGCCGCGCATGATGGGCATCTTGCGGATGAGGCCGTAGACGACGGCACCTAGCACGCCGCCGATGATGGCGCCATAAATGGTAATGCCGCCCTCGTTGATCTTGAGGACGTCGAGCCACTGGCCGCGGAAGGCCTCGTTGTTTTCGAGCACGTACATGGCGCGGGCGCCGATGATGCCGGCCGGTACGCCGACGAGGGCGACGCTGTAGGCGTCGTCCTCGGTGAAGCCCTCGCGCCGGCCGAGGTACGCGCCGAGGTACACACCGGCGGCGATGCCGAGGGCGGTGAAAACGCCATGCCAGGTGAGCTGCAGGCTGCCAAACGTCGCGATGTTCGGATCCCAGCCGATGGTGATGGTCAGCAGGTGCAGTAGCGGCACTTAACGTTCCTCCTGCAGTTCGGGCGGCGTCTCGATGCCGAGACGGCGGGCGAGGGTGCGCATGTCCTTCTCGAAGCCGCCGCTCTTTTCGGCCAGGGCCGCAATCTGGGTGCCGGACGATGTGAGGCGGATCCACAGGCGGCGGCGCGGCACGTAGAAGGTTAGCGCAAGGCCTATCACGAGCATAGCGGTGGCGATCCAGATGAACCACGCCCCGCTGTCGCGCTTCACAGAGATGCCTGTGAACTCGCGCGCGCCCTCGAAGGTGTACTCGAAGGCGCCGAGGGTCACGGGCTCGCCCATGGCCAGCGAGATGGCGGGGCGGCCCTGGGAGACGAGCATGAGCGCGACGACGGCGTCCGGTGTCGTCGTGAGCTGGGCGAGGGTTTGTTCGCTGCCGTCGGGGATGTTCACGCCGATGGCGGCGGGAAGCGACGTCACCTCGTCGAAGCGCATGGTGAGGCCGCTGATGTCGCCCGACGCACCCTCGTCGACGCGGAGCTGGACGCCGGTATCGCCAGCCCGTGGGTCGAAGGCGACGAGCTGCCAGTGGTCGTCGTCGTTCGCGGTGATGCCGACCCAGAGCAGCGGCCCGCCGGGCACCTGCACGACGGTGCCGCTGGCACTATCGAGGAAATCCGTGGGCGCGATGGTGTCGCGCAGCAGTTCTCGGCCCGATGCGTCGGTGATGGTGACGATGGGGGCGGCGGTGATCTCCTCCATGGGGAAGACCTCGTTGAAGACGGTGTTGCCGGTGGCCGCGTCGCGGATGCGAAGGGCCGCGCCATAGGGGAAGAAGGCGACCTGGTGGAAGCGGTAGCCGCCGTAGCTCAGGGGGTCGTTCACGGTGGTGTAGCCGCCCTTCACCTCTTCGCCATTGCGGAAGATGGTGAGGTGCGTGCGGAAGTCGAGCGGGTTGCCCTTCTCGCCGTACGTGCCAATGGCGTCGTCGACGCGCACCTGGAGCTGGTTGGGATCGCTGACGGCGAACACCGGGGCCGTTGTGCCCTCGCCGGTGAAGATGTTTGCGGTGAAGCCCGTGGCCCAGGTGACAAGGCCACCCGCGAGGAAGAGGATGAGCGCCATGTGGCTGACGAATGTGGCCAGCATCGCCCAGGGGTAGCGGTCCGCGAAGACGTGGGTTGCGCCATCGCGCTGGTCCACGTCGACGCGGCCGAAGCGCATGGTGCGCAGGACCGCGCGGAGATCGTCGATGGCCACAGGGGCGAGCACGGTGCGGTTGTGGGCCCGCTCGTAGAAGGAATCGGGCACGTGCACGGGTGGACGGAAAACATTGCGGAAGGTGGGCGACCAGCGGTTGAAGGTGCAGGTGGTGACGAAGACCACCAAGAAGCCGAGGGCCAAGAGGAACCATCGGGCATGGAAGACCTCGAAGAAGCCGAGGCGGTACATAGCATCAGTGAGGGGGCCGAAGGTGTCGCGCTTCGTGTCGAGCCAGGCGTCGATGGCAGCGTTGTTGCCGCGCATGGCCTCGGGCACCTGGGGGATGACTACGCCCAGCATGCCGAATGCGACGAGGGCGCCGATGTAGAACACGGCGATCCGCACAGACGTGAGGAGACGCCAGATCGGCGCCCAGAGGTCGAGGGCGGGGCGCCGGTTGGATGCTGCCGTGGGGCTGGCTGCGGTCACGGATTCACCGTTCGGGCGAGGATGTGCGGGTACAGGGTATCGAACGGGTGGTTTGATCCCCTCGCACGACGGCAATACGCTGTAAAGCACATGACCACGCAAAGCACCCCCCACAACACGGAAGCCTTCCTGGCCGAGATCGACGCCTGCCTCGATGAGATGCGGCCGTACGTGCATTCGCATGGGGGTGAGCTGAACCTTGTCGACTGGGAGCCGGGGGAGGGGCGGCTGCGGCTGCAGCTCGCCGGGTCGTGCCACGGGTGCCCGATGAGCATGGTGACGATGAAGCTCGGCATCGAGCGCATCGTGCAGGACCGCTTTCCACAGGTGCTGATCGTGGAGGCGGTGCGCGTCGACGACTTCGACTACCCGGAGCTCGGCGGCTAGCGGTTAGCGGTTAGCTTTCGGCCACGGGCTGTTGCCTGTGAGCGGGACCGGGACGAGAGGCCCATGCGTTATGCCGGTGAAGCCATAACGCTTTAACGAACCGGCCGCTGTATAATCCCGCGCACCGACCGCAGGACTGGGTCCCGTGAGGCCCTACTTGAACGGTACGGCAAGGAGTATCACCCCATGATGAACGGCGCAGTCAACGGCAAGATGCTCAACGTCCGCCTCAACTCCGGCACGACCGAAGTCGAGCAGATCCCCGAGCAGATGTATCGCCAGTACCTGGGCGGCTACGGCATCGGCAGCCGCCTCCTCTTCGACCGAATCCCGAAGGGCGCCAACCCTCTGGGGCCTGAGAACGTCCTTGGCCTCTTCCCGGGCCTGCTCACCGGCACGCCGTTCTTCGGCATCCGGTATCAGGCAGTCGGCAAGTCGCCCAAGACGGGCGGCTGGGGCGACGCAAACGCGGGCGGCGACTTCGGGCCGTACCTGAAGAACGCCGGGTGGGACGGGATCATGCTGTACGAGAAGAGCAGCAAGCCCGTCTACATCCACATCGACGACGACAAGGTGGAGATCAAGGACGCCAGCGACCTGTGGGGCATGCTGGCCATCGACGTCGAGACGAAGCTCAAGGAGCGCCACGGCAAGAAGGCCTCCGTCTGCTGCATCGGCCCCGCGGGCGAGAACCTCTCGCTCATGGCGGGCCTTTGCAACGAGCGCGGGCGGCTGGCGGCGCGCAGCGGCCTGGGCGCGGTGATGGGCTCGAAGAACGTGAAGGCGATCGTCGTCAACGCATCGAAGAACATCATCGGCTCCAGCCCGGAGATCATGAAGCAGGTCCGGACGTCGCTGGACCAGTTCGCCAAGCCGATCACCAACTTCTTCCGCACCTACGGCACCACCGGCATCACCTTCCCGTCGGCGATGTCGGGCGATGCGCCCGTAAAGAACTGGGGCGGCGTCGGCATGGTCGACTTCCCCATCGCCGCCAACTTGAGCGGCGACCAGTTCAACCTCCGCATGGACAAGAAGTACGCCTGCTGGCACTGCCCCGTCGCCTGCGGCGGCGAATCGTACGCCTGGGACGAGCAGGAGAACCAGGCCAAGCTCCGCATCGCCAAGCGTGAGGGTGAGATCACCGAGCTGCGCGCGTCGCTGTCAGGGGCCGCGGACGACCAGAAGCAGGGCATCGAGGGGAACATCACCAAGCTCGAGAACGGCAACAAGGCTGACGGCGCGATCAGGAACGACGCGCGCTACCCCTACCCCCACCACACGCACCGCGCCGAGTACGAGACCACCACGTCGTTCGGCACGATGATGCTGAACAACGACCTGAACTCGCTGCAATACGCGAACCACCTGTGCAATCAGTACGGCCTCGACACCATCGCCGCGGGGTCGACACTGGCCTTCGCGATGGAGTGCTTCGAGAACGGTCTCATCACGAAGGAGGACACCGACGGCCTCGACCTGCGCTGGGGCAACACCGACGCCATCATCGCCGCCCTGCACAAGATCGGGACGAAGGAGGGTGCCTTCGGTGAGCTATTCGGCGACGGTGTGAAAGTTGCATCCCAGAAGATCGGGCCGAAGTCCGTGGAGTTCGCGATGGAGGTCGGCGGCGAGGAGCTGCCAATGCACGACCCCAAGCTGCAGCCGGAGTACTTCACCACCTACAAGCTCGACGCGACGCCGGCCCGCCACACGCAGTACGAAGCGGCGCCCCGCCCGGCGTGGAACTTCGTCCGCGCCCCGCAGGACCGCACCCAGGCGACCGAGCGCGGCAAGCACCACAAGGACTCGTCCGAGTACATGCACGTCGTCAACGCTACCGGCATGTGCCAGTTCATCATGATGGGCGCTCCCAACGACCGCATTCCCGAGTGGATCAACACCGAGACCGGTTGGGACACGACACACGACGAGATGAAGCAGGTCGGCGAGCGCATTGCCAACCTCCGCATGGCCTTCAACATCCGCGAGGGCGACATCCCGACGAGGCGCCGGATCCCTGCCCGCCTCTGGGGCGCCGATCCCCTGCAGGCGGGTCCCCACAAGGACGTCCAGCTCGACGTCAAGACGCTCGAGCAGGACTTCCTTGCCGCCTGCGACTGGGACGCCGATACCGCGGCCCCAAGCAAGAAGAAGCTGGAGTCCCTCGGCCTCGCCGACGTCGCCAGCGCTATCGGCGCGAAGTAGCCGCCGCAGGACACCCTGCGACCCACCCGAAGGCGCACGCACAGGAAGAGGCCCCGTAACGGGGTCTCTTCCTGTTCCACCACCACCCGTCCATCTCATACCCTCTTCCCCATGAACCATGGACCGACGCCCCCGACCGATCTCGACCGCCTGCCAAAGGCCGAACTCCACGTCCACCTCGAAGGCGCCGTCCGCCCCGCCACGCTCGAAGAGTTCGCCGCGCGCGAAGGGGTCTCCGTCCCCAGGTCCTTCCACAATCTCAACACCTTCGTCGAGATGTACGGCCTCGCCTGGCGCACCATGGTCCGCCCCGGCGACTACGCCCGCATCGTGCGCGAGTACTGCGCGGACGCGCTCCGCGGCGGTGTGCGCTACGCCGAGTTGCAGCTCACCACGACCTTCCGCCCATTCGACTGCCTCGCCGAGGCGGCGGCGGAGGCCGATCGTCAGCGCGACATCACTGTGCGCTTCATCGCCGACGCCCCGCGCGGCCTGCCTATCGAGATCTCCTGGCGCATGCTTGAAGCGGCGAAGGATGTGCCACATGTCGTTGCCCTCGGCCTCGGCGGCCAGGAGGACGCGTTTCCGCCGGAGCTGTTCGTCGAGGTGTTTGCCGAAGCGCGCCGGCGCGGCCTGCGTTCCGTGCCCCACGCGGGCGAAGACGCCGGTCCGCAGTCAGTCCGCGGCGCCCTCGATGCCCTCCGCGCCGACCGCATCATGCACGGCGTCCGGTCCGTCGAAGATCCAGCGCTCGTGGCCGAGCTTGCCCGGGGCCGCATCCCGCTGGATGTCTGCCCCACCTCCAACCGCCTGCTAGGCGTCACACCATCGCTCGACGATCACCCCCTGCGCGCCCTGTGGGACGCCGGCGTCGTCGTGACCATCAACACCGACGACCCGGGCCTATTCGGCTGCACCATCCTCGACGAATATCGCATCGCCGGCCGCATCCTGGCCGCCGATCGCCAGACGTATACGCGACTCGCCCGCAACTCCGTGGACGCCTCGTTCGCCCCCGCTCCTCTCAAGCAACAGCTCCTCGTCGCCATCGAAAGCTGGGAGCACCAGGGCATGTAGCCGCGCGCCGCCTCCTTATGGCGATTGGCGCGGGCTGATCCGCGGGAGTAGGCTTCGGGCGAATGCGAGGCCGCCCGCCGGCCTCGGCCGGAACGAGGAGAAGCGCCATGCCCGCCATTCTTCGCGCCGCCATCGTTGTCCTGTCGCTGGCGCTGTTGCCGGCCACGTTCGTCGCCTGCACCAGCAGCGGCAAGCTCTCACTCGAGGACTACTTCACCGAGCTCGAGAAGCTCGACGACGAACAGACGCAGGCGCAAGATGACCTCGACGAGGAGTATGCCGACAAGCTGAACCCCACAGAGTTTTCCGACGAGGTCGTCAACGACTTCGAGGCGTACTTCAAGGAGGCCCGGTCCGCTGCCCAGGCATTCGCCGACGACCTCGAGGGTCTGGATCCTCCCGACGAGGCCGCCGATGCGCACGACGAGGCCGTCGACGCCTTCAACAACTGTCTCGACGAAACAGGAAACGTCGTCGACGACATCGGCGACGCCGGCTCCTTCGAGGAACTCGGCGCGATCTTCGAGGATGAGTCCGTGGCCGAAGCCTGCGATAGTACTACCGCCGCCTGCGAAAAGCTGCAGACCATCGCCGACGAGAACGACGTGAATGTGAGCCTGGACTGCGGGGAGTGAGTTCCCGCGCAGTTGGGACGTGGCTGAGTGGACAAAGGAGTGCTTCGCGTGATGAAGCTGGCGCAAATCTCGGTTGCCCTGATCGCGGCGGCAGGCCTCGCATGGACAGCGGCCGGCTGCAAGGACGGTGGTGGGGGCGCGCTCTCCCTCGACGAGTACTTCGAAGAGTACGAGCAGCTGGATAACGAGGCTGAGAACGGTACCGCCGACCTGGAGCGGGAGTATGATGCCGCGCTAACGTCGACGACGCTGAACGACGACGTCCGCACGGACCTGCAGGAGTTCTACACGAAGCAGATCGACGTCCGGCAGGAATATGTCGACGAGATCTCGAAGCTGGATCCGCCAAACGAGGCGCAGGCGGCCCACGACGCATCGATATCGTCGTATGAGGCTGTGCTGGCCGCCTTCACGGGGATCATCGACGACATCGGGGAAGCCCAGACGGCGAGCGACTTGGAGACGATCTTCAGCGGCGAAGGGCTTTCGGCAGCCATTGAGGCGGCGACGAAGGCCTGCATCGATCTGCAGCAGGTCGCCGATGACAACAACATCAACGTCAACCTGGAGTGCGAGTAGGGGCGGATCGCCGCACGCTTGCCCATGAATGCCGCGTTTTCGGGCGAGGTACGCTCGTACGTCGGGAGACAGCGCATCGCCAGGCTTGCGACGGTGGACGAGCACAACAGGCCGCACGTGGTGCCGATCTGTTTCGCGCTGGATGGCGATACTCTGTTTACACCGATCGACGAGAAGATGAAGAGCGGTGACCCGGCGCGACTTCGCCGTCTGCGAAACATCGCCGCCAACCCGCAGGTGCAGGTGTTGTTCGACACCTACGACGATGGCGACTGGTCGGCCCTGCGCTACGTACAACTGCGGGGACGCGCGCGCGTGGTTTTGCCCGGAGACTGGCAACATTCGCGCGCGATCGAGTTGCTGCGGGGGCGTTACACGCAGTACGGCACAATGGCGCTGGAGTCGCGTCCGATTATCGCGATCGCGGTCGAGGACGTGGTGGGGTGGGCTTCGCGCGCGTAGCGGATGAGCGCACGCCGACATCAGAAGGGGATATACTACGCGTATGGCATCCCGCAGCCATAGCTGGTTCGACGTTGAAAAGCTGCTGCCCGGCGAAGAGTTCGTCCGAGCCGGTGTCGTGCGCGCCCGCATCGACGTTCCGCCTTACTGGTGGCAGGGCGAACTGGTTATGACCAGCGACCGGTTATTCTTTCTCCCGGACGTCGAACACCCGCTCCTGCCCAGCATCGCTTTCTGGCTGCACGACCTCATCGATACGGGGCCGGCGGGCCGCAACCGCCTGCACATTCGCACGACAAACGAGGCGGCGCTCTTCCATGTGCTGGATACGGGGGCCGCAGCTGTGGCGGGGCGGGCGTTCTCCGGCTGGCTGCGGCTTATCGACTCACACCGGAGGATGGCGCGGCCACGCACGGCGTTCGAGATCGACGCCGCATCGAGGCGAGCCGCAGGATGAAGGCTGGGGCCCTGTTGGCGCTGGCGCTGGCGGTGGCCGGAGGGGCGATCATCCTTTCTGTGACCTTCCTGCGGGACACCGGCGCGGAGGGTCGGGCCGTGGGGATCGAGCCGCTGACGACGCTGGCTGCGCCGGTGGAACTGACGAAGACGCTGCCGTCTTCCTGGATGGACGGCCTCGACCTTTCGAGCGGCGGTGAGGCGACGCTGATTTCGTGCGGCGATGCCGACGCAGACGGCTTGCTGACCAGCGCAGACAATCCGGACTACGGTGACCTGGAGATCCGGCTAGATCCAGAGAAGGCGTGCGTAGGACCCCAGCGACACCGAGACATCTACACGGGCCTTCCATCCAGCCCGAACGCGTACAACTGCGACGCGCGCCCCGCACCGGCGCTGATCGTGGCGATCGGTTCGGCGGGGACGGATCTGCTCGATCCTTCCGCGGGCGAGAGCACGGGAGTGCTGGACCTGATCAACGAGCTGCAAGGCCGAGCACTGTCGGCCGGGATCTCGACGTTGCCGATACTCTCCACGGCCGCGATCTTCGGAGCGGACCCGCCGCAGACGAACATGGAGCGATTCCTGTCGAACGCCGTCGCACGCCGCCTGGACGCGATGCCGTGCCTGCGGGCAGTGTTGATCGGACATAGCCACGGCGGAGCTACCGTGACTGCGGTAACCGCAGCGCTGGACGAAGGGTATGCGGCACGCATTCTCGGAGTGCTGATCGACCGGACAACGGTGCTGTACGACCGCAACGAGACGGAGTTCCCTTCGCGCACGAAGGTCCTCAACGTCTTCCAGACGAACGAGGGATGGCACGGCGAGCCGCTGGCGCTGCCCAACGTCTACAACGTCGACCAGTCGTACGAGCGCGCGCCGGTGGCGCTGAGCGACGGCGGAGGCGGATACGCCGCGGTGAGCCATAAGACGCTGGATGACGCGCCGGGTGTGCGGCGCCTCATCGTGGATGCCGTGATGACGTGGCTGGGCGAGCGGGCACCGGAGTAGCGACGGAATCTCGTGTCCTAGCCTGCCACGACGCGCCGCCAGCCACGTGCGCAGGCCGGACGTCACGGTTCGCAGGCACGGGATGTGCGGGTGCGCGTGTGACATGTTCGCCCACGACCGGCTCGGTAAGATGAGTGAATGCCGCGCCCGAGGGGAGGAAGCGGACCAAAGAAGTGCCGGTGCCCTCAAAGGGTGCGACCGGCACTTCTTCAGTTTGCCCTGGAGAGGACGTCCTCTGCGCCCGGTGTTCAACCCGGAGGCTGCGCCGCCCCTGACGGCTGGCACTAAGCCCTCAAATGGCCACGTCGCCGGTCTCGCCGGTACGGACGCGGATGATGGTCTCGATGCTGGAGATCCAGATCTTGCCGTCACCGACAGCGCCGGTGCGGGCGTTCTCGGCGATGGTCTGTGCGATGCGCTGTGCATCCGCGTCAGAGACGATGAGCTCGAGCTTGGCCTTGTTCAGCAGGTCCACCGTGAACTCGCGGCCGCGCCATGTCTGGGTGACGCCCTTCTGTCGCCCGTGGCCGCGGACCTGGGAGATGGTGATGCCGGGGTAGCCGACATCCTCGAGAGCTTTGCGCACGAGGGGCAACTGCTCCTCGCGGATGACAGCTTCGATCTTCTTCACGTTTCTCCTCCTCTGTGGATTGTATGCGGTTCGGGGGCCGGTCAGGCCTCCACGTGCCCGGCGAGCAAAGGCCCACTTCAACCGTTGCCCATGGCCCAACCTCATCGGCGCCGCGGGAGAGCAGCGGGGGCGGCCCATCGCCAGGGGAGGAGGGGGCCGCCCCGTTGCTCTCTGCAGTCACGTCAGCCGTCCGACCGACGGGGCTACTTCCATTACTGAGCCCGTCCGGCGGGATGCGAGGCTCCTGCCAGCCGGGTGGCAGGGACGGCGCCGGGCGCGCCGCCCGTGCTCTCCAGACCCAGCACATCGCCGAAGACGTAGGCGGGCATGCCGTGCTCGCCGAGGTCCAGGCCCTGAAGCTCCTCGTGTTCATCGACACGGAGGCCCACGATGAGCTTGATGGCGCCAAACAGGATCGTGGAGGTCACGACGGTCCAGAGTATGATCGCGCCCGCACCCAGTGCCTGGATGCCGAGTTGTTCGACGCCGCCGCCTACGAGCAGTCCGTACTGGTCTGTTTCGGCGTAGGCGGCGCCAATACCGTTCTGGGAGCTGAACAGGCCGACGCTGAGGACACCCCAGAGGCCGGCGAACCCGTGCACGGAAACAGCCCCGACGGGGTCATCCACGTGCAGCCGCTCGAGAACCTCCACGCCGGTCATGACGACCACGGCGGCAACGGCGCCGATCACGATGGCCGCCCACGGCTCGACCGTCGCGCAGCCTGCCGTGATGCCCACAAGACCGCCGAGGATGCCGTTGATGGTAAGACCCATATCGTAGACGCCACTCCGCGCCTTCGACACCAGCGTGGCGGTCACGCCCCCGGCACAGGCCGCCAGCGTTGTGGTCACAGCGACCTTCGCCGCAAGCGCCGCAAATCCGCCGCTTAGTGCGAGCGTCGATCCAGGGTTGAATCCGTACCAACCCACCCACAGCACGAACAGGCCCAGCGTGCCCAATGCGATGCTGTGCCCTGGGATGACGTTAATCTTGCCACCGGTGAACTTTCCGATGCGGGGGCCGACGAGGATCGCGCCGACGAGGCCGGCGAACCCACCCACCATGTGGACGACACCCGACCCGGCGAAATCAATGTAGCCGTTGGTCCCGATCGGGTCTTCGGCGAAGGCGGATAGCCACCCGTTCCCGTCCCATGCCCAGTGCACGATGATCGGGTAAATCAGTGCAGAGATGAAGAAGGTGTAGATGAGGTAGGCACCGAACCTGGTGCGCTCAGCCATGGCGCCCGAGACGATCGTCGCCGCCGTTGCGGCGAACGCGAACTGGAAGATCCAGCTTGCGTAGTCCGTAAAGCCATCAAGGAAGAAGTTCCCGTCACCGAAGAACTTGTTCGACTCCGCACCGCTCAGGCCGTACGCCAACGGGAATCCAATAGCGAAGAACGCCAGACCGCCGATGCAGGCATCCAGCACGTTCTTCATCAGGATGTTCGTCGTGTTCTTCGAGCGCACGAAGCCCGACTCCACCATCGCGAACCCGAGCTGCATGAAGAACACCAGGAACGCCGCCAGCATCAACCACATCTGGTCGAGGCCGGCCGTGAGGTCCTCGACGGCCGCGGCGGCGTCGAAGGGTTCCTCCTGGGCGCCGACAGTCGAGATGAATGCCATGGCGAGGAAGATCCCGGCGCACACCGCGAACAACCTCCGTAACTGGAACATTCGTTTGAGCAAGGCTGCCTCCTCCTCACGCCGGGCACTCCGGCGCCAACTATGGACCAGTCCGGGCGAGAAACCAGCCCGCTTCGCGGCTGTACCGGGAACAAACTGAAAGGGCCCCCCGGCGTCTGATGGCAGCATCTTGAGGGCCGGCGGTTTCGTGGCTGTGTCCGGCCGATTAAGAGGGAATGATCGGCCTGTTGCGGGCATGTTTCGGGAAGCTGCGCGGAGGTCAGTGACGTGGCGAGGACTCCAGCACTGGTGGCGCAGGGCCGACGCTTCTGACACAGGCGGCAGGCCGGGTTGACGGGGGACCGCTGGCCGCGACGTAGCGGGGCTACAATCGGGAGGGACGGAGCCGCCGGATCGTGAGGCGTGATGATGCTGATCGAGCAGCGCGTGCAAGAGCTGAAGGGGATTATCGCCGGAAACGACGGCCGGAACGCGGCCGACAGGCGGTTCTCGCGCGCGGTCGATGAGCTGATCAGCGCGGTCTACGACGACATCGGCGAGGTGAGCGCGCTACCGGCGCGGACGCTGTTCGATCTGTTTGTGATCAAGGTGCTGTACGTTGGGCACCACAGCCGGGATGCCGCCGTCGTCGAGTACATCGGCGCGATGCTGGAGGCGTACGTGGACGTGCGCCGGCTGTTTCCGCCGGACGAGCAGGAGCGCCCGCGCAGGCTGTATTTCAGCGACATGCTGGAGCGGGAGAAGCAACCGCAGGACGAGCCGGATATCTACGAGGGGTACCGGCGCTACGCGGACAGCGCGCTGTTCCTGGCGGGCGTGTTCCCCGAGCACCTGAGGCCGCGAGTGCGCACGCGCACGCCGATGCGGCGACGGGCAGCGCCGGGCCTGGACGCGAGCTACTACGTCTCGACGGGGAAGGCGATGTACCACATGGCGGCGCAGCACCATCACCGGGAGTGCGCGCACCAGCCGGAGACGCTGGAGAAGCTGGGCGCGAACTTCGAGATCTACGCCGGCGCGCTGAACGAGATGAGCGAGCGGTACATCACCGGCCTGCCGATGGGGATGATCGCGGACAAGATGCTGGACGCGATGAACCGCCACCGGGAGGATGGGGGCCCTCGCGACGCGGATCTAATGCGGCGGTATGCGGGACTGATCGCCGAACGAGGCGACGGCACGCGGGCCGACTGATGGCGGTTGTCCGCCTCTGACCTCGCGGTCCGTTCCCGATATGATGCTGCCGATGCCGAAGGAGGCTCCGGAGCGCGTGATCACGGGCGACCCGCAGGATGGGGACATCCAGGCGGATACGTCGCTGCGGCCGCGGCGGCTAGGCGAGTACGTCAACCAGGACAAGGTCAAGAGCAACCTCAGCATCAGCATCGAGGCGGCACGCGGGCGGGGCGAGCCGCTGGACCACGTGCTGCTGTACGGACCGCCGGGGCTGGGGAAGACGACGCTGGCGTACATCATCGCGGCGGAGATGGGCGTGAGCATCCGCGTAACGTCAGGGCCGGCGATCGAGCGCATCGGCGACCTGGCGGCGATCCTGACGAGCCTGCAGGACGGGGACGTGCTGTTCATCGACGAGATCCACCGGCTCTCGCGGGTGGTGGAGGAGTTCCTGTATCCGGCGCTCGAGGACGGGGCGATCGACTGGGTGACCGGAAAGGGACCGGGGGCGCGGTCGATTCGGCTGGCGATCAAGCCGTTCACGCTGGTCGGTGCGACGACGCGGTACGCGATGATGTCGCCGCCGCTGCGGGATCGCTTCGGGGCGGTGTACCGGCTGGACTTTCACGACGTGGAGGCGCTCTCGCAGATCATCAGGCGCTCGGCCTCGATCATCGGGGTGGCGATCGACGAGGGGGGCACGGAGGCGATCGCGCGGCGGGCGCGGGGAACGCCCCGGGTGGCGAACCGGCTGCTGCGGCGGGTGCGGGACTTCGCGCAGGTGCGAGCGGACGGGCACATCACGGAGGCGGTGGCGCTGGAGGCGCTGGGCGCGCTGGAGATCGACCATCTGGGGTTGGACAACGTCGACGAGCGGGTGCTGCGGACGATCATCGAGAAGTTCGACGGCGGGCCGGTGGGGCTGGAGACGATCGCGGCGAGCATCTCCGAAGAAGCGGACACGATCATGGACGTGTACGAGCCGTACCTGATGCAGCTGGGGTTCCTGCAGCGGACGCCGCGGGGCCGGCTGGCGACGAGGCTGGCGTACGAGCACCTGGGGCTGCAGCCGCGAGCGGGGGCGCCCTCGCCGCAGAAGGCGCTGTTTGACTAGCGCGCGTTGCCCACGAACTCGCCCTGCGCGACACTGACCCCAATGCCTGCGACGTATGACGACGTGCTGATGCTGAAGGCGGGGATCGAGACCCACTGTCTCTCGATCCATGAGACGCCGGTGCGGCTGAACTCCGGCGGGTACTCCAACTACTACCTCGACCTGAAGGGCGTGGCGTTGCATCCTCGGTACGCGCGGATCATCGGGGCGCTGATGGCGCCGGCGATCATCGAGTCGGGCGCTGAGGCCGTGGGCGGGTTGGCGGCGGGGTGCATCCCGATCGCGGACGCGGTGGCGCAGGCCGCGCTGGACGCCGGTGTGGTGCTGCCGACGTTCTTCGGGCGCGCGGAGGCAAAGGACCACGGGCCGAGCGAGAAGGCGAAGCTGCGCCAGGCGGCGGCGGAGGACGAGGGGCCGCTGATCCGGCCGGGTCGCCGGGTGGCGATCGTCGAGGACGCGGTCACGCAGGGCGGCGCGGCGATGGAGGCGACCGAGTTCGCGCTGGCCGAGGGGTGCGACGTGGTGCTGGTGATGTGCGTGGTGGAGCGGCACGAGGGCGGCGGCGCCCGCTTCCGCAAGCGCGGCCTCACATTCAAGCGGCTGTTCTACACGCGCGAGGACGGCAGCCTGTACATCGATGACGAGGTAGCGGCGCGGGTGGGCGCGGCCACCGGACGCTAGAACCGGCGCACTGTCATCGGCGAGTCGGCTCCGCGTGACGGCGTGCTGCTTTCGCTTCCGGCCAACAGGCCGCGCCCGTACACTCACACTCGCGCACCACCCTGGAAGCCAACAACCGGAGAATCTCACATGAAGACTGTCAGCTTTCCCGCGGGATTCAGCTGGGGCACGGCGACCGCCTCGTACCAGGTGGAGGGGGCGTGGGACGAGGACGGGAAGGGCGAGAGCGTGTGGGACCGGTTCTCGCACACGGAAGGGAAGATCAACACCGGCGACACGGGCGACGTGGCGTGCGACCAGTACCACCGGTACAGGGAAGACGTCGCGCTGATGAAGCAGCTTGGCATGCGCGGATACCGCTTCAGCATCACCTGGGCGCGCATCTTCCCCGACGCGAGCGGCACGGTGAACCAGAAGGGCGTCGACTACTACAGCCGGCTGGTCGATGAGCTGCTGGCGAACGGGATCATGCCGTTTCCGACGATGTACCACTGGGACCTGCCGCAGTGGCTGGAGGAGCGGGGCGGCTGGTCGAACCGCGAGATCATCGGGCACTTCACGCGCTACTGCGAGACGATGGTCAACGCGCTGGGCGATCGCGTGAAGAACTGGATGGTGTTCAACGAGCCGTGGGTGTTCGTGTACCTGGGGTACCTGTTCGGCGTGCACGCACCGGGCGTGCGCGACAGCGAGCGCGCGGTGAGGGCCTCGCACATCGTGAACCTGGCGCAGGCATCGGCGATGAAGGCGATGCGGGCGACGGGCAAGCCGGAGATGGTGGGCAGCGCCTACAGCATGGCCGCGTCGTACCCGGCGAGCGACAACGAAGCGGACCGGGCGGCGGCGGAGCGGCACCATGCCTGGAACAACGTGTGGTTCATCGACCCGATCGTGAAGGGGACGTATCCGCAGGCGTACATCGAGCAGGAGAAGATGCTGCGGAAGATGGACATCCGTCCCGGCGACATGGAGGCGATGCGGGAGAAGCTGGACTTCATCGGCATCAACCTGTACCAGCGGACGATCGTGGCGGCGGCGGAGCAGGACCGGAACGTGGGGATCCGGCCGGTGCAGGGGCCGGGGCCGCGCACGGCGTTCGGGTGGGAGATCTGGCCGGCGGCGCTGTACCAGATGATCAAGCGGATCGACCGGGACTACGGCCACCCCGGTGGCGGGCACCCGATCCTGTACGTGACGGAGAACGGCTGCTCGTACCCGACGGGGCCGGGCCAGGACGGGAAGGTGCACGACCAGGAGCGCATCGACTTCTACGACGGGTTCATCGGGCAGGTGGGCCGGGCGATCGACGAGGGGTGCGACGTGCGCGGGTACTACGCTTGGACGCTGATCGACAACTTCGAGTGGGCGGAGGGGTTCCGGCAACGGTTCGGGATCGTGCACGTGGACTTCGGGACGCAGAAGCGCACGATCAAGGACAGCGGGTACTGGTTCCGCGATCTGATCGCGAAGAACGAGATCGCGTACGACGAGACGCTGGCGTAGGACTGAGTTCTTGGTTGGTAGTGTGTAGTTCGTAGGTCTCCTCCCTCGACCCGGATTCAATTGCTCGGCACTTTTCGCTGGTCTGCGGCCGCGGCCGGGGCGCTCAGATTCAATTGCTCGGCACTTTTCACTCTCCGCGACCGCGTCCCTGGGTGCCCAGATTCAATTGCTCGGCACTTTTCACTCCTTTGCGGCCGCGGCCGGGGCGCTCAGATTCAATTGCTCGGCACTTTTCGGTTTTCGGGGGCACTCGCGCGGCCCGGAACAGCCCGCCGCCGGGCCGGATGGATGGCTTTGAGGCGAGGGTGTCACTGATCGCCGGCGATCTCCAAGCGCGCCGGATCACATATCGAAGAGTCTGATGGCCGGCGCCCTTGGCATCGGGCCGGCCATTAGGGGTGCACCCTTAGGTCTTCCCTGACGACAACCCCTACGGGGGTGCCTACGGGATGACCCGTACGCGAACTGCGGCCCTGGCCCTAGCCCTGGTGGCGCTGTGCGCGGGTGCGATCGCGGCCGCGTGCGCGGGTGCCGAGGCATCTCGAAGCAAAGACGGCGGGGTGAGGGGCTTCCCACCGGCATCCGAAGGCGCGATCGGCATCTCCGGCGGGAGCGGGGACCTTGCGCGGGTGCGACTTCATCTGCCGGCAGGTTCGGTATCGAGCGCGGTGACACTCACGACCGACGCGGCGCCGCGGCTCTACCCGCAGCTCCTTGTCGTCCGGGCTGATCCTGTCATGCCCCTGGCGGCACGCGCGACACTGACCCTTCCGTACGCCGAGGAGCTGGTGCGAGCGTGGGACATCGGCGATGAGACGCGCCTGGGTGTGTTCCAGCGGAACGGCGACGGCACGTGGTGGTGGACGCCGGCGCTGGTGAACGCGGCGACGAACACGGTGGTAATGCAGGTCGATGCGTTGGGCGCGTGGACGGTGGGACCATCCTGGATGATGAGGCCGTGGCAGGAGCGAAGCGTGCTGGGCGCGGAGTTCGTCCTGGGCGAGCGGAACGCGCTGATCATCCACGGCTGGAACAGCGAGCCCTGGGATGGGTGCCAGCTTTCGCTGGCAGCGGGCATCGCACCGTACTACGACAACGTGGCGGCCGTGGCGTACCCGTCAGCGTTCGACATCGTGGGGAACGGCGCGTGGCTGCGGGAGGAGATCGAGCGGCGATGGCCGGACACGCAGTTCGACATCATCGCGTTCAGTGAGGGCGGGCTGGTGGCGCGGGCAGCGATCGAGGCGCACGCGTGGAACGGCGACACTCAGATCGCGGCGGACGTCGGGCGGCTGGTAACGATCGCGACGCCGCACGAGGGGATCGACGCGGGTGCGCCGCTTTCGGTGCTGAACGACGAGGCGGCGTTGCAGATGCGGCCGGGGTCGGAGTTTCTGCGTGAAGTGAACGACGGGCCGCGGCATGACGGTGTGCGGTATCAGCTCATCGCCGGAGATCTCGGCAACGGGACAGACGGCGTCGTGCCACGGGAGAGCGCGCTGGGCGGCGGGGCGTTGCGTGCGTCGCAGACGGCGGTGCTGGGGCTGGCGCACAGTCCATCGGGCGTGGCGCCACGGGGTATGCCGTGCGATGCGGCGGTGTATGAGACCGTTGGGGTTGGCGGTAGGGCGGTTGCGGGTTTGTGGGGCGATGGGCGACAATGCGTCTACCATGACGACACCAGATGTTGGTTACTTTCGTGTCGAGCGCGTGACCGAGGGGGCAGACGAGATCCGCGCCAATCTTGATCAGTTCGGGCGCGACTGGGACTACATCGTGGCCCATGACAGGGAGTTGCTGGAGCTGTATCCGGAGGAATGGGTGGGTGTACAGGGCGGCTGCGTCTACCATGCTCCGACGCTGCTCGATCTCCTCGACGGGATCCGAGCGGGAGGGCATGATCCTGACCGCGCAGCGCGCGTCTTCCTCACGCGCGACGACTAGGTCGTGCGGCAGGTGTTGGAGGTCTTGTGGCGTACGCAATGGACGCGGTCGAGTTGAAGGTCACGCACGATGACAGCAGCGTCTTTACGTATACATTGCCGGTGCGCGTCGCGACGCCGGAGAATCACAATCGCAACCATCCTTCGATTCTGGGGACGGACTTCTTGCTGCATTTCCGGCTGGTGGTGGACTACGGTCTCGACGTCGTCGAGCTGCACTAACGACGTACTGTCCTTCGGAGAGCCCGCACAGTTCACGCCGGGAGGAACTGGCGGTAGTAGGCGACGTGGCGGAAACCCATGCCGGTGTAGATGGGGAGGCCCATGGGCGACGCCTGCAGGGAGACCTGCTGGCAGCCGGCCGCGCGCGCATCGGCGACGCCGCGTGCGGTGATGGCTCGGCCGAGGCCCTTGTGGCGGAATTCGGGGACCGTGCCGACGTAGTAGATCCCCGCAGCGCCGTCAGGGCCGATGACGAACTGTGACGATGCGGCGGGCTGGCCATCGACATAGGCCACGTAGCCGCGCCAGCGGCTGTCCTGCAACAGGGCCGGTGTGAAGACGCGCGCGAGGACGGCTGGATCCCACTCGAATGCGCGGGCGACGATCGACACATGGTCTGACAGCGACGCAGGGCTGTCCGCCTCGCGGACGGTACCGGGGATGGTCTCGGGGCGGGTGAGGTCGCCGAGGACGAGGGAGGGGATGCCACCCGCGTGGCGCAGACCGAAGGAAGGGGCGCTCGCATCGTCGATACAGGCGAGGCCCTCGCGGAGGCGCAGGCGAAACTTGCCCTCGGGCGCGTGTTTCCTCGCCGTAGCCAGCCCGGAGATGAGGTCGGCGTCGTCGCTTGTAACGATGAGGTTGTTGAAGGAGCGGAGGGGCTCACGGGACCAGGCGAGGGTCCAGCCCTCGCCGTGTTCGAGGCCGCCGTGTTCGCAGGCGGCGGCCCAGATCGAGATGGAGACGAGGAGGTTGGCTTCGGCGGTTAGCGCTGCGGCGTCGTCAGACATTACGAATCGCCCCTTTTTCTTTTCGCGATCCTACCGCGGGCAAGGCCCGCAAGGACATCACGGCAGGCGCGATCCGCGAACACGCGCAGGCATCTCAGGCTACCCGCGCGGGCTGGAGGCCCGACCTACAGGCCACGAGGCCCACACGATGCACCGCGTGGTGTCGTCTCCCGATCATCTGAACGCTCGCTGGTGTGGACAGGATCCGCACCCTTCCAAGACGAGTTGGGCGCAGCAGGCTGTCTCCACGGCGACTCTGCGAGCGCCCCTACGGGTCGTTATCACAGGTCTTCGAGGCCTTCGGTGGTAAAGGTGAAGTCGATCACGGTGACGCCTTCGGCGCGGAGGTGGTGGCCGAGGTTCACGGCGTCGGCGTCGGATGAAGCGTAGAAGACGACTGCGCCGCCGCCACCAGCACCGCAGGCTTTCCCGGCGGAGGCGCCCTTCCGCATCGCGAGATCGAACAGCGCTTCAACGGTTTCGTTGGTGACGGTGGGGTGCAAGCGTTTTTGCTGGATCCAGTTTTCGTTGAGGACGTGGCGTATGCCACCGAAGTCGCTGCCGGTGATGGCGTCTCGCATGGCCTTGCCGAGATGCTGGAGGGTCAGCAGGGCGCCGGTGACTTCGTCGTCGTGGCGGGCGTAAGCGGCCCAGACGGCCTGGTGGATCTCGCCGGAGAGGCGTGCGACGCCGCTATCGACGAGGACGAGGCGCTTCTCGAGCGCGGCGAGGTGGGCCTCGGGCATCGCGAGCTTTTCGATGCGAACGGGGCCGCGCGCGCCTGTCGGGCGGGTGAAGGTCATGTAGTTGAGGCCGCCGTAACAGGCGGCGTACTGGTCCTGGCGGCCGCCAGCGACGCCTTCGGCGACCTCCGCGGCGAAGGCGGCTTCGGCGATGTCGTCGAGATCGGCGTCGGGGTTGCGGAGGGCTTCTGCGAGGACGTGCTCGCAGGCGGAGGAGCCGAGGCCGCCGGCCTGGATATCGTGCTCGTACGCGATCGTGCCGTCGCCGCCGAGGGTCGCGCGCACGTACCTGCTGATGGTGACGTTGACGACGGACCCGCCGTCGTGATCAGCGAAAGCGGGGACATCGGTCCAGCCGCCGGCGAGGTCGATGCGCAGTGGGACGCGCGCCGATTGCGTCATGGGATCATTGTGCCGAACAGGGGTTGCTGGCGCATGGCGATTCTGCGCGGATCGTCAAGGCGCCAGCCAGCGTCCGTGGATTTTGCGGTCGATCCCGCTGACGCATGGCGGATCATACGCGACGAGTAGTCGCTGTTACTTGCCCTGGTAGTTGGGCTTGCGTTTCTGGGCGAAGGCGAGGGGGCCCTCGCGGGCGTCCTCTGAGGCGAGTACTTTGCGGGACTGTTCGTTCTCGAACTTGAGGCCTTCGTCGAACGGCATGCCAAGGCCGCGCACGGCGGCCTCCTTGGCGAGGCGCACGGCGAGCGGGCCGTTCTCGCAGATCTTCTCGGCCATCTCGAGCGCCTTCGGCATGACCTGGTCGGCGGGGACGACGTGGTTGACGAGGCCGTAGCGGTAGGCCCACTGCACGTCGAAGCGGCCGCCGGTCATGATGAGCTCGAGAGCGAGGCCGAAGGGGATGAGCCGGGGCAGGCGCTGGGTGCCACTGGCGCCGGGAATGATGGCGCGCGTGACTTCGGGCAGGCCGAAGGTGGCGTGATCGGCGGCGATGCGGACGTCGCAGGACATGGCGATCTCGAGACCGCCGGCGAGGCAGTAGCCGTTGATGGCGGCGATGATGGGCTTGTAGCACTCGTAGTTGCGGGTGATGCCGCCGAAAGGGGCGCGAGAATAGATGGCGCTGACGGCGTTGAGGCCCTGCTGCTGCATCTGTGACATGGCGACCAGATCGTTGCCGGCGGAGAAGGCGCGCTCGCCCGCGCCTGTCAGGATGGCGACCCAGAGGTTGTCATCGTCGCGGAAATCGCAGAAGGCCTCGTGCATCTCCGCGGAGGTCTGCGGGTCGATGGCGTTCATGCGCTCCGGGCGGTTCATGGTGATGATGGCGACGCGGCCGCGCTTTTCGTAGATCACCTTCTCGAAGTCTGGCATGGCGTATGGGCCTTTCTGAAGACGAATTCGCGAGGGGAAACGTAACACCGACTCACGGGTCGATCCAGCGGAGCGCACGCTTTCGCGGGCTACAGTTACCTCGCCGCAATGCATACTTGCTAGTTGGTGTGGTTTCGCAGCGTGACGCGCACCATGCGCATAGACATTGGGATGACTTTTTCATTGCCCGGGTATGGGCCTGATGCTAGACTCGCGCAGGATGGGGGTAGCAAGAAACACGGATGGGGACGGATACTAGGCTGAGGTGTCCTGATGGCGACGAAAACCGCACGCGCTGACTACGAAAACGCGTTACATCAAAAGATGATGCCGTGGCTTCTCATCACGGAGTTGTACTGGATGTCGTACAAGCTCCTGGAGCGACGGTTCTACCACCTGGGTGTGTCCGCATCGCAGGCGCGCGTGCTGGCGGTGTTGCACTTCTCGAAGGATCCCATCAAGCCGAGCCTTGTGGCGACGCTGCTGTTCCAGGAGACGCAGAGTATCACCGGCATACTGCACCGGATCGAGTCGCGTGGATGGGTGGAACGGCTGCCCGACCCGAACGATCGGCGGGCGGTCGGTCTGCAATTGACGCCGAAGGGGAAGCAGATCACGGAAGAGATCGTGAAGATCGCCGATCAACTGTACGACGACTTGTTCAGCACAGTGTTGAACGCGTCGGACAAGCGGCAGATCGAGGCGATCCTGAAGAAAGTCCGGGCTCACGGATTCAAGCTGCCGGAGACGGATTTCAAGCTACGGCGGGCGCAGCAGTACAGCATCTGGAAGGATTAGGCCGCCCACTCCCAACGCATCGAACGGACCGGCATTCGCGCCGGCCCGTTCCGTTTCGTGAACGATGCCTGCACATCCGCACGGGGGAGTGCGCCTACGCTTGCAGCCGCTCGCGAAGCACCGCCAGAGCATCTCGCACGGCCGGGTAGGCAATGTCCGGCGTCTCGTTCACGGGAAACCATGCGACCCGATCGACGATGTCGGCCGCGCGGGGATGGCCCGAGGCGATGCGGCAGACGTATATGATCGAGACGATCCGGGAGCCGGCGAACTCGTCTTCGAACACGCCGAGCAGTTCGCCAATCGCGACCTCGACGCCGACCTCCCTGAGGCACTCCCGGCGCAGGGCATCGTGCAGCCGGTCGTCGGCGTTCAGGAATCCGCCCGGAATGTCCCAGCGCCCCCTGGCAGGGCCTACGCCGAGGCGTCCGAGCAGTACCTCGGTGGCGTTTCGCTCGCCGCGCACGATCAGCGCTTCGATGGACGGTTTGAGGTTCTGCCAGGCGACGAAGCCGCACGCCTGACAGACGGGCTGGAGGGACGGCGGATGGCCGGCGTCTCGCCATTCCAGCGGCCCCGCGCACCGCGGGCAGTGCCGCCAGTCGTCGCGGTTCACGCGCTGCGGCCGGATATCCGGTCGGCCATGGCAAGCAAGCGACGCGCGCGTTCAACAACGGGGGCGTCGATCATCATGCCATCGAGGGCGACGCTGCCCTTGCGCTGCTTTTCGGCGCGCCGAGCGGCATCGACGATGCGCCGGGAAGCGGCGATCTGGTCTGCGCCGGGAGAGAAGACCCGGTTCACCAGTGCTACGTGATCGGGGTGGATGACGTACTTGCCGCGAAAGCCCATGGAGCGGGCGAGCTTCGCTTCGCGCGCCAATCCGCGTTCGTCATCGATCGCGGGGCAGGGCGTGTCGACGGCAGGCACGCCGAGCGCGGCGGCGACGGTGACGATGACACCACGCGCGTAGGCGAGCGCCTCGTCGCTTCGAGGGACGCCCAGCTCGGCGGTGTAGTCTTCGCCGCCAAGCGAGAGCGCGGCCACACGGTCGGTGGCGCGGGCAATGTCGTGGCAGCGCAGGATGGCGCGCGGCGTCTCGATGAGGGGGATGACCGCGACGTCGCCAGGACGCACGCGGTTGCGGACCTCCGCTTCACGGAGCAACACATCGAGATCACGGAGATCCTGGGGCTGATCGGTCTTGGGATGCACGACACCGGCCAGGCCGGGGCGCACGACGTCCATCAGATCGCCGCGGGCGAGCCCTGTGTGGATGTTGTTCAGGCGGACATACACGGCGGCGGGACCGCCTGCCAACGACGGCAGCAGCGACCGGACGAGCCGGCGGGCTTCGCGCTTCTCTCCGGCGGGGACGGCGTCCTCGAGGTCGACGACGATGACATCGGCGCCGGCGCGGGGCGCGCGGTCGAGCATGCGTGGACGGTTGCCGGGGACGAACAAGAGCGTGCGACAGAGATCCACGAAAGCGCTCCAAACTGGTGGAGATGGTGCGCGGGCAGTATCACGCCGCGTTGGGGATTGAGCAACGGGCGCCGGGCCGAACGGGGACGAAGGTGGGGGCGTGGCTGCGCGTTCGTTATCTAAGGATGGGATCGGTAGCGAGCGGCGTCGGCCGCGAGAAATGAGGGGCTCCACGTATGCGGCCGGTGGTGCAGCGCGCCGATCGTGTGGTTACGGGCGTCCCGCGCGGCGACCGGCACCTCTTCATTCTTCTCCGTGTTAACGAGGACAGAGCACGCGCCAAATGCGCCATCCTCTTGACAGACTCCAGTGCATGAGGTACGAAGGGATCGCAGATTCATCAATCCGCACCCAGGCGCTCATTCTCCCGGCGCCAAACGACTTCCCTTGAACCCGGCAGATTTCGGCGCGCCGAAACCCTCCGTGGCCCTGCTTGATCAGGCGGAGCCGTCCCCACAGGGAGCCACCCACGCGCGAGCGTAGATTGGGCATTATGCCCGCAGAGGTCCACCATGGCTGTACGAGAACGACGCCGATCGGCCGGCCGCGGCATGCGCGACCAGCGCAAGCAGCAGCAACCGCAGCAAGATCTGCCGGACGACGCCGAAGAAGAGGCGCGTAACGCGGGTGAGCCAGGGCTCGACACCGGGGGGATCCTCGAGATCGTCGACGACGGGTACGGGTTCCTGCGAGGCGAATCGCTGTTGCCGGGCCGGAACGACGTCTACGTGAGCCAATCGCAGATACGGCGGTTCGGCCTGCGCACGGGCGACTACGTGCGGGGGCAGGTGCGGGCGCCGAAGGAGAGCGAGAAGTACTACGGTCTCCTGCGGGTCGATGACGTCAACGGCCTGGACCCGGAAGCAGCGAAGGCCCGCCCCTACTTCGAGAACCTCACCGCCATCTTCCCGAACGAACTCATCGACCTGGAAACGCCGACCCCCGACCTTTCGGGGCGGCTGATCAACCTGATCGCACCGATCGGCCGGGGACAGCGCGGTCTCATCGTCTCGCCGCCGAAAGCCGGCAAGACGTTCTTGTTGAAGGCGATCGCCGCAGGCGTAGCAGCGAACTACCCGGACATCCACCTGATGGTCGCGCTCATCGGCGAGCGGCCGGAGGAAGTCACGGACATGAAGCGCTCGGTGAAGGGCGAGGTGGTCGCCTCGACATTCGATGAGCCCGTGGAGGATCACACGAGAGTCGCGGAGATGGCGCTGGAGCGCGCGAAGCGGCTGGTTGAGGGCGGCAAGGACGTCGTCATCCTGCTGGACTCCATCACGCGGCTCACGCGCGCGTACAACCTGGCGATGCCGCCGAGCGGGCGGACGCTGACGGGTGGTATGGACCCGGTGGCGCTGTACCCGCCGAAGCGCTTTTTCGGTGCCGCGCGCAACTGCGAGGAGGGCGGGAGCCTGACGGTCATCGCCACGTGCCTGGTGGACACGGGCAGCCGGATGGACGACGTGGTGTTCGAGGAGTTCAAGGGCACGGGCAACCAGGAGCTGCGGCTGGACCGCCGCCTGTCAGAGCGCCGGACGTTCCCCGCGATCGACATCAACGCATCGAGCACGCGGCGCGAGGAGCTTTTGATGGACGAGGCGACGCTGCGGCAGGTGTGGCTTATGCGCCGCATGACCTCGATGCTTGCGGCGAACGCGCCAACCGCGTCGGAGGCGACGGAGCGGCTGCTGGAGCGGCTGGCACGCACCTCTAACAACGCGGAGTTTCTCGCGACGCTCAGCAAAGCGGATATGTAGCCGCCACTCCCGGCCAGCGTGTGCCAACTCCCGACCCTGCCTACACTTCCGGTTGGAGGTGGTTGTTGGGCGTCCTCGATGGGACTCGTGTCGTCGACTTCGGGCACTACGTCGCCGGTCCGATGCTGGGCATGCTGCTGGCGGACCAGGGCGCGGACGTTGTCAAGATCGATCCGCCTTCCGGGCCGCGATTCGATACGCCCGCAAACACCACGTGGAACCGCGGCAAGCGGGCTGTCGCCCTCGACCTCAAGAATCCTGTTGATCTCGCGCGGGCTCGCGAACTCATCGCAGCCGCGGACGTACTAATCGAGAACTTCCGGCCGGGCGTGATGGAGCGTCTGGGGCTGGGTCCGCGCGACGTGCTGGAGCGGCATCCATCGCTCATCTACTGCTCACTCCCGGGATTCGCGCCTGACGATCCGCGGTCATCGATGCCGGCGTGGGAGGGCGTGGTCGCGGCGGCGACGGCGACGTATCGGAGGTCGGTGTTCGATGCGCGCGGCGGGCCGCCGGTGCACACGGCGGAGCCGATCGCGTCTGCGTACGCGGCCTTCGTGGCGGCAGGGGCGATAGCGGCGGCGCTTCATGCTCGGGAGCGGGGCGGCCGCGGCCAGCACGTGCAGGCGCCGCTGTTCGACGCGATGTACCAGGCGATCGGCTTTGTGGGGCTGCGCATCGAGCGCTCGGGGGCGGGCGTGCACGCGGTGCCCGCATGGGACGGCCAGTACCGTTGCGGCGACGGGCGGTGGCTGCACATCGTTGGGACGACGCAAGACCGCGGCGAGCGCTTCGCCGACGCGCTGGGTGTTCCGGCGTGGCGCGAGGACGGGCTGATCGATCAGGAGCGTCTGATCCGCGAGCCTGAGCTGAACCAGGAGCTAACGCGGAGACTGATCGAGCTGTTCGCGACGCGGACGGCGCTGGAGTGGGAGGATGTTCTCGCCGGCATCAACGTGCCGGCGGCGATGTGCAGGACTTCGGCGGAGTGGCTGCGACATCCGCAGGCAGAGGCGGCGGGGCTCGTCGTGAACGCGGACGATGCGGGGCGCGGGGCGACGAAACAGCCCGGCGTCGCGGTAACCATGTCTTCGCGGCGGGGGGCAACGCGTGCGAGGCCGGAACTCGCGGCAGAGCGCACGGACAAACCTCGGCTCCCGTTCGAAGGCGTGCGGGTGCTGGACTTGTGCATCGTGCTGGCAGGGCCGGTGTGCGCGCGGACGCTGGCGGAGTATGGCGCAGACGTCATCAAGATCGACAATCCGCGGCGCGAGCGGAACATGTACCACCTGGACATCAACCGGGGGAAGCGCAGCATCTTCCTGGACGTGCGGACACCAGAGGGCCTGGAGGTGTTCTGGCAGCTTGTGGACACGGCTGACGTCGTCGTGCAGAACTTCCGGCGCGGTGTAGTCGAGCGGCTGGGCATCGACTACGTATCGGTGCGGAGACGCAAGCCGGGCATCGTATACGGCTCGATCAATGCGTACGGGTATGCGGGCCCCTGGGCGGATCGTGGCGGGTACGAGGAGACGGTGCAGGCGCTGACCGGCATGCAAGTGCGGTTCGGGGGCGAGGAGCATCCGGCGCTGCTGCCGTACGCGGTGAACGACTACGGCACCGGCCTGCTGGCGGCGTACGGGCTCGCGCTGGCGCTGTGGCACCGGCAGCGCACGGGGGAGGGCCAGCACGTCGAGGCGGCGCTGGCGCGGACGGCGGGCATGATCCAGTCGCTGCACCTGCAGGACTACGAAGGCAAGACGTGGGACGAGCCGCAGGGGCAGGACTCGCGCGGGTGGCATCCGTACCAGCGGCTATACCGCGCAAGCGACGGGTGGCTGTTCCTGGGCGGCGGGGCCGACACACCGGTACGGCTGGCGCGCGTTCCGGGGCTCGAAGGCGCTGCCCGGCTGGGCGCTGGCGACATCGAGCGGCTTCTAGAGGAGCGGCTTCCTGAGCGGCCAGTCGAGCTGTGGGTGCAGGCATTCCGCTCTGCGGGACTGGGGGCGCACAGGGCGAATCGGGTATCGCAGGCGATGCTGGACCCGATCGCCGACGGGCATGGGCTCAGCATTAGGCGAGAGCACGACGGGCATGGCCCGGTTCTACACAACGGGCCCGGGCGCTGGCTGGCGGATACGCCGCCGGTGGTTGGCCGGGCGACGCCGATGCCAGGCGCAGATGCGGCGTCGATCCTGCGGGACATCGGACGGGAGTCCGACCTGGATGCGCTCGTCGCCGCGAGCGCAGTCCGGTTACCGGTGTGATTTCCCCGCGCGTGGTTCGCGCTCGACGAGGGGTCGCAGCAGGCGGATGAAGCGCAGCAGCGTGCGCGCGGTCTGCTGCACCAGGTCCGGTGTAAGATCACGCTTGGGGCTCCAGTCGCCGCGGCTGAGCACCGTCGTGCGGTGCACGCGCGTCCAGTCTCGGGTCCATTGCTCCATCTCGAGGCCTTTGCCCAGGCGCGACGGCAGTGACTTACGTTCGCTCAACTCCCGAAGGTGACGCTGGTTATCGTCGCGGTCGCCCTCGAAGTGCAGTGCTACTTCGAGCGAGCGCGTCTTGCGGTGCACGGCGACGACGTAGTGCACTGATGGTTCGCCAAAGTCCACCTGCAGCTTGCTGGACTCCTGCCGCACCCGAGCACCATCGAGCTCGCCTTGCTGGTCGCGGCGTAGACGCTCGAGCACGTCTGACAGGAACATCACGATGTGGCCGTGGTGCAAGAAGGCCACGGCGTGGCAGGCGACGCCGACGACGCAGATCCTGAGGGCCAGCCACGCGACTCTCACGGGCCAAGCGTAACGTGTAGCGAGCATCGAGGCCTCCGACCTCCGGCTTCCAGCCTCCGACCTCCGACCTCCAATCGCCTATCATGCCCGCATGACAGTGGCGCAGACGCAGCAGCAGAAGGGGCTGGAGGATCTACCCGCGCGGGTGGCGAAGATCCCCGGCAGCATCTGGCGGCGGCAGACGTCGTTCGAAGCGTTGCCGGGCGGGATCCGGCTGGCGGTGCTCACTTCGCCGTTCATCGTGCGATGGGCGACCTGGCTCATCGCGCTGCTGGTGGTGGCGCTGGCGGACCTGCCGAACGACAACATACGGTTCGAGCCGTATCTGCTTGTCGGAACGTTCGTGCAGCTGGTGCTGCTGACGACGTACGTGCCCGTGATCCGGCCATACGTGCTGCCGCGCTTGCGGCGATTCACGGACACGCCAGAGCAGTACGACGTCCTCGTCGTCGGGCTCATTGACCTGGCGTTCGCGATGGCGGCGGTGTACCTGAGCGGCGGCTGGCGGAGCCCGTATTTCCACTTTGCGCTGACGGCGCTGCTGATCCCGACGTTCTTCCTGAGCTTCCGCGGCGTGATGGCGCTGAGCGTGGCCTACATCTTCCTGTACCTGTTCGGCCTCGCGGCGACGGGTGAAGGACTGGGCGGGTCGTGGACGGACCGCAACCTGAACAGCTTCATCGGGGCGATGGTGACGCCGTTGCTGGTGGCGCTGGTACCCAATTACCTGGGCAACCTGCTGCGCGAGCTGGAGGAGGCACGCCGCGATGCCGTCGAAGCGCTGGATGACAGCGATCTTCTGTTCCGTGTGGCGCGCGCCTTTCTCCAAGGCGGCCGAGTGATCGACACCACCATGCCAAACGTCACGAACGCGATCCTTGACTCGGGCCGGTTCGATCGCGTCGCGCTGCTGGTGCCTGACGATCTGCAGGCTGGCGCAGAGACGAATGCGTTCGGCATGGAGCTACACGATCTTCCGGAGCCGCCGGAGCTGTCGGAGATCTTCGCCGGCGACGCGGCGCGGACGGTCGCTGGCGCGACGCTGCCCGCGCCGTTGCGCCGTCCGTTCCAGAGCTGCGGTTGGGTTGGTCTCGTGCCGCTGCGCACAGCGGGGACAGTGGAAGGCTGGCTGTTGGCGGGGGCGAGGGAACGGCCCGCCGCGATCCTGCACGAGGTGCGTCTGCTGGACGCGATCGCGGGACAGGTGTCGCTGGGCATCCGGAACATCCGGCTGACAGAAGAAGTGGGGAGGCTGGCGGCGGAGGGGGAGCGCAGCCGGATGGCCCGGGAGATACACGATGGTATCGCGCAGATGGTGTACATGCTGTCGCTGAGCCTGGAGACGGCGATCGACCGCGTGGGAAGCGACCCGGACGAGCAACGGCAGCGGCTGAAGGATCTGACCGCGCTGGCGAAGAACGCGCTGTGGGAAGTGCGGCAGTACATCTTTGACCTGCGTCCGCTGCTGAGCGGCGACGAGGGGCTGGCGGGCGCCGTCCAGGGGCAGGTGAAGGAGTTCCAGGCGGTGGCGGACCTTCCGGTGGAGTTGCGCGTGACAGGCGAGCCGCACCGGCTCCCGCTGGCGACGAGCGCGGCGCTGTACCGGATCGTGCAGGAGGGGCTGGGGAACATCTTCCGGCACGCGCGCGCATCGAAGGTGGACATCGGGTTGACATTCAACGACGGCAGCGTCTCCTTATCGATCGCGGACGACGGCATCGGCATCACGGAGCAGGATCCGGCCGGCCGGGTGGGGTACGGTATGGGCAATCTGCGGCGGCGGGTCGAAGACGTGCAGGGGACGGTGGAGGTGCACAGCGGGCCGGGATCCGGCACGCGCATCGACGTAACCGTGCCGGTGGGAGGTGACGAATGAAGACGCGCCTGATGATCGTGGACGACCATGAGGTGGTGCGGATGGGGCTGCGCGCGGCGCTGGAGGTCGAGCCAGACTTCAGCGTGGTGGCCGAAGCGGCGAACGGCAAGGAGGCGATCGAGAAGGCGCGGGCGCATCAGCCGGACATCGTGCTGATGGATGTGCGGATGGACGGGATGGATGGCATCGAAGCGTGCCGGGAGATCCGCAGCGAGTACCCGGACACGAAGGTGCTGATGCTGACGTCGTTTGCGGAAGAGGAGACCGTGGTCGCGGCGCTGCTGGCGGGCGCGGCGGGCTACGTGCTGAAGAACGTCGCGCGGGCGCGGCTGCTGGAGGCGTTGCGCTCAGTGGCGCGGGGTGAGTCGCTGCTGGACTCGAAGGTCACGAAGGGCGTGCTGGAGAAGCTGGTGGCCGGAAAGGACAAGGCGGCGGCGGACGACGACCTGACGCCACGCGAGCGCGAAGTGCTGATCCTTATTGCGGAGGGCGCCACGAACAAAGAGATCGCGCAGAAGCTGGTGGTGAGCGAGAACACGGCGCGGAACCACGTGAGCCACATCCTGGGGAAGCTGGGGTTCAACCGGCGCAGCGAAGCGGCGGCGTACGCGGCGAAGAAGGGGCTGGTGAAGGAGTAGGATGGGGCCGGTCTATTCGGCGTGGCCGGACTTGTCGATCTTGCGGCCCTGCTTTTCTTCGAGGCGGCCGAGGGCGCGGCCCTTATCGGGGAAGGGGTCCTTCACGACGCCGTAGACCTCGCGGCCCTCGTGTTCTTCCGGCAGGTATTCGGTGACGGGGAAGCCTTCCTTATCGACGAAGAGGAGGCAGTGGCAGTACTTGTACTTCTGCATCTCCTCGCACGCACAGATCCAGGTGCTCTTCTTCGCTTCCGCTTCCTTGTCCTCGTAGAAGTTGCAGGGGCACAGAGGGCGGCCGAGGTCGTCCATGTGCTTCGCGAGGCCGATCACGAGGAACTCGGTGATCTCCTGGTGAGGGTGGAGATAGGTGCCGCTTTTCTCCGCGAACTTGCGGGCGTACTTCCACATCTTCTCGGTGTTCTGGGGAGAAGCCTGTGCGCGGTGCTCCTCTGTCACCTCGTCCAGCTTGAAGGCGGGGTCGTCCATTTCGCTCATAGAACCTCGGGTGGCGCGCTACTTCGGGGGTGAATGGGCGAGGTCGCTTTTCAGGTAGAAGGTCATGGACTGGAGGGACAGCACGGGGTCGATGTCTTTCACGCGGACATGCCGAGGCACGTGAGGCGCGATGGGTGCATAGTTCAGGATAGCGCGCACGCCGCATTCCACGAGCGCATCGATGACCTGCTGCGCGGCAGCGGCGGGCGTGGCGACGATCCCGATATCAATGTGCTGGCCGGCGAGCGTCTCCCGCATCCCCGCGACGGGTTTGACCACGAGGTCGCCGATTTGCTTGCCAACGACGTTTATATCGGCATCGAACGCCTCAACGATGTCGAATCCCTGCGGGGAGAAGCCGGCGTAACTGAGCACGGCGTGACCGAGCTGACCGACACCGACGACGACCATGCGCCACTTCCTGTCGAGGCCGAGGATCTGGTGGAGTTCTTCGAGGAGACGTTTGACGTTGTAGCCGCGGCCCTGCTTGCCGAAGCGACCGAAGTAGCTGAGGTCTTTGCGGATCTGGGCGGGGGTTACGCCGAGCTGCGTTCCAAGCTCCTGGGAACTCACAACATCGCGGCCCTGACGTTCGAGTGACGCCAGCGCCCGTGCGTACACGGGGAGGCGATCGATAACGACATCAGGAATCTCGATGGGCATAGCTCTCCGGGGCGCGGGCCCAGATCGAGGCGCGAGGGCGGGCATGCGAGGAGTGAAGCCTCGATTGCGCAATTTTTCGCAAATGTAGCACCGACCCCTCACGGGGTCAACGCTTTACCGATTACCGGCGCGGAGCGACTCCGTGGGAAGCCAGAACAGGCCGGTCTACAGCTTCAGAGCCAGGATGTCGCGATACACGTCGCCGTTGCCCTTGATGTGCACCTGAACGCTGATCAGACGCACCTTGAGCCGGGAGGGCTCGTCGTCGAAGAACACCTCGTCGCCCTTCTCGAACCGGTATTCGCTCGAGATGCTGGCGATGAGGCGCCCCTTTCTGGGCGAGAACGGGTCCGATTCGTAGAATTCGGTCTTCATGCTTCCCTCCGGAAACTCTACTCGTATCGCAGTGCTTCAGCGGGTGGGATGCCGGAGGCCTGCCGCGATGGAATCACCGTCGTCAACACCGAGGCAACGAAGACGCCGATGGCCATGCGGCCGATCTGCAGCCAGGGGACGTGGAAGGCGGAGAATCCGGCGGTGCTGAACTCATCGCTGGCCAGCAAGCGGTTCGCCAGGAGCAGCGCGGGCCAGATGCCGTTCGCGATGCCGAGCGCCGCGACGAACGCCGACTCGAGGACGAACGACAGGGCGATGTTGGTGCGGGTGAATCCGATGGCGCGCATCAGGCCGATCTGCTGGCGCCGCTCGACGACGGTCCGCAAGGCGATGACGGCGAGGGCGACGAGGCCCACGCCAAGCCCGATCGCGAGGAATCCCTGGATCAAGACGAAGAACGCGGTGCTGAGGGCCTGGTCGTCTTCCACTTCCTTCTGAATGGAGGCGGCGGAGACGCCGTTTTGTGCGAGGGCCTGTTCGATCTCCGCAGCCGCGGATTCGACATCTTCGCCGGCGCGCATTCGGATGTAGTACTTCTGGTACTGGGTCGGGAAGGCGTCGGCGATGCCTGACTCGTTGAGCCACAAACCGCGATAGGTTTCGCTTGGCCCGCGCTTCATAATGCCGATCACTTGCACAAGCTTGAATTCGCCGGTGGTGGTATCCGTGACGACGACCTGGAAGGGTCCGAAGCTCGTGGTGCCGCTCTCGTAGCCCTGGAGTGTGAACCTCTTCTGGGTGACGTTTGCGTAGTTGATGCCGGGGACAACGCTGCCATCAATGACGGCGTTACCGGGGTCGTTCTTCACGGCCTGCCAGACCTCGCGATCGCTGTCGAAGCCGTTGGCGCGCGACTGGAGGGCGATCTTGTTTTCGTCGAAGAATTCGTCGTCGGCGCCGAAGACCTCGAACGCTTTCGCCTTCAGCGGGTGGCTGTCCTCGTCGAGCTGTTCGAGCTGGGTGGTGCGCGGATTCGTCACCTGCACCTGGGCGATGATCTCTATCCTCCGTGTGTCGAAGAAGGCGCGATCGAGGGCCTCGCCCAGAGGGCCAAGGCGGTTCGACCGATCGTTTTGCGGGAAAGGATTGGCAGGCTGGGCCTGGACCTCGATATCCCAGCCGCCGCGTGCCTCTGGATCGAGGAAGAGCCGGCGGAAGTTGAGGTTCATGGTGGAGATCATGACGAGCGCAAATACGACGAGCGACAGCATGGCGATGGTCGCGCCGGTGCGGAAGCGGTTGGAGATGGAATAGGCGATGGCGGTGCGCACGGCCGGCACGGCGCGGGCAAATATGGCGCCGAAGGCGCGGATGGCGCCTAGTAGCAGTTCGGCGTTGTAGATCATGGCGATGGTGGCCGCGAGGACCATGAGCATGCCGCCGACGAAGAACGTCGCCATGCCGGTGGTGAGCCTTCCGGTGACGGACTCCAGGTTCCCACCCGCAAGAAGGACCCAGAGCACGAGGATCGCCACGCTGGTGGTGGTGAACACCGAGCGCTCGCCCAGGGCGCCAGCACGGGCGATGAGGGCCGCGCCTGTGAGGCCAATGGAGACCCCCGCGCCCAGAACGGCGGCCTGATCCGAGGCCAGGCCGAGCAGCGCTATGGCTCCGCCGGTCACGATAGTGGCGGCGCCCAGGATCCCCGAGACCGCGCCGGTCGCCCGCGACGCCGCTTCGTTGGTCTCGCGGATGGCGGCGACGATGCTGAGCCGGCTGACGCGCCAGGCCGAAATCACGACCGTCACGAACGTGAGCACGACGCCGATGGCGTAGGCGATGAGCAGGCTCCGCGGCTCGATGTGAAAGACAATCTCGACGTCTGAGCTGGAGAAGATGTACTGCATCGCGCGGGACATTCCCAGCGAAACGGCGACGCCCAGCACGACGCCCAGGGCCGCCGAGGCGAGGCTGTACGCCATGCCTTCGGCCATAAACGCCTGGATGAGCTGCATCCGGCGCATGCCGACAGCCCGGGACATTCCCATTTCGGGCCGACGCTCCGCCGCGAGCATCACGAGGATGAGAAACACGAGGAGCATGCCAGCGGCGATGGTGAACAGACCCAACAAGACAAAGATGGTGGTGAGACTTGCGCCCTCGTTCTGGGCCTGGTCGATTCGGTCGGCCTTGAGAAAGATGACCTGCAGGCGCGACGTGCGGACGGCATCGATTGCGGACTGGGTGACGGTCTTCGAGAGGCCGAGCGTGTCGCGAACGCCTCCGCGATTGGAGATAGCGACGAAACTGGCGCCGACCAGGAAGTTCTGGCCGGGGGGCAGACTGAACAGGAACTGGGCGGTATCGAGATTCATGACGATGCCGGCAGGCTCCGCCAGCGTCCAGCCGGTGATGTAACGGTCCTGCACGATACCGACGACGCGGACTGTGCGGGGCGCGCCATTGACCAGGATCTCGATGCGCTGACCGGCCTGGAGATCGAGCGCCGCGGCAGCGGACTCGTTCGCGACGACCTGGGCGCGTTCGAGTTGGGATATGTCGAAGGGGACGCCTGCCGTATCGAGGATGTCCTCCTGGAAGCCGACAAGTTGGCGCGGGTCCACGCCCATAATCACGACTGAGGGCTCGGTCAGCTTCTTGCTGGGATTGCTGACAGGCGCCGGGAACCGCAACATCGGCAGGACGCCGTCGACGTTTTCGTCGCCGTTGAACGCGGCGATGAGGGTGTCGATGTCGTTGGTATTGACGATGCCCACGGGGGCGATCTGCTCGTCATCGAACGTCGGCTTCAGTGAATTCGAGCGCGCCTGCACGATCTCGTCGACGTGGCCCAGTTTCTGATAGGTATCGTTGGTGATGCTGTAGGTGACCGTATCGCCGGTGGAAAGGGCGGCGGCGAAGATCACGGTCGAGAGCATGAGGCCGAGGACGATCAGGACGGATTGGGCGCGGCGGCGCGGGATGTTGTGGAGGCCGATCTCGAACAGGACGGGCTGGCGGTACCTGACGAAGGCGACGGAGCCGACCGCCGCCAGAAGCAGCACGAGCAGGACGACGGCCACGAGGGTCATTGGGACGCCGAAGAAGTCGCTCATGCGGCAATCCGGGAAGTGCGCATGTGGACTAAGGAGACAACTTGTTCAGGCATCGGTGTCTCAGGGTACCGGGACAGAGGATGGGCCATCTTATGGCGCACCCGGCCGGGCGGGCAACGGGGCCGGGATCCCGGGGACGGGCGAGCCTCCCGCATTCCACCATACCCGGGCCGTTTGGCGCCTTACGAATCTGCGACGAGCGTTGACATCGTTGACCAAACCGTACTATCGTAGATCGAGTCGTAGGGAGGCTGCCGCCTTGGTCACGCCCCTCGTCCCCGCAGTCTAGCGCCCACACCGCGTGCGATCACACGCGGTGTTTTTCATCTCCCCGCACGCAGCACGCAGAGTGAAAGGAAGCGCCCGTGAACTCCGGACTCATCGGCAAGGTGGACAAGTCGAAGAAGTACGCTCAGGAGCGCCACCGGATGCACGTGGCGAGTCTGCAGGTGGAGTTCGACGGGGAAAATGATAAGCACCAGGTGGCGCTGGAGGGCGACGCCTGGCGCTGCACGTGTGACTTTTTCGGGGGGTGGGGCGCCTGTGCCCACACGATGGCGCTGGAGCGGATCCTGGACGGGATGATCCCGACTTCCGCTATCTCGACGCCCTCGTACGCCTGAACGCGGGCGGCCGAAGCAAGCTGGGTTCACGCTTGAGATCACGACGGCCGGGAGCTACTATTCCCGGTGGGCGGCATCCCCCGAAGATGCCGCCATTCGTTTTGTGGCGGCCCCCAGCCCTGCCAGGAGCGTATGCCAAAGTACATCTTCGTGACCGGCGGAGTGGTGAGTTCCGTCGGCAAGGGCATCACGACAGCGGCCCTGGGCCGAATCCTCAAGTCCCGTAGCGTTTCCGTCACCCTTCAGAAGCTGGATCCATACCTGAACGTGGATCCCGGCACGATGTCGCCGTATCAGCACGGCGAGGTGTTCGTCACGACGGACGGGGCGGAAACCGACCTGGACCTGGGCCACTACGAGCGCTTCATCGATGAGGAGTTGACGAAGTCGGCCAGCGTCACGACGGGCCAGATCTACCAGTCGGTCATCGCAAAAGAGCGGAAGGGCGAGTTCCTGGGTGGCACGATCCAGGCCATCCCGCACGTCACCAACGAGATCAAGGCGCGTGTGCGCCAGATCGGCCGGGAGACCGGCGCACAGGTGGTGATCGTGGAGGTGGGGGGGACCGTCGGCGACATCGAGGGGCAGCCGTTCCTGGAGGCGATCCGCCAGATACGGCGGGAGGAGCGGCCCGAAGACACGCTCTCCATCCACGTGACGTTCCTGCCGCACGTGGGTTCGACGAACGAGATCAAGACCAAGCCAACGCAGCACTCCGTACGCGAGTTGCGAAGCATGGGTATCCAGCCTGACGTCATCCTGTGCCGCGCAGACCACGAGGTGACGGCGGAGATCCGGCGCAAGGTTGCGCTGTTCTGCGACGTCGACGAGCGCGGGGTGATCTCGCTTCCGACGATGGACAGCATCTACCAGGTTCCGATCATGCTGGAGGACGAGAACCTGGGCGACTACGTCATCGAGCTGTTGAAGCTGGATGCGGCTCCCCGGGACCTGGCGAACTGGCGCGAGATGGTGGACCGGCTGCAGAACCCGACGAACGAGGTGGATATCGCCGTCGTCGGGAAATACGTGGAACTGCACGACGCTTATCTTTCGATCAAGGAGGCGCTGATCCACGCAGGGATCGCGCAGCGGTCGAAGGTGAACATCCGCTGGGTGCACTCGGAGCGGCTGGAGCAGGAGCCGGTCGTCTCGTTGTTGGAGGGTGTGGATGGGATCCTGGTCTGTCCGGGATTCGGCGAGCGCGGGATCGAAGGAAAGCTGGAGGCGGCGCGCTACGCGCGGGAGAACCGGATCCCGTACCTGGGCGTGTGCCTGGGGATGCAGATCATGGTCATCGAATACGCACGAAACGTGCTGGGACTCATCGGCGCGAACTCCACGGAGTTCAACGCGCAGACGCCACACCCCGTGATTTCACTGCTCAGCGAGCAGATGGGCATCGAGGAAAAGGGTGGGACGATGCGGCTGGGCGGCTATCCATGCAGGCTCATCCCAAGCACGAAGGCGGCGGCGGCGTACGGGACGGATGAGATCGTGGAGCGCCACCGGCACCGGTACGAGTTCAACAACAAGTACCAGGCGCAGCTGGCGGCGGCGGGACTCATCGCCAGCGGGACGCTGCCCGATGGGAGCCTGGTCGAGATCAGCGAGATCGTGGACCACCCGTTCATGGTCGGCTCACAGTTCCACCCGGAGTTCCGGAGCCGCCCGGACCGGCCGCAGCCGCTGTTCCGGGAGTTCATCGCGGCGGCGGTGCAGCTTCGGATGGGTATCAATGGCGGCCTCATCGCGCAGCAGCGCGAGCGCGTGGCCGCGGGCGGCGCGTAAGTCTCTTGAACGAAGGCGCCCTTCGATGACGTCGCTGGACATCCTGCTGGCGCTGCATTTCATTTCGTTGTTCCTGATGATGGCAGGGCTGGGCGCGGTGATCGTGGCGCTGTGGCGGGGATGGACGGAGGAGGACCCGGACCGGGCCCTGATCGCGTTCGAGGATGCGAGTACAGGGCACAAAGCGGGGCTGCTGCCGGGGACCATCGCCGTGGGGGCGACAGGCATCTTCCTGGCGGGCGACGCGGACTACAACTTCATCACGACGGGATGGCTGCTGGCGCTGGAGCTTGTGTACCTGTTCGTGCTCCTGATCTGCGTGCCACTGCTGGGGCATGCGCTGAACCGGGTGCAGATCGAGGTGCTGAAGTCGAAGAAGAAGGGCGAGGCGACGGAAGCGCTCCGCGAACTGCTGTCCGACAACGTGCCCATCGTGCTGTGCATCGTCATCGTGTTCAGCATTCCGTTCATGGTCTGGTTGCCGGTGTTCCGCCCGTTCTGAGGCGGCGTTCTCGAAGTCGAGCGGTGCGGAAGCGACCTTGCGCTGCTTGATCGCGTCCACGGTCTCGCGGTGGGCGATGCGGAAGAGCCAGGCTCCGACGGGCACCCCGCGATACTGGAACGACCGGATCCCCTCAACAGCACCGCCCTCGCGGCCCGATGCCGAGGCACCAGCCACGCGGAGACCAGTGCGGTAGGCGAGTCGGAGGCCTCGAGCTGAATCGAAGGGCCGAAACCTGGTGAGGCGGGTGAGTTCGAGGTCGATAGGCCGGGCCCGGACGATGGGGTTGCCCGAGCCCGGCCGTGCGATAGGGGTTTGGACAGAGGGAGCTCCGGTCGATGGGGGTGGCCCGGAACCCCACTCTGTCCGCTGTGATTAACCAGCGAAACCCGCGAAAAGAGACGCCCGCCTGAATATGGACGAAGCAGGATCGGGACGATCATTTAACGGGATGAGCCGTCTCCCTCGGCTTGACAACGCCGTTAGACCCTGTGCAGGCCACGGCGGGGTCTGCGCGCAGGGGCGTCCAGTTGGCGGCGGAAGGGTTCAAGGGGTGGGAACGATGCTGTCACGTTTCGGCCGCCGAGAGGGTGGGCAGAGCCTCGCGGAGTTCGCGATGGTGCTGCCCGTATTCCTCATCCTCGTATTCGGGATCATCGACTTTGGAATGGGGCTCAGGGCCTACATCACGGTTGCCCAGGCAACCCGTGAGGGCGCGCGGTACGCCGCGGTGGGCAACCCGGCGGGCACGTTCACATCCGGTGGAAGCGGCGACTGCGACGGGTCCATGACCACGTCTACGGTCGGGAAGGTGTGTTCCACGATGAACGGCCTGAACCTGACGAACGTGGACAGCGTCAGCGTCACCTATCCGCAGGGAAACGAACCGGGAAAGCCCGTACGCGTACAGGCCAGCTACGAGTACCACTACATCACGCCGCTCAAGGCGGTCGTGAACTTCATCTCCGCCGGCTCGCTGAACGACACGATCACCGTGACATCGGCGACGGACATGCGCCTGGAGTGAAATACGATGTTGCAATTCTTGAAGCGCCACGTGCGATCGACCCTGAACGACAGCGGACAGGTGGTGGTCGTGGCCGCCGTGACTATTCCTGTTCTGCTGGGTATGGCAGGCATGGCGATCGACGTCGGTTCGTACGCCAGTAACCGCAGGCAGATCCAGAACGCCGCAGACAGCATCGCGCTGGCGGCGGCGCAGGAGCTTCCGGACGAGAGCGCGGCGCTTGCCGCCGGCCAACAGTGGGCAACGCGCAACGGCATCGCACTAGGCGACGTGACGATCACGATCGATGCCAGCACGGAAGACGGGTCCACGCCCTGGGCGCGGGCGGCCATCAGCCGCCAGCACGCGTTCGCCTTCATGAAGGTGGTAGGAATCGATTCGAAGGCGGTGAGCGCACGGGCGACCGCAGAAAAGGCGTCGTTTGGAGGAAGCAACGGCATCGTGCCCTGGACCATCACGGAGGCGACCCAGGACGCGGCGGGGCTGGGCGAGCTAGTAGTCATGAAGTACGACGCGGACGGCGCGAATATCGGAAACTTCGGGGCCATCCGCATCGACGGGCCCGGGTCGAACACGTACAACACCTCGGTAAAGTACGGCAGCGCGGGGTATGCGTGCGCGGAGACGGCTGACAACTGTACTGCCGGCGCCTGTCCGGGTGTATATCCGGACCAGTGCGCCGAGACGGCACCGGAGTGTGACGGGGCAGAATGCACGCCAGAAACCGGAAACATGATCGGCCCGACGGCTACGGGCGTGGACTTCCGCGTGAACTACACGATGGCGGAGTGCGACACCTTTGATGAGGTGTTCACGGCGCCGGACCCTGTGACGGGAGAGAGCAACATCAACCCGGACTGCAATCCGTGGACGGATGGCCCGGGCAAGTGCACGTCGGATACGGACCTCTGCAGCCGGCGTGTGATCATCATCCCGGTGGTGGACACGTTTGGGGAAGGCACGTCGGACCCGGCGACGATCCAGCGGTTCGCGCTGATGTTCCTGGAGGGCTACGACGACGGGAAGTGCCAGGGTAATTCGTGCGAGATCCAGGGCAGATTTGTCAAGGCGGACATCAATACCCGGGCGCTGGCGGGTAGCTATGACGAGAATGCGCTGATTCACTTCACGCGGCTCAGCGAATAGCTATTGCCACGCCAATCGTCGCAGATTCGAGGCCGCGGACCCATCCGCGGCCTCCTTTTGCGCCCAGGAGACTGGGCTGAAGCGCGCGCGTTGCCGATCATTCCTACGGGCCTGGCTCGTCCAGCGCCCTTGGGCCGCATATCCATCGGACAGGGCGTATCGCTTTGCTCATAAATCGAGATAAGCACCGTGGAAGGACTCCTGTGAACGGGGCGCCGCGCAACAACGGCGACCCGGAGGAGCAGGCGCTCATCGAGGCGGCGAGGGAGCTGCATGAGGACGCCTGGGCGGAGATCTATCGCCGCCACGCGGAGCAGGTGTACGCCTACATCTTCTTTCGCATCGGCGATCGGACTGCGGCGGAGGACCTGGCCGCCGATGTGTTCGTGAGAGCCATCGCCGGCATCCGGAACTATGAGTGGCGGGGCACGCCCCTGCTGGCCTGGCTGTACCGCATCGCCCACAACGTGACAGCGGACCACCGAAAGACGGCGGCGAAACGAGCAGCCCGGGAAGCAGCCGAAGCGCCGGAGGAGATCGAAGAACGCGTGGACATGGTACAGGCGCTCGACGAACGAAACGACATGATGAAGGCGATTCGATCTCTGACGGAAGACCAGCAGCAGGTATTGATCTTGAGATTCTACGGCGGCATGAGCAACGCGCAGGTGGCGGAAGCCGTCGGGAAGCCGGAGACGGCCGTGAAGGCGTTGCAGGCGCGGGGACTGCGGACTCTGCGACGCATTCTCAGCGAGGGAGACAGGCGAACGGCATGAGCTGGCGGGGAACCTTCGACGACGCGCTGGACGCGGCGATCGACGCCATGCGGAGTGGCGATACGGTCGAGGCCGTGCTGGCGCGCTATCCGCGCCACGCCGCGGCTCTGCGGCCGCTGCTGGAGACCGCGAGCTGGGCGGACCCCGTGAAGGAATATGCGCCGCCGAGTCCACGGCTGGGTGAGAACTTCAGCCGCATCGATGCCGCGCTGGGACGCGCGCGATGGGAACGCGATCAGGGCGCCGAAGGACGAAGGTTGAACCGAGCGCCGTGGTGGCAGCGGCGGGTGGCGCTGGCGTCGCTTTCGCTCCCGGCGGGCGTGCTGGTGTTCGCGCTGCTGGGCGCAGGCGGAGCCGCGGCGGCAACGTTGGCGGTGACGACGGACTTGCCGGATCGAGTCGCGGAGAAGGTCGAGACCATCACGCCGTCATGGGCGCATGGCGTCATCCCGGGCGGCAGCGGTGATGTCGACGGCGACGCGGCAGGTGACACTCCAGGATCTCCGACGGCCTCGCCGGCAACATCGACCGCAACCACGGCCTCACCGGCGACGGGGACCGAGCCTCCGGCTTCACCGACGGCACACGGGCCGCAGGCGGTCACACTGGCCGGGACGGTCACGAACATCCGCGGAAGCACCTTCGAGCTGGTCGCCGAGGACGGGACGTACAAGGTGCAGATCGACGCGAATACCACCGTGAACGGCGTGCTGGCCGAAGGATCCGCGGCAACCGTGGACGGCGAACTGACCGGCAACGACCGGGTCCACGCCACCAGCATCGAGGTTGCGGCACCGACGCCGGGGCTGGACCCGCCGCCAGCCAGTTCGGCCGAAACGCCTGGACCGGGAGACCGGACACCGCCGGGCCAGGCCGAAGAGACGACGACGCCCCCGGGACAATCTGAGGGGGTGAAGACGCCGCCCGGTCCACCCGAGAAGACGAAGACGCCCGGTCCACCCGCGACGCCGCCCGGACAGGGCGGCGCAAATGGGAATGGCGGGGGGGGCGGCGGCGGCGGCGGCAGCGGGGGGGGCGGCGGCGGCAACGGCAACTGACCGGCCTCGAACCATCGGTCCTGTTTGCGTTTGTGCCTGGCGCCGTTGGGGCCGATACTGGCCGCCGCATGCGCGAACGAGACCTGACCGATTTCGCATTTCGCACCGTGCCCACGGCCGAGCTGACCGCGTCCGATCGCGACGTGATGCAGGGGTTGTTCGCGACGAACTACAGGCAGGCGAACGCGGCTTACCTGGAGAAGTCGTTCGGGACGTTGGGGTTCGCCGCGATCGCGACGCACGACGACGTGCCGGCGGGGTTCGCGCTAGGCGAGATGAGAATCTTGGACCTGCCGCGGTTGCCGGGCCAGACAGTCGCTCTGGCGGGCATGTGCTGCATTAACCCGAGCTTTCGCCGCCGCGGGCTGTTCGGTGCGCTGGAACTCGCGGCGCTCCGCGGCGCGGATTTCGTCCCAGTGGGGCGCTACCTGAGCGCCGGGCGGATGGCGCATCCGGCGAGCATGCGCACCATGGCCCGCAATGCGACGGTGGTGCCAAAGCCCGGTGTGCCAATTACGGCCTGGCAGCGCGAAGTCGGCCGTGCCATCGCTGCCGCGTACCGCACGCAACAGTTCGACGACGAGACGTTCGTCTGCGTGGGCAGCGGGACGCCGATCGGCTACCCCGTGATGGACATCGAGGCGGAGCCGGAGGAGTGGCGGGTGTTCGAGCCGGTGAACCGGGACCGCGGGGACTCACTGTTGGGCCTGTGCTGGCACCCGGACGCGCCGGACGGCTGGTAGGGCCTAGAACGGCAGGCTTTCAACCCGTGCACGCCCTTGAGGGCGGCGATTTCTCCGGCGTGGCCGACGGGGTGTGTCGCCAGGAGGGTGCTAATCATCCGTTGTGTGAGTTTCCGAGCCCGCCTATGCTCCACCCGCGGATCAACTGTGTCGTGTTCCAGGGCTTGGGTCCATGAAGTACGAGCCGACGCTCGAGTCGTTGCAGCAGCACGAGGTGCCGGGGTGGTTCCACGACGCGAAGTTCGGGATCTTCGTGCACTGGGGCCCATACTCGGTGCCGGCGTGGGCGCCGCGGGTGAAGGTGGACTTCAAAAGCCCGACGTGGCTGGCGGACAACGCCTACGCGGAGTGGTACCTCAACACGATGAGCATCCCCGGGAGCCGTACCGAGCAGCACCACCGGGAGACATACGGCGGGGATTATGCGTACGAGCGCTTTGGCGCGACGCTGCGCGAGGGTGTGCGCGGCTGGGACGCGGAGGCCTGGGCGCGGCTGTTCGACGCGGCGGGCGCACGCTACGTCGTCCCGGGCACGAAGCACCACGATGGCTTCCTGATGTGGCCCAGCGTTCACCCTAACCCGCGCCGGACCGGCTGGCAGATGGAGCGCGACGTCATCGGAGACCTTGCGGCCGCAGTGCGAGAACGGGGGATGCGCCTCGGGCTGTACTACTCAGGCGGGTTGGACTGGACGTTCGGCGGACTGCCTATCGACAGCATCGCGGCGATGCTGCGGGCTATTCTCCAGACGGAGGAGTACGCCCGTTACGCGGACGCACACTGGCGAGAGCTGATCGAGCGGTACCGTCCTGATGTGCTGTGGAACGACATCGGCTATCCGCAGGCGGCGAACTTCAATCAGCTGTTCGCGGACTACTACAACGCGCAGCCGGAGGGCGTGGTGAACAACCGCTTCGACATGCTGGGCACGCACGCCGGCTGCGTGCACCACGATTTCTTCACGCCGGAGTACGACACCTCGAAGGAGATCAAGCTGAAGAAGTGGGAGGCATGTCGCGGCATCGGCAACTCCTTCGGCTTCAACCGAAACGAGACCGAAGAGGACTATGTCTCGGGGCGGGAACTGATCCAGAGCCTGGCCGACATCGTGAGCAAGAACGGAAACCTGCTGTTGAACGTGGGGCCGACGGCGAGCGGGGAGATCCCCTGGCCGCAGGCGACGCGCCTGCTGGAGATCGGCGAGTGGCTGCGGGTGAACGGCGAGGCGATCTACCACACGGCCGTGGCACACGGCGGGGACTGCCACGGCCGAAGGGCACCAGGTGCGCTTCACCACCGGCGAGGACGCGCTCTACGCGATCGTGTTCGACCCGGGCGAGGCAACGGGAATCACGATTCCCGGCATCGAGGCATCAGCCGGAACCACGGTGCGACAGCTGGGGCGCACTGATGAAGCCAACGTGGAGCGCACGGCCGGGGGTCTTCGGATCGCGCTACCACCGGGTCCGGCCACGGCGCCTGCGATCGCCCTGAAGATCACGCCAAGGCCCAGTACCTGAACCACACGCGTCCGATGATGCGGTCGATGGGGACGGGGCCGAACGTGCGAGAATCGCGGCTGGCGCCGGCGTTATCGCCGAGGACGTACGCGTCCGTTTCGCCGCACCGCACATCCAAGGCTACGCGCTTCACGAGCACGCGTTCCGGATGCTCTGGATCGCGCAGGACAACCACATCGCCAGCCGACGGGCGGTGGCGCCGATAGGCCAGCCGGTTCACGAGGAGGCGGTCGCCTGCGCGATATGCGGGCTCCATGCTGGGTCCATCGACGACGTAGCGGGATACGGGCGAGAGGCGCGCGAGGCCACGGGCGCCGTCAGGTCTAGACCCTTGTGGTCTACGACGGAGCAGGGACGCAAGCGCGGCCGCCGTCAGGTCCAGACCCTTGTGGTCTACGACGCCGGCGATGGCGACGAGTGTCTTCGTGGCGGGCCGCGCTTGCGTCATGCTTGGAGTCCTCAGGCCGGGACGACGATCTCGCCGCCGACCGCCTGGTTCGAGGGCTGCTTCTTGGTCGCGACGCCCTTCGTGTCCCAGAAGATCTCGGCGAACTTCTGCGTGGCCGCGAGCAGGTCGTTGGCGGCCTGTATGTTGATCTCCTGCCTGTTCTTGCCGCCGAGCTTCATGATGTCCCAGGTCACCTGGTGCAGATCCTTGTGCTTCTCCAGGTGCTCGGGCTTGAAGTAGTCGCCCCAGATGATGCGTGCTTCGCGCTTCGCCAGCTCGGCATGCTCCTCTTTCACGAGGAGGTAGCGGCCGAGGTTGGCCTTCGTCTTGGCGGCGTCATCGCCGAGGGCGTCGATGAGCTGGTTCATGCGGACGACGGTGAGGGCGGCGATCTGCATCAGGTGGGGGTCGTAGATGCCGCAGGGGATGTCGCAGTGGGCCTGCGCTGTGGCCGGAGGGGCGACGGCATCGAGGGCGCGGAGGCCACGGCTGAGGCCGCGGGAGATGATGGACGGCAAGGCTGGTCGGGACATGGTCGACTCCTTCTGTACCTGTCGGGTTTCGCAAGAATGCGGTTGGTTAATCCAGTCTAGTCCTGCGTCGCCGAATGGGGAATAGGGCGCCGCCCCTGCGCGCCAGCTGGCGACGGCCGCTGGGGCGGACTGCCGGGCGGTCCAAACGTACGGGTGTTCCCCTATACACGGCGGGTGCGGGCACCCCTAGGATGAAGCCGCCATGAGCAGCTGGGAGATCGTCCACAAGTGGTACATGCCGTTCCTGTGGCTGGCGCTGTCCTGCGCGGTGACCATCCCGTGGGCGATCTACAGCCAGCTCGGCATCGCGACGGTCCCGGGTGACGGCCTGGGCCTGCCATACGGGAACGAGTGGATGCTGCGGGACAAGTACCTGGAAACGATCGTGCCGTACCTGTTCAGCATCGTCGCGGGCGTATGGCTGATCGACGGCGATGGCACGACGCGATGGGCGGCGTTCTGGGCGCTGCTGGCCGCTGTGGCTCGCATCGCGGTGCCGCTGTGGATTGTGACAGGCCCCGACGTGACGGCGATCACGGGCCAGCACTACATCGACTGGGAGACGCTGCGGCCGCTGATCTGGTTCTCCGACGTGCAGATGACGCTGCTGGGCGTTACGCTCTGGGCGATCTTCGGGCACTTCGCCGGAAGCAGCCGTGGGTTCCACGCCTCGCACGAACCGGCCTACTGACCCAAACGACGCTTTCACACCGCCGCGCCGCCGTCCGCGAACCCGCCTCCCGGACGGCGGCACTCTTTCTTTCGAACACGAAGGGAGGGCGGCCACGAGCTGCCCTCCCTATCTATCAGCCGGCAGTCAGGCGCTACTGACTTGCAGCGGGTTGCTTCGACTTGTTGAGGATGTTGTCCAGGCTCTCGGTGAGCTTCGCCAACGCCTCGTCGGCCTTCTCCTGTGTGAGCTGGCCGTTTGCGACGAGCTCGTCGAGCTTCGCTTCCGCATCTGCGGTGATCTGTGCCTTCACGGAGTCGAGGCTCACGCCCTGCTCGGCGGCGACATCAGCGATGGAGTTGCCGGCCTGCAGTTCGGACCGCAGCTCCTCAACGGTCATGTTCAGGGCCGTCGCTGAGGACTGCACGATGGCGTGGCGGACGAGGTCGCGGCGGTGCTCGCGGCGGTCGTGGCGCCGCTCGAAGAAGCCGCGCAGGCCCTTGCCGCGGTCGATGCGCTCGTGCGCCTTATCGGCCTGCTCTTGCGTGATGCGGCCGTTGGCCAGCGCCTCATCGACGGTGTCGTTGGCCGCATCGCGGATGGCCTGCTGGAGCTGCTCGGCGCTGATACCGAGCTTCTCCGCGACGCGGGCCAGGAAGTTCCCGCGCGGAGACTGGCGTTCGGCGGTTGGCGTGGAGCCGGTCCCCGGCTCTTGGGCGGAGGCCTGGGTCGCCACGCCCAGCGTCGCCACGATGATGCCGGTGGCAGCGGCCGCACCCAGCAGTATTGTCTTAATGTTCATGATGTCCCTCTCTTGATCCTCTGCTTCCACCACCCCCCACGCGAGGGAGGCTCACTTCTAACAACGACACAGTAGGCCGATGCCGGTGAAACCAGCGGCAACCGGCCGTAACTTCTGGGTAAAACCCGACGTTGAAGATGGTGATGGAAGCCGACATCGATTCTGGACGGGCCCCCGTCCCAATCCGTAGAATGAAGGGCACACCCCCGGGAGTACCCCCCGACATGCCCCAGAAGAGCGACCGAGTCCAGCGCGAGATCGAAGACCTGCTGAACAAGCTGGACAACTTCGTGCCGGAAGAGCGCTTCATCTCGAAGGTGAAGAGCAAGCGGAAGGCGGAGGCCGGGCCGAGCCTCTTGTCGCGGATGGGGAAAACGCTTGGCCGGCCGTTCCGGCGGATCACGCTGGGCCACGTGATGCTGGCAGGCATCGCGCTGATGCTGACCGCGTGGCTGGCGCCCGGCCTGTACGGCGACTACGCGCGGCTGGCCACGTTGCTCGGGCTGGTGCTGGCAGGCGTCGCGATGCTGCTTTCGTTCATGGGCTGGGATGCCCGGCGCACGATCGCTGGCGGAGAGGTCGAGAAGCGATGGCGTGGGCAGGTGATCCGCTATGACCAGCCAACGGGATCGAACAAGGTCCGCGACTGGTTCCGCAAACGCGGGCGCAGGTAATCCGCTGTCGCCTACACGACGTACACTCACGACCGACACTGTCAGCCCTGACCGGGGATCCCGTCTGAGGATTCGGCCCGCGTTTCTCGCATTGTCCCTGGTGGCGCTTGCGCTCGCCGCGTGCTCGCGCGGGGAGGGGACGGACGTGGCGCCGAGCGCGGTCCCGACCGCAGCCGCCACGGCGACGGCCGCGGCGGCGGCGGCCCCAACCCCGACAGCAACGGCGGTCGATGCGATCGGCCCACCGGAGGCGGACGGCGCGCGCGCGCTGGAGCACGTGCGCAAGCTCTCGGTCGAGATCGGGCCACGGGTGGCGGGGACGGCGGACGAGATCGCGGCGAGGGATTACGTCAAGGCTGAGCTGGAGAGCTATGGCTACGACGTGACGACGCCGGAGTTCGAGTTCGACGCGAGCCTGTTCCTGCCGGTGAACGTCGATGTGGACGGCGAACAGATCCTGGGCGTGGCGCTTCAGGGCACGGGGATCGGCACCGTGACAGCTCGTGTAGTTGTTGCGGGCATCGGACGGCCGGAGGATTTCCCGCCGGGCGGGCTGGGCGGCGCTATCGCACTCATCGAGCGGGGCGAGTTGTCCTTCGGAGAGAAGGCGAGGAACGCTGTCGCGGCGGGCGCCGCGGGCGTCATCGTGTACAACAACGAGGTGGGCTCGATCGTGGGGAATCTGGGCGATCGGGTTGGCATTCCCGTCGCGGGCATACGCCGGGCCGATGGTGAGGCGCTGGCGGCGCGGGCGGCTGCCGGACCGGTCGAGGCGACAATCGTGATCAACAATCCACAGACGACGGCGTACAACGTCGTCGCCAAACCACGGGGCGTGCCCACGTGCACGACCGTCACCGGGGGACACTACGACAGCGTGCCGACGACCGGCGCGGCCGACGACAACGCCTCGGGCACGGCGGCGGTGCTGGAGACGGCGCGCGTGGCGGTGGCGCGCAAGCTGCCCGGGGCCAACTGCTTCGTGCTGTTCGGAGCGGAGGAGTTCGGGCTGTACGGAAGCCGGGACTTCGTGAGCGACCTCACGGACGAGGATCTGAACGCTCTGCGGGCGATGATTAACCTGGACGTGGTGGGGCTTCCGAAAGACCTGGAGTTGATCGGCTCGGAGGATATGGTGCGGCAGGCGGGCATCGTGGCGGACAGCCTGGGGCTGGCGTCACGGCAATCGTTCGTGCCGAGCGGCGCGGGCAGCGACCACCTGAGCTTCCAGGATGCGGGTGTGCCGGCGGTGTTCCTGTACCGGGACGACCCGCTGATTCACACGCCAGAGGACGCATTCGACCGGATCAGCCCCGATTCTTTGGCGCAAACCGTGGAAGTGGCGGCGGGGCTGCTGGTGGAACTGGGCGACTGAAGCACTGCGGCGGGCAATTGCCGCCTTGCACCCCGTCCGCTACGATCCCGGCGGTTCCAGCGGACCTTCGGAGGTTGCAGTTGAGGCTCTCACGAGTCCTGCCGATCATCGCGTGTGGCGTGCTGGGTGTAGCCGCAGCCGCATGCTTCGGGGGAGGTGGAGGCGCCGGCAGCGGCAAAGCTCCCGACAGCAGCAAGATCCCCACGGCGACGCTGCCGGCGGAGCTTCCGCAGGTGCGCATCCTGGGGGAGAGCATCGTTTCGACTGGCGGGCGACGCACGTACACCATCCGGAGCGGCGATACGTTCTCGGCGGTGGCGGAGCGGTTTGGCATCACGCTGGAGGATCTGGTGGCGGCCAACCCGGACCTCGACCCGATCGGGTTGCAGGACGGCGATGTGGTCAACCTGCCGGAGACGGCCAGTAACCCACTGCCGGAGCCCGAGGAAGCGACGAGCACGCCGGAGAGCGACGAGCCGGCCGTCGAAGACACGCCCGTGCCGGAGGAGCCGCTGCCGACGGAAACTCCAGCGCCGCCACCACCGACGGAGGCGCCACCACCGGCCGAGGCCACACCCACGGCGCAGTCGCTGGGCCGGACGTACACGGTCGAGGCCGGCGACTCAATGGCGAGCATCGCCGCACGGTTCGGGTACACGGTTGAGACATTGATCGCAGCGAATCCCGGCGTCGATCCGAACAATCTTGTGCCGGGGCAGACGATCTTCCTGCCCTGACGAACGCGGTCAGGCGCCCGACGTGAAACGCTCGCGCAGCAGTGCCTCCGCGACGATGACGTCCTCCGGCGTCGTCACCTTGAAGTTCGACCACGCGCCCTCGTACACCGTCACCGGGTGACCGAGCGCCTCCACGAGGGCGGCGTCGTCGGTGGCCAAGGTGTTTTCGGCCTCCCGATGGGCACGCAACAAGAGTTCGCGGTCGAAGCACTGCGGCGTTTGCGCCAGCCACAGGCCCTCTCGCGCGGGCGTTCCCGTCACGACCGGCGGATCCCCTGCGACCTGCTTCACGGTGTCGCGCGCGGGGACGGCGCAGAGGGCGGCGCCGGTTTCGCGCGCAAGCGCAACGCCGCGGGCGATGATCTCTGCCGTGACGAGCGGGCGCGCGCCATCGTGCACGGCGACGATGGCTGCCGATCCGGCAGCTTCGAGGCCGGCGCGGACGCTGTCCTGTCGCGTCGCACCGCCGGGGACGACGGCCTTCACCTTTGCATCGAAGCGCCACTCCTGTACGAACTCGCGCATTCGTCGGAGCGACGCGTCTGAGGCGACAACAATGATGTTGTCGATCGCTTCGCACCGCTTGAACGCGGCGAGCGTCCACGCGAGCAGCGGCCGGCCCGCGAGCTGGGCGAAGACCTTGTCGACGCCGCCCATGCGTTCGCTGCGGCCGGCGGCCACGATGATCGCGTATGCGGGCCCTGTGCGTTCGTCGGCCATCTGCTCCGCTTCCCCGGCTATGTGGTCGTCCGTACCGTGCCCAATCTACCGTTACACTGCGCGGATGGACGAGTCGCGGCTTCGCGCCGAGCAGTTGTTGACACTTTCCGGCGGGGCGCGGCGCATCTCCGATCTTGTATCGGCATCCGTGGACCCGCTGCACTACGAGGTCATGCGTCATCTGCTTCGCATGAGCGAAGAGGACATGATCGAGGCGCTTGGCGAAGCCGTTGACGCCAGGTTGGTGAAGCGGGGACCGAATCGATTCACCTACGTGCCACACGATGAGGCGACCGGAGACGCGATCCGCGAGGCTCTTGGGCAGGACCGACTGAACCGGTTGCGCGAGCAAGTCTCCGGCGCCAGCAAGCGAGTTCTGGAGTAGGTCTATTTCCCGGCTGTGCCGGCGTTGCGTTCCACGTGTTTGCGCACGGCGGCGTTGAAGATATCGGGGCGCTCGAACTGCGGGCAGTGAGCCGCGTCCTGTACCTCCTCTACGACTGCTCCGACGATGGTGGAGCCGAGAAACTTCATGCCATCGACAATGCTTGCGTCGAGCGCGCCGTAGATGACCAGCGTGGGGACGCCGATCTGGTGCGCGCGATCGCGGGTGCCCATCCACGTGGTGAGGGCCTGCCAGGCGCCGATGAAGCCATCGACCGACATCTGCGTCATGCGGCGCCTCTCGTAGTCGCGGCGGCCGGCGGGCATATGCGGCGGGTCGGGCAGCCCGGGCATTTCTGCGACTGCGGACATGCCCTGCTCCTGCGCGAGCTTGAAGCGTTGCTCGATGTATTTGGCCACGGTGGGATTCTTGTGCATGTCGAACCCGGGGCCGGTGTCGTGCAGGGTGAGCGACAGCAGACGCCCCGGGCTGTGCAGCGCGACCTCCTGCGCCACTGCGCCCCCCATCGAATGGCCTACGAGGTGGTAGCGCTCGAACCCCGCGTGATCCGCCAGGGCCATGATGTCGCTTGCCATCTGCACAATCGTGTACGTGCCGCGGTCCGTGGGGGCGTCGGAGCGGCCGTGACCGCGGTGGTCCATGATCAGGACGCGATGGGTGCGGGTGAACTCCGGGAGTTGGTGCGCCCAATCGCCGACGTCGCCGGTGTAGCCGTGGACGAAGACGAGCGGCTCGCCCGCTTCGCCGTGGCGCTCGTAGTACATCCTGATGCCGTTGATTGTGGTGGTTGGCATTGGTCCATCCTTCGCTGGGAGGTGTCCGCCAGGCGGACCGGCTGCATCGATCATAAGGCTCTGAACGGATACTGTCTCCCCACCCATAGACCGAGTGCCAGAGGAGGACGCTGTGGAGATTGGCGTGCACGTGCCGCAGGTGGGGCCACTGGCCTCGAGGGAGAGCGTGGGTGCGTTCGCGCGGGCGGCGGATGCGGCCGGGTTCGACGGGCTGTGGGTGTTCGACCACGTGGTGCTGCAGAAGGAGCAGCAGTCGAAGTACCCGTACTCGCCGGACGGGAGCCTGGGGTTCTCGCCGACGATGGACTTCCTGGAGCCGCTGACGCTTGCCGCGTGGCTGGCGGGCATCACGAAGCGGGCGCGGATCGGGACATCGGTGCTGGTGCTGCCGATGCGGCAGCCGGTGTTGCACGCGAAGATCATGGCCACGATCGACCATCTCTCGGGCGGGCGCTTCGTGCTGGGCGCGGGGGTGGGGTGGTGGAAGCAGGAGTTCGAGGTGCTGGGCGTGCCGTTCGAGCGGCGCGGCAAGCGCATGGACGAGTGCTTGCAGCTTCTGCGGGCGCTGTGGACGGACGAGTTCGTGGAGTTCCGTGGCGAGTTCTACGAGTGCGTGGACTGGGCGTGCAACCCGAAGCCGGCGGGGGAAGGCGGCCTGCCGATCTGGCTGGGCGGGGAGAGCCGGAACCAGCTGGAGCGGGCGGGCAAATACGGAGACGGCTGGCTGGCGACCGCGGCTTCGCTGCCGACGCTGAAGGACGGCTTCGAGGTGGCGCAGGAGGCGGCCTCGAAGGCGGGGCGGGACCCGTCGAAGCTGCGGCTGGCGATCGAGGGGACGGGGACGCTGAAGCCGGACAACCTGGAGCGGACGGCGGAGGGGCTCCATCGGCTGAAGGAGCTGGGGGTGTTCCACGCGATCCTGGGGGTACACCCTCGGTACATGGCGGAGCCGCGGCCGATCCTGGAGGAGTTCGCGGCGCAGCACCTGCCGGGTCTGCAGGGGTAGCAGCGCACTGTCTGACGCTGTCAGCCGAAGCTTTGATTGCATTTGAAGTTTTTCTCGCATGCCGCCTCCGCTCGACGAGGCGCCGGTTGGGGCCGTCCGTAGCTTCTTGCGTTTGATTGGGTTGATTGACTGGAGTACCGGGCAATCAAAGTCTCGCGCGGCGGCCGAATCTGCTCCGGGGTCCTGTTTGATTGCGTTGATTGACAGGTAGTGCCGACAAACAAGGCTCCTGACGGCGCGGGCGTTGCGTTCATGGTTGGCGGTTCCGGCCGGGTAGACGCGCAGTTCCGTATTCATGGTGCGAGCGTAGGATGATGGCGGTGCGATCTCCAAGCGTGCCGCTGCACTTTTGGAAACATTTCCTCTTCTTGACATGGCAGTGGAGCGAAACGGGGGCGAAACGCGCCGGAGGGGATTGGCGTTGGGATCGGAGAGAGGGTCCGCCCAGGGAGGCGGGCCGGAGGCTCGTGATGGGGACGATTATCTCACAACACGACGGGGCGGAGGCGGGGGCGCCGGTGCGGGCGCCGGTGCGCTGCCCTATCTGCGCGCAGGCGAACGAGGCGATGCGGTACTGCCGGCACGTGCGGTGGACGTTCGACCAGGGCGGGCCGCTGGAGTTCGCGCGGTTCGCGGTGGAGACGAGCCCGTACGTCAGCGCACGCGGCCACAGCGCTCGCGAAATCCCGAAGGCCTGGTGGGAAGAGAAGGGCGACTGGATCGTGGAGAAGGTGCTGCTGCACCTGGACGCATCGAACGGGTACGTCTTCGGGGAGCTGAGCGACCTGGACCTGCTGGCGCGGGACGTGTGGCGGGAGTTCCAGCCGGAGCCGGAGCGCCCGCAGATGCAGCGCGTGGACCCGGTGTAGCCGCTCAGTCGATGCAGACCGCGCCACCGCCGGTAAACGTTCGGCGGGCTTCTTCGGCAACCACCTTCGTTTCGCCATCGGCCGCAACCCTGTACACGACGGCGTAGTCGCCCGCGGTGGGGCTGCAGTTGTCCAGCACGGTCATCACGCGCACGAGGAATGCATCGCCGGCGGTGGCGGTCGCGCCGTCGTAGCGGGCGAAGCCGCCGACGGTAGCCCTGATCAGCGACGCCGCCTCGACTTCGGAGTCGATGGGGCCGAAGAGATCCAGCAGCGCATCCGTGCTGTGAATGGTGACGCTGCCGCCGGGCACATCTACATCGAGCACGAAGGCGCGGCAGGCGAGGCCGCCGCGCTGGACCAGCGGCGCTTCATCGGACTCGCCGCAGAAGCCCAGGGAGCGTTCGCGGACGGGATAGTCCGGCGTGAAGTAATACTCGCCGTCAGCGAGGGGCGTGTCGTGCCACTTCGCGTCCTTGTAGGCGGCTTCGTCCTCGGCGGTTGTCCAGACGTAGGAGACGCAGCGCGCGCCGGTCGCGAACGCGGCGAAGGCGACGAGGGCCGATATGAACACAGTGCGGAAGAGCATGGTGCACCTCCAGTGGTGGGTGTCTTCCGAGTGATTCTACGCCGTCGGGGCGGCATATGTTCCCGGTCGGGTCGCCGGTGTTGTTGTTCCCGGCGAGCGTTCGTGTCACGACAGGGCGCGGCAGGCGGCGCCCCTACGCGAACTGTTCGGCGCTCTTGGGCAGTGTGGGATGATTGGGGAGCCGCTTGCTCTATGTGCCGGCTAGCTTCTTTACGACGGGGGCGAGGGCTTCGAAGCCGTCGCCGGAGAAGGCGACGTAGCTGAAGCCGAACTTCTCGCGGCGTTCCTGCAAGGCGTCGACGATCTGGTCGACGGAGCCGATGACGGCGTGCGGGGTCAGCAGCACCTCTTCGGGCGACATGCCGAATCCGCCAGAGACGCGCTCGGCCATGCCCTTCTGGTCGTCGGTGACGATGCAGACGAAGACGGTGACGCTGAGCTCGATCTCGTCGAAGCGGCTGCCGGCGGCCTCGCGGATCCAGCCGATCTTCTCGGCCGTGGAGGTCTGGTCGCCGGTGTTCATGACCTCGCGGTTGACGGCGCCGGGGGCGAGGTTGAAGTTCACGCTGATGATGTTGGCCTCCCGCGCGGCGAGGGAGAGGACGCGCTTGCCGCCGCCGCCGACGAGGATGGGGACGGGGTTCTGTACGGGCTTCGGGGTGCCGGTGTGGTTGGTGATGGTGTAGTACTTGCCGCTGAAGTTCACGGGCTCGCCGGAGAGGAGGCCCTTGATGATGGTGAGGGCTTCGGCGAAGCGGCTGATGCGGACGCCCGGGCGGTCGTAGGGGATGCCGGAAGCGACGTAGTCCGTCTCCATCCACCCGGCGCCGATGCCAAGCTCGAGCCGGCCGCCGGAGAGCAGATCGAGCGTGGCGGCCTCCTTCGCCTGGACGAGGGGGTGCTTGTAGTCGTTGTCGAGAACGAGGCCGCTGACGCGCAGGGTTGTGGTGGCGTCGGCGGCCGCCATCATGGCGGGCATGGGGGCGAGCTGGTCGTCGAAGTGGTCGGGGATGAACAGCGTCGAGAAGCCGAGGCCCTCGATCTTGCGGGCCTTCTCCTGCCACTCCTCGCGGGAGCGGCCGCGCGACGTCTGGACCCCGAACCGGAACTTCTTCGCCATCCTGCACCTCTTTCCGCCGTTGTCGTTCGCCGTCAACCCGGGGCTTCGATCCTAGCGTGCGCAGCGGTTAGGGCCACCCAGGCGGCCACGCGCAGGCTTGTATTCGGCGCGAAGTTGTGTGACAACGGGCCAACAGGATCTCCGCGCCGGGCCGATCTTCCGTCCGGAGTCCGAATACGAGACGATCCAAATCGACGAACCACGTAACGAGGAGCCCTCACACCCCGAATGAACGACGCTGAATCGCGCGCGCAGCAGCTGTACGACGAAGGCGCGGCCTCGCTGGCTGGCCGCTGGGATGACGACGCGGCGATGGTGCGCTACCCGGAGCGGCCGGAATTCCACGATCCGCGCGGGACGCTGGCGTATGCGGGCACGCTGCTGCGCGAGGGCGGAAGCGACAACACCGAGCGGGCGTCGCGGGCGATCCGAGCGGTGCTGGCGCTGCAGGAGACGCGCGAGCGGGACGCGCACCGCGGCAACTTCCGCTGGATGCTGGAGGAGGAGGGAGTCCGGGACCTGAACGGCGTGGAGTTCATGATGGACGGGCTGAACTACCTGATCCGCGAATACGCGGGCGTACTCCCCGACGACGTTGCGAGCGAGATGCGGGACGCGATCGGGCTGGGGCTGGCGGAGATCGACCGGCTGGACGTGCACCCGGGGTACACGAACATCGCGCTGAGCGACATCTGCAACAGCGTGCTGGGCGGCGAGACGCTGGGCGAGGACGAGTACGTCGATCGCGGGGCGCGGCAGCTGGACGAATGGTTCGAGTTCACGAACCAAAGCGGGGCGCCGCACGAGTTCAACAGCCCGACATACCTGGCCGTGGACATCGCGCGGATGGCGTTCCTGGCGGAGCAGACGGCCGACCCGGACATCGCGCTGAAGGCGCGGGTGGCGGAGGAACGGCTGTGGCTGCACGCGACGACGCACTATCACCCGGGGCTGGCGCAGCTCGCGGGGCCGCACTCGCGGTCGTACTTCGACGGATGGACGGGCGCGGGCGGGTACCTGAAGCTGATGCTCTGGCGGCTGCTGGGCGATGAGGCGCTGCGGCGGGAAACGCCTTACGCGGCACGAAGCCGCGAGGAGGGGCTCACGGGTGTGGCGCTGGAGACCATGCACTGCCCGGCGTACATCGAGCGGTGGCTGCGGGAGAAACGGTACCCGTTCTCGTGCGAGGAGACGTCGGACGCGGAGCGCGAGCTGGACATCGCGACGTACATGACGGAGAGCTATGCGCTGGGGACGGCATCGCGGTCGTACACGGTGGGCGACCCGGTGGAGCAGTGGGAATCGCCGAACAGCGTGCTGCTGCAGTTCCGCCGGGAGGCCGCGCCGGGATACGGCACGCTGTTCGCGCGGTACGTGATCGACAACCGTGGACACGGGGCGGGACATGCGGCCCCGCGCGAGGCGGAGGACTGGACCGATGACGCGACGTTCGTCGGGGCGCAGCACCGCAACCGGGCGATCCTGGCGTACGGGCTGCGACCGCGGCTACGTCCAACGCGCAGCTACAAGCTGAGTGTGAACATGCTGGGGGCGGCGGGGGCGGAGATCCGCGTGGGCGGCGCGCCAGTGGACTCGTCGACGCACGAGGCGATCGCGGTACACGCAGGCGAGGCCGTGTGTGTTGCCGTGGGGGACGTGTACGTGGCGATCATGCCGCTGGAGCCTTCGGACATGGGGTCGGATGCGCCGATCGAGCTGCACCTGGACGGCGAGAAGCTGACGTTGGACATCTACAACTATCGCGGGTTCGCGAAGCAGTTCTGGGAGCACCGTACGCAAGCGGGGCCGTTTTACAAGGGCAACGTACGGAGCGCCTTCGTGCTGGAGGTTGCGGAGCGGCGGGAATACGCGGACATCGATGCGTTCGCAGCGCACATCGCGGACGCGATGCTGGCGGACAGTGCGAACGACGAGTACGTGCGCGAGATCGCGTACGCATCGGGCACGGCGAGCATGGCGCTGCGGTACAGCCTGTGGGACATGGCGCCGGTGGAGCGGCGGTTCGACGGCGCGGGGTACGAGGCGCCGATGGGGCGGGCGGGCGCACTGGACGGGAGCGGGCCGCAGTTCCTGCAGTCGTGGGAATCGCTAATCACGCTGGGGCGGGCGCGGTTGCTGGCGGGGACGACGCCGAAGTGGCTGGTGGCGGACGACGAGGCGCGGCACTACGTCTTCGTGAACCCCAGCGACGAGCAGGCGCCGTTATGGCTGGAGACGCCGGACAGCGTCGTGGAGTGCGACGCGTTCGGGTTCGGGCGGGTGGAGCTGGATGACGCGACGGGGGCGGTGGCGATCGAGGCGACGGGGGAGATCGGGACGGTGCGGGTGCGGCGGGACGGGGAGATCACGCTGACCATCAACGGCGTGGACGTGACCGGCTCGCTGTTGCGGACGACGGAAGCGAACGTGCGGGAGTTTCGCGGCTTCTAAGGCCGGATCGCGCAAGGCGCGAAGAAGGCCGCCTTTTCGGCGGCCCTCCCCGCTGGCCGAGCTTGTTGCGTGCGGTTTAGAGGCAGGGCATCCAGTCAGTCGCCTGCGAGGATTCGTTGCCCATCGCATCGCGGGCGTGGACCACGATGCTGCCGGCCGGGAAGAAAAACGGGCCGCCGCCGATGTTGAAGATCGCCACGTTGACGTCGAACACGTGCTCGCTCTCCGCGTCGAAGAGGCCCAGGACTGTGTAGGTCACCCACATCTCGGCGTCCTCGTTGACGCTGGCGCCGACGAGGGTACCGGCGGGGCAGTTCATGGAGTTGGCGTAGTCGAACTGCGGCGGGAAGAGGTCGATGATGATGCCGGGGTCGATGAGGTCGAGGTCCGGGCACCAGGGGCAGGGGTCGCCGCTCGGCGTCGAGGTCGCCGGCGGGGTGGCGGTCGGCGTGTCGGTCGGGGTCTCCGTCGGCGGGACTGGGGTGTCCGTCGGGGCCGGAGGCTCGGGCGTGTTGGTGGGGGCCGGGGGCTCGCCGCCGCTGCCGGTGTCGCCGGGCTGGGTGTTGCCCGATGGCGCCTGGGGCTGGGTCTGGCCGCCGGCCTGGGGGTGGGCGGCGGTGGGGCTGATGCGGACGACGCGGGTGGGCTCGCTGGTGTCGCCCTTCACGCCGCCATCGTTGCCGTTACCGGCGCCGCCGCCGAGGACGAAGCCGACGCCGAGAGCACCGGCGACGCCGAGCGCCGCGAGCGCGCCCAGGGCGAATGCCGTGCGCTTGCCGTCCTTCTTGCCGCTGTCCTGGGGGTCCTGGTCGAAAAGGTTTATGCCGCTGTTCTGCGTCGCCATGGTCGTTTCCTCCTGCTGGTGAAGTTGGTTGCTTTTCCGGTTTCAGGAGTTAGACCGGCGAGGGGCTAGAACCTTACAAGGGGGCGATTTCGAATCTGAAACCGGGGTACCAACGCGGGTTACACTGGGCGGGCGATGTGCGGCAGATTCACCCTGACCAACGACAACTTCGACGAGCTGGCGGACGAGCTGGACGCGGAGCCGCCGTCAGGTCCAGACCCTTGTGGTCTGCGACGGCCGGAGGACGCGGAATACCGGGCGCTGTACCGGCCGCGCTACAACATCGCGCCGACGGACCAGCACTGGATCGTGCGGACGAAGTACGAGCGGCGGCAGCTCCTGGCGGCGAAGTGGGGGCTGGTGAACAGCTGGGCGCCAGACGCGAAGGGGGCGGCGCGGCAGATCAACGCGCGGAGCGAGACGGCGATGACGTCGCGGGCGTTCCGGGAGGCGTTCGAGTCGCGGCGGTGCGCGGTGCCGGCGGACGGGTTCTTCGAGTGGGTGGGGGCGAAGGAGGCGCGGAAGCCGGTGTGGTTCCATGCCCCGGCCGCTGGACAGCTGCTGCTGTTCGCGGGGCTGTACGAGTCGTGGCGGGACCCGAAGACGGAGGAGTGGCTGCGGACCTTCACCATCCTCACCACCGACGCCAACGACACCGTCGAGCCGGTGCACGACCGCATGCCAGTGATCCTGCCACGGGAGCAGCTGGACGAGTGGCTGTTCGTGCCGCCGGAGGAGAAGGAGCGGCCGACATACGCGAAGGGCGTGCGGAAGCTGCTGGCGCCGGCCGAGCAGGGTGTGCTGATCGCGACGGAGGTGTCGCCGCGGGTGAACAGCGTGAAGAACGACGACGCGGCGTGCCTGGAGGCGGCGCACGACCGGGAGCGGGCGGAGCCGCTGCGGTTGTTGTGAGGCGCCCCGCAACGCTGATGGTATGCGATTCGTCGCTTCAGTCGTGATAGTTGGGCGCTATCGCATGGAGGAATCGTTGGTGTCAGCGGCAAGATCCTTCGCCTCGCTCAGGATGACGGGGTCAGGATTCTGCGGGGCTATCGCATGCGGCTGCTGCTCCAGTGCCAACACCGGCGGAGCTGAAGCGGGAAATATCGGTTTGACACACTGGACTAAAGCCCGCTACTGTGGGGCGCATTGCGAACGCAGCTATGAGGAGTTTCCCGCCATAAGTAGGTTGACTGGAGGGTTCGGCAGCCCGTAGGCTAGGCCGATGGTACCAATAGGGATAGTTGCTACCATATACGCATCCTGATCCCCGCAGGAGGCAACAGATGGCCAATTTGAAGCGATCCGACAGAGGGCGTTCGCAGGCAGCCGCTACGCTCGTGGTACGTGCCAAATCGCCTGTTTCGAGGCGTCAGGATCGACACGCTTCGCCGTCGGCGGCCCCACTAGGCTTTAAGCCTGCTCGACAAGCTCAGGGAAAGAAACCTCCCAAGTAACTTCGATCTTGGTCGCGAATCGCTTGAGCTGCAGGGCGGTCGCTCGCTGTCCGGTGTAGTGCCCCACGGTCGGTGCATTGTCGCTCTCAAACAGTTCCCTCGGCAACGATCCTTCCTGCCCAGCGCCCGTGCGCCGGAATGCTTTCGTATCCCCGAAAATGCAGGGAATGTGCGTTGCGCCCTTCTTGCTTGCGGCGAGAGCACGGTGGTAGCCGTTCGTGAGGTAGCACCTCCCCTCGAAGCGCATCACTTGTACGAATGGGCTCGCGACACCGACCAAGGCTCCCATGACATACTGATCCTGAACGCCCGTCTCAAAGAGGCCCGTGTCTCGAAATTGGAGGTTTCGTGTTGGGGCTTCTAATGAGTAGCTGCCAGAAAACGCCCCACGCGCCTCAACCGTCTTAGGACGAATCGCTTCCTGGTGTTGGGGGAGACACTTCGCCACTAGGTGCTTTGGGCTGCATCCGTCCGGTAGATCATCCCCCAGGAAAGTCGAGCGTGCCCCTCCGATATGGATTTGGAACGCGAGGAGGGGATCTATCTCGACGCATTGGAACGACCAATCGATGTCCCTGATCGCATCACTGAAACGATCTTGCTTTTGTATCCGAGCCAGATGGGCCTTGATCCTAGCGGGCATCTCCAATATCTCGGGGTTTCCAGCGTTCGCGTAGGGCGTGCCAAGTTTCGGTAACAACGTACTTGACTCATCATCCGATGGGGGCGATGATGGCTCTGGCCATACGCTCACGGGTGGCTCCGGGCGTCACCCGTACAACGATGGCAAGCACATTCTGATGACCGTCACCGCCTACTGCTATAGCGACGAAAGCGGAATCAACTCCGAGGACGCATGGTGTCTTGTTGTCGGCTGTCTCTATACACCTCGGCAGAAGGAACGAATCGAGCGCGATTGGAACCGAGTACTGACACGGTGGGGGGTGGAAGATTTTCATTCAAAGGACTTCTTCTCTCGTGAAGCCCGGCGGGTCACTCCGAAGTTTGCGTATGACGCTTGGCCAGATGCGAAGGCACACAAGTTTCTAGCTCGCCTTCTCGCCGTGATCGCAAAGTGCGATCTGGTATGCATTGGCGGGGCTGTGGACAATGCCGCGTTTGCCGCGATGACAATGGGCGAAAGACGATGGCTCACTGGTGGACGGCTCTCGGCCAAAGGTAACTGGAAGACCAGCGGCAAGCCCTCAAAGTCTTTCTACGTGCCTCTCCACCGGATGCTGACGGAAGCCTGTCACTATGTGGATGCCGATACAGTCATTCACTTTGTGTTTGACCAGCAAAAGGATCTCATGCCGTGGGCACGGGACAAGATCAAAGACTTGCGCGCCAAGGGCACCTCGGGCCACGAGAAGAAACTGGGCGACATTATCGACGCGATCCGTACTCAGAGCGGCCTAGTACAAATCGCTGATCTCTTTACTCATGCGTGGTGGGCACATAGAACATACGGCGAGCACCTCGACGCCGAGCGCCAGGCGGTGATGGAGGTGATCGCAAAGAAGGACACGAGGATCGCGACGCATGACGCGGCGGCACTCAAAGGCGAGTTAGATCTGCGGTGCAGTCCCGAACACCGGGCGATCATCTCTCGTAGGTAACGTAAACGTGAGGTTTTGGTTGGTCGAGCCTCCATTTCGCAGGCTCAGAATCATAGCAGGGAGACATACCATGAATGAAGCGCCGACCGTCAATGATGCCACTATTGAGCTGATGTTCAGCGAGGCTCAAGGCTTGCAGTCCTTTACAAGTCAGTGGTCAGATGCCATCGACGCAAAGGTGTTGGTTGTGTTCGGTGGGGCGTCCGCGCTGATCGGTGCGATCCCGGCGATAGGCGGAGTAAAGGCCCACGGTTGGGAATGGCTGCCCTGGATCGTGGCTGGCGTGGCGTGGGCAATCACGAGCCTGCTTTGCTCGATTGCCTATGGCACACGTCCGTATCGTGTCGGGCCGGAGCCATCGACACTGGCAAAGGATGCGTGGGTAGCCGTTACGCCGGAGCAATACCGATACTATCGGCTTCAAGATATGGGCGGTCAGTGGGATCACAATTGGAAGGAGATCAATAAGAAAGCGACTGCGTTAGGGTGGGCGATTCCTCTCGTAGCAATTGAGAGCGGGGCACTTCTGATCGCGATGATGTTGCAGCGATGATCTATCGACCCTTCTTACCACTGCCGGTGCTGTCCGGTGGACGAGGTGCTGGCGTCGAAGGTTGCGGCGTCGAAGGTGCGGGTTGGGACGGAGGTGTCTCAATCAAGTCAACCACCCCGCCGTTTCGCTTTGGCGCGGTCGTAGGCCCGCTGCTGTTTCTCGATTTCCTTCTTGGGCACGGCGATCAGTTTCTTCGTGAACGCCTCCATACGCTCGAAGGGCGTATCAGGCTTCGGCGTGCGAGGTTTCGTCACTTCCGCTTGCCCCTTCTCTGTCTAGCTAGGCGTCGTGCCGTCTGCGCCGATCAACTCATTGTAGGTGAGACGCCTGCCCACGATCTGGCGCAGCACATGGACGAAGCGGCCCGCGTCGTCAATCTTGCGGGCGTTGTAGCGGAACGCCTGCTCATCGAGCTAACGGAACAGGTGGAAGGGTTCGACGCTGACGTAGGTTCCCTTGATCGACCGCTTCAAGAGCGACCAGAAGTTTTCGATCCCGTTCGTGTGAACCTTCCCGCGAGCGTATTCCTCAGCGTGATCGATCACCTGATGGGTATAGACATCGCTGAGATCCGAGTAGGACTTCAACGCATCGGTAAACAGGTCCGATCCTGGCTCGACGTGCTGGCGCACTTCGGGACTCAGCGTCTTCCGGCGACGGCTGGCGATCACCTTAGTCCGCACAGTGCTGTGACCGTCCGGGCCGTGGCGCTCCAAGAGGCCCAGCACGGCGGTTTTGCCCATGCCCCCGGTGCCGGTAATCTTCCGCGCTCGCACGTCCTTGTGCATGAATCGCGACTTGCCACCGATGAAGGTTTCATCGACTTCGACTTCACCGGCCAACTGGCGGAAGGTTCCGGTCTGCATCGCAAGCCGGATGCGGTGAAGCATGAACCATGCGGATTTCTGAGTGACGCCCAACGACCGCGCCATCTCGTGAGAGCTGACGCCATTCTTGTCGTTGATGATCATCCAGAACGCGGGGAGCCACTTGTCGAGGCCGATGGGGGAATCCTCCATGACGGTTCCGACCTTGATCGAAAACTGGCTTCGTGGGTGTCGGTTCCGGCATTGCCAGAGTCGGCGGCTTGGAAGGAATCGCACGTCGGTATCCTCGCAAGTCGGGCACACAACAACGCCGTTAGGCCATCGCAGCTTGGCCATAAAGGCCAGCGCGATATCGGGATCGGCGAAGTATCGGACGGCTTCGATGAGGGTGGTTGGCTGGTTCATGGTTCTCTCCTACCCTCACATTTTACCCCTGAATCTCTGATGAGTCAAGTATGTTATTACCCAAGTTTCTTCTTTGCGGCGCGCCAGAATGCGGCTGGCTTCGTACCATCGGCAAGAATGCAGTGACGTTCTAGATATGCCTCAGCCTCGTCTTTGTCGAGGAAGCCAAAGAGGGAAAGGTCGGGGTCAAGCATTGGGTCGCTTCTCCACTTGCGAAACTGGGGGCGGCCCGACTAGATTACGGGCCGCCCCCGCTCGGGGCTTCTTATGGTGATATGAGCATAGGCGCGTTGAACTGGTGGGTACCAACCGCCAGCCACCACGCCGAAGGCATGCCGCGAAGCATCCGTGCTCCTTTCACACTGGCGGACGTGGGGGCCTACTGCGAAAGGGAAAGCCCCCCGTCCATCTCCATGCCGGTGCTTCGCGTCCTCAGGCGTCCACGAAGCCCCGAATCGCGCCGATTCAGATTCAGAACCGACGGAAACGGCAGACAGAAACCAACCCACAAGGGGTTGACGGGGGATTCTCTGGGCTGTTATCTTGGGGGTGCGAGCCACCACAAGATATAGTGCCGAGCCCACCCGTTGTGCCCACGACACCACCAGATGTCGTGGGCGTTTCGGTCTTAGGGCAAAGCCTAACAGACGCAAACGGGACTGGTCAACGGGATCGGCTGAATGAGTGGACGCATAAGCCTATTTGGGATGGTGTAGACTCCCACCGTGACCGACAAGCCACGGCAGCATGCCAAGCCGCTCGACCTGTCCGGCAGAGACTTCAACGAAGTCCTACAGCGGCTCATACACGCGGGGCCGATGCCACCTAAGAAGGCTCCGGCTCGGAAGCCTGCATCCCGAGGTACCAGTCAACGCGCCCCTCGACGTTCGACAAAAGGAAGTTGAAGCGTTCCTCATCGCTTATGTGTCGGGTGTTGGCGCGGAACGCGAATTCCTGCACGTACTGATTGAGGTACCCCGCGTCTACGTGGTGGTACGTCCCCACCAGACCACGCTTCAATACGGCCCAAAACGATTCGATCCCCTGCGTGTGAACCTCACCGCGCACGTATTCGCTCTTGTGGCGGATCACGTCGTGCGGGAGCATCTTGCCGAGGCCGTAGTAGTAGTTGTGTTCGTCGGTCATGAGCCGCGAGGCTTCGCGGTCAATGCTCTGGAAGATGGTGCGCTGCACCTTGTCCTGGGTGAGCTTCCCCATCGCCATCGCCCGGATACGGCCATCGCGTTCCTTTATGCCGAACACCGGCTCCTTCTTTTCCCACGCGGCCTTTATGCGCTCACTCATGGTCTTGTGACGCCGTATCTTCTGATCGCGGGTGCCGCGCGGCTTGCCGCCGATGTACGTCTCGTCAGCCTCAATCGTGCCCTTGAGCTTCGTCGGGTTCTTGTCCGTCATGGCCCAGCGGATGCGGTGGCACATGAACCAAGCCGACTCGTAGGTGACCCCGAATTCACGCTGTATCTGCAACGCAGAGACGGCCTTCTTGGAGACGCACATGCGCTGGGCGACTATGAGCCAGGTTCGCAGCGGGATCTTGGAGTCCTCGAAGATGGTTCCCTTGGTCACTGAGAACTGACGGCCGCACGCCTTGCACTTGTAGAGCGAGCGGGCCGGTACGTGACGGCCGTTCTTACGAACGCTGGCCTTCACCTCGAACGCCGTGACCTCGGAGCCGCCACAGTCCTCAAACGCGCAGACAACGCCGTTGGGCCATCGCTTTGCCTCAAGGTAAGCGCGTGCATCGGCCTCGTTGCGGAGTAGGTCTGTGAGGAGTGGAGTGTGGCCCTTGCGTCGCGGTTCGCTGTTCATGTGATCCCCTTACTGCTACCTTCACAGTATGGGGCTTCCGGGCTGTTGTGTCAAGCCGATATTTCCCGCTGAAGCTCCGCCGCTACTTTTCGGTTGTCCCGCGGCAAGATACTTCCCTAGATGGGACCGCTCGCTTCGCTCGGGATGACGGGCGGACGATCTGCGGCGCTGTCGCATGGTGGAGTGGGCGTGGCACTGCAGGGCGAGGCATTGCCTCGCCCGTACGACGCTCCGCCGTTTCGTGGCGCTACCGCGTGATGAGGGTGTCGAGCTCGGCGATGAGGGACTGGGCGTCGTTTGAGGCGAAGGCCTCGCGGGCGGGGCACAGGGTTTCGACGAGCCAGTCGGCGACGGCGTTCTTGAGGTCGGCCGGATGGAGGGCGGCGGCAGCATAGGCCTGCTCCAGCTCCTCGGGCGAGGTGAAGCGCATGTCGCCGCCGTGGGCGTCGCTGCGGGCGACGCGGAACTCGCCCTCGCGCGCGAAGACGAGCTTGCGTGCCCAGTCGAGCATGGGGTTGAAGTTCGGGTAGTCGGGCGGGCAGAAGGCCTTCTTCACCTTCGCGCGAACCTCGTCCTCGGTGTCGTGGACGAAGAGCGCCGATGACTTCACGGACTTCGCCATCTTCATCGACGCGAAGATCTCGGTGACATCCTGGTCCTCCTGGGGGGGCCACGTTGTGGGTTTGTTAAAGCCGAGCAGGAGCGGGTGATGCACGCAGACGGGCTTGATCTGCTCGCCCTTCGCGTCGCGGAGCGGCTTCACACGCAGCTTGCTGGCGACGTCGCGGGCGATGACGTGCGCCTTTCGCTGGTCGATGCCGGCGTGGGCGATGTTCACGCCGAGTTGAAAGATGTCGGCGACCTGCATCGCCGGGTAGAGCAGCTTCGCGAAATCGACGGACTCGCCCTCCTTGCGGCCGAGGATGGTGATGCTGCGCTGCATGCGGGCGAGGGAGGTCTCCTTCGCGACATCGATGAGCGAGGCCCAGTACTCGTCGTTGTGGTGGTAGAGGTCGGTGCCGAGGACGAAGTGGAGCTTCGATGGGTCGCCGCCGAGGCAGCGGAAGGACGCCTTTAGCCCTTCGGCGAAGTAGGCGGTGGCCATGCGGCGGATGGTGTCGCGGTCGCCGCCGAGCTTGTCGTTGATCCAGGAGTGCCAGTCGGCGAGGAAGATCGTGCAGTCGACGCCGGCGTCGACGAAGTCCTTGATCTTGCCCATGCAGACGAGGCCGGTGCCCAGGTGGATCTTGCCGGAGATTTCGAACCCGATGTAGTGGCGCAGGGGCGTGCCAGAGGCGACGAGGCGCTCGAGGTCCTCGCGCGTGAGGACTTCGTCGAGGTTTCGGGTGATCAGGTCGACGGTATTGCTCATCAGCCACCACTCTGAAGGCGGTTCAAGATGCCCAAGTGTAACCTCAGCGTGGGACTATCGCCGCCGCGCGCGCGGCGGCGGGATCGGAGGCATCGATGAAAGCTACAAAGCGAGCGGCGGTGAAGAAGGCGACGAAGACGGTGGCGAAAGCAAAGGGGCGCGCGGTGCCGCGGCCGTTCGAGATGCACTGGGGCGGCGGCCAGATTGTCGAAGAGGCGTCGTGGTCCGGGCCGCACCACGAGCCGGCGATCCAGCTGATGCAATATGAGGACGGAGAGGCGGCGGGGACGGCGAGCGTGCGATTCTGCTTCTACAGCCGGGGCGGGCAGTTCCAGCGCGGCGCGCTCATCCTCGACGAGCACGCCATCGCGGGGTTGCGGGAAGCGTTGCGGAAGACGCCGCGGCTGCGGGCGTTGTTGAAGCGGCTTGTCGCATAGACATGCACGATGGCTATCGACTCCCGATGACGACGCGTATCAGCGCATCGGCGACCGGTTTATCACGACAGGGCGAGGCGGCGCCTCGCCCCTACAACCGCGACGAGCGCATCACCGCAGGATCACGCGGTCGGCATGAGGCAGGAGGTGAAGGTGAAGGCGTACATGGTGACGCCGTCGGAGGTGGTGGCGAGAGTGAGCTCGTGGCGGTCGATGTCGCGGTTGCTGACGAGGCGGTACATGCGGGGGGCGTCGATTGTGACGACGGAGGTGGCGTCACCGGCGACGACGTCCTGGCCCGCGTCATCGGCGGCGAGGGGCTTGCCGTCCTGCAGGATGCTGATCGTGGCGGCCCCGCCGAACGTCGGTGGGTGGATGACGAGGTTCACGTCCTTCGACATATACGGGACAGTCAGGCGACTTTCACCCCCGGCGCCGGCGGGGCGGGCCAGGTACTCGTTGGCGAGTAGCCAGTCGCCCTGGAGATAGAGAAAGCCGTCCATGTGCTTGCCGGGATCGGAGTAGGTGGCAGGCTTATCGGGCTGGATGGCGGCGGTGCCGTAGTTGCCGCGGAGATACCCCAGGTAGAGCTCGGGCGTGACGCGGTAGCAGACGGCGCCCTCGCGATCTTCGTCGCGCACGGGATCCATCAGGCCGGGCAGGAGGATCTGCGGGAACGACTCGCGTAGCAACGCCTGCAGGGCCTCTTCGGTCTCGCGATAGGCGCCCTCGCCGTGGTGGTAGCCGCGCAGGTAGCCGTTGCCATCGATGAGGTACTTGGCAGGCCAGTAGCGGTTCGCGTAGGCCTGCCAGATGGCGTAGTCGTTGTCGAGGACAACGGGGTAGTCGATGCCGTGCTCGCGGACTGCGCGCAGGACGTTGTTGTACTCGCGCGCGAAGGAGAACTCGGGTGCGTGGACGCCGACGATGGTGAGGCCGAGCGAGTGATAGCGGCGGTGCCACTCCTTCACGTAGGGGAGGGTGCGGAGGCAGTTGACGCAGGTGTAGTCCCAGAAGTCGACCAACACGGGGCGGCCGAGCAGGCCGGCCATGGTGAGGGGGCCGCCCTGGAGCCAGGTGGCGCCGGGGTGGAACTCGGGTGCGTGGACGGGGCCCTGCTCTTCCTGCATACCAAGAAACCTCTACGACGCGAAGCCCTGCCGGTGAACCGCCGCTGTCAAGTGACGTATTCTAGCGCGCAGGCAGCTTGACGTCCGTCGATACGGCCTTGATCGCGCCGGCGTTTGTGTTGATGGGGGCGATCGGGCTACGATGCCCGCCGTCACGCCACAGGCCGGACAGGAGCCCTCGCGCACCGTGCTGAAATACACGCTGGGAATGATCGCCGCATTCGCCATCATCGCCGTGACGGCGTTCGTCGTCGTGGCGCAGGTGACGGATGGCAACGCGGGCACGGGGCCGGCGCAGCTTGTCGTGGTGGTGATCTATGACGACCACATGTCGCCACCGGTGATCGAAGTGCGGCAGGGCCAGATACTCGACCTGCGGTTCGACAACCTCGCCAAGGAGGCCCGAACAATGATCGCCGGCGGGGAGGGAGTGGAGCAGCTCCCCGAGCTGCCGAAGGACCACGGATCCGGCACGTTCAAGGAGCCCAGGCCGTACGTTTTAGTCGACGTGTCGGCGGGTCGCTCAGAGTCCGTGCTGGCGCGGTTCACGAAGAAGGGGGAGTACGAGCTGGGGGCGTTCGTGCAGGGAACGTACGAACGACTGGAGTTGACGCGCGTTGTTGTGAAGTAGGGTGAAGGCGGACAAAAAGAAACAGCGCTACGACCGGGGGAGCATGGTCGCAGCGCTGTTGTCTACGTGAGCTATGGTACGGCGGCGCTATTAAACCGTATCGGGCAATTTGTTAAAGATCCGTCCAGCCCCACCGTGGATGATTTTACGATTGCGAACGCTGCACGGTGGCAAGGAGGCGAAGCATGACAACTCCGGAGAAGCGGCTGAACGAACTGGCGATCGTCCTGCCGGCAGTGGGGAAGCCGCGGTGGGCGTATGTCCCGTGCGTACGGACGGGGAACCTGGTCTTCGTCTCGGGCCAGATCGGCATCGTCGATGGAACCGTGATGCATCCCGGGAAGCTGGGGCGGGAGGTGGACGTGGCGCGCGGTCAGGAGGCGGCACGGGGATGCGCTGTGCAGGCGCTGGCGGTGGTGCGGCAGGAGCTGGGATCGCTGGACATGGTGGTGCGTGTGGTGAAGTCGACGGTGTTCGTGGCATCGGCGGAGGGGTTTGGGGATCAGCCGACGGTGGCGAACGGCGCGTCGGACCTGTTGCGGGATGTGTTCGGGGACGCGGGGCTGGGCGCGCGGGCGGCGGTGGGCGTGGCGGAGTTGCCGTTGGGGGCGAGCGTGGAGGCGGAGTTCGTGTTCGAGGCGCGGGCGTAGGGCCTCAATCCACGAAGGCACACGAAGGGCGGCGGCAGGTGGAGATTCCCACGGCGACGCTCGTATCACTACAGGGGAGAGGCATCTCGTGTCTCCTGCGGCGACTCTGCGAGCGGCGACTCTTCGAGCTGCCTCGCCCCTTCTACGGTCTACACGCGTTCCACGATGCGGTAGGTGACGGAGCCCTGGGCGAGGAGCTTGCTCTGCTCGTTGGTGACGCGGACGTCGGTGTAGATGATCTCCTTGCCGCGCTTGAGGATGCGGCCTTCGGCGATGATGTCTTCCCCGATGGCGCCGGAGAGGTAGTTGACGTTGATGCCGACGGTCGAGCCGAAGTACTTCGGGGTGGCGATCTCGGCGGTGGTCCAGGCGGCCATGGCGCCGGTGGTGTCGATGAGCGAGGAGATGGCGCCTCCATGGAGCGCCTTCATGGCAGTGCTGTTCTCGTCCTGGTAGCGCATTCGGAGGCGCGCCCAGCCTTCGCCACCGTCGATGAACTCCATGGCGAGGTGCTTCGCGTAGGGCATCGCCTCGATCACGCGGGCCATGCGCTTTAGATTCGCCGCAGCTGTCTCGTCGGTCATCGGTGCTCCTCTCGCGTGCTTCGTTTCAGGGAATCAGTGCGATGTGCACGGCGTCTTCGCCTTCGACCTGGCCGGACAGGAGACGCAGGCCGCGCTCCGCTTCGGCGAGCGGCAGGGTGTGGGTGTGCATTGCTTGCAGCTCGCGCCAGCGTGCCTCTACGGTGCGGATGCCCTGGTCGTAGGAGCGCCAGTCCACACCGAAGGCGCCCATGATGGTGAGCTCCTTTGTTACGACGCGGTCGCTGAGGAACCCGGGGACGGGCTTCGGGCCTTTGGTGCCCCCGAGGACGATGCGGCCGCCGCGGCGCGCGACATCGACAGCCTGGGTGACGGCCTCGACGGCGTACGACGTCACATCGAGGACGACATCGGCCATCTGACCGCCGGTGATCTCGCGGACGGTGCGGACGAGATCGCCGCGCTCGACGTCGATGGTGTGGTCTGCGCCGAAGGTCCGCGCGAGATCCAGCTTTCGCTGGTCGCGAGTGAGGCCGGTGACGATGATGCAGCCGGCACCAGCCTGCTTTGCGGCGATGACGGCGGCGAGGCCGCGCTGGCCCGGGCCCAGGATGACGATGGTCTCGCCGACGGACAGACGGGGCATCTCGACGGCCCAGCGAAATCCCGCGCCGAGGGGGTTGAACAGCACAGCGACCTCGGCGGGGACATCTGCGGACATCGGGTGCACGATCACGTGCGGAGGCAGGTAGAGGTGGGTGGCATAGCCGCCCCACAGGCCGGGCGCGAGTGAAAGGGGCCGGTAGCCGTAGACTCCGCCGCCGCCCCGGCAGCGGCCGTACTTGCCCTGCACGCACGCGGCGCAGTGCCCGCAAGGAAGCAACGCTTCGACGGCGACGCGATCACCCGCTCGGATGCCCCAGCGCCGCGACGCTTCATCGCCGATCTGTTCGATGACGCCGACGGGCTCGTGGCCGGGGATGACGGGGTACTGAACGGGGAGAGCGCCCTCGTATTGCTCGTAGTCGCTGCCGCAGATGCCGCAGGCCTCGACACGGAGCAGCGCGTCGTCAGAGCCGACGGACGGCAGGGGCAGATCGGCTGGGCGGAGATCGCGAATGCCATGCTGAACCATCGCCCGGGCGGAATCTGGCATGCGACGATTATCTCACGAACGAACCGCAAGGGCGCGCGCGAGGCGCCTGGCGAACGCGGCCGGGCGGTTTTGGTACCATACGGGGGACACCTGGCCGAATCCGCACCTGCGGAGCGGGGGAACCAGACGCGGGGTGAATCTCGCCACGGGCGAGTAGGTCAGCCTTCTCAGACCGAACCCGACAGCTAACCTCGCAGGCACATGAGGGGGTGCGACGCCCTGACCGGGGCGGGAGCCAACCCGCCCTCGCCGAGCCGGATCTTGCCAGGCCGGAGCAGTGGAGCCGCAAACGGATGGAGCACACGAACCACGCGAACGGTGGACCGCCGGGCACAGCCGGAGGGCGGTTGCTGCTCGTGTCGAACCGGCTGCCGGTAACTGCTGTGGTGGACGCGGCGGGTGTGCACGTGGAGCCATCGACGGGGGGGCTGGCCACGGGGTTGCGGGGACCACACCAGCGCTCCGAGAGCCTGTGGATCGGCTGGCCGGGCGATTTACCAAAGCTGCGGGCGAAGCGGCGGGCGGAGCTGGACGAGCAGCTGGCGGCGATGCGCTGCTTGCCGGTGCACCTTTCGAAGACGGAGATCCGGCGATTCTACGACGACATCTCGAACGGGGTGTTGTGGCCGCTGTTTCACTACCTGCTGGATCAGCTGCCGCAGGATGCGCGGGGGTGGGAGATCTACCGGCAGGTGAACGAGAAGTTCGCCGATGAGGTGACAGGGCACTACCAGCCGGGCGACCTTATCTGGATCCACGACTATCATCTGATGCTATTGCCACAGCTACTGCGAGAGCGGCTGCCGGGTGCAAACATCGGGTTCTTCTTGCACATCCCGTTTCCGTCATCGGAAGTGTTCAGCGTGCTGCCGTGGCGCGAGGAGATCCTGGAAGGGCTGCTGGGCGCGGACCTGGTGGGCTTTCACACGCCACCGTACCTGCGCCACTTCGCGACATCGCTGCGGCGCGTGCTGGGCGTGGACGTGGACGTGGACCGGGTGCTGCGCGAAGGACGCGAGGTACGGCTGGGCGTGTTCCCGATGGGGATCGACGCGAGCGGCTGGGAGACCCGCGGCCAGGACCCGGACGTGCAGCATCGCGCGGAGGAGATTCGTAGCGAGGGCGGCGGGCAGAGGCTTCTGGTGGGCATCGACCGGCTGGACTACACGAAGGGGATCCCGCGCCGCTTGCTGGCCATCGAGCGGCTATTCGAAACGGATCCGGGGCTCCGCGAGCAGGTGCGCGTGGTGCAGGTGACGGTGCCTTCACGCGAAAAGGCGGGGCCGTACGCTGAGTTCCGCAAGCGTATCGACGAACTGGTTGGACGCATCAACAGCACGTACGGAACGCCGGGATGGATGCCGATCCACTCGCTGCACCGGTCGCTGTCCGAGGACGAGGTGGCGGCGCTCTACCGGGCGGCGGACGTGATGCTCGTTACGCCGTTGCGGGACGGCATGAACCTTGTCTCGAAGGAGTTCGTGGCGACGCGGACGGACCGAGACGGGGTGCTGGTGCTGAGCGAGTTCGCGGGGGCGGCCTCGGAGCTGGGAGAGGCGCTGCAGGTGAACCCGTACGACGTGGAGGACATGGCGGCGCGGATCCGCCAGGCGCTGCTGATGCCGGCGATGGAGCGGCATTCCCGCATGCGGGCCTTGCGGCTACGGGTGATGAGCCACGACGCGGACCGATGGTCGCAGTCGTTCCTGGACGCGATGCTGAGGATCAGGCGGGAGATGCACGCGCGGGAGAGGGCGCCCGCAGAGGATACGTTCCAGATTGCGAAGCGGCTGCGGCTGCAGCCCCAGCTGCTGCTGCTCCTGGATTACGACGGGACGCTGATGCCGTTTGCGGACACGCCGGACGCCGCGCAGCCCGACGAGGAGCTGCTGGAGCTGTTGGCGGAGCTGGCCGCGCGGAGGGGCACGCGGGTGCACGTCGTCTCGGGCCGGTCGCGGCAATCGATGGAGCGGTGGCTGGGGCACCTGCCGATCGGGCTGCACACGGAGCACGGGTTGTGGTCGCGGCTGTGGCCGGAAGAGCCCTGGACGCTGCTGCGACCGGTGCAACCGCGGCTGAAGGACAAGGTGCGGCCGATCTTCGAGCACTTCACATCGACGACGAGGGGGAGCTTCATCGAAGAGAAAACGGCGTCCATCGCGTGGCACTATCGGCTGGCGAGCGGCGAGTTCACGGGCGACAACGATTTTGGGGAGCAGCAGGCGAAGGAGCTGCGGCTGCTGCTGGCGGAACTTCTGAGCAACGAGCCGATGCAGGTGATCTCGGGCGCGAAGGTGGTGGAGGTGCGGCCGATGGGGGTGAACAAGGGCACCGTGGCGCCGTTGTTGCTGGCGGACGCGGGCGCGGCCGGGCGCGTTGTGGCCATCGGCGATGACCGGACGGACGAGGATCTGTTCGCGGCGTTGCCAGCGAGCGCGTTCTGTGTACGGGTGGGCGAGGGACCGAGCGTGGCTTCGTACCGGCTTGCGGATCCGCACGAGGTGCGAGCGTTCCTGCGGGAGTTGTTGACGCCGGCCGGTGTGGAGAAGGCAGCCGCGGCGGTCTAGTCCCAGAAGAGTTGGTCGCGGATCTTGGCGCGGAGGTCGCGAGAGGCGACGACCTTGTAGTAGGCCTCGCGTTTTTCTTCCTCGGGGGCCTGGCTGAGGTTGATGGCGCGGAAGGCGTTGAGGACGACTTCGCCCTGCTGGCCCAAACCGCGTGAGATCATGTTGATGTCCCAGTGGGGGCGGCGGCTGGCCCACCAGAACTGGCACGAGTGCAGGGCGGGATCCATGAGGCCGCGTGCGATCTCGGCGTGGCGCTTGCTGACCACGGTATCGGCGAGGCGATGAGCGCGGCCGACGAGGTCTTCGCAGAGGGCGACGTGCTGCCACTGGAGCTTGTGAATGTAGTTGCCCGGCGACCGCCAGAGCGGGTAGGGGATGCCGGCGTCCAGGTCGTCATGAGTGGTGCTCCAGGATGAGGGGCGGGGCTCGATGACATCGCCGGATGGGAAGAGATCGAACAGGTCGGTGATCTTCGCCGGGATGATCTGGTCCTTCGCGGACTCGTCGTGCGGCATGGTGGCCAGCAGGGTGCGGGTGCTGTCGGCCAGTGGGTGCGCCTGCACGACGCCCGCGTAGGGTGCGACGGCTTCGTACGCCTCGCCGAGGAAGAGCTGGTCCCAGTTCTCGATATGGTGGCCGAAGGTCTCGGCATCCATGGCGGTGACGATGTACATGTCGCCATCTTCTCCGTACGCGGACTGGAGGTGGTCGACGAAGCCTTTGCCATCGAGATCCTGGAACGAGACCTTGTTGCTGAGCACGTCATCGCGGAAGACGACGCCAACCTCGTGTCCTTCGAGTGATTTCGCGCGGTAGATGGTCTTGGTGGCCCAGGGGGCGGGACATCCGACGCCGCTCATGATCACCCATTCGTGCCCGACATCGAGGACGGCATCGAGGAAGGAGCGGTCGAAGCACATCTCGGGCGGGAAGAATCCGCGGGGCTGGTACGCATCGCCGAAGAAGTGTTTGTTGGTGAGGTGGTTGCGACGGATCTGGCGGCGCTGCTCGTCGGCGTTGATGAGGGGCAGGATGGGGTGGTACTTGCCGGAACCGACGAACTCGAGCTGACCGGCGAGGGCGAGGTCGCGCAGGCCGTCGATCACGTCCTGGTAGCCGCTCTCGTAGAGCATTTCCGTGAGGACGCCGTTGATGTTGACGGTGACCTTCGCGTGGGGATACTGGCCCAGCACCTCGATGAGCGGGCGATAAGACTCGTCGACGACCTTCCTCAGGACCTCCGGGATCTGGATGGGAGGCTGGTAGAAGTGGAGGAGGTTGGCCCAGTAGATTTTCGACATGGTTGTAAGAGTCGTCAGTTCTCAGTCGTCAGTTCTCAGTCGTCAGTTGTCAATGGTCAGTCGGCGGTCGCCGGTCGTCGGTATTCCCTGAATAAGGATCGGCGGTGGCGGGACGGGCCGCGATACGTCACTCCGGGAGATTTGCCTTCGATGGTACCGCGTTGACGCCAGGCACGACGGGCCGCAATCGCACCGGGGAGGCGCTGCATTGTTTCGCTCTGGTTGATGGCGGGTCTGGCGTAGTGTGGCATTGGGCGGAGCTAAAGTTCCGCGGGTACTGGTGCCGTGCGAATTTCAAGGCGATGATGAGGAGATTCACGGGTGGGAAGCGGGGGCGGTCTGCCGGGCGGCGAAGTCGTGGATATTGATGTCGGGGAAGAGCTTGTCTCGCTCGGCGAGATCGGCGACGAAGGCGGCGTCGACGGCGCCTGCTTCGATCTGGCCGGCAAGCTGGTGGAAACGCTCGAGGTGCTGGGAGAAGCGGAGTTCGGCGTACTGGCGGGCCTGGCCGGTGGTAACGAGGAATGGCCAGTCGCTGGACTCCAGCAGCAGCAGCTCGCGGCCGAGCTGGGCCAGCGCCTCGGCGGGCGCCGACGATCCGTGGCGGGCGACAATCTCTTCGATGCGCCGTTGGGCGGCGTTGATGAGCGGCCACATCCACTGCGTATCAGCGTTGAGCCAGGTGAAGTGCGTACCCTGCTGGCCCCACGATCCTTCGGGCAGCTCGACGACGTCCTCGGGCGGGTGTTCGGCCACGAACTGCGCGGCGCCGGTGAGGGCGACGGTCTCGCTGGCGGCGAGGCGGCGCAAGACCTCCTGGAGCCACGAGACACCCTCGAACCACCAGTGGCCGAAGAGCTCCGTGTCGTAGGCGGCGCTGACGATGCCGTGCTTGCCGCTGGAATCGCTGTACTGGCGCACCTGGTCCTCGACGAGGGAGACGAAGTGGGCAGCGTGATCGTGCACGCGGTCGAATGCCTGTCCGGGATGGTAGAGGGCCTTGTCGCCGAGGCCGACTCGGGCGCCAGTGACGCGCCAGTAGTGCAGGCCGGACTCGCCGTCCTTCTTGTGAAACTCGCGGTACCAGAAGTCACCTGGATAGCCGTGATCGGCGGACCAGACCTGCAGGCCGGTCGCGAGGTTGCGTCCGACAGCGGCGACGCGCGGCTGGTGCACCCAGTAGGGCTGGAAGGTGGTTCGATGGGCGGGTGCGGCGGCATCGGGGCGGGGGACGGTGTAGCGTTTCCGGACTTCGCCGTAAGGACCGACAGCGTCGCCCGATGCCTTGCCGACGGGATCGCCGCCAAGGACGGTGTGGGTCTCCACGAAGAAGGTGGTCAGGCCCTCGTCGGCGAGGAACGCCTCGATGCCGGGGCGGCCGCCGGTCGCGGCGCGGTAGGCGCATTCCGGGAGCCAGAACGATTGCGGCGCCCTGCCGAAGTGGCGCTTGTAGGTGCGGACGCCGGTGGCGACCTGGGCGCGGATGGAGGAGTCGCGCTCGAAGAGCGGGAGGTAGCCGTGCGTGGCGGCGCTGGCGGCAATTTCGGCGTAGCCGTTGTCCTGGAGCCAGCGGAAGGCGCCGATGATGTCGCGGCCAAAACGCACGCGGAACTGGTCGAGGAGCCAGGCGAAGTGGTCGCGATAGAAGGCGGCGACGGCGCCGCGCTGGTGGTCGCCGTCGCGGTCGAAGCGGGCGACGTCGCGCTCGGCACGCTGGCGGAGATCGTCGAGATAGTCGTCCAGGTTGCGGAGAACGTCGGCGTCGGCGAGCTGCTCAGCGAGGACGGGGGTAATGCCGATGGTGAGGCGGAAGGGGACGCGCTCGGCCGCGAGATCGTGGAGGGCGGCGAGCAGCGGGAGGTAGGTATCGGCGGCGGCTTCGTGGATCCACTCTTCGCCGTGGGGCCAGCGGCCGGCCATGCGGGCGTAGGGCAGGTGCGAGTGGAGGACGAAGGTGAAGGAGCCGGAGTAGTTCACGGTGGGCAGTTCACAGTTTACAGTCCTGCTCTCTCGGAACCGGCGACTACGCCAGTGGCTGACGGCTAAGGGCTAAAGACTAACAGCTCCGCCTACACCCGATAGGGGTACTCCTTCTGCTTTTCGCGGATGGTGGAGCCGCTGGGGAGGTAGGCGTCGGCGTTGCGGTTATCGACAGTCACGTTGGGGCCGATGACGCAGTTTCGGCCGACGCGGACGTAGGGCTGGATCTCGGCGCGCTTGCCGATGATGGTGACGCCGGCGTTCACGATGTCGGGGCGTTCGCCGTTGGGTGCGAAGTCATCGCCGTAGCCAACGTAAGCGTTCTTGCCAACGGAGACCTCCTTATCGATGATGGCGCGCTCGACGATGGCACCTGCCTCGATGCGGCAGTCGTTGAAGATGATGGAGTCGCGGACCACGGCGCCCTCTTCGACGTAGACACCGGGGGAGAGGACGGAGTGTTCGACGTGGCCGTTGACGATGCAGCCGAGATCGAGCAGGGAACGCTGGAGGTAGGCCCGCCAGCCGACCTTCGCGGGCGGGTAGCCGGTGACGCCGGTGCGAACCCGAGTCTCGGGATCGTACATGTTGAGCTTGGGAAGGTCCTCGAGCAGGTCCATGTTGCCGTCGTAGTAGGACTCGATAGTGCCGACGTCGCGCCAATAGCCATCGAACTTCCAACCGAAGACATGGACGCCGGCCTGCTGGACCATGTTCGGGATCACGTCGCGGCCGAAGTCGTGGGTGGAGTCGCCGTCTTTTGAATCGGCAACGAGCGCATCGATCAGGGCCTGCCGGCTAAAGCAGTAGATGCCCATGGAGATGAGGTTGCTTTTCGGGTGGTCCGGTTTCTCCTCGAATTCGACGATGCGGCCATCGCCGGCGGTGCTGAGGACGCCGAAGCGGTGCGCTTCCTGTACGGGCACCTCGTAGAGCGGCACGGTGACGTCGGCCTCGTTGGCCTGGTGGAAGTCGATGAGCCCGTCGTAGTTCATCTTGTAGACGTGATCGCCGGCGAGGACGAGCACGAGCTCCACCCTGGTCTCTTCAAGGAAGTAGATGTTCTGGGTGACGGCATCGGCGGTGCCGCGGTACCAGTCGCTGCTGTCTCGCCCCAGGTAGGGCTGGAGCAAGGTAACGCCGCCGCCCTGCCGGTCGAGGTCCCAGGGGCGGCCGATGCCGATGTGGTCGTTGAGGGAGCGAGGGCGGTACTGGGTGAGAACGCCAACGCGCGTGATACCGCTGTTCACGCAGTTGCTGAGCGCGAAATCTATGATGCGGTAACGGCCACCGAAGATGACGGCGGGCTTGGCTCGCTCCTCGCTGAGGACGCTGAGGCGATCGCCCTGGCCGCCGGCGAGAATGAGAGCGACGACGCGTTTCATGGAGAAACCCCGGTCTAGCGTGCGACGGGCCGCGCTGGTGCTGGTTCCTGCATCGAGATGCCGCCGAGCTGGCAGAAGATCCGCAGATAGTCTCGCAGATAGCGGGTTGTCAGGAAATTGCTGCGCACGAAGTCGACGCCGCGCGCGCCCATCCGATCGCCTTCCTCCGGATGGTGAAGCAGGAAGAGGAGCTTCTCGGCGCACTCCTCCGCCGTGTTCACAAGGAAGCCTGTCTCGCCATCGACGATTTGGAGCGGAATGCCGCCGACGTTGCCGGCCACGACTGGACGTCCCTTCCATAGGGCCTCCGACACTACGAGCCCGAATCCTTCTCGCACGGATTTTTGGATGACGACGCGCGCGGCGCGCTGGAACGCATTGACCTCGACGTTGCCGACGCCGTTGAGGTTGGAGAGGACGTGGATGTCCCAGTCCTCGCCGGCGCGGCGGACGGTGCGCTCGTACCAGTCCCAGCCTTCGGGATCGTCGCTGGCCATGGAGGCGATCATGACGAGCTGGAGATCGGGGATCTCGTTCTTGGCGGCGCGGTAGACGTCGATGACGCCGAGTGGATCCTTCCATGGGTCGAAGCGGGAGATCTGGGTGACCATGGGCCTGGTGGGATCGACGCCGTAGCGCTGGAGGATGGCATCGACGGTCTCGCGCGGGAGGTGGTCGTTCTTGGGACTCAGGGGATCGATGGCCGGGGGGACGGCGAAGATCTGCGGGCCTACGAGGTCGTCCTTTGCGTATCGATCGAGGGTGAAGATAGCGCCGTCGTAGGGCTCGACGTGGGGCCGAAGCATGTCCCACACCTGGACCTGGGCGTCGGTGAGGTCGATGTGGCAGCGCCAGACCCATTTGCCGTTGCGGAGGCCGGTGCGCTCTTCCAGGAAGGTGGGGAGGGCGGCCGGCTGGGGGTCATGGATGACGACATAGTCGTACGATTCGTCGAAGAGGTCCGCGTTGAGCCTGTTGTAGTTGAGCCAGACCTCCCGCATGGCGGGGGTCCAGTCGTAGTACATGCCCTGCAGGCTGTTGTGCATGGCCTTGGTGACACTGAAGAACTCGTCGGCGCCTTTGATGACCTGCCAGTCGGCCTGAAGCCCAACATCGTTCATCAGCGGGACGAGCGTTCCCAGGATCTCGGCGACTCCGCCACCGAAGGCGGTGGCGTTGACGTGGAGGACGCGGGCGCCGCGAAGGTTTTCGCCCAGGCCCAGGATCTCTTCCGTGGCCTCGTCGCCGATGATGTGCCGGTAGGCTTCGAGGGATTTGGGCGTGGTGGGGACGGAACCGAGCACTAGCCGTCGCCCTTCCTGTGCAATTGGGCGAGTATCTCGAGATAATCGCCTAAGTATCGGGTGATGAGGAAGCGCTCTGCGACGTGGCGGCGTCCGTTCTCCCCATATTGCGCGGCCAACTCCCGATCTTCCAGGAGGCGAGAGACCTCGGCCGCGAACTCCTCCGTGGTGCGTGCGACGGCGCCGGTCTTGCCGTGGATCACCTGTTCCTGGAGGCCGGGCTCGGGCGCGACGACGCAGGGGCGACGTTTCCAGAGGGCATCGGAGATCCACATGCCGTAGCCCTTTCGCAGGCCCTTCTGCATGACCACGGAGGCGGCCGTCTGGAACACGTTGATTTCCACGTTGCCGATCTCGTTGCCGGGCGTGACGACGAACGCGTCGGGGTCGGCGAGGGAGAGCCGGGCGAGCTCGTCGAAGCACGCGCGAGCGTTTGGATCCCGCGGTTCGGTGAAGAGCACGATGAGGAGCTGCACGTCCGGGTGCTTTTGCTGGACCAGCTTCCAGGTCTCGTACACGCCAACGAGATCGCAAGCGGCGTCGCAGGGTGTGACCTGGCAGATCAGCGGCCGATCCGGGTTGATGCCGTACTGACCCAGGACGGAGCGCACGACATCGTCCGGCAGGGGCATGTTGCGCACGCTGTTGGGGTCGATGGCGGGGGGGACAATGTAAGTGGGAATGGAGATGTCGCCGCGGGCGTAGCTGGGAGCATCGAACATGGCGGCGTCGTATTTCTCGAGATGGCTTCGGAGAAGCATCCAGACGTCGTCCTGCGCGGACGAGAGATCGAGGTGAGAGTGCGCGATCCATTGCGCGGCGGCGTTCGTGGCGTTGTAGGAGTGGATGGCCAGGGGCTGCGGATCGTGGACGACGATGACGTCGAACGGGTCGGTGAGGAGGTCGGCGTTCATGGAGGCGTAGCGCAGCCAGGTGTCCGTCATGTCGTGGGTCCACACGACGGCGCTGCCGCCGAGCGCCTGATAGATGGCCTGGGAGACGGATGCGTCATCCTCGGAAGCGCGGACAACCTGCCAATGGACATCGAGGCCCAGGTCGTTGAGCAGCGGTACGGAGGAGTTCAGGAGTTCGGCCGTACCCGTGCCGAAACCGGTGACGCTGAGGTTCAGGACGCGCAGTCCTTCGAGCGGCCGGGCGAGAGCGCGCAATCCGTCGATCGTGTCGCGGCCGGCCGCGTCCGCGAGATCCTCCAGGGCACGGTGGGAAAGAGCGAGCGTGCCGTACATGCAGGGCCTCCAGACAGGTGGGCGAACCGGGCTTCGCCCCGGCACGAAGTACGGACTGAGAGCAGAAGGTTGCGCCGGGCGCAACGGTGTGAGGTCAGGCTAGATCGTTGGATTCGAGGCTGTCAATTTCTGAAGGGCACGAAGATCATGGCATCTTCGTGGACGATGCCGCGGGCTGCGGGCTCCAGCACGCTCAAACCCGATCGTTGCCGATCAGGCCCGCGGTCGTAGGGAGACGCAGCAGGCGGGCGATGCCCATGGCGATGGCCCACACCAGCACGGCGGTCAGCGCGCCGGCGGTGATGCCGAAGAACATGGCACTAACGACATCCGTCTCCTGATCGGTGCCACGGACGGCGACAGCGGCCAGCAGCCCGTAGAGCGCGAATGGCGCGACGGTCACCAGAAGCGACGCGGTGAGGACGTCGGGGATATCGGCCTGGCGGATGACGAGCAGTGTGGCGATCACGGACCAACCGAGGCAACCGGCCCAAAGGAGCGCCAGCACGCCGATACTTGCGTCGCCCGCGCCCGTCGTTGGCTCCACGAGGAGCGCTGCCGCTGCCAGCTGGCCAAGGAACATTGCACCGCCGATGCCGACGAGCACTTTGCGGCGGTTGGAGAGGGGAAGCTGCGGGCGATCCTCGAACTGCTTCACCGGCGGGACCCTTTGGCGAGGAGCCGAGGCCACTGGAGGAGGACGCCCACGACGGCACCCGTCGGAGCGCCAAGGAAGAGTCCGTGGGCCAGGATGAGGATGATGGCCTGGGACCACTGGGGGCCGAAGCGTTCGGCATGGAACCGCTGCCCAGAACTGACGTGGATGATGGCGTAGACGGTCTCGGCGCCGGCCCAGGCAGCGAAGCCGACGGCGATTGAAGTGAGGAACGCAGGCCAGGCACGCCGCCGGCCGTTGAGGGCGGTGGCGGTGGCGAGCACGCCGAAGCCCACCATCAGCAGGAGCGGCACGCGCAGAGCGCGGAAGTCCAGCCACTCCGCCGCCATGCCCGCGAGGATGGCGACGAGCGGCGCACACCAGGCGAGCCACGACACGGAAGGTGCGGTATCAGCGGGGGATCGAGGAACCAAGAGCGTGGCTGCCACGAATGCAGTATCGCAGCCGGGGCGTTCTGGAACACGCGGAGAGGGGCGCCCTCCCCCAACATGCGCCCCTCTCCTCTCAGCCCGCTGTCAAATGGCCCGCCCAGCATCCTCGGCGCGCCACCAACGTTTCAGGCGCCTATCTTTGTCCTATCGGGGCGGGTTGTCAAGAGGATATGCGCCTTATCAGGCGCTGTTTTTCAAGCCGCCCGCCCTCGCGCACGTCTATGCCCGATGCCGCACGCCCGCTAGGCTGGCGGCATGGAGTACCGCGTACGGGTCGAGAAGGTGCGGCTGAAGTTTTCGGCGGCGCACATGGCGACGTTCGGTGGGGAGATGGAGCCGCTTCACGGGCACAACTACGCTGTCACGGTCGAGGTCGCGGGCACGCTTACGGACGACGCCTGGGTCATGGACTTCGGGATGCTGAAGAGGGCGGGGCGAGGGGTCTGCGATGAGCTGGACCATAAGTTCCTCTTGCAGCGCGAAAGCAGCCTGTTGGAGATCGACGAAGGGGTCAGCAACTGGAAGGTCCGGCTGGGGGATCGGGGCTTCGTCCTCCCGAAGCGCGACGTGGCCCCGCTGCCGATCGACAACACTACGGCGGAGCGGCTGGCGGAGTACTTTGTCGCGCGCCTGAAGGCCGACCTGGGCTTCGACGGAGTGTCGAACCTGACGTCGATCAGCGTGGGGGTGGAGGAGGCGCCGGGGCAGGCAGCGTGGGCGACGGACACGTTTTGACCGCGGGTCACGAAGGCAGCACGAAGACCGCGCAGTAGAGCAGTACGATGAAGGGGCAGCAGTGCTGCCCCTCTTTCTTCATCGCGGCGACGGTTACATCGAGGGAGCGGGCGGGGGCAGGGTGGGCTGGCGCTCTTTCATGGCCTTCGCCTGGCGCCTGACAACGTAGGCGATGGCCACCCACACCGGGACCAACCACCACGAGAACGCCACGACGACCAGGATCACCGCGGCTGAGCCGCCCAAGAGTTCCAGCGAGGCCTCCCAGCCGTTTTGCAGCGCCTCGACGGGGCTGGGCCTGCCTTCGCCGGTGACCGGCTGCTGCTGCACGACCGGGGGATCGAGGTGGACCGTGACGGTGGCCAGGTCGGTCTGGTTGTTGAGCAGGTTGATGCGGCCCTGCACCTGCTCGATCTCGATGCGCGTGGCGTTCAGGCGGTCCTGCACGGTGAGGATCTCGTCGATGGTCGTGGCGCGCGTCAGGAACTCGACGTATTGCGCCTCGACGGCGCGCAGGCTGCGCAGGCGGGAGTCGAGGTCGGTGTACTCCTCGGTCACGTCGCTTGCGCTGGACTGTTCGGCGTTTACGTCGCCCAGCTTGCGCAGGGCGACGAGCGCGGTCTGGTAGTTCTGGGTGGGGATGCGGATGGTGATGGATGCGGTCTGGGTCTCGTCATCGTGGCCGAACGACGAGCTGGAGACGAAGCCGCCGTTCTGGGCGGCGATGTTGCCGACGTCCTCGAACCGCTTCGAGACCTCTTCCGTCTCGAGGCTGAGGGTGGCGATCATGATGATCTTGCGGTCGAAGGTCGAGGGGAGCTGAGCAGGGATCGTGCCGGAGCCGCCACCGCTTTCGACGCCGCTGGAACTGCCGGTCGCGATGCTGCCGTCCAATTGCGGCGCGCCGGCCTTGACGGCGTCGTTACCGGCGTCGCGAACGTCTGACTCCCGGGCGAACTCGTCGCCGGTAGACATCGGGCCGGAGGTGGTGCCGCCGGTCGTGCCGGGAGGGGCGTCCTTATCGGCAACGGCGCCGCCGCATGCCGCGCCCAGCAGCAGGAGCATGCTGGCGGCGCCGGCGACGAGCCAAGGGTGGTTCTTGATGTATGCAGTCATGGTCGTCCTCCTCATTGGCTCCGGTGGTGCCGGGGCTGTGAGAAAGGACGACGCGTCAGGGGAAATTGTTCCCGCTCAGTTCACGGGCAACAGGTCGCTTACGACGGCGGCATAGTCGGACGCGAAGGGGGCGGAACCGGGGCCCACCAGCCAGAACCGCGCGCTGGCAACGTCAGCTTCGGGAACAACGAGGAGCGGGAGCTCCAGTTCCTGGTTCTTGTTGGCAGGCATCTCACCGAACCCGAGGATGGTGATCTGGCGGATGACGCGGCCGCTGCCGTCGTACAGCGCCGCACATCCGGAGAAATCGCCTGCATACGTGCGGTTCGCGCGCACGGTGCCTGTTAGGGTCACCGTGTCGCCGGATTGTGTCGCGGAGAGCCCGGTTACGCTCGCGTCAAGGGGCGGCAAAGGAGCATCCAATGCCTTTCCGTTTACCACGCGAAACTCGTGCCGGGTGGGCTGAGCGATGGACGCGGAGTTGAAGAACGTAATCTCGAACGTGGAGAGCGAGTTCGGAGACAGCTCCCCGGGGCAGATCGGGCCCTGTCCCGAGACGAGCGCGTTTCCGGCAGAGTCATAGAGCGTCGCACCCAGCACCATCTCCGCGCCCTGCACGGCGGTGTCGTTGTACATCTCGCCGACGAGCGTCCAGTTGCCGTTGCTGTCGCGGTACAGGGTCTCGTTCTCCACGCACCGCGCGGCGATCAGAAGCAATGGGGCCAGGGCGATAAGCCAGCGGAGCGATCCGGCGCGGTTTCGAACGTAAGACCGCATTACGTGTAGCATCCGCACATCTTCGTGCGAAATCGATCGGGTGTCAACATCCTAATGGCCCGTCCATTGCGGATCGCGCTTTTCGAGGAAAGCGCGGACGCCCTCTGTGAAGTCGTCGCTCTGGAACATACGGGTGATGGTGGCCGTGCTGTCTGCCAGGTGGTCCATCGGCGGGCGGGTAAGGCCGCGATAGAGCAGGCGCTTGATCTCGCCCGCGGCGAGCGGGGAGCCGCGGGTGACGGCGGAGGCCAACGCCATCGCGCGGTCCATCAGTTCGGCATCGGGGACGACGTCCAGCACGTAGCCGATGGCCTTAGCCTCCCGCGCTCCGATGATCTCACCGGTGAAGAGCAGCCGGGCGGCCTGCTGCAGGCCGACGATACGGGAGAGCAGCCAAGTGCCCGCCGCGGTATCCGGCACGAGGCCGCGGTGAACGAACACCCAGCCGAAGCGAGCGGAATCGGCCGCGAGGCGCAGATCGCACTGCAGCGTGAATTCGGCGCCCAGACCGACGGCGGGGCCGTTGACTGCGGCGATCACCGGTTTCTTGATCGCGGGGAAGGTCCACGGCGCGGGCGTCTCGTCGCCGTAGGCGCGGCCGTACGACTCGGCGCGGCCCATGGGCGGGGGCTGGGCAGAGAGCTGTTTCAGGTCGGTCCCGGCACTGAAGGCGCGGCCGACGCCGGTGACGACGACTGCGCGTACGTTGTCATCGGCGTTCGCTTCGCGGGCGATCTCCTCGATAGAGGCCAGCATCTCGTATGTGATGGCGTTCATGCGCTCGGGGCGATTGAAGCGCAGCAGCCCGACGTGACCTTCGACGGCGAACTCGACATCCGGCATGAGATCCTCCTCGCAGGCCACGCGTCCAGAGCGAATTTCCGTACGGTTTACACAGGGCTTACGGCACTGTGGCCGAGTTTACATCGCTCCTCCGATGATGCACATGAAGGAAACGGCGCGGACAGGCAAACCGGCCGAAGGAGGTAGTGATGAACGATCGAACGATGGTGGGCGGGTGTTACTGCGGATTCTGCGCGACGCTGCACGGGGTCGCAACCGTGCTGGTGCCGGAGGACAGCGAGCCGATGCCGGTGAACGCGCGCCGGGTGTCGCGCGAGACATACCGAGACTGGCTGAGCTCAGCCTCTCGTGTGCACCGGGCGTACCTGTCGCGCCGGTTCGGCGAGACGTTCGCCTGAGGGCGTCATACCCACTTTCAGCGAGGGGCGCGGTCTAGCGACCGACGCCCCTTGCTTGCGCCTTCTTCGTCAGGCCGTGCGACAGGGTCGCTCTGACCGCTCGAGACAAGGCCGCGACCACGAGATCGTAGGAGTGATCGACCCACTCCCGCAGCAGTCCATCGGCGATCGATCCGTCGAGGGCGACGGTGTTCCAGTGACGTTTGTTGAAGTGGTAGCCCGGACGGACAGCAGGAACTGTTCGCGCAGGATCTCGGCCAGGGCGGGGTCGCACTTGAGGCTGATGCTTAGCGGCGACTCGTCGGGGGCGAGCGCGAACATCTTGCCCGCCGCCTTGTAGACGCGGGCGCCGGGGCCGAACGGGTACTCGGCGACCGCGCCGGGTTTCGAGAGGCAGTATCGGCGGAGGGCGGCGCCTGTCATGCGCACAGCGTACAGCCTGAAGGTTCGCGATCCAGCAACGCGAGGTCGGGTGAACCCTGACGAGCGAAGCCGATCCGCCGTCGCGCGAGCCGCTATCCTTCAGGACGATGACGGACACCAAATATCGCATTACCGGCGGGCGGCGGCTTGAGGGGCGCGTGCGGGTCAGCGGCTCCAAGAACGGGGCGGACTACGCCATCGCGGCGGCGCTGCTGACGGACGACGATGTCGTGTTGCACAACGTTCCGGAGATCGGCGACGTGCGTCAGATGGTCGAGATCCTGGCGTACCTCGGCGCGAAGGTGGGTTACCCCACACCGAACACGCTCCGAATCAACTGCACCGAGCTCACCCGATCCGAGGTGCCGCCGCGCCTCGCCGCCTCGTTGCGGGCGAGCTTTCTCGTCATGGGACCACTGCTCGCCCGGATGGGGCACGCGTCCTGCCCGCCCCCGGGCGGCGATGCCATCGGTATCCGGCCGCTGGACGTTCACCTCGCCGGCTTCCGGTCACTCGGGGCCACCGTGGAACAGCACGGCGACATCTTCGACATCAAGCAGACAAGCGCGTTCCGGGGACAGCGGGTGGTGCTGGATTACCCGAGCGTGATGGGCACGCTCAACGTCATGCTGGCGGCGACGCTGGCTGATGGCGCTACCACGATCATCAACGCGGCGTGCGAGCCGGAAATCGAGAGCCTGGCCGCGATGCTGAACGGCATGGGCGCCAGGATCACGGGCGCGGGCACGCCGATGATGCACATCGAGGGGGTGCGGTCGCTGGGCGGGGTCGAGCACCGGGTCATCCCGGACCGGCTGGAGGCAGGGACGTTCGCGCTGGCCGCCGCGATCACGCGCGGGCGCATAGAGATCGAAGAGGCGGTGCCGGAGCACCTCGACGCGCTGATCTGGAAGATGCGCGAAGCCGGGGCGTCCGTCGAGACGACGGATGGCGGGATGCGCGTCAGGGGGAGCGAGACGTACGAGGCGGTGAACGCGCAGGCGCTGCCGTATCCAGGATTGGCGACGGACCTGCAGCCGCAGCTCTCGGCATTCCTCACACAGGCAAGCGGGACGAGTACCATCCACGAGCGGGTGTTCGACAACCGGCTGCTCTACATCACCGAGCTGCGAAAGATGGGGGCGAACGTAGTGGCCACGGGGCAGACGGCCATCATCAGCGGGCCGACGAAGTTGACAGCGGCGCCGGTTCAGGCCCTTGACGTGCGGGCGGGAAGCGCATGCGTGCTGGCGGCGCTTGCCGCGGAAGGCACGACGCAGATCAGCGATGTCTACCACATCGAACGCGCGCACGATGATCTTCATGGTAAACTGCGCGCGCTCGGCGCCGAGATCGAGCGCGCCTGAACGGCGCAGTACCAGAGCCGGGCACCCCGAGTTGAAGTGAGGGCGGACGTGCTACCGAAGAGAATCGGCATAGATCTGGGCACGGCGAACGTGCTGGTTTATGTCAAAGGTCGTGGCATCGTCGTCAACGAGCCGTCGGTGGTCGCGCTGGCCAACCGGGACAACACGGTCGTCGCCGTCGGGCACGAGGCGCAGGCGATGATGGGGCGGGTGCCGCAAAGCATCAGCGTGATCCGGCCGATGCGCGACGGCGTCATCGCCGACTACCTTATCACGGAGGCGATGCTGCGGTACTTCATCAACCGCGTCGTCGGCCGATTCAACCTGATCAAACCCGAGGTCATGGTGTGCATCCCCGCTGGCGTCACCAGCGTGGAGCAGCGGGCTGTGCGCGACGCGGCGGAGCAGGCGGGCGGGCGCAGGCCGGTGCACCTGGTGCCGGAGCCGCTGGCCGCCGCGATCGGCGCGCGCATCCCGGTGAACTCGCCCAGCGGCAACATGGTGGTCGACATCGGCGGCGGGCGGACGGAAGCGGCGGTCATCTCGATGTACGGTATCGTGGTCAGCGAAAGCGTGCGCGTGGCAGGCGACAGGCTGGACGACGCGATCACGGCGTACATCAAGCGGCGGTACAACCTTGTCATCGGCGAGCGCACGGCGGAAGAGATGAAGGTGGCGATCGGGGCGGCGGTGCCGCTGGATCCGGAACTGAAAATGGAAGTGCGCGGCCGCGATCAGATCAGCGGCCTGCCAAAGACCATCACCGTATCGTCGAGCGACATCACGGCGGCGATCCAGGATTCGCTGGCGACGATCTGCTCGGTGGTGCGCAGCGTGCTGGAGCGGACGCCGCCGGAGCTGGCATCGGACGTCATCGACCGCGGCATCGTGTTGACGGGCGGTGGGGCGTGCCTGCGGCACATCGACGTGCTGCTGGCGCAGGAGACGGGTGTGCCGGTGCACATCGCGGAGAACCCGCTGGACTGCGTGGCGATCGGGGCGGGCGTGGCACTGGAGTACCTGGAAGTCATCAAGCGCAGCCTTCCGACGGAAGAAGAGACGCTCGTCGCCAGCTACTGAGCCGTCATCACAGGGCTTTCGGCGAACTCAACGGCGATCACCGTTGCCATCTCGTCAGTCACGGCTTCGGACACCGTGATGGTCAGCTCGCCCAGCGGGTCCGGATTGAACAGCGTGTCGGCGATGGACGTTCGGGTCGTGAAACGCAGCTCCTCACCCGCGGCCAGCGCGCGCACGGACTTCACGCGCTTCACGCGCACGCCGCGGACGGAGACGTCGTCGTACGGGCGCATCAGCAGATGCAGGTACACGGTCTCGTCGCGACGGGTCGACGGGCCGTAGAACTGCCAGGGCTCCAACCCGGCTTCCGTGCCGACGATGCATTCGCCGTTGCGGGCCGTCCAGCCGGCAATCGCTTCCAGGCGCGCGGCCTGCTCGGGCGGGAGCGTGCCGTCGCCGCGGGGCCCGACGTTCAGCAGGAGGTTGCCGCCCTTCCCGGCGATCTCGCAGAGACGGTGGACGAGGGCACGCGCGGACTTGTAGCGGGTGTCGTTCGGGTTGTAGGCCCACGTCTCGTTCATGGTCAGGCAGGTTTCCCAGGGGCCGGGCAGCGGCTGCGGCGGCACGAACTGCTCGGGCGTCGCGTAGCCGCCCTGGCCGGGCAGGCGGTCGTTGATCATGATCCCGGGCTGCAGGCCGAGGATCATCTCGCGCAGCTCCTTTGCGCGCCACTGGTCGATCGAGCGCTCCCACTGGCCGTCGAACCAGATGACGCTGATGTCGCCGTAGTTGGTGAGCAGCTCGCGGATCTGCGCGAACATGGCATCGACGAACTTCGGCCAGCGATCGGGGTCGAGGGGCTTTCCGACGGGAAACCTGTACGGCGCGTCGGCCTGCGTGAAAGCGGGGTAGTCGGGATGGTGCCAGTCCGCCAGCGAGAAGTAGAAGCCTGGGCGCACACCCTCGGCGCGGAAGGCGTCGACGTACTGCTGGACGATATCTCGGGCGTAGGGTGAACGCATCACCGAGAAGTCGGTTGTCTTCGTGTCCCACATGCAGTAGCCGTCGTGGTGCTTCGTGGTGAAGACGGCGTACTGAATGCCGCAGGCCTTCGCCAGGCGTGCCCACTGGCGCGGGTCGTACGCCTGCGGGTCGAAGGTGGCAGCGGAGGCGTGGTACTGCTCGACGGTGACATGCGCGTTGGAACCGGCTGTGACGCCCCAGCCGGTGAGGGGCCACGACAATTCGATCCCCTGTTGGGAGCTGTGGCCCCAGTGGATGAACATGCCGAGGCGCGCGGTGGAGAACCAAGTCTGGTCGGTCATGCCCGAATCCTAGTCAACGGGGCGGTAGGAGCGAGGAACCCGCGGCCGGCACCAGAGCCACGGGCGGCTGGCCGAGATCGGATCGGCGTTGGGACATGAGGACAGCCATCGTCACTGTGCTGGCGCGTCGCCACAGAGCGGCCCCGCGACTGCCGATACTCATGCTGGGAATGAGGGGGTTGAGCTTGATTCGGACACTGCCCGGACCGCGGCGCATCGGCCTGACATGCGGGCTGGCGCTGGTCTTGCTGCTGACCGCGCGCGGGGGTGGCGGGCCGCCTGTCCACGCCGCGGGGGACTGCACGGTGACGGGCGCTGAGGCTGCGCTTGACGCGGAAGAAAAGGCGTTTCTCACGCTGATCAACAACCACCGCGTCGCGAACGGACGCGCGCCCCTCACGGTGTCGTACACGCTCACGCGCGCTTCCGCATGGAAGTCGAAGGACATGGGCACGCTCAGCTACTTCGCGCACGACGACACGCCCATTGCGCGGAGCTGGAGCCAGCGCATCCGCGACTGCGGATACGGCTTCAGCACCTACCTGGGAGAGAACATCGCCGCGGGATACACGACAGGTGACTCCGTCTTCAACGGATGGAAGAACAGCCCCGGCCACAACGCGAACATGCTGGGCGCCAACTACACCACGATCGGCATCGGACGCCACTACGTCGCGGGCAGCCCGTACGGCTGGTACTGGACAACGGACTTCGGCGGGTACGACGACGGCTGGATGCAGGGCCCCGAAGCCGTCGCGCCGCTCGGTGAGATTGTGCCCCTCGGCGCGCCAGTTGGGCCGCCCACGATCGATGCCGAGGCTGTTTGGACGACGCCGCCGCTGGCCATTCCTCCGTCCGGCGGCGGAGGCGGGAGCTACGGGCGGCTGGATTTCTCGCGGACGTGCGCCACGCTACGAGAACGCAAACACCCGCTCGCCGAACGTTTCTGCGGCGAGCGAGGGTAACGTTATCCCTGCGCGGCTTCGGTGCTAACGTCGTCGCCGTAGGTCGCGGCCTTGGCGCTCTTCTCGGCGTGATGATCGAGGGCGTAACGCAGGTCCGACATGAACTCATCGACGTTGTTTGCGTGCGTGGGGCTCGCCATCAGGTGGAGCGCGGGCGGCCCCTCTTGCCGGTCGAAGTGCCAGCCGCGCTCGTTCAGCGTGTCGCCCACGGCGAGGATGTCGTGGACGCGCGAGCCGATGGCCACTACCGTCATATCCGGCTGACCCCAGATGTGGGCGTCCGGCATTGCGTTCACGCCTTCGACCACGCGACGGGCGACATCCATCGTCTGGCGGGCCAGCTTCGTGTAGCCCTCTTCGCCCAGCAGGTGCAGCACCGCCCAGGCGGCGGCGATGGGCGGGGCGGGCTTGGTGCCCTGAAACGCCTGCGTGCCGTAGATGCCGCCCGGCCAGTCGGAGAACATGAACACCTGGTAGCGGAGGTTCCCTTTTGGCCGGTGCATCACCACGGACGCGCCCTTGATGGCGTAGCCGTACTTGTGCAGGTCAGCCGAGATTGAGGTCACGCCCGGGACGCGGAAGTCCCACGGGGGGATCGCGAAGCCCAGCCGCTCGACGAACGGCAGCATAAAGCCGCCGAGGCAGGCATCAACGTGGAAGGGGATGCCCTTTGCCGAGGCGGTCGCCGCCATCTCCTCGATCGGATCGATCATGCCGAAGGGGTAGTTCGGGGCTGAGCCGACGGCGAGCACCGTGTTCTCGTCGAGCAGCGGCTCCATGTCCGCGGTGTACGTCCGCAGGTCCTCGCGCAGCGGCATGTGGACCCACTCGAGATCGAGCAGCTCCGCGGCCTTGATGAAGGCGGGGTGCGCCGTGCGCGGGATCACCAGCCTGCCACGACGAATGCCGCGCTCCGCGCGCGCCTTGTCCCGCGCGGTCTTCACCGCCTCGAAGATCGACTCCGTCCCGCCGGAGGTCATGGCGCCGCCGCAGTCCTCGCCGCCGTGAAACAGATCCACGGCAATGGAGACGACCTCGCGTTGCATCTCGCGCAGGCTGGGGAACACGAAGGGATTGAGGGCGTTCTCCTTGAGCGTGTGATCCACGGCCGCGTGCAGCACGGCATCGACCTCGGGCCCCGCGTTGTAGATCAGGCCCCACGTGCGCGAACCCCGGTAGTCGCCATCCTGGGTCTGCATCGCGCGCATCTCGCGCATCACGTCGTCGACGGTGGATGAGGACTTCGGCAGCGTTCTGGACATGGGGTCTCCCGCTCGCTTGAGGCTGTACCGGTGGGAGATCTTAGCGGCCGGGGGCCGCGGCGGGAACGGCCATCAGTCCCGAACGATCCGCGGGACGCCAAGCTGCAGCCACGTCCGGCGCTGCAGGATCTCGGCGGTGTGGGCGCGCACGTGTGAGAGGCTGCGGCGGATGACCTTGCGGGCGGTCCACTCTTCGACGACCGGCGTCGTCCGCGTTGGATGGACGGGGCGCCACACGCGGGAGCGGTCTTCGTCGCTCAGGCCGCGCAGGCGTTCGATCGTGAGGGCGAACTCCGCTTCGGCCGGGCCGACGCGCTCGAAGATGCCGGGGGCGGGGCCATCGCGCAGGCTCTCGCGGTAGAAGAGGTCGAGCTGGAGGACGTGCTCGGTGACCTGGCGGATGGTGCGGGGCTCGGGGGCCCAGGGATCGGGCTCGCCTATGGCGGAGGCAGGCGGTTCCCAATCGAGGATCTGGCCGGGGAGGAAGGCGAACGCTGCCATGAGGCCGGCGTGCGCGTAGTGAACGCGCGCGATCATGGCTTCGAGCTCGGCGGCGTCCAGGGGCGCTTTCTCGGGCGGGAAGCAGTAGTCGCCGCCGGGCGGTGGCGTCGTGCGTGCATCGAGCTCGACGGCTGCGTGCCACGCCAGATCTTCGGCGGGATGCTCGCCGTGCGAGCGCAGCCACGCCAGGTGCTCGGCGATGGCGAGCGGGAGACGGCGATCGAGATCCGCGCGGTCCGGGCCGAAAGCGACGCAGCCGGGCAAGTCGAGCACCCAGGCGAGCAGATCGCGCTCGTGGGTGACAAGCGCTACGGCGTGACTCATCATGGCCTCCCGGCGCATCGGGGACGCGAGCGGGGGAGACGCAAGCGCTAACGGACGAACGCGCTAGCCGATCTTGGTGATCTTGTACGTCACGAGGCCTTTGGGCGCGTTGACCTGCACTTCGTCGTTCAGCTTCTTGCCGATGAGCGCGCGGCCTACGGGCGATTCGTTGCTGATCTTGCCCTCGCGCGGGTCGGCCTCGGCCGGGCCGACGATGGTGTACTCGACGGATTTGCCCTCGACCGTCTTCATCTTCACGTTGCTGCCCAGCATGATGGTCTTCGACTTGTGGGCGCCGTCCTGGTCGATGATGGTGGCGTTCTGGATCAGGCTTTGGAGCTGGAGGATGCGGCCCTCGACCATCGCCTGCTCGTTCTTCGCGTCCTCGTACTCGGCGTTGTTCTGAGTGCTGGCCAGCTCCTTTGCCTGGTGGATCTTGTCCGCCACTTCGCGGCGGCGCACGGTCTCCAGGTGCTCCAGCTCCTCCTCGATCCTCGCGAGGCCTTCTTTCGTTATGGGCTGCGGCTTGTCGACCATGTTACGACCCCTTCTTGATGCGCTCGCCGGCCGCTCGGAGGAGGGCCAGGGTGGCGTTCAGGGTTTGCTTGTGAAAAAAAGAACTGAGGCGATCGCCTCAGCACCTGAGCGCGCGGAGTATACCCGGCAAGCGCGGCACCTGTAAAGCGACCCGGGCGGCGGATTCGAATCTATGGCGGGAACCCACGGGCCCCCGATCCGGTGCCTTCTAATTCAAATGCTCCCGGCGCCGCCGGGGGGCTCTGAACGGCCCGCGGTTGATCTTCATCGGCCTCGCGGCGACACTTGGGCGATACGTGAGACCCGGTCAACGAGGTCCGGCCCCCCGATGCAGAGCAAAGACGACGGCCGCCGAGGCGAGGACACGCGCCTCGGCGGCAGGCGCCCGGCCGTGACGACCGAGCGCCCGGGCGAACGCCGCGGGCCGTTCGACCGCATCCTGCGCACGGCGGAGCCGACGGGCGGCGAAGGCCCGGACCGCGCGGCGATCTACGTCGCGGGCACGATCATCGGACTGGCGATCTTGCTGCTGGTGCTGCTGCTGCCACCCATTTCGATCCTCTCCGGGGACGGCAACGACGGGGCGATCTCGAGCGGCCCCGCGACGGCGGACAAGTACACATCGACGGTGCGGGGCAGCATGCCGAAGCTCCCGGAAGGCCTAGTCGCGGCGTCGGCGATGTTCGACCTGGCCGCGCCGGAAGACGAGCAGGGAGCGTCCCGCGTCACGGTGCCGCTGAAGGACAAGCAGACCGAGGCGCGCAACCTGAGCCTGTACACGTACATGGACGGGGGCTGGCAGCGTCTTTCCGATGTCACGCTGGTCGGCGGAGGTGAGGCGGCGCGCGGCGACGTCAGCTCACTCCCGGGCAACGTGGCGGTGCTGAAGCGCAGCAAGTCCACCATGCAGGTCGCGGGCATTCTGCCGGCGGGCGCGACCGTGGATGCGCTGGCCGAGTCATCGTTGACGGTCGTCCACCCGATCGTCTTTCTGACCACGCCGGATGGAAAGCTGGCGGGCACGCCGCCGGCCGTGCCGCCGGGCGGGTACATGGTGGTGCCCGGCGTCGTGACGCTGGATCCGGACATCATCGACGACATCCTTCGTTCCGCGGAGTTGCAGTCCACGCACGCCTTCCAGATCGCGGAGACGGTGCGGGTGGGTAACTACGAGGGCATCAACATCGACTACCGGTCGGTGAACCCGCAGCTCCGCACGCAGTTCACCGGCTTCGTCGAGCTTGTCTCGAAGGCGCTGAGGGCCGATAGCCGCACGCTGACGCTGACGCTGCCGATGCCCATCGCGACGGATGGGCAGACCGACACAGGCGCGTACGACTGGGAAGCGCTGGGCGCTCTCGTAGACGCCATCGAAGTCGCGCCGCCCGACCTGGACCAGGAGCTGTATTTCCAGCGGAGCGAGGCGGCGCTAGCGTACATCACAGAGCGCGTGGACAAGACGAAGATCATGCTTGTCATCAGCTCGTTGAGCGTGGAGCGCGGCAGCGATGGGCTGCGAGCGATGCCGCTGGACGAAGCGCTGGCGATCGCGGCGGCGGTGGATGTGAAATCGACCGACGGCATCACACCGGCGGAGCAGGTGCAGCTGGTGGCGCGGAATCTGGCACCATCGGAGGGGGCGAGCGGCATGGCGTGGGACGAGGCCGCCCGTGCCGTGACGTTCAGCTACAACGGGGCCGGCGGGAAGCGTACCGTCTGGATTGCGAACGAGTTCAGCGTGGCGTTCCGCCTGGAGCTTGCACGGCGATTCGAGCTGGGTGGCGTCGTGATCGGCGACGTCTCGATACAGGGCGGCGGCGCGGATGTCTGGGCGCCGATCCAGCAGATCGCCGATACGGGTCAGCTTACGCTCGCGAAGCCGAACGGCGAGCTGTTGATTCCGGCGTGGACGGTGGCGGATGGTGCGGGTTCGGTCGCGCCTTCGACGGGCACGTCGGTCGCCTGGACGGCGCCGGGCGAGCCCGGCACCTACACGCTGACGGTGATCGTGAGCGACGGCGTCGATCGGGTAGGGCAGACGATCCCATTGGACGTGGGCGAGGTGGAGGCTCCCGCGGAGCCGGCGGAATGAGAGCAACCAGCAAAGGGCAAACGGCAGGGGCTACGGCTTGTCCCACCGCATGACGTTGAAGTACGGCACGCGAAACCAGTTCTCAAACTCCGGGTCCGATCGTAGCGACTCGTCCTCTGGTATCGGCTCGTCGAAGACCCTCAGCGTCAGGCCCGCCACGAGGTACGCATTCATGTATCCGGAAAGCGGCCGGTGGTAGTTCTTGATGCGGATGTTGCGCCACTCGTACCACTGCGCGCGCTCCTCCGCGTAGTGGTCCAGCGCGAAGTACTCGCGATGGCCGTCCGCGTCGCGCCGCCAGCCCGAGTTCGGGAAGGCGTTGGCGCTGGTGAAGCCGAGGTTGGCGACGACGATCGAGCCGCCCGGCTTCAGCACCCGCGCGCACTCGGCGATCGCGCCGCGATAGTCCGGGATGTCGACAAGCGTGATGTAGCTGACCACCAGGTCGAACGTCCCGTCCTGGAACGGAAGCCGCGCGGCGTCGGAGAGCGCATAGTCGCCGGGACCTCGCGCGTGCGCCATCGACGCCATCTCCGGCGTCACGTCGATGCCAGCGCACCTCGCTCCGCGTTCAGCCAGCATGCGGCAGAAGCGACCGTCGCCGCAGCCGAGGTCCAGCACGCGTTTGCCCACGACGGGGCCGCACAGGCGCAGCATCAGCGGGTCGAGGAGTACCACCCGGCTCGGGTCGCCTCCGTCCTGGAACTCGATGTATGCTCGGGCCGACGCGATCCAGCCTCCGAGATTGTCGGACACGGTCTGCGCTCCTCCTGACTTACCTTGTGGCTCCGCAATTGTACCCTCGGATGGCCGGCTGCCCCCGTCGCTTACTCCCCATTCCCCATCCCGTGCCCGTATCCTGCGGGCGATGCTGCGGGTGATTGGGGGATCGGCACGGGGGCGAAAGCTCAAGGGGCCGCCTGCTCGGCGGACGGTGCGACGGCCGGCGCCCGAGGTGACGCGCACGGTCCTGCAGGCCGAGACGCGGCCGACCTCGGATCTGATCCGAGGGGTCATCTTCGACATGCTGGACGCGATGGGCGCGGACTACGAACGCGTGCTGGACCTCTACGCCGGCACCGGCGCCCTGGGCATCGAAGCGCTGAGCCGGGGCGAGGGCATGGCCGACTTCGTGGAGCGGGACGCCAGGGCAGCGGCGGTGATCCAGGACAATCTGCGCTCGTGCGGATTCGAATCGCGCGCGGTGGTCCATCGCTTGACAACGGAGCGGGCGATCCAGCGGCTGGCCGAATCGGGCCCTTACACCCTTATCCTCGCCGACCCGCCGTATTACGATGAGGGCGCGCCGGAGGCCGTGCAGGCCGTCGCCGCATCGCCCCTAACGGGGCCGAAGACGGTGCTGGTGTACGAGCACCACCGCCGGACGCCACCGCCGACGGCGCTGGGGCCGCTGCCCCTGTACCGCACACGGCGTCACGGCGACAGCGTCGTCTCGATCTATGCGGTGGCGGGACGCCCCGAAGGAGAGGAGCTCCAGTGACTATCGCGCTCTTTCCGGGCCGCTTCGACCCGGTGACCAACGGCCACCGCGATATCGCCAACCGCGCGGCACGCATGTTTGACCGGCTGATCGTCGCGGCGGCGGACCTGAAATCGAACTACCTATTCAGCACGGGTGAGCGCGTGGCCCTCCTTCAGGAGGCGCTGGCGGATCTGAAGAACGTTGAAGTGACGTCGTTTTCCGGGCTGACGGTCGATTTCGCCCACACGGTGGGGGCGACGGTCATCGTGCGGTCGATGCGGGGAAACACCGACTTCGAGGCCGAGTTCGATATGGCGCTGATGAACAAGAAGATGGCCCCGGAGATCGAATCTGTGTACATGATGGCGAGCCTGGAGCACCTGTTCATCAGCGGAACGCGCATTCGCGAGGTCTCCGGGCTGGGATATGATGTGAGCGACCTGGTACCGCCCCACGTGTTCAAGGCGTTGCAGAAGAAGTACGCCGAGCGGAGCAGGTAACCGCGGAACGGTGACCGCGGAACAGTGACCGCGGAACAAGTACCGGCGCAGGATTGTGACGCGGCCCGCGGCCGTGCTCGCAGGGAGGTGGGCCATCGATTCTTTGCACCTGATCGACCGCCTGGAGGAGATGATCGCTGAGGGACGGCGCATGCCGATCGGCGCGGGCATCGTCGTGGATCGCCGGCGCCTGCTGGACCTGGTAGACCAGATGCGCGCCGCACTGCCGAACGAGATCCGCGAGGCCGAAGACGTCCTGACGCGCCGAGATGAGATCATCCAGCGGGCGGAGGAAGAGGCGCAGATCAAGCTGCGCCGGGCGCAGGACCAGGTCGACCAGATCCTGGAGCACGACTCCATCGTGAAGGAGGCGCAGGCGCGCGCCGACATGCTGGTGCGCGAGGCCGATGCGCGCTGTGACGGGATGTTGCAGGACGCGGAGGTGCAGGCGAAGTCCCGTCTGGCCGAGGCGGAGAAACTGGCGGGCGAGCAGATGGACGAGGCCGACCGCTACACGACGGAGATCCTTCAGCGGCTGGATGAACAGCTCGCGCAGTTCACGAAGAACGTGCGAATCGCGCTGGACGCGATGGATGCGCAGCCCGAAAAAGCGCGCGCCTAAACACAGCTTTCGGACCTTCGCGACGAACCGCATGATTCGATGCTGCCATGAGCGATTCGGGGGCGGCGTTTCGTCGTCCTGGGTGATCCGGGGAACCGGAGGCGGCTTGGGAAGGGCCCGAGCACGGGATTTGACCAATCAAGCAAGGCGGCACTCGGGCCCTTCCGGCACCTGAGGTACGTTGACGGGGTTAGGTGCGAAGATACTCCGTATTCCGGGGGCACATCAAGAGAGCATGAGATGTAGCCGCGCCGGCGCGTCAAGATCCGGGCGGGCTGGTACGCTGCGCGCGTGTTCTGGCAGCCCTTCATCTCCGTTCTGATCCCGGTGCGCAATGAAGAGCGCTACGTAGAGCGCTGCCTGTACTCGCTCGCTGCCCAGGACTACCCGCGCTCGCACTTCGAGGTGCTCGTCATCGACGGGGAGTCCATCGACAGCACGACACAGGTCGTCTCGAGGTTCGCCGCGGAGTCCACACTCGACCTGCGGCTGCTCCAGAACCCCCGCCGCCTCCCGGCACCAGCACTGAACCTCGGGCTCGAGGAAGCGCGCGGGGAGGTCATCGTCCGCATCGACGGGCACGCGCACGTTGCGCCCGACTTCTTGCGCCGCAGCGTCGAGGCGTTGTGGCAGACGCGGGCGGACTGCGTCGGGGGAGTCATCGAAAGCGAAGGCGATACGCCCATCGGAGAAGCGATCGCGCTGGCGATGTCGTCACGGTTCGGCGTGGGGGGCGCGGAGTTCCGGGTCGGGGGGGAGGGACCGGCGGACACCGTGGCGTTCGGGGCGTACCGGCGCGAGGTGTTCGACAGGATCGGCGGGTTCGCCGAGGACATCGCTCAGGGGGAGGACGACGAGTTCAACTACCGGCTGCTGGATGCGGGGGGCTCCATCGTGCTGGCATCTGGCATTCGCGCCGGCTACACGGTGCGCGGCGATCTGCCGGGACTGTGGCAGCAGTACTTCGGATATGGGAAGGCGAAGCCGGAGGTGCTGCGGCGTCACCCGGCTCAGGCCCGGCCCCGCCAGTTCGCGCCGGCGGCCTTCGTCGGGGCGGCGGGGGCGGCGGCAGTTCTCGCGCTTTTCGGAGAGAAACGTGCGCTCAGGTACCTCGTGCGGGTGTATACTCTGGCTGCCACCACAGCATCCCTCGCCCTGGCCAGACGGCACGGATGGACGCACGTTCGCGTGCTACCGATCGTCTTTGCCTGTCTGCACGTAGCCTACGGGCTGGGGTTTCTGACCGGTCTGCTGGGGCTCGCCGGGAGGACCCTGACCCGTACTGCGGATGCGCCGGGCGCTCGCCAGAGCACGGAAGCCCCGACGTAGCGCAGGGGGGAGCACCGAAGGCAGGCGTGGGGCGGACGCCACCAGACGAGCGCCACCCGCCCAGGCGACAGCCTTCGGGCAGCGGGACGAGCAGCCGCTTCAACGGGCGCCGTCCTGTGGGGACCGCGCAACCGGCGCGACTCAACCGGGCGTCATCGGCCACCGATGACGCCCGGACTGCGTTCCCGGGGCTGGCCAAGGCCCGCGAATCTAGATTGACATCCTTCAGATTCGAAGTCGTGACGGTCGTTATTGAGATCAGGGGGAGTTGCTACCATACCCGGCGGATGTACTTCACCCGCTTCGGATACTTCGTCATCGTTTCAGTTCTAGCCGCGGCTGCGGCCGCGATCATTTTCATCGTCTGGCCCTTCGATAGCAGCACCGGCGGCGGCGATGGCCGCACAGCGGCCCCGACGGCCACCCTGGCGCCGGCGTCCATCAGTCCGACGGCCGACCCAATTCCGGAGCTGGAGTTCGAGCGGGTCATCGACTTCGCGACGTTCGGCGCGGTGTTAAGCATCGAGGTAACAGGGGGCCAGATCCTCGTGAACCTTAACCCCGGATTCGATGTCAGCGGCCTGGACACCACATCTCACACCTTTCGGACGACGCTGCCGGCGGGCGTCAATAGCGTCGAGGAGGGCCTGCGGGCGAACGGGATCGAAGTGAACGGCGAGACCGGCGTCCCGGTCATCAGGCGATGAACGAGCACGAAGACTTCCTCCCCTACAACCTGCCCGACATCTCCGATGCCGAAATCGATGCAGTCGTCGAGACGCTGCGCTCCGGCTGGCTGGCGCCCGGCCCGCGGGTGAAAGCGTTCGAGGAGGACTTCGCGGCGCTGACCGGAACAAGGCACGCCATCGCGCTCGACTCGGCTACGGCGGGCATGCACCTGGGGCTGATCGCGCTGGACATCGGCCCCGGAGACGAGGTCATCACGACGCCGACAACGTTCGCGGCGAGCGTAAACGTCATCATCCACGCGGGGGCGACGCCGGTGCTGGCCGACCTCCGGCTCGACGACTACTGCCTGGACCCGGAGGCCGTCGCTCGCGCGATCACCCCGCGGACAAAGGCGATCCTGCCCGTGCACCACGCGGGCTCGGCCTGCCGCATGGACGAGCTCCTCGCACTGGCGAAGGAGCACGATCTGCGGATCATCGAAGACGCGGCGCACGGCCTCGGCACCTTCATCGACGGCAGGCACATCGGGGCGTTAGGTGATGTGACCGTGTTCAGCTTCTATCCGACGAAGAACGTCACCACGGGCCGCGGCGGCATGCTCACCACGAACGACGATGCGCTCGCGGAACGGTGCCGCTTGCTGGCGTTGCACGGCATGAGCAACGACGCGTGGGACCGCTACACAGCGGGCGGGTCGTGGGCGTATCAGGTGCTGGCGGCGGGCTATAACTACACGATGAGCGACTTCCAGGCGGCGCTCGGCCACGCGCAGTTCCGCCGGCTGGATGAGTTCCAGCGCCGGCGAACCGACATCGCGCTGGAGTTTAGCCGCCGTTTCGGCGTGATGCCGGAGCTTGTCATCCCCATCGAACGCGAAGGCAGCACCCACGCATGGCACCTGTACGTCGTGCGGCTGCGGCCGGAGAGGCTTACAATCTCACGAGACCAGTTCATCGTCGAAATGAAAGAGCGGGGCATCGGCACATCGGTCCACTTCATCCCGATACACCACCACCCGTACTACCGCGAGGCGTACGGGTGGGCGCCCGGTGACTTTCCCGTCGCCGACCAGGCGTTCGAGACCATGGTGTCGTTGCCGCTGTATACCCGCATGACCGATAGCGCCGTCGACCGCGTCGTCACCGCCGTCGAGGAGATCGTGCGAGGGCACCGGACCTGAGACGCATGCTGACCCGCGTTCGAGACATCATCGTCGCCGTCATCGGCCTGGCGCTCTTCGTCGCCACCTTTCCGCTGATCGCGCTCGCGATCAAGCTCGATTCTCGCGGCCCCGTCATCTACACGCAGACGCGCGTGGGTCTGCGAGGGAAGCGCTTCACGATGTACAAGTACCGGTCCATGTCGCACGACGGCCACATGCCATACGAAACGCCGAAGCTGGAGCCCATTCACTTCAAGACGTTTGTTTTCACGACGCCCACATCGAGACTGACGCGCGTCGGCAGGCTTCTTCGCTCCAGCAGCCTCGACGAGCTGCCGAACTTGTGGAACGTATTGCGCGGCGACATGTCGCTGGTGGGGCCGCGGCCGGAGATCCCGGAGCTGGTCGAACAATATCCGGAGGAGTACCACCGGCGACACGAGGTGAAGCCCGGTATCACCGGTCTCGCGCAGGTGAACGGGCGCGCGGATCTCACGTACGACGACACGATGCGGTACGACATCGAGTACGTGAACAACCACTCGTTCTTAGGCGATCTACGGATCCTGTGGCGCACGGTAACCGTAGTAGTCTCCCGCCAGGGCGCCCGCTAAGTCTCATCTCCGCCTCTCGCATTCCGCTTCCCACCGCCAAGACTTATTCTCGCAACATACCTCTAACTTCGCACTTCTCACGTCCCACTTCTCACCTCTGATAAGCTTCTCCCGATGGACCGCCGCCTCCCGCCGACGCTGGGCGAGTTCGCCCGCCTCGTACCGATTCTGCTGCTCGACGCCGCCGTGGTGCTCGCGGCCTACGTGGCGGCGCTGGCGCTGCGATTCGACGGCGACGTGCCTTCGGAGTCGTGGCGGTTCTTCGGGCAGGTATCGTGGTTCATCGCCATCGCGTACCTGGCCGCGAACTTCGCCGCGGGCGTGTACCGCACCCAGTGGAAGTACGCCGGGGCGGCTGACGCCTTCAACCTCGTGCTTGCCATCGGTCTCACCTCGATCTTCCTGTTCGCTATCAACGCCTTCCTCAGTCCCCGCCACATCCCGCTCACGGTGAACGTCGTGGCGCCGGCGCTCATGCTGCTGGCGATGGGCGGGCTGAAGTTCGGCCCACGCATCATCGCCTCCCGCAATCCCTTCGGAGGCTACGACGCGGGGGTGAAGAACGTCCTCATCATCGGCGCCGGCCACACCGGGCAGCTCCTCGCGCGCGAGTTCATTCACAACCGCCGGTGGCAGTACCGCCCCCTTGGCTTCATCGACGACGACCGCCGCCTCCGCGGCGTACGGATGCACTCCGTCACCGTGCTGGGGGACAGGTTCGACATCCCCGACATCTGCGCGAAGAAGCGCGTCGACCTCATCGCGCTCGCCATCCCCTCCGCGCCCGGCAACGTCATGCGCGACATCGTCGGCATCTGCCAGCGCACTCGCGTGCCGCTGCGCACGGTGCCGGGGCTGCAGAACATCGTCCGCAACGAGGCGGCGGCGGCCGAGCTGCGCGAGCTGACGGCCGACGATCTCCTGGGGCGCGAGCAGGTGGAGATCGACGCGGAGATGTGCGCCGCCGCCCTCCGCGGCAAGTCCGTGCTCATCACGGGCGCAGCCGGCTTCATCGCGTCCGAGTTGGCGCGGCAGGTGTACGAGTTTCAGCCGGGCACACTTCACCTGCTGGACGTGAACGAGACGGGGCTGTACGACCTGGAGCGCGACCTCGCGCCCGACGAGATGCGGTCCAACGTGAAGATCTGGTTGTGCGACGTCTCCGACCGCGCGCAGGTAGAAACGACGTTCGAGCAGGCGCGGCCGGACATTGTCTTCCACGCCGCCGCCTACAAGCACATCCCCGTGATGGAGGAGCACCCACACGCAGCGTTGCGCGCGAACGTGGCGGGAAGCCTGAACGTCTGCCTGGCGGCGGCACAGGCGGGCGTCGCGAAAGTCGTCTTCGTCTCAACCGACAAGGCCGTGAATCCCGACAACGTGTACGGCGCGACGAAACGCATCGGCGAGCTTCTTACGACCGCCCTCGGCCAGGGCGGCGGCACGACGTTCGCGGCGGTGCGTTTCGGGAACGTGATGGGCAGCCGCGGCAGCGTCGTCCCGCTCTTCCTGCGGCAGATCGAGCGGGGGGGGCCGGTGCTGATCACGGATCCGGAGACCACGCGTTTCCAGATGGCCGTCGAAGAGGCCGCCGCGCTGGTGATCCAGGCAGCGTCATTCGCGGGACAGGGACAGATCTACATCCTGGACATGGGGGAGCCGCTGAAGACGGCCGAACTGGCCGAGAAGATGATCCGCCTGAAGGGGCTGGAGCCCGGGCGCGACATCCAGATCGTCTACACCGGGCTGCGGCCAGGCGAGAAGCTGCACGAAGAGCTGGTGGGGCCGCACGAGAAGCTGCTGCACACCCACCACAAGAAGATCATGCTCGTCGAAGGGCATCCCGCCGTCGCGCGCGATGAGCTCGTCGCCAAGATCGAGGAGCTGGCAGCCAACCCGCCGCGGTCACGGGAGGAGGTAGCCACGCGGCTCATCGCCCTCTCGCGCATTGACCTGCGCGATACCGGTGGGACCATCCCCACAACGGCCACCGATGCCACGACGCCGTAGCGATCAACGGCCGTTGACCTATCAACCGCTATCCTGTCCTGACAATCAGGGTCGAGTCTCGGTGAAGGTCATTAACGACGACCCTAAGAAGATCTCTGCGTCCTCTGCGGCTCTGCGGTGGAAACAATGAAGCTCCTCACGATCGTCGGCGCGCGGCCCCAGTTCATCAAGGCCGCACCGTTCTCGCGCGCGGTCCGGCGCAGGCACACGGAGATCCTGGTGCACACGGGGCAGCACTACGACCCGCTGCTCTCCGGCGTCTTCTTCGAGGAGCTCTCGCTCCCGCGGCCCGATCACCACCTCGGCGTCGGCTCCGGCACGCACGGGCGGCAAACGGGGCAGATCCTCGAGCGCGCGGAAGAGGTCATGCGCAGCGAGCGACCGGACGCCGTGGTGATCTATGGCGACACCAACAGCACGCTCGCCGGCGCGCTGGCCGCCGCCAAGCTCGGCATCCCCGTCGCGCACGTCGAGGCCGGCCTGCGGAGCTTCGTCCGCGACATGCCGGAGGAGGTCAACCGCGTCGTTGCGGACCGCGTATCGACATGGCTCTTCGCCCCGACCGAAACGGCGGTCGAAAACCTGCGCCGCGAAGGGGTGACGATCGCCGACAAAGCGGTGGCGGCGACCAGCGACCAGCGACCAGCCGCCTACCTCACCGGCGACATCATGTACGACGCGCTCCAGCAGAACGTGGAGACCGCCACACGCAGGTCGCACGTGTTGGAGCGGCTGGCGGTGAAGCCAGGGGGATACGTCCTCGCGACGATCCACCGCGCCGCGAACACAGACGACGTGGAGAGGCTGGGCGAGATCTTCGACGCACTGAGCCTGCTGCACGAGCCCGTCATCATGCCGCTGCATCCGCGCACCAGGGCCGCGCTGTTGGGCACCGACATCGAGGTGGAGCCGGTCGTGCGGATCATCGACCCCGTCGGCTACCTGGACATGCTGCAGCTCCAGCGCCACGCTCGCACCGTCCTCACCGACTCCGGCGGGGTGCAAAAGGAGGCGTACCTGCTGGGCGTGCCCTGCGTGACGTTACGGGATGAGACGGAGTGGCCAGAGACGCTGGCGGGCGAGTGGAATGTGCTGGCCGGCGCCGATTGCGAGCGCATCCGCCGCGCCGCCCGCAGGCCGCGCCCGTCCACGCCGCCGCCGCCGGTCTTCGGCGACGGCCACGCGGCGGAGAAGATGGTCGCCATTCTGGAAGCCAGCTTCGGCTAAGATTCGCAGGGGAAATCACCGCAGGAGCCGGCTCGACTACATGACAACCACGACCGCATTCATCCATCCCAGTGCCGACGTCTCGCCCGAAGCCACGATCGGCGATGGCGCGAAGGTCTGGCACGAGGCCCAGGTGCGCGAGGGTGCGCGCATCGGGCGGGAGTGCGTCCTGGGCAAGGGCGCCTACATCGACAAGGGAGTGGTGCTGGGCGACCGGTGCAAGGTGCAGAACCGCGCCTCTATCTTCCACGGCGTCACGCTGGAGGACGGGGTCTTCGTGGGGCCGCACGCCGTCTTCGCGAACGACCGCTTCCCGCGGGCGGTCAACCCGGACGGCACGCTGAAGTCGGACGAAGACTGGGAAGAGGGCCCGGTGCTGGTACGGCACGGCGCATCGGTGGGTGCCGGGGCCGTCATCCTGCCGGGCGTGACGATAGGGGCGTGGGCTCTCATCGCTGCGGGGGCCGTGGTCACGGCGGATGTGCCGTCGCACGCCATCGTGAAGGGCAACCCGGCGCGGATCGCCGGATGGGCCTGCACCTGCGGTCGGCCGCTTCGAATGGAGCGCCCGGACCACTACCACTGCGACACCTGCGGCCGGACCTTCGACGCCGCCTCCATGCACGAGTAGCCGTGATTAAACTCGCGCACCCCATCATCGAAGACGATGAGCAGCAGGCCGTCCTCGGCGCCCTCCGCTCCGGACAGCTCGCGCAGGGCCCGCGCGTCGCCGCTTTCGAGCACGCTTTCGCCGAGTACGTGGGCGTTCGTCACGCGGTCGCCGTCAACAGCGGCACGGCGGCCCTGCACACCGCGCTCCTCGCGCACGACATCGGTTCTATGTCGAGCGGGGGCGCTGCGGAGGACGAGGTCATCGTGCCGGCGTTTTCGTTCGCCGCCACCGCGAACACCGTCCTCCAGGCCGGCGCGCAGCCCGTGTTCGTCGATATCCGGGAGGGTGACTTCAACATCGACCCCGACGCCATCGCCGCAGCGATCACATCGCGCACGCGGGCGATCGTCGGGGTGCACCTGTACGGCCAGATGTGCGATGCGCTCGCGATCAAGGCGCTGTGCGACGAGCAAGGCATCATTTTCATTGAAGATGCCGCTCAGGCCGTGGGAGCGTCGTTCGGCGGGAAGAACGCGGGCTCCATCGGCACGGGATGCTTCAGTTTGTACGCCACCAAGAACCTCACCACCGGCGAAGGCGGCATGATCGTGACAAGCGACGACGCCATCGCCGAGCGCGCGCGGGCGATCCGCTCCCAGGGCGAACGCACGCGCTACGTCACCGATGAACTGGGTTGGAACTACCGCATGACCGAACCGGCCGCCGCCCTCGGCCTCGCGCAACTCGCGAAGCTCGACGCGCGCAACGAACGGCGCCGCAAGAATGGCGCCCGCCTCAGCGAGTTGCTCGCGAACAACGACCGCATCGTGACCCCCCGCGAGGCGCCCGGGCAGGTGCACGCGTGGCACCAGTACACCATTCGCGTGAAAGGCGGTCGCGAGGCACGCGATCGGCTCCGATCCGCTCTCCGCGATCGGGGTATCGAGTCCGCCGTCTTCTACCCGGCGCCCATTCACCGGCAGCCCCTCTACGAGCGCCTCGGCTACAGCGATCTCGAGCTCCCCATCGCCGCCCGCCTCGCAGAAGAAGTCCTCTCCCTCCCCATCCACCCCGCCCTCTCAGAAGACGATCTGCGCTCAATCGCTGACGCCGTGAACAGCGTCACCAGCCCTAACGACTAACGGCCAACATCCAACGACCAACCCGCTATCCTTCCCCCATGACCGAACTCCGCGCCGCCGTCATCGGCCTCGGGGCGATGGGCGCGAACCACGCCCGCCTCTACGCCGAGATCCCCGGCATCCAGCTCTGCGCCGTCGCCGACACGGATCCGGCGCGAGCATCCGCCGCTGCGCATGGGGCCGCGGTATACGGCGACCACCGCCGCATGCTTGACGAAGCACGACCGGATCTAGTGAGCGTGTGCGTGCCGACGCTGGCCCACTTCGACGTGGCGGCCGCCGTCATCGAGCGCGGGATCGCGCTCCTCGTCGAGAAGCCACTCGCCGCCACTCTCGAGGAGGGTGAACGTCTTCGGGATCTCGCGGCGGCGCGGGGCGTGCCGCTCACGGTGGGCCACATCGAGCGCTTCAATCCGGCCGTGATCGAACTGAAGAGGCGCCTCCAGGCCGGCGAGCTGGGACGCATCTACCAGGTACACGCCCGCCGCCTCGGCCCCTTCCCCCATCGCGTTCGCGACGTCGGCGTCGTACTCGACCTCGCGCCACACGACATCGACGTGATGCGCTTCCTGCTCGGGTCCGAGGTCGTGCGCGTCCAGGCCGAGACGGAGCAGCGCATCGCCACCGAGCACGAGGACATGCTGGCCGGCGTCCTGCGCTTCGCGAACGGCGTCGTCGGCGTGCTCGACGTCAATTGGCTGACGCCAACAAAGATCCGGGAGCTTGCCGTGCTCGGCGAGCGTGGTATGTTCGTGGTGGACTACCTGGCCCGGGAGCTGACCTTCTTCGAAAACCCGCAAGCCGCGCCCCCTGACGATCCCGCCTGGGCGGCCCACCACGGCAAAGGCGTAGCAGAGGGCCCCCGGATGGCGATCCCCATCGAGAAGCGCGAGCCACTCCGGGCCGAGCTCGAGGCATTCGCTGCTGCCGTCCGCACGGGCGAGTCCGTCTCCGTCACAGCCGAAGACGGCCTGGCGGCGATGCGCGCGGCAGAGGCGCTGATCCGTGCGGCGGACAGTGGCCATGGCGTAGATCTGCCGCTTCCGGCGGAGGCATCGTGACCGCGCCAGTCGTTTGTATCGCGGGCATGGGGAAGATCGGCGTGCCGCTGGCGGTGCAGTTCGGCGCGAAGGGCGCGCGCGTCACCGGCTATGACATCAGCGCCGACCGCTGCGCCGTCATCAACGACGGCCGCAATCCCGTTCACGGCGAGCCCGGCCTCGACGAGAAGATCCCCGGGCTGGTGGTCAGTGAGCACCTGCGCGCCACGAGCGACCCTCGCGAGGCCGCCGCAGACGCAGACGTCGTGGTGTTCATCGTGCCCGTGGACATCGACGCCACACAACGTCCTGATTTCGGGGCGCTCGACGCCGCTGTCGATGCGCTCGCGCCTCACATCAAGCGCGGGGTGCTGGTCATCGTGGAGACGACCATCCCGGTGGGCACCACGCGAAACCGCGTCGGCGCTCGGATCGGCGGCGCTACCGGCATGACGCCCGGCGCCGACTTTGCCCTCGCCTTCAGCCCGGAGCGCGTCTCCTCCGGCACGGTGCTCCTCGACCTCCAGCGGTATCCGAAGATCGTCGGCGGCATCGACGCACAAAGCACCGCGCGCGCCGCGGAGTTCTACGGGCAGATGCTCGATGCGGAGATCCTGCCGGTGCGCGACGCCGAGACCGCCGAGTTCACCAAGCTTGTCGAGACGACGTACCGCGACGTGAACATCGCGCTGGCCAACGAGTTTGCCCTCATCGGCGACGCGCTCGGTCTCGATACTCTGGGCGCTATCGCGGCGGCCAACACGCAGCCGTACTCGCACGTCCACGCGCCCGGCCCGGGCGTAGGCGGCCACTGCATACCGGTATACCCGTACTTCCTGATGGAGCCGCAGACGGCCGACACGCCGGCCCTCGAGACGGAGCTGGCGGCCACGGCGCGCCGCATCAACGACGGCATGGCGCACTACGCGGTCGACAGGCTTGCGCAGGCGCTGGGGACGCTCGAGGGGGCAACGGTCGTCATCGTCGGCCTCGCCTACCGGGCGGGGGTGAAGGAGTCGCGGCACAGCAGCGCCTTCGGGCTGGTGAACGCGCTCATGGCGCGGGGGGCGGCCACCTACGTGCACGACCCGCTGTTTTCTGACGGGGAGATCCGCGCCCTCGGCCTCGAGCCACCGCCGTCATGGCCGCTCGCCTGCGATGCCCTGATGGTGCAAGCGTGGCACCGCCAGTACCACGAGCTCGACTACGCGTCGTTCGCGGGACTACGGGCCGTGCTGGACGCGCGCGCGGCGCTAGATCCGGCGTCGGTGGAGTCGAAGGGGATCATGTACGTGGGGATAGGGCGCTAACGCCGAACGCCCCGGGGCTTATCGGAATTACTCCACTCCGGCGAGCCGCAGGTTCTCCGCCAACGTCTCCTCCGACATCGGCCCGAACACGCGCCCACGCACGATGCCATCCCCGTCGATGAAGTATGACGAGGGGATGCCCTCGACCGGCCCCCCGATCCGCCACGTCCGCCCCACCTCGCCGGTGCGGTCGATGACCACCGGGAAGGTCATGCCGAAGTCGCGCGCGAAGTCCAACACCTGGCCGGCGTTCTCCTGAAGATCGACCGCCACGACCATGAAGGCGCCGCCGCCATCGTCATACGCCAGGACGATGCGCGGCATCTCCTCACGGCAAGGGGTGCACCAGGACGCCCAGAAGTTCACCAGCACGGGGGTTCCGCGCAGATCGCTGAGCCGCAGCTCTCCACCGTCCGGCGTCTGCAGCAGGAAGTCCGGCGCGACGCGTCCGACGTCGCTTGAGGGCGACTTGCCGGTGGAATTCAGCGCCACCGGCAGCTCCACCGTGCCGTACGCGCCCGAGTCCTCGCTTTCGCCGCCATCCCGCCGCCGCTCGACGTAAAACAGCACGCCCACAATCGTCGCCACGATGAGCAGCGGCAGCGCAAGGCTCCGCATCACACCGGACCACTCCCGCCGGTTCTGCGGGCGTTCTTCGACGCCGGAGACGTCGTCGACAGGAACCTCGTCCTTTGGGCTCATGGCAGCGCCTCGAAGAGCTTCTCGTACACCGCCCGCACCTCTTCTGGCGGCAGGCCCGCGCCCAGGAAGATGTCACCGGTCCGCAGCTCCCAGTGGAGGTGGATCTCCGTGCCGGGGTTGGAGATCGACTCCGGCGTCCCGCTGTCGCCGATAAAGCCAATGACGGTCCCTGCCGCCACGCGCTGCCCTTCCGCGATGTCGGGCGCCACGCCGCCCAGGTGCGCATATCGCGTCACGATTCCCTTGCCCTGGTCGACCCACACCTGCCGCCCGCGAAACAGGTCCAGAAGGTCCGCCGCGTCCGTCTCGCCCGCGGCAATCCGGGCATCCGCCGCATCCAGCTCCTCCTGCGTCAGCGCGTGATAGTCCCGGTCGATGCGCAACACCACACCATCCTTCGCCGCTATGACCGGGGTGCCCTCCTCGATCGTCGTGCAGTTGTCGTAGCTGTAGAAGTCCACACCTTCGTGGACGCCGCTGCGATACTCCCGGGGCGCGTTCGGCATGAGCTGGTCGCCGTCTGGCAAGCACGCGCCCTCCAGCGGATAGACGAAGCCGCGGAACACGGTCAGGTCGGGAATCTCCGGCGTGGGGGTCGGTGGGATCGCCGTCGCGGTGGGGGTCGGGCTTTCTCCGCCGAACACGGAGCCGCACCCGGCGGCGACGAGGGCCAACAGCAGCAGCGGGGCGAATCGGAATCGGAACAACGATGCCTCTCTCCGGGAGCGCTTTAAGGATAGCCGCCTGGGGACCGAAACGCCGCCGGGAGGCTGCTTCACATTCGCGAACGCCGCCTTGGCGCCCCGCGCTGTCGCGCGTACACTCGGAGCAGTGTTCGACGCGATCATCCTGTGGCTCCACATTCTCGGGGCGGTTGTCTTCGTCGGACCGCAGGTGTTCCTGGCCGCGGTTGCCATGCCGGCACTCCGCACCGTCGGCGACCCAAAGCTCCGCCAGGATCTCACGCGCCAAATCACACGAGGATTTGGCGTCCTGGGCGGTATTGCGCTGGGCCTGGTCATCCTCACCGGGTTCTACAACTTCGCCCAGGCCCAGGACGACGGGCTCATGGACTTCAAGCGGTACTTCATGGTGCTGAACGTCAAGATGACGCTTGCCATCGTGGTGGTCCTGCTCACGGCCGTCCACGGCTTCGTCTTCGGGCGCCGCCTGCAGGAGTTGCAGGAGCGCAACGCCCCGGAGGCGGAGATCGCACAGGTACGGCGGTACTCGATGATGACGTCGATGGCCACACTTGGCCTCTCCCTGGTCATCCTGCTGCTCGCGGCGCTCCTCGCCTCCAGCTGGTCGTTCGAGGGTGGCCTGCGCTAAAAAATGCTCTAGACCGGGTTAAGTAACCGACTACAATAGAAAAGCCGCGCGTCCCCCTACCTGCGCCGTGCACGACCGGTGGACACGCACTCCCGCGGAGCGCACAGAAAGGAGTATGCACCATGGCATCCGACGTTCTCGTGACCACCCAGTGGGTGGCCGACAACCTCAACAACCCGAAGGTGAAGCTGGTCGAGGTCGATGTCGATACGACGGCCTACGACGAAGGGCACATCGCCGGCGCGGTGGGCTTCAACTGGACCAGCCAGCTCCAGGACCAGGTACGCCGCGACATCATCAGCCAGCAGGATCTCGAGGAGCTGCTTGGCAACGCAGGCGTCTCAAACGACGACACAGTCGTCCTCTACGGCGACAACAACAACTGGTTCGCCGCGTACGCGTTCTGGGTGCTGGAAATGTACGGCAACAAGGGCGCGAAGCTGATGGACGGGGGCCGCAAGAAGTGGGCCGAAGAAAACCGTCCGATGACCAAGGATGTTCCGGCGGCGGCGAAAGCCACGTACAAGGCCTCGGCGTCGAACAAGGCCCTGCGCGCCCGCCGAGACGACGTCCTCCAGGCGGTGGGGAAGAGCAAGAACGCGCTTGTCGACGTGCGGTCGCCCGCGGAGTTCAACGGCGAGATCATGGCACCTCCCGGACTGCCGGAGACGGCGCAGCGCATGGGGCACATCCCCGGCGCGGCCAACGTCCCCTGGGCCCAGGCGGTGCGCGAGGACGGCACCTTCAAGTCGAAGGAGGAGCTGGAGCAGCTCTACGGCACGAAGGGGGTCTCGAAGGACAAGGACGTCATCGCGTACTGCCGCATCGGCGAGCGATCCTCGCACACGTGGTTCGCGCTGAAGCACCTGCTCGAGTTCCCGAACGTCCGCAACTACGATGGGTCCTGGACCGAGTACGGCTCGCTTATCGACGTGCCGATCGAGAAGTAGCGAGCCGCGCGGCCTACTGGGCACAGTGGTCCCGGTACTCACGGCGGATGAACTGGGGAGCGAAAGGCAGGTAGGCGCGCTGCCGGTCTTCGGGGAGCGCAAAGAAGCTGCCGACGACGGTGCCGGTGCAGTTCGAGGAGCCGCAGGCGCATGGCCATGAATCGCCGTCGAACGCGTTCAGCCGGTAGTCGATCGTGATCTCGTCGCCGGCTTCGATGCGCTTCCAGGCGAACACCTTGACGCCGCTTCGCATCGCATTGGGGTCGTAAGAGTGGTTGAGATACGCGCCGGGCGGGAGGATGACGGCGAAGCGGTCACGGCTAAGCTCCGTAAGGTGCATGGCGTCCTCTGCCGACAATGCGTCGATGCCACGCCTGTCGACCACCAGGCCATGGCGCCGCCGGAAGATGAACTCGCCCGGCGTGAACGGGCGGAGAGCGAAGACGCCTTGACCCTTCATGCCGGCGTGCCGGACATCAACGTCGCTGATCATCGTCGTGCGGACACTGTACCGCTGGCTACAGCGTCAGCACGATGGCGGCTGAGGCCGTGGGGGTGATATGTCGGATTTCCTGAGGGTCACCCAGCAGCGCGCCTTGAAGACGGGCGATCCCGCCCTGCTGCAGGTGGGTTTTGATACTGCCGTCCTCGACCGCTACCGAGCGGACGCGGCCTGCCAGACCCTGCGTACGGACACCGTCGGCCGCGTCCGCAAGCAGGGCGGGTTTACGATCGACTTCGGCATCTCTCCCGGGGAAGCCACCCTCCACGCCTCCTGGCACGCCCTGATGCACGCGCTTCCGGAGGCGGAACGCGACCACTGGTCCGCGCACACTGCACCCGTCGCCAGCCACAGCGACATGTTCCTCCGCATGCAACTCTCCCCTTCCAGCTGCTTCGACGACGGCGACCTTCGCCCCTGGTAAGCCTTCCGTCATCCAGCCAGTGGCGGTTTGCGGACGATACCCGTTGGACTTCCGCCGCCCACGGCTCTAGGCTGGATCCGTGGAGATCGAACAGCTTCCCGAACTGGAGCGGCCAAACGTCATTGCGGCGTTCTCCGGCTGGAACGATGCGGGCCAGTCCGCGACGACGGCGGTGCGCTACCTCATCGACTCCTGGAAGGCGCAGTCTTTCGCTCACCTGGACGCTGAGGAGTACTACAGCTTCACCGACACCCGCCCGACGATTCGCATCGTGAACGGCACGGAGCGCGAGCTGGCGTGGCCGAAGAACGAGTTCTACGCCTTCGCGGGGAGCGGCTCATCGCCCGCGGCGGTGCTGATGCTGGGCGTGGAGCCGAACCTGAAGTGGCGCAGCTACTGCGGGGAAATCGTCCGGCTTGCCCGCTCCCTCGGCTCTCGCCGACTCATCACGCTGGGCTCGCTCGTGACCGACGCGGTGCACACGCGGCCGGTTCCGCTCACCGGCTTCAGCACCGACGTGAACGTGCAGTCGAAGTTCGCCTCCCGCAACATCGGACGGTCGAGCTACGAGGGGCCGACGGGCGTCGTGGGCGTGCTCCACGACGCGGCGCGCCGCGCGGAGATACACACCGCCAGCGTGTGGGCCGCAACGCCCTACTACCTGGGCTCCACTCCCAACCCGAAGACGGCCTTCGGCCTCCTCGACGCGCTGGATGAAGCACTAGAGCTCCACCTGAACCTCAGCGAGCTTCGAATCGTCGCCGAGGAGTTCGAGCGGCAGGTGTCGCTGGCGGTGCGGGACAATACCGAGATCCAGCAGCAGATCCGGACGCTGGAGGAGCGGTACGACGCGCAGGGCGGCGTGCAACTCGCGCAGCAGCCGCAGGCCGAGCTGCCGGAGGCCGGCTCCATCATCGCAGACATCGAGACGCTGCTTCGCGAGCAGCGCGACGAACCGAGCTGACAGATTGCATGGCATAGCGGGAAAGTATTACCCTATGGTCAGGTATTACTTTCACCGGGAGGAGCTATGGCGCCGAAGGCGACGACATTGACCACGAAGGGTCAGGTTACCGTGCCCGTGGAGGTTCGCCACTTTCTCGGTGTGCAGGCGGGTGACAGGGTTCGTTTCGTCATCGAAGACGGCGAGGTGAAGGTGCGCACCCTTTCCGCTGACATAGATTCGGTCTTTGGCTCGGTAAAACCTGTCCGGCCGGGCCTGACGGTCGACCAGGCCCTCAAAGAAGCGCGCGCCACCATCGGCGAAGAGTTCGCGCTGGAGGACCGGAACGCCACGCGCCGTGCCGCGCGGGAGCGCCGGCGGTGAGGTTTCTCGACACGAATACATTCCTCCGGTATCTCACGAACGACCACCCAATCAGAGCAAGCCGCTGTCGACGCCTCTTCCGGCGCATTCACCGTGGCGACATCGATGCGACGACGTCGGAGGTCATAGTCGCCGAGATCGTCTACGTACTCGGGTCCACGAAGTGGTACAACCAGAGCCGGGACGAGATTCGAGACGCCATGGTCCCGCTTCTCCTCATGCAACACCTGCGGCTTCCCGATCGCTGGACACTGATCGACGCATTGGACTTGTTCGTCCGGCACCGCATCGACTTTGCCGACGCCCTGGCCGCGTCCTACGTCAAGAATCAGTCCCTCGAATGCGTGGTCAGCTACGACACGTGCTATGACAAGATCCCCGGCGTCCGGCGCGAACAGCCCTAACCACGGTAGTTCCCGAACTGCAGCTCCACGTCGTAGTCCTGCTGCTTCAGCAGCGCCATCACATCCTGCAACTCGTCCCTTGATGGGGAGGAGATCCGCACGGAGTCGCCCTGGATCGCGGCCTGCACCTTCTTCAGCTTCTGATCCTTCAGCAGTTTCACGATGGCGCGGCAGGTTTCCTGTGAGATCCCCTGCTTCAGCTTCACGACCTGGCGCACCGTCCCGCCCGTCGCCGGCTCCAACTTCCCCCGCTCCAGGTTCTTGATGGACACCTTGCGGCTGACCATCCGCTCGCGGATCACCTGCCACATGGCGTTCAGGTAGTACTCGTCCGAGGCGGAGAGGGTGAGCGTTCCCTCCTTCCGGTCGTACTCGAGTTCGGCCTTCTGGCCCTTGAAGTCGTACCGCTGGAGGATCTCCTTCTTGGCCTGGTTCACGGCGTTGTCGACCTCCTGCAGGTCCACGCCCGAGGTCACGTCGAACGACTGCGTCTGGGCCATCGCATCTCCCTCCTGCCCGGCACTCTGGCACAGCCTCGACGCATGGACAAACCCGGCGTCCGGCTCTTCGGCCTCTGCGCTTTGCCGTTTGCTGTTTCCCCTCATACCCTCCAGCCACATGGATACCGAGATCGCCATCATCGGGGCCGGGGTCGTCGGCCTCGCTCTTGCACAACAACTCTCGACAAAGCGCCAGGTAGCCGTCATCGATCGCCACGGCGGTTACGGATACGAGACCAGCTCCCACAACAGCGGCGTCGTCCACGCTGGGATCTACTACCCCACGGGCTCCCTGAAGCACACACTGTGCCTCGAGGGCAACGCCCTCACCTATGAGTGGTGCGCAGCCCATGGCGTGCGCGTCAACACCCTCGGCAAGCTCATCATCGCCGTGGATGGCACCGAGATCGACGCCCTCGATACGGTCGCCGCACAGGCAGCCGCGAACGCTGTCCCGGGCATCGAGCGCATCGTGGACGCCTCGCGGCTGCACGATCTGGAGCCGACGGTGCGCTGCGTCGCCGCGGTCTGGTCCAGTACGAGCGGCGTCGTGGACCAGCTCGGCCTCATGGCGTCGTTTGCCGCCGTGGCAATGGAACACGGAGCCTGGATCGCCCTCAAGCACGAGGTCACGGCCATCGCCCGCGCTGAAGGCGGCTTCCAGGTCACGCTGCGCAGCCCCGACGGCGACGAAACCGCCGTCACCACCGAAGTCTTGATCAACAGCGCCGGCCACGGGGCCCCGGCCATCGCGGCGATGCTGGGCTGGCCTCTCGACGGTGGCGCCGCTACGCCGCGGCTGCGGCAAACGGCGAACAAAGGCCGCTACTACGACATCGTCACGCCGGAGAAGGCCCGAGCCATCACGCACCTCGTCTATCCCGTGCCAGAACACGCGAAGGGTGGGCTCGGCGTGCATGTCACGCTCGACATCGATGGTGGCGTCCACCTGGGGCCGGATACGGAGTGGCTGGACGACAGTGCCGTCCTGGACTACCGCTCCGATGACACCCGCCGCGGCGCCTTCCATGCGGCAGGCAGCCGCTATCTGCCCTCCCTGGAGCCCGACGATCTCGCCCCGGGCCAGATCGGCTACCGGCCGAAGCTCCAGTTCCCCGGCGGCCCGCAGGCAGACTTCCTCATCTGGCGGGACGGCCCCTATGTGCACCTTGGCGGCATCGAGTCGCCGGGCATGACGGCCGCCCTCGCCATCGCCCGCCATGTCCAGAAGATTCTCTAGCTATAGCCCTCGGCCTCCATGTTCGTTCCGGATTTCAAGTTCTTGGCTCTCCTTTCCCGTGCTACATTGATCCTCGATGGAGATCACCTGGCTGGGACATGGCTGCTTCCGCATCCGGGCGAAGGAAGCCACCGTCGTCACCGACCCCGTGGACAAGACGTCCGGCTACAGCTTGGGCCGGCCAACCGCCGACCTCGTGACGGTCAGCTGTGATGACCCCGGGCACAATGCCGTCGGCGCCATCGCCGGCGAGCCGCGGGTCATCGACGGCCCCGGCGAGTTCGAGATCGCCGGCGCGTCTGTGGTGGGCGTGACGACCTGGCGCGGCAAGGACAGAACCGGCGGCCGCAATGTCTCCTACGTGATCGAACTCGAGGACGTCCGTATCGGACACCTCGGCGGCATCGGCCATGTTCCGACTTCCGACCAGGTGGAGGAGATGGGGGCGATCGACATCCTGCTCGTTCCCGTCGGGGGTGGCGACGCGCTGGATGGCCCGCCGGCTGCCGAAACGGTGAACCTACTGGAGCCCAGGCTCGTCATTCCCATGCACTTCCAGACGGACACCGACAAGTACCAGCTCGATCCGGTCGACCGTTTCCTGAAGGAGATGGGCCTCAAGCCGGGCGAGCAACATGCCAAGATCGCGGTCACCCGCAGCTCGCTGCCCGAGGAAACCCAGGTCCTGGTCCTTGACTACAAGCGCTAACGGCCGACGCAAACGTGCAAGCGAAGAGGGCGGACCAATGGTCCGCCTCCTTGTGATCTGTGTGTGCGGCAAGTCCGGGGAATCCCTGGCTTCTTGCGGGCAGGGTCGCAGTTTCTACGGCAGGTACGTCAGTGGGTTCTGGCGAACGCCGTTATCGATGACTTCGAAGTGCAGGTGTACGCCAGTCGAGTATCCGGTATCGCCGATAACGCCGATGACCTCGCCCTGGGATACGATCTGGCCCTGTACAACGGCCATGGAGCTGAGGTGCGCGTACAGCGTCTCAATCCCCTCGGGGCTCTGGATGACGACGTACAGACCGTAGGAGCAGCAGGCGTTTCCTCCAGCGAAGACGACGGTCCCGCTGGTGGCTGCCACGATTGCCACGCCGCCGAGGTTGTAGCCGTCGATATCGATGCCGAGCGGGTGCGACGGCCCGTACGGGCTCGAGATCGGCCCCACTACCGGCCAGACCAGCCCAGCACTCGAGGCCGGGCCCGTGTTGACGGAGGCGCCGTCGTCAGAGCCATCTCCGGAGCCGTCGCCGGTGGTGTCCGTGCCATCGCCCGCATCGGCCGTGGCGTCTCCGCCTATCTCGTCAAACGGGACCGCCGGGAGGATCGTTGCGTTCGGGACGAACACTGTCTGTGTCTCCAGAACGCTGTCCGGATCCGAGATGCCGTTTCCGGCGAAGCCCGTGATTTCATCGACGTTGACGTCGTAGCGCGCCGAAATGTCGCTCAGCGTCTCGCCGTAGCGTACTTCGTGCAGGATGCCGTTTCCCGCCGGGATAATGATCGACTGTCCCAGGCTCAAGAACTCGGTCGCCGCCAATTCCGCGTTGTTTGCCACGATGTAGTCAGGCAGGATCCCAAACTTCTCGGCCACCGCGTAGACGGAGTCGCCCTCCTGCGCCTGGTAGACCTGGTAGGCGGGCAGGACAGGCGGCGGCGCCTCCACCGCCGCGCGGACAACGGCGTCCTCCTGATTGGCAATCGGCTCTGCCGTCGCGGTCGGCGTGGGCTCAACCGGCGCCGCAAAGGCCTGCAGATCTGGTGCTGGTGCGGCGAGTGCGGGCTGTTCCTGGCGGATGGTCTTATTGATGGTGGCGGGTCTCAATACCGCCTGGTTGTGCGCCGGCGCGGGGGCGCTGGAACTCGTTGCCGGCATGGACAGCCCGTTCACGGGAGCGGCGAACGCCCGTCGATCGGAGGAGAAGGGTGCGTTAGAAACGGTGGCATAGAGGACAGCGGCGACTATGAAGAGAAGCACGAGGCCGTGGATATATGGCCGGTGCCGGTGCCGCGCGTGGTGCGGGGAATGGATCGTTCTGCCCTGGAGTCGCGCCCGAGTGTCCCTAAACGAGCGCGGGCTGAGCGTGCCCTTGATTGCTCCCTGCCTCCTGCTATCGGGATCCCTGTCCCCTTGCATTGCCATCACAAAGCCCACACAAAGTGGGCTCCGTTGGTTACTGCGCCTCGGCAGTCAGCACGTCCGGTATTCTACCCCAAGAAATCAATGCAACTGACACCCCCGACTTTACATATGTCATACCCGGCGTGGGCAACGGTCTCTTTATGAGCGGCGCCTAGCTTCAAAACCAACAATTCCCACGGATTCCCCTCTCTATACTGATCATAGAAATCCCTGTTAGGAACCACACCCATTGATCGATTCCGCCCGCATTCGTGTCAAAGCCGGTGATGGTGGGCATGGGCTCATCAGTTTCAGGCGGGAGAAGTATGTACCGCGTGGCGGTCCCGATGGAGGGGACGGTGGCCGTGGTGGAGACGTGTTTCTTGTAGTCGACCACGCAGTGAACGGTCTCGGGCAGTTCCGGTACAAGAGGTTGCACAAGGCCGATCGAGGAGGAAACGGCGCGGCCGCGAAGAGGCACGGCCGAAACGGCGCAGACCTCGAGTTACGAGTACCTCCCGGGACGATCGCACGGAGCGTCGAAACGCGGGACATCATTGGCGAGCTGACGGAAGAAGGAGCCCGGTTGCAAATCGCGGCGGGCGGTAAGGGTGGCCGCGGTAATACGCACTTTGCAACACCCAGTAACCAGGCGCCGCACATCTCGGAGACGGGTCAGCGTGGCGAGGGGGTCTTCATCGAGCTTGAGCTGAAGCTCCTGTCGGACGTGGGCCTGGTGGGGTTGCCCAACGCGGGCAAGTCCACGCTGCTGACAGCCGTCTCCCGCGCGCAGCCGAAGATCGCCGACTATCCGTTTACCACGCTGGAGCCGGTGCTGGGCGTGGTGGAGGCGGGGTACGACTCCTACGTCATGGCGGACCTTCCCGGCCTCATCGAGGGCGCGCACGAGGGTCACGGCCTGGGGTTGGAGTTCCTGCGCCACGTGGAGCGCACGCGGCTGCTGATCCACGTGGTGGATGCGTCGCAGCCGGATCCCGCCCACGATATTGCCGTCATAGATAACGAGCTGCGGTCGTATGCGGAGTCCCTCGCTGCCCGCCCCCAGATTCTCGCTTTCAACAAGATGGACGTGCCAGAGGCCGCCGCACGCAAGGATGAGCTTTGGGCGCTAGGGGGCGAATTGGGCCGCCCCTGCGCGTTTATCAGTGCCGCGGGACGCGAGGGAACCGCGGACCTGGCGAAAGCGGCGTTCGAGATGCTGCAGCGCATCCGCGAGGATGAACCCGCTGGGCCGGCTACCGCGGAAACGGAGATCCTGCGGCCACGCCCGCGTGGCCCCCGGTTTAGCATCGAGCACGAAGACGGAGCGTGGCGCGTCGTCGGGGAGCAGCCGGTGGTGCTGGTAGAGATGCTGGCGCTTCAGTCCGACGAATCGCGGGCCGAGGCGATGCGCCGCCTGGGCCGCATGGGCGTGGTGAGTGCGTTGCGGCGCGCGGGCGTGAAGGAAGGCGATCCGGTCCGGTTCGGCGACATCGAGCTGAGGTGGGAGGAACCGTGAAGCGATCACGAAAGACTGAACAGGTCGAATGAGAGCAGGCGTACTCGGCGGGACCTTCGATCCGGTGCACAACGGGCACCTTGCGCTGGCCGCCGCGGCGCGGGACTACTTCCGCTTGGACCTCGTACTGTTTGTCCCGGCGGGTCAGCCGTGGCGCAAGACCCGGGAGATCACCCCGGCTGAGCACCGGCTGGCCATGCTCCGGCTGGCGATTGCCGGCAACGATACCTTCGGGATCAGCGAGTTGGAACTTCGTCGATCCGGACCCACCTATACCGCTGACACAGTCGATGCGCTGGCGAGTGAGCGCCTGGATGACGAGTTCTGGTTCATCGCCGGGGCCGACGCTCTGGCCGATCTGCCGAACTGGAAGGAACCCGGGCGAATCGCGCGCCACGCGATCATTGCCGTCGCTCCTCGAAACGGCGCTGACATCGAGCGGGCGGTCGCCGCCGTTCCGTCGCTGGCTGGGCGCATCGAGGCATTTCCGCTGTCCGAGGTCGATGTCTCTTCGACCGAGGTCCGCCGCTGCGTCGCCGAGGGCGAGCCCATCGATGAGATGGTGCCAGCGGGCGTCGCCGCGTACATCAGGAAGCGCCAACTCTACCACTAGCGGCGATGGCCGATACCATTGCCGGTGACAGCTGATCCCGGCGGCCGACGGACAACGACGAACCATGGAACTGAAATTCGAAGCCATTATCGGCTACAGCACCAACGACGCCGAAGAGGCCGCGCACTTCTTCGAGCACACGCTAGGACTCCCGCTCGGCGCAGAGGATGCTGGCGTTCGCTTCTACGCGCTCGGAGACGGCACGACGCTGATGGTCGATGCCACGGGCCGCGCCGCCGGCACGCCGCCATACATGCTCTTCAGCACGGAGAACGTCGTCGCGGCGGCGGAGTACTTCCTGGAGCGGGGCGCGGCGGTCCGCGAGCTGCCGTGGGCCCAGGGCGCGGGCTTTCTCGCGTCGACGCCCGAGGGCCACACCGTCGCCGTCATCGCCTCGGAAGCACTGGAACAGGGTGCCTGAGCGCGCTCGCTGGCGGCCATCGCCGGCTTGAGCCGTTCCGGTGTCAATTGCGCAATTGTTAAGGCGGCTTTATACTCGCGGCACTTTCAGACGTGGCGAGGGATCGCTTCGTCATGTCCGGCCCAGGGTGGGCGGCGGGCCCGCGCGTGGATAAGCGTGCGGGCAGCGGAGGCGGTCGAGGATGGACATCTCCAGTTTCCCCAAGTGCCAGAAGTGCAAGGCGGGCGACCTCGTCCCGCTGTCCGACTTTGGCTCCCAGGGCGCGGCAATCCACTACAAGGCATGGGCCTGCACCAACCCGGAATGCGGCTTCAACATCAAGATCCGGAACGGCGACCTCTACGTCGACGAACCGATCGCCAGCGGCGCCATGCACAGCCCCCGGGCACGCTAATATTCCTGACGCATAGCTGCTGGTTGGCGGTGCCGCCGCGCCGATTTTCGGCACGCGCAGCGCTGTTAGACTGATCGCCGGAGCGATGACCACAGACCTCTCCCGATCTGCCGACCCGTCCCGCGGTGCGTTCGACCACGTCGAATACGAGCCGCCGCTTCCCGTGCGTCTTCCATCGCCGGGAAGGGGCACCAGCGCCCGGCGCTTCCTGCGCTCCGCCGTGACCGTCGCGCGGTACACCGGACCGGAAGCGGTCCGTTTCGTGGCGGGCCGCCGTAACGGCTACAACCCGGTGGCACGCGCACTTCGGCTGGCCAGCGGCGACCTCGGGGCGACATACGTAAAGTTCGGCCAGTTCGTCGGCTCCGCGCCGGACATCGTGGGCCAGTCCATCGCGGCCGAGTTTAGGAGCTGCCTCGATACCGGACCGGCGATCCGCTTCGCGGACGTGCGCCGGATCATCGAAGAGGACCTCGGCCGGCCTCTTCGCGAGATCTACGCCAGCTTCGATGAGCAGCCCATCGCCGCCGCCTCCATCGCGGCCGTCCATCGCGCCCGGCTGCACACAGGCGAGGACGTCGCGGTGAAGGTGCTACGGCCCGGCGTGGAGCTTACGGTCGCAACGGACCTGGGGGTGATGACGCTGCCCGTACGCATCGCGGCCGAGCAGGGACTGGACCGGGCGATGGACCTGCTGGGGTTCCTCGTCGGCCTGCGGGAACAGGTGGCGGAGGAGCTAGACCTGCGCAACGAGGCGCGGTCGATGGGGGCGTTCCGCACCGTGCTGTCAGAGCTGCGGCTGGACCTGCTGGTCGTCCCGCTTGTGCACGACGAGTTCTCGTCGCGCCGCGTCCTGACGATGGAGTACCTGGACGGCGTGCCGCTCGACGCGCTCGACGGCATCCAGGCGATGGGGCACGACCCCCGCCCATACGTGAAGCAGCTCATGAAGGCGTGGATCCTCACCGCTGACCGCTTCCGCGCCTTCCACGCCGATATCCACGCGGGCAACCTGCTGATGCTCCGTGAGGGCCGCCTGGGCATGCTCGACTGGGGCATCGTCTGCCGGCTCGACGCGGGGAACCACGGTCTCGTCCACGGCATCCTGCGCGCCGCCATCGGCGAAGAGGATGCGTGGGACACGCTGGGCGATCACTTCATGCGCGTCCAAGGCCAGAGCCTGGTCGACGGCTTCGGCCTGACAGAGGAACAGGCCCGCAAGCTGCTGCGCAACCTGGTGGAGCCCATCATCACCCAGCCGGTCGGCGAGGTAAGCATGTCCGCGCTGTTTGGCACGCCCGATGACGCTGTCTTTCTCGCGACCGGCCACGCGCCGGTGAAGAGGTCGATCGCCGACCGCATCCGCATGAACCGCCGCGTCGCGCGCACAAACCGCATGAAGATCCGCGACGGTGTGCCCGAGGATCCGACGCAGCGCGCCGCCTTCCTCACCGCCAAGCAGCTGGTCTACCTGGAGCGCTACTGGAAGCTCTACCTCCCGGAGGAGCCCCTCCTAGGTGACCACGACTTCATCCGCTCCGTCCTGAATCCCGCGTAACGAGGCGGAGGAGCGGCTTTATCGCCCGCAACGCCGCCGCTACCATTCCCAGCACTGCCACCGACCCGTAGGGGCGCAGCAAGCTGCGCCCTCCCCCGAGAGGCCACCATGCCCGATTTCCTCGACCTCGAACTGGAACGCGAGCTGCACGGTCACGGCCGCTGCTCGCGGGCGCTGGCCGCCGCCGCCGCGGGGCCGCGCCCACACCCGCTGGCCGGTGACCAGCCACACTACGCGCCTGACCTCATCGTCGATGTCAAGCACATCAAGCTTGAGATCGCTATCGACCCCACCGCGAAGTCCGTCGCGGGCACCGCCACCCACACGATCGTCGCCATCAACGACGGCGTCCGCCAGGTCGTCTTCGACGCGGCCGAGATGACCATCAAGAAGGTGACCGTCGCCGGCAAGCCCGTGAAGTTCGACTACGACGACCCCGTGCTGCGCGTCGACGTCCCGCGCATGAAGGCCGGCGCGCAGACCCAGGTGGCCATCACCTATGCCGCCAAACCGCGCCGCGGCCTCTGGTTCACCGCGCCCGATAAGGACTACCCGAAGAAGCCGCTGCAGGCCTGGACCCAGGGCCAGGACGAAGACTCACGCCACTGGTACCCCTGCATCGACTTCCCCAACCACCAGCAGACCACCGAGGTCATCGTCACCGTGCCGCCGCGGATGATCAGCATCGGCAACGGCGAGCTGCGCTCCGTCCGCACGAACAAGAACGACACCAGGACCTACCACTGGCACTGCACCACCCCTCACGTGACGTACCTGTTGAGCCAGATCGTCGGCGCCTTCGCCGAGATCGAGCACGACTGGAAGGGCGTGAAGGTCCAGTACTACGGCCCGAAGGGCCGCGAGGCAGACCTCGAGCGCACGCTCCAGCGCACCCCGAAGATGCTCGAGGTCCTCAGCGTCGCCACCGGCCTAAAGTACCCCTACTCGCGCTACGCCCAGACCTTTGTCGCCGACTTCATCTTCGGCGGCATGGAGAACATCACCGCCACCACCCTCACCGACACGTCGCTGCTTGACAAGCGCGCCTGGCTCGACTCCGACGCCGACGGCCTGCTGGCGCACGAACTGGCGCACCAGTGGTTCGGCGACCTGCTGACGTGCCGCGAGTGGTCGCACGCCTGGCTGAACGAGGGCTTTGCGACCTACTTCGAGGCGCTCTTCACCGAGGCCGCGAAGGGAGACGACGAGTTCCGCTACGAGCTCTACCAGAACGCGCAGATCTACCTGGGCGAGGACAGTGCCCGCTACCGCCGCCCCATCGTCCACAACGTCTACCACGAGCCTATCGATCTGTTCGACCGCCACCTCTACGAGAAGGGCTCGCTGGTCCTCCACATGATCCGCAGCGTTCTCGGCGACGATCTCTGGCGGAAGGCGATCCACCACTACGTCGCAACGCGCAGGAACACGAACGTCACTACGCCCGACTTCCAGCGCGCGATCGAGCAGGCCACCGGCCGCAACATCGACTGGCTCTTCGACCAGTACGTGTTCAAGGGCGGCCACCCTGCCTTCAAGCTCGCGTTCGAGTGGGACGACGCTGCGAAGCAGGCGAAGCTCAACGTCCAGCAGACACAGGACGAGAAGGAGTCGTCGATCTTCCGCCTCCCCGTCGTCGTCGACTTCACCGTCGATGGCAAGAAGCACGAGTTCAACGTGCAGATCGCGGAGAAGGTGCACAACTTCTACTTCACGCTTCCGGGTAAGCCGCAGATGGTGCGGTTCGACCCCGGCCACAACTACCTCAAGACCGTCGACTTCAAGCCGGGCAAGGAGCTGCTGCTTTACCAGCTCAAGAACGACGAAGACGCCGTCGGCCGCATCGACGCCGCGAAGGAGCTGGCGAAGCTGGCCACGCAGGAGGCCGTCGACGCGCTCAAGCAGGCGGTACAGAAGGACAAGTTCTGGGCAGTCCAGAGCGAGTCCGCGCGCGCCCTCGGTGGCATGCGCAGCGAGATTGCGCGCGATGCGCTCCTCGGATGCGTCGCCGTGAGACACCCGAAGGCCCGCCGCGGCGTGGTCGCCGCCCTCGGCCAGTTCCGCCACGACGAGAAGGCCGCCGCCGCCCTCGAGGCCATCCTCCGCAAGGGTGATCCTTCGTACTACGTCGAGGCCAACGCCGCCCAGTCGCTCGGCCAAACCCGCACGCCGAAGGCCTTCGACGTGCTGTCGAAGGTCGCGATGAAGAAGGAGTCGCAGAACGACGTCATCCGCTCGCAGGCGCTCCTCGGCCTCGCCGACCTCAAGGACGAGCGCGCGCTGCCCATCGCGCTCGAGTGGACGAAGCGCGGCAAGTCGAACCCCGTCCGCGGCTCCGCCACGATCGTCCTCGGCCGCCTCGGCCAGCTCAGCGACAGGGCGAAGGACCAGGCCTACGACCGTCTCGTCGAACTACTCTCCGACGACTGGCTCCGCGTCCGGCTCAACGCCATCGCCGCGCTCGTCGAGTTGAAGGAGACGAAGGCGATCGCCGAACTGGAGCGCGCCCGCGCCCGCGACCTCGACGGCCGCGTCATCCGCTCCGCCCGCGAAGCGATCCAGCGCCTCCGCGAGGGCGCGGACAAGGGCGACGAGGTGAAGAAGCTTCGCGACGACGTCGAGAAGATCCAGGAGGAGAACCGCGGCCTGAAGGACCGGCTGGAGAAGCTCGAGTCCCGCCTGCCGTCACCGGTGAATAAGTCCGCCGCGAAGAAGGGTGCCAGGAAGTCCTCCCGAAAGGCCCCTACACGGTTGGCAGGGCGGCGTGCAGCCGGTGCCAAGCGTGTTGCCGCCGCCCGCTCACGCTGACGCGCGATGGCCAAGGTGGCTGATCATAATGCCAACAAATGATCAAGTGCGTTGATCTATTGTCGCTTGACAGGGGCAATCCTATACTTCGACCCAAATGGTTACACAGGTGAGCGCAATGAAGGTCACGTGTCTTCAGGAAAACCTGGCCCGCGGGCTCGGGATCGTCGGGCGGGCCGTCGCGGTCCGCAGCACGCTGCCGATCACGTCCAACGTCCTCATCTCCACCGAGCACGGTCGCATCAAGCTGGCCGCCACCAACCTCGATATCGCCCTCTCCTGCTGGATCGGCGGACAGATCGAGGATGAAGGCGCGATCACTGTGCCGGCGCGACTGCTGCAGGACTTCGTGAACTCGCTGCCGGCGGAGAAGATCGATCTCACGCTGGCCCCACGCTCGCGCCAGCTCAAGCTCGTTTGCGCGCGCAACGAGGCAACGATCGGCGGCATGGATGCGGACGACTTCCCGCCCATCCCTCCCGTCGAAGGCGACACCTTCGAGCTCGACGCCAAGACGCTGCGCGAGGCGATCGCGCAGGTGGTGTTCTCCGCCGCGACCGACGACTCGCGTCCCGTGCTCACCGGGGTGGACCTGGCGGTCGAGGGCGACGAGCTGACGCTCGTCGCGTCCGACGGCTTCCGCCTCGCGGTGCGCCAGCTGAAGCTCAAGAAGAAGGCTGGGGAGCGGCAGGAAGTGATCGTTCCGGCGAAAGCGCTCGCCGAGCTCAACCGGCTCCTCCAGGATCAGGAAGACCCGGTCGAAATGACCTTCAACACGAAGAAGACTCAGGTGCTCTTCCGCCTGAAGGACGTGGAGCTGGTCGCCCAGCTCATCCAGGGCACCTTCCCTGACTACAGCCGCCTCATCCCGAAAGAGTGGGGCTCCCGCGCCGTCGTCGAAGTGCGCGACTTCCTGCAGGAGACGAAGATCGCCTCCATCTTCGCCCGCGACGGCTCGGGTATTGTGCGCATCACCTTCGAAGGCGGCGAGGACGCCGGCCCCGGCCAGATGACGGTCTCGGCCCGCGCCGAGGAGATCGGTGACAACGAAGGCAAGCTCGATGCGCAGGTGGAGGGCGAGCCGTCGAAGATCGCCTTCAACGGCCGCTACCTGCAGGATGTGCTGCAGGTGCTGGACGGCGGGCGCGTCGCGCTTGAGACCACGGGCCCATCACAGCCCGGTGTCATCCGCCCGGTCGACAACGACCAGTACATCCACGTCGTCATGCCCATGTTCGTGCAGTGGTAGCTCGCGAACGACGGGCCCCGTTGCTCTCCAGCGTGCCCTTGACGTCCGGTTGACACCTCACGTACCGGGTAGTACGATCGCCTCCTGTCGCAGCATCCTCGGTGGTGCTGCCCGACGGAGCATGTCCCCCGGCCCCGTCAATGCACAGAGGGCATGGCGAGGAGTTCTTCGCAGTCATGCGTTCGTATCGAACATGGCTGCTGCTTGCCGTCCTCGCGGGCGCGTGCCTGACGCTGCTCGCCGTCCACAAGACCAGGCCCGCGAGCGCCGCTCCCCGCTCTGGTCCGTCGATCCTCGTCCCCGGCCGCTACATTGTCACCTTTCGCGACGCGCCCGCGGCCGATGCGTACGCCTCCATCCTCGCCGGCAGCCCCGACGTCGCGATCGACCACCGGTACAGCGAGGCGGTGAAGGGCTTCGCCGCCCGTCTTTCTCCCTCGATCGCCGCGGCGCTGGATGCTGACCCCGCCGTCGTTTCGATCGAGGCCGACCGGATCGTGCGTAACGCGGTCGAAGAGCTGCCGACCGGCATCGACCGCATCGACGCCGAGCCGCCGGGCGACATCGACGCCATCGGTCCGGATATGGATGTCGACATCGCCGTTATCGATACGGGGATCCAGAGCACGCATCCCGACCTGCGCGTTTCCGGCGGGTTTGCGTCGTACGGCCAGGTGATCTTTATCTTCGAGTTCTGCGGCATGACCGACTCGTTCGAGGATGGCCACGGCCACGGTACACACGTCGCAGGGACCGCTGCCGCGCGCGACAACAACATCGGAGTCGTCGGCGTGGCTCCGGGCGCGCGGCTCTGGGCGGTCCGCGTCCTGGGCCCCGACGGTACCGGCTGCCTGTCTGATGTCATTGCCGGCGTGGACTGGGTGACCGCCAACGCCTCCACCATCGACGTCGCGAACATGAGCATCGAGTCGTCGAACAGCCCGTCGCTCTGCACCGCCATCAACAACTCCGTCAACGCCGGTGTCATCTACGCAGTCGCCGCCGGCAACTCCGGCGTTGACGCGGCGAACACGACCCCGGCCAACTGCGGCAGCGCCATCGCGACGTCCGCGGTGGCCGACTACAACGGCGCGCCCGGTGGCGGGGCGGCCCCCACCTGCGGGAGCCTGGGCGCCGACGATGCGCTGGCCTCGTTCAGCAACTTCGGCGCCACCGTCGATGTCGCAGCGCCCGGCGTCTGCATCAAGTCGACGTACATCGGAAGCGGATACACCACCTTCAGCGGCACGAGCATGGCTTCGCCGCACATGGCCGGGGCCGCTGCGCGCTTCAAGGTCGCGACCGGATACAGCGGATCTGCGACGGCCTCCGCCGTCCTGTCGGCCATGGACGCGGCCGGATGGCTGGAACCTCAGAACGGCGGCTGCGGCTTCACGGGCGATCCCGACACCACCCACGAACCGATGGTCCATCCTGGTGCTGTCTGCTCGCCCGGGCAGCCCACCGCCACACCCACGCATACGCTGACGCCCACTATCACCCCCACGCCCTCGAACACGCCGACTCCGACGTGGACACCCGGCGGACCCACGATGACGCCCTCGAACACCTCGACGCCGACGGACACGCCGACCAACACGCCCACCTTCACGGCGACCAGCACGCCTATCCCCGCGGTCGCGCAATCGATCAGCGCCGGCGGGTTCCACACCTGCGCGCTCACCTCCGGCGGGGGCGTTCGCTGCTGGGGTCTCAACGACAGCGGCCAGCTTGGCGATGGGACGAACGTCAACAATCCGGCCCCGGTCGATGTCGCCGGCCTCAGCAGCGTGATCGCCGTGTCCGCGGGCGGCTCGCATACCTGTGCTCTGACGGCCACTGGGGGCGTGAAGTGCTGGGGCAAAAACGACCTCGGGCAGCTCGGCGACGGAACAAACATCAACCGCAACGTCCCGGTCGACGTGACCGGACTGAGCAGTGGTGTCGCCGCGATCTCGGCCGGGGGGTTCCATACGTGCGCCGTCATGACCACGGGCGGGGTGATGTGCTGGGGACGCAACAACCGCGGTCAGCTGGGCGATGGGACGGGCACGGACCGCAACACGCCGGTGGCCGTCTCCGGGCTCGGGAGCGGCATCGTCGCGGTCGCCGCGGGTGGCGGCGACTCGCAGGGCGGCCATACCTGCGCCCTCAATCCAGGCGGCGGCGTCATGTGCTGGGGCCGCAACGATTTCGGCCAGGTCGGCGATGGTAGCACCGCCGATCGCTTCGTGCCGGTGGGCGTAAGCGGGCTGTCGGCCGGCGCGAACGCCGTCGGTGGAGGACGATACCACTCCTGCGCGCAGACGACCGCGGGTGGAGTGAAGTGCTGGGGCTGGAACATCGGCGGCCAGCTGGGCACCGGGGGTAGCACCAGCTCGACCACGCCGGTCGACGTCATTAACCTGGGTAGCTCAGCGGCGGGGCTCAGCGTTGGCGGCATGTACGGCTGCGTCCGCACGAACCTCGACGGCGCGAAGTGCTGGGGATACAACAGCTCCGCCCAGCTGGGCGATGGCAGCATCGGCAACAACCGCACCGCGCCCGTCGATGTGCTGTCCGCGCCGGGCGGCCCACCGCTTAGTGGTGTCGTGGCCATCGCCGCAGGCGGCAACATCTCCATCGACGCCCACACCTGCGTCGTCACGACACAGGGCGTGAAGTGCTGGGGTATCAACTTCGCCGGGCAACTCGGCGACGGTACCACCACCACGCGCACCACGCCGGTCGACGTCATTGGCTTCGAGCCGCCCGCATCGCCGACGCCGACACCCGTGTCCACGAGCACCGCCCCACCGTCGCCGACGGATACGCCGCTGCCGACATGGACGGACACACCCGCCCCGACGGCCACGGATACGCCACTGCCGACCACGACGAACACCCGCACCCCGCTGCCTGCCGCCACCGACACGCCAACCGCAGCAGTGACGAACACTGCGCTTCCTACCTCGACGGACACGCCGCCGCCCGCGGCCACGGACACGCCTATGCCAACTTCTACGAGCACGTCGGTTCCGATCTCGACGGACACGCCGGTGCCCACCGTGACGGACACACCGCTCCCCACGGCTACCGATACCCCAGCGCCAACGTCGACGAACACCGCGGTTCCGACGTCGACGGACACACCGACGCCCACATCTACGCCAGTTCCGACTTCGACGGATACCCCCACGCCCACGCCAACGGCTGTCCCGACCGACACGTCAACATCGACGCCGACGGCGACGCCGATACCTCCCACGCCGTCGCCCACTCCCGGGCCACCCTTGATGTACTTCACGCTGTCGAATGACGGAGTCGTCGGCTCGCTCACCGCGGCCAACGAGGACATCATCGGCTGGGACGGCGCTGTTGGCTTCACGCTGCTATTCGACGGCAGCGACGTCGGCCTGGGTGCGCTCTCCGTCGACGCCTTTGCCTTGCTGGGGGCGAATCAAATGGTGCTATCGTTCTCGGCCCCCGGATCGGTCCCCGGCATCGGTGGCACGGTGGACGATTCGGACTTGGTGCTCTTCACGGCATCCTCGCTCGGTAATGTGACCGCCGGTGCGTTCAGCCTGTACTTCAACGGCAGCGATGTCGGCCTCTCGAGAACCAGCGAGGACATCGACGCCGTCGAGCTGCTGCCGAACGGACACCTGCTCGTGTCGGTCACCGGCTCGTTCCAGGCGCCTGGCGCCTCGGGCTCCGACGAGGACATCTTCGAGTTCGCGCCCTCGTCGCTCGGGCCGGTCACGACGGGCTCGTGGTCCATGTACTTCGACGGAAGTGATGTCGCGCTCGGAGGCAACCGCGAGGACGTCGACGCGCTGGCGGTCACCCCCAGCGGCGGAATCTACCTCTCCACCACGGGCGGCTTCGCTGTGCCGGGGATCTCGGGCGCGGACGAAGATGTGTTCGTGTTCACGCCGTCTTCGTTGGGAACGGCGACATCTGGCACGTACGTGGCCGCCCTCTTCTTCGATGGCGGGGTGCTCGGCCTCGCCGGGAACGATGTCACGGCCATAGACCTCCCCTGACCAGGGAACGCGCGCCGTCCGCGGTTGCTCCTTGTACCGCGATGCCGGATCTTTGTTCTATTGGAGGTCCTTCATGCACTTCGGCATCCTCATGTTCCCCGCGGACTATGCGATCCCCGTGACCGAGCTGGCTCGCGCCGCTGAAGATCTTGGCTTCGAGTCGCTCCTGTTTCCCGAGCATACGCATATCCCGGCCAGCCGGAAGTCGCCGTGGCCGGGCGGCCCGGAGCTGCCGAAGGAGTATTCGCATACGCTGGATCCGTTCGTCGCGATGGCCGCTGTGGCGGTGGTCACGAAGACGCTGAAGGTGGGGACGGGGATCTGCCTGGTTGTTGAGCGGGATCCGATCACGCTGGCGAAGGAGGTGGCGAGCGTCGACCACCTGTCGGGCGGGCGCGTGCTGTTCGGCGTCGGCGGGGGCTGGAACTACGAGGAGATGGAGAACCACGGCACGAAGCCCCCGTTGCGCTGGAAGATCATGCGCGAGCGCATCCTGGCCATGAAGCGAATCTGGGCGGACGACAATGCCGAATATCACGGCCGGTACGTCGATTTCGACGCGATCTGGTCGTGGCCGAAGCCGGTACAGAAGCCGCACCCTCCGATTCTCGTCGGCGGCGACGGCCCGCGTACGTTACAGCGCGTCGTCGAGTACGGCGACGAGTGGATGCCCATCCCCGGGCGCGGCGGAGACCTTGCCCCGCGCATCGCGGAGTTGCAGACGATGGCGAAGGCAGCCGGGCGCGGCCCGATCCCGGTGTCGCTGTTCGGGGTGCCGCCTCGAGCGGAGATCGTCGAGCGGCTGGCGTCGCTGGATGGCGTGCACCGCATCCTCTTCGGTATGCCTCCCGCTCCGGCCGAGCAGGTGCTGCCGGTTCTCAAGGAGGCGGCGAAGATCGCGGCGCTGTAAGCGCAGGTCGCGAGCACTCGCCTGGCGCAATTAACACACCTTTAGGCGCTGTTAATACGCAGGACACATCGCGCTGGTAGCGTGTTCACTATCACCGACGGGTGGCACACGTCAGTGATGGACGCGTTGGTGACTTTCGGCACTGGTGCGCCAGGCGGCGCGGCGTTTCGATCGATCAGGCGCTGCGCCAAACATCCAAGAATACGGTGAGGTCCTGATGCCCATGCCGGCCATGGCGCGATTACGATTGCCCACATGTCCGACGGCGAGGGATAGCTGGAGGCATCACCATGGCCACGTACGCGCCTGTAATCACACACCAGCACACGGCACACCCCCACGCGTGGCAGACGCAGCTCTGGGCGCGCATGGCCCGGCGCGCCGGACGCCATTGGGTACTGTCGCGCCATATCGACCATTTTCTCCGACCGCTGACGGTGGAAGGCCGCGAGCACCTGGCGAGCATGCGCGGGCCGCTAATCATCATCCCCAACCACAGCTCGCACTTCGATACGCCTGCGGCGCTCTCGGTGCTGCCGGAGCGTATCCGCGCCCGCACGGCCATCGCCGCGGCGGCCGACAAGTTCTACCGGCCGGGCAAGAAGGGCTGGTGGTACTCGCTCTTCTTCAACGCCTTCCCCATCGAGCGAGGGGGTGGCAGCGCGGCGCTGGACTACGCGAGGACCCTACTGAGCGACCGATGGTCCATCCTCATGTATCCCGAGGGCACGCGGTCGATCGACGGCGAGATGGCGCGATTCCATCACGGGGTCAGCCTGCTCGCGCTGGACGCCGGCGTCCCGGTCGTCCCGATTTACATGGAGGGGCTGCGCGACGTGATGCCGAAGGGCCAGCGCACGCCCCGCCCCGCGGCGGTGCACATCCGAATCGGCGCCCCGGTGAGGATTGAGCCGAGGACGGCGGTGCCGGAGGGGACGGCGCAGCTGGAGCGGGCAGTGTGGGAGTTGGCCGGCCGGGTGGCTGTCGCTATCTAGCGGTCATCGCGCGCGACCGAAGGCTTCGGTGCGTGAAACCCCCGCGATGATCCAGGTCGACTCGGCCATCGCGTAGGGGGTGGCGTCGTCGCCGGCGAGCACGGACAGCCCGAAGAACTTCCGTCCGTCCCGCTTGAGCCACTTCGCCGCAGCGCGATATGAGCTGCTGGCGACCGGGACGCGCAGGTATCGCACGTCCATGGTGCCGAGCAGGAAGAACTGATCCAGCTCCAGCAGTTCGCGCTGCTGGGCGACGGGCATGCAGATGCCGCTGCTGCAGTCGATCGCCGACGTGAGGACGGCCGGCGAGAGCGTGCTATCGCCATTGTCGAACGCGCTGGCGTCCGGCCACGCGGCGCAGGTCACGCCATCCGCGACGACGCGAGGGTAGATGTACATGCCTGCGGGGTTCTCCGGGCCGCAGGAGAAGCAGCCGGGTATCGGGTGCTCGCCCGTCTCCACGTAGAACGGCGGCGCCTCCGGCACTGGAAGCGCCGCCAGTTCCGCCACATCGGCGGCGCGTTCGGCCGGTGGATCGCCGATCCCGTCGCCCGTGCGCGGAGGATCATCGAAGCGCCCGATCTCCGCGGTCGCGAACAGCAGCTCCGTCTCACCGTCCCGGACCGCGATGGTGTAGCCGCCATCGGACTGCGCGAGCGTGACGGAGATATCTCGCTCGACGGGGACAGCTGAGCGAAGGCGCGCGACGATGCGCGAGACCGACGCGTGCCCGATGCCGTCTCGCCGTGCCTGGTGGAGGACCGGGCAGGCCAGCATGCCGACCGCCATCCCGCCGTTGACGCCGCCGGGCGGCCCGCGGAAACGTGCGGGCACACGGAATCGGCGGCCGTCGTCGAATGAAAGGCGGTCCGGATTGCGATCGTCGCAGGCGTAGCAGACATGCATCGCGTCAGGATGGCATGAGGCGACGGGATGCGCGAACGGCCTCCGCGCGCGCATGGAGACAGCGGCATATACTCATGCTCGCGAACCAGCGAGCGGGGGAGATGCACCTATGCGGGACTTCAAGGGCAAGACGGCGGTCGTAACGGGCGCGGCCAGCGGGATCGGGCGTGCGCTGGCGGAGCGTTTCGCATCGGCAGGCATGCGGGTGGTGCTGGCCGATGTGGAGGAGGCGCCGCTGCGCCAGGCCGAGGAATCGCTGCTGGAGCGCGGCGTAGAGACCATTGCCGTTTCTACCGACGTTCGCAAGCTGGAGTCGATCGAAGAGTTGCATGCACGCGCCATCGAGGCGTTCGGGAAGGTGCACGTGCTCTGCAACAACGCCGGCGTCGGGTCCGGCGGACTCACGTGGCAGACCCCCAGCGGCGACTGGGAGTGGGTGCTGGGCGTGAACCTGTGGGGCGTGATCCACGGTGTGCGCGCGTTCCTGCCGGGAATGCTGGAGCACGGCGAGGAAGGCCATATCGTGAACACGGCCTCTATGGCGGGCATGGTAGCCGGGCCGTTCATGGGCCCGTACAACGTGAGCAAGTACGGCGTCGTCGCCCTATCGGAGACGCTCTTCCACGAACTCAAGCTCACCGGGGCGAGGATCGGCGTCTCGGTGCTGTGCCCGGTGAACACGCGCATCGGCGACTCCTCGCGCAACCGGCCGGAGGAGTTGCCGGCGGCGCCGCCCGTCGCACCTGCGGGCGGGCCGCAGACGCAGGAGGTGATACGCAACATGCTCGCCTCCGGCATGCCACCGGCGGAGCTGGCCGAGATTGTGTTCCGTTCCGTCGAGGAGCAGCGCTTCTACATCCTTACACACCCGGAGATGAAGGGCGCGATCCGCGCGCGCTTCGATGCGATCCTCGAGGAGCGTGATCCGGGATCGCCCCGCTTCCTGTAGGTCACCCGCGCGCGAGTTCGTCCCAGCGGGCGCGCAGATCCCGCACGACATGGTCGTCGACATCTCGGGCGCCATAACGTGACTCGGCGAAGACCAGCGTGATGTCGCTGGGCAGGTTCGAACGGTAACGGGCGTCGAGCGCCGGCGCGAACTGAAGCGGCGTTGTGCCCGATGGACGCTCGACTCCGTCGTCAGCCGCCCGGTCGAGCATCTCGCCGTACAGGCGGCGGATGGCGATCGCGCTGGAGCGGGTGCTGCGCCGGCGGAAGCGGTCTCCCAGCATCCCGAACAGGTCGCTGAGGTCGTCAGCCAGGGTACCCTCGCGCTCTGTCTCCTGCTGGTCCTCCTCTTCATCGGGCCGGCGATAGCGCCGGAAGAGGAGTGACAGGAGCAGCAGAGCGGCGAGTAGGATGCCGGCGACGATCAGGCCGCCGACGATGTAACGGACCGGCAGCGTCCAGGCCGGGTCGTCGTTGTCCGGTTCCCTGCGCTGTTCTTCGACCGGCTCCTCGGGCTGCAGGCGGATCTGCCGCTGACTGTCCGGAAGGATCAAGTCGAGGAGCCATGCGAGAGCGGCGAGCGGAGGGCCAAGCACATACTGCAGCAGCAGGCGGCCGGCGAGGCGCAGCGGTTCGCCGATGGGCGCCAGGAAGCCGAACGACGCCGGATCGATGGCGGCGGCGAGCAACACCATCACTGCCGCGGCGGCCACGACCACAACGGTCGCGGCTCCCCACTGCGAGGCGAGCGCGCTCATGGGACGAGCAGGTTCGGCGGTGCGATACAGGGCCAGCACCAGCAGGCCCAGCATTCCGTAGGCAACGGCAAGTGCGCCGAACGCCTGCGGGCCGTGCGTGTCCGGCAGCGTGCCCGCCGCGATGGCGATCGGCAGCAGCCCCAGCGCGACGCTGCCCAGCGTACCCTCGAAGCTGGCGTCCTGGACGCGGCCGCGCAGGACGCCACGGATCCACAGCACGACGAAGGCTGTCGCGCTGCCGATCACGGCGCCGCGCGCAGGCCCTTCCTCCCACAACGTCGCCCGGAACTCAAGCGGCACGACGAGGGCCAGGCAAAGGACCGTCGCTCCCACGCCGATGACCCTCATCGTTGCTTCGTCGACGTCGAGCTGGCGCAGGGCCGCGGCGAGTCCATACGACGCAAGCACGACCACCGCGGTGCCCAGGACGGACGGGCCCGGAGCGCCGCCACCCGAAAAGATCTGCGCCAGCACGGCGCCGAAGGCCCAGCCCCAGCAAACCTCGAGCAAGAGCAGGAGGGGCAGCCGAACGTCTCGCACGCTCATGTCGCGGCCTCGGTCGGTCGCGCGAACGAGATCTCGCCATGCTCGCTCAGCGCGAGGTTGCGGACCTCGATGCCTTCCAGCTCGGCCTGCCAGCGATTGCCCGACGGCGACAGCACGACGATCGGATGTCCGCGGCGGCGCAGCCGTTGCAGCGTGACGAGCAGTTCCTCCGGCATGGTCGCTGTAACGACGGCGAGGGTCGTGCCTACGGCCATCCGATGCTCCTCGCGGTCCAGCATGGCGGCCAGCGAATCTAGCACGTACGGTGTCACCACGGCGAGCGCCTCGAGCAGGCGCGCGAGCTGGTCGCTCTCGCGGCCGGGCGGGATACGGATCGCGCGCGGAGCATCGGCGACGCTGCTCGTGGCGAGCAGGCCGACCGAGTATCGCTGTTCGTCCGCCCAGCGGGCGATCGATGCGGCGATGGTGATCGCGCCCTCGAACAGCTCCGGGATGAAGCCGGCCCAGACGGGCGTGAGTGTCGCCGTGTTCAGGCAGATCAGCAGGTGCTGCGAGGACGTCGGTTCGTAGACGCGCGACTGGAGCCGTCCGATGCGGGCTGTCGCCTTCCAGTCGATCCTGCGCAGCGGGTCTCCCGGCTGGTAGTCGCGCAGACCGGCCACGCGCATGGGGTCCTCGAAGATACGCAGGCCCCCGGTCGTCTCGCCGAAGGGCCTTCGCGACGGCAGCGGCTGCTCGCCAATGTCCACCATGCGGGGGTAGACGAGAATGCGCGTGTTGTCCTGTCCGGTGCGCTCCTCCGGGAAGAGCCCGAACGGATCGCCGGTCTTGATGGTGGCCGGACCCAGCTCGTACACCCCTCGCGCGGGCGCCTGAAAGCTGTACCGGTGCGAGATCTTTTCGTATGGGCCGGCTGCCGCGGTCCAGTCGGTGGCGAGCCTGGTGTTCACAGTCTTCGAACCCGGTTCATTCGTCGCATCATCGGGCACGGCCTCGGGGAAGGTGTCCCTCACTTCGATCCACCACAACGGCAGCGCCTTGTGGTTGGTGATCTGCAGCGTCACGTCCATGTCCTCGCCCGGGAACGCGCGACTCTCCGGGACCACGCGCTGATAGTGGAGACGTCGCAGCGCCCACTTCGACAGCAGCTGCGCACCGAGGCAGGCGATACCGATAGCGAAACCGAGCAGGGCCAGGGCGGCGTTTTGCGCAACCAGCCCCGCGAGGACGATGACGATCGTGAGCAGGAGCCAGAAATCACGCACCATCGCGAGACCTTTCCCTCGCCGCGGAGGCCTCAGTCCTTCACCGGTACTGGCACCTGGTCCAGCACCTCCCGGACGAGCGATTCCGCATCGCGCCCGCGCAACCGCGACTGCGCACCGAGCATGATGCGATGGCCGAGGACTGACGGTGCCAGGTGCTGGACGTCGTCGGGCAGGACGAAGTCGCGTCCGCGCACCGCGGCGAGTGCGCGCGATGCCCGGAACAGCGCCAGCGTCGCGCGTGGGCTGGCACCCAGCTCCGTCGACTGATGATCGCGGGTCGCGCGGGCGATGCGGATGATGTAGTCGCGCACCGCGGGCTCGCAGTGCACCGATGGGAGCAGCGCGGCGAGGCGCACCAGTTCCTCCGCCTGGACGACGGGCTGCAGCGAGTCCAGGGGGTTCTCAGCCTCGAATCGCAGCAGGATCGTGTCCTCCTCCGACACGTCCGGGTATCCCATCCGCACGCGCAGCAGGAAGCGGTCAAGCTGCGCCTCCGGCAGCGGGAACGTGCCCTCAAGCTCGATCGGGTTCTGCGTGGCCAGCACCAGGAACGGCCGGGGGAGCGCCGTGGTCACGCCGTCGATGGTGAGCTGGCGCTCCTCCATCGCCTCCAGCAGCGCCGACTGCGTGCGGGGCGTGGCGCGGTTGATCTCGTCGGCGAGGACGATGTTCGCGATGAGCGGCCCGGGCCGGAACTCGAACTCGCCGCGCTTCTGGTTGTAGAAGTTGATGCCGGTGACATCGGAGGGCATGAGGTCGGGCGTGAACTGAATGCGCCGGAACTCGCAGCCGACGGAGCGAGCCAGCGCCTTCGCCATCATTGTTTTGCCGATGCCGGGCACGTCCTCCACCAGCACGTGCCCCTCGCACAGCAGGGCCACCAGCGCCATCTCGATGACGTCGTCGCGCCCCACGATCACGCGCCCGACATTATCGCGCACGCGGGCGGCTGCCTCGCGGATCTGCGCGACAGCGGCGCTGCTTTGCTGGCGCTGGTCGATGGCCATCGGATGCTCCTCGTTTGTCGCTTCACAGCGAAGTGCAGGCAGGATAGCATTGGCAGTCGCGGGGGCAGCCTGAGCAACGTTCCCGCAGGGGTCCCGACATGCGAATCCGCCGCATCCACCGCATCACCCTCGCCGTGCTCGACGCGGCGGGCGCCGCCACGACGTTCGAGCAGCTCTTCGACGAGCGCGCCGGCCCTGCCGAACTGGTGCGGGAGTTCGGCGTGCGGTCCGTGGAAATCCCGCTGGGCGAGACGCTGCTGCAGCTCGTGTCGCCGTCGCCCACGGAGCCGCACAATCCCGTTCGCAGCTTCCTCCAGCGGAAGGGCGAGGGCTTCTACAACGTCGCGCTTGAGGTTGACGACCTGGACGGCGCTATCGCCGAGCTGGCGCAGCAGGGGGTGCGCGTCAGCCAGCCGGTCGAGGCCGAGCCCGGCATCCGCTCCGCCTTCGTGACTATGGCGGCGACGCACGGCCTGAGCGTGCAGCTCGTGCAGGTGCGGCGAGAAGAAGGCGAGGCGCTGGTCGAGCCGGTGACGCGCGTCGAGCAGCCACGCGCCGAGCACCTGGTGCCCGCCCCCGCGCTACCGCCGGTCTCCGAACCGCACCCCGCCGCGCACGAAACGGCGGACTGGACCGACGCCGACGCGCCACCGGCGGCGGCACAACCGAAGCAGGCCGCGCCGCCGGCGTCTACGGAGCAGCAGCGCCTGATCGACCTGACGCCGGAGGAGTGGTCGGACGACGACTGAGGGCGCTGCGCGGCGTTTGCGAGCGCTAGCCCCAGCGCGCGGGCTCGCCTACGATCGGGCGCATGGCGACGGCGCTGGAGATGCTTGGGTACGGGGCGGATGAGCGGGTGCTCATCATCCACGCGGACGACGTCGGCTTCTGTCATGCGGCGAATTCGGCGGCATTTGAGGGGATGCTGGGCGGGTCGCTGACGTGCGGGTCGGCGCTGACGGCTGCACCGTGGTTCGCGGAGACGGCGCGATTGGCGCGGGAGTATCCGGAGGCCGACCTCGGCGTGCACCTGTCGCTGGTGGCGGAGCACGAGGCCTGCCGCTGGCGGTCGCTGACCGGCGATCCGTCGCTGCACGCGCCCGATGGCGGGATGTGGCGCGATGCGGCGTCGGCCGTGGAGCACGTGACGGCGGAGGCGGCACGGGCAGAGCTGCGGGCGCAGGTTGAACAAGCGCTGGCGATGGGTGTCGACGTGACGCACCTGGACACGCACACGGAAGCGCTGTTTCACCCGCAGTTCATCGCCATCTACGTCGACCTGGCGCTGGAGTACCGGCTGCCGCTGTTCTTCTTCCGTCCGAGCGAGCAGATCGTGGCGGCGCTGGGCGAGCGCGCGCCGATGTACCTCGAGCAGCTGCGGCGGCTGGCGGAGCGCGGCTGGCCGCTGCTGGATCACGTGATCGCGCGGACGATGCTGGAGGTCGAGCCGGAGGAGAAGGCCGCGCGATTCCGGCGGTTCTTTGCGGAGTTGCGGCCGGGTCTGACGCTGTTCATCACGCACCCGGCGCTGGGCGGCGAGGAGCTCGACGCCATCGACCCCATCGGCGGGCGCTACCGCGCGAAGGAGGGGGAGATCTTCCGCTCGCGGGAGATACGGGAGTACTGCGAGTCGCTGGGGGTCAGGCTGATCGGCTATCGGGAGCTGCGCGATCGCCTGCGGGTATAGGGAGTCCATCCGCAGATTTCACAGATTGCACGGAAGGCGGCACTCGGCGATCCCGTGTGCGGTATCGACGTAGACTTCGCGCACCTAGTCCTGCCGCGGGGATCCGTGCGCGTAGTGGTCGAAGTTCTTCGCGAGATCCCACGGGAGCTTGTCCCACACCTCGGCGGGCACTTCTTCACCGATCGCGGCCAGCCGCTCCCACAGGGAGAGTGGTTCCCTCTTCGGCCGGGGCTCGCGCCGGCGCGGGGGCTTCTTTGCCGGGGTGCGTTTCGTCACCATGATGAAACCAGTATCGCGGCTTCGAAGTTTGCGACGGCTGTCACAATCGGCTACACATAAGCCATTACATCCGCGCCCCACAGGATTACGCTTGGACGTCCTTTTCGCCACCGCTGAGATGAGCCCGCTCGCGAAAGTCGGTGGGCTCGGCGATGTCGCGGGTTCGCTGCCGCGCGCGTTGCGCGAGCGCGGCGCGCACGTGCGCCTCGCCATGCCCATGCACAGCGCCATCGACCGCACGCTGCTGACGCCGCGCAAGGTGCTGGATAACGTGAAGGTGCCGTGGCCCGGCGGCGACGAGCAGGTCGACATCTGGATGGCAGATGTCCGCGGCGTGCCGGTGTATCTCGTCGAGAACGGGCGCTTCTTCGACCGCGCGAGCGTCTACGGCTTCGACGACGACAGGGATCGCTTCCTGTTCTTCTGCGACGCGCTCCTGGCCGCCACGCCGCACCTGGGCTTCCGGCCTTCGGTCATCCACGCGCAGGACTGGCACAGCGCCTTCCTCCTCTCGCGCCTGGCCGGGATGTGGTCGGCCGGCGACGACCACGAGTGGATCGACGCTGGACGCGTGTACACCGTCCACAACCTGGCGTTGCAGGGGAATTTCGACGCTGGCTTCGCTCACCACTTCGGCATCGGTGGCGGGCAGCTCACGGCACCGCACGGCCTGGATCCCGGCATCACGTACAGCGCCATGGCGCAGGGGATCCTGCACGCCGACCGCGTGAACACCGTCAGCGACACCTATGCGAAAGAGATCCTGACGCCCGAGTACGGAGCCGGCCTGGACCCGCTGCTCCGGGCGCGCTCTGCCGTGGTCTCCGGCATCGTGAACGGCATCGACTACGAGGAATTCGACCCGGCGACCGACCCGCACATCTCGCGCCACTACAGCGCCGACACGATCGGCGACCGCATCGAGAACAAGCGCGCGCTCCAGCGCGCCGCGGGGCTCCCGCAAAGCGACCGCGTGCCGGTCTTTGGCGTCGTCACGCGGCTCTTCGCGCAGAAGGGTATCGACCTCGTCGCCACCGCCTTCGACGCGATGCTCGGGACGCACGAGGCGCAGCTCGCGGTGCTAGGCACCGGCGACGAAGCCGTGCACGAGACGCTGCTGGCGCTACAGGCGAAATACCCGCAGAAAGTGAAGATCTGGCTGGACTTCAACCCGCCGCTGGGACAGCAGATCTACGCCGGATGCGACTGCTTCCTGATGCCGTCGCGCTACGAGCCCTGCGGTCTCGGCCAGCTTATCTCGCTGCGATACGGCGCCGTGCCGCTGGTGCGCAAGACGGGCGGCCTCGCCGACACGGTGCAGGACGCCGACGCGGCGCTGCAGTCCGGCACCGGGTTCGTCTTCGAGGCCGCGGACGCGCAGGCGCTGCAACAGGCCTGCGAGCGTGCGATCGCCGCGTTCGGGAACGAGGGCGGGTGGCGCGCGATGCAGGAGCGCGGCATGCGCCAGGACTGGTCATGGGGACGCGCTGCTGGCAAGTACATCGAGCTCTACGAGGCGGCGATCGCAGACCGCCGGCAGGCGCGGCGGGTCCAAAACGGCGCGGCAGGATAGACATGGCAGACGGCGATGTGTTCGCCGGGATCGACCTTGGCGGCACGAAGATCCTGGTGCTGGTAACGGATGCGCACGGCAAGGTGCTGGGCGAGACCAAGATCGCGACACAGGCATCGGGCGGGGTGCAGGCGGTGATCGGACGGATGGTGCAGGCGACGAACGAGGCCGCGGCCGAAGCGAAAGCGGAGCCGGCGGCGATACGGGCGATAGGCGTGTCCGCTCCCGGGCCCATCGATGCGGCCGAGGGTGTGATCACCGATCCGCCGAACCTGCCCGGCTGGCACAACGTGCCCCTCGTCCGCATCCTGCGCGAGCGCTTCGATCGCCCGGTCGTGCTCGAAAACGACGCCAACTGCCAGGGTGTCGCCGAGCATCAGTTCGGGGCCGGTCGGGGCTACCGGCACGTGATCTTCCTGACGATCAGCACTGGCATTGGCGGAGGGATCATCATCGACAATGATCTGTACACGGGCGCGTCGGGCGCCGCCGGCGAGCTTGGCCACGTGGCCGTTGCCACCGAAGGGCCGGTTTGCGGTGCGGGGCACGTTGGCTGTCTCGAGGCATTCGCCTCCGGCACAGCCATCGCGCGGCAGGCGCAGGAGCTGATCGACGCCGGCCAGCTACCGCGCACGGCGCGCATCGCCGAGCACAACCCGCCCCTGGATGCGGAGGATGTGTACCGCGCGAGCCAGGAGGGCGAGGGTGAGGCAGGAGCGATCATCGAACGTGCCGGGCGATACCTCGGGATCGGCCTGGCGAGCATGATGAACGCGTTCAACCCGCAGGCTATCGTGTTGGGCGGGGGGATGATGAACATGGGCGAGGCGATCCTGGGACCAGCCATCCGGGTGGCCCGCGAGCGGGCGTTCGGCCAGGCCTTCGCCGATGCACAGGTCGTGGAAGGAACACTGGGGGAGCGCGCGGCGGCGTTGGGCGCCATCGCCGTGGCGAGACACAGGGTTGAGACCGGGGTGCTCTGAGTCCCCGGCCCGCTCCAGCCGATACTGAAGGCAGGGAGCAGAGCCCCGGGGCAGCGCGAGCATGCCGGCATAGGCGTGGGCCATCGGCTCCACGAACAGATTCCGCGCTCTTCCGAAGGGACGAGGTGGGGCGGGGCAGGGGTGGTTGGGTGATGCAGGACGAACACATGCAGCCGGCGGGGGCTGTGATCCAGAGGTTGCCGCGCGCCCTCAAGCGCGAAAACGCGAGGGTGCTGGAGCTGGCGATCGTCGTCTTTCTCTGGCAGGCCGCGGTCGGCGTGTACTTCCTGTCGCTGGTCCAGCAGTACCTGCCCCAGCAGCTCGACACGGGCGCCGCCTGGCCGGGGTACGCCATGGCCTGTTACGGCGTCGCCAAGTTCGTCTGGCAGCCCGTCGCCGGCTTCATTGCCGACCGCGTAGGCCGCCTCGCGGTGATGATCACCGGCATGGTCATCAGCATCCCGGTGCTGGTGCTGATGATGGAGGTGCCGGACGAACGCTACTTCCTCGCGTTCTCGGCGTTGCTGGGAATCGGCGCGGCGACCATGTGGCCCGCGTTCATGGCCCACGTCGGCGAGTCGACGCCGCGTTCACGCCGCACGCGCACGATGACCATGCTCAACGTCGCCCAGATGGGCGGCATCGCGCTGGGCACGCTGGCCGGGGTCCTGATGGTCGACTACGTGACATACGGTGCTGCGTTCTGGTCCTGCATCGCCTTCAGCATGCTCGCACTGCTCATGGTCGTGCGCAGCGTGCCTGCGTCGTCGCCCGCGGCGCAGATCGTCGCCGTGGCCGAGAGCGCCGAGCGTGTGCGCACAAAGGAGCGTGTGCGCACAAAGGAGCCGGAGGCGTGGGTGCCCGGCATCGCCACGCTGGCGGCCGTCGTCCTGCTGCTGACCGTCGGCACCAGCGTCCAGACGCCGATGATCGGCGCGTACACACGCGACGTGCTTGAAGTGAAGATGTCGTTCATGGCGCTGCTGCTGCCGGTGCCTGCACTGATCGCCGGCATCGGCTTCTGGCGCTTCATGCGCGTGTCCGACCGGTTCGGCCGCCAGGTGCTGCTGGCGGGAGGGCTTCTCGTCGCCGCGTGCTCTATCTTCGCGCTGACGCTGACGACGTCCCCGTACATCGCGGTGAACTTCGTGGTGCTGGCGGGCGTGGCCTACGCCATCAGCATGCCGGCTTGGGGCGCCGCGGCGCTCGATGCCACGGACGCGGGCAGCCGCGGGCTGTGGCTCGGCGCGCTCAGCGCCGTGCAGGGCCTGGGTGCGGCCGGAGGGCAGGCGCTGGGGGGCGTCATCGGCGGGATGTACGGGCCGCTTGCGCCGTTCAAGGTCGCGGCCTTCATGCTGATGATGGCGCTGCTGGTGATCGTGGCGCACCAGTATGCGCACGCGCGCCGGCGCGCCGGCGCGGCTGGGGTTATACCGGTCCGGTCATAGCCGACCGCGATCGATCCGGCGGTGGGCGGCTACCCGGACGGGCAAGTCGAACCCGCCGGCGTCCAGCTGAAAGACCGAATCGCCGGCCCTGCGTCAATGCGCCTTCCCCCCGAGATCTTGACGGCGGCATGGATAGTCTGCCGCCTGTGCGTGATACGATGGGCGACACCAACGAGGCGGTGTGCGCATGTCCAACTCGCTCTGGCAGAGGATCCTCGTGGCAGGCGTTTTCGCTGCCCTGCTGGGTGCGGCCGCTGCCATCGCGGCCGCGGAGAACATCGATCCCAACAGCGACAACTCGCAGTTCGCCTGGGGCGAAAACGTAGGCTGGATCAACGCCGAGCCCTCCGGTCCCGGCGGCCCGGGCATGCAGGTCTCCGGTACGGGACTCACCGGTTACATGTACGGCGAGAACATCGGCTGGATCAACCTTAGTTGCACCAACAACGGCACTTGCGGCAGCACCGGCGACTACGGCATCACCAACGACGGCACCGGCAAGCTCAGCGGCTATGCCTGGGGCGAGAACGTCGGCTGGATCAGCTTCTCTTGCCAGAACAACCCGGGCAGCTGCGCGAGCACGGGCGATTATGGCGTGGTCATCGACAAGGTCACCGGCGTCTTTTCCGGGAACGCGTATGGCGAGAACATCGGCTGGATCAGCTTCAGCGATGACAGCCCGGTCGCGTACCAGGTCCAGACGGATGACGGCGACCTGGTGGGCGGGGCGACCGACAACTGTCCGTTCGACGCCAACCCCGGCCAGGAGCACAGCGACAGCAACTTCACCGACCAGACGCCGCCCTCCACGCAGGACGACCGCACCTGGCCCAACTCCGACCCCACCGGCAACGCCTGCGACACCGACGACGACAACGACGGCATCCTCGACGGCGACGAAGCCGCCGGCTGCAACGCCTCCGGCCCGCTGCTGTCCACCAACCGCGACTCCGATGGCGACCGCTTCCTCGACGGCGCCGAGTGCGCGGTCGGCACTAACCCGGCGAGCGCCGGCAGCAAGCCGACGATCGCCCAGTGCGCCGCATTCGTTGGCGTCGCCAGCACCGCCGACACCGACGGCGACCGGCTCCGCGACCACATCGAGTTCTGCAACTACAACACCGACCCGAACGACACCGATACCGACGGCGACCTGGACGGGCTCCCCGCCACCGCCACCTCCCGCGACGGGTGCGAGGCCGCCTCCTTCAACCAGGACCGCATCGTGACCTCGGGGGATCAGCTCCTGTTGGCGTTCGAGATTGCCCGCGAGGTGACGCCGTCGCTGCGGCTGGTGAGCATGGACATCAACAAGGACGGCGTGGTGAGTAGCGGCGACCAGCTCCTCCAGGTCCAGTTCATGATCACCCTCGGCTCCTGCCCGTAAGCGACTGCGTGCGTAGCCACGACCTGTCTTATACTCACCGCACCCCGTCACGGAGGAGCGAATGTGGCTGCAACTGACTATGACCTGATCGTCGTGGGCGCGGGGGCCGGCGGGAGCGTGGTGGCGGCTCGCGTTAGCGAAGACCCGCGCATCGGCGTCCTGCTGGTCGAGTCCGGGCCGGACTATCCCAACGTCGAGGCACTGCCCGAGGATCTTCGCAACGTGAACCACGGCTCCTTCTTCGACCACGACTGGGGCCTGCGCTACCAGCCCAGCCCGACGAGCCGAACCCCGAACTTCGCGCGCGGGCGCGTCATCGGCGGATCGACCGCGGTGAACACGGCGATCGCGCTGCGCGGATGGCCAGACGACTACAACGAATGGGCCGCGCGCGGGCTCCCTTCGTGGAGCTGGGAGAAGGTTCTGCGGTACTTCATCCGGCTCGAGAACGACCTGGACTGCGGCGACCGGCCGTGGCACGGGACGGACGGGCCGCTGCCGATCCGGCGACATCCGCGCGAGGAGCTGGTGCCGTACCAGGCGGCGTTCATGGACGCGTGCGCGGAGCTGGGGTATCCGGCGACGGACGACCACAACGCGCCGGACTCTACGGGCTACGGGCCGCACCCGATGAACAAGCGGGGCACGCTGCGCATCAGCACGGCGATCGCGTACCTGGGGCCCGCGCGAGGGCGACCGAACCTGACGATTCTGGCGGACGCCGACGTGGTGCGGGTGGTGTGCAAGGACGGTGTCGCGACGGGGGTCGAAGTGCAGGCGCACGACGGAGCGCGGCAGGCAATCACCGCGCGGCAGGTGGTGCTGGCGTGCGGCGCTATCCACACGCCGCCCGTGATGGTGCGGTCGGGCATCGGGCCGAAGGCGGTGCTGGAGCGGTTGGGCATCGCGGAGACGCGGGTGCTGGAGGGGGTGGGGCGGAACCTGATGGACCACCCGGCGATCGGGCCGACGCTAGTGCCGAAGGAGGGGGTGGCGGACTGGGACCAGCCGGTGATCCAGACGACGCTGTACTACACGTCCACCGGCAGCAGCGACTTCAACGACATGCAGTTGGAGCCGCTGTCGTTCATGCACATCCGGTCCGAGAAGCTGTTGATGGGGTTGGCGGCGTGCGTGTTCAAGTCGTACTCCAGGGGGCGGCTGGAGTTCGAGAGCGCGGACGTGGGCGCGAAACCGCGCATCTTCATGGACTACTTCAGCGACGAGCGCGACCTGGCGAAGCTGCGTGACGGGCTGCACCGGGCGATGGAGTTGGTGAGTACGCGCGCCGTCGCAAACGTCATCGAGAGCATCAGCAGGCCGACTGACGGTGAGCTGGCAGACCCCGCGTACCTCGATACGTGGATCCGCCGCAACTCCGGCACCGGCGCGCATCCGTCGTGCACGGCGCGCATGGGGCCGGCCGACGACCCGATGTCCGTGTGCGACGACCGCGCGTTCGTACACGGTGTGCGCGGGCTGCGCATCGCGGACGCATCGCTGATGCCGGTGGTGCCGCGGGTGAACACGAACGTACCGACGATCATGATCGGCGAGCGAATCGGCGAGTGGGTGCGGGAGGACTTGGCTGGTTAGCTGGCCATGGCGGCGCCTACTCCGCTCAATTGCTCGGCAGTTTTGTGTTTTCGAGGGCGGATGTCCTTTTCGGCGGGGCACAGGCGGTCTCCGTGGCGACTCTGCGAGGGGCGCCTGTGATCCATTCGGTTCCTTTTCGTGACTCCTGGTTACCCCATTCGGGCGATTTCGAATCTGATCCGGGGATTCGTTTTGCACTTCTGCCCTTTTTCGAGGGGGCGAGTGCGGATTCAATTGCTCGGCAGTTTTGTGTTTTTGAGGGCGGTGCTCCTTTTCGGCGGGGCACAGGCGGTCTCCGCGGCGACTCTGCGAGGGCGCCTGTGATCCACCGGGTGTGCTTGATCGGCGGGTTTGGGGGCAAGCGTAGGGCAGGGTGGGGCGATCTCCAAATCGGGTTTGAAGCTGCGGCGGGAAAGGGCGAAACATATTCTCCGGGTGATTGCACAGGCTGCGGGCGAAGTTCGAGGTCCCAATTCAGGCGGGCGGCGGCAGGAGGTTGAGACGCTCGCAGCTTCTTGAGGGTTGTTGCAGGTGGAGACCGGCCGGGCGTCGGGGTTCGGCTGGCGGGCGATGTCGCGGTGGCGACGGGATGGTCGTTGCGGGATCGCGAGCAGGCGCCCCCGGGGGCTCGGGTAGTATGGGGCGGTGTCCCGCCTGTACTTCGAAACCGACCCCGCCGAGCGGTGTCCCGTTGAGTTCGGCGGAGCCAGTGACGTGCTGGTCTACTTCCTCTCGCTGGCGTTCTCGACGCGATACGGATCGATCCACCCGCTGTCGCAGCTTGCGTTGCTGTTGCGAGGCGAGATGAAGATCGACCTTGGGCCGCTGACGACGTTCGCGGATCGGGACGCGGAGGTGGAGGCGGACGAGCGGGAGTTGGAGCGGGTGTGGCAGGACGCGGGGCCGCTGGCGGAGACGCTGGAGAAGGTGACGGCGGCGCTGGGGTCGGCGCAGGCAGCGGGCGATGAGCGGATCGCGGTGCTGACGGAGGATGCGCCGGAGCTGGCGGCTCGGCTGGGTGAGCTGCGGGAGATGGCGGCGTGGGCGGCCGGGCGCGGGATGCGCGTGCGGCTGACGTTCGAGCTGTGAGCGACCACGCGCGTACGGCGCGGGCTCGTGGCCGGGAAGACATTGGGCGCGGCGCCGGCGCTGATGAAGGCGGAACGCGCGGGATGTCTCCTTCGGCGACTCTTCGAGAACGCCCGCGCTACGGTGGCCAAAAGGGGCGCGGCGGTTTCGGCTCTGTTCGCGCCTACTACGCGCGGCACTCGTGGGCGCTGGATCTGACGCTGCTGGCGATCTTGACGATCGCGGCGGGGGTGCTGCGGCTGGTGCTGCTGGGCGAGATCCCGTACGGCGTGCACTCGGACGAGGCGCAGTTGGGGACGGATGCCCGCAGGATCCTCGACGGGCAACTCTGGAGCGTGTACACGACGGCGGTGCTGGGGCAGCCATCGGGGCACGCGTACCTGACGCTGCCTTCGTTTCTGCTGCTGGGGTGGACGCCGCTGGCGATGCGGCTGCCGCTGGCGCTGGTGGGTCTGGCGGCGGTGCCGCTGCTGTACGCAGTGGTGCGGCAGTCGTTCGGGCGGGCGGAGGCGTTCTTCGCATCGGCGATGCTGGCGGTTTCGTACTGGCACCTGTTCTACAGCCGCGTCGCACACTGGTCGATCTCGTACGGGACGATCATCCTCGCGGTGTTGCTGTGCCTGCTGTACGGCATGAACACGAAGAAGCGCGCGTGGTTCGCGGCCGCGGGTCTCTTCCTGGGGCTGGGGTTCTATACGTACAACATCTATCCAGTCGCCGTCGTCGCGGTCTTCGCCTTTCTGGCGATCGTCACGTGGACGCGATACCGCGGCGCCGATTGGCGGTGGTGGCGCGGCTCGATGCTGTTGTTCATCGCCGTGGGGTCCGTCGTGGCCCTCCCGATGATCGTGTACGTCGCCGATCCCGACTCCTTCTACTGGTTCCACGTCCGCAACTACTCCGAGGTCAGCGTGTGGCAGACGCCGGAGTACCAGGACAAGGATCTCGCCGGGAAGATCCGGCTCATCTTCAGACAGGTCGATATCTTCGCCGGCGCCTACGCGTACGACGAGGTCCCCGACTACGTGGACGGCAACGGCGACATCCGGCCGATGTTCGACCCGGCGACGCTGGCGCTCCTGATCGTGGGCCTGGGATTCGCATGGCGGGAGCGGCGCAGGCCTGTCACCATCGCGGCGCTGTGCTGCCTGTTCATCATCCCGCTGCCCGCCGTGCTGCAGAACGGGTCGATCATGCGGCAGCCGATCGCAGCGGCGCCGGCGGCGATGTTCATCGCGGCGCTCCCGCTGGCCGCGTTGTGGCGCTTCGGCGAGAGGTCGTGGCGCGAGCAACGCGGCGCCGCCGTCATCGCCGGTTTGGGCGTCTGTGTCGTGCTTGCCCTCATCACGACAACCACGGTTCGGGACTACTTCTGGACGTGGCGGAAGGACGATTTGACGCGGCTGATTTACTTCTCGGAGGAGACGACGGCGAGCGACTACATGCGGGGCCTTCCGGACGACGCCTACGTGCTGTTTTACAGCGACCACGCCCCGCTGTACCTGGAGACGCGGCAGTTCCTGGCCCCGGACGTGGAGGGTGAGGACCGGTCGCGCGATTTCAGTAACTTGAACGGGTCGATCGAAGATGTCGACCGTTCGCGCATGAACGTGTTCGTGCTGTTGGACGAGTACGCCGGGCTGCTGGAGGAGGTGGAGGAGCGGTATCCGGGGGGGACGGCGCGGACGTTTATGAGGGACGGGAAGTTCGAGTTCAATGCGTACGAGGTGGGGCCTGAGTAATTAGCTGGTTAGCGCGTTAGCTGTTAGCCCCTCGCCCCTGAGTGATCCATGGGCACTAAGGGAAACTACGATCGTACCCGGGTCGGACATTCGGCGGAGCTGAAGCGGGAAATATCGGCTTAACACAGCAAGCCAGGAGGTTCACGCTTGAGCAATCGTGACAGGGGTGGCAATTGAAAGGGAGCTACATCGCTCGCGGGACGTTGCCGGGCTCGAAGAACCTGATGAATCTTGGGAGGACGGTGTTTCCAACATAGTCGTGCAGCGTGCGTATCGCACCGATGGCGACTTCTATGCCGAGGTTCCGGCTACCGAAAACTACACTCGATTTCGCTTGTGGATGGAGTTGCACTTTTGCAGAGCCTTCGCGCGTCAGCACGAATAGTACTTCGCCGAGGTGAGGCATGCCCCATTCCTCGACGTCGGCAGCCTTGATGGGGGTCTTGAATTCAACCATTCCGTGCGAGAGGGGTATGGTCATGTGCTTGGCGATGTTGCAGAGTTCATCGATCTGCCAAAGGGGATCGTCTTTGTAAGCCTTCCCTCGGTGGTACGGCTGAAGCGCCTTAACCTCATCAGCGGCTGCTGGTGGGATTTCTTTCATGGCCTCACGAAGGCGCGCGTCTGTCCCTCGTTTTCCCTCTCGCTCATCGAAGCTCCAAGCGCAGGGGAATTCGGTTCGCCTCGTGGGCGTCTCAGTAGTGAAGAGGCAAAGTTGCCACATCAGGTGATCGAGGGCCGCTCGAAGAGCGAAGAACACATCACCAGCGATGAGACCGAGGCGAGCAGGCGGTATCGGGAGTTTCACGTGAATGACCTTGAGGCCGTTTGCCGGATTCACCTTTAGGGAGACTTCGGTGGGATTACTCGTGTGGAACATTCTGAGTTCGGCTTCGAGGCCGTCCAGATGTTCTTTCGCCCTGATCAATTCCAGGACCGGGTCTTTTAGAGACGGCTTTGATGACATGAGCGATCCTCAAGGCATGAGCGGCAGCCAGAAGCCGGAGGCTGCCCACCTGATCAAGCGCGAATGTGGATACGACGCCGCGCGGGCTGGAAAGCCCGCGCTACAGCGGTCGTAATACCCATCAATCCGGCGTCGTTTCGCGGCAGAGGCCGATGCTGTCGGATTCGTTGTTGCGGAGGTTGTTGTCGCGCACGGTGACTTTTCCGGCGAAGTAGAGGCAGATGGCGGAGCCGCGGTTGTCGTAGATCTCGTTGCCTGAGATCTCGCCGACGGAGGTGTTGACGAAGGAGACGCCGATGCCGCGGTTGGCGAAGATGCGCGAGTTGCGGACGTCCATGTTCGCGCCCTGGCCGAGGACGCCGCCGCCGAGGGTGCCTGTTTCGGGCAGCACCACCGTGTTCCGGATGGTGTTGTTCACGATCGCACCCACGGCGCGGACGGGAAAGTCGGGGCCGACGGAGCCGTACTTGAGGGGATCGGGGTAAGCGCGGAACTCGATGGCGTGCTCGTCGTTGGCGATGTACTCGTCGCCGTTGGAGCTGACGTTGGCGCCCCAGGCGAAGAGGCCGGAGAGGTGGTTGAACCAGATGTGGTTGTTGCGGAAGGTGCCGGTGGTCCCGGGGAACATGACGATGCCGGTGCTGTTGCTGAACTGGATCACGTTGGCGTCGAGGATGATGTTCGCCTTGCCGACGAACGAGCGGAGGTTGGTGAGGTAGCACTCGGGGACCTCGACGTGGCCGGGGGGGAGGAGGGCGCAGGGGGTCTGGCCGGCGAAGACGCCGGGGCCCTCGTTGTCGGAGATGATGTTGCGGGTGATGGCGGTGGTGGCGGTCTCGCCGACGGTGGAGACGCCGACGCCGCCGTTGTTGAAGACCCAGTTGCGCTCGACGATAGCGTTGGAGTTGCGGCGAATGAGGACGCCATCGCCCTCCATGGCGTAGACGAAGGAGTCGCTGATGCGGCCGGTGGTGCTGTCGTCGAGGTGGATGCCGATGCCGCCGCCGCCGGCGTCGATGCGCTGGAAGACGACGTTGAGGGTGTGGCTGACGTAGGCGTTGGCGGGGTGGCCGTAGAAGAGGGTGAAGTCCTCGAACGTCAGGTTCTGGCTGTTGAAGACGAGGAGGGAGTCCTTCGTCCCGCCCGCGACGATGCTGATCTTGGATCCGGCGCCGCGCAGCGTGATGCCGTCTTTGCCGTCGAAGACGACGGGGCCAATGTAGACGCCGGGGGCCATGCAGATGACGGTCCCGGGGCCGGCGGCGTTGATGGTGGGCTGGAGGTTGGAGGGATCGGCGGTGGTCGTGCAGGCGGCCTGGGCCTGCACGGGCTGGGGCGAGCGGGTGTCTACGGTGGGACCGGTGAAGGCGCCGATCGCGAGCACGGGAATCACAACAAACAGACGCAACCGCATCCCTGCACCTCCGAGTGGTCGTTAGGCGTTGGTCATTAGACGTTGGGGTGTGCGCTCGTATGTTACCGGATGGGTGGTCGTCGGTCGTGGCTGCGCCTCAGGGTCGGCTCATGTGGTATTGCAAGACGCCGCAGCCCGTTAACCCATTCGCGTAGCTAGGGGCGTAAGCTCCAGAGCCGATCGGCGATCCGCCCCTGAAGCTCGTACAGGAATTCGAGACGCCGCTCCATAGCGTCGCTGAGCTTTTCCTGCGTGATCTTGCGATCTCCACCCTCGAACCCTATCGAGTGCTCAAACCGTGAAGCCTCCGGCTCAGAGAACGCTTCAAAAATGAGACTGCGGGCGTGAATCATCCACATCGAAACGTCGGCCGCTAGCAGCATGGATGGGGCTTCAATGGCAATGCGATTCTGAAGTGATGAACCGTCCTGAATGAATCCATGAATGGACTTGCCGATCTCTACCAACTCCGCACGCCGATCCAGCCGATAGAACAGTCGCCACGCGGCCACCAGTACCAGCAGGGCAAGACTGCCTATGACGATTGTGGGAGTTCCACCCGGAACTGACTGAATGACATCCCGCAAGGGTTCGATCCGGTGAGCTTGGGTGATGCCGACTAGCAACATGACCCACACCGCAAACTGAAAGGTTTGAAGCAGGCTAGATGCCCACGGCAGCGGCGAGAGAATGAACAAAGCCAAACGAATCGAGAAGCGCACCCACGGCATCCCGCGATCCTAACACCGGGCTCGCCTCGATCGACCGATCGCCTTACCATGTGTCAAGCATCAGCGATGCCCAAGGTGTGTCTTGGGGGGAATTGCCGCTAAAGCTCCGCGGGTACTGGTGTGGGCATGCAGGGCTCGGCCGGTTGAGAGGCGCGCCTGTGGTTATCCCAGCAGTTCGGTGACGGCGGCGGGGACGGTGGGGAGGGGGACGATGCGGGCGTCTTTTTCGGTGCGGCGCTTGATTTCGGCGCCGCCGTTTTCGATGGAGCGGGGGCTGACGGTGACGCGGACGGGCATGCCGAGAAGGTCGGCGTCGTTGAACTTCACGCCGGCGGAGCCTTCTTCGCGGTCGTCGTAGAGGACGTCGAGGCCGGCGTCCTGGAGCTGCTGGTAGACCTGCTCGACGCTCTCGCGCACGCCGGGCTTGTCGAGGCCGAGGCCGACGAGGTGGACGTGGTAGGGGGCGAGCTGCGGCGGCCAGATGATGCCGCGCTCGTCGTGGTTGGCCTCGATGGCGCCGGCGAAGACGCGGCCGACGCCGATGCCGTAGCAGCCCATGACGGCGGGCTTGAGCTCGCCGGCGGCGTCCGAGTACATGGCGTCGAGCTTCTCGGTGTAGACGGTGCCGAGCTTGAAGACGTGGCCCATCTCGACGCCGCGCTTCGTCTGGAGGGTGCCGCCGCAGCGGATGCAGACGGAGCCTTCCTGGGCGAGGGAGATGTCGGTGACGGTATCGGCCTTCCAGTCGCGGCCGTAGTTCACGTGCTTGTAGTGGACGTCGGGCTTGTTGGCGCCGGCGACGAGGTTGTGGGCGTTGAGCACGGTGTCGTCGGCGACGATCTTGATGCCGTTGAGGCCGACCGGCGAGGCGGAGCCGGCGACGAGGCCGTGCTTGCGCACGCCGTCGTCGTCGAGGAGGGCGACCTCGACGGCCTTGAGTGCGTTGCGGAGCTTGGCCTCGTTGACCTCGAGGTCGCCGCGGATGGCGACGAACACGGGCGCGCCGTCGGCCTCGTAGAAGACGGCCTTGAGGGTCTTGTGCTGGGGGACGCCGAGGAACTTCACGAGATCCTCGATGGTCTTCTGTCCGGGAGTGGCGACTTCCTCGAGAGGGAGCGGATCCTCGGGCTCGAACTCGGCCTTCTTGTGGTCGGCCTTCTCGGCGTTGGCGGCGTAGTCGCAGCGGGTGCAGAAGAAGGCGGTGTCCTCGCCGACCTCGGTGAGGAAGATGAACTCCTCGCTGTCCTTGCCGCCGATGGCGCCGGAGTCGGCGAGGACGGTGACGGTAGGGACGCCGCAGCGCTCGAAGATGCGGACGTAGGCTTCGCGGGCGGCCTTGTAGGAGCCGTCGAGGGCGTCCCAGTCGGTGTCGAAGGAGTAGGCGTCCTTCATGGTGAACTCGCGGAGGCGCATGAGGCCGCCGCGGGGGCGGGCTTCGTCACGGGCCTTGGTCTGGATCTGGTAGACCATCAGCGGCATGTCGCGGTAGGACTGGACCTGCTTCTTGAAGAGATCGACCACGACCTCCTCGTGCGTCGGGCCGATGACGTAGTCGCGCTCGCGGCGATCCTTCAGGTGGAAGAGGACGTCGCGCATGGTCTCGCTGCGGCCGGAGGCCTCCCAGAGCTCGGCGGGCTGGAGGGCGGGCATGACGACTTCCTGGCCGCCGGCGCGGTCCATCTCCTCGCGGATGATCTGCTCGATCTTGCGCATGACGCGCTGGCCGACGGGGAGGTAGGAGTAGATGCCGGCGGCGAGCTGCTGGACGAGGCCGGCGCGGAGCATGAGCTGGTGGTTGGCGGTTTCGGCCTCGGCGGGGGCGTTGCGGAGGGTTTTGCCGAAGAGGCGGGACATGCGCATGTTGGAGTGTCTCAGTGTGTCAGTGGCTCAGTTTGTCAGTGTGGGTGGTGGTTGTGGGGGAGTTTAGCGGACGGTACGGCGCGAGTCTAAGGATGCAGCACCGAGACTGTGTCGACCTTCTGACCTGCGGCTGCCGTGCCAGGGCTTCTGGAACGAAACGGCTATCATCTGTTTCATGAAAGACGAGCGGCCGGACGCACTTCGGCTCATCATCGCGCTCTTGCCATCATTGATCACGTTGCTCGGCGTCGGGGCTATTCGAGGTGGCGCGATTGTCGACAACGAGGGTTACAAGTGGCTTGCTGCTGTACTCGTGTTTGCAGCTGGAACCAGCATCTTGGTCGCCCTTGCGGTTGCCACATAGCCGTTCCTCCATGAGCGACCATTCTCGTTGATCGGCACGGCTATCCTGAAGCGCCGCCAAGCGAGGCGCCACCGCGGACAGTTCAACGACTGGGCGCAGGTTTGGCGGGAATACAGCTTGTTCCTTCTGAATCACATCAAGAAGGACACACTCGTTGGGGACTGGACGGCGTCGCAGACGGCGTATGAAGAACGCCGCGCGAGCCTAGTAGAGTTGGAGGACAGCTGGCAGCGAGCTGCCGCTGCATTCGCCCTGAAACAGTCCGAGGTGGTGTGGGGCGACAATCGATCGAAGCTTGATGCTCGATTGGGACTGGGTTCGTTCTTCGGATTCTACAAGGACGAGCAGTTCGATCTTCTGATGGTTCACATGATGGTGGATAGCGACGAAGGCTTGTACAGCAAGCGCGGGCACCCCATGCGGACGACGATTACCGGGACTTGGGACGCGCTGTCTCGATATAGCGTTGCTCAGGGCTGGGGTCCCCTCGACCCCCTGCCGCCGGTAGATGGCAATCCCGACAACGAAATATTGCTGCGAACTTAGCTCCTGATCCGGGGACAGGTCTAGAGACCTGTCCGTACGGGTGTCGGGTGGGCTGCGCTTCGGTTCTTCTCCAGGACTTCGTGGTAGAGGTCTACGGTCATGTTGGCGGTGCGGTGCCAGGTGAACTCGCGGCGGATGTGCTCGCTGGCGGCGGCGCCCATGGTGCGGCAGCGGTCGGGATCGAGGAGCAAGGTCTTGATGGCGGCGGCGAGGGCGTCGGGGTCGCCGGGGGGGACGAGGACGCCGGTGCGGCCGTCGTCGATGAACTCGGGGAAGGCGCCGGCGGTGGTGGCGATGACGGCGGCGCCGCAGGCCATGGCCTCGGCCGCGGGGAGGCCGAAGCCCTCGTACAGCGAGGGTGAGACGAGGATCTGGACGCTGTTGTAGAGGCGGACCAGCTCGTCGGTCGAGACGCGGGCGATGTACTCGACGAATCGGTTGAGGCCGTGCTTCCAGACGAGCGGGGGGACGACGGTCATATCCTTCCGCTTCTTGTCCTTGAAGAGCAGGCGGAAGTCCATGTCGTGCTGCAGGCGGGCGCAGGCCTCGATGAGATAGCGGGCGCCCTTGTTGCGGTCTTCGCTGTCGCCGACGAAGAGGATGGTGCCAGGCTCGCGCTTCGCGTCGGGCAGGGGGCGCATGATCTCGTGGTCGATGCCGTACGGGGTCTGGCGGATGTGCTCCAGGGGGATGTCCATGGACGCGCTGACGCTGTGGGCGGAGTTGCGTGAGCCGGTGAGGACCATGTCGATGCCGTTGGCTACGACGGACTGCATGCGGCCGGGGAACCAGAGCTCGCGGGAGATGCGGCGGAGGACGGACTTCGCTTCGCGGAGGTTGTTGGCCTTGTCGATGGCGAGCGGGTGGTGGAGGGAGGCGACGACGGGCTTCCCCATGAGGCGCTTCATGGCGAGGATGCCGTAGCCGAGGGTCTGGTTGTCGTGGACGAGGTCGAAGGGGCCGTAGTCGCGCTCGAGCTGGGCGAGCTTCTGGTAGGCGCGGACGGAGAAGGAGAAGAAGAGGGAGCCGAGGGAGACGCGGGTGGAGGCGAACTCGTAGAGGTTCCAGGGGTGGAGGAAGGCGAAGGGGGCGTCGTCGTAGGCGTGCTGGTCGCGGCCGTCGAGGAAGGCCCAGAGGGTGTAGGTGTGGAGTTTGTGGTGGTGGACGCCTTCGGCGAGGCGCGGGTAGGGGCGGCCGGAGATGACGTGGACCTCGTGTCCTAATCGCAGGAGCTCTCTCGTCATGTAGTGGAGGTAGACGCCTTGGCCGCCTGAGTACATGTTGCCCTGGTACATCACAAAGCAGATCTTCATGGAGTTCGTAGTTCGTAGTTCGTAGTTCGTAGAGGGGCCGGTGAGAGGGGAGTCATGTTCGGCTCTTGAGGGTCTTGATGAGAGCCGAGAGCATTCGTTGGACCTCATCGACTTCGACACTTAGTTGCGCGAAGAGCTGTTCGGTGATGTACCCGAGATCCTTCGACAAGAGAAGCTGGTATTCAAGCTCCTTGGCTGAACCCATCGCATAGTGCAGGAACTTGAGCAGTTCCTTGTTCGTGCCAAGGCCGCAACCTTCAACGATGTTCGTTGGGACGGAACTCGACGATCGCTGCATCTGGCTCGCGAGGCCGTAGAGCTCGTGCTTGGGGAAGTTGGCCGTCGCACGATACACGGCGAGGCAGAGGAGGTGTGCCTTCTCCCAGACTTTGAGTTTGCGGTAATCCTGCATCGGGTGAGTCTACTACGAACTAACAACTACGAACTACGAACTCGCGCAGCGACTTCGGGGAGGTGTTCTTCCTGGTAGTGGTGGGAGGGGACCATCAGTAGGTAGAGGCCGCAGGGGAGGGTGCCGCCTACTTCGGGCCAGTAGAAGTCGTGGGTCTCGGTGAGCTGGCCGGCGGGGGTCCGTTCGGCGGCGGCGATGAGGCGGTCGAAGACGGCGGATGATTCTTCGACGAGGTCGGCCCAGGGGCGTTCGCGGGCCTCGCCCATGCGGGCGGCGTTGAAGACGTCGATGGAGGCGTAGCGGGCGATGCCGACGGGGTAGCCGCCGAGCGACATGATGGCGGGCTCGGTCTGGCCGGCGAGGATCTCGTCGAGCGCGGCGGCGGTCCACTTCTCCCAGCCGATGATGTGGCCGAGGATCTCCTTCAACGAGCGGCCGTCCTCGGTCCAGGGCATGGCGGCCTGTTCGCCGCTGAGGTCCTGCACTTCGCGCATGAAGCTGAAACGGCAGGAGCGGAGGATCTCGAGGAGGCGCTGTTTCTGGGCTTCGCCGTGCAGGTGCAGCGCGATGCGGAGTTCGTCCTTCAGCGAGAAGGGGATCGCTGGTGCGACCGGCGCGACCGGGGTCACGGCGGGCACGGCCGGCTCTTCGATGACGGGCGCCGGGATATCGAGCACGGGGACGCCGGGATCGACGGCGAAGGGGGCGGGGACGGCGCGGACCTCGACGGTGGTGCGCTCGTCTTCTTCTTCGACGAAGGGCGCAGGCTCTTCGAACGAGGGCGCAGCAGGCTGCGCCCCTACGGCTACCGCGCCCGCCGTGTGGCCGTTGGTGCCGTGGGTGGCGTCGATGGCGTGGAGGGGTTTGCGGCTGTAGACGACGATGCTCTTCGGCAGGGCGCGGTTGCCGATGTCGTCGAGGAGGGTGACGATCTTCGACTGTCGCGCGCGCTGCGAATCGAGGGCCTGGCGGAAGGCGCGGGTGATGGGGCCCTGTTTGCCCCAGTCGCTCCAGAAGGCGATGTGGCTGAGCCAGTAGACGGTCTCCAGGGAGTGGCGGTAGCGCACGGCGTAAGGCTGGAGGCCGGCGTGCCGCATGAGGTTCACGATCTGGGGGCGGCGGTAGATGCGGACGTGGCCGCCGGCGTGGGTGCGGTAGTTGCGGGAGAGGGCCCAGAAGATCTTCTCGGAGAACTCGTCGGGGACGGAGACGGCGAGAATGCCGCCGGGCTTCAGGACGCGGGCGAGCTCGCGGGCGAGGACGGTGTCGTCGTCGACGTGCTCTAGCGTTTCGGTGCAGATGACGCGGTCGAAGGCGGCGTCCTTGAAGGGGAGGCGCTCGCCAGCGGTCTGGAGCCAGTGGATGCGGGCGCGGACCTCATCGCGGCGGCGCATGATCTCGAGGAGGTAGCGGCCGGCGCGGATGTCGTTGCGGGAGATATCGGCGCCGATGATGTTCGACGGGATCTTGCACAGCTCGAGGACGTGCCGCCCCGTGCCGCAGCCGAGGTCGATGACGTTGTCCTCTGGGCCGATGTCGAGGAGGGCGGGGTCGATCGACTGGAAGCGGTCGAGGGTGGAGACCATCGGGGGGTATGGTAGCGCGGGACGGTCAGAGGTGGGAGGTGGGAGGTACGGAAGAGGCGTTATGGAGAGCGCGGAGAAGAGACTGGGGTAGACGACACCGGCGGCGAATATGGAATCAGTGGAGGACCTGTGTAGCAGCTAACTGTGGTACCGGAGAAGACGACCGGCTGTGCGTCCCGCGCTACGTCCCACTCACACGCAAGCGTTTCGAACAGCAGCGACTCGAAACGAAGCCGGGGCTTCCGGCACAGCGGAAGGTCGTCTTCGTAGATGTCTTCTGTTCCAGGGGCGATTGCCACACCCGGACAAAGGTCAACAGGGTCACCATAGACATAGACCTCCGCTGCGCTGTCATTTCGGATTCGGATCTGGTTCGGCTGCCACCATTCGTAGCACCACCACCCGCCGAGCCCGAAGGTGACTACGAGCAAGAGGCCGGAGCCGAGTACAACGCGTCTCCAAGTCATGCGCTGATCATGACGTTGTACCGACGAGTCGCGCATGGTGTGAATGCACCATCAACCAAGTGTCGTCTCGTCTGCTGCACCGAGCGGAGCTGTCTCCTGCGGCGACTCTGCGAGAAGCTCCGCCGCTACTGGCTCATCCTTCGATACACGCGGCCGGTGAAGAAGTAGCGGGGGCGGCCTTCTTCGAAGTGGCTGAAGGTCATGGGCTGGTAGAAGTTCTCGGTGGGGCGCTGGAGCATGAGGGTGTCGGTGACGGGGAAGAGGGGCATAGGGGGTTGCTGGGGGGCGAGGGCGGCGAGAGGGCCGGTGTTGGTGAACTCGAGCCAGAGGCGGCCATCGACGAGCGTGACCTCGGTGCGCGTCTCTACTTTCTCGTAGACGCCGGTGTAGGGGGCGAGGTCGATGGCGGGTGGGGTCTCGGGGGGCTTGGGGCGGTCGGGCATCTCGAGGCCGAGGCCCTGGCCGAAGATCCAGCGCATGATGCGGCCGGCCATGACGCCGCCGGTGGGCGAGGTGTTGGTGAGGACGGCGACGGCGACATCCTCGTCGGGGAGGATGCGCAGGGAGGAGTTCTGTCCGAGGGTGCCGCCATCGTGGCCGATGATGCGCCGTCCGCCCCAGTCGAACTGCATCCAGCCGAGGCCCCAGTGCGATGCGCCCTCGCCGGGCTGCGGCGGGAGGTCGACCTGCGTGCGCTGCATCTCGCGGACGGAGGCTGCGGACAGGAGCTGCTTGCCGTCGCGCGTCTTGCCGCCATCGAGGTGGAGACGGGCGAAGCGGAGGAGATCCTCGACGGTGGAGCAGGGGGTGGAGCCGGCGGGGGCCTGGGCACGCGGCATGCCCCAGACGGGCGCGAGCGCGGGGGCTTCGGGGACGAGGCCGAAGTGGCCGGCGGCGGTGCGGTGGAGGAGCGCATCCTCGGGCAGGGTGACGGTGCGGGTGGCGCCAAGCGGTGCGAGCAGGCGGTCGTGAAGGGCCTGCTCCCACGTCGTGCCGGTCATGGTCTCGATGATGCGGCCGAGGATGACGAAGCCGGCGTTGCAGTAGGACCACATCTCGCCGAGGGGAAAGATGAAGGGGAGGCGCGCGCAGGCGTCGACGTACTTCGCGATGGCGTCGTCGCCGCGGCCGAAGTCCTCGAAGAAGTCGCCGTCGACGCCGCTGCTGTGGGTGAGGAGGTGGCGGATGGTGACGCGCGGCGTCTGGTCGGCATCGGCGAAGCGCAGTGACGGCAGGTAGGTGACGGCGGGGGCGTCGAGATCGATGCGGCCCTCGTCGACGAGCTGCATGATGAGGGTGGTCGTGTAGACCTTGGTGATGGAGCCGATCTGGAACACGGTATCGGGTGTGGTCTCGACGCCGGTGTTGGTGTTGATGACGCCGGCGGCCGCGGACTGGACCTCGTCGCCGCGCATCCAGGCGACGGTGGCGCCGGCGACCCGGTAGCGGTCGATCCAGGTCTGCAGGCGCTCTGTGATCTCGGCGGAGGAGGGGAGGGTGGTGGTGGTCATCGTGGGCCTCCGGCGTATGTGGGGTGGTGGTGATCTTAGGGTGTTGTGCGGGGATGCGCACGCGGATCGCCCGGAAACGAACAAGGAACGTGGTCGCGGAGAGGACACGTCTTTAGGCCTGTCCGTACGGTGGGCGAACATAGCTCTCGGCGCCGGGCGTCGGGCGGGGCTGTCTCCTAGGGGCGACTCTGCGAAAAGCTCCGTGGGTACCGGGTGTGGCACTGCGCACGGCGTCGAGATGGTGCGCATTCGGTATCACCGCAAGATTCCTCGCTGCGCTCGGAATGACAGATCACACCTACGAGGCGGTTACATACTCGGGTGCTGGACTCTCTTTCGCCGCGGGGGTGGGGCGTTTGCGGCCGTAGTGGATGAGGTCTTTGCCGATGACGAGGTTGGCGACGGTCTCGAGGTATTCGAGGAGCTTGATGCGGCGGTTGTGGTGGACGTTGATGAGCTTCCAGGTGAGGCGTACCGGGGGGAAGTTCTCGTTGGGGAGGCCGTGGATGCAGCGGAGGAACCAGTAGAAGCTCTGGGAGGCGTGGCGGCGGCGCTCGAACTGCACCTCCATGCCCATCTCGTCGAGGATCTGGCGCATCTGGCCGGGGCGGTACCAGCGGACGTGGCCGCCGGGGGAGTGCCAGTAGTCCCAGGAGAGCGCCCAGTATGCGCGCTCGGGCCAGAAGGCGGGGACGCTGACGCAGGTCTGGGCGCCGGGCTTCGTCACGCGGAGGAACTCGGCGATGCCGGCGCGGTCGTCGGGGATGTGCTCGAAGGTCTCGGTGCAGAGCGACTTGTCGAAGGCGCCGTCCTTGAAGGGGAGGTTGGTCGCATCGCCGATGACGAAGTCGGCGTGGCCGCGGAGCTGGCCCTTCTGCTTGAGGTCGTCGTACATGAACTTCGCGGCGCGCAGGTCTTCGCGGGAGATGTCGACGCCGACGACGCGGCCGGGGTAGCGGGCGGCCTCGAGCGTGTGGCGGCCGGTGCCGCAGCCGAGATCGAGGACGCGATCGCCGGGCTGGACGTGGAAATGGCGGCGGAAGTCGACGTTGACGATGTTGTCGGGCAAGGGTGGTTCTCTGGTCGCTGGTCGCTGATCGCTGGTGCTGTGATTGGTGAATGGTGATTAGTGGTTGGCGGTTAATGCGGTGGGTGCTGCGAATGTCTTTCGTTTGGGTGGGACTATCTCTTCGTAGACGGCGAGGGTCTCTTCGGCGGCTTTGCGCCAGTTGAACTTCTCGAGGATGCGCTTGCGGCCGCCCTCGCCGAGCCTGCGGCGCAGATCGGGGTCATTCCACATCATACGGATGGCGCCGGCAAGCGCCTCGGGGCTCGAGGGAGGGACGAGCCAGCCGCTGACGCCGTGCTCGACGATCTCGCGGAAGGCACCGATCTCTGTGCCGACGACGGGTGTGCCGCAGGACATGGCCTCGGCGAGGGGGAGGCCGAAGCCTTCGTGAACGGAGGAGGTGACGAGGAGCTTCGCCTCGTTGTAGTGGCGGACGAGATCCTCGGTGGAGATGCGGCCGGTGAAGTCGACGCGCGAGTTCAGGCCATACTCGTCGACCAGGCGAGGGGCGAGCTTGAGGTTGTGCTTGAAGTTGTCGACGAAGGTGACGCGGAAGTCGAGCTCGTCCTTCAGGAGGTCGAGGGCTTTGAGGAAGTATCGGGCTCCCTTGTTGCGGTCCTCGCTGTTGCCGACGTACAGCAGCTTGTCGGGCTGGCGCTCGACGCCCGGGAGGGGACGGAAGGTATCGGTGTCGATGCCGTTGTAAACGACGCGCACCTTCGCGGGGTCAAGGTCGAAGGCTTCGTCGACATCGATGCGGGAGGTCTCGGAGACGACGATGATACGATCCGCGCGCTTGGCGACAACCTCCTGCATGATCCAGGGGGACCAGAGGATGCGGCGCGCCTTCTCGTAGGTGCTGCGGGCCTGACGGAGCTGGTTCTTGAGGTCGGCTGAGAGCGGGTGGTGGATGGTGGCGACGAGCGGGAAGCCGGTGGCCTTGGTGGCCCAGACGCCGTAGGAGAGGGTCTGGTTGTCGTGGACGACGTCGAAGCGGTGGTCGCGGGCGAGTTCGCGCAGCTTGAAGTAGGCGCGCACGCTGAAGTTCGTGAGAAGCGACGAGAGGGCGATGCGGGTGGAGATGAAGTCGTAGAGGTTGACGGGGTGGAAGTAGGAGAGGGGCGGGCGGTTGAAGATGAAGTCCTTCTTGTAGTGGTGGTAGGTCCAGTAGGAGTAGTCGGTGACGTTGTGAGTGATGACGGCGGGGTCGAGGGTGGGGTAGGGGGGGCCGGCGATGACGTGGACTTCGTGGCCCATGCGGGCGAGCTCGCGGGTGAGGTAGTGCAAGTACACGCCTTGCCCTCCTGAGTACATGTTGCCCTGGTACATCAAGAAGCAGATTTTCATGAAGCTATCAGCTTTCAGCCGTCAGCTATCAGGCGCTTGATGAACGGCGCAAGCATCCGCTTGACTTCGCTCACCTCGGCGTTTCGTCCAGCATAACTGTCCGTTCCCATGAAGCCGAGTTCCGGTGATAGCAGCAATTGGTATTCCAACTCCGAGGCGGAGCCCATCGCGACGCGCAGCGACCGGCGCAGGCCGCCATCGGTTCCGCTACCGCATCCTTCGGCAATGTTCGAAGGAATCGACACTGCGGCGCGTCTCATCTGGCTGGTCAATCCGAACAACTCCTCACGTGGAAAGGATGCCGAGTCCTTGTAGACCGCTACGGCCAACGCGTGCGCTTTCTGCCAGACCTTGAGATTGCGGAGATCCTGCACGAGAGTCTCCTTTCCCGTCGTGCTTGCCTGAGAGCTGAACGCTGACAACTGAGAGCTTGGGTGTGGCGGAGGGGGTGGGATTCGAACCCACGGTGGTGTTTGGCCACGACCGTTTTCAAGACGGTTCCCTTAAACCGCTCGGGCACCCCTCCGTGGCGTCATTCTAGCGGGCGACGGCCGGGCGATAGCCTGGCGGAGGGGCGCTATGCGGGTGCGGGGCGCGCGAGGGGGAATTCCCCTAAGGACGACGATTCCGCCGTCTTCAAATCTGTCAGCCACACTGTCTGCTTTACTCGTAGCGGGCTCCGCGCGGCCGATACATATTCGCATGTCATCTGGATTCGGCCCACTGCGAGCGCTGCGGGGCATCCTGCGTTATCCGGCGCGGCACATCCGCTGGAAGATCATCGCGCCATACGCGGTGCTATCGATCCTGCTGGCGGTTTCCGGCACCTACCTGGTGACACGGCTCGTCGTCGGATCGCTGGAGGAGCGCTTCAACAACCAGCTCGCCGAAGCGGCGAGAGTGACCTCCGACTCGTTTGTCCGGCGCGAGCGCAAGCACCTGGAAGTGGTGCGTGGCGTGGCGTTCACCGAAGGGGTCGCCGACGCGACGCGCGACGGGAACGAACTGGCCCTTGCCGACTTCATCAACCCGATCGCGGCGAATGCGCGCGCCGAGCGCGTTGAGGTGCTGGACACAGCCGGCAGTCGCGTGTTCGGCTCGCAACTGAAGGATGCTTCCGGCCTAGGTTACAGCGCGCTCGCGGACGACGCATCGGACCGCCGGACCTGGCGCGCCGTCCAGAACGTGCTCGATGGAAGCGAGGACGGCCTGGGCGACAAGTTCGCGCAAATCGTGCAGACGGACGACGGCTACTTCTTGTACACGGCCGGGCCGATCGTGGAGAACGGCGAGCTTGTCGGCGTGGTGCTCGTCGGAAGTTCGCTGGGGTCCTTCCTGCCAACCGCGAAGAGCGAGGCGCTGGCGGACGTCACCGTGTACGACTTCGACGGGACGCCGCTGGGCAGCACGTTCTCGGACACGGAGAACGAGGAAGACGCGGATCTGACCCCGGGCGGCGAGGTCATCGCGAACCACGATGGCGCGCTCGCCGTGCGCGAACACCGGAAGCTGTACGGCCGGGAGTTCGACCTGCTGTACGGGGAGTTGGTGGTCCGCGACGAGGCGGTGGGCATGTATTCGGTGGCCCTGCCGACATCGTTCATCGTGGAGGCGGGGTCCACGACGCGGTGGCAGATGGGCTCCCTGTTCGCGGCGGCCATGCTGGCGATCCTGCTGACGGGATGGCTCATCTCGCACAGCCTGACGAAGCCGCTGTTCCGGCTGGTCACCGTCGCGCGCGCTGTGAGCGCGGGCGATCTGTCCGCACGGGCGGGCCTCCAGGGGGAAGATGAAGTCGGCGTCCTGGCGGAGTCCTTCGACGAGATGACGGCGCGCCTGCAGCGCCAGCACCTGGCGACGTTGCGGGCGCTGACGGGCGCCATCGACGCGCGCGATCCGTACACGCTGGGTCACTCGGTGCGGGTGGGCCAGATGGCGGTGGCGTTGGGCACCGAGCTCGGGCTTCCCAGCGACCAGTTGCAGCACCTGGAGATCGGCGGGTACCTGCACGATATCGGCAAGATCGGTGTACGGGACGCGGTGCTGCTGAAGCCGGCTGCGCTCAACGAAGAAGAGCGCCATATGATCGAGATGCACCCGAAGATCGGGCTGGACATCCTTGCGCCGGTCGATCTGCCGGCGGAGGTGTTGCAGTTCGTCGCGGGCCACCACGAGAAGCTGGACGGCAGCGGTTACCCGGCCCACATGCCGGCTGCGGAGATCTCGATCATCGCGCGCATCGCCTCGGTGGCGGACATCTACGATGCGCTGACGACGGACCGGCCGTATAGAGGTGCGCTCTCGGCTCAGGAGGCGCTGGAGATCATGAAGCGCGAGGTCTGGGACGGGAAGCTCGACCAGGGCATCGTGGAGATCCTGGAGCGCCTTGTGCCTACGTGGGAGGCACGGAGGCGAAGCGACCCGGCTCTGCAGGGGTATCGCATCCCCGGCTGGCAGCAGAAGGCGGCCTGAACGTGCGCGACCGGCTGCTGCGGACGATGGTCGTGTGCACGCTGGTCATGGTCTGCTTCATCCTGACGACCGTCGCCGCGGCCTACGCCGTCAGGCGGCCGGACGTACGGTACCTGGCAACGGAGACAGGGTCGCAGATCCGTGCCGACTACTCGCGCGACCCTGCGGGCATCCGGCTGAAGCCGCTGGACCCCGCGCTTATCGACGCAAGTGATGAGGATGAACGGGCGCTCGAAGCGCCCGTTCGCACGGCGGAACGCGTCGACGTCGCGCATGTGCCGACGGCAACGCCCGAGCCGACCGAGACGCCGCGCGCGACCGCGACCGCGACGGCCGTGGGATCGGCGACTCCTCTGCCCTCGGCGACCATGACGCCGGCCGCGACGCCGTCGGCGACGCGCGTGCCCAGCTCGACGCCAGTGCCGGCGACGATTCCTCCGGGAGGAACGCCGACCCCCGCTGTAGCTTTGCCAACGAGCACGGCTGCACCTCTGCCCACAGAGACGGTACCGCCCGCGACGCCCACGGAGCCGCCGAAGCCGACGGCCACGCCGACGCGCGTCAAGACGGCGACGCCTGTACGGACCGCTACGCCAACGCCGGCACCGGCGACCCCGAAGCCGATAGACACGAGCACGCCGCTGCCGACAGCAACCGCGACACCCGCGCCGGCGCCGACGCTGATCCCGATACCCACGGCAACCCACACGCCGACGGCATCGCCGGCGCCGACAGCGACGAGTACACCGACACCGACGCCAACGCCCACCGGGACGCGGACGCCGACGGCAACACCAACACCAACGCCAACGGCGACGGCAACGGCAACGGCAACGGCGACACCAACGCCGACGCCCACGCCAACGCCGATAACGGTGGTGCTGGGGGCGACGGGGGACACGTACATCGAGCCGGGGAACCCCGGCCAAAATCACGGGGCCGAGGCCGAGGTACTCGTGGATGGCAACGCTGCCGCCTCATTGCGGGGTCTCGTCGAGTTCAATACGTCGAGCGGTGTTCCAGGAGGGGCGACGATTCAGTCGGCGACGCTGACGCTCTGTATGCGGAACATCGTGGCGCCGGCGGTGGGCAGGACGCACCTGGTGCATCGGGTGACGAGCGCCTGGGGGGAACTCACTGCCACGTGGAACACCGTCCCGAGTATGGCCGCCACTTCAACAGACTCCGTCGTGGTACCACTCACGGCACAGTGCGTGGACTTCGACGTGACGGCGGATGTGCAGGCATGGGCGGACGGGACGGCATCGGACTTCGGGTGGATGCTGATGGACGCGAACGAAACGGGCGGGCTGACACCCGTGAGGTATGGGGCGCGGGAGGGGATCGCGGCCGACCGGCCGCAGCTGACCATCACCTTCGTGCCCTGACGGCCGGGCTTTTGTCTCGTGAATTCCTGCACTAACATGTGAGTCGACCAACCCACCTGCCGGAGGCCTGCATCATGACCATGGATACTCGCTGGGAGAACGTCGATACGCTGCTGGACCGCACCGAGCGGACGAAGAGCGAGGGGCTGATCAAGGCGATCCAGGAAGTGGCGGCGACGCGCTACGGTTTTCCGACGGTCGACCACCCTTCGTACCGCAGTCACGTGAACGTGCCAGAGGTTTCGATGGCGGTGCAGGTGGGGGACGAGCAGATCGCGCCCGACATCGTGGTGGTGGAGCGGCTGAAGACGGGTGAGACGCACCTGATGATGACGGCGGCGGTGGCCGATCGCGAGATGGTGAACGAGGGCGAGGCGAAACGCTCGTGGGCGCGGTATGCGTCGATCCCGAACAGCGTGTTCTATCTGTACGTGCCCGTCGGATGCGGCGTGGCGGCGAAGCGTATCTGCAAGAAGCTGAAGATCAAGGTCGAGGGGTACCGCACGTGGCGGTGGACGCCGCGGGGGTTCGAGGTGAACGACGTCTCGGAGCCGATGTCCGGGTTTGCGCCGCTGATGCCGCCGATAGTGCGGAAGCTGCTGGCGACGCCGTGAGGGTGGTCGTTAGGGATTAGTCGTTAGTTCGTTGGGGTCGTCGTCCTCAGTTGTCAGTTCACAGTTGGCGCGGGCGTACGGCCCGCGCCTTTCCTTTTGGGCGGTGGGTCTGCGGTTGCTTACCAGCGACTACTTGATGGTGAGCATGCGGTCGAGGGCGAGTTTGGCGTTGGCGGCGATGTCTTCGGGGACGATGATCTGGTTCACGAGGCGGCCTTCGGCGAGGGACTCGACGGTCCAGGCGAGGTAGGCGGGGTGGACGCGGTACATCGTCGAGCAGGGGCAGACGACGGGGTCGAGGCAGAAGACGGTCTTGTCGGGGTTCTCCTTCGCCAGGCGTGAGACGAGGTTGATCTCCGTGCCGACGGCGAACTTCGCTCCGGCGGGGGCGTTGGTGATGGTCTTCGCGATGAACTCCGTCGAGCCGTTGAGGTCGGACGCCTGCACGGTCTCCCAGCGGCACTCCGGGTGGACGATGACGGTGATGCCGCCGACCTGCGTGCTATCGAAGTCCGCAGGTCGGGGGTACTTCTCGCGCGCTTCGGCGATCTGCTGTGGCGTGAACCGCTGGTGTACCGAGCAGTGGCCCGCCCACAGGATCACGCGCGAGTCCTGCAGCTCTTGCAGCGTGCGCCCGCCCATCGAGCCGTACGGCCGCGACCACCCCCACAGCACCATCTGCTCCAGCGGGATGCCCATGGCGTAGCCGGTGTTGCGGCCGAGGTGCTGATCCGGGAAGAACAACACGCGCTTCTTGCGCTCGAACGCCCACGCCAGCACCTTCGCGGCGTTGCTGCTGGTGCAGACGGCGCCGCCCTTCTCGCCGACGAACGCCTTTAGCGCGGCGGCGGAGTTCATGTAGGTGATGGGCAGGGTGTCCTGCGCGACGCCCAGCTCCTCCAGCTCGGCCCAGGCGTTGTAGACGTCGTCGGGGTCGGCCATGTCGGCCATGCTGCAGCCGGCGGCCATGTTCGGCAGCATCACCTTCTGGTGCGGGGCGCTGAGGATGTCGGCGGCCTCTGCCATGAAGTGCACGCCGCAGAAGACGATGTAGTCGGACTCGGGGCGCTCGGCGGCCCACTGGGCGAGCTTGAAGCTATCGCCGCGGATGTCGGCGAACTGGATGATGTCCTCGCGCTGGTAGTGGTGGCCAAGGACGACGCATCGCGCGCCCAGCTTCTGGCGCGCGGCGCCGATGCGCGCCAGAAGCTCATCCGCCGAGAGGGCCCAGTACTCTCGCGGGATGTCGTGCTGCCAGTAGGCGAACGATCGCTCTTCGGTGAGCGGGACGGTGGCGATGGAGTCGCTCTCGCAGGCGAGTCCGCCGACGGACTTCTTCTCGATGACGGGGAGTGTGGCGACGACCATGACAGACCTCCACGTGGAGAGACTTAGTGTCACTGTGACACTAACCTACCACGGGCGGGAGATGGTGTCAATGTGACACTAACGTTCGGATCCAGAACCCTGTAGGCGGGCCGTGAATCGCAGGAGGTCTAGTAGACCTGATTGCGTGGCCGCTGCTGGTGCTCTAGGGGAAGATGCCGCGGACCTGCGTCGCTTCGACGACGCGGCGGACGGCGAGCATGTAGGCGGCCTCGCGCATGGTGCACGACTCCGCGTCGCGGATCGCGGTGACCTCGTCGAACGCGCGGTCGAGGATGCGGCGGAGGCGGGCGTTGACCTCGTCCTCCTCCCAGAAAAACGACTGCAGGTCCTGCACCCACTCGAAGTACGACACGATGACCCCGCCGGCGTTGGCGAGGATGTCCGGGACAACGAAGATGCCCTTCGCGTTGAGGGTCGCGTCGGCCTCCGGCGTCGTGGGGCCGTTCGCCCCTTCGACGATCATCGGCGCCCTGATGCGATCGGCGTTGCCGACGTGGATCTGGCCTTCGAGCGCCGCCGGGACCAGGATGTCGACGGGCAGCTCCAGCAGCTCGGCGTTCGAGACGTGTTCGCCCGGATGGCCGTCGGAGACGAAGCCTCGTTCGCGTTTCAGCGCGAGGATCGCGTCGATGTCGCCCAGGCCGCCGGCCTGGTAGATGCCGCCGTTGCTGTCGCTGACCGCGACGATCTTCGCGCCGGCGTCGTCCAGCAGCTTGGCCGCGATGGAACCCACGTTGCCGAAGCCCTGGATCGCGACGCTTGCACCCTTCAACGGCACGCCGCGGTACGCGCACGCCTTCTGCGTGGCGAACAGCACGCCGCGCCCCGTCGCCTCGACGCGCCCGCTGCTGCCGCCGATGGTGACGGGCTTTCCGGTGACGACGGCCGGCACCGAGTGGCCGTGCATCATGCTGTAGGTGTCCATGATCCAGGCCATCACCTGCGCGTCGGTGCCCATGTCCGGCGCGGGGACGTCCTCGTCCGGGCCGATGAGCAGGCCGATCTCGGCGGCGAAGCGCCGGGTGAGGCGTTCCAGCTCGCGCTTGCTGAGGGAGCGCGGGTCGACGATGACGCCGCCCTTCGCGCCGCCGTAGGGCAGGTTGGCGACGGCGCACTTCCAGGTCATCCACATCGAGAGCGCGCGCACCTCGTCCAGGGTGACGTTGGTGCTGTAGCGCAGACCGCCCTTCACGGGGCCGCGGGCCTCGTTGTGGTGCACGCGATGGCCCGTGAAGACGCGCACGGTGCCGTCGTCCATCTGCACCGGGAAGTTCACGGTGAACTCGCGCTTGCAGTGCCGCAGGATGTCGCGCATACCGCCGTCAAGGGCGAGGCGATCGGCGACGGCGTCGAGCTGGCGCAGAGCATCCTCGAAGGCGTTGGAGGCGGGGAGCTCCGCGGCGGGAGCGGTCATCGGATGGCCTCCGCCACCTCACGCACCCACGTCCCGTCCGGATATGGGGCCGTCGGGAAGAAGCCGTCGAGCCACGTGGCCGCCATGGCGGCGGCGCCGCCGCGCAGGTAGCGGCGGCAGTCTGCCTCCGTCTCCCAGCGGATCGTCTCCACCATGCCGCCAGGGCCGCCGTCGGCCTGCAGGTCGTGGCCGGCGAAACCGGGCTGGCGCTGAAGGTACGGCAGCAGCTTTGCCAGCAGCGCGGCCTTCCGCTTCTCGAAGTCGCCGGGCTTAACGGTGGTGGCGCGCCGCAGGGTGGAAACGAACATGGCGGTCCCTCCTCACCGAAGCTTGCCGCCGGGTGGGGCGCGGCGCAACCGTGCCGTGCGAGCCGCGGCCTCCGCTGGCGGTTGGCGCCGGGGTTTGGGGGATCCCCGATTGCTTGACTCCATTGAATCTGCGTCCATATACTGTGCGGCGTAACCCCGCCCGTTGGCGGGGGCCTATTTTTGTTAGGCAGGATTCGCAAAACGGCCCACCATGCCGGGAGGCGAAGAAGGAAGCGGGCCGCGGGCCCGCGCTGCGGGCTCAAAGGGCGCGCCGTTCGGGCCCGGGTGGCGCAACGGTAGCGCAGCCGATTTGTAATCGGCAGGTTAGGGGTTCGAATCCCCTCTCGGGCTCCAGATCAGCAGCCACGGTGGGTCTGATCGCGACGATGCTTCGGCGCGCGTGCCACCTCGGATAGTCTGGCCCACATAGCTCAGCTGGCAGAGCACACCCTTGGTAAGGGTGAGGTCATCGGTTCGAATCCGATTGTGGGCTCCAGCGGCAGAACAGCTCATCCTCTCGCGTGAGGCGGGCGGCGGGCGGCAAACAGAAGAAGCGGCGTCCGCCTGTGCGGACAACACGAGCAGAGCCCTCCAGCCAGAGAGGGCACCAGGAGGAGTGAGCCAGACATGGCCAAGAAAAAGTTCGAGAGGACAAAGCCACACGTCAACATTGGGACCATCGGTCACGTCGACCATGGGAAGACCACGTTGACGGCGGCCATCACCAAGGTGCTTTCCCTGAAGAAGCTCGCGAACTATCGCGACTTCGGCAGCATCGACAACGCGCCGGAAGAGCGCGCGCGCGGCATCACCATCGCCATCACGCACGTGGAGTACGAGACGGAAGCGCGGCACTACGCGCACGTCGACTGCCCGGGCCACGCGGACTACATCAAGAACATGATCACCGGCGCGGCCCAGATGGACGGCGCCATCCTGGTGGTCGCCGCGCCCGAAGGCCCGATGCCCCAGACGCGGGAGCACATCTTGCTGGCCCGCCAGGTGCAGGTGCCGGCCATGGTCGTATACCTGAACAAGGTCGACCAGATGGACGACCCGGAGCTGCTGGACCTGGTGGAGCTGGAGCTGCGCGAGTTGCTGACCAAGCAGGGGTTCCCGGGCGATGATATCCCGATCATCCGCGGCAGCGCGCTGGCGGCGATGAACGGCACCAGCGACGACCCCACCGACCCGGCCTATTCCAGCATCATCGAGCTGATGAACGCCGTCGACACCTATATCCCGACGCCGGAGCGCCCGGTCGACCTGCCGTTCCTGATGCCGGTCGAAGACGTCTTCGGCATCAAGGGCCGCGGCACCGTCGTCACAGGCCGTGTCGAGCGTGGCATCGTGAAGGTCGGCGACGAGATCGAGATCGTCGGGTTCGGCCCTTCGCGGAAGACCGTGGTCACTGGCGTCGAGATGTTCCAGAAGACGCTTGACCAGGGCCAGGCCGGCGACAACGTCGGCTGTCTCCTCCGTGGCATCGAGCGCGAGGACATCGAGCGCGGCCAGGTGCTGTGCAAGTCCGGGTCCATCACGCCGCACAAGAAGTTTGAGGCGGAGGTCTACGTCCTTTCGAAGGATGAGGGCGGGCGGCACACGCCGTTCCTTCCTGGCTATCGCCCGCAGTTCTACATCCGCACGACGGACGTCACCGGCACCATCGGCCTGCCCGAGGGCGTGGAGATGGTGATGCCCGGCGACAACGTCAAGATGACGGTAGAGCTGATCACGCCCGTCGCCGTCGAGGACGGACTCCGCTTCGCGATCCGCGAGGGCGGCCGTACCGTGGGCGCCGGTGCCGTGACGAAGATTCTGGAGTAAGTGGTAGGTTGTAGGGGGTCGATCGCAGGCCGGAAGGCCGGATCTGCCCCCTCCCGCCGATAACGAAGGCAGCGCTCGAGGGACGCCCGATGGCGAAGAAGGAAGACCGGCAGATCATCACGCTCGCCTGCACCGAGTGCAAGGAGCGCACCTATACGACCAGCAAGAACCGCCGGAACGACCCGGACCGGCTGGAGCTGAGCAAGTTCTGCCCGCGGTGTCGGCTTCACCGGCCGCACCGTGAGGTGCGTTAGAGATGTAGGGGGCGCTCGCAGAGTCGCCGTGAGGCGACAGCCTGCTGCGCCCGGGCCGGGGCGAGGCCTCGACCGAAGGGGACGACATGAGCCGCGCGATGCGCCGCCAACAGATGGTCACGAAGCCGCCGGCGAAGGCTCCGTCCTTCAAGCCGTCCGGCCCGCGTCCCCAGAAGCAGCAGGTCTCCCCAGAGGCGGTCGCGGAGGCGAAGAAGCGCCGCACGCTGCTGGAGCGCATCCCCTTCGTCGGACGCTCCATGCAGGACATCGCGTCCGAACTGCGGAAGGTCACCTGGCCGGCGCGCGAGGAGGTCAGCCGACTCACGGTCGCCGTTGTCGTGGTGGCGGTGGCCATCGGGCTCATGCTCGGCGGCGTCGACCTGGGCTTCAACTGGCTGGTCGAGAATACTCTGCTGAGGTAGCTGAGATATGGCCCGCAAAGGCAAAGCCACCGCAGAACTCGCCGAGCTGCCGACGGACGGCGGGGGTGAATCACCGGAAGACGAGGCCATACAGGAAGGCCGCTCCTGGTACGTCATCCACACGTACTCCGGCTACGAGAACAAGGTGAAGACGAACCTGGAGCACCGCATCCAGACCATGGATGCGAAGGACCTGATCTTTCAGGTTGTTGTTCCGACCGAGGACGAGATCGAGATCCGCGACGGCCAGCGGCGCACCGTGGCCCGCAAGATCTTCCCGGGCTACGTCCTGACGCAGATGATCGAGCTGAAGGAAGACGACGTCGAATCGAGCCGCGCCTGGTTCGTGGTGCGGAACACGCCGGGCGTCACCGGCTTCGTGGGCTCGGGCACGCGGCCGGTGCCATTGGAGCCGCCGGAAGTGAAGCGCATTCTCCGCCAGATGCGGGTCGAAGCGCCGAAGGTGAAGGTCGGGTTCGAGGTGGGCCAGAAGGTCCGCATCGTCGATGGCCCGTTCATGGACTTCCACGGCACTGTTGACGACATCAACCTGGAGAAGGGGAAGGTCAAGGTGCTGGTGTCGTTCTTCGGGCGTGAGACGCCGGTCGAGCTGGACTTCCTCCAGGTCGAAAGGTTGTAGTCACTCTGACCGGCGCGGGCTGAAAAGCCCGCCCTACGGGACACGTCGAAAGGTTGTAGTCACTCTGACACGCGCCGGGCTGAAAAGCCCGCGCTACGGGACACCAGGAATACGGCCGTACTCGCGGCCAGCGCGTCAGACCTCACCGGCCGCCAACCGGCGAGGGAGCGTCAGGAGAAGCAACATGGCAAAGAAGATTCGCGCCGTCATCACCCTGCAGATCGAAGCCGGAAAAGCGAACCCGGCGCCGCCCGTCGGGCCGGCGTTGGGCCAGCACGGCATCAACATCATGGGGTTCTGCAAGGAATACAACGAGAAGACCTCCAGCCAGGCCGGCATGATCGTCCCGGCCGAGATCACGGTCTTCGAAGACCGCTCGTTCACGTTCGTGCTGAAGACGCCGCCGGCCAGCGATCTGCTCAAGAAGGCCGCGGGCCTCGAGAAGGGCAGCCGCGCCCAGAAGCGCGAGAAGGTCGCCACGCTCAGCCGCGACCAGATCAAGAAGATTGCCGAGATGAAAATGAAGGACCTCAACGCGAACAACGTCGAGGCCGCGATGCGCATGGTGGAAGGCACGGCCCGCAGCATGGGCATCGAAGTCAGTTAGCCGGACGACGTAGGCCGAACGCAGCAGCAAGTAGGCCGGCTCGGCCCCATAGACGAGGGGTAACGTCGCCGGGAGGAGAACGCGAGATGCCAAAGCACGGACGTAAGTACAACGAGAAGTCGAAGCTCGTCGATCCGGACAAGCTCTACACGCCCGACGAGGCGATCAAGCTGGCGAAAGAAACGTCGTTCGTGAAGTTCGACGAGACCGTCGAACTGCACCTGCGCACCGGCCTTGACCCGCGCCACGCGGACCAGCAGATCCGCGGCACCGCGCTGCTGCCGCACGGCCTGGGCAGGACCGTCCGCGTGGTGGTCTTCGCCGAAGGCGAGGCTGCTCGCCTGGCGCAAGAAGCCGGGGCCGATGAGGTCGGCGGCGACGAGCTGATCAAGAAGGTCGAGGGCGGGTATACCGACTTCGACATTGCCATCGCCGAGCGCAGCCTGATGGGCAAGGTCGGCCGCCTGGGCCGGGTGCTGGGCCCCAAGGGCCTCATGCCGAACCCCCGCTCCGGCACGGTCGTGGAGGGCGACGACATGCCCAAGGCCGTCAACGAGGCGCGGCAGGGCCGGGTGGAGTTCCGCCTGGACCGCACCGCCATCATCCACGTGCCCATCGGCAAGGTGTCGTTCGACGAGGCGGCGCTGGAGGAGAACATGGGCGTGCTGGTATCGGAGATCGTGAAGGCGAAGCCCAGCGGTGGGAAGGGCATGTTCATCAAGAGCATCACCCTCACGACGACGATGGGCCCCGGCATCCGCCTCGATCCCACGCCGACGCTGGCGATGAGGGCGGGGTAGACGGTCGGCGTTCCAGCACACACGTACGGACAGGTCTTTAGACCTGTCCTCAGCAATCGGCAACGAGTACGGGCGGCGCGAGAGTGCCGCCCTTTTGCTTGGATCGATTCTCGCGCGCCGCGGACGCCTTTCATACACTCAGGGTATGCCAGTCAAACGCAAGCTCGGTGAAGCGGCGGTGGCCCGCCCGGCGCGACATGCGTCGCTCCGCATCCGCGACTTCCTGGCGCTTGTCGACGACGGCGTGCGCGAGGGGATGGGCCCGCGCGCGTACCGGGCGTGGGAGACGCGGCAGCGCTTCGGCTACGTGCAGTACTGGAAGGGCGAACACTGGCTGCATTACGAATGCTGGGTCCAGCGCAAGACGCAGCGCCTCGAGATCGGGCTGCACTTCGAGGGCGACCGCGAACGCAGCTACGCCGCCGCCGGACTGCTGGCCGAGCACGCGGATGAGGTCGCGGCGGCAGCCGGTCCGGAGTACGAGCTGGAGGAGTGGACGCCGGCCTGGACCCGCCTGCATCGCGCCTTCGCCGCACCGACGCTGACGGAGGAGCTGGCCGATGAGGCCGCGGCACGCGTGGTCGCCCTGATCGAAGGCATGGAGCCGCTGCTGATGAAAGTCGGCCTGAGGTGATGACGGACCAACTTCCCGGTCGACGACGCGTCAACCAAAGTCCCAAACGATCTCTGCGCCCTCTGTGCCTCCGCGGTGAGTCCAGATGCTCGTAGACTGCCACGTCCACCTGCAGCCGCACGGCGAGAAGCCGCCGATGACCCGCGAGCGCATCGACGAATACCTGCGCGTCGCTGAGGAGCAGGGCGTTGACGCGATCTGCATCACCGAGCATCTCTTTCGATTCGAGGAGGCCTACAGGGCCCTCTACGGCTGGTGGGACGCGGACCCGGACGAGCGGCTAGCGGGCATGGTCGCCAGCTACTGGGAGGACCACGTCAGCGGCGGCATCGCTGACTACGTCCGCGTCGTCGAGGCGGCGAAGAGCGCCGGGCTGCCCGTGTACCTGGGCCTGGAGATGGACTGGCTGCCGGGCAAGGGCGACACCCTGCGGGAGTTCCTGGCGCCGTACGACTGGGACATCGTGCTCGGCTCCGTGCACTACATCGGCGCCTGGGGCATCGATGACAACGTTTTCCTGTTCGAGTGGGAGAAGCGCAACGTGGCGCAGGCCTGGTCCGAGTACGGGGCGCTGATGAAGGAGCTTGCCGAGACCGGCCTCGCGGACGTCCTCACCCACCCCGATGTCTTGAAGAAGTTCGGCCACCGGCCCGCCGACGAAACGCCGCTGCACGCGGCCATCGTCGAGGGCGCCGCATCCACCGGCGCCGCGATCGAGCTGAACACGAACGGCCTGCGCTGCCGCACTGAGATCTTCCCCGCTCTGCCGCTGGTGGAGCGCGCGAAAGCCGCCGGCCTGCCGATCACCCTCGCGTCGGACGCCCACTATCCGAAGCACGTCGGCCACGGGTTCGACGAGGCTGCGGCGTGGGCCCGCCGCGCCGGGTACGAGGAGGCGTCCTATTACGTCGGGCGCAAACGCGAGACGTATCCGTTGAAATAGCGTGTCCGTCGCGCGCAGGTTCGGCCTCAGCGCGCCCTGAAGTCGCCGGACTTGCCGCCGGACTTCGCCACCAGGCGCACCTTCTCGATGTGCATGCCGCGGTCGGCGGCCTTGCACATGTCGTACACGGTCAGCGCCGCGACGCTCACCGCCGTCAGCGCCTCCATCTCCACGCCGGTCTTCCCCGTGGTCCGCACCGTGGCCTCGATCTGGATGGAAGATGTCTTCACGTCCGGCGTCAGCGTGACGTCGATGCCGGTCAGCAGCAGGGGGTGGCACAGGGGGATCAGCTCGTGGGTGCGTTTGGCCGCCATCAGGCCGGCGATCCGCGCGACCGCCAGCACGTCGCCCTTCGCGACGCCGCCGCGCTGAATGAGCGCCAGGGTCTCCGCCTTCATCACGATGCAGCCCTGCGCCGTCGCGACGCGCACCGTGTCGTCCTTTGGGGACACATCGACCATCTTCGCGCGCCCGCGGGCATCGATGTGTGAAAGCCTGGCGACCTTCGCCGCACGTCCAGCCATCGCTCTTCCCTAACGACTAACGACCAACGACTATCCCCCGATGTACGACATCTCGACCTTCTTGTCGAGCCCAGCCGTCGCGGCCGAGCGGAGCTCCGAATAGCGATCGTCCCGCGCGAGCCACACCTCGCGCACGACGTTAGCGATGTCCGCGTCGCTGCTGCCGTCGCGGACGCGCGCTCGCATGTCCGTGCCCTTCGTTGCGAAGAGGCAGGTGTACAGCTTGCCGTCGGCCGAGAGCCGCGCGCGGGTGCAGTCGCCGCAGAACGGCTGCGTGACGGAGGTGATGACGCCGATCTCGCCGCCGCCGGTGTACTGCCAGCGCTGCGCGACCTCGCCGCGATAGTTCGGATCGGCGGGCTCCAGCGGCATCTCGGCGCTGATGCGCTGTACGATCTCCGCGCCGGGAACCACGTCGTCCAGGCGCCATCCGTTCGAGTGGCCGACGTCCATGTACTCGATGAACCGCACGATGTGTCCGCGCTCCCGTGCCCAGCGCGCCAGCTCGACGACCGTGTGCTCGTTCACGCCGCGCTTCACGACGCCGTTGATCTTGACGGGCAGTCCGGCCACCACGCAGGCTTCGATTCCCTCCAGCACCCGGTCCACGCCGAAACCCGCGTCGTTCATCGAGCGGAAGACGGTATCGTCGAGCGAGTCCAAGCTCACGGTGATGCGGCGCAGCCCGGCCGATGCAAGGGCGGGAGCTTGTGCGGACAGCAGGGAGCCGTTCGTGGTCAGCGCGATGTCCACGCCGTCGATCGCGTTCAGCATGCGGACCAGATCGGGCAGTCCGGAGCGCAGCAGCGGCTCGCCGCCGGTCAGGCGGAGCTTGCGCACCCCCTGGGCCGCGAAGATGCGCGAGAGCCGCGTGATCTCCTCGAACGAGAGGATCTCGTCTCGGGGGAGGAACTCCCAGTCGGAGCCGAACACCTCGCGCGGCATGCAGTAGCGGCAGCGGAAGTTGCAGCGGTCGGTGACGGAGATGCGCAGGTCCCGAAGGGGCCGCGCCAGGCGGTCGTGCGGTTGCACGCTCCCCGTCTCCGGTGCCTCAGCCTGCTGCTGCGTCACGTGACACTTCCTTCAAGACCTGTAGCGCCATCGCGGCCGCCTGCCCTCGATGGCTCATGCGGTTCTTCTCGTCCGGCGGCAGCTCGGCGCTCGTTTTTCCGCCGTAGCCCGGCACGACGAACACCGGGTCGTAGCCGAAGCCGTGTGTGCCCCGCGCCTCGTGCGCGATGTGCCCTTCCCAGGCCGCCTGTACGACGCGCGGCCGGCCGCCCGGCGTCGCGATCGCAATCGCGCAGACGAAGCGCGCCGTGCGCCGCGCGTCGGGCACGCCGGCCATCTCGTCGAGCAGGAGGCGCCGTTGCTCCGGCTCGGAGATGTCGTCGCTCGTCCTGCCCCATCCAGCATAACGCGCCGAAAACAAACCCGGGCGTCCGTCGAGGGCATCGACTTCGAGCCCGGAATCGTCGGCCAGCGCGGTCAGGCCGCTGATACGCGCCGCTTCGACCGCCTTCAGCGTAGCATTCTCGGCGAAGGTGGAGCCGGTCTCCTCCGGATCGAAGTCAAGGCCGAGGTCGCCCGGCGTGACAAGCTCGAATCCGCAGCCTTCGAGCAGCTGCTGGTACTCCCGCAGCTTCCCCCGGTTGTTCGTCCCGATGACGAGCTTCAACATCGTTCAACGCCCCGCTATCAGCACGACTATACCGACCAATAGGCCATCATCGGGAGTTCGTATAAACTAGCCGCAGATTATAAAGAACGGACTTCCATTGCGGAGGCGTTGTGGGCCCTAATAGCCGCCAGCAAGAGGCCATCTCATCCACCAGACGCGCCACGATCACAATTGCTGGGCCTGGAACCGGCAAGTCCAAGGTGCTGCTTTATCGAGCTGCCCAGCTGGCCAACGACCGCGGAGTTGACCGCAAGAGAATTGTGCTGTCGTCATTTACGAACGCGTCGGTCGATGACCTCGCGCAAACCTTGGCCGACAAACCGGAATTCGCGGATGCCCGAGGCGTTCGACTTAGCACATTTCATTCACTCGCCTTGAGGTGCCTCGTACGAATGACACCGGAACACCTAACCGTCTTCATCGCGGACGATTGGGAAGAGGACAATCTCATTGACCAACAGCTGAAGGAATCGTTAGGCCTCAAGGACATCCGCAAGGCAAGAAAAGCACGACGAGACTATGACGCTCGGTGGTGCCAGACCTCCGATGATCCGAAGGACTGGCTAGATAAGAACAACCGAAGGGATTCAGGTAGTGGGTCAGTTTGAACGTTGACGCCTTCGGCGTTCGGCGCGACACTGAGAGCGTGCCAGAACGCTCAAGCAAGAAGCGCCCGCGCGACCTGAATGCCCTTGCGGCGTCCATTGTGGGCGAAGCGACGGGCGAAACGCCACCAGAGGAGCCATCGACCAAGAACCCCGCTGCGGTCGCGCTGGGGCGGCTTGGGGGCCAGAAGGGCGGCAAGGCGCGGGCTGAGAAGCTCAGTGCGAAACGTCGAAAAGAGATCGCGCGCCAAGCCGCGTTGACTCGATGGAGCAAAGAGCCCTAAATCCCTACGCCGTCATCGTCAAGGTCGAGCGGCAGCGCCAAGGTCGTATCGTACTTGGGATGAATACGGTCTAGCTTGCCTGTGAAGTCGCCCCATTCATCACTCAGCTTCATAAGCGTGACCACGGAGCCAAGGTGCTCCCGAAGTTTCGGATAGCCAGTATTAGAAGTCAGAAGCTGAAAGTAGCGATGCTTCGTACGGCCATCGTCCGTGCGGGGCGTCAACTTCTTTAGCTCCGCGAGAACGCCGGGGGCTAATCTCTTGTACACGATGTCATTGGTCAGGTGGCCGAAGTATTGCGGACGCCGAATCGAATCGCGTGGGAAGTCCAACCCACGGAGCCGGAAGAGCTGCCGATAGAAATCATCAGGAAACGTCGGCACCCAGGCTTGCAGTTCCTTGGCGATGAACTGCTCTAGGATCAGGGCGAGTGCATTCTTGGCGCGAAGCTCTTGGAACCCCGTGGCCTCATCGACGAGAGCAATGATGCCCGTCGTTGCCAAGCCGCGAACTAAGATGTCGGCTTGCCGCGCCACATGCTCTTGGTTCTTTGGGAGCTTCTTCGCGTCGTTTGCCCTCAGATAGACCTCGCAGACGAGTGGCAGCAACTCCGCGCGGTAGCCACTCGCCCGGTTGCCGCTTGGCGTATGGAAGCTGATCGGGCGGCTCTTCTCTAGCACTTCTTCCGAGATAAATGGCCTAATCGCATTGCCTTGGAGGATCGCCGGAATACGGTCATCGCCACCTTCCCTTCGGACGTTGGCCTTCGGGTGGCGACCCAACGCCTCCAAGAAGCCGGCTTGTGTCAAAACGCGCGTTCCATCCTCCAACACATAGCATTGAAGTTCTATTTCGCCGATGTGGAGCGGGCGATCCGGCGATCCGCAGACCGCCTGCGGAAGGTCGCTATTCCACCGTCGATGGGCGGCGTTCTTGGCTATGCGACTACGCTCTTCCGCTGACAGACGGCTTGCCCGCACCACTCCTCCCCGCGCCTTGCCCTTGGGCTCTTCTGGTGCCTTCTTTGCCATGTTGGCCCTCCTAAATCATTAGCTGATGCTTGCATTATGGCCGCTCTTCCCGTAAATTGCAAGCATTATTGACGTGATGCTTGCAATTGCCTGAACGGTCAAGTATAATGGTCAGTATGAACCGCCTAAGCACAGAGCAGCGAGCGCGAATCATCGGGGCCTTGGTCGAAGGCAACTCGATTCGGGCGACATGCCGCATGACTGGCGCGGCCAAGAATACGGTCACGAAGCTACTCGCCGAGTTGGGTTCGGCCTGCTCCACCTATCAGGGCGAGAATCTGCGCGGGCTCTACTCCCGCCGGGTCGAATGCGACGAAATCTGGAGCTTCTGCTACGCCAAAAAGACTAATGTCCCCGAACCGTACCGGGGCGAGTTTGGTTATGGCGACGTGTGGACGTGGGTAGCCCTCGACGCCGATTCCAAGCTGGCGATTACTTGGCTAGTGGGGGACCGGAGCGGGGAAGATGGCACGGCCTTCATGATTGACCTGGCCGAGCGGCTGAACCAGCGAATCCAGCTCACAACGGACGGTCACCGCGCCTACCTCGACGCCGTAGAAGTAGCCTTCGGTGCCAACGTGGATTACGCACAGGTCTACAAGGAATACGGCAAGGACCCGAACGAACCGGACACCCGCTACAGCCCTGCCAAGTGCACGAGCATCGAGCGTAAGACCATCATCGGCCGCCCCGACCGCAGGCACGTCAGCACGAGCTACGTGGAGCGCCAGAACCTCACGATGCGGATGGGGATGCGCCGGTTCACCCGTCTGACCAACGCATTCTCCAAGAAGGTTGAGAACCTAGCCGCTGCGGTTTCGCTTCACTTCATGCATTACAATTTCGCACGGGTGCACAAGACGCTCGGCATGACGCCAGCGATGGCGGCTGGCGTTAGCGATCACGTTTGGTCGCTGGAGGAAATCGCCGCGCTCTTGGACTAGAACGCCCGAAGCCCAAGAATCAGGCCCCCGACGAAAAACGACAGGAGTACCATCGGCCAGATCAGATCGTAGAGGTGCGCATGCCGATCTATGAACATCGAACCAGGGTGTTGCCTCCGGCGAATCTCACGGCGACGGAATTGTTGGCGCTTGAGGACGCCCTGATGCCGGAGTTCGACGGTCGAATCGAATGGACGCTTTGGATCGGTCAACGAAGTATTAGCAACAGTAGCGTTGCCGCCCTCCTCGAAGAAGTCGCCGACATGCACGGATTTAGCGATTTCGAGATCGCTGCCGAGCTTGACGATGCCAGTATAACCGTGAATGGTGGCCCGGACGGAACCGCTATGGAGTCCGATGCCTCACACGCGCTTGCGGGCATGATCTCCGGTAAGACTCGCCAGATCGAAGGCCTATTTCGAGACAGCAAGCGCCGCTCAGCGATTTTGCCCGGGCCGATTACGGCCCTCCCAATCATCAAAGGCTTTGCCCGCCCTCCTCAGATCAAGGTTGGTACGCCGGGTTTCAAGCTGGAGATCGATTGGAGCAAGCTCGCCCAAACAGTGCTGACAAATTGGCTGTCTCATTTGGGCGTAGCCGCAATCTCATTTGGCGCGGGGCTCGTGATTGGTTGGCTCGTCTGAGGTTCAAACTGACCCACTACCGGCTGCCGGCATCAATGAACTCGAAAAGGAGTCCGGACTGAACGGATTGGATCAATATCTGCTGCCGGCAGCGCAACGACAACGTCTACAGAACCTAGCTTCAGTTGAGGCGTCAGTCGATGACGAGGATGAACAGACCGAGAAGCCTGAGCCCTGCCGAGTGTCGGTTACGACCTACCATAGCTCAAAGGGCCTTCAAGCTGAGCACGTCTTCTTAGCGGCGGTCGAGTCAGTCTTCTTCGAGGAGGATTCCTTCTCTACGCCGGAGGAGCGAAGGCGCCTCCTGTTCGTCGGAATGACTCGAGCCTTGACTAGCCTTGCCATCTCGTACGCGTCACGTCGATATGGCCCCAGTCGCTATGTGACGCCGGCCCAAGCAGGTGCCAGGCGAGGACCGTCCGTCTTCGCGAGGAAGCTCTTCGATAGTCTCGACGAGACTCCCATCTCGGGGAACGCATTCGTCAAGCGTTTTCGACGTGGTGCCTAGCTAAACAGGGAACTGACTTGCCGGACTCGGGAAACTACCAGTCGTCGTACCGTTCGCGCTTGCCCAGAATCGCCCCGTCGGCCCACGTGGACAGCAGAGCGCTCGTGATCGCGATCACCAGCGCGCCCAGGAACGCCGCCCAGAAGCCATCGACCGTGAACGCCAGGTCGAACCATCCGGCGATCCATCCCGTCAGCCCCAGCATGATCGCGTTGACGATCAGCATGAAGAAGCCGAGCGTCAGGCAGGTGAGGGGACAGGAGATGACGGAGACGACCGGCTTGATGACGGCGTTCAGGATGCCGAAGATCAGCGCGCCGAAGATGAGAGCGGGCGCGCTCTCGATGTCGAAGCCCGGCACCAGGAACTGCGCCAGCCAGAGCGCGGCGACGTTGATGACGAACCGGACGACCAGCCCGAGCATGCCAAAGTCCTCTTTGCGAGGACTCTGGAAGTTGACGTAGAAGGCGCTGCCGCGGCGTCCGTATCGCACCGCTCAGTATGGAGCTTCGAGGCGCGGGGCGTTAGTCGCGCTTGCCCCGCCGGAGCTTCAGCTTACGGAGCAGCCGTTTGTAGCGCTGGTCGCGCCCGGCCACCTGCACGGCGTTCTCGATATCGGCGGCGGTGAGGGCGGCCAGCGCCTTTTCGGCCGACATGCCGTGCTTCATCTTGCGCGAGATGGCAACGGCCGCAATGAGCGTCGCGGTGCTGGAGACGATGGCGGCGGCGCCCGCGTAGGCCTTGTACTTGCCCTTCAGCTCCGGGAACTTCGCCACCGCGCGGTGCGCCAGGGACAGTGTCCTCTTCGTCGGCGTGTCGACGGGCTCGCCTTCCGCGACCGCCTCCCAGTCGAACTCATCGACGATCTCGTCCGGGTGGACGACTTCGTCCGCTTTGATTGCCATGGTCAGCCTCCTAATGGCGGGTGCCCCGTGTGCCCACGGGCGAGGCATATGTTGACTGTCTCGCGTTAGCCGCTCGGGTCGCGGATCTGGCGCATGGTGTGCACCATCTCGATCGCCGTGAGCGCGGCTTCGCGCCCCTTGTGTCCCGCGCTGCCGCCGATGCGCGCCAGCGCCTGCTCCTCGTTGTCCGTCGTCAGCACGCCGAAGATCACCGGCACGCCGGTGTCCAGCGCCGCGCGCTGGATGCCGCTCGCCGTCTCCGACGATACGTAGTCGAAGTGCGGCGTGTCGCCCCGGATCACCGCCCCGAGACAGACGATCGCGTCGTACCTGCCCGTGGCCGCCAGCGTCTTCGCGACGATCCCGAGCTCGAAACAGCCCGGCACTTCGATCGACTTCAGCGTATCGAGGTCGAGCCCGCGAGCGCCCAACTCGTCCCTGCACCCATCGTACAGGGGCCCGGTTACGTGCGCGTTAAAGCGCGCTGTAACCACGGCCAGACGCATGCCCGTCGCGTCTAGTCCGCCTTCGAGGCTGAACCCGCCCTTAGTCAAGGATTCCTCCGGGACACGGACAGGGTACCATCCCGCACCTGAAGCATCCGCGATCGTTGTGCTCGCGGGAATGGTACGGATGGACTATTTCAGCCGGTGAGCCTGTCAGCGCGTCAGCCAGTCAGCCGGCCAGCTTCGTGATTACCGTCGTGTTATGTCCTGACATGCCGCACGTGCAGCACAGCCGCCCCCGCTGTGCGCCTTCCGCTCGCCACCCACCCTCTTTGCGCGATCCCGACGGAGGCCCTGAGACACTGAGACACCTGAAGGCTGACGCGCTGACCGGCTGCATCATCCCAGCAGGTGCCCCATCTTCCTCCGCTTCGTCTCCAGGTAGCGGACGTTGTGCTTGTTCGGTGTGGCGTGCGCGGGCACGCGCTCGACTACGTTCAGGCCGTAGCCCTCGAGGCCGGCGCGCTTGGCGGGGTTGTTGGTGATCAGGCGCAGGTTCTTCATGCCCAGGTCCACCAGGATCTGCATGCCGATGCCGTAGTCGCGGCGGTCGGCCGGGAATCCCAGCGCCTCGTTCGCCTCGACGGTGTCCATACCGCCGTCCTGCAGGTTGTACGCCTTGATCTTGTTGTGCAGCCCGATGCCACGGCCTTCTTGCCGCATGTAGATGATGGCGCCGCGGCCCGCCTCCGAGATCATCTTCATCGCCATGGAGAGCTGCTCGCCGCAGTCGCACCGCTGCGAGCCGAAGGCGTCGCCCGTCACGCACTGGCTGTGCACGCGGACCAGCACGGGATCGTCGCCGGAGACGTCGCCCATCACGAAGGCGAGGTGCTCGTCGGGGTCGGTCATGGCGCGGTAGGCGATGCACTTCCACTCGCCGTACTCGGTCGGCATCCGGGTCTCGGCCACGCGGTGGACGAGCTTCTCCTTCTGCTGGCGGTACTGGATGAGCTGGGTAACGCTGATGATCTTCAGGTTGTGCTTGCGCGCGAACTTCTTCAGCTCGGGCAGCCGCGACATCGTGCCGTCGTCGTTCATGATCTCGCACAGCACGCCAGCCGGGTACAGTCCGGCCAGCTTGCACAGATCGACGGTGGCCTCGGTCTGGCCGGCGCGCACCAGCACGCCGCCATCGCGCGCCCGCAGGGGGAACGTGTGGCCGGGCATCACCAGGTCGTTCGGTTTCGTCTTCGGGTCGATGAGCACCTGCGTCGTGTGCGCCCGGTCCGCCGCCGAGATGCCGGTCGTCACGCCGGCCCGTGCCTCGACGCCGATGGTGAACGGCGTGCCGAAGTGGGAGTCGTTTTGGTTCACCATCATCGGGATATGCAGCTCTTCCAGCCGCTCCGCCGTCATGGGCACGCAGATGAGCCCGCGGCCGTGCTTGGCCATGAAGTTGATCGCCTCGGGCGTGGCGAACTGCGCCGGGATCGTGAGGTCGCCTTCGTTCTCGCGGTCTTCGTCGTCGATGATGATGACGAAGCGGCCGTTGCGGAACTCCTCGATGGCCTCTTCGATGGTGGCCAGCCCCTTCGCGCGGCGCACTTCCTTCTGGGAGATCTGCGGCGGTTCTGATTGCATCGGGTCCCCTCACCCCTACCCCTCGCACCCGGCGAGGGGAGATCACGCTAGCGGCTGCTGGCCACGACGTTCCGGTCCTCGAGCATCGCCTCGACGTAGCGGGCGATGATGTCGGTCTCCAGGTTCACGCGGTCGCCCGGGCGGCGGGCGTGCAGGTTGGTGTTCTCCTGCGTGTACTGCACCAGCGAGACCGAGAACGAGCGATCGTCCCTGGCCATGACGGTCAGGCTGATGCCATCGATAGCGACGGGGCCCTTCATGATGACATAGCGCAGGATCTCGGGCGGGGCGTTGATGCGGAGGATGATCGCCTCGCCCTCCGGCGTGAACGAGTCGATGGTGCCGGTGCCCTCCACGACGCCGCGGACAATGTGGCCGCTCAGCCGGCCGGCAAGCTGGATCGAGCGTTCGAGGTTAATGGGATCGCCGGCCTTCAGGTCGCCCAGGTTGCTGCGCCGGTACGTCTCCGGCATCACGTTCGCGGAGAAGCCCTCCTCGTCGAAGTGCTTCGCGGTCAGGTCCACGCCGTTGACGGAGATGCTGTCGCCGAGGTTCGTGCCCCACAGCACCTTCCTCGCCTTGATGACGATCTCGCCATCGGCGTTGGTGCGGACCTCGCCGACTTCCTCGATAATGCCGGTAAACATGGGGCCTCCGGAGTTAGTGTCACTCTAACGTTAAGTACCACTCTCGTCAAAGCGCGGGGTTGACGATGACGAAATCGTAGTCACAACCCGAACCGCAAGTGAAAACCGTAGCAATCGCTTACGCCGGATCACGAGCTGGATACCCCACGAACGCTACGTCGTCGCCAAGCCGGATTGTCTCGAGGTCGCGCAGCGTGATGGCGTCGGCCATCTGCTTGACACCATTGCCCGCGACCGCGGGGTAGGCCGTCCCGCCGACGATCTTCGGCGCAATGATGGCGTGCACCTTGTCCACCAGCCCTGCCGAGAAGAACCCGGCGTGCAGCACACCTCCGCCCTCGACCAGCAGCGACAGCACGTCGCGACGCCCCAGTTCGGTTACGAGCGCATGCAGGTCGACATGGCCGTCCCCGTCGGCAGGGAGCACCAGCACCTCCGCTCCGCGCTCCTCGACCTCACGGCGCCAGGACGCGGGCGCCGCGTCCGTCGTCGCGATCAGTGTCTTTCCGCCGGGCCCCAGGACCTTCGCGTCGAGTGGCGTCCGTCCGCGCGAGTCCGCCACGATCCGCAGCGGCTGCCGCTCGGCCGGCACGCCGCCCGGCCGTGCCGTGAGCTGTGGGTCGTCCAGCAACACGTTGTTCACGCCGCACATGATCGCGTCGATCTTCGAGCGAAAGCCGTGCGCCCACGCGCGGGCCTCCTCGCCGGCGACCCAGCGGGAGTCGCCGCCCGCCGCGGCGATCTTGCCGTCGAGGGTGGCTGCAAACTTTGCGATGACGAACGGCAGCCCCGTGCGCCGCCACTTCAGGTACGACTCGAGGAGGCGCGTGCTCTCGGCCTCGCCATCGCCGACGGTCACGGCGATCTCGGCCGCGCGGAGTTGCTCCACCCCTTCGCCCGAGACCTGCGGATTGGGGTCGAGGAGCGCCACGTGCACGGCGGCGACGCCGGCCTCGATCAGCGCGCCGGTGCAAGGCGGGGTGCGCCCTTGATAGGAGTGCGGCTCCAGGGTTACGTATGCGGTGGCTCCGCGCGCTGCGTCGCCCGCTGCCGCCAGCGCAACCGCCTCGGCATGCGAGCCCGGGGGAGGCTGCGTCGCGCCCTCGCCGACGATCTTGCCGTCGCGGACCAGCACGCAGCCCACCCACGGGTTCGGGCTGGTGCTCCCCTGCACGCTCGCGCCGAGCTCCAGCGCGCGGCGCATGAGTTCTGACGTCATGGCGCTATTGTAGGGGTGGCCGGGTATGGCCGCCCGCGGTGGCGTGTCAAGAGCGACGCGCGAGGCGCATATACAACCGCTCCATCTTGGCCATCTGCGTCTCGTTCGTGCCGCGCTCGGCCACGATCAAGCGATTTGCCTCGGCCGCCCGGCGACGGAGATCGTCGTCCTCCAGCGCCCGGATGATCGCCTCGGCGAGCACGTTCGGCTCGCCGGCCGGCACTCGCAGTCCGTTCACGCCGTCATCGATCCACTCCCGCTGCGTCTCCAGGTCCGAGACGATGGGGAAGGATCCCGCGGCCAGCGCCTGCAGCAGCGCAACAGACGTCCCGTCCGACGATGGCACCGATACGAAGACCTCCGCATCGGTCATCAAGTCCCGCAGGCGCTCGGCGTCAACAGTGCCCGTGAACTCGACGTTCCCGCCGGACGAGGCCGCCCTCGCCCGCAGTTCCTCCGTCAGCGACCCGCTATGCGCCACGATGAGCTTTGCCTCCGGCTGCTTGCCGCGGACCACTTCGTGCGCATCGATAATGTCGGCGATGTTGTACAGCGGCTCATGTGCACGCGTGCACAGGATCACCGGCGCTTCGGCCGCCGGACGTCCGCGCACGTTGACCGACTCCTCCCATCGCTCGCCGAAGTACGCGTCCGTCCCCAGCACCACCAGCTCCACCTGCTTCCGCGGCGCCCCCAGTGCGATGACGCGCTCCGCCATGTGCGCGTTGTTCGACGTGACCAGATCGGCGCGCCCCAGCGTCCACTTCGCGATCCAGCGGGAGATCGGATCGCGCCCCGGCTCCACCAGCACGTCCGAGCCCCACGCCGTGACCACGTACGGATGAAATCCGGCGAGCGCACCGTAGAAGCCGTGCTCTACCAGGAAGTGCCCGTGGAAGACATCGGGCGCGAGCTCCCGTACCAGGCGCCGCAGGCCCGCTCCCCGGTATCGGACGCCATGTGCAAGCCGAAGCAACCCGCGCGGCAGAATCCCGCGGCCTGTCGCAGCCTGCTGTCCGTTGCCGGTTGTCTGTTGTCGAACCGGCGCGTGCGGCCGGAGCGCATGAACGGTCACGCCCTCAATCGGCGAAGCCGGCGGATAGAACGAAATCGCGTGCACGTCGTGGCCCCTTGCGACGAACCAGCGCAGCCAGGATCGCGTGTGTGCGCCGTCGAAATCGCCGAGCACGGCGATCCGCAGCTGCTGTTCCGGTGTGACCGCCTCGACGCCGCTCATATCTGTTGGGGCCGCTCCGGCTCGGCCGCGGAGCGTCGAAAGACGCGGGCCATCAGGCTGCGCGCGGCGTCGTGGTACAGCCGCACGTCCTCGCGTCCCGGCACCAGCGCCACGATCGGCGATCGCCCGGAGATTCGGCCGTACACGAGCAGCGCCACGGCGAAGTGAGCGCCATACGCCAGCGACGAGGCGATGGCCGCGCCGTTCACGTCGAGCCACGGGATGAGAAGGAGATCCGCCGTCACCGTGACAACCAGCGACACTACGGTGATGCCGGTGTTCACGAGCGGCTGCCCCTTGCTGAAGATGTAGCTGGTCAGCACCTTCGATCCGGACAGCGCAACGGTGCCCGGCAGGAGCAGCCACAGCGGGCGGACGCTGTCTTCGTACCGGTCGCCGAACGCCAGCGGCACCAGTACGGGCGCCAGAATCGCGAGCGCCACCGCGCCGATCCCGGCGATGAGCATCGTGTTGCGCGCGGCCAGCGGCGCGATCCAGTGCGCCTCGTCCTCGTCCGCCGTCAGCCGGGGCAGCAGCACGAGCGCCACTGTGTTCGCCATCACGAAGATCGCCTCGGTCATCGAGGCGCTCACGGCATAGATGCCGACGCCGGCCAGCCCCACGTACGCGCGCACGATGTACTGGTCGAGCCGGTAGTTCAGCAGTTGGAGCAGGTTTCCCGTCTCGCCCTGCAGCCCGAACCCCGCGAGCTTCCGCAGCGTGGCGATGCGGGGCCGCGCCACCTGTGCGAGATCGAGGTACCGCGGCCCCACGAGCGCGAGCGACAGTACGCCCGCCGCCGCGGTCGCGACGACCAGGCACGTCACCACCTGCGCCGTCGTCGGATCGCCTCCGGCGGTGAGGACGGCGACTGCCGTCACCAGCAGCGCCTGCTGGGACACCGTGGACACGCCCAGGGCGACGAAGCGGCTCTCCGCCTGCAGCGCCAGCCGCATCAGGTTCCAGTACAGCAGCGCCGGGACGGCCGCGATCAGCAGCCATGGCGACACCCCGCCGCCGAACAGGTCGTCGTCGACAAATGGGATCATGATCGCGATGGCGGCCGACGTCACCGCCAGCGCGAACAGCGTCATGACGTGCATCGCGCTCACCACGTCGCGCACCGAGAGCTCGCGCTTGTTCACGTAGTAGATGGCGGCGTTTCCCACGCCCAGCCCCAGCAATAGCTGCCCGAACGCCGCGGATACCACGAACAGCCCGTACGCGCCGCGGCCGCCCGGGCCCAGCGCCCGCGCGATGAGGATGCCCGTGGCGAACGCCAGCGCGCCATCGGCAAGGTACGTGAGCATCACCACGTTCACGTGGCCCAGGATGGATCCGCGCGCGGGCGGCTCCAGCGGCGCCTCAGGCTCGATCATCGGGGAGAGTGTATCGGGGGGCGCGGGGATTCGAAGGTTAGAACTCCGACGACAACCGGCGCTCCACCTCGGCGCGAGGCGCTGCTTCGAAGAACAACTCCAGCGCCTCGATGAGGTTCGTCCGCGCTTCTTCGATCGATCCACCCTGACTGGCCATATCCAGTTCCGGACAGAGCGAAACGTAGACGTCGCCTTCACGCTCGATCAGGGCGGTCAACTCGCGGACTTGGCGACTCATGTGATGCTCCTGCTGTGGTGAATCAGCGTCTCCAGCATAGACGTCAGCCGTTGGGGCCGCGCACCAGGACTTCCGCGCGCTACGACTTAGACGCAGGCGCTGCCACAGCCTCCACCTCCGCCGACATCCGCTGCTCCCACGTCCAGAAGTGCTCGCGCGCGTACGCGGCCGCGCCCGCCGACAGCCGCGCGCGCTGGGTCGCGTCGTTCGCCAGTGTCACCAGCAGGTCGGCCAGGCGCTCCTCCAGTGGCCGCGCGATGCCCGAGCGGTTGGAGCTGTCGACGAGCCGGCCCGTCACGCCGTCCGCGATGAGGTCGCGCGTGTCCCCCGCGTCCACGGCCACAATGCAGCTTCCGCAGGCCATCGCCTCCAGCAACGGGTTGCCGACGTTCGAGAGGTCCGCGATCGCCAGGAACACGTCGGCGGCCTGCATGTATCGCATCACGTCCGTCTGCGGCACGGCGCCGACGAAGCGGACGTTCTGCGCCACGCCAAGCTCTTGCGCGAGCGCCCGCAGCCGCGCTCGCTCCTCGCCGTCGCCGACGATCAGCAGCAGGGCCCCCGGTATCCATGACCGGACCTTTGGGAGTGCGCGGATCGCGCGGTCGACGCGCTTCCACGTCGCCAGCCGCGACGCCGTGAGCATCACGAACGCATCGTCCGGCACCGCCAGCTCGCGGCGCGCCGCGGCCCGTTCGTCCGCCTCGGGCGCGTGCAGCCGGTCGAGATCGAGACCGTTGCGCCAGAACTTCACGCGGCCTCGCACGTGCGGGTTCAACCGCGCGAGGACCTCGTCGCCCCGGGTGCCGTCGTCCGTCATGATCACGAGGTCCGCGGGGGTCTTCAGCGCCAGCGCCTCTTCGTACCGTCGCAGGTACAGCAGCCGATCGCCCAGCGCCGGGTACATCACCGTTCCCTGGAAGCGGGTGATCAGCGGCGGCCGGTAACCGCGGCGCCGCAGCAGGCGCGCGGCCAGGACGCCGTGCACCTCGTACGCGTAGATCCCATCGTAAGGCGCGGCCGCATCGCGTAGCAGTTGCTCTGCGCGCTTCGCCGCAAGCCACGGAAACGCCAGCGCGAACCGCAGCTTCTGGTCGACGGCCTGGACGGGCGCGGGCAGGGACGGCACCGGGAGGTCGTTGAGGCCGGGCATGTGGAAGGTGTGAAAGGTCACGCCCGGTATGGCCGGCCGCGATTCCGGAGCCTCGCCTCGGGCGCCTTTTCGGTAAAAATGGTTCGCCCCGATATCGGGCATCACCGCATCGACCAGGTGCCCGTGCTCGCCGTATGCGCGCAGCGTGCGCTCCAGCGTCGGTGCGCCCTTCCCCTGGTCGAGTGACCAGACGTCGAGTGCGCAGATCAGCAGGAGACGCATGGGGTCAGACGCCGGCGAAGCTGTTTGTCGCCATCTGCGCTGCTACAAACGCCTGGATCGCATCCTGGAGGCGCTGGGATCGTCCGGAAGAAAGCTCCTGACGCAGGTCAAAGCCGCCGCAATCCTGCCCCAGCAGCACGAGCCCGTAGTTGATCTTCGGGGCGTTGAAGTGCAGGATCCCGCTGATCCGGTGGCGCTCCGCGACCAGCTTCTCCAGGTGGTTCGCCGCGGCAGTGGCCGCGTTGTCGGGCAAGGCGGCTTCGGTCGATTTCGCGCTCATGAAGAGCGACGGCAGCCCCATCTTCAGGGCCTCGCGCCGCATCACGGCTCGCAGCGGCTCACTCGACTGGGAGAGCGCCCTCAGATTCGCGTGTGCGGTGACGATGCGCTCGTATACGGCGGCGTGAAAGGGACGCGAAGGGCTGTATGTGGCCAAGATATCACCTTACTGACGAGGTCTCGCGCTGGGTTGTGACGGGTGTGTCCTCCACACCATACACGCTCTCGGCCCGTCGGCGGAGGATCATGTCCAGCACCAGCGCGCCAACCACCCCGGCCAGCAGGCCGATCGCCGCGGCCGCACTCACGCGGGCGGGCATCGATCCCAGCCCGCCTCGGTATTCGTGCGGCGCCTTCACGGTGAACGCCTGGGCCTTCATCGTCGCTGTCACCGTGTCGTACGACTGCACGAGCATGGACGCGGTCTTGTAGTTCTCCTCCGCGGCGGCCAGGCCCTGCTCCAGCACGGCATCCCCGGGGTCGGCGGCGGCCGCGGCGGCCGCAGTCTGCAGCTGCGCGCGCGCCTGCTCGAGTTGCGCCCGGTAGGGCTCAACGAGACCCTGCTCGAGGCCGGGCGTCTCGCGTGGCGTCGCCTCGCGAAACGAAGCCTCCCACGCCCGCGCGACCGCGAGTGCATCCTTCCCGGTGACCGTGAGATTGATCTCGGGGCTGTTCACCCGGGGCTCCGCCGCCAATCGCGGCCGTAGGTCCTCCGGCGTCGTGCCGGTCTTCGCCGCCACATCCGCCACCAGGGCGTCGCTGGTTGCCACGGCGGCGTAGTCGAACGGCCCGGGGAGCACCGGCGGCCCGAACAGCGGCGGCAGCGCGTCGACGACGACGTTCACGCGAAATCGCGCCTCGTTCGTGTCGCTGACAACAGCCCCGAGGGCCAGCGCCGCGCCGACCGCGACGGCCACTGCCACGAGCGGGAGCCAGAAGTAACGGCGTATCGCCGCCAGGTCGCGCCACAGCGCCGCATCGCGGGAGATGCTTGTTCGATGCAAGGCGCCTCCTCGCCGCGAGTGTATGGCCGTGGCGGACAGGCGGTCAAATGCGTGGCGAGCGGATGGCTCCGGTGCCCGGCGTCACGCAAGGCGCGTGACCCGACAGGTTGTCAGGCCTGCGGCGGAGTGTCGTCCCTGTCGGGCACGACGCTGGCGCGGCCGCGACGGCGCTCCATCTCGCGCCGCACCATGCGCTCCTCGGCCTCCTTGCCCCAGAAGCTAGGGCCTATGAAGGTGGTGAAGAACTCCAGGCCGATGAACGCGCCCCAGATGATGGCCACCCATTGCACCCACCAGCCTCCCCCGGTGATCCCGTCCAGAAGCGCCAGGCCGCCGACGATGAACACGAAGAGGGCGGTGTTCCGGAAGAAGTTCAGGCGCCGGCGCACCTTCCGGCGGATGCGCCGGTACTCTGCGTCCCCGTCCGAGTCGAGTGCGTCCCAGTTGGAGCGCATGCCGGAGCCGATGCGCACGCCTCCCCAGGGTCCGCTGATGTCAATCCCGTCGAAGTCGTCGCGGTCGTCGGCCATGGCCCACCTCCGGGGATCAGGATAGCTCGGCCGGCGGGGCTGTTCAGCGGGCGCGGGGATTGCGGTTTTCGCAGCCTACGGACACGTCCCGACCTCGATCATGAACTGGACCTGGAGGAGCTGGTCGCCGCTGGAGACGACGCCGTCCTTGTTGATGTCCATGTTGACCAGGCGCAGCGACGGCGTGACCTCTCGGACGATCTCCAGCGCCAGCAGTAGCTGGTCCCCCGAGGTCACGATGCGGTCGTTGTTGAAGGACGCGGCCTCGCAGCCGTCCTTCGCGAGGCCGGTGGTGGGGAAGCCGTCCTGGTCCTTGTCGGTATCGGTGTCGTTGGGGTCGGTGTTGTAGTTGCAGAACTCGATGTGGTCGCGGAGGCGGTCGCCGTCGCTGTCAACGTTGCTGGCGACGCCAACGAAAGCGGCGCACTGGGCGATGGTCGGCTTGCTGGCCGCGCTGGCCGGGTTGGTGCCGACCGCGCACTCCGCCCCATCGAGGAAGCGGTCGCCGTCGGTGTCGCGGTTGGTGGGGTCGAGGGGGCCGGAACCGTTGCAGCCGGCGGCTTCGTCGACGTCGAGGATGCCGTCGTTGTCGTCGTCGGTGTCGCAGGCGTCGCCCGCGGGGTCGGAGTTGGGCCAGGTGCGGTCGTCCTGGGTGGAGGGCGGCGTCTGGTCGGTGAAGTTGCTGTCGCTGTGCTCCTGCCCGG
>Ga0326597_10000033_pt1 | contig 216277 bp, 175 predicted proteins | sample RVTome_12_FD_203789 | JGI IMG/M metagenome (GOLD analysis project Ga0326597, IMG submission 203789) | Soil microbial communities from uranium-contaminated site in the Upper Colorado River Basin, Wyoming, United States - RVT100D185 | ecosystem: Environmental > Terrestrial > Soil > Contaminated...
CATGCAAACCTACGTGGTCACCGGGGCCGCGGGCTTCATCGGCAGCCACGTATGCGACCGGCTGCTGGCGGATGGCCACGCGGTCATCGGGGTGGACTGCTTTACGGACTACTACGCCCGCGACGTCTACGTTCGAGCGTAGGCTCAGACGGCATCCATCACGGTCGCCAACCCCAGTAGCAGTCCGCGGGGCCGGCGAGGGTAACGGCGAACTGCGATAGAGGGCCTCCAGCGCCGCCCCGTCCGCCGCCGTCACCGCGTCGCTTGCCGGCCGCGGGTTCGACCGGCCATCGGTGAGCATGATGATCACCGATGACGTCATTGTCGCGGGCGTTCGCGCACCAGCACGTAGGTCACCATCATCCCCTTGCCCTTGATGTCGATCGGGTCGCGCGCAACGAACTCGTAGCGGTTGTCCACCCTGTCCTTCACCACCGCGGTAACCAAGATCTGATTCGTCAGGCCGTTGGACTCCATGCGGCTGGCGACGTTGACCGCGTCGCCCCACAGATCGTAGATGAATTTGTGACGACCGATTACGCCGGCCACGACCGGTCCGCTGTTGACGCCGATGCGCAGCTGAATCGGCCTGCCGTGAAAGCCAGTGAAGCGGCCGGCAACGACGAGCATCTCGCGAGCGAAGGCGATGACGGCCTCGACGTGGTCAGTCCGGGACACGGGTAGGCCGGCGACGACCATGTAGGCGTCGCCGATAGTCTTGATCTTTTCCAGCCCGTGCTTCGAGGCTAGTTCGTCGAATTCCGAAAAGACCTCATTCAGCAAGGCAACCACGGCGACGGGGTCGACGCCCGAACACATCGGGGTGAAGTCGACAATATCCGCGAACAGCACCGTCACCTCGGCAAAGCCATCAGCGATCGTGGCGGACGCCTTCTTCAGACGCGCGGCAATCGGTTCGGGCAGGATGTTGCGGAGCAGCCCGTTCGCCCGCTGCCGTTCATTAACCGCGCTCGTCACGAAGTAGGCGGCGAAAACGAAGACCACGGTCGACGCGACCATAGTGTTCATCGCGAAAAAGAACTCGCTGGCACCCTTCGAGACGATGAGGCCGTGGTCGGAAAAGAAGTCGTTGAACAACACTGTAATCAATAGATTCAAGAGAAAGACACTCAACCATAGGAGTGATTTCATGAACGACAAGAACATCAGGGACACCATCGGACCGAGTGATGCCCATATCATTACGAATCCCGAGGCAAAGATGCCGCCGATGCTCCATTGGATGAATGTCGTTACAAAGATGATACAGAAGATCTGGGCATATACGGCGTACAAATGATTCGTGGTGCGATGAGCGATCAGCAAAGCACATCCGACGATGATGGTGAAGCTGAAAGGCAGGAACGAGGTCAATCCGATACCGAAGAAGTAGATATACATCGCCGCCCAGACGGTGCCGGCTATGCAACAGGAGCCGGCGACGATCAGGATCGCAAGCTTCTCAACCCGCCGCTCATCCACGTCGGCCGGATCGAAGGCGAAACGACTCAGTGCAGTCATGAACAGCTTGTCTCCGTGCGTCTGCTCGTTCTCTTGTAGTGCGTTCATGGGCAGTGTATACTCGTCGCGCCGCGTGGTCCATCCGTGCAAAGATGGCCGACGCATCGTGTCGCCGCCTCCTTCCGCGGACGCCGAACGCCCTGGATCCCCTGGCGAGATTGGAGAGCAACATGCGGATACTGGACGGCCAGCCGGTTATGCACTGGGCGTTGGCCGGCGTGCTCCTCGGCATCATCACGATCGTCCTCCTCTGGACGACCGGATCGCGGCTCGGCCTCTCGACGACGTACGAGTGCGTCTGTCGGCTGTTCAGCGGAGTGCCGTACTTCCAGCGTACCGAACTCGCCGGCAAGGGCGCGTGGCGGCTCTGGTTCGCGCTCGGTCTCATCGCCAGCGGCGTGCTGTCCGCAATGGTCAGCGGCGGGTGGCATCCGACGTGGGCGCTCGGCCCGTTCGACGACGCCATCCGGTTGGGGCCACCGGGCAAGGCGGTTTGGATGTTCAGCGGCGGAGTGCTGATCGGGCTAGGGACGCGCATCGCCGACGGCTGCACGAGCGGCCATGGCTTGTTCGGGCTGGCGAACTTCGAGTGGGCAAGCCTGCGGTCCGTGTTGGCATTCATGGCCACTGGCATCGCGACGACGTGGCTGGTCTACGGGGTGTTGTTCCGATGAGCGCACGACTGGCCCTCAGCTATGTCGTCATCGGCACGGCCTTCGGCTGGGTTCTCAGCCGGAGCGGCGCGGGCGACTACGGCGTCGTCCAGCGGATGTTTCTGTTCAAAGACTTTCAGATGTACGGGCTCCTCGGCGTCGGCGTGTTGACGATCATGATCGGCCTGTGGATCCTCAAGCGCGTCGGTCGTTCGGCCGCGGGCGAACCGATCGAAATACGGCCCAAGGCCGTGAATGCTGGCAATTGGGTCGGAGGGGGCCTGTTCGGCATCGGCTGGTCCATGACGGGAATGTGTCCTGGACCGGTGTTCGTCAATATCGGTGAGGGCAAGGTCTACGCGCTGTTCGCGTTCGCGGGCGTGGTCGCCGGGACATGGCTGGTCGGGCAGTTCCGTCCGTGGTTGGCGAACCGGTTGGGGCTGCCGCGCTAGAGAGGCAACGCCCGCGCGCGGCCAAGGCGCGCCCGACCGACCGCTCGCCGGGCCCGCGTGTCGGCCGCTGGCCGGCGGACCCCGCCTGCGGCTAGAATTGCCCGCCCTGCGCCGGAAGGTGGGTGGACATGCAAACCTACGTGGTCACCGGGGCCGCGGGCTTCATCGGCAGCCACGTATGCGACCGGCTGCTGGCGGATGGCCACGCGGTCATCGGGGTGGACTGCTTTACGGACTACTACGCCCGCGACGTCAAGGAGGACAACCTCCGCGGCGCCGCGGTCAACCCGGGCTTCCGGCTGGTCGAGGCCGACCTCCGCACCGCCGACCTCGGCCCGATCGTTGCCGGCGCGGACGGCGTGGTCCACGAGGCGGCCATGGGCGGGCTGCTGCGGTCGTGGACGGCGTTCGACGCGTATCTCAGCTGCAACGTGCTGGCCACCCAGCGGCTGCTCGACGCCCTCCGGGACAACGGCGGCCCACCGCTGGTACATGTCTCGACATCGTCCGTCTACGGCCGCGACTCGTCCGGCGCCGAGGATCGGCCGACGGCGCCCCAGTCGCCGTACGGCGTGACCAAGCTGGCGGCCGAGCACTTGGTGCGCGCCTATGGGAGCCAGTTCGGCGTGCCGTTTACCATCCTGCGCTACTTCTCGATCTACGGCCCGCGACAGCGACCCGACATGGGGTACCACGTGTTCCTCGAGCGCATCCTGGCCGGCCAGCCCGTCACGCTCTTCGGCGACGGCGGGCAGTCGCGCGGCAACACCTACGTGGCGGACTGCGTGGAGGCCACCGTGCGCGCGCTGGCGCACGGGCCGACCGGCGAGGCGTTCAACATCGGCGGTGGCGAGGCCATCACAGCGCGCCAGGCCATCGACCTGATCGGCCGGCTGGTCGGGCGCGCGCCGGTCGTCCAGCACGCGCCGGAGCGGCCGGGCGAGCAGCGCACGGCCCTGGCCGACACCCGCAAGGCGCGCGCCGCGTTCGGCTGGGAGCCCACGACCGGGATCGAGGCCGGGCTGCGCGCCCAGGTGGACTGGCAGCGCGCGCGCCACGAGGCGGCGGCATGAGCGGCCTGCTGCGCGCACACGCCCGACCGCGGCCCGTCCAGCTCGGCCGCCGCGATCCACGCCCCGACATCTCGGTGGTCATCCCGCTGTACAACGAGGTCGAGACCATCCCGGAGCTCGCGCGACGGCTCGGCGCCGCGCTCGACGCGCTCGGGCGGCCGTGGGAGGTCATCGTCGTCGACGACGGCTCGACCGACGGGTCGTGGGAGGCGCTCACGCGCGTCCACGCCGTTGAGCCGCGCTTTGCGGCCATCCGCTTCCGGCGCAACTTCGGGCAGACGCCGGCCTTTGCCGCCGGCTTCGACGCGGCGCGCGGCGACGTGGTGGTCACCATGGACGCCGACCTCCAGAACGACCCGGACGACATCGGGCGGCTCCTGGACGAGATGGCGCGCGGCGACTACGACATCGTGAGCGGCTGGCGGCAGGACCGCAAAGAGCCGCTGCTCCTGCGGCGCATCCCGTCCAAGATCGGCAACCGCGTCATGCGGGCGCTGACGGGCGTGTCGCTCAAGGACACCGGCTGCTCGCTCAAGGCGTACCGCGCGGACGTGGTCAAGAACATCGACCTCTACGGCAACCTGCACCGGTTCATCCCGGCGGTGGCCAGCGCCTACGGCGTCACCATCGGGCAGGTGCCCGTGCGCGACAACCCGCGCTTCAGCGGCACATCCAAGTACGGCCTGGGGCTCGCTCGCGCGCCCCGCGTCCTGCTCGACCTCCTGGCGCTGTACTTCCTCCGCCACTACGGCACGCGGCCCATCCACATCTTCGGTGGGCTGGGCATCGTGTCGGGCGCGCTCGGGCTGCTCGCCGCCGCCTACCTCACCGCCATCAAGCTGTTCGCCGGCCAAGACATCGGCGACCGCCCGCTGCTGCTCCTCGCCGTGCTGCTCATCGTCCTCGGGGTGCAGTTCCTCTCCATGGGCTTCCTGGGCGAGCTCCTGGTGCGCGCCTACCACGAGAACCAGGACAAGCCCATCTACATCGTGCGCGACGTCCTGGACGGCGTCGCGACCCAGAACCACGCGTGACGGAGGGATCGATGCGCCCCATCGCCTTGCTTCGCGGCGGCCTCGCCGCCAGCCTCGGCCTCGGCCTTGCCGCCGCGTTCGGCGTGCCAGCCGCCCATCCGGCCCGTGCCCAGGAGCCTGAGCCCGGCACGTGGGAGACCACGCCGCTCTTCGGCGGCCCGGTCTACGACCTCCTCGTCGAGCCCATCTCGGAGCCGGCGCTGCCCGGGATGCCCGCCCAGCGGATCATGGCCGCAGGGCACGACGTGCTGCGCTCGACCGACGGCGTCACATGGACGATGGAGAGCGAGCTTCCCGGCGCCTACAACATCGTCGGCGACGACGGCGTCTGGCTGGCGTCCACGCGGGATGGTAGAGGCTTCAGGCGCCTGCGCAACGCCGACCGGTGGTCGCCGACGAACCTGCGCGACGCTAGCGACCCCGTGCGGTTCCTCGGGGTCGCGCCGAGCTTTCACGACAACGGGCTAGGCTTTGGCGTGACCACGGCCGACCTCCGGCTCTACCGCACCAACTCGCGCGGCATGCGCTGGTCGGACGTCGTCGTCATCCGCGGCTCGGAGGTCCAGGCCGGCGCCGTCGCGTTCTCGCCGAACTACGTCCTGGACGAGACGGTGTTCGTCGGGACGGATGCGGGGGTCTTCGTGTCGACGGACAGCGGCCAGATTTGGGAGCTCCGCGCGGCCGCGGGCGCGGGCGTGCCGGCGTTCGGCGCGGGGGCCGGCCCGCTTGAGTTCCAGGGCCTGCACGCGATCGCCGAATGGGGCGACGACCCGCGGCGCAAGCAGGACCCCGACATCCGCACGCTCTTTGCCTGGAGCGCTTCCGGCGTCTGGCGGTCGGATGACGACGCGCGCACGTGGAAGGCGCTCGGCCTGCCCGCGACCGTGCGCCAAGTGCGCGACGTGGCCGTCTCGCCTGGCTGGCCAGCCGATGCCACGCTCCTCGTGGCGGCGTCCGGCGACGGGCTGGTCGGCGTCGCCTCGAGCGACGGGGGGGCGACGTGGCGCACCGTGGCCGGGGCGGGCGGCATCGCCGGCACGTCCGCCGGCATGGCCGTCGACTTCGTGATCATCCCACCCAAGGACCCGTTCCCGCCCATCCGGAGCAACACGCTGGGCAACGAGGTGTACCTCCCCTGGCTGGGCCGACAGGCCGAGCCGCCCTTCCCGCTGATCGCGCCCGCGCCAATGCACCGCCAGATGTACCTGGCCACGGACGGGGAGGGCGTCTGGCGCTCCGAGGATGACGGGCGCACCTGGGAGCGCCCCATCGCCACCCAGATCAACGCGCAGCCCGAAGCCCTGACGGCGCTCGGCAACGCCGACGACCTGCTGGCCGGCACGGCCGCCTCCGGGCTCTTCCGGTCGTCGGATGGCGGCCTGAGCTGGCGGCGCGTCGATGGCCTGCCGCGCGGGGACGGCCAGGTGATCAGCACGCTGCGCACGTCGCCCGCGTTCGCCAGCGACCGCACCGTGTTCGCGGCGGCGGCCAGTGGGGTTTGGGTTAGCCCGGATGCCGGCGCGACGTGGTCGCGCACCAGCCACCCGGCCGAGGCGCCCGTGCGGTCGCTCGCCCTGTCGCCCGACTTTGCCACCGATCGCACGCTGCTCTCCGATGGCCAGCTGTCGACCGACGGCGGCCAGACGTGGGCGGCGGTCAGCGGCGCCTTGGACCGGCGATGGAGCGCGGTGGCGTTCTCGCCGCGCTTTGCCACGGACCGCAAGGCGTGGGCCGCCACCGACGACGTCGAGCGCAGGACGGAGCGCACCCACGGGCTCTGGACGTCGACGGACGGCGGGGCGACGTGGCAACTGCATGCCGAGAACGACCTGGCCAACGTCAGCATCCTGTCGCTGACCGCCGTCGCGGTCACGTCCAGCGAGGACGTCCGCGCGTTCGCAGGGGCGGCGACCGGCGTCTATGGCTCCCAGGACGGCGGCGCCACCTGGCGGCGGATCGACCAAGCGGGTGGGGATCCGGTCTACGAGCTCGTCGGCCTCACGCTGACTCAGCCGTTCCAGACGGCCGTCATCGTCGGCGCCACCAGCCGCGGCCCGATCTGGTCGACGAACCGCGGGGAGAACTGGGTGCGCCCCTCGGGGGCGCCGCCCGGCATGCGCGACGTCGTCCTCGGCGCGGACGGACGGACGCTGCGGCTCGCGGCCTACCTGGCGACCGTGCGCGGGCAGATCCCACCCTTGCAGTGACCAAAGCGCGACCGGAACGCTCGGCGCGCGGCCGCCGGGCTGCGCGCCGAGCGCTGGCCGCCGGGCATCGCGTCTGGCGCCACCCGCGCGGCCAGGCGCTGGTGGCCGCGGCGGTGCTGGCGGCCGTGGCGGCGTTCTACCTCCAGGGCCTCACGGCTTGGCTGGTCAACGACGACGAGGGCAGCTACCTCTACGCCGCCTGGCGCATCAGCCTGGGCGAACTGCCGTATCGCGACTTCCTGACGCCGCAGCTGCCGGCGTTCCTCATCCCAGGCGGCGCCCTCATGCGCGCCTTCGGCCCGGACGCGTGGCCGGCGCGGGCCGCGGCCGTCGTCGCGGTGCTGGCCGCGGGCGCGGCGTGGTGGGCGGTCGCCAGGCGGCTGCTCGGGCCGGGCGTGGCGCTGGTCGGCGCGCTGGCGTTTCTGCTGCACCCGGACGTCTACGCGGCGTGCCGGACGTTCCGGCCGGAGCCGTTCATGCTGCTCTGGCAGGCCCTCGGCACCCTGGCCTTCGCCCGCGCGGTCCTCCCGCGGCCCGACCGGTCCGAGCCGCCGCGCCGCGGCTGGCTGGCCGTCGCGGGCGCCCTGTTCGGCTTGGCCACGCTGACCAAGCTGTTCGGCCCGTGGCCGCTCGCCGGCCTCTTGCTGTGGCTGCTCGACGACGGCCGGCGCCGTGCCCGGCCGTGGCGCAGGGTGGCCGCCGACGCCCTGGTGGCGCTGTCGGCGTGCGGGGTGGTCGTCGGGGTCGGGATGGCGGCGCTAGCGCTGGCCGCGGGGCCGCGCGTGGTCTGGGACGCCACGGTGGGGCACCATGTCCGGCAGGGCGCGTCCAAGCCGCTCGGTCAGGTGCTCGGCCAGGGCGTGGCGCTCTTCGCCCTGTACCTGCGCGATGCCAACCGCGCGGTCCCAGCCGTGCTGGCGGTGGCCGTCGGCGCGCATGTGCTCGTCTACGGCTCGCGCGCGGAGCGGCTGATGGCCTGGCCCCTGGTCACGGCGCTCGGCTTCCTCGTCCTCACCCGCGACCGCTACCCGCGCCACCTCCTCTACCTGGCGCCGCACGTCGGCCTCCTGTTTGCCCTGGCCGCCCAGCGCATCGGCGCGGCCGGCGCGCGCACCGCCGCCGACGCCCGGTGGGCGCGCCTGGCTGCCGCGGCGCTGGTCGTCGCGGTCCTGTCGTCGTGGCGCCTGTACGACCGCGACTACTACCAGGCGCGCCGCGAGGACGGCACCGGGCGGGTCGGCGACCTCCTAGCGCTGGCCACAGCACCGGATGCCACCGTGTTCTCCGACTACTCCGAGCTCAACTTCTACGCGCGGCGGCCCACGTCGTACTCGGCAGCCTCCCTGTCCAGCGGCGCGGTCCAGAGCGGCCAGATCGACTGGCCGCGCCTCCGGGCCGAGCTGGACGGCGCCGGGCGGCCGGCGCTCCTCCTGCTGGAGCTGGACAGCCCCTACAGCCACCTGCGCTACCTCTCCGCGGCCGATCGGGCGGCCTTCGAAGCCTGGCGCGACGCGGGCTACGGGCTGTCCGGAACGCTCGTTAGAACGCCAGAACAGCGCTTTGCCGTCTACGCGCGCCGCGACCTCCCGCTTCCCGAGCTGGCGCGCTTCGACGGCGGCCCGACGCTTCTGGCCGCCGGGCCGGACCGGGCGAACGTCGCGGCGGGCGGCGCGGTGGACGTGCGGGCCGCGTGGCGGGCGCCCGATTTGCTCGAGGGCCGGCTGGGCATGACGGCCCGCCTGGTCGACGGCGAGGGCCGGATGGTGGCGCAGGCCGACGCCGGGCTCCTGGCCGCCGGCGGCCGCGACGTCGCCGGATGGGCGGCCGGCGAGCTGTCGGCGCTGCGCGTGCGGCTGGTGGTCCCCGAGGGTACGCCGCCCGGCGCGTATGCCGTCAGGCTGGGCGTCTACCGGCGACTGGACGAGGGAGCGAGCAGCGGCGCCGACGGCGTCGTGACGCTCCCGGCCACGGACGCCGCAGGCGCCGGCCTCGGGTCGTCGATCGTCGTCGGAAGCGTGGCGGTGAGCGCGTGGCGGCCATCGCCGCTGGCGGACCCGACGCGCACCCTAGGGCTGTTGCGCCCGCCCCGGCCGCTCCGGTCGCCCGCCGGCGGGCTGGCGCTGGTCGGTTTCAGCGAGCTGCCGGCGGAATCGGTGACGGCCGGCGATGTCCTCCCCATCGCCCTGGCGTGGCGCGTGGCGGAGGCGCCCAAGGCCGTGACGGCGCGGCTGACGCTGGTCGAACCGGGCTCGGGCGCGGTGGCCGCCGATCGGCGCGTGGATCTCGGCAGCGCGGATGCCGCGGCCTCGGCGTGGCCGGCCGGCGCCGTCGTGCGGCGCGTCGTGCCGCTGCCGCTCCGCGCGGATGCCGCCGGCGGCCGCTACGGCCTGGTGCTGGCGCTCGAGGACGCGGACGGCAACGCGCTGTCGGCGCCGGACGTCCCGCTGGGCACGGTCCGCGTGGCGGCGCGCGACCTCAGCGACCGCATCCTTGACCCGGCGCTCCTCCCGGAGCTCACCACCACCGCCGGTGTGGTGCTGGGCGACGTGGGCACGCTGGTCGGCGCGCGCATCCAGCGCGCGGGCGACGTCCTCACGGCGACGCTGGTCTGGCAGGCCACGGCGCCCAGCGATGTCCCGCTCCACGTCACGGTCCAGCTGCTCGGCCCGGACGGCCGCCCGGTCGCCCAACACGACGGCCCGCCGGCAGGCGGCGCCCGCCCGACCACGGGCTGGCTGCCCGGCGAGTACATCTTGGACGTCCACACCCTCACCGTCCAGACGCCGCCGCGCGGCCAGCCAGCGCTCGGCTACGCGCTGGTGGCCGCCCTGTACGACCCGTCGACCGGCACGCGCCTCCCTGCCACGGACCCAGCCGGCGACGGGCTTGTACCACTGGGCGATGTGCGCGTGAGGGTGGATTAGGCAGCAGCGAGGGATTCATCGGACGAGCGATCACACGCGCGTTTGGCCAAAACGAGGGTGAGGTTCGGATAGGGGTTTGGGTTATCGGTCGCCTTCACGCCGCCTGGGCGTGCCCGCTGCGAGCCCTGTTCTGGATCTCCGAACCGCCGTCGCAGTGCCGTCCTGTCGCGGCGGAGGGCCGCCACCAGCTGCGGTCGAGCGAGGCACATTGAACGAGCATCGCCGTCGCAGCAGTGCACCACGTCCCGCTCTTCACTGCGAAGCTGGGTCCATCCGCGTATGCGTGACCGGTAACCCATAAAAGGACTGGACTTCACCAAACCGAGCAGGGCGGGTCATCGCACACCGAACAGGACGCAACCAACCCGAGCAGGGCGGGTCATCGCACACCGAACAGGACGCAACCAACCCGAGCAGGGCGGGTCACCGAGCACCATCAAGACGGTCAAGGGCGCACCGGCCGCACGATGCCGTGGTATCCTGCGCCGCGCCGCTCACCGTTCGCCTAACCCGCCTGGACCGCCCCATGACCAAGCGCCTCGACCTCCGCACCATCCTCGTCGTCGGCTCCGGCCCGATCGTCATCGGCCAGGCGTGCGAGTTCGACTACTCCGGCACGCAGGCGTGCAAGGCGCTCCGCGCCGACGGCTACCGCGTGGTGCTGGTCAACTCCAACCCCGCCACCATCATGACCGACCCCGAGCTGGCCGACGCCACCTACATCGAGCCGCTCACGGTTGACGTGCTGGAGAAGATCATCGACCGCGAGCGGCCCGACGCGCTGCTGCCCACGGTGGGCGGGCAGACGGCGCTCAACCTGGCCGTGGCGCTGGCCGAAGCCGGCATCCTGGAGCGCTACGGCGTCGAGCTGATCGGCGCGCGGCTGGAGAGCGTCCAGGTGGCCGAGAGCCGCGCCCTGTTCCGCGCGGCCATGGTCCAGGCGGGCCTGCCCGTGCCGCCCGGCGGCACCGCCGAGACGGTGGCCGAGGCCCTGGCGCTGGCGGATGGCATCGGCTACCCGGTGCTCGTCCGGCCGTCGTTCACGCTGGGCGGCACCGGCGGCGGCGTGGCCGAGGACGGTCGGGCGCTCCAGGCGGCGGCGGCGCGCGGGCTGCGCGAGAGCCCGGTGGGGCAGGTGCTCATCGAGCGGTCGGTGCTGGGGTGGAAGGAGTACGAGCTCGAGGTCATGCGCGACGGCTACGGCAACTTCGTCGTGGTGTGCTCGATCGAGAACCTGGACGCCATGGGCGTGCACACGGGCGACTCCATCACCGTGGCGCCGGCCATGACGCTCACCGACCGCGAGTACCAGCGCCTGCGCGACCTGGCGCGGCGGGTCATGGACGTGGTGGGCGTCCAGACCGGCGGCTCCAACGTCCAGTTCGCCGTGGACCCGGCCACCGGCGCGCCGCTGGTCATCGAGATGAACCCGCGCGTCAGCCGCAGCTCGGCGCTGGCCAGCAAGGCCACCGGCTTCCCCATCGCCAAGATCGCCGCGCTGGTGGCCGTCGGGCACCGGCTGGACGAGATCGGCAACGATATCACGCGCGTCACCCCGGCCAGCTTCGAGCCGTCGCTGGACTACGTGGTGGTCAAGATCCCGCGCTTTGCGTTCGAGAAGTTCGACGGCGCCGACCCCACGCTGGGCCCGCAGATGCACTCCGTCGGCGAGGTCATGGCCATCGGCGATACGTTCGCCGCGGCGCTCAACAAGGCGCTGCGCGGGCTCGAGGTCGGGCTGGACGGGTTCTCGGGACGGGGCGCGGGGTCGGAGGAAGCCGATCGGCAGCCCGACGCCAACGGCGACCCGGCCCTGGACACTGACGCCCTCCGCCGCCCCGTTGCCGGCCGCCTGCCGGCCGTCGGCCAGGCCCTTGCGGCCGGCGCCGATCCGGCGGCCGTCGCCGCGGCCACAGGCTACGACCCCTGGTTCGTCGCCGAGCTGGCCGCCCTGGTCGAGCTCGAGTCGCGCGTGGCGGATCACGGGCTGGACGCGCTTCCGGCCGAGTTGCTGGCAGAGGCCAAGGCGGCCGGCATGAGCGACCGCCAGATCGCCCGGCTGTGCGGCCGCCCGGCCGAGGGGCTGGCGCCGGCCGAGGACGACGTCCGGGCGCTCCGCCACGCCCTGGGGACCTTTGCCACGTTCCGGCGGGTGGACACGTGCGCCGCCGAGTTCGAGGCGTACACCCCGTACCTCTACAGCGCCTACGCGCCCGCCGGCCAGGACGAGGCGCGCCCAGAGGGCGGCCCCAAGGTCATGGTGCTCGGCGGCGGCCCGAACCGGATCGGCCAGGGGATCGAGTTCGACTACTGCTGCGTGCACGCCTGCCAGGCGCTGTCCGAGCTGGGCTTCGAGACCCTCATGGTCAACTGCAACCCGGAAACGGTGTCCACCGACTACGACACCTCCGACCGCCTCTACTTCGAGCCGCTCACGGTGGAGGACGTCCTGGCCATCGTCGACGTCGAGAAACCCGACGGCGTCCTGGTCCAGTTCGGCGGCCAGACGCCGCTCAACCTGGCACGCGCGCTCGAGGCGGCCGGCGTGCCCATCTGGGGCACGTCGCCGGAGACGATCGACCTGGCCGAGGACCGCGAGCGCTTTGGCGCATTGCTCACCGAGCTGGACATCCCGCAGCCCGACAACGGCATGGCGCGCTCGCTGGACGAGGCGCGCGCCGTGGCCGACCGTATCGGCTACCCGCTGCTGGTGCGGCCCAGCTACGTGCTGGGCGGCCGAGGCATGGCCATCGTCTACTCGGGGGACGAGCTGGCGCGCTACCTGGGCCAGGCCGTGGCCGCGGCCGAGGGCCGGCCCATCCTCATCGACCAGTACATCGAGGACGCGTACGAGGTCGATGTGGACGCCGTGTGCGACGGCGAGCGGGTGGTCATCGGCGGGATCATGCAGCACATCGAGGAGGCCGGCGTCCACTCGGGCGACAGCGCCATGGTGCTGCCGCCGTACCGCGTCAGCGCCTACCACATCGGCATCCTGGTCGACTACACGGAGCGGATCGGGCTGCGCCTGGGCGTGCGCGGGCTGATGAACGTGCAGTTTGCCATCAAGGACGACGTGATCTACGTCCTGGAGGTCAACCCCCGCGCCAGCCGCACCGTGCCGTTCATCGCCAAGGCCACCGGCGTGCCGCTGGCGCGCGTGGCGGCGCAGATCGCTACTGGGCGGACGCTGGCCGAGATCGGCCTCTTGGAGAGCCCGCGGGTGGACGGGTTCTTCGTCAAGGAGGTGGTGCTGCCCTTCGACCGCTTCCCGGGTGCCGACATCGCGCTGGGGCCGGAGATGCGCTCCACGGGCGAGGTGATGGGCCACGCCTCCACGTTCGGGCACGCGTTTGCCAAGGCCTCGCAGGCGGCCGGCGCGCCGCTGCCGCAGGCCGGCACGGTGCTGATCACGGTCAACGACTTCGACAAGCCCGCCGCCGCCAAGATCGCGCGCGACCTGCACCGCATGGGCTTCGAGCTCATGGCCACGTCCGGGACCGCGCTGTGGCTGGCCAAGCTCGGGCTGCCCGTCCAAAGCGTCAACAAGGTCTCGGAGGGCTCGCCGCACGTCGCCGACGCCATCGCGGGCGGGCAGGTGGCGCTGGCCATCTCCACGCCGCTCGGCCGCACCGCCTACGCCGACGGCCAGGCCATCCGGCGCGCGGCCATCACGCACCACGTGCCGCTGCTCACCACGCTGTCGGCCGCGGCCGCGGCCGTCACCGGCATCCGCGCCCTCCACCAGAGCGACATCCGCGTGCGCAGCATCCAGGAGCATCACCTGATCCAGGAGGGGCGGCGGCGCGGAGCGTGGGGGCGGTAGAGACACGGATTGCAATCCGAGTTTACCTTGTAAATCCGGCGCACCGCGCCTAATATCCAAGGATGATCCGGCGTCACGCAGCCTCCGTGGTCGAAAGAGCGCTCTCGCGCCAGGCCGCCGTCGGCCTGTTGGGGCCGAGTCAGGTCGGCAAGACCACGCTGGCCCACCAGGTGGCCGAGGGTCGCGACTCGCTCTATCTCGATCTCGAGTCCTACATCGACCGCGCCAAGCTGGCCGACCCGGTGCTCTTTCTGCGCAACTACGAGGATCGGCTCGTCATCTTGGACGAGATTCATCGGGTGCCCGAACTCTTCCAGACCCTGCGCGGCCTGATCGACGAGGGCCGGCGCGAAGACAGGCGCAACGGGCGCTTTCTGGTGCTCGGCTCCGCGGCCATCGACCTCTTGCGTCAGTCGGGCGAAAGCTTGGCCGGCAGAATCGAGTACGTCTTCCTCGATCCGCTGGACGTGCTCGAGGTGGCGCCCGATGCAGCAAGCGCGAACCGACTCTGGCTCCGCGGTGGCTATCCCGATAGCTTCCTTGCGAGCTCGGATGAGGACAGCTTGGTCTACCGCCGCAACTTCATCCGGACCTATCTGGAGCGCGACGTACCCCAGTTCGGGCCGCGCATTCCGGCCGAGACCTTGTCGCGGTTGTGGACCATGTTGGCGCACCATCAAGGCGGCTTGCTCAACGTCTCGCAGCTGGCCTCCGGGCTCGGGTCGAGTTCTCGCTCGGTGAATAGCTACATCGACCTGCTGGTCGACCTGATGCTCGTGCGCCGTCTACGCCCTTGGCATGCCAACATAGGCAAGCGGCTGGTGAAGTCCCCAAAGGTCTATGTTCGCGACAGCGGCCTGGTCCATGCGCTGCTCGGTCTCGAAGATCACGATGCGCTGGCCGGACATCCCGTGGTCGGCGCGAGCTGGGAAGGCTTCGTCATCGAGAACCTGCTGTCCGCGGCTCCCGAGGGCACGGACGCCCATTTCTATCGGACCGCAGCCGGCGCGGAGATCGACCTCTTGCTCCAGCTACCGGGTCGCCAGGGAACATGGGCCATCGAGATCAAGCACAGTTCGGCCCCGCGCGTCGAGCGCGGCTTCCACCATGCAGCGGACGATCTCGGCCCGCAGCATAGCTTCCTGGTCTATCCGGGCAATGACCGCTACCCGATCACGCGTGAGGTCGAGGCGATCGGCCTTCGGGCCTTAGCAGAGCTGCTGGCGACCGCGTAGCGCCGCGTCCACCAGGCGAAATCCGTGATTCGTGTTCCGAACGGTTGGGTATCGGGCCAGCCGGGCACCAAACGACGGGCTTGGCGACGAGCCAGCAGGCTCCTGCGATCTCGCGCTCTTGTCGCAACCCACCTGAGGTGCTACAAGTAGCACATGATCACCATCGGCATCCGTGAGCTTCGACAAAGGGCCAGCAAGTACATCGCCCTGGTTCGGCGCGGCGACATCGTTCAGGTGACGGATCGGGGACGTCCAGTCGTCATGCTCGTGCCAATTCCGCAGGGTAACGAGATCGACCGTCTCCACGCCGAAGGCCGCCTCTCGCCCGACCGGGGAAACCTACTGGACCTGGGTGCCCCGCTAGCCCAAGCGTCGGGCGAGGCTCCGCCATCTGCCGTGCTCGAGCGGATGCGCGCGGATGAGCGATGAACGGCGGCCCGACGCGGTCTACCTGGACTCCTCCGCGCTGGTCAAGCTGATCGTCGCAGAACGGGAGTCCGAGGCCCTGCGCGGCTTCTTGCAGGACCGCCCGATCCACGTCTCCTGTGCTCTGGCACGGGTCGAAGTGCCTCGCGCCGTAGCAGGACATGGTGTCGCTGCAATTGCACGGGCCCGCGACGTCCTGGATCACGTCCGCTTGCTGGCCGTCGATGACGCGCTGTTGGACGCCGCGGCCAATCTGCCCCCGCGGACGCTTCGTAGTCTGGACGCCATCCATCTGGCCGCCGCGCGTAGCTTCGGCACCGCGCTCGACTTGATCGTAACCTACGACACGCGGATGGCCGACGCCGCGATCGCTGCGGGCCTGCGCTGCGTCGCTCCGGCGTGAAGACTCCCTTGCTCTAACACCGAGACGCTGGTACCGACAGTGCCAACGGCAGCCGCTTCGTCGAGCGCATCCTCACGGTGGTTGCCAGCCTCCGAGCCCAGGACCGCGATCCCTTCGCCTTCCTCGTCGACGCTCTTCGCGCTCACGCCGCCGTCCCGTGCCCGTGCCCGTCGCGCCCGCGCTCTGGCCCTGACGGCGATCGGTGAGCCACGACGAGCCGGTACCCCAGGTCCAGCTCGTCGGCCGCGAGCACGTGCCCGTGCCGCTCGTGCCACGCGCCCGACGCCAGGTCGCCGCGCAGGCGCGCCAAACCCGCCTCCGTGCCCGGGCTCGCGAAGGAGGAGATCCCGGCCTGCACCGCGGGATCGAGGTACGCGGCGGGCCGCGCCCAGTACGCGCCGAGGAAGCCGTCGACGCAGTCGCGTGGAACCGGCACGGCCGCGACCTCGACGGGGACGTCCGGCCCGAACGCCTCGGCATACGCCGCCATGGGCGGGAACACCCGCCGGTCCGCCTCCGCGAACGCGGGCAGGTACGCCCTGACGAGCCAGAATGCGTCGGCCTCCGGGTCGAAGGTGAGCAGCACGAGGCGCTCGCGCGCCACCCGCGCGCATTCGGCGAGCCCGCGCGCACGGTCCGCCCAGTGGTGGAGCGTGAGGATGGCCATCACGGCGTCGAATGCCCGGTCTGGGAACGGCAGCGCCTCGGCGCGGGCGCGCACGGCCGGGGCGGCGCCCGGCGGCCGCTGGGCGAGCATGACGGCCGAGGGCTCCACCGCGACCACGGGCCGGTCCGGCGGCTCGTAGGAGCCGGAGCCGGCGCCGACGTTCAGCACGGAGCGTGCGCCGGCGAGGGCGGCCGTCAGCTGGGCGGCGATGCGGGGGTCGGGGCGGCGTTGTTGGGCGTAGGTGCGGCCGATGGTGTCGTAGATGGGGGGTGTGGGCATGGGATGTCGTACCTCCGCCTCTGCCGCCTCCCGCGCCGTTCGTTCGCGCATTGCGTTCGCTTCGGCCCGGGCAATCGCGAGGCCCCTCGTATGGAAACCGAAGCGCCGCAGCGGTTGATCCAGACGCGCGTCGGTCAAGCGCACGAAGCCGTGCACGTCCAGATCCAGATCGATCTCGAGGACCCTGCTGGGGATACGACCCGCGTCGTCCGGAGGTATGGGCACGTACCCCGCCGAGGTGAGCTGGAAGCCCTGCAGCGGAGGGTGCAGGTAGTCGTGCTCCTCGAAGTGAGCGCGCAGCATGAGCTGCATCTCGATCATCTCGTCCTGGTGCAGGTCGGACTCAGCCATCGGCTTACCGTCGCTCTCGCGATAGTAAGGTGCGCGCTTGACGTGCAGAGGATTGACTGGCATGAAGAACACCCCATCGGCGTTCGCGACGTGGTCGCCATTCTAGCAAGCCCGTTGGCTGCTCCCGGAGCGGGGCTCGATTGCGGCGTTCCTGCTTTCCATGGGGCTCTTGCACGGGTCCTGGTTGGCGCCGCGCGCGCGGATCATGTTTCGCGCGGCGAGCCCTCACCACGCAGGCGCTCAACCTCCTCGCGCAGGCGTTCAACCTCAGCATCGGCAGCGGCGCGCGCCGCCACCTCGCGTTCAACAGCCTCGAGCGCTGCCGCCGCCACCCGTTCGGCGGCAGCACGCGCAACCGCCTCGCGCGCCGCCTCCCGTTCGGCCGCAGCACGCGCAGCCGCCTCGCGCGCTGCCTCCCGTTCGGCCGCAGCACGCGCAGCCGCCTCGCGTGCTGCCTTCCGTTCGGCCCGCACAGCCACACCTTCAAGCTCGCGCGAGCGCAGGAGTCGCCGACCCGTGCGCATGTCGAACAACCGGACAAGGCCGTGCGCGTCCAGGTCCAATTCCAGCCCGAGCACCTTGCTGGCGATGCGGCCCGCCCCGTCCGGAGCAATCCCTACATACCCCGCGGCCTGAAGCGCGTAGCCCTGGAGGGGCGGATCCAAGTAGTCGCGCTCCGGGTCATACAGCCAGTACTCCGCGACGCCGAGGCGGGCGAACGTGTCCCGCTTCGCGCCGAGGTCCTGGCGCCACGTCTTGCGCGAGGAGACCTCGAAGACGGCGGCGGGCGAATGGCCCTCCTCCCAGAGCTTGAAGACGCGGCGTTGTTGCCGGGCGATGCCGAACACCACGTAGACGTCGGGCGAGATCACCGATCGGGGCTGGCCCTCCTCGAAGTACAGGAAATTGTTGCCCGATACGTAGACGTCGCCGCGCGCCTCGAAGTGAGCGCGCAGCATGTGAACCAACTCGAACATCTCGTCCCGGTGCAGGTCGGACTCAGCCATGGGCTTGCCGTCGCTCTCGCGATAGTAGACCGCGCGCTGGACGGGCATGGGCTTGACCACCATCGGCATCACCTCGCTGGGGTTCGCAGCGTCGCCGCCATTCTAGCAGGTCCGTAGGGTGCTCCCGGAAGTGCGTTCGCGCGGCACTCGGCCGCGACCCGAGCCGTCGCGGGAGCAGCGTATCGGACGATGGCAACTACGATCTAGGGGGTGCGCGCCGTATCTGCGCCGTGCGCACGACACGGGCAAATCCCTGTGCCCTGTTGGCTCGCGTTCCGGCCCTTGGGTATGATCGCGCGACCACCTGGCGCCGGACCTGCGAACGACGAAGGGCCCGATCCACTGCACTGCAGCGGGGCGCGGCATCGGAGAGCCCTAGATGTCAGACGCCAAGCAGGTCGACCCAAGCCGACCAGGCACCGGCAAGTCCCACCTCTATCAGCAGATCTCCCCGAACGCCCACCTGGTCTCCGGCGGCAAGGCCACCGTGGCCGCCATGTTCGTGAACAACAGCACAGGACGCCGCGGCCTGGTCGCCCAATACGACGTGATCTGCTTCGACGAGGTCTCCGGCGTCTCGTTCGACCAGAAGGACGGCGTCAACATCCTCAAGGGCTACATGGAGTCCGGCGAGTTCAGCCGCGGCAAGGAGTCCATCAAGGCCACGGGCGGGATCGTCATGGTGGGCAACTTCGACGTCGACGTCGAGGACCAGCTGCGCCGCGGGCACCTGCTGGCGCCGCTACCGCGGGAGATGCGCAACGACACCGCCTTCATGGACCGCCTGCACGCCTTCATCCCCGGCTGGGACGTGCCCAAGCTCGACCCGTCGTACTTCACGGCGCACTTCGGGCTGGTCAGCGACTTTCTCGCCGAGTGCTGGACGCACCTGCGGCACGTCAGCCGGCTCGAGGCCATCCAGGGGCGCATCGCGTGGGGCAGCGCCCTGTCGGGGCGCGATCGCCGGGCGGCCGACAACACGGTCAACGGTCTCCTGAAGCTCCTCTACCCCGATCCCGAGACGGCGGTGCCCGCCGAGTTCCTGGACTGGGCTGCCGCGCTCGCCGTGGAGATGCGCCGCCGCGTCAAGGAGCAGCAGGCGTTCATCGGCGCCTCGGAGTTCGGAGACGTCGACCTGGGCTACCGGGTCGACGGCGGGCCGCCCAAGATCGTGGTCTGCGACGAGTCGCTTTCGACAAGATGATGCGGCTCCAAGACCAGGGCCTGGTTCACCGCGACATCAAGCCTAAGAACATCGTCCTCACGCGGGCAGGCGCTAAGCTCCTGGACTTCAACATCGCGTCCCGGGTCGGCGACCTGGCGGCGTTCCTTCAGAAGGCCTGTTCTCCGTACCGCGCGGACCGCTTCCCAACGGCCGTCGCGATGCGGGACGCGCTGGCTGAGGTGCGCGCGCGCATCTGATGGCAGTGTTCTCGAACCGCGCGGCCGCGCCGCGTCACCTCCCGGCGCCCGCCCACGGCAGGTAGACGCGCCCGTCCATGGTCGGTGGCGTCCCGGTCGGCGCCACGCCGGTCGGCGAGGCACCCGTGGGCGTGGCCGTCGACGCGCGGGTCGGCGTGCGGGTAGCTGTACCCACACGCTCGGGCGTCGGCGTGGCGGTTGGCCAGCCCCCGGCCGGTGGGCACGGATCGGACGGCGCGCGCAGCCACCCAGGGGCTGTGCGCAGCGGCTCGCCCGCGGCGAGCCCGAGCGGGTCGCCCAAGCCGCCCTCGCCGGTCTGATGGAGGGCGGACGCCGCCAGGCCGACCACGCGGCGCCCGTCCGCCGCGGCGTGGCTCCATGCGGCAGCAGAGACGACCGCGCTCCCGATGAAGTCCTCCGACAAGCCCATGGCATCGATGTCGACGAGCGCCGAGCGGCCGCCGGCGAGGCGCAGGCAGGTCTCGGCGACGCGGGCGCCCTGGTCGTCCAGCACCTGGACGCTGACATCGGTCGTCCCCGGCAGGCGCACCAGGTTGGCCACGGCGATGGTCTGCGCGACGCCGAAGCCGTGGCGGCCGCCGACGCCCGGCAGGGCCACGATGGCCGTTCCGGCCCCCGTGCCTTCCGCGCCCTGCCCGTCGGGCCACAGGAAGCCGAGCGGGGCGGGCACCAGCAGCTCCGCGGCCATGGAGATGGAATGGGTGCGCGCGGCGTCGACGTGCCGAACCGCAACCAGGGTGCCTTCGATCGCCGGAGGTGGCAGCAGGCCGTCCCGAGGGCCGGGGATGCTCTCGACCACGACCGTGCCGGACGCGGTTCGATCGGACGTGCCCTGCAGGACGGGGACAAAGAACGTCTGGGTGCCGGCGGGGCAGACGCGATCATCCTGGACCCACGCCACGGCGCCCCGCTCGTCGATCATGGACACCTTCACGAACGCGGTCCGCACCGGGTCGAGGTTGATCACGTTCACGCCGGTGTCCCAGCCGTCCTCGGGCTGCGGGCTCCACGGCGCGTAGGCAACGGCGCTGTTTCCGGGCACGAGGGCGGTTCCCGCGGCATCCGCATCGCGGCGAGACGGGACCGCCGGGTACGCGATGCGCGTGTCGCGTCCGAGGATCTCGACGACGATCGCCAGCGGCTGGCCGGCAACCATGCGCACCGAGCCTTGGAAGTCCGGCCCCATGCAGTCGGAGGTGTGCAACGTGATCGACTGCCCGGGCTCGATCGTGGTCGCCGGGCAGGCGAGCCAGTTCGAGCAGTCGTCCTGCGCGGTCGTTTCCCACGCCACCTCGGCCGGCGCGTCGCCCGCGTTCTGGACGTGGATCAAGGTACTGTACCCGGCCGCGTCGGCGTAGACGACCGGCGCAAAGTAGGTGTAGCGGCCCGTCTCGTCGCGCGCGCCGAAGTCGTGCAGCCCAGGCGCGGTGTAGCTGCTCGTCGCGCCGACGCTCGGCTGGATGTCGCCTGGGCAGACGCGCGTGACCGATGCGGTCAGCGCGCCCCCGCGGACGGCGCCCAAGGGCACGTCCTGCCAGGTCGCGCCGCGCTCCCAGGCAGAGACAAGGCTCGCGTACTGGTCGCAGGTCGCAAGCTTGATGCTCGTAAGCGCCTGGCACAGCACGTCCGCGAGCGACGGGTCGCCCGGCAGCACGACGCCCGCTTCCGAGGCGCTGACGTCGGCAATGGCCCACACGGACGCCGTGGGAAGCTGGCTGGGATCGGGAAGGTCGAACGCGAAGAAGATCTCGGTGTGCCAGGTGCCGCCAGGCGCCACGAGGCCGGTGCACGAGACGCTCATCGGCCCCGCGCAGGCATCCGGCGGCTCCGTGCCGGGTAGCCGCCACCAGCCGAGCACCAGCAGCCGAGCAGGGCGGTCGCCCAGGTTCTGGACCCAGATGTTGGCGCCGCAGTCGCCCCCTTGGCCGTCGTTGCCGAGGGCGGGCACGAAGAGCCGGTCGGCCGAGCGCGGGGTCTCGGCCGGAGGTTCGAGCATGGGCGGCGTCTCGGCGCGCGCGCAGCGATGCCAGCGAACCGCGTTCACATCCGCATCGTCGATGAGGCCGTCCGCCAGAACGTCCAGGCGCTCGTTCCATTCCGCGTCGCCGCGCACCCTGCCGACGGCCGCTTGGACCGCGTCGACATCGAGATGGTCGACCCGCCCGTCCGCGTTGACGTCGAACAGCTCGCGTCCTGGGAACGCCATGGAGGCGTGGTTGTTGGACCACCCCCCGGGGCTGGTCACGCCCTCGAACATGTCGACCACGACCGCCAGCGGCTCGCGAGCGCGGATGACGGCCGTGCCCCGGAACTCGGGGCCCACCCGATTCGAGGCCCGGTAGCCCACCGACTCGCCAGGTGCGACCGCCAGGATGTGGACGTCGAGGCGGCGGAGGCAGTCCGCGGTGCCACGGAAGGAGATCGTGACGTCCGTGCAGCGGGGCCCGAGGTTCTGGATGTGCAACAGGCTGTTGTGCCGGGCGTGGTCGGCAAACACCGTTGGCGTGACCAGCCGGAACGCGCCGTCGTCCTCGACCGCCACGGACTCGGGCGCCGAGGTGTAGCGGAGGATGACGGGCGCTCCGTTCGGCGCGATGGGGCTAAGGCAAGTGCGCTCGACCATCGCGGTCACCCGGCCGCCGCGCAGCCGATCCAGCGGGAGGCCGGCGTACGAGGCGCCGGAATCCCAGGCAGCCAGGAAGCCCGCGTAGAGGTCGCAGCGATCGATTGCCGTCTCCAGGGCGGCGCACAGGGCGTCGGCGGCCATGCCCTGTCCGGGCAGGCCGAGCGATCCCAGGGTCGCGTCGCCGAGCGCGAACACGATGGCCGAGCGGAGGCCAGGGGGCGCCGACCACGCCCAGGTCGCGCCCGGGGCGATCAGGCCGGAGCACTCGACGCTGACCGGACCGGCGCACTCGGGCTCGCACGGACCCTGCTGACCGTGGCCGACGAACAGCATGATGGCCGCGCCGGCGGCCTCGTTGCGCGCCTCGATCCGGCCGGTGCAGTCGGCGGCTTCGGGCGCGCTGAAGTTCGCCAGCACGGGCACGGCGACGCGCGCCGCCCGAGCCGCCGCGTCCGCGGGCGGTCGGGTGACCAGCGGCGGAGCGACCGGCGCTCCGCCGGGCATGCAGCCCATCGCGAAGGCGCCAACATCGGCGGGCGGCGGCGCGACGGGCATCAGCGCCGTTGCCCCGGCCTCGTCCCCAAGGACGTCCTCGCCGAACCGTGTGCCGCGGCGGCTCACCACGACCCCTCCGAGACGCGGCCCCGATCCGTCCGCATGCGACCAGGCGACCGCCGAGATCACGGCGCTTCCGCGGAGCCCGTGGTCCAGCCGGTTGAGCGTCCATGGGTCGACGTACTCGGTGGCGTTGGTGTCCAGGCGCCGGCAGAGGACGTCGAGGATCGCGTTCTGGTCGAAGGCGACGATGGCGACCTCGGTCCAGCCCGGTGCCGTCGCATGGCTGGCAAGCGCCAGCTCGGTCCCGATCATGTCGTCCCACCGAGACTGCTGGCCGATGTCCTTTGCGAGCCCGGGGGAGGCAAGGACCGGCACTGTGTCGCCGATGTCCGCAAGCGGGACGCTCTGCGCCTCGAGCCGTTCGGTCCGCTCGGCGTCCTTCCAGCGCTCGAGCACCGCCACGCCGCTGATCCGCGCCGGCCGATCCCCGCCGCCCGCCCGGACCCTGCCGAGCACCCGCACGGTCCCGACGTCGCGGCCGGTCGCGTAGGCGGTGCTCGGCAGGGCCAAGGTCCGGCTGCCGCCGGCGCAGACGATGGCGGCGCGCTCGGCGATCACGGCGCCTGACGCATCGAGGAAGGTCGCTTGGACCGAAGCCTCGGCATCCTCGTGGTTGTGGACGACGATCCCGGCATCCCAGCCTTGCCAAGGGGCGTAGACGAGCGCGGACGCCAGCATTCCGCCCGCCGCGCCGCCGCGTTCCGGCTCCGCCCCGTGCGCCACCAGGCTCACACCATGCTGATCCCACGCGGCGACCGCGATCGCAAGCGGCCCGTCGGCTTCCACGCGGAGATGGCCGCGCCACGGATCGGCCAGGCAGCCTGCGATCTCGAGGCGGGCGCTCGCTCCCGGCGGGATGGCCAGCGGCTCCCCGCACGCGCTCCGGGTACCGCATTCGTCCTCTGCCTCGGTGAAGACCAGGGCCGTCACCGCCGTGGTGCCCGCGTTCTGGAGGAGGAGGGTGCCGGCGCGCTGGGCGCGCGCGGGGATCGCCCAGGGGAGCGAGGCGTGCCAGGCGCGGGCTTCGGGCTCGTCGGGAAGGGCGTCCAGCGCTGCGTGTGAGCTTCGCCCTGGAAGACCCGGGCTGGGACAGCCAAGCTGGACGGAGGCCAGCACCGGTCGGGCGTCGTCCGGGGCGATGACGACGCCGGCAAACGCGCCGCCCGCCCGCGACGCGGCGAGCAGCTGCATCCACGCACCACAATCGCCTGACAGCGCCAACGCCGCGCGGCAGATCGCGTCGCCAACGGTGTTCCCTTGGGCAGCGCTCGGCCCGACGCCAAAGGCAATTGCGGCACCGTGAGACGGCTCGGGTTGGCCGATCCAGTGCGCGCCCCCGAAGCGCCAGGACGCACCGGGACCGAGCAGCCCCGTGCAGTACACGGCGGCCGGCGCTTGGCACGGCCCGAGGCCCCGGTCGTCTTCGGACCACGTGACCAGGAGGGCGCGCACCGGCAGCGCGCCGGGATTCTGGACGTGGACGACCGGCTCGCACGGGTCGTCCGCGTTCCCGATGAGCTGCGGTAGCCAAACCGGCCCGGCCACCGGAGCGGCTGCCGCCGCAGGGCGTGCCGGCCCGAACGCGGCCAGGCAGGCGGCCAGGAGCACGGCGCAGCGCCACGCCGTTCGGATGCCAAGCACCTTGCGCACGTATCGGTTCATCGATCTCTCCCCCGAGGATTCGCTTGCGCAATAGAACCCTCGACGGACGCGTTGCGGACAGCCGTGCTCGATTCGGTCGTCCTCCCTTCGCGGTGCGCCTAGCGGTCGCCGTACGGCAGGTAGATTGGCTCCATGGGCCGAACCGGCGCAGGGACGAGCCTGTCGAAGTCGCGCGCGAGGTCGGCAAACGCCTCGGCCGCCAAGTCGCCGCGCGCCAGCCGCGCCTCGGCCTCCGCGATCAGCAGCCAGCGCGACAGCTGCGGGAGAATGGCTGGCGAAGGACCCTGTTCGTACAGGGCTTCCAGGGCCGCGACGGCCTCGTCGAGGCGGCCGACCTGGCGCAGCACCAGGGCGCGATGGAGCGCGTAGCCTGCGCGCTCGTCGCGGTCGGCCGTGCGCTCGGGCGATGCCAGCGCATCCAGGGTCGCAAGCACCTGCGCGATCGGCTCGGATGGCGGCTCGCCGGGGGGCGGCGGGACGAGCTGCTCCGTGGCCAGGGCGTTGCCGAACGCGTCGTTCAGCTGGTGGTACGCCAGGCGCTGGAGCCAAGCAACGGCGCCATCGGAGGCGTCGACCGTGGTGCCCAGGATCTGGGCCAGCTGCCGGATGGCCGCCAGGTCGTCCTTGCTCTGGTCGCCCGAATCGCGTGCCAGGTTGGTCATGGCCGTGCGGATGGCGTCGTGATACGGCACGCCGGGGAAGTCCCTGGTGCCGAGCACCGGGCACGAGGGGCACGTGAAAAGAGCGGCGGCGGAGCTGGCGTCGGACGGGTCGAACGGATCGGGCGGGTTGGGCGGATCGAAGTGACCGCAGGCCGGCGGCGCCCCGGGGCTTGGGGCATCGAACGGAATGATCGGCCCCGATGGGTGGTAGCGCAGCAGGATCGAACCGCCCGGTACGTCTGAACCATTCGGCGGACCGAGCGTCGGATCGTCCGAGTTCCATTGGTTGTGCGAGGCGGAGACGATCGCCGGCGTGCCGATCAGAGTGCCGGCCAGGATCGGGTTGGCGTTGACGCCGGCGTGCGGCTGCGTGCCGTTCATCAGCGCGTTGTAGCCGAAGTCGAGGTACGGCGCGGCGGCGCCGACGAAGCGCAGGGGCACCGCGTTCGCCGAAGCCGGGTTGACGGCCAGATCGTTGTAGCCGCCGTTGCCGCCCGGCAGGCCCGACACGTTGAGCGTGCCGCCGCCCGCGATGCGCACAGCCGGCATCGGGTCCCAGCCGCTGCCCAAGCCCCCGCGCACCATCGAGCACTTGAGCGACACATGGCCGCCGATCTGGTCGAGGCCGACGGTGCCGGCCTGGAGAACCGTGCCACGCAGGCTCAGCGGCGCGCCCGACGGGCTCTCGTCCACGATCGCGGCTTCGTCCGCGGCGATGGTGCTGCCCACGATGTACGATGCCTTCGTGCGGCCGATGGCGTGGACGCCGGTTGACGACACGTTGCTCATGGTGACGCGGTTGAACGCCAGCCCGCCGCCGACGAGGTAGACCGCCTGCGGCTCGGAGGGCGCGTCGATATCCACGTCCGTCAGCGAGAGCACGCCGCCGTACCCGCTGTGGAACGCCTCGATGCTCACGCCCTCGAGGCGAGAGCTGGTGATGGCGCTGGCCGGCCGGCCCCACACCGTCAGGCGCCCGTTGCCCACCAGCTCCGCGCCGGTGATGGTGTAGCGGCTCCCGAGGTTGAGGCGCGCGCCGCCGGAGAACGCGACGCGCCCGTTGGTTACCCGGAACAGCGCCAGGCTGTCCTCCGGCCAGAGCATGTCGCCGGCGACCTCGAGGACGGTGTCCGTCGGCCCCGCGCCCTGGAACAGCATGCGCGAGCCGGCCGCGGCGGTGATGCTCGGACACGCCTTGGTGGCGTCCGCGGCGCACGGATGGAACGGGACGGCGAACCGCACGTGCCCGCTGCCGGTGAAGGCGAACGCGGCGTCCGGTCCCAGGCGCGTCGCGCCGCGGATCTCGAGGACCGCGTCGTCGCCCTGGAGCTGGATCTCGGCGCCCGCTTCGTAGATCAGCGTCGCGCCGGGCTCGAGGATCAGCCGGGACCCGGCGTTGACCACGAGCTTGGCGCCGGCGCGCAGCTGGAGCGTGGTGCCGGCCTGGAAGCGCAGCTCGGCCGTGCGACCGGCGTCGCCGAGGACCAGGCTGCCGCCCGTGGCCACGTCGAGCAACGTCGCACCGGAGCCGCACGTGCCGCCGTCCACGACGTCCGCCGCGAAGTGACCGCCCGGCAGCGCCGGCGCTGCCGGCCCGTTCACCGAGAGCGTCCCGCCAGCGGCGACGAGGACGGAGTGGTCCAGTCGCGCGAAGCGTGGGGCCAGCTCGGTCGCGCCGGTCACCTGGTCGGGGACGCCGCCGTCGGCCAGGCGCGCCATCAAATAGTCGATGTTGGCGTCGGTGATGGTCACGTGGGCCTCGTTCGTTCCGGTGCCGTGGGGGGTGTGGCCCGTGGCGGGATCGAACACGACGCCGGGCGCGAAGTAGGCGTCGAACGGCGTCTGCGTCCCGGGTCCGACGGCCGACTTGAGGGCCGCGGTGCCCGCGGCGATGTCGAGCGAGCTGATGGTGGGGATGAACGAGGTGTTGGGCTGCGTGGTCACGAGGGGCACGTTGATGGTTCCGAACACCGTGTTGAACGTGCAGCAGGCCATGCTCTTGAGCGCGTCGTTGGTGCCGCCGGGGGCGTTGTCGTAGGCGAGGCCCTTGTTGGCCGTCAGCACACGGTGCTGCGTGTCGATGAGCCACTTCACCTTGAGCCGCCCGGAGAACGCCAGGTAGCCCCCGGGGCCGAAGAAGGGCAGCGGGGGCATCAGCGGCCCTGGCGCCGCGTAGGACGTGCCGTAGATGTTGACAACCTCCCAGGACCCGCTCCACGGCCACGGCTTGGCCACGTAGAGGCTGAACGGCGTCAGCGACACGATGGGGCTGCTGTCCTGGAACGCAAGGCTCTTGCCGGTGCCGCTCCCGTTGACCACGGCCACGCGGCGCATCTGCTGCGGGTAGCCGACCTGGGTCAGGTCGGCATGCCATGCCTGGCGCACGGCGGCCGCGGACGGGTCGTAGTGCTGGACAAGGAGCTGCTTGGCGGCGGGGCGGTCGAGCTTCTTGGACTTGGCGTCCGCAGCCGGCTGGCTCACGCCGCTCATGAAGTACACGAAGTGCTGCGCGCCGAACGGGATGTTGGCGCCCTGGTGCGGGGCGTCGAACGAGATGTACGAGGTGCTGCAGCTCGTGGGCGGCGTGCCGTCCTGCTCGATCTTGGCCAACGCGTAGCGCGAGACGAGCCCGCCCATGCTCGCACCGATGACGTTGAGGCGATCGACGGCAGGGTCGCAGCGGTTGTCTCGCACGTGCTCGATCAGGCGCCGCAGCACCACGGCGTTCTCCTGGATGGGCGCCGCGCCGTCCCAGAAGTCGATGTAGGCCACGTCGAAGCCGCCGAGAGCCAATCGATTCAGGAGCAGCGGCGCCTTGGCCAGCTGCGGGTAGTCCTTGCTCGTGCCCGTCTCCAGGTTGATGAAGCCGAGGTCGCCGCGCTTGACGGCGCCGCCGCCGGGCAGGGCGCTGCCGAAGTCGATGCCCTCGACGAAGATCACCGGCTTGGCGAAGCAGGCCGTCGAGTGCCCGAACGGCCGGCGGACGAAGACCAGCGCCTTGCCGGTGCCGTCGGTGGTGCCGGGCGACGTGCCGTTGGCATCGACGAACAGGGTCGAGAGGGTCGCGGGAACAGCGCTCTGCGGCAGCGGCACGATGGTGATCTCCATCTCGACCTGGAGCCATTGCGCCTGCGCCACCGCGTCGCCGCGCGCCGTTCGTTCGGGCGGCGGCGCGGGGCTCCGATCGCTGCGCCGCAGCCGGAGGGTCTTGACGACCCCAGCGCGCGCCCCCGGGACGTCGGCGTACGCGACGGCGACGTCCTCTCCCGGCCGGACGGCGCGGAAGCCCAACCCGTCGTCGAAGTCGATCTCGACGGCGCCGAGCGCAGGGTCGCCGTTGGTGAAGAACAGCTCCGGGGCCAGCTGGAACGTGATCTGATCGCCGTACACCATGTCGGTCAGCAGGGCGGCGGCGAAGACGCGATCCGGCGCGTACGGGCTCTCGCCGCGCTCCGCGGGATCGTGCAGCTGGCCGTCCCGCCAGATCAGGAGCCCGCGCTCGACGGCGTCAGGCCGGATCCGGTGGAAGTCGAAGTCCAGCACGGCGATGGGCACCACCCCGCGGCCGGCATGGGCATCGGCGCGCGCGGCGACATCCTCCGGCGCCGTCATCGCGGTGCGATCGAACGAGGCGGCGAACATCTCGCGGTACAGCTGCCGCCAGGTGTCGCGAGTGTGGATCACCCCGGTGATCGGGGGCGTCGCGGCCAAGTGCGACAGGGGCAGCGTCTTGTCCAGGAGGATCCCGGACGGGATCGCGGCCGCATCGAGGGGGCGGAACACCTCGTCCAGCGCCTCGAGCAGCGTCGGTTCCTCCAATGGCGTCGCGGCCGGCTCGTTCGCCTTGCACATGCCCGCACGCCCCGCGGCGTGGATGGCTCCCAGGTGCCAGCTCGGCACGGCCCAGCCGTAGAGGGCCACCTCGTCCAGATCGCCCTGCCAGTGGTCGCTCCCCCGGGCGTGGCGGCCGATCAGGAAGGGGGCGTCGTTGTCCAGGCTACCAGCGCGCACCGAGGCGTCGAACGTGGCGGTTCGCTCGTCCACCATGAACGTGCCGAGCCCGGACCGGTCGACCGTGACGCCGACCAGATGCCAGCGGCCGTCGTCGATGGCTAGCCCTGAGTTGTAGCTGGTGCACGGCGTTGCCGTAGGGTCGGACGAGCAGGCGTCGCCAGGGGCGCTGCCGTCGCCCAGCTGGAGGGCCAGGTTGCCGCCGACGACGAAGAGCGCGTAGCCGCGCACGGGGCTGAACGCGCGCTTGTCCACGATGGTGCGCACGCCCGTGGTACCGGGCGCAAGCCGCACCCAGGCCTGGATGGCGAAGCCGCCGTAGCCCAGGTCGAGCCCGCCGTCGGCATCGTCCGGCACCGCGATGTGCTGGTTGGTGCCATCGAAGTGGCGCGCGGTCGACACGTGGCCGTCGGGCACCAACGTCGGGTCGCCGACGTACTGGCCGTCGTGACCACCGACCCGATCGATGGCCACGGTCCCCTCGACCTCGTCGAGGTCCCACCAAGCGGACAGGCCGGGCGGCGGATCGACGCAGTCGGGCGGCGCGGGCGTGAACACCTCGGTGGACGCCAGGTCGCCGTCCGCGCCGCGGCCACCGGCCACCAGAACGCGGCCGTCCGGCAGGAGCGTGGCCGTATGCCAACTGCGCGCCGTGGTCAGCGAGGGTCCTTCGATCCACGCGTCGCGCACCGGGTCGTAGAACTCGGTCTCCCCCAGCGGGCCGTTCTGGTCGCCGCCCGCGAGCAACACCGTGCCGTCCGGCAGCAGCGTGGCCGTGTGGTGGCGGCGGGGGCGATGCAAAGCCGCCGCGGGGCGCACGGTGTTCGTGCGCGGGTCGAACCGCTCCGCGCGCTCCGGGAAGCCCGTGCCGCCGCCGCCGTCGCCGCCGGCGATGAGCACGGTGCCGTCGGGCAGCAGGGTGGCCGTGTGGAACCCACGCGGCCTGGCCAGGCTGGCGACGGGCGTCGAGCGTCCGGTCGACGGGTCGATGATCTCGATGCTCGTCAGCCGCCCGGCGGCGCCGGCGCCGCCGGCCACCATGACCCGGCCGTCGGGGAGCAGCGTGGCGGTGTGGAACTCGCGCGCCTCGGCCAGCTGCCCGAGCACCGCGAACGTGCCGGTCGCGGGATCGTACGCCTCGATGGCGCCGAGGAAGCCCGGGTTGCCCCCGCCGACCACGAGCACGCGGCCGTCGGGGAGCAAGGTTGCCGTGCAGAACTCGCGAGGCGCGTTGAGCGGGCCGGTGAGGGTCCACCCCTCGGAGGACGGGTCGTAGGTCATCGCATCCGCCACGAAGGGCTCGCCGCTGCCGGCGTCGCCGCCGGCCACGAGCACCAGGCCGCTGGGCAGCAGCGTGGCGCAATGGCGCCGGCGCGGCGGTCGCGACGATACGTTCTGCGCCGCGAGGCCGGTCGACGGGTCGAACGTCTCGGTGCCGCCGTTGGCGGGCGCGTCGGTGTCGTCTCCGCCCGAGCCGTAGAGAAGGACCTTGCCGTCGGGGAGCAGCGTGGCCGTGTGGCCGCGCCGCGGCCATCCGAGCGGTCCGGCGGCGGTCCACTCGCCGGGGCCGGCGGCCGCCGCGGTGCCGTTCGCCGATTCGTCGCTGAGGGCGCGGGCAGCGCCGGCCGGACCGAGCGCGCCGAACGCGACGGCGAGGACGGCCAGCCAACGGCCGCACGTCGAGGCGGCGCGCTGAGCGCCCAGGTGATTGGTTGGCGGCGTCATGTTCATGGATGGTTGTGCTCCCTAGCGGTTGTCCGAGTCCTGCGTGCACTAGGGTGCTCGATCGGCCGTTCCCAAAGCGTTCCGTGAGCGGCCAGGCCTACAACCCATCGCCACGGGACGACTTGGGGAGTAGACTGGAGGCACGCGTCACAGCGGCGTGAGCGCCCATGGTCCCGCCAGCGTGAGGCGGAGGCCAACGACCGGCCCGATCCGGCGTAGCGCATCGATCGGCTGCGGCGTCATCATCCAGTGCAGGCCGACTTTCGCCCCCCGAGGAGGCCCATGCGCCGCTCCACGCACGCATCCCTGCCCACCTTCCCCGACCCGGCAAACGCACGCGCCGCGCGCATTGGCGCGTGGCTTGCGGTCGCGGTCGTAATGCCCGCGGTTGCGGCCGTCATGCCCAGCGCCGCGCCCGCCGCCCCGGCCTTGGCCCGGACCGCGGCCACCGTCACCACGACGCCGGCCGCCGACGCGGGCGTGTGCAGCCTCAGCGGCTGGCAGTCGCCGGGTTCCACGGTCGTCGAGCGCGGCCAGATCGTGCCCATCGAGATCCGCCTCTCGGCCGACTGCCCGCCGGAATCGCGCGGGCGGGCTGACATCATGCTGCTGATGGACCGCTCCGCGTCGATGAAGGAGGACGGGAAGTTCGAGGCGGCCAAGGCCGCCGTCAACCAGTTCGTCGAGAACATCGACTTCACGCGCCACCGCGTAGGGCTCGTACCGTTCAGCGACAGCGCGTATGTGGCCCAGCCGCTCATCGACCGGCCCGAGCGGCTGGTGCGGGCGCTGGCGGGGCTAGAGGCGCCGTCGGGAGGCACGAACATCGCCGCGGCCATCGAGTTGGCCACCCGCGAGGTGATGGTCACGCGCCGGCTGGCGGCCGTGGGCGTGTTGGTCGTCCTGACGGACGGGCGCCAGTCCAGCGAGGCGTCGATGGTGGCGGCCGCCGCCAACGCGCGCGAGCGCGGCTTCGTCATCTTCTCGGTCGGCCTGGGCGCAGATGCGGCCCAGGACACGCTGCGGCGAATCGCCACGTCCACGGACCACTACTACTTCGCCCCGACGGCGGACGACCTGGCCGACATCTACGAGCAAATCGCCGCGCTCATCCGCTCGTTCTCGGTCACCGACGTCCGCATCTTCGCGCGCCTTTCGCCCGGCGTCTCGCTCGGGCCGGGCGGCGAGCCGGCCTCGCGCGAGGGCCTCGGCCCGCTCATCTGGTGGCGCGCGTTCCTCACGCCCACCGAGTCGGCCATCCCGTTCAGCATCCGGATGGGCCAGCTGGGCCGCCACGCGATCACCCAGGAAGCCTGGGTGGAGTACATGGACGGCGACGGCATCCGGCGCAGAGCCGAGATCGCGCCGGTCGAGCTGGAGGTCATCGAGCCCAGCGTGCGCACGCTCTTCCTGCCGCAGGTCCTACGCGACCACTGCTTCCCGTCGCTGCGCTTTGCCGACGTCGCGCTGGTCATCGACGCCTCGGCCAGCATGGAGGGCGAGAAGCTGGCGCGCGCTGTGGCGGGCGCCCGGGCGTTCATCGACCGGCTGGACCTAGCCGCAGAGAGCCACCAGGTGGCGGTCATCCGCTACGATCGCGAGCCGCACCTGGTCTCCCCATTGACCGGCGATCCCGCCGCCGTGTCCGCTGCCCTGGACACCATCACGGCCGGCGCGGGCACGCGCATCGACCTTGGCATCACGGCAGCCGTGGACGAGCTGAGCGGGCCACGGCATCGCCAGGCCAACCAGGGCGTGATCGTGCTGCTCTCGGACGGCAGGCAGGTCGAGGCGCGCCCGTCCGTATCCAACGCCGCCGCCCTAGCGCGCGCCCACGGCCTCACGGTCTTCGTCATCGCCTTCGGCACCGACGCGGACCTGGAGGTGCTCCTGGAGATCGCCGGCAACCCGTCCCGGCTGTGGCTGGCGCCGGACGCGGCGGCGCTCGAGGCGATCTACACGGAGGTGGCCGGGGTGGTGGTCTGCCGGTAGGGCTCCAAGGCGAGGACACCGGTTTCGGTCGGCTTGCTGACGCGAGGCGGGCGGCACGCTGACACATGACGATGGCGCAACGGCGAGCGGATACACTGCGGAAGTCGGTTCTGCCATTGCGCGCCGCAGGCCTACAATGGATCACGGCGGTACCGCTTCTTGGGGCACCGCACGCGGGTGCCCCGCATCGGACGCCGTTACACGTCGTAACGCGACGACAAGGAGGCACCGCGATGAACGATCCCCGCCCTGCTGGCCATCTGCCCGCCCAACGTCGATCTCTCGCCTTCGCTCGTACCCTCGTCGCGCCGTTGTTTCTCCTGATCGGTCTGCTGGCGCTCTCCGGCGCACCCGGATCGAGCGCCACGAAGGCCAGCGCCCAGGACGATCTGGCCCTGCCGTTCTACCACACCGGCGGGTCGCTCGGCCCGATCCTGGTGGCCGACGACCAGATCCTCGTCGCGCGCGGGCTGCGCATCGTCGCGCTTAGCCGCGACCCGGCGTCCCTGGGTGCCGAGCTTGGCCAGAGCGAGCCGCTCGCCGGCCTGCCGATCGCCCTCGAGCGCCACGGCGAACGCCTGCTGGTGGCGACCGAGCGAAAGACGCTCGAGGTGCTCGACATCGCCACCGTCGGCGCCCCGCGGCTGGTCCAGCGCATCGCCGTGCCCGAGGCTTCGGCGGGGCTCGCGATCGGCGGGGATCGCGCCTATCTCATCGGTGACCATCGGCTGACCATTGTCGACCTCGCCGTCGAGCCGTTCCGGGCCCAGACCATCAGCCATGGCGCGACCGGACGCCACGACGGGATCATGCCCGTCGAGCGCCGCCTGGCCGTCGTGGGCGATCGACTCTACTTCAACTCCGTGTACTCGCTCCACGTCATGGAGCTTCGACCTGGGCCCCGGACGGTTCAGATCGCCGACATTCGCACCGAGAGGATGCTCGCGGACATCGTGGCGATTGGCGAGCGCGTGTTCGCTCTTGGCCACACCGACTCCAGCTCGTATCGCCGGCCCCTGGTCATCGCCGTCGATGCACGACCGGGCGCGGCGCCGAAGATCGTGGGCCGCTGGATCGATGCTGGCGACGGCGTGCGCCGCCTCTGCGACCTCTTCGCCGTCGACGGGCATCTCGGGGCCAGCGGCGGCGAGGCCTTCCATGTTCTCGCCATCGACGAGCCCGACGGCATGCGCCCGGTGAACACGCTTGCCACCGGCGTGGATTGCGGTTATACCGGGCGTGGAGTGAGCGCCGGAGCAGGCATGGTCGCGTTGATCCGGCACAATGTCGTCGGGCTGATCCCGTTGGCCGAAGTCGTCGATCCTGCCGCCGTCACCGGAACCACGGTGCGCCATCCGGATGCGGCCGAGGCGTTCCAGGAAGCCCAGTTCACCTGGGTGCGGATCGCTGCGCCGGTCGGCGCCATCGCGGTGTCCGGGGACACGGCCGTGGTGGCCGAGGGGCGCCGGATCCGCCGACTGGCCCTCGATGGTGCCGGCAATGCGCACGAGGTCGAGACGCTCGACGTCGCACAGCCGGTGGCGGCGCTGGCGTTGGGTGATGGGCGACTCTGGGTCGGCGACTACGACGGGCTGCGCGTCGCGACGTTGGATGGGTCGCCGCTCGCCCTGATGCCGGTGGCGCTCGAAGGTCCGGTGCGCGTACGGGTGGAGGCCCTGTTCGCCGGGGGCCATATGGCGTACGTCGCCACCGGGGACGGTCGGCTGCACGTCGTGGATGCCTCCGACATGACCGCGCCGCGCCGAGTGGCGTCGCTTGATCTGTCGCATGGCTCGCCTCTCGAGCTGCTTGGGCACGGGACGCGTCTCGTGACCAACAGCTTCGGGAGCTACGAGGTGATCGACATCGCCGATGCGAACCAGCCGGTTCTGCTCGGCGCCTTCCAGGACCGCACGGGGAGTGGGTCCGCCATGGCCACCGATGGTCGGACGGTCTGGCGGAACGGCGATGGAGGCACGGTGCTCGCCTTCGACATCACGGACCCAGGGAGCGGGTTCCCGATGTCCGAGCAGTCGCTCGGGTTCCCTGTCTGGGCACTGACTTGGCACGAGGGCGTGCTCTTCGCCGCTGGCCGCGACGGCCGCGTGACGGCGTTCGACACATCGATCCGCGGCAGGTTGCGCGAGGTCGGAGCGCTGACGCTGCCCTTCGAAGCGGAGGGCATCCGAGTCCACGGAAGGACGTTGGTTGCGACGCATTCGCGTGGCGGCGCGGTCATCCTTCCGGCACCGGAGATCGGACCGCCGACCGAGCCGACGGCCGCACCGCCGACCGCGGTGCCGACCGATCCTCCGGTCGCACCGCGGTACGACCTCTTCCTGCCCCATCTACACGGCGCGGACGGCTGATAGCGAGAGAGCGCGCATGACCGCGGTGTCGAAGTCTCTCACGCCGCATCACGCATTGCGCGCCGGCGCCACCATGCCCACCCAGGGCAGCTCGACGTCGGTGGTCTTGGCCAGGCGCTCGTAGAGCTCGCCGGCGTGCTGCATGACGTGCCGGATGTTGTAGAGCTGCAGCTCCAGCTTGCTCATCGGCAGCCAGTCGAAGCCGGACGGCGCCTCGAGGTCGAGCGCCGGGACCAGCGCGTCGACCTGGGCGCGGCAGAGGTCGAGGTAGTCCTGGATGTCGGGCTTGGACAGCGGCGCGCCGACCTCCACCACGTCGTGCGGCGGCCAGGGGAGCCGGCCGAAGAACTGCAGGTTCGGCCTGGACTTCTCCCAGGGCAGGAAATCGTCTTCGGTCCGCTGCAGGTAGAGTTGCGTGTAGAAGATCACGTGGTAGGCCACGTGCCAGCTGCGGTTGGCGTCCTCGGGGCGATCCCAGACCGTCTCAGGGCAGGCCTCGATGGCGGCGCCCAGCATGTCGAGCGCGGCGTGGTACTGCGAGCGGATGACGGGTAGGATGTCCATGGGGCGGCGGGCTCCTTTCTGGAAGGCGAGGGAGGGGCGCGTTCGATCTGCGGGGAGCGTCGCAAAGGGGGTGGCGGGAGGATAGCGCGGTGGCGCGCTGACACGCACGATGACGCCGCGAGGGCTATCATGCGCGCCTCGGCGCATCTGGCGTCTCCACCTACGAGGGGGAGGGGAACATGGCAGAGCGGATCAAGGTCGAGTGCTCCGGACCGATCTGGTTCATCGGCTGGCTGTTCACGGTGGCATACGCCGAGCTTGAGCTCCTGCAGGCGATCCTCGGCATCGTGATCTGGCCGTGGTACCTCGGGGTGGCGCTGCGCTGATGCAACGCAACCGATCCCGATGAATCGGTACGGCGGCAAGATCTCCGCGCCGAGACGGCCTGCTCGCAGCGAGCTGATCGTCCTCGGGCTGTCGCTGCTGGTCCTGTTGGGAGCGTTGGCCTACTTATCGCACTATGTATCGTTCCCCCTCGGGGAGCTTGGCATTGTCGGCGTCGTCATGCTCTTCAGCCTGTTGGGCACGCTCGCATTCTGGGTTGTCGTCATCGCCGGCGCCGTGTTCCTGGTCCGCGCCCTGAGCGGCGCGCGACGCTCCGAAGCCCCCGGCGCGGGGACGGCGCTTGACATCCTGGAGCGCCGCTACGCCGCTGGCGAGCTCACCCGCGAGCAGTACCTGGAGATGCGCGCGGACCTGGGGCGCTGAGCGGCCGGCGGCGTACGGATACCGAAGCCGCTCATGGCCTGCATCCAGTCGAGCACGTTTACCGCGCGAACGGGTTCTCGACGACGATGGACCCGTAGCGCTGGCTTGCGTTGAGGTCTTCCGACCAGACAGCATCACAGCCAAGCGCCGATGCGCTTGTCAGGATCATCGCGTCCCAGAACGCTAGCTGGTACCGCTGGGACAAGCGGATGGCGTCCAGAACCTCATCCGTGTTGGGCGAGTGAACGTCCCAGACGGCCAGATCGGCGATGACCTCGGCGGCTTCCGACGCGGTCATCGGATGGGGGACCTTGCGCGTAATGTTGACGTAGAACTCTTGAAGCACTTGGATGCTCAGACAGCCCCCACCATCGTCCCACAACGTCCGGACGAGGTCGCGCGCGACCACGTGCTTCGCGCCAGCCGAGCGGTCATGGGCGTAGATGAGGATGTTCGTATCGATGAACGTTCGCCTGCCCTCATCGCGCATGCAGCTCGTCCCGCGTGGTGGTGATCACGCCCTGGGTCCCGAGATCGGCTGGCGCGTCCAGCCATGCCAGGTGATGTCGTCGTGCTCGCGCGAACGCGTCCTCGCGTGCCACGAGCCTGGCCAGCGCCTCGGTTAGCAGGCCGGAGACCGAGGTCCGCCGCTGAGCCGCGATGATCTTGACGCGCAACAGGACGTCCTTGGGCAGCGACACCGTCACGTTCTGTGTTTCCATGGTCTCCTCCACGAAAACAAGTGTAGCACGAGAAAACGTGAGGTCGGGGCCCCCTGCGCGAACCGATCAGCCGTTGCTCCACCGCCGCCGCAGCGAGCTGGACCAGGCGCTGGGGTGCATCGACCGGGCGCTGGGCCTGCTGGCGGCGCTGGGCCCGAAGGCGTTCCACGACGCGTTGCTCCTGGAGAAGGCGGAGGTCCTGGTGGAGCGGGCCGAGGCGGAGGCGCCGGTGCGCTACGAGCTGTGGCGGATCACCCGCGACGACGGCCACCGCAGCGCAGCGCTGATGCTCTGCCAGGACTTGTATCGGGACTCGCCCGTGCATGACCACCGGCTGCGGCTGGAAGCGCTGGGGGCGGATGGGGTTGCAGCGGGGGGCGAGGTCCGGAAGTCTACGTGACGCCGTGGCGCGCGAAGGCCCCAGGTTGTATCCTGCCGCCGCACGCCGCTGGTGGGCGCCCATGGCATCGAGCCCGGGCTTCCGGGTGGCGGAGGCGGGGAGATGGAGTCGGATCGAGAGTGATCGCTGGACTCTGGTGAACCAATGCCTGCCCAGCCCGTCGATGAGTATGTCGTCTCTCAGCACGCGCGGACCGAGCTGGCGCGCCGCGGCCTGAGCGACGCCCTCATGCGTCTTGTGCTGGCTGCACCCGACCAGCGCCTGCCAGTTCGCCCTGGTCGTGACGTGCTCCAGTCGATCGTCGATGGCGATGAGCGATCGCACCCCCAGCTCGTGCGCGTCTTCGTCGACATCGACCGCCATCCAGCGGTGGTGGTCACCGCCTATCGAACCAGTAGAATCAACCGGTACTGGAGGGCCGATCCATGAAGGTCACCTACGACGAGACCACCGACACCCTCAGCGTCGTGCTTCGCGACGGCGCCGCGGTCGTCGAGAGCGACGAGGACAAGCCCGGCGTGATCTTGGACTACGATGCCGACGGCAACCTCGTAGCCATCGAGATCCTCGATGCTTCGCTCCGCGTCACGGATGCGCGGCGGATCGAGTTCGAACTGCCGGCCGTCAGCGTGGCCTAGTACGCATCGGCGGCTCGCGGGTCACCTCCGCAGCAAGCTGGGCAGGTAGATCCGGTGCCCATGCGCCGCCCCGGTCGTCGGCGTCGGGCTCGCCGGCGCCCGCGTCGGCTCCGGGGTCTCCGGCGTCGTCCCCGGCGCCCCCTGCGTCGGGGTGACACCCGGCTCCGGCGCCGCATCCGACAGCCACGGCCGGGCCTGCTTGATCTCCAACACGTCGTCCGCGGTGATCTTGTACTCGACCTCCATGGCGAAGGCCGCGTCGGCGGTCGCCTGGTACAGCCGCTGGAACTCCGCGTGGATGACGCCCAGGTATCGGCGCATCGACGCCAGGTGCGCTTCTGACAGGATCTGCGCGCCGTCGGCCACCTGGTTGGAGGGGCGCACGATCGTGTAGCCGCTGCCCTCCGCGGCGCCCAGGAGGACCTCCTCCGGGATCGAGAGCGCGTCCGGGTTGGTCACCAGGTTCTCGCCCACCTGCGTGTTGAGGTAGTAGGTGCCGCTCGTCCCGTAGATCGGATCGGTGGTCACGCCCACCCCGTTGGCCGCCTCGCCCTCGTAGTTTGCGTGCACCAGCACGCCCATGGCGGTGGCGAAGTGGTCGACGCGGTAGAACTGGCGCTCGTCGAAGGCGCGGAAGGTCCAGGTGCTGGCGTAGACCTGCTTGATGGACGTGGCGATGTGCCCCTCGTCCGGGTTGTGGGTGTAGGAGTCGTAAAGGCCGGCGCCGCTGAACCCCGGCAGGTCCTCGTTGTTGGTGCTGGAGCGAACCCGAATCGGCTGGTCCACCGGGAAGGACGCCTGCATCGCGGCCAGCGCGTCCAGCAACAACTGCGGCATCTCCCCGTCCTCGATGTCGTCGCGCAGGTCCTCCAGCCGCGCCTCCTGCACGTCGTAGTCGCCCAGGAACGCCGGGTCGTCGAGCAGGGCCCGGACCTGGTCGTAGAAGCCGTTGTGGGTCATGAAGGCGTCGTAGAAGTAGAAGGGAACGGCGAAGCCGTCCGGGATCGTCCCCTCGGGCAGGTCGAAGTCCAGCATGGCGGCCACGTTGGCGGCCTTGACGCCAAAGCGCGTCCAGTGCTCGAAGCCGATGTCGTCCAGCGGCGCGATGTCGGTGGCGCTGAGGTCGCGGACGGGGGTCTGCGGCTCCGCCGGGCGCCGCGCGGCGTGGTGGGCCTCGACCTCGGCCAGCGTGGCCTCGCGCAGCACGTAGCCGTCGGCCGCCACGCGGTAGTAGACGTGCTTGCCGATCAGCGGCGCGATGGCCGGGTCTTGGAGGGCGCCCGCGATGTAAGCGTTGGGCACGCCGTCCTGGATGGCGCGCAGGTTCACGTGCGAGAGCGGCGTCTGCGGCACCGTGGTGATGATGCCGCCCACCCGGGGCATCTCGTTGGGCAGCGCCTCGTACACGACGATGTCGCGGGGGTTTGGCCGCGCGTTCGGGTCCATGACGGTGAGCAGCCCGTAGCCCTCGGCGACGTTCAGCGGGATGTAGGTGGTGTCGGCGTAGATGTCCTCGTCCAGGATGACCTTGACGCGCGAGGCATCGTACAGCGCCTTCTCCCGCAGGTAGCGCGGCAGGGCCGCGTTGGGCATGGGGTAGTAGGCGAAGTCGTTCTTCAGGAGGGGCATGTTCTTGGCCAGCAGCTCGTAGCCCAGCTGTACGTCGGCGAACGCGTAGTTGTCGTTGGGCTCGAACTCGAAGCGGTAGACGCCCAGGCTGCCACTCGGGCTCATCACCTTGGGATGGTAGACGATCTCGCCGCGCATCTGCCCTGGCACGCCGCGCCCCCGCCCACCGCCAGGGATCCCGATCGTGCTGGCGAAGCGGCCGTGCGCCCGATGCGTGACCGTGTTCATGAAGTAGACCTTGGGGTTGGTCGTGTTGGTGTCCAGGAGATAGAACTTGACGAACTCCAGGTCCTTGAGGTGCTCGTCGATGAGCACCTCCGTGCCCTCGTAGGACAGGGTCTCGAAGGTCGCGCGATCCGGGATGGTGACGGCGCCGTCGACCAGGGCGATCTCCGCAGACGGGTTTAAGGGCCCGAGCCGACCGAGGTTCGCAAACTCCTCGACGTCGTCGATGCCGTCGCCGTCGATGTCGCCCGGGTCGGAGAGGGGGTACTGGACCACCCGGTAATGCGCCTGGGGATAGGCCGAAAGCGGCTCGGTGAGCGTGGTCGTGCCCTCCTGGCCGAGCGCCATCGAGACGGCGTGCTCGGGGCCCGACGGCAGGTCCTCGCGGAAGTAGAGGACGTAGTAGTGCTCCGGCGTGGAAGGCACCTGGACCCGCACCCGCCCCGTGACGTCGACGAAGAACGCGCTGGGTTGCAGCTCCTGAGCCAGGGCGCCCGAGGTCAGGAAGGCGAGGAGGAGCAGGGCGAGGACGGGGGGGAGGGTCTTCACGGTCGGTCTCCGTCGGGCGGATGGAAGTTCGTTCACAAGAACATCGGTTTGAGGGGCCGAGAGGATAGCGGTACGGGGGCCCGCCTCATCTTCCGCTCAAACGGCCAGCCTGCCTACGGCACGTTCCCGCAGCCGAGACCGGTGGCCGCGACGATGCGCTCCCAGCCGATCAGGGCCACGTTGGTGTCGTCGTCGACGGCGGCGAAGAGGCCGGCGGGGTGCCCGGGCAGGGCCTGTTGGGTCGAGGCGATACCGTCGGTGAAGCGGACGCCGTCCAGCTGTAGGCGCCCGAGGTGGGCCCAGCTCCGGCGATCGAAGAACTCGAAGTCGCTCGCGTCGGCCTTCTGGTCGGACACGATCAACAGGCCGCGGCCGTCGTCGGTCCCGTCCGGGGTGAGGCAGGCGTAGAGGGCGATGCCCTCGGCGTCGGCCTCGAAGACGCCCTGGCCGCCGAAGCGCGCCTCGCCGGCCCGGTAGTACGGGCTGCCGACCGGGTTAAAGGCGTAGACGCCGCTACGGCCGACCTCGTCCGGGATGTAGAGGACCTGGTCGACATCGTCGGCCAGCAGCGTCTCGAAGCTGTGCCCGGGCGCGAAGCCGCCCAGCGCTGCGCCGCTCTCCGGGTCGTAGGCGTAGACCCGGTCGTCGGCCGACACGAACAGGCGCTTGACGCCGTCGGGGAGCGTGAGCAGCGCCAGGTTGGGCTCGGAGCGCAGGTCGACCGCGCCCTGGACGAGCTCCCCGAGGAAGGCGAGCCCCGGCAGCGCGAAGACCGCCACGGTCGAGGCCGGCCGCGACACGGCGATGTAGACGCGATCCAGCTCCTGGTCGATGACGATCCCGTTGACCTGGGTGCCGGTGCCGAAGCTGGGATGCTGCAGCGCCGGCAGCTCCCGGCCCAGGAACGGCTGCCGCCAGACCTCCACGCGCTGGTTGCCCTTGGCGGTGACCAGCAGCAGGCTGTCCGCGGGATCCGGCGCTTCCCAGAAGGCCAGGCTGTCGATGGTGCTGCCGCTGCCCTCGAGCAGGAGGTCGGGCGCGAGGCGGACGAGGCCGAAGGGCTCGAAGTCCGGGAGGGGCGGCGTCGACGTGGGCGTCGGATCCGGCGTCTGCGAAGCGGTGGGCGCCACGGTGGGCGCCGCGGTGGGCGCCGTGGCCGGAGCGTCGGTCGGGAGCGCGGCGGGCGTCGGCACGTCGCGCAAGGCCGCGTGCACCAGCATCGGTAGGTGCAGGCGGCTCTCCGTCGCCTGGGCGGCGGCGGCGGGCCGGGCGGACCCGGCCAACGCCGTGGGCGCCGGCCGCGGCGATGGCGGGCCGCCGGCCGCGGCAGCGGCCAGGGCCAGTAAGGCGAGCCGTCGGATCGAGGACAGCATGCCCTGATTCGAGTGCGGCCGCGCCCGACCGACGGGCCGATGTTTCTGCACGGGCTACATGGCAGGCGCGGCGATCGCGACGCTATCGCTCGCGTCCATTGCCGTGGTCTCGCCAGCGGCAAGCTCAGCGCGATACGCCTCGATCGTCGACGTCCAGCGCCGCATCTGAGCGACCGCCTCGGATGGCGCAAGGTGTAGCCAATTGGTGCCCATATCGAGCTTGGTCCGTTCCTCGTCCACGCCGAAGAGCGCAGGGAAGTTCGAGCTCAGGTAGCCGATGTGTATGGCGCCTTGTTCCGGCGTCACCCAGAAGCACTGCCGCCGCGTCCCGAGGTTGAAGTTGAGCCCCCACTTCTTCCGGTAGGCTCGGTACCCCATGGCAAGGAGATGGCTCCGGATCTGCTCGAACTCACCACGCACCCCGCATCGTTCCGCGTAGTCGAGGACGTGGTCGAGCGACCACTGGCGACCGAGCGCGCTGGTCTCCGCAGTGAGGTCCTCGTCGACCTCGCGGAGGAGGATGCGATGACCGACGGAGTCCCGCAGCAGTCGAAACGTGACCACTTGGATCGGGATGGTGAGGCCGTGGCGGCCGAGGAGGTCGGCCGTGCCATCGGCGGACTCCCCGCTTCCGATTCCGGATACGATGAGGCGGTAGTCGCGGTCGACATCGTCGCCATCGGTAGCGAGTGCTTCGAAGGCCGCCTCCTGTGCCTCCGCGGAGAGCCCACGGGCGGCAATCCTGTCCCGAAGTTGGCCGTTCGTCATGCCGCCGATCTGAAGGAAGTAGTGCAGGGCCTGTTCGACGGCACCACCGCCCACCGCGCCGGCCTTCAGCTCGACGATGACCCATTCGTTGTCGCGCGTCAGACCCAGGAGGTCGAGTCGCGTGCCGTCGGGCAGGGTGAGTTGGCGGGCCACCCAACGGATGTCGCCTCCCAACAGCGACGGGTCGCGTTGGATCCAGTCCTCCAGGTGCCTTTCCAGATACTCGCGATCATCGAACATCCGCTCCGGAGTGCCGGATGCGCCGATCTCCCAAGCGCCCAATTGCGTCACGGTTCCACTCCTTCGCGTCGATCGAGTGGCGCACGAGGTCGGCCACGCCCCAGACGTGGCGCTCGCGGGCGGGGCGGGAGTATGCCACCACGGTGCGGCGCAAGATATCCAGTTTCTAACTGACGCATCGCAAGAGACTATCTGACGTCGCCGACTCGACGAGCGAGCCGAACACGGCCACACGCTAAAGCTTCGGCAGGTACGCGCGATGCTCCAGCGTCGGGACGGCGGACGGCGGCGGCGTGGCTGACGGCGGAACGGTGGGCGGCGCGGTCGGGTGAGTCGTCGGCGTGGCAGACGCTGGCGGTGTGGCGGCCTGCGGCGTCGCGGTCCCCGTCGCCGCTTCGGTCGCCGGCGGGCCCGCGCAGCCGATGTAGTCCGTGCTGACGACCATGTCGTCGAACCAGACCTGGTTGGAGCGCTCGGCATCGCCGCCGGCCACGTAGTGCTGCAGCCAGGCCTTGTTGAGCTGCAGCTCGGGGATGTCGCGGAAGCGCATGCCGGTGACCTCGTGCGCCTTCAGGCCGTCGATCCAGAAGGCCATCCGGCCGTCCGCCTGGCCCGGCGTGTTCAGCTCCATCATCAGCTCCAGGCAGACCCACCGCCCCCGCGGCAGCACCACCGGCGGGTCGGGGGCGAAGTGGTTGCCCCAGCAGCACTCCGGGCCGCGGCTGCAGGGCATCTCCTTGGTGGCGCAGAGCGCGCAGATGTCGCGCACGCGGTCGCCGGAGCAGTAGCCGCCCGCGTCGCAGCGCATGTCGGGGAAGTAGGTGTAGAAGAAGAGCTCGCGATCAAGGTTGAAGTCCAGCGTGGTGCCGGCCGCGCGCAGGCCGTTGGGCCGGCAACCGGCGTTGCCGTCGGCGTCCCAGTAACCATTGGGACGGGTGCCGTCGATGGACAGGAAGTGGTGCACGTACTCGTGGTCGTCGGCCAGGCGCACCCGGGTGCGGAAGTGCAGCCGCTCGTAGCCGACCAGGTTGCAGCTGGCGCGCTTGGGGCCGTCGCAGGAGCGGTAGGTCAGGGCACCGCCCTGGAAGCCGGCCTCCTGGGCCCCCGGCATGTGGATGGCCCAGTCGCCGCTGAAGGCCGCGCCGGGGTCATCGGTTAGGCGGATGCGGTCGGGGTTGTTGGTGCCGTCGGGCCGGCAGCCGATGCACTCGGTGAAGGGCGATGCGGCAAACCAGTCGCGCCAGCCCAGGTGCCCGTCCTCGAAGTCCTCGCACATCAGCCACTCGGGCCGGGATGCGTCGCATTCGCTGGCCGCGGCGCGCAGGAGCGGGGCCGACTGGCCCGCTAGCACGCCGGCGGCGAAGGCCAGGGCGAGGGCGACGAGCGCGCCGGGGGCGTGGCGCGGGAGCGGCGCGGGCATGCCGGGCTACGTCTCCGTTCGAACGAAGCGATCGCGCGTCAGCGATGCGGTCAGGCACGTCACGGCGCCGATGATCCCGGCGCGGAGCGAGAAGTATCCGCCCGGGTTGGAGGATTCGATTAGATTCCAGACGACCGCCAGGATAACGACCCCGGCCACGAAGCCGAGCGGCGTTGCGATGTGCCACCGCCACAATGGCGAACGCGTTGGCATGAACAAGTAGATGGGAAGGAACACGATCAACCACGTCAACAACACGAGCCCCGTCAAGATGCTGATGGCAACGTGCAGGAAGATGCTGGGATGACCGGCATCGGCACCGCCGACGGCAACGCCGTAGGCTATCGGAACAGCCAGGAGCAGCACGCCAGCCAGCCAGCCGGCGCCAACCGACACGAGGCTCCCGACGATCACGCGCATGCTCATGCTCCACCGGAGGTGACCCGCTGCTACGGATCCCATGGTAGCACGCGCAAACTGGGCCTCGATCGTCGCGTGCCGCGGGAGCGCCTGCCCCATCCGCAACCGCAGTCTTCACGCACCGTATGGTCGAAAGGTGCGCGAGAGGGGGGCAGTTCATCATGTCGAGGTTCCGCGTCGGCCGCGTGGCGGACGAGTGGCTCGCCCGCCTTTGGATGGCCTTCGTCGTCATGGTGACGGCGGCGATCTGGTTCCGTGGCCCACGGCTCAACCCGGCTCGGGTGACGGACCTGATGGTGGTGGCCCCCGTCTGGATCTGGACCCTGCTCTGGTGGCGTGTGCACAACGCGGTCCCGCTGCTCGCGGCCCGCTGGTTCGGTCCGCGCTTCGTCGTGGTCGCGCTGTTCTGCCTCAGCATTCCGTGGAGCCTGGGCGTGCCCGGCTTTCGCGACGACGCACTGGCCACGGCGTGGAGCCCGGACGGCACGCGGCGGCTCGTCCTGACCGGCGTGGCCGGCGATCGCTACTACGACCTCCAGGCCGAGACCCATGGCGGGCTGCTGCTGAAGCGCGTGGTGCAGCTGGAGATCTACTTTGTCACCTCCCGCACCATCGGTCAGGTGACGCACGTCGACGAGCCGATCTACCCCACGCGCTTTGCGATCGAGTGGCGGGCCAACCCGCGCCAAGTGGTGGTAACGGCCGACGGGTGCTACGCGGCGCTCTTCGACGTGGTCGAGGAGCGGCTGGTGGAGCGCCGATGGCTGAACATGCGCCACGATGCAATCGCGGACGCGCTGAGCGCGAGCGGATTGCCAGCTCGGCGGTGATGGCGATCGGACGCTGGCCGGGTGGTACTGCGGCGAGCCGGTGCGGCGGCCATTGATGTGCCGGAGGCGCGCCTACTCGCCGGCTGCGGCGTCCAACCAGTCGGCAAAGGCCGTCAGCTGCGAGGCAGCATCCGGCGCCGTGCCCCGGAGCTCGTCGACCAGCACAGCGATCTGCTGCGCGTCCAGGTTGTAGGAGTACGCGTTGCGGACGACATGTCGGAAGCCGCGGAGGCGATCGAGACGCGCGTGGAGGTCCGATGTGATCACCGCCGGACGGACGCCGGTGATCTTCGCGGCGACCTGGCCAAGCAGGTCCACATGCCAGTTCGGGCCCTCGGGCATGGTGTCGTCGACATCGCGTGCGATGCGCTCGAAGAGACGCTCGAGACCGGAATAGTAGGCGTGGAGGTTCAGGGCGACCGCGTCGATGTAGCGATCGTCGTGCGACGTCGAAGCCGCGCCGAGCGCGCCCTCGGCGCGCTCGGCGACGCGTGCCAGGGCAAGCAGCTCCTGCCGGATCCGCCCGGCCAGCGCGCGCAGCGACGGCATCACAATGCCTGCCCGTGCGCGGCGATCGGGGCCTCGAGGTGGGCCGGGCAGCGCTCCATGGCCACCAGGTCGACCTCGTACTCGCGGGCGATGCTCTGCATGCGGGAGACAGCCGCGAAGTAGTCGTCGGGCGCAAGACCCCACGCCGCCAGGTCGATGTCCGAACCCGCGCCGAAGCCACGGCCGCCATCCTCGACGAGCGAGCCGAACACGGCCACGCGCGTGGCGCCGAACGTCTGGCGCAGGTGCTCGGCGCACGCCCCGGCGGCCACCCATGCCCGTTGGCGCTTCGCCTCGCGCCGGGCAAGCGCATCCGCCCGGCGAAGCCGTTGGGTCGCGCGCTGGGCGTCTGTGACGGGCAGGGGGGTGGTCATGGCGTGAGTCTAACAGCCGCCAGGGCCGGCGGCAACGCGCCCGGGACCTGAGAGTGGGGCGGCGTCGACACGAGCCATGCCTCCTCACACCCCGCCGGACGCTTCGAGGTCGCGGCGCACGTCGGCTGCCGTCATCGCCAGCGCTCCCGCAGCTCCAGCCGATGCGCGGGCGGCGTTGGCGAGGTAACATTGTGAGCACGTGCCGGGCAGACACCGGTTGTTGGAGGCGTCTCATGCGCACACGACTGATACGCATCGGCAACTCGCGCGGCGTACGAATACCCAAGCCGCTCATCGAGGAGGCCGGTCTCGGCGACGAGGTGGAGCTCAAGGTCGTGGACGACTCGATCGTGCTCGGCCGCATCGCCGAGCCACGCGCCCGCTGGGCGGAAGCCGCGGCGACGCTCGCTGCTCGCGGCGAAGAGCCGCTCGGTCCATAAATCCCGACGCGCTTCGACGACGAAGAGTGGCAGTGGTAGCGAGTGCGTATCCGCGCCGCGGAGACGTCTTCGTCGTCGCGCTCGACCCCAGGGGACCCCTCCGCCTCCACCATGAGCCATCGGTCGCGGGTGAGGTCGACCGGCCCGTCGAGCCATGCCGTAGCACGCGCAAGCTGGGCCTCGATCGTCCCTTGCCGCGGTAGCGCCTGCACCCATCCGAAACCGCAACCTACACGCACCGTTTGACGAGTCGTATACCGCCGGCTGAGCATTATCGGGGTGGGCTCACTGGCGACGCTCAAGCATTGAAGCGCGCGTGCCGACCCGCAGGGCCGGTTCACCGTCGCGCTATGGCTGCTCGATCGAGGTGAGCTCCTGGAGCGAGAGGAGCTGGGACGCGCCGGAACACGAGCTGACCGACTCTCGCGCGTAGCCAAGGCCGGGGCAGAATCAACGTGTAGTGCTCCACCCGGAGCCGCCCACGACACGAAACTGCCAGCAGCCACGCGCACGACCTAGAGGCAGTTCGACATCGACCTGTTCGCAGCAATCGGCAAACGACATCTCTGTATAGCGTGGAAGCCAAGCATAGTTGAGCGCCTCGATCGGGAACACGGCGCCCCACGGCGTCCCGTCCTCTCGGAGGAGGCCATAGAACTCCAGCTCCTCTTGGGAGTTGGGCTGAATCTCGCGCAATCCAGAGAGCTCCTGCCAGCCATCCACGACGATCCCATGCGGGGTGACGTAGCGCGTTGTAATGCCCCGAGTCTGAGGAAACTGGCTGTTGTGTCCAGGCGTCTCGATGATCTCGAAATCAACACGAACGGTCGAGGGATCGATGGCCCATGCGCCGAGGACCGTCTCGCGAATGGTCGTTATCGGGGTCGAGCCGTTGGAGCACAGTGGCCTCGTACACTGCGAGGGCGCTGGCGAGGGCGGCGGCGGTGGCGTCCGCTCGGCTATCGGGCGTTGGAGAGGGGAAGGAAGTAGGAGGCTGCTCGATGGCGCGGTGGCATCCGGAAAGCACCAGCGCCATCGCCACAGCGGGCGCCACGAACCAGCGTGTTCTACCGAAGGTGTGCACCGGGTCGTTGGGAGGACCCAGCACGGCGTTGGGGGCGATTCTGAGTCCTCCGACCTGACGGAGTTGGCCATGCGCCGGAACACGACGCACCACCGCGGATGAAAGAGGTCCACGGCGGGGACCAGTCGTTCATAGGAGTCTATCGCAGGGCTGGGAACCCGGCAACGGGCGGATGGCTCCTGCACTGCGCCCCTGTCGCGTCCAGCTCCTTGCCGGCATCCCTGCTCGTTGACGGCGTCATAGGTAAGGAGTATGATGGTAAGGGTGCGATTCCTTACTCGCAATCGAACCAGCGATCGGAGCGCAGCATGACCATCGCCAAGGTGACGTCCAAGGGGCAGATCACCGTCCCCAAGGCAGTGCGTGAGCGACTGGGGATCGAGCCGGGCGACGCGATCGAGTTCGTTGACGCGGACGGCCAGGTCATGCTGCGGCGTCACGATGAGGGATCGCGCTTCGCCAGGTATCGGGGCGTCCTGCGCCAACTTAGGGGACAGGAACCAGACACGTTGCTGGACGAGCTGCGGGACGGACCGTGACCAGCGCCCTGGACACCAACGTGCTCCTCGACGTTCTGATCCCCGACGCGCGCTTCGGCGATGCATCGCTGCGGCTGCTCGACGAGGCGCAGCGCGCTGGTCCGCTGGTGATCTGCGAGGTGGTCTACGCGGAGCTGGCCGTGCACTTCCCCGACGAGCAGGAGCTCGCAAGATTCCTGGCGGACACGCGCATTCGCCTGGAGCCGTCGGATCCCCGTGGGCTGCTCCAGGCTGCACGGGCGTGGCGATCCTACGTCGCTCGGAGCGATCGGTCGATGCAGTGCCCGCGGTGCGGCGCACGTCAGGATGTCGCCTGCCCCTCGTGCGGCCATGGGCTGACGCCCCGCCAGCACATCCTCAGCGACTTCCTGGTCGGCGGCCACGCCCTGGTACACGCGGATCGTCTGCTCACGCGCGATCGCGGCTACTACGGCCAGTACTTCCCGGAGCTCCGGGTGGTGGGTGCCTGATCCCTGGATCGGGGAGCTCCTTCGCCGCAGCGTAGATACCGCGGGGGCGCCGCGAGCTCCGACGGCAGCCGTCCCGCGCGCGCACCTCCTGCACGCCGACGATGTCGGCATCGGAGGCGTGCAGCCAGTCGCAGAAGCCCTTCTTGGCGCAGGCGCGGAGGCCGTTGACGTTCCAGGAGTCGATGCGCATGGCCGCGTAATGTGGGGTACGTCGCCGTCGGCCGGTGAACAGGATGGCGAACCAGGCCAGGATCACCGCGAACAGGGCGAGGACCGACAAGAGGGCCAGCGCGACGTAGTGCGGGATGGCCAGGAGCCACTTGACCAACGGCAGCCAGCGGTTGAGGGTAGCCACGTCTGGGTAGTCGACCTCGAGGTGGACAGTCTGCTCCTCGACGGTCGACGGGTACTGGTCCGTGAGCAGGCCCATGTACGCGCCCACCCGGTTCCCGAAGCGCGCCAACTCTAGTTGGAAGTCGAACCACCAGCGCGGGTAGCGCTGGCGGAAGGCGATCATGAGGGCGGTGGCCAGCGCCAGGTTGAAGGCGATACCTCCCGAGGCGTCGCGGCTCCGGGAGATGATGTCGCCGGCCTGGTTCATGGTCTCCGAGTTGACGACGGTCTCGCCTGCACCCCCGATCAGGCCGATGATGACCAGGATCGGCAGGGCCAGGAACAGCCGAAGGAAGGTGGACATCCGATCCAGCGACTCCGGGTAGTCGATGTCCAGGCGGGCGGCGTATGCGGCGGAATCGGGCACCTTGCGTCTCCTCGGAGGGGCGGCGAGAGCCGGCGACTGCGCCCTCGGAGCGCGCGGCGGCGACGTCGAGCACGGACACGAACGAGCGATGGCCCGCCTGGCTGCCCACGTCGCTGGCCCGGCTGATGTCCAGGCGCGTGCCGTCCGGCGAGAACACGGCCCGCCCTCCGCGGCCGGGACCCAGAAGCTCCACGGGCGGGCCGCCGCCGGCGTCCAGCCACCAGAGGTCGTCGCGCTGATCGTGGGCAGAGACGTTGTCGCTCAAGCGCTCGTCCAGGGTGAAGACCAACGCGGTGGCCGAGTTGTCGAGCAGGTTGGTTGGCGCGAAGTCGGCTCGAACGATTATAGTAGTCGTCGAGGTACCCCGTTCATGGTGGGTCCGCGAGCGTTACAGTCGGTGCAGTTCGTGACCGTCAACGGCAAGCGGTTGGCGGTGCTCGATGCTGCCGATTGGGCGGCCCTGGTGGAGTGGCTCGAAACGCTCGAGGACATCAAGATCGCACGCGATGCCGTGGAAGAGCTACGGGCGGCAGGTGGTGACCGCGGCCAAGCTGGCTGGTTGGAGTGGGACGTTGCGCAGCAGTCCCTTGGACGAGGGGCTACGCAGTTTACATCACGCCGCAAGCACTAGCGGAAGTCAGCGATCTGCCAGGCTATGTTCGACAGAGGGCGCGCCGGGCCATTGATGCCCTGAAGGACAATCCTCGGCCGGCGCGAAGCAAGACGTTGAGCGGCGAGTTCGACGCCTCCGAGCTCTACCGAATCCGAATGGATCGCTGGCGGATCCTGTACTTAGTCGATGAGGCCGAACGCACGGTTGACGTGCTGGCTGTCCGCCGCAGGCCACCATACGACTACGGTGATCTAGAGCAGTTGCTTGCCGGTGCGGAATGACACCGATAGCCGTTATGGTTTCGCGGGCGATGCTCCACGCTGCCAGGTCGAAGGGCGAGCCGAACACGGCCACACGCTACAGCTTCGGCAGGTACGCGCGATGCTCCAGCGTCGGGACGGCGGACGGTGGCGGCGTGGCTGACGGCGGAACGGTGGGCGGCGCGGTCGGGGGAATCGTCGGCGTGGCAGACGCCGGCGGTGTGGCGGCCTGCGGCGTCGCCGTCGCCGCTTCGGTGGCCGGCGGGCCCGAGCAGCCGATATAGTCCGTGCTGACGATCATGTCGTCGAACCACACCTGGTTGGAGCGCTCGGCGTCGCCGCCGGCCACGTAGTGCTGCAGCCAGGCCTTGTTGAGCTGCAGCTCGGGGATGTCGCGGAAGCGCATGCCGGTGACCTCGTGCGCCTTCAGGCCGTCGACCCAGAAGGCCATCCGGCCGTCGGCCTGGCCCGGCGTGTTCAGCTCCATCATCAGCTCCAGGCAGACCCAACGGCCGCGCGGCAGCACCACCGGCGGGTCGGGGGCGAAGTGGTTGCCCCAGCAGCACTCCGGGCCGCGGCTGCAGGGCATCTCCTTGGTGGCGCAGAGCGCGCAGATGTCGCGCACGCGGTCGCCGGAGCAGTAGCCGCCCGCGTCGCAGCGCATGTCGGGGAAGTAGGTGTAGAAGAAGAGCTCGCGATCAAGGTTGAAGTCCAGTGTGGTGCCGGCCGCGCGCAGGCCGTTGGGCCGGCAACCGGCGTTGCCGTCGGCATCCCAGTAGCCGTTCGGCTTGGTGCCGTCGATGGACAGGAAGTGGTGCACGTACTGGTGGTCGTCGGCCAGGCGCACGCGGGTGCGGAAGTGCAGCCGCTCGTAGCCGACCAGGTTGCAGCCGGCGCGCTTGGGGCCGTCGCAGGAGCGGTACGTCAGGGCGCCGCCCTGGAAGCCGGCCGCTGCGGCTGCCGGCATGTGGATGGCCCAGTCGCCGCTGTAGGCTGCGCCGGGGTCGTCGGTTAGGCGGATGCGGTCGGGGTTGTTGGTTCCGTCCGGCCGGCAGCCGATGCACTCGGTGAAGGGCGAGCCGGCGAACCAGTCGCGCCAGCCCAGGTGCCCATCCTCGAAGTCCTCGCACATCAGCCACTCGGGCCGGGCCTGGTCGCAATCGCTGCCCGCGGCGCGCAGAGGGGCGCCGGAGTGGCCCGCGACGAGGCCTGCCGCAAAAGCCAGGACGAGGGCGACGAGCGATAGGAGGCTCCCGACGATCTCGCGCATGCTCATGCTCCACCGGGGTTGGCCCGCTGCTTCGGATCCCATGGTAGCACGCGCAAGCTGGGCCTCGATCGTCCTTTGCCGCGGTAGCGCCTGCACCCAACCGCAACCGCAACCCGCACGCACCGTAAGGTCGACAAGGTGCGCGAGAGGGAGGCAGCCCATCATGTCGAGATTCCGCATCCTCCCGCGCATCGGTCGCGCGGCGGACGAATGGATCGCACGCCTTTGGATGGTCTTCGTCGTCATGGTGACGGCAGTGATCTGGATCGGCGGTCCACGGCTCAACCCGGCTCGGGTGACGGACGTGATGGTGGTGGCCCCTGTTTGGATCTGGACCCTGTTCTGGTGGCGCGTGCACAACGCGGTCCCACTTCTAGCAGCCCGCTGGTTCGGACCGCGCATCGTCGTGGTCACGCTGTTCTGCCTCAGCATCCCGTGGAGCCTGGGCATGCCCGGCTTTCGCGACGACGCACTGGCCTCTGCCTGGAGCCCGGACGGCACGCGGCGGCTCGTCCTGACCGGCGTGGCCGGCGATCGCTACTACGACCTCCAGGCCGAGACCCATGGCGGGCTGCTGCTCAAGCGCGTGGTGCGGCTGGAGATCTTCGTCGACACCTCCCGCACCGTCGGTCAGGGGGTGCACGTCGACGAGCCGATCTACCCCACGCGCTTTGCGATCGAGTGGCGGGCCGACCCGCGCCAAGTGGTGGTAACGGCCGACGGGTGCTACGCGGCGCTCTTAGACGTGGTCGAGGAGCGGCTGGTGGAGCGCCGATGGCTGCGCCTGCACCACGATGCGATCGCGGAAGCGCTGAGCGCGAGCTCCCTGCCAGCCCGGCGCTGACGGCGATCGGACGCTAAGCCGGGTCGTACAGCGGCGAGCCGTGGCGGCGGGCTTGTGTCGTGCCACGGGCACGCCTACCCGCCCAGAATCGCCTCGTCCACCTCCACGAACACCGGGCAGTGGTCGGACCCCTCGACCTCGGGCAGGATGCCGGCCGCCCGGACGAACGGCATGGCGCCGGGCGAGGCCAGGACGTAGTCCAGCCGCCAGCCGATGTTCTTCTCGCGGACGCCAAAGCGCTGGCTCCACCAGGTGTAGTGTTCCGGGCCCTTTTCGAAGTGGCGGAACGTGTCCACCCAGCCGGCAGCGAACCAGCGGTCCAGCTCGTCCCGCTCCTCAGGCCGGAAGCCGCTCGTCTTCTCGTTGGCCTTGGGCCTGGCCAGATCGATGGGGCGATGCGCCGTGTTCAGGTCGCCCATGACCAGGACGGGCTCGCCCGCGCGTATGGCCGGATCCAACAGGTCGAAGAGCCGCTGGTAGAAGGCCAGCTTGAAGGGGATGCGGCTCAGGTCGCGGTTGGGGCCGTTGCCGTTGGGGAAGTAGCCGTTGACCACCAACAGCCGCCCGAAGCGGGCCAGCTGCAGCCGCCCCTCGCGGTCGAAGTCGGGATGACCCAGGGAGGTCACCACCTCGTCGGGAGGAAGCCTGCAGTAGAGGGCCACGCCGCTGTAGCCGGCCCGCTCCGACTCGACCATGTGCACATACCAGCCCTCGGGCGCCGTGAGCTCCGACGGCAGCTGTCCCGCGCGCGCGCGCACCTCCTGCACGCCTACGATGTCGGCGTCGGAGGCGTTCAGCCAGTCGCAGAAGCCCTTCTTGGCGCAGGCGCGGAGGCCGTTGACGTTCCAGGAGTAGATGCGCATGGGCCGGATATTGTAGGGCACGGAGGGTCGCGACGTTACGCTGCGCGCGTCCCTTCTCGGATGGTGGAGCGCCCTAATCGGCGGGCGTGGTATCCAACCAGTCGGCAAACGCCGTCAACTGCTTTGCCGCATCCGCAGCCGTGTCATGGAGTCCGGCCAACGCCCGAAGGGACGGCATTACAGCTCCCGCCCATGCACTGCAATTGGCCCCACGAGGTGCGCGGGGCAGCGTTCCATGGCCACGAGGTCGACCCCGAACTCGCGCGCCACGCTCTGCATCCTGGCCACCGCCATGAAGTAGTCGTCGTCCCGGATGCCCCAGGCGGCCAGGTCGATGTCCGACCGCACGCCGAAGCTCCGGCCGTCCTCCTCGACGAGCGAGCCGAACACCACCACGCGCTGGACACCAAAGGCCTAGCGCAGGTGCTCCGCGCACGCCTTGGCGGCCACCCACGCTCGCTGGCGCATGGCCGCGCGCCGGGCAAGCTCCTCCGCGCGACGACGGCGCATGGTGGCGCGCTGGGCGTCCGTGACGGGGAGGGGCGTGCTCATGGGCGCGGAGTTTATCAGGGGTTGGGGAGGGTGGCCATCGCGCAGGGCGCCGCCGTGACGGACCAGTCCCTCGGTGGTTCCGCTGGCGACCGGGTTCATCTGGGCGGTTGTCGGCAGTAGTGGTAGTTGGCTGCGATTGGCTTACTTTGTGCAGGGCATACACCATGAGCCTGACGTAAGGAGCCACAAATGACATCCTGCACCGCAACCGCATCGGTCAAGGGCCAGGTCGTCATCCCAGCGCCGCTCCGCCAGAAGTTCGCGATCCACGACGGCACGCGGATCTTGATCGAGGACGCGGGCGACCGCATCGTGCTCCGGCCGATCAACGAGGCGATGTTCAGGCAGCTGCGCGGATCGCTCAAGGGCAAGGGCGCGCTGAAGGCGCTGCTGGACGAACGCGCCCGCGACCGAGGGCGCGACGCGTGACCGGCGCGGCGGTGGTCTTAGACGCGCTTGCGTTGGTGGCGTTCATCGAGGACGAGCCGGGTGCCGCCGACGTCGAGGTGCTGTTGACGCGAGCGGGTGCCGGAGACCCCGAGTTCGAGCGGTTGGCCGCCAGCGTCCAACTCCAGTGGCTTCCACGACGGGGGTAGACGCGCTCATCCGGAGGAGCAGCGCTTTGTTGGAAGGGCGGCCATCGATCGCGGCGTGAGCCCGCCCCCCGACGTCCTGCGTCTCCTTGAGCCTCACACGCGCTCCGCTCAGCAATCGCGGCTATCGACCACATCGCCCGACGGGTCCGTCAGCTCCGCCTCGTCCCCATCGTTGTTCCAGATGTACGCCGTCGTCCAACGGAACACGCTGCCGCCCGTCGGAGGGGCGTCGGGCCCGCTGTGCACGGTGACCGACGCGCCAGGCTGGAGGACGTAGCTCGGGAATGAGAACGTCTGCGAGCCGGTCACCGAGAAGATGGTCCATCCCGACAGCTGCGCGGCGGCCGTGCCCACGTTCTCGACGCGCACGTACTCGTCGCGCGTCTCGCACTGCAGCGTGGCGATGTGGAGCTCGGCCGCCGGCGGCGTGGTCGGCGTGGCGGTCGACGCCGGTCGCGACGTCGGCGAGACCGTTGGCGTGGCCGAGGCGGTTGGAGTAAACGTGGTCGTCGGCGTGAGCGTGGTGGTCGGCGTCGGCGTCACCGTGGGCGTGGGCGACGGCGGCTCGGTCGCGGTCGGCGGCGCTGTCGCGGAGGGGGGCGGCGCCAGGGCTGGGATTTCCGAGGCGAGGAGCGCCAGGGGCAGGAAGGCTCGCTGAGGCCCGCGCCCACCTGTGTCGTCCAGCGTCGGCGTGGCGGACGGTCCGGGCGACCCCTCGAGCGTCGCGGTTGCCGTGGTCGTCAGCGGCGCCGTGGCCTCAGCCGTGGCGTTGGGCGATGCGCAGCGCCAGACCTGGCAGACCAGCGTTGGGTCGTCGATGAACGGGTTCCGGTTGCCCTGGTGCTGTTCGACGACGTCGTTGCGGTGCTGCTCGCGCGCGTCCACGGGGTCCTCCCGGTGCCAGCGCAGGACCGTGCTGAGCACGCCCATGGTGCCAAGGGTGGCCGTCGTTGGCACGGTGACCATGATCGCGCGCGTGTCGGTCACCACGAGGTCGGGCTCGACACAGCTGGTGCCCGGGTGAACGCCGCCTTCGTAGCGCACGTCCATGTAGAGGATGGCACGGGCGACGTCACCGCGGCGGCCGGGCCAGACTTCCCACGTCCCGTTGCCGTTGCCGTTGCGGTCCTCGTCGTCGTCGCTTCCCCGCATTCGGTTGCCGGCCCCCCTCACCGTGCAGTCCGGCGCGGTGCAAGCGTCGAACACCAGGTTGCTGCGCGACTGGTTGAGGCTGGGCTCGCTGGGGAAGAGGTGGTGGAGGTCGTTGTGGGCGTACCCGCAGGCCGAGTCGTCGCCGGTTCCGCGCGAGCGCGGCCAGAGGTGCTCGCGCTCCCAACCGCCGTTGGCGCCACTTGCCTCAGGGAACGAGGCGTTGCCGTAGACGGTGAGGATGCGCCGCGGATCAGCGGGATCGGCGTCGGCCTCCGAGAGGACATCCCAGGTATCGGACATGGAGCTGGAGGAGTACGGGATGCGGCGTGCGTCGCGGATGCTCGCATGGATGGTCGCTCGGAGCGACGGTTGTGCTCGAGCGGTGCGTACCACGGAGAGCGCGCCAAGCGCCGCGTAGACTACGACGATGGCCACGAACGCGGCGGTGCCGGCACTCGCGAGGCGCAGCACGCGACGCGGCTGACGGGCGGGGACGAGTGTCACAGGGGGCTCCGCCTGGGCAGGGGTTGATTGTTGCGATCCTTTGGCGGTCGGGAGGGTAACCGCGAGCAGCGGGGCGCGCAACCACGGCTGATTCCGGTCGTAACCCGATCCGCTCCCGTGCGCCGCCGCGCCCACCAGACGCTACCATGGAGCTGGTGGCATCGCCGTGTTCATGTTGTTGAGTACGCTAGTGATTATCGCCGCTGCTGCAATGAACGTGATACACGTCGCATCATCAACCGGGCGTCGCCGGTTTGATAGCTATCAAACCTCGATTGCCTAGCTAGGCAACTCACGTTTGATAGTAAGGCAACTCCAATCGCCTTGCTATCAAACTTCCATCGCCTTATTAGGCAACGCGGGCGGGGCGGCCCTCATGGACCGCCCCGCGCTGCTCAACCTCGGTTGTTCTGCCGTCGCAGACCCATGCCCGCGACGCCCTCTACAGCATCCCGCGCTACGCCGCGTCCTCCGCGGTGCCCACGGTGCCCGCAGCGCCCAAGGCGCCCGGGAACTCCAGCGGATCGTCCGGGTGGTCCGCGTCCCAGAGCGCCTTGTAGCCGGCGTTCGCGAATTGCCCCAGATTGCTGGAATTCCGGCAAATCTCGTGGTCCGTTCCTTGGGCTATCGGACCCGGCAACGAGCAATCCCGCCTCGGGACGCTTGGCGAGCGCCCCGAGGCGGGAATGTGCGGTTGCGGTCCCGCTCGCCTACCTGTTGGTCTTGAACGTCTTCTTGGGCGAGATCGTCTCCGCTCCGCTTGCGTCGATGGACCGCACGCGGAAGTGATAGACCTTGTTGCGCGCCAAGCCCGTCAAGGTGACGGCGTGCGCCGTGACCATGTCGGCGTCCAGCGGGGTCAGCATGCCGAACCGTTTGTTCGGGCCGTACTCCACCTGGCTGGTCGCCGGAGCGCTCGTCGTCCAGTTGATCGTGGCGCTGGTCCGCGCGATGTCGCTGGCATCGATGTCGGTGATCAAGACCGGCGTCGGCGTGGCGATTGGCAGCGGCGTGGCCGGCGGAACGTCGGTGGCGCTGCTCGGCGGCGGCGGCGGGGGCGGCAGCGTGATGGCCGCCAGGGCGTCCAGCCGACCCGTACCGAACTCGTCGTCGCGGCCGGGCGTGCCCAGGTCGACGGCGCTGGACTCCAGCCGCTCGCGCAACGCGGTGTTCGCCTGGCTCGGGTCCGCGGCCAAGAGCAGCGCCGCGACGGCGCTTACGTGCGCGGTGGCCTGGCTGGTGCCTGACCCGGAGGTGTACGGGCCAGGGCCGCCGCTCCAACCCGTGCTGACGATCGACGATCCGGGCGCGGCCATGGAGATCCAAGGGCCGAAGTTCGACAGCGACCAGCGCGCATCCGTGCTGGTCGTTGCAGCGATGGCCATGGCGTTGGCGTAGGCGGCCGGGTAGTTGGGCGTGGACGTGTTGCCGTTGCCCGCCGCTGCCACGACGAGCACGCCGTGGTCAAAAGCGTAGTCCACCGCGGTCTCTAGGACCAGCGTGCTTGCGCTGCCGGACAGGCTGAGGTTGATGATGTCGGCGCCGTTGTCGGTCGCCCAGTGGATGCCCTGCGCGATGGTGCTGTGGGAGCCGCTCCCGTTGGCGTTCATCACCTTTACGGGCAGGATGGTCGTGTCGCGGCCGATCGCGGCGATGCCGTCGCCGTTGTTGGTGAGCGCGCCCACCGTCCCCGCGATATGGGTGCCATGGCCGTGGTCGTCGGTCGGGTCGACGTCGCCGTTGACGAAGTCGATGCCGGCGGCGTACTTCCCAGCAAACTCGCTGTGGCTCATGTCCAAGCCCGTGTCCACCACGGCGACCACCACGCTGGGGGAGCCGGTGGTCACGTCCCAGGCCGCGGGCATGCCGATGACCTGCGGTGCCCACTGGTTGGTGGCGTAGTACGGATCGTTGGGCGTGTCCTGAACGGCGATGATCGGGTTGGCCTCGATGTGCTCGACCTCGTGTCGAGCGGCCAGCGCGCCCACCTCGGGCAGGGCCGCCAGCGTGGCCATGGAGGCGGTCGTCGGGGCGCTCAGCGAGCGGACGACCAGCACGCCCTGGTGCGCGATCCATTCGCCCGGCGCAAACCCGACCTGCGCAGCGGCCTGGCGGGCGGCGTGCTGGCCGGTGCCGGCAGCAAACCTCACCAACAGCCCGTCGGTGGCCTCCGTCGCGTGCGGCCTGTGCAAGGCGGCGGGCGGCTGTGGAGCGCCGAGCAGCGGCGAGCCGCCGGCGAGCATCATGGTCGTCGCGGCGAAGACAGACCACAATGCGCGTGGCCCGATCGGGCGCTTGTCCATATGAACCTCCGGGATGCGGGATGGGGTGTCAGCGGTCGAAGCGGGTGTCGCCGCCATGCCCCTTGCGGAGCATCCCGGCAACGCCTCGCGCCTCGCGAAACGCCAGACCGTCGCAGAGATCATTGGTTAACGGCGAGTCAACCGGATCAACCGTTGGCCCATGCTGGTCGATAGCCAGCGACGCGCTTGGCGCGAGAGGGGTCGCATTCTACACGACAAAGGGCCCGGTGTGGTCACAATTGGTTACGAAAATAATGTAGCCCGGCAGAAATTAACAATTCTCGTCCCGCTCCCTCCGCCCTACGTTCGCTCGGCTCCCTCCCCTTCGAGCAGCCGCTCCTCGTAGATCCGCCGCACCGTCGCCTCGATGTCCGGCTCGCGCACCTCCAGGTCGCGGATGCGCAGCGCGGCGCTCAGCCGGCCGATCAGCGCCGACGCCGACACCTCGTCGCGCCGGAACTTGTATGTCAGGCGGAGCCCGTCGCGTTCGACCAGCTCGGCGCCTTCGACTTCGAGCCCGGCCGCCTCGACTCCGCCTGCGTCGACCGGTCCTCCTGCGCCGCCCGCCGCGTCGTCCTCCAGGTCGACGACCAGCGCCCGCCGCCCCCCGAAGCGCTCCTGGAGCACGGCCAACCGGCCGTCGTAGAGCAGCTTGCCGTGGTCGATGATCATCACGCGCTCGCACAGCCGCTGGACGTCGGACAGGTCGTGCGTGGTCAGGACCACCGTCGTGCCGCGCGCCTGGTTGATGTGGCGGATGAAGTCGCGGATGCGCTCCTTGGCCACCACGTCCAGGCCGATCGTCGGCTCGTCCAGGAACAGGATGCGCGGCTCGTGCAGCAGCGCCGCCGCCAGGTCCGCGCGCATCCGCTGCCCCAGCGATAGCGAGCGCACCGGGGTCGAGAGAAACGCGTCCAGGTCCAACAGCGCCCGGAAGTCCGCCAGGTTGGCCGTGAAGCGCTCCGCCGGCACGCGGTACATATGCCGCAGCAGCTCCAGCGACTCGATCACCGGCAGGTCCCACCACAGCGTGCTGCGCTGCCCGAACACGGCCCCGATTCCGGCCACGTACGCCTTGCGCTCGCGCCACGGAACGCGCCCGTCCACGACCACGGTCCCGCTGGTGGGCACCAGCAGGCCCGTCAGCATCTTCAGCGTGGTGGACTTGCCCGCGCCGTTCGGCCCCAGGTAGCCCACCACCTCGCCCGCCGCGATCCGGAACGAGACGCCGTCGACGGCGCGCACCAGCGTGCGCTCCGAGCGCGCCAGGTCGCGCAGCGCACCGAGCAGCCCGGCGCGCTGGCGGCGCCCCACGAAGTGCTTGCGAACGTCGTCGACGGCGATGATCGGCGCGGCATCAGCACGCATTGGTCGCCTCCTCGGCGTGGACCCGCCACACCATCGCGTCGGCCGCTCCCGCTCGCTCACCCATCGTCATGTCCCCGTGCTCTGATACCGGCGGATGCCCACCCGCCAGAACGCCGCCGCCAGCGCCAGCATCCCCGCCCCGACCACGGGCGCCAGGAAGCGCGACCACGGCGGCAGGCCCAGCGGGTCGGCCTTGTCCAGGATGTAGAGGGCGGGCGCGTAGTTGATGAACACGGCCGGCACGACGAACGTGAAGAACCGCCGGAGCCACAGCTGGTAGATGTGCATCGGGTAGTTGATCAGCTCGTTGCCGCCGTAGGTCAGGATGTTGACGGCTTCGATGGACTGGACCGTCCAGAACGTCACCGTGGCGCCCGCCACGAACAGCGCGCCGAAGAACGCGATCTGGCTCAGCAGCACGACCGGCACCAGCGCCGCCTTGGCCGGCGTCCAGGCGATGTCGCCGATCCACACCGCCAGGGCAAAGATGAGCACCCCCTGGAACGCGCCGCCGAGCCGCCGGAGGTGGAAGCGCGAGCCCAGCACTTGGAGCGTCGCGCTGGCCGGGCGCAGCAGCACCTGGTCGAACTGCCCGAGCCGGATCCGCTCGCCGAAGTCGGACGGGTCGAAGCCCGAGAACAACAGGTCCATCGTCCGGAAGCCCATGGCCGCCATGCCGTACAGCAGCGCCACCTCCTCCAGCCGCCAGCCGCCCAGGCTCTCGAAGCGCCCAAACACCATGGCCACCGTGCCGAACTCGATGGCCACGATCAGGACGGAGGTGGCCATGTCCAAGAGGAACGACGCGCGGTACTGCAGCTGCGCGCGCACCTCCATGCCGATCAGGCGCCGGTAGAGGCGCAGCGAGTGGACCACCTCAGCCGCCCTGGATGACCAGGCGCCGCACGCCGGCGCGCAGCACCAGCTGGGCGATCAGCCACAGCGCCGCCGCCCACGCAGCCTGCGCCACCAGGATGCCGGCCAGGGCGGCCGGATCGCCGCGGCCGAGCCAGGCTTCGACGACCGCGTCGACGGTGTACGGGAACGGGGTCAGGTAGCAGAAGCGCACGAACGGCTCCGGCAGGTAGCGCAGCGGCATGAGGAAGCCGGACAGGAACCAGTTGAGCAGGAAGAAAAGCCTAACGATGCCGAGCGCCTGCGGCGACCAGAACGCGGCCAGGTTGCTGATGAACCGCCACGAGAAGCTCACCAGCCACGCCAGCACCCACGCCAGCCCGACCGCCGCCCAGCCCAGCGCGCCGCGCGGCCACGTCAGGTCGAACAGCAGCGCGTAGGCGGCCAGGATGGTGACGCTCCGCCACAGGAAGCCCGCCGCGGCGCGGCCGGCGTCGCGCGCCAGCCAGTACCCGTAGGTCGAAACGGGCCGGATGAGGTCGGCCGCCACCTCGCCGCTGTGCACGCTGCGCATCAGCTCGTACCACCCGAACATCGACAGCGGCGCGATCACGGCCTGGCTGATCCCGGTGAACGTCACGGCGTCCTGGAGCGTGAGGCCGGCCACTTCCGGGCGTGCGCCGTAGAACGCCGTGAGCAGTGCGGCGCGCAAGAGGCCGAAGAAGAAGTTGGTGGCCAGCCCGGCCAGCGCCGCCCCGCGGTAGGCCAGGTGGCGCTGGAAGCTCCGCTTGCCGATCTCCCAGAACACGCGCATCAATGCACCGTCCGACCGGTCCCGTGCTCGCGCTCGGCGGTCACCCGGACGCGGGAATGCAACGCAGCCGGCGCGAGCCAGGATACGGTCCGGCGCCGGCACGACACCAGCACTTGGAGGTTTCCATGGGTAACCACGTCTACAAGCACATCGAGCTGACCGGATCGTCCACCGTGTCCATCGACGACGCCATCAAGACCGCCGTCGCGCGCGCCGCCCAGACGGTGCGCAACATGCGCTGGTTCGAGGTCTGCGAGACGCGCGGCTACATCGACGACGGCGCCGTGTCGTACTACCAGGTGACGATCAAGATCGGGTTCACCCTGGACGACGAGATGTAGAGTGGCCGGGCGACCCATCCGTCGCCCCTGGCGCAGGCCCACGGGCCGCCGTTCTACAGCCCACCTGCCACCGACCGACAGGCGAGCGCGCGTTGCGCTCGCCTGTCGGTGCGTTCTCGCCGTAACCAGATGGTATCGATTTACGACTAGTCATACACGGAAGCGCGGCCAGCGGGCCCGCCTCCTCCACGGGTCGTATCACCGGCCACCCCATGCGCCGGTTACGAATGCCCAATTGGGCGAAAGGAAGTCAGCCGAGATGGACGCAAACGGAATCCAGCGTATCGGCCTCGGATTCGGCGTGCTGCTCCTGCTCATCCTCCTGGTTTGAGGTTGAGCAGCCCCTCAGGAAGCCGGATCCCGCGCCGACGGCTACCGCTTCTGGCGCGATACGCGCAACCGTCTCATCGAAGTGAGCCACGTCGGCGTCGGCCAGTACCTGGCGGATCGCCTCGACCACCCCTGCCACGCCGGCTGCACGGTGCTCCAGCGCAGCACCGAGCGCACCTTCGCCCATCCCGGCGCTGGTGAGATCGCGCTGCACCTGGGTCGTGCGCTGCCAGGGCAGCAGGTGCACCGCCGACAGATACACTGCCGGCGCCTTCAGCCGCGAGCCGTACTGCGCGCCCGGCACGACGGCGACCGTGCTTTCCGTTACCCCTCGCTCGGCGGCGGCCGGTGGCTGTTGCGGCTGGTCTGGTTCAGCCGCCGCTCCAACTCCTCAACCCGCGCCTCCAGCCGCGCGATCGTCGGCTGCTGCTCGATGATCATCGCCTCGAGCCGTTGGATCGTCCCTGCATGCTCAGGCACAGATCCACCAGCTCCGGCTTCGACAGCGACTCAAGCTCCCGGCGCGTTACCATGCCCCAGCCTACCTTCCCATCGTCAAGTGATCGTCAAGTCCTTCGCCTGGGTACTCACAGTTGACGACTTATGTGTACATACTCGCGCGTACACCGCGCTGCCATGAGTCGAACAACCGCGAAACCCTGTCGCCGGTCGATGGGCGGAGGGACGTGTCGCTCGCGGTCTTCGCCCGCGACGCCAGTTGATTCTGACTCTTGGACGTGATAGACTGACCGTGAGTTCGATTGCGGGACGGTTGAGAGTTTGTGAGATAACGGTGCGCCGTGAAGCTCTCAGCGCCCGAGCGTGGGTCTAACCCTCACCATCTACTGCGGCAACTGCCCATTTGACCAAAGCGTGCTGATGACGCACGACTGTTCTGAGGCGTCTGGGTTTCCTCATGAGGCCGTAACAATCAAGCTGCAGAATGCCGCCCCTTCATCTGCGTTTGAAGTAGACGTTTGTCTCTAAATAGCGCTGGCATGGTCATTGTTTGCCATCAGGCGATCGTGGAGGCGGGGGGATTTCCGGAGGAAGTCTTCGTAATCGATGCACCAAACAATACTCCTGTTTGGATGGCTCAGAGCTTCATATGTTATGGAGTGGGCACAATGCAATTTCTTGAACAGAATTGCATCTGCAACTGCGCCCAAGAGCCCGAGCCGTGTTTTTCAGGAAGTTGTAGAAGTGAGATCATCCGCGACTTCGCTTCTCCGTGTGTCGGCCCGCTCTATCAGGGGACTTTGATTGGAAAGCACTACGGAAAAGTTCGCGTTTCCAATCCATGCGCGATGCCGCAACGTATTCGCTATTGGTGGCAATATGTTGAATCGGGAGTGATGCGGACGACGACGAGCGCGGTTCTTGTGCCTGCAAATTCCACGATCCGACTGTGTTTCTCGGTAATTGAGAGGTTGGCCGGGGATGGGATTCGGCACTTCAAAGCTTATCAACTGTACGATTGCCCAGGGATCATGGATCCTCCTCCGGGTGGGGGAGGGTGCGTGCTGTCGATCCAGGTGGTTGGAGATCGTTGCTGCGATGCGCATGGTCAGAATTGTATCGAGCGCGCATCGATGCCGGACCCCCTGCCGTGCATTCCATGACGTCGCTCGCAGCGGACTCGACCAGTGATGCTCGCGATGAGCTAAGAGTTCCTGCTGAGGGACCGCCACCACGCTCTCGCTCGACCTTCGCGCACACCTTGAACGCCGCCGCTGTCACCATCGTTGCCATCCTGCTTGCCGCCGCATCGACTGGCGCGTCGGCCGCGGCACAAGGATCGGTTGCTGCCGGCTATGGATTCGAGTCGGTCTTCGATGTGCCGGCGACGACCCCCACCTTGCCGGTCGATCCCGTGAACATCACGATCGACGCGATCCGGCGCGAGGTGTTGCTCCTGGAGAACGAGCCGCCAAGCGTCATCGTCATGACTCCGGAAGGAAGCATCCTGCGCCGATTCGGGATTGACGTGCTTCGCGCACCGGCCGATCTCGTCGTCATCAACGCGCCGTCGACGCATCAGAGTGGGAGCGCAGAGCGCCGGGTGCTGGTGACCGAGCCGTCGCTCGGCTCGATCCACGTTTTCAACCTTGCGGGCGAGCATGTCGCCAGGGTGACGGCTGATTGGCAACCGGGACAGATCGTCGAGGTCCGCGATCCAGAGGAGCGTGCGCGGGCACTGGTCATCGACCAACGCACTGCGCGCGTGGTGCCGATCGACTGGGATGGCGCTGCGCTTCCCGACGATGCGCCGCTGGCGGTCGACGCCCTGCTCGTGCGGCCAACGCTCATCGCAGGAGCCGGAGAGCCCTATAGCGTCTTCGATCTGGCAACCTACCGCCTTATCTGGTTCGACGGCACCGGCACGGTGGTGAGGCAGCTCGCGTTGGACACGCTCGTCGATCGCGTGGAGCTCGGCGTACCGTCGGCGCTCGTGGTCGACGAGCTTCGCGCGCTCATCTCAACCGATCGAGGGATGTGGGCATTCGGTTGGCCCCGTGGGAGCGATGGCACCTCACCTATCGCACGGCGCATCGACGTGCCGGGCATGGGCGAGGCGTTCACGGCCATGGACCTGCTGGTGGCGCCGAACTACTCGCGGTTCCCCATGTATCGGCGCCACGAGATCTATGCCCTTGGCTCGGAGGAGCCTGTAGTGGTTCGCCTGATCAGCACACAGGTCAGCCTTTGGTTCGAAGCGAGCATCGATTCTCCGATGCATCGCGGATGTCCGATGGTCTGGGAGCGGCCGGATCACGCATGGCGCGTCCTCGTGGAGCCGTCCGGCGCGGTGCGGGTGTTGATGACCAACGGGCTCCTGCATCGGTCGATCGGGTCTGGGTTCCGCAGTTCACCCCCTGAGCTTGGCTATCTCGACGATCTCGACGTCCTGCCGGACGGAAGGATCGTTGGCCTTGCAGGCGGCGTACCGGTCGTGTTCGTCCCCGTTCCTTCCGGCGTCACGTCCATTGGGGCGAATTGGGAACCCAGCCTCGACTGCCTCGTTGCCGGCATCGGACCACGCCCGTCGATTGCGCTCGGCCCACCTGATGCGGACGGTGAGCGGATGATCCTCGCCACGCAGTTCGCTCCCGCCAACGGGCACTGGCACAACCGCCTCGGAGCATCGTTCGACGTCACCGCGCATGGCCTCGTGCGGGGCGACGCGGCACCGGACGTGGGCCACGAGCTGCTGCAGTACTCTCATCAGTCGATCGGGGCTCCGATCCTGAGCGATGTGGCCCTGGAGCTGAGCGGGCGGCGGGCAGCGATCGTCGATCGACTTGGCGGCCGGATCCTTGTATTCGATCCACACGCGGCCGTCGATTGGGAAGCGGCAGACCGTTGGCTGGTTCCGGGTCGGCCCGAGCGCATCGCCTGGGCCTCCGACGGGCACCTATTCGTGCTCACAGCGGATGGGTGGGTCTGGCGATTGGATGAAGGTGGGCGTGTGACGGCTGGGTGGGACGCAGCCGGGCAAACGCCCTCGCCGCGGCCAACCCTCGTGGACATCGCGGTGGGCTCGGACGGCAGGGTGCTCGTGCTCGACAAGTACGGGCGACGGCTTGTAGCCTTTGTATCGAGCCACGAACGGGTCGACGATCGGGCGCCACAGCTCCCGCCACCGTGCCGTGTCCAGGCCGACGCCACCGTCTGGCCAGCGCGCGTTGCGGCGGGCTCGACCGTCACGGCAACGCTGGGCATCGCGGGGGGCTGCGGCAGCGCGTCCGCCAAGAACGACATCCTCATCCTCATGCAACCACCCGAGGAAGAGACCGTCTGGACGGCGGACGTGTTCAGGGCCGCCGTTGGAGCCTTCGTCGATGGGCTCGACGCCACGGACGATCGCGTGAGCTTGGCCGTGTTTGATGCCACCGGCCGCGTCCTCGTTTCGCTGGGCTCCGACTTCGCGGCGGTACGACAGGCAGCTGCAGACGTTGCCGTCATGCGATCCGAGTACGCCATGGCGTCTCGACCGCTGCGCGATGCCCTGGAGATGCTGGCGACGATGGGCCGAGCCGATGCCACGCCCATCGTCGTGCTCGTCACGACCGGCACGTTCCATCGCAGCGGGGTCATCGATCGGCTCGTCGTTGATGGCGAGACCCTGCGCGAGCACGGCGTGCGCGTCGTGGTCGTAGCGAGCCAGCTGAGCAACGCGCTGCTGCCGGCGCTGCTGTCCTTCCACGTAGATGACCTCTTCATCGCACTGGATGCCACGACGTTGCGCGCGGTCCACGAGCAGCTCGGCCGGGAGTTCGGCGCGCGCGTCCTTGCCCGCGAACTGAGGGTCACGGCTGAGATCTCCGAGGCGTTCGACTACGACCCTGCAAGCGCCAGCCCTTCGGCGACGTGGGACCCGGTCTCGCGTCGCCTTCGCTGGTCGGTTCGCGACGTTGGCTTTGGAGGTTGGACGGGTGCGCTTCGGCTGCGACCGCGCGTCATCGGCCATCAACCCGTCTTTGCGCATGCCAGCGCCGATGTGATCGACGGCTTTGGCAACGCTTTCGAGGCTCCTTTCCCGATTCCCTGGCTGAGCGTGCTCGCCCCCCCGACCCCGACCCCGACGGCGACGGTTACCCAAGAGCCAACCCCAACGGCCCGGCCCACGTCCTCCCTGACGCCGCACGTCGTGCACTTACCGATCGCTCTGGTCGTGGCTCCACAGATTCCCCGGAACCAACAGGCATCACTTGACGACTAGGCATTTACCAGCGCGCGGACGGGCCGCGCACCGCCAAGTCGACCCTCCGGTCGTCTCCCCTTCGACCGGTCGTGATGGTCAAACGGGAGGAAGGAAGCTAGCCGAGATGGACGCAACCGGAGTCCAGCGATTAGGCCTCGGCTTCGGCGTGCTGCTCCTGCTCATCCTCCTCGGTTGAGGTTGAGCAGCGCCTCAGGAAGCCCGATCCCGCGCCGACGGCTGCCGCTTCTGGCGCGACACGCGCAGCCGGATCTCCGCGCGGCGTAGTGAGGCCACGGCGTCCAGGCGATCGGCCGTGGCCGGGGCCTTGGCGATGGCTTCCAGCGCGCTCTGCCGTGCGCGCTCGGCGCGCTCCTCGTCGATCTCGTCCGATTTCTCGGCGACGTCGGCCATGACGATCACGCCGTCGGGGCGCACCTCCACGAAGCCGCCGCCGATGGCCACATACTCGCGCTGGTCGCCGCGCTTGATCTCCATGACGCCTTCCTTGAGCGCGGAGACCACCGGTGCGTGATGCGGCAGCACGCCCATCACGCCCTCTGCGCCGGGCAGCACCACCATGTCCACGTCATCGGCCGTGTAGACCTCGCGTTCGATCGTCACGACGTCCAGCTTTAGCGGCATTGGGATCTCCCTACGATCGTCTCACAACATCCAAACCCCCGCCGGTAGGGGCACGGCATGCCGTGCCCCCGCCCCGCGCCCCTCGCAGTTCTATACGAGCGTGGCCGCCTTGCTCACGGCTTCTTCGATGCCGCCGACCATGTAGAAGGCCTGCTCCGGCAGGTCGTCGTGCTTGCCGTCCAGGATCTCGCGGAAGCCGCGCACTGTCTCGTCGCGCGAGACGTAGCGGCCCTCCATGCCCGTGAACTGCTCGGCCACGCGCATCGGCTGCGACAGGAAGCGCTCGACCTTGCGGGCGCGCCCGACCAGCAGCCGGTCGTCGTCCGAGAGCTCGTCGACGCCGAGGATGGCGATGATGTCCTGGAGGTCGCGGTAGCGCTGCAGCATCTGCTGCACCTCGCGCGCCGTCCGATAGTGCTCCTCGCCCACGATCTGCGGGTCGAGGATGCGGCTGGACGATGCCAGCGGGTCGACGGCCGGGAAGATGCCGCGGTCGGCGATGGAGCGCTCGAGCGAGATCGTGGCGTCCAGGTGGGCGAAGGTGGTGGCCGGCGCGGGGTCCGTGTAGTCGTCCGCCGGCACGTAGACCGCCTGGAGCGACGTGATGGCGCCGCGCTTGGTCGACGTGATGCGCTCCTGGAGCTGGCCCATCTCCGTGCCCAGGGTCGGCTGGTAGCCGACGGCGCTGGGCATCCGGCCGAGCAGCGCCGAGACCTCGGAACCGGCCTGGACGAAGCGGAAGATGTTGTCGATGAAGAGGAGCACGTCCTGGCCCTGGTCGCGGTAGTACTCGGCCATGGTCAGCGCGGTTAGGGCCACGCGCAAGCGCGCCCCGGGCGGCTCGTTCATCTGGCCGAAGACCATGATGGTGTTCTTCATGACGCCCGCCTCGCGCATCTCGCCCCAGAGCTGCGTGCCCTCGCGGGAGCGCTCGCCGACGCCGGCGAAGGCCGACACGCCGGAGTGCTCCAGGGCCATGGTCTGGATCATCTCCATGATGATCACGGTCTTGCCCACGCCAGCGCCGCCGAACACGCCCGTCTTGCCACCGCGGGTGAACGGCGCCACCAGGTCGATGACCTTGAGGCCGGTCTCGAACACCTCGGTCTTGGTCGACTGTTCCTCGAACGTCGGCGCCGGGCGGTGGATGGGGTACATGGTCGTCGGGACGACGGGCTCGCCCGGGTCGATGGCCTTGCCCAGCACGTTGAAGATGCGCCCGAGCGTGACGTCGCCCACCGGCACGGTGATGGGCCCGCCGGTGTTGACGGCCTTGGCCCCGCGGGGCATGCCGTCCGTGCTGCCCATGGACACGCAGCGCACCATGTTGCCGCCAAGGTGCTGCTGCACCTCGGCCACCACCGGCTCGCGGCCCTCGACGTGGATCTCCACCGCGAAGTACGTCTCGGGCACGCCGTCCTCCGGGAACCGGACGTCCACCACGGAGCCCAGCACCTGGGTGACCTCGCCGACCTTCTCGTTACCGTTGCTTGTCACGGGTGCTCCTCCGCCTATCGGCTCGTTCGTCCGCGGCCCTGGTCGGGCCGCGCCGGGGATCCGCGGGGTGCCATCACCGCCGCGGTTGGGTCAGGGCTTCTTCAGCGACTGCCGCAGCGCCTCGGCGCCGCCGGCGATGTCGAGGATCTCGGACGTGATGTCGGACTGGCGGGCCTTGTTGAACGTCAGCGTCAGCTCGCTGACCAGGTCCTTGGCCGCGTCCGTGGCGTTGCGCATGGCCACCATGCGGGCCGAGTGCTCGCTGGCCTGCCCTTCGAGCAGCGCCTGGTAGATGCGCATCTCGACCAGCCGCGGCAGGATCTCGTCCAGCACCGCCTCCGGGCTGGGCTCGAAGTCGAAGCCGGCGCGGGGTACCTGGACGGTCTCGTCGATCTCGACCGGCAGCAGCTGGACCATGTGCGGCACCTGCTTGGCTGCGCTAAGGAAGTCGGCGTACACCAGGTGGACCGACGAGAAGTCGCTGCCCAGGAAGCCCTCGGTGAGGAGCCGCGCGGCCGGCGAGATGTCCAGGACGCCCGGCGTGTCGGACACCGGCGCGAAGCCGGCGACCAGGTCGACCTTGCGCCGGGCCAGGAAGTCGCGCCCCTTCTTGCCCAGCGCGACCCAGCGGACGTCCTTGCCCAGGCGGGCCTCGGACTCGCGCACGGCGTGGCGGATGATGTTGATGACCAGGCCGCCGGTCAGGCCGCGATCGGGCGTGATGAGGAGCACGGCGGGCCGGCCGTTGGCGTTGTCGCGGAGCAGCGGGTGCTGCACGCCCTCGCCGCCCGGCTGGGCGCGCAGGTGGGCCATGATCTCGGCGGCGCGGCGCGCAAAGGCGCGGCTGCGCAGCGTGGCCTCCTGGGCGCGCCGCATCTTGGAGGCGCTGACGGCCTCCATGGCCCGCGTCACCTTGCCGATGTTGCTGACCGAGCGGATGCGACGCTTGATCTCGCGGGCGCCACCTGCCACTTGGCTAGGCCTTCCCGCCGCGCATGGTCTCCCACGTGCCGCTGTATGACTTGAGGGCCTCGTCCAGCTGGGCGCGCAGGTCGTCGTCCAGCTGCTTCTTCTCCTCGATGAGCCGCCCGATGTCCGGGAACGTGTCGCGGAAGAACTTGACCAGCCCCTCCTCCCACGCCTTGATCTCGGCGACGGGCACCGCGTCGGCAAAGTTGTTGGTCACCGCGTAGATCACCTGGACCTGGTCGGGGAACGACCAGGGCCGATACTGGCCCTGCTTGAGGACCTCCTGGAGCCGGAGGCCGCGGTCCAGCTGGCGTTGGGTGGCCGGGTCCAGGTCGCTCCCGAACTGCGCGAAGGCGGCCAGCTCGCGGAAGTTGGCCATCTCCAGGCGCATCTTGCCGGCGACCTGCTTCATGGCCTTGAACTGGGCGTCGCCGCCCACGCGGCTGACCGAGAGGCCCGTGTTCACGGCCGGGCGGATGCCCAGGTTGAACAGGTTGGGCTCCAGGTAGATCTGGCCGTCGGTGATGGAGATGACGTTGGTGGGGATGTACGCCGACATGTCGCCCAGCTGCGTCTCGATCATGGGCAAGGCGGTCAGCGAGCCGCCGCCGCGCTCGGCGTTGAGCTTGGCGGCGCGCTCGAGCAGGCGCGAGTGGAGGTAGAAGACGTCGCCGGGATAGGCCTCGCGGCCCGGTGGGCGGCGCAGGAGCAGCGACACCTGGCGGTAGGCGGTGGCGTGCTTGGAGAGGTCGTCGTAGACGATGAGCGCGTGGCGCCCCTCCTCCATGAACTCCTCGCCCATGGCGCAACCGGAGTACGGCGCGATGTACTGAAGCGCCGCGGACTCGGACGCGCTGGCCACCACCACGATGGTGTGGTCCATGGCGCCGTGCTCCTCCAGCGTGGCCACGATGCTGGCCACCTGCGAGCGCTTCTGGCCGATGGCCACGTAGATGCAGATGATGTCGGACGACTTCTGGTTGATGATGGCGTCGACGGCGATGGCCGTCTTGCCCGTCTGACGATCGCCGATGATCAGCTCACGCTGCCCGCGCCCGATGGGGATCATGGCGTCGATGGGCTTGATGCCGGTCATGACCGGCTCGTTCACGTTCTGCCGTTCGGTCACGCCCGGGGCGATGCGCTCGATCGGGCGCGTCTTGTCGGCGCGGATGGGGCCCTTGCCGTCGATCGGCTGGCCGAGAGCATTGACCACGCGGCCGATCAGGGCGTCGCCGACGGGCACCGAGATGACCTGGCCGGTCGAGCGGGCGATGTCGCCCTGCTCGATGGCGGTGAAGTCGCCGAGGATGACCACGCCGACGCTGTCCGTCTCCAGGTTGAGGGCAATGCCGAAGACCGAGCCCCCCTCCTTGCCGGGGAACTCGACGAGCTCGCTGGCCACGCAGCCCCGCAGCCCCTCGAGGCGGGCGATGCCGTCGCCGACCTCGGTCACCGTGCCGATGTCCTCGGCCTGGGTGGTCGGCCGGAACTCCTCGATCTGCTTGCGCAGCGCGGCCGTCAGGTCGCGCAGTTCCATGGTCATGTCGTCTTCTCCCGCGGGCTGGTCGCGGTCACCGTGCGGCGGTGCCGGTCAGTTCCTGGCGCAGCTGCCCGAGGCGGGCGGCCACGCTGCCGTCGATGTAGCGGTCGCCCACGCGCACGACCAACCCTCCGAGGAGGGCCGGGTCGACGCGGAAGCGGATGGCCAGGTCGTCGCCGTGCGCCGCGTGCAGGCGCGCCTCGATGGCGGCGCGCTCGGCGTCCGTGAGCGGCACGGCGCTGGCCACCTCGGCGCCCTCGGCGCGCTGATCGGCCTCGGGGCGATCGAGCAGGTTGTCGAGGCCGGCCAAGTCGATGCCGCGATCGACGAGGTTGCGCACGAAGTCGCGCGCGACGTCCAGCATGCCCTCGCCCTTGTGCTCGCCGCCCTCGCTCATGCCAGGTCCCCGAGCTGTTCCTTGATGAAGGTGTCGACCAGGCGGCGGTGCTTGCCTTCGTCCACCGCCTCGCCCAGGACGCGGCCGGCCGCGGTGAGCGCGAGGTCAGCGATCTCCGTCTCCAGGCCGGACAGGGCGTGCTTGCGCGTCTCGTCGGCGTCGGTGCGCGCGCGCGACACGATCTGCTCGGCCTCGACGCCGGCCTCGGCCAGGCGCCGGTCGGCCGCCTCCTGGCTGCGCGCGACGGCCTCGCGCAGCCGGGTCTGGCTCTCCTGGCGCTCGGCCGCCAGCATGGCCTCGAGCTGCGCGCGCTCCACGTCGGCCGCGGCCTTGACGTTGGCGGCCTCGGCCAGCGCGTCCGCGATCTTGGCCTGGCGCGCCTCGAACCTGTCGATAGCCCACTTGTAGAGGATCTTGTTGAGCAGCCACGCCAGGATGAGGAAGTGGACGATCTGGAACAGCAGCATCCAGCCGTTGATGCCGAACTTGCCTAGTGCTTCCACGGTTCACTGCCCCGCTTTCGTAAGGCGATCCATCACTTGATGACGAACATCAAGATGAAGGCGATGACCATCGAGTAGATGGCGATCGACTCGCAGAACACGATGCCCAGGATCATGTTGGTGCGCAGCTCGTTGCCCGCGTCGGGGTTGCGCCCCATGGCGTGCAGCGCGCCGTTCACGACGATCCCGATGCCGACGCCAGGGCCGATCAGCCCCGACATGGCAAGGCCCGCAGCGACGAGCTTGGCGGCTTCGACTTCCATGGCGTGAGGTCCCTCCTGTGCGTGGGCTTCCGGCGCGGCGCGGCGCGCCGCCCAGCCCGCGTGCGAACTAGTGGTGGTCGGCGTGCGACTCGATGGCGATGGACATGAACACCAGGGTCAGCATCGCAAAGACGAAGCCCTGGATGATCCCAACGAAGAGCTCGAGGCCGTAGAACGGCAGCACGAGCAGGAATGGCACCAGGAACGGCATGATGAACAGCAGCACCTGGCCGGCAAAGAGGTTGCCGAAGAGACGGAAGGAGAACGAGATGATGCGCGCGATCTCCGAGAGCAGCTCGACCACCCCCACGAACGCGGCCATCGGGCTCTTGATCGTGAAGAACTTGCCCAGGTAGCCGATGCCGAGCGCGCTGAAGCCGGCGATCTCGATCACGGTGAACGCGATGAGCGCCAGGGCCAACGTGAAGTTGAGATCCGAGGCCGTGACGCGGAAGAACGGGATGAGGACGCGCTCGTTCTCGGCGTGGACCGCGTGGCTGGCGTCGTCGCTCGAGCTATCCACGTCGCTCACGGCCACGGCAACCCCGGCGATGTTCTCGAACACGAAGTAGGTGTGCTCCTGGTCCGCGGGCACAAGGCCCTCTCGCTCGCCGGGGCACTCGCCGGAGACGCACGTCAGGCCGACGGAGTCGACGCCCGGGATGAGCTCTATCCAATTGGCGGTGACGACCAGGAAGAACATCGTCAGGACGATCGGGAGCCATCGCTTCGTCCGCTCTTCACCCACCAGCTGGAGGGACAGGTCCCGCCAGTACCCGATGACCACCTCGAAGAGGTGGTACACCCCGCGTGGCACATCGCCGATCTGGCGGCGCGCGCGCAGCGCCAGCGCAATCAGCACCGCGTCGGCCAGGAACATCGAGAGGAGCGTGTTGGTGATGGGGAAGTTGATGCCGGGGATGACGAAGACCGGCTCCGGCGGCAGCTGGATGTGCGGGAGCGGGATCTTGATCAGGTACGCGCTGCCCACCATGAGCACCACGACGGCGACGATCGTCAGCAGAACCTTGGGGTTGCGCAGCCGTGACACTACTTGTCTTCCTCTCTCTCGCCGCGAGGAGCGATCGCGTCGTAGCGGTTGAGGGTGAGGCGCGTAGCAATGACCGTCGCCAGAAGGGCTCCCGTGAAGGACAGCACCAGGGTTGCCCACGGCGCGGTGCCCAAGCGGCGGTCGAGCGCGTACCCAATCAATGCCGGAAGTGCCAGGAGCGGGACGAGGGCCATGATCTGCCCGAGGATCCGCTCCATCTCCTCAAGCCTCCCTCGATTGCCCTGTGAAATGCGCGGGGCAGTATAACATTGGCTTTTGGGGCTGACAAGAATTGCGCGCTCACGCGGATGGCGCCAGCGCCGGCCGCCACGCGGCCCACGCCACCCCTTCGGCGCCGCCGGCAGCCAGCGTTTCCGCGGTGGCCGCCTCGAGCATCGCGCGCGCTTCGGCCACGGAGATCGGCCCGAGCGCGATGCCCCCGGCCACGATCCGCTCGCGGAGCGCCTCGACCCCCGTCGCGTCCAGGCCGCCCGCCACGGCGTAGTGGGCGATGCCGCGGCCGGCGCGGAGCAGGAGCGTGAGCACGTCGCGCCGGCCTGTGGCATCCGGCGCGGCGGCGATGACCAACAAGCGATCGGTTCCGGCGGCGTCGGCGGCGAGCTGGAGCCAGACGTGGCTTTCGGCGCCCGGCGAGGCGGAAACGCTCGGCGCTGTCGCGCGTGCCTTGGGCTGCGCCGCGCTTGGTGCAGGCGCGGCGCGCAAACGTGCCAGCGTGAGGGCGGCCTGATCGCGTACGGTCTGGTCGACGTGATGGCCCGCGATGGTGGCCAAGGCGCGGGCGGTTCCCGTCGCGCCCAGCACGTCCAGCGCGGCGATGGCCGAGACGGCGACGTCGGCGTCGCGGGCGTGGGCCAGCGGGCCGAGGAGCCGCGCCGCGCTTGGGTGGCCGAGCGCGCCAAGGTCGTCGATCAGGGCGAGCTGGCGCTCCAACGGATGGCCGGCCACCTCCTCCAGCGCCCGGACGAGCGCGTCCAGCCGCGCGCTGTCGGCGACGAGGCGCGCCAGGGCGGTGCGCTTGAGCGCGCGCGGGTCGGTCAGCGACCGGGCGAGCAGGTGCTCGTCCAGCGATTGGCCGAGCGATTCGAGCAGCGCGGCGGCGGCCAGCTTGTTGACGTCGCCCACCATCCCCTCGGCGATGAGCGCGCGGAGGGCGTTGGGCAGCGCGTCGGCGAGCGGTAGCGCGGCCCAGCGTCGGAGCACGCGGGCGGCGGCTTGAACCTCGGCCGGATCGTCGCTGCCGCGCAGCACGGCAAAGACCCAGGGCAGCGCGGCTACCTCGTGGCCGTCCAGCCGCGCCATCGCGTCGCGCGCCTGGTCGACGGTGGTCATGGGATCGCACAGCTGGGCCAGCACGTCCGCGAACAGGGCTTTGGAGTGCATTCCGGCGAGTATATCACCGCGGGGCGGCGCGCCTTCGCGCGACCGGCCGCACCTCGCTGCGGCCCGGCGCGCGTGGTATCCTCGCGCGGATCGCTCGATCCCTCGCGGCAAGGCTGGTCCATGGCCCCGTTTGGCGTGCTCGCTTCAGCAGCGCTCGCGTACCTGCTCGGCTCGCTCCCCGTCGGCATCCTGGTCGCGCGGCTGTACGGCCGCGACCCGCGCCAGGTGGGCAGCGGGCGCACCGGCGCGTCCAACGTGTACCGGACGGTCGGGCTGGCCGGCGGGCTGGCGACGGCGGCGGGCGACATCCTAAAGGCCACATTGGCCGTTTGGCTGGTGCGGTTCGTCGTCCCCTTTGATGCGCGCACGCTGGCGGAGGCGCTGGCCGCGCTGGCGGTGATCGTCGGGCACAACCACTCGGTGTTCCTGGGCTTCCGGGGCGGCGCGGGCGGAACGCCCAACGCCGGGGCGCTCCTGGCCATCGCGCCGGCCTGGTTCGTGCCCGCCGCGCTGTTGGCCGGCGGAGCATGGCTGGTCGTGCGCATCGCTTCGGTGGCCACGCTGACGCTGTCCGCCATGGCGCTCGTCGCCACGCTGTGGTTGGTCGTCGACGGCGTACGGCCGCCCGAGCTGCTCGTCTACGGCGTCGGCCAGCTGGCCCTCGTCGTTTGGGCGCTCCGGCCCAACATCGCGCGGCTGATGCGCGGCGAGGAGCGCCGCATCGCGCTCGATCGCGCCCACCGCCGCGGCGAAGCCGGCGAGGCGGACGAGGCAGGGGCTGATCGTTCGGCGAGCGCGTCCGGCGCTCTGGCCGAGGACGATCCGGCTCGCGACGGCGGCGCGGATCGCGAGCCGCGCGCATGACGGCGCTTCGAGCAGCGCGATGACCACGCCGACCCGCTGGGGCGTGGCCACCCTGGCGCTCCTCGGCGTGGCCTGGGTCGATGCGCGCTTTGGCCACGGGACGGCCCTGGCCGTTCTGGTCGGCCTGTTGGTGCTCGTCGCGGTATTTGGCGGGCACGGCCGGTACGGCGGCTCGCCGCCCGGCGAGCCCTAGTTGCCGGCGCGCCTGCATCGATCGCGCGCCCGGCGCGCTCGGCCGTGGCCAGATTGGGATCGGCCGGTGCAACGGGTCCGCCGCGCACCGCGCGCGGCCGCGCCGTGAGGGTGCTCCTCGCCGGCGCCGGCGCGGTCGGGTCATGGCTCGGAGCGGTGCTGGCGCGTGGCGGGGTCGACGTGGCGCTGGTCGCCCGCGGCGCCCACCTCGAGGCGATCCGGCGCGACGGCCTCGGCGTCGCCGGGCTGGGCGGCGCTCCGATCGATCGCCTGGCGATCCCGGCGTTTGGCTCGGTCGCCGAGGCCGCGCGCACCGGCCCGTTCGACGCGGTCATCGTGGCGGTGCGCTCGTTCGACACCGAGGCGCTCGGGCGCGAGCTGGCCGACTGCCCCCGCCTGGGCCCCGCCGTGTCGTTCCAAAACGGCGTTGGCAACGAGGCCGTGCTCACGGCCACGCTGGCCGGACGGCGGGTTCCCGATGCCGGCGAGCGGCCGCTCGCCGACGCGTCGGGCGCGCTGGCCGGCACGCTGACCATGCCGGTTTGGATCGAGGCGCCGGGCGTCGTCGCGACGGGGCCCAAGGGTGGTGCGGGCATTGCGGCGGCCAGGCCGGGCCAGGTGGCCGTTCGCGACGGCCTGGTCGCCGGCTTCGTCGCGGGCGGGCTGCGGGCCTGCGCCTACGACGATGGCCCGGCCATGAAGTGGTCGAAGCTCGCGCTCAACCTCCTCGGCGCCGCAACCTCGGCGCTGCTCGGGCGACCGCCGAGCAGCCTGCTCACCGACCGGCGCTGGTTCGGCGTCGAGCGCGCCGTCCTGCGCGAGGCGCTGGCCGTGATGCGTGCGCTCGACCTGCACCCGGTCGCGTTGCCGGGCTACCCCGTGCCGATGATCGCCGCGCTGGCGCGCGCGCTCCCCGAGCGGGCGCTGTACGCCGTGCTGGCCAGGCGCTTCGCGGCCGGCCGGTCGGATCGGTTGCCGGGGCTGGCGGCGGACGTCGCCGCCGGCCGCGCGGTCACGGAGATCGACGCGTTGCACGGCGCCGTGGCGGCGACGGGCGCCGTGCTGGGCGTTCATACGCCGGTGTGCCAGCGCGTGCGCGACCTCGTCGCGGTGGTAGTGGAGGGCCGGGTGCCGCTCGATGCGTTTGCAGGCAATCCAGCGCGCCTGCTCGAAGCGTTGACGGCGCCATGACGTCGACGCCCCACCGGCACGACGCGGAGCCTTCCGCCGTGCTGGCGGATCAGACGTTGGGCGCCGCCGCCTTCCGAGTCGGCGCGGTCGGCGTCGTCTGGCTCGGTGGCCCGGATCGGCTGGCCTACCTGGAGCGGATGTCGACCAACCGAGTAGCGGATCTGCCGCTGCTGCGCGGGCGCGCAACCGCGGTCCTCACCGATGCGGGCCGCATGGTCGACGTCGTCGCGTGCTATCAGGGCGAGGAGGGGGCCGTCCTCATCACGACCGCCCCGGAGGCGGCCGCTGCGGTTGCGGCGCACCTGCGCCGCTACGTCCTGTACAACGACGACGTGCGCGTCACCGACGCCAGCGGCCAAGTCGCGGCCATCCGGGTGCTCGGCGGCGCGGCGTGGGCCGTGGCGGACGCCGTCACCGCGGCCGGGATCGGCAGCGCAACGGCGGGCGCCGAGGCCGGCGAGCGGGCGGGCACGTGGCGCGTCGTCGAGGGCGCGGGCGAACCGATCTGGTTGCTCGGGCACGTGTCGCCTGGCGGGATGGACGGCGTCGACATCGTCGTACCCAGCGACGCGTTGGCGGCCGTGGCCGAGCGGCTGTCGCCGCTGGCGCGCGAGCTCGACGCGGCCGGCTACGACGCGGCGCGCGTCGATCGGCTCCAGCCGCGCTTCGGTGCCGAGATCGACGGCGTACCCAACCCGCTCGAGCTCGGCTTGCGCGACCTCGTCGACTTTGCCAAGGGCTGCTACATCGGACAGGAGATCGTGGCGCGTCTGGACACGTACGATCGGGTCAAGCGGCGCCTGGTGCGCCTCGCGTCGTTGGAGCCCATGGCCGTCGGCGATGCGGTCACGGCGGCCGACGGGTCGCGCGCCGGCCCGCACGGCGGGCGGGTCACGACGGTGGTCGAGGTCGGGGACGGCTGGCGCGCGCTGGCCATCGCCCCTTCGTCGGTCGCCGCGCTCGGCCGAGGGCTCGTGCACCTTGGCTCAGGGCGGTCGATCGAGGTGCGGGCGGCTTTCGAATAGGCGCGGATCGGCCGATGCGGCGCCGGGCAAGCGCCTTGTGCGCGGGCTGCGGGCGATGGGCGCCAAAAAGCCGACCCCCTGTCCAAGGGTCGGCTGTTGCTTGACACCGTCCGACGGTCCGAATATACTGCCCGTCTAGAGAGAAGAGAGTCGCGCCTACCCAATCCCCCCTGTCCCTCGGGCGAGCGCGACTCTCTTTTCTCGTTCCCCCATGCGTCTTGGCGTTCTTGCGAATGCCTCGACCCCCAAATCAAACGTGCCTTTCGGCAGTGCCCGCGGCCGCAGCGCTCTCTGTCCCCCCAGCGCTTCGCCGCCGCTAGCACCCTAGATAACGGTGGGCGTGGCGGCTTAGATACGGGCGTGGCGAGGAATTCTTGCCGATTTGTCAACTAATGGGCCTTGGAACAAGAAACCGGGAGGCCTGCCTCCCGGTTTGCTTCTTGTGGCGCTACCGCGCTCTCGCGTTACGGCTCGGAAAGCCCTGGAACGCTCGGCGGAGCCTGTGGGCCTGGGTCGAACGGCTCGATGAACGGCGGCGGCTCGTCGCCGGGGTCGCCGACCGGATCGTCGATGGGTTCGAGCGCCGGGCCGCCTGGCGCCGGTGCTTGTCCGCCCACGGTACCCGCGCTGCCGGCGCCGCCCGCGCCAGAACCACCCTGCCCGCCGCTGTCCGGTCCCGCCGCCAGCTCGACGCTCTCGACGAAGCCGACCGGTGCAGTCGGCGCCACCGTGACAAAGGGCTCCGGCTGCGGCGCCGCCGGCGCCTTGGACGCCGCGGGCCGTTGGGCCGGCCGCTCTTCGGGCAACGGCAGCGGTCGGAGGCTTGGCCCACGGTTCAGGCCGATCGGCTTGTCGCTGGCCGCGGGCTCGGGAGACTCCGGCTCGGGTGCGAGCAGCGAGTCCAACACCGCCGGCGCAACGCCGGTACCCTGGAGGCGTGCGCGCGCCGCCTCGTCGTCCGAGACGGCCCGGAGCACCCGCGAGAGCGCCTCGCGCTGGTCGCGGGTAAGATCCGACATGGCACCGGTGGTGGCATGGCCGATCAGCCACTCCTCGACGAAGTCGACCGGGACGGACCGGCCCTCGGCCTCCAGGCGCAACAGCTCCAGCGTGCGGCGCTGGGCGAAGACGGCCTCGAGCCCGGCACGCCGGGTCGGGTCGAAGGCGAACAGCATCCGCGCGTTCTCGCCCAAGCGCTTGACCCCGTAGAGGGCCTCGCCGGGTAGGCTGCTGGCCGCGACCGACTGCACCCGGATGACGCCGGCAAACGCCAGCGCGGCGGCGAGCGACAGGACTGCCGCCGAGGACAGCAGGCGCCGTCCCAGCGTTGGCTTGGGGAGCAGCCCTTGGAGCATGCCGTGACGCACCGAGCGCATGGCGGTGGTGCGCGCCGGCCGCACCGCGCTGCGGCGCTCGGCCGCCAGGGCCATCAAGCGCAAGCGCCCTTCGACGAAGCGCTCCGGCGCCGGCCTTGGGATCTCGGTGGCCTGCATCCGATGGGCAGCGGCGATCACCGGCAGCAGCGACGCATCGAGGCGCGCGCCGAGCTCGGCAGGCGACACGCCGGCCTTGATCTCGACGACCAACCCGTCCACGCGTTCCACCAACCGGCGCCGCTCGGCGACCACGGCGACGAACCGGCCCTTGTGCTCCAGGCGCCGACGCGGCGGCGGTGCAAACGCCCGCATCCACTCCGACGCCGCAAGCGCCGGGCGGAGCTCGTCAGCCAACTCGGGATACGCCGCGAGGACCTCCTCGACGTCGTTGCCCTCATCCAGTTGGTGGAGGCACCTGTCGAGCAGGTGCTCAGGCCGGAACTTCACCTTGATCCCCTAACACGCGCCCTAGCGAAGCAAGCGCTCGATGCTGAAGTGACTTGACCGCGCCCTCGGTCTTCCCGAGGATCTGCGCAACTTCCAGATTGCTCAACCCATCGACGAACTTGAGGATGACCACCTGCTGCTGATCGTCGGTCAGCTCTGAGAGCGCCCGCCGGAGCGCCAGGTGCGCGAACTCCGATTCCACGGTCTCCGTCGGGTGCTCCAGCGACGCCACCAGCTTCTCTTCGAGCGAGATGGACGACTGCGCCGGCTGTCGCCGGAAGAAGTCGACGACCAAGTTGCTGGCGATCCGGTAGAGCCAGGCCGAGAACGGCACCCCGCGGAAGGTGAAGGAGTCGATGGCCTCCATCGCCTTCACGAAGACCTCCATGGTCAGGTCCTCGGCCAGCCCCTGCTCGCCCACGCGATAGAAAATATATCGGTATACACCGTTGTAGTACCGCTCGTAGATCTCGCCGAAGGCCTCCGGATCGTACTCTTGGGCCTTGCGGACTAGGTCGTGCTCTTCCTGCACGGGCGATACCTTCTGTAGGGATTAACGGCGGGAAGCGGCAAAGGTTACGGGTACAGATAAACGCTGCGTTAATGTCTGCGGCCGGCCGCCGGCCTCCATCCAATGTCTACTTGGAATGGACGGCGGGTCGCTCGATCGACCCCGGAGCCGACGGCGGCCAATCCTATACCACACGCCCAGGCCGGGTCAATGGCCTGGGAGCGGCGGGCGATCACCCCACCACGCGAGCGCAAAGATGTCGTTCCCGACGACCGCCCTGGCCGGCGTCCGCATGGCCGTGCCGGCCAGCGCGCGCACGAGCCGCTGCCGCAGGACCGGATAACCCCGCGTGCGGAGCGGATCGGGGTAGCTGCGATCCGTGGCGCGTGCCGCATGCTCGGTCGTCCATTCCTCAACCCAAACGCGGGCGCTGAGGCCGGCGGCTCGGAGCGCGCGGCCCAGCGAGCGAGGCGACTGCTCGTTGACGTGCACGAGGCGCTCGTAGCCCGAGCGGGGCTCGCGCGGCAGGAGGGGGGAGAAGCAGCGGAGGAGGGGGTAGGCCACCGCCAGCGCCCATCGGTTGGGCAGCGTGTGGATGACGACGTAGCCGTCCGCGCGCAGGATACGGCGGATCTCCCGGAGCGCCTCGGCCAGCTGCCAAGGGTGGAGGTGCTCGACGACGTCCAGGAGGAGCACGCGCTCCGCCGAATGCGTTGCGATCGGAAGCGCCTCCGCGGCAGACGCCGCACGATGGACCCCGCCGGCGCCTGGCGCGGCCGCAACCGAGGCGCTCCTAGCCGTCATCCGGAGCGCGTCCAGGCTGTAGTCCAGCGCGATGACGCGGGCGCCCGACCGGGCCGCCTGCGCGCTCGCCTCGCCGCGGCCGCAGCCGATGTCGACCACCGTCATCCCGCGCTGAAGCGCGGCGAGCGCAAGCGCGCGCGCCACGCGCGGCCGGATCGTCCGGCCGCCGCCCGCGATGAACGCCTCGTACTCGCCGCCGGCGAACCCGCGCAGGAGATCCTCGTCGTAGAGTCCTGGCGGAACGGCCGGCTGCCGCTCCGTCACCGAGGGCGACTTGCGCTCGGGATATGGACGCTGACCAGGCCGTCGCGGCACAACGTGAGCACCACGTCGTCGAGCAGCACGGCTCCCGGCGGCTCGGCGCCGCGGTGAAGCAGGGCGGCGAAGAGCTCGGTCAGGCCGCCGTCGCCGAGCTGGGCGCGATCGAGGGCGACGACGACGTTGCGCCACTCGCCGACCGGGCCGAGCACCGCGCCGTCGGCGAGCACGTGGCGTACGCCGGTCGCCAGCCTGCGCCACTCCAGGGCAAAGGCGTCGCCGCCGAGCGGACGCTCGGCGCGGAGCCAGACGGACAGGGTGCCCGAGACGATGTCGCTGGGCACGGCGAAGGCACGGGCGGCCGCCGAGTAGCCGAAGCCGGCCTCGCCTTGGGGGCCGAGCCGGAGGGCGCCCCGCCCGGCGTGGGCCGTTGCGGTGTCAAGGGACACAGGGAAGTCGCCGAGCGCGCGCCAGCGCCCGAGGCCCGCGCCGTCAAAGCCGCCATCGTCGATGGGGGCATCGCAGGCGTTCGGGCCGGGGGTCGGGAGCGGCGTCGGGCTGGGTCCGGCCGTGGCGCTGGGCCGCGGCGGAGGATAGCCTTGCGGCGTGGCCGTCGGGGTGGTGCGCGGCGTCGCGGTCGGCGATGGCGTTGGGCGTGCCGTCGGCGTCGGCGTCGGCGAGGTCGTCTGGCCCAGCCCGGAGCAGACGATCAGCGAGACGTCGTCGAGGCGCATGTAGCTGCGCCGGCCGTCGCCGTCGTTGACGACCCCGAAGTACACCCGGACCGCGCGGCCCGCGAGCGGCGCGAGCGCGCTGCCCACGTCGAACGCGTAGGCGCGCCATTCGCTGTTCGCCGGCAGGATCTCGCTGCCCAGCGCCACCACCGCGCCCTCGTCGTTCATCAGCCGGACCAGCCGCAGGTCCTCGGGCTGACCGATCGTCCGCGCGACAAAGCGCAGCCGCGCGCTGTCGATCAGGGCGGGCAGCTCCATGCGCAGCGCGGCGGACGCGTACGTCTGGACGATGTCGGGGTCGGTGCTGACCAGGCCGACGAACAGGGCGCCGGCGCCGCTGTAGACATCCCAACCCGTCTGGACGGCGCGGTTCAGCTTCCAGCCCACCGACGCCGGGTTGCCGCTCTCAAAGCCGCCGTCGGGCACCATCTCGGCGCAGCCGGCTCCGAGCGGAGGCGTCGTCGCGGTCGGACGCGGCGTCGGGCGCGGCGTGGCGGAGGCCGGCACGCGCGTGTTGGTCGCGGTCGGCCGCGCGGTCGGGGCCGGACCCGACAGCTCGCCCATGCGCTGCGCGACCGCGGAACGGATGGCGCTCAGGCGGTCGCGGACGCCCAGGCCGGGGCACGCGGTCTGGCCAGAGAGGACGTCGCGGTGGCCCATGACGCGGTGCTCGAAGCGCGTGCCCTGCAGCGTCACCGGGGCCAGCGGGTCGATCCCATAGCGCACGCCCTTGGCCGCCAGGATCTCGACCAGCGCCTGCTCCGCCGCCGCCGATGGCCGCGACGCGGCGTCCGTGAACGTGCCGAGCAGCGCGACGCCGATCGAGTTGGTGTTGAACTGGCGCGCGTGCCCGCCTTGGACGATGCGGCCCGGCCGCTCGCCGCCGAAGCGGCCCTCGTACACGTTGCCGCGATGGTCGATGAGGAGGTTGTAGCCGATGTCGCCCCAGCCGCGGGTGACCGCGTGGAAGTGGAGGATGGACCGCAGGACGGCCGCCGGGTCGACGGGGTCGTTGGTGGTCACCGTATGGTGGACGATCTGGGCGCGCGGCTCGGTGTACTCGGGCGGCCAGATCTCGTCGCCGTCCGCGTCGAAGCGGAGCGACTCGTCGGCACCCCAGGCGGCGCGCCGGATGACCTGGTCCTCGATGGCCGCGGCGGCGACGCCGGCCTCGACGCCGGCAGCTGGCAGCGGCGCGCGCGGGCCCTGGTCGGCATCCAGGTAATGGAGCACGAGGTCGTCGAGCGCCGCACCGCCCGTGACGGCCTCGGTCGCCCGGATGCGGACCTGCAGGAACCGGCCGCGTGCGATGACCAGGCGCGACCAGTGCTCGCCCTCCGGCGGCGCGAAGCGCCCGTCCTGGTCCTCGCCCAAGAACGGCAGCCAGCGCGACCACCCCACGCCGTCGCGGCTCACGCGAACCGCCAGCTCCATCTCCGCCCCGTGCTCGTCGGCAGCGTCGACGTCCGCCCCGCGCCAGTTGGCGGCGACCGCCATGAACGGGAAGTCCGCCTGGATGATCGGGCCGTCGAGCACGCGCGGATCGTCGTCCTCGGCCTCGACGCCCTCGGCAGGCCCCTCGTCGGCGGTGAACGCGGCGAGGTCGAGCTCGGCGGCGCCCTCGCGCACGGACGGCTCGGTTGGTTCGGTCCCGTCCGGCGTGTCCGATGGATCGAGCGCATCGGACGATGGCGCATCTGCGCCCGCATCCGCGCCGAGCGCCGCCGGCCGGACAGCGACGGTCCCGGCAGCGATCTCGACCGCCGGCAGGTAGCCGTCGCCGAAACGGAAGCGCACGGGGTGCGTGCCCGCCGTCAGCGTCGTCGTGTAGGCCCAACGGGTTCCGGCGCGGTAGTCCGCGACGCCGCTCCGGTCGGCCAGGCGCATGGGCCGGGGGTCGCCCGCGATGACCACCTCGTGGATCGGCGGGGGGTCGCCGTCGCCGTCGGCATAGTCGACGGTGAAGACGACCGCCTCGCCCTTGGCGGCCGACCGCGGCACGACGTCCGGCTCGGTCAGCCGCGGCGCGTTCTGCGCGCTGACGGCCGCTCCCTGGTAGTAGTGGCCCAGGATCTCCTCAGCGCTCGCGCCCCAGTCGGCCAGCACCGCGGCGCCCTCCTGGCTCATCCCGGCGCCGTGGCCCCAGCGCTCGCGGAAGGGGTCGGGCGATGCCGCGGAGCGGAGGTACGGCCACGCGCGGCCGCCGCAGCACGCGCTGGCCTCGCTGTCCAGCGTGCGATCGCGCGCCCGGGCAAAGTAGAGCGCGTGGATCAGCGCGTCGCCGGAGCGGGCGATCTGGCCGTGCGTGGCCACCACGGCCGCGTCCGTGACGTCGTAGTGCACGGGCCGCCAGACCTGGCTGCGCGTCGTCGTGTCCACGTTGGCGTCCAGGCCGGGCTCGCAGCGCGTCGGGTCCCCCGCCGAGTCGCGCATGCAGGACACGGAGGCGTAGGTCCGGGACGCGATGGCCTGGGCGCGCAGCGCTTCGAAGGCGCGGCGCGCGACGTAGCCCATCTCCGCCGGCACCACCCCGCGCAGGTACTCGTCCATCTCCATCTGGATGATGCGCCCGTCGGGCAGCCAGACGCGCACGGTGCGCGGCGCCGCGTCGACCGGCGCCTGCAAGGCGGCCAGCGGCTCGTCCGCCGCCAGGCCGACCGCGTCGTCGGGCACTTCCCGCAGCGCGGCGACCATCCGGCGGAGCGCATCGGGATCGGCGTCGAGCGCGGGCAGCGCCACGTCGACGCGCGTGGTATCCGTGTCGGCGCCCAACGCCGCGCCGCCCGGCACGGCCAGCCCGGCGACCTGGCCGACGACCGTGGCGCCGTCAAACCCGGGCGCGGTGACCCGCACGCCAAACCGCCCCGGCGGGACGGTCAGCCGGTACGTTCCGTCGGGCCCGGTGATGGCGCTGTCCGCGCCCACCTGGACCGTGGCGCCGGCGATGGGCTGGCCATCGGCGAGGCTGGTGATGCGCCCGACGAACCGGCCGGACGGCGTCTGCGCGCTGGCCGGCGCGCTGGGCGCGGCGAGGACCGCCGCTAGGGCGATGAGCAGCGCGCCAACACGGCCGGACGCGGTCAGGCGCGCGGCCATCCGTGCATGCGATCGCGTGGGGCGCATCAGGCGCCCGAGCCCCGCGCGAGCCAATCGCGTAGGTCGCCGTCGAAGCCGTCGAGGAACGCGGCCGCGTCCCGGACGTCCGATGGGGCGATGGGGCCGAGGCCTTCGAGGCGCAGCCGCTCGACATCGCTGCGCTCGTCGAGCGCCGCGGGCGGGTCGTCCGGCTCGGAGTCGGGCGAGCGCGCGGGCGCATCAGGCGCCGCGACGACCGCGCGCAGCATGCTCAGCGCGTAGCACTCGGAGCAGACGACGGCCATGTCCCAGATGCGGTGGCCCAACTGGCCGAGGACGTGGATGTCCTCGACGCGGTAGGCCGCGTGGCAGTGCGGGCACCGCGCGTGCTCGCGAACGTGCTGGACGACGCGGTCTGCCGTGCTGGACACGCCCGTTGCCGCCTCCCTGGCCGATGCTCGCAGCCGAAAAAGCCCTGCCGCGCTGCTAGCCGTGGACCGTCAGTAGTCCTCGTCGTCGTCGTAGTCGTCGTAGTCCTCGTCGTCGTCGTCGTCCTCGTCGAGGTCTTCCGGCTCGGGCTCGGGCTCGGCCGGCAGATCGCGGACGAGCTCGCCGTCCGCCTCGACGGTGACGTTGGCCGTAGCCGTGACGCCTTGGAGGAGGTGGACGGGCACGGCGTGCAGGCCGAGCGAGCGGATGGTCTCGTCCAGCTCGACCTTGCGGCGATCGATGGGGACGCCCAGCGCCTCTTCGATGGCCGCGGCGATGTCGGACGATGTGATCGACCCGTACAACCGGCCGGTCTCGCCCACGCGCGCCTTGAAGACCAACGGCAGCGCCGCGATCCTGGTCGAGAGGGCGTCCATCTCCGAGCGGACCCGGACCTGGCGCTTGTCCTCGGTCCGCTTCAGGTCGTCGATCTGCCTGGACGCGCCCTGGGTGGCCAGGATGGCCAGCCCGTGGGGCATGAGGTAGTTGCGCCCGAAGCCATCGGCGACCTGGCAGATGTCGCCGACCTTGCCGAGCTTCTCTACGTTCTGGGTGAGGATGACCTTCACGATGATCGACCTTAATCCATGGTGCGGGCGCCGGCCCGGAGGAGCGCACGCAAAAGCGCGCGGCGACGCCGCGCAAACGGCGGATCATTGTACCATGGCGCTCCCGGCCAGCAAGGACGCGTCATCCTGCCGGCGCACTGGGTGGGATCGTGCGGGTCGTCCAAGCGCCGGGTCGGGCCCGGTCGCGGTCATCGCGGGCCGCGCAGCACGCTGCGGCCGGGCCAGACGGCAGCGTCGCCGAGCGCTTCCTCGATGCGCAGGAGCTGGTTGTACTTGGCCACCCGATCGCTGCGCGCCGGCGCGCCCGTCTTGATCTGCCCGGCGTTGGTCGCCACCGCGAGGTCGGCGATGAACGTGTCCTCGGTCTCGCCCGAGCGGTGCGAGATCACCACGCTCCAGCCGGCCGCCTTGGCCACGCGGATGGCCTCCAAGGTCTCGGTGAGCGTGCCGATCTGGTTGAGCTTGACCAGGATGCCGTTGGCCGCCTCCTCGGCGATGGCCCGCTCGAGCCTGGCGACGTTGGTGGCCAACAGGTCGTCGCCGACGAGCTGCACGCGGTGGCCCAACGCAGCGGTGAGGGACCGCCAGGCCTCCCAATCGTCCTCGGCCAGGCCGTCCTCGATGGAAGCGATGGGGTAGCGCTCGGCCCAGGATTGCCAGTGCGCGACCATCTCCTGGCTTGAAAGCGAGCGGTCCTCGACGGCCAGGTGATAGAGCCCGTCGCGGTACAGCTCGGTGCACGCCGGGTCTAGGGCGATGACCACGTCGTCGCCGGCGCGGTAGCCCGCCCTCTCGATGGCCGCGAGCACGACGTCGATGGCGGCGTCGTTGCTGGGCAGGCTAGGCGCAAACCCGCCCTCGTCTCCGACGTTGGTGGGCTGGCCCAAGTCCTTGAGCACCGCCTTGAGCGCGTGGTAGATCTGGACGCCGCACCGAAGCCCCTCGCGGAACGACGGCGCGCCGACCGGCATGACCATGAACTCCTGGAAGTCCGTGGACCGGTCGGCGTGCTTGCCACCGTTCAGGATGTTGAACATGGGCACGGGTAGCACGCGGGCTTCCGGCCCGCCCAGGTGGCGGTACAGGGGGAGCCCTCGCGATGCGGCCGCGGCGCGCGCCGCGGCCAGGCTGACGGCCAGCGTGGCGTTGGCGCCCAACCGGCCCTTGTTCGGCGTCCCGTCGCACGCGATCAGGGCGGCGTCCAGCCCCGGCTGGTCCAGCGCGTCGCGCCCGACGATGGCGGGGCCGAGCTCGTCGCGGACGGCGCCCACCGCGCCCGCGACGCCCTTGCCGCCGTAGCGCGCGGCGTCGCCGTCGCGCCGCTCGACGGCCTCGTGCGCGCCGGTCGATGCGCCGGACGGCACGATCGCCCTGCCGGTCGAGCCGTCCTCCAGCGTCACCTCGGCCTCGACGGTGGGGTTGCCGCGCGAGTCGAGCACCTCGCGCGCGCGGGTCGTGGCGATACGGGTCACGTCGCGTCTCCTTCGGCGTGTTCGCTCGGTGGCATGCCGGCGGCCTGGCGTGCGGTCGCTTCGCGCAGCGCCGACTCGGCGTCGAGTTCGTGCGCGACCGCCAGGCGCACGGCGGCGAGGAGCAGGTCGCCGAGCGGGGCCATCGATGGGTCGGCCCCGAGGCGAGCGGCCGCAGCGGCAAGGTCCGCCGCCGGGTCGGCGGTCTGAGCGGGTTCACCCGCCCGCCGGCCCTTGCGGAGGATCGCCTGCGCGCGCGCGAGCGCCGGCAGCCCGCGCGGCACGCCGGCCAGCGGGTCGGCGGCCTGGCCGCGCTCGGCGCGCTCTTCGGCCTTCAGGGCCTCCCAGTTGGCCACCACCGCGGCCGAGGTGACGGCCTGGACGTCGCCGAAGACGTGCGGGTGGCGGCGGATGAGCTTTTCGGTGATGCCCCGGACCACGTCGGCCAGCGAGAAGTCGCCCTCTTCGACCGCGATCTGCGCGTGGAGGACGACCTGCAGCAGCAGGTCGCCCAGCTCGTCGCCGAGCGCTGCGGCGTCGCCGGCGTCGAGCGCATCGAGCGCCTCGTGGGCCTCTTCCAGGAGGTACGGGCGGAGCGAGGCGTGGGTCTGCTCGCGGTCCCACGGGCAGCCGTCGGGGGCGCGCAGCCGCGCGACGACGTCGGCGAGCGTGAGCAGCGAGCCGCGCGCGTGGGCTAGGGGTGGCACGGCCAGCGTGGTCAGATCGTCCAGGTCGTCCCGGCGGTCGAGGGCGTGGAGCGGCAGCGTGGCCACGCGCGGGCTGCTCGTCGCCGCGCCCGAGACCAGCGTGACGGGATGGTCGTCCGGGTATTGGTTTAGGAGGACGAGCTTGACGTCAGAAGCCACCAGCCGCCCGTAGAGCTGGGCGACCAGCGCCGGCCGGTCCGGGTCGAGGTCCGGGTGGTGGCGCGCGGCCAGCGCCGTGGCATCGGCCAGCTGGAGGCCGTCGAGCGCGTCCCAGCCCAAGAGGTCCAGCGTCGGGCCGATGAACGACACGCCCGGCACGCTGGTCGTGCGGATGCCGGCCGCCTCCGCGGCGGCCCGCAGCCGCCGCACGCTGGTCTCGCCGACCGACGGGTCGCCCGGCACGGCGTAGACGATAGGTCCAAGGCGCGCCGCCTCCAGAAGCCTCTCCGCGATGGCGTCGTAGACGGCGTCGAACGTCAGGCCAGCCTCGTACAGGTCGTCGCACGCCACGAACCGGCGCCCGGCCAGGAGCGCCTGGACCGCCGGATGGCGCGCGGTGCGCACGTGGACGACCTCGACGGCGTCGAGCGCGTGGCGCGCCGCGGCGGTGAGGTGCTGCGGGTCGCCCGGCCCGAGGCCGACGATGACGACTCGGGCGGACGGCGCGTCGTCGGGCGCGGGCGGTTGGGTGAGCGCGGCCATCGGGGCGATTCTATCACGCGCACCGGCTGGGCGCAGGCCCGGGCAGCGGATTGCGCCGCGCCACGGGGCAGAACGTATAATCGCACCCCATGAGCCTGTCCCCAGCCGAGCGCCACCTCCTCGAGCGCCATCTCGCGCGCCGACGCCGCAGCTCCTCCAAGGCGCTCGCCGGCGCCGCCACGGCGGTGCTCCTGGCGTTGGTCGCCACGCCGGCGGTCGCGCTTGCCGGAGCGGCGGCCGTCGCGGTCGGCGGCTACCTCGCGCTCAGCGACGAGATCGAGCAGGGCCTGGGGCGGCTCCAGAACCTCGAGGACCGCGAGACGTTCCAGACCACGCGCATCGTCGACCGCAAGGGCGTCCTCCTGCGCGAGGTGTTCAACGAGGGCAAGCGCACGTACGTCCCGCTCTCGGCCATCCCGCCCATCCTCCAGCGGGCGACGGTGGCGGTCGAGGACAAGTCGTTCTACGACAACCCGGGCGTCGACGTCGACGGCATCGCGCGCGCTGTATCCGGCGAGATGAAGGCGTTCGGCAAGCAGCTCCTGGGCGACGCCGGCGCCACGTCGGGCGCCGGCGGGGGCAGCACCATCACGCAGCAGTTCGTCCGGCACGTGGCGTTCTCGTACGAGGAGCGCACCAGGCGGAGCTATACGCGGAAGGCCAAGGAGATCGTCCTGTCGCTGATCCTCACCCAGCGCTACAGCAAGGACGAGATCCTGGAGTGGTACCTCAACGAGATCTACTACGGCAACCTCGCCTACGGCGTCGAGGCGGCCGCGCAGACCATCTTCGGCAAGCCGGCGACGGAGCTGGACCTGGCGGAGAGCGCGCTGCTGGCCGGGCTGCCGCAGCTCCCGGCGACGTTCGACCCGCTCGATCCCTCGCCCGAGACCCAGCGGCGCGTCAAGGCCCGGCAGCGCATCGTGCTCGACCTCATGGTGGCCAACGAGATCGTCTCGCGCGCCGAAGCCGATCGCGCGGCGCGCCAGTCGCTGGCCTTCGTCGAAGTAGAGCAGGAGGTGTTCGACGCGCCGCACTTCGTCGTGTACGTCCAGCGCCTCATCGAGGAGCGCTTCGGGGCCGAGGTCCTGGCAAAGGGCGGGCTGGTCATCACGACGACGTTGGACCTGGACATGCAGCGGCTGGCCGAAGCGGAGGCGCGTGAGCGCGTGGAGGCGCTGCGCGAGCGCAACCACGTGACCAACGCGGCCGTGGTGACGCTCGAGCCGCGCACCGGGCAGGTGCTGGCCATGGTGGGCAGCGTCGACTACTGGAACGACGCGATCGACGGGCGGGTCAACGTCGCCGTGGCCGAGCGGCAGCCGGGATCCAGCATCAAGCCCATCACGTACGTCACGGCCGTGGCCAACGGCATGTCGCCGGCGACGATGCTGTGGGACGTGCCGATGCAGCTTTGGACACCGAACGGGCTCTACGAGCCCAAGAACTACGACGGCCAGTTCAGGGGGCCGGTGCGGCTGCGCGCCGCGCTGGCCAACTCGTACAACATCCCGGCGCTCAAGGTCCTGAACGCCATCCAGCCACTGGCGGCCAACGCGGACGACGCGGGCAAGCACGGCGTTGAGCTGACGGTCGCCACGGCCAAGCAGATGGGCATCACCGGCCTCAACCGCGACCCGTGGGACTACGGCCTGTCGCTGACGCTGGGCGGCGGCGAGGTGACGCTGCTCGACCTCACGACGGCTTACGGCACGCTGGCCAACGGCGGCCAGCTGGTGCGGCCGAACGTGATCCTGGCGGTGGCATCCGCCGACGGCGATGTCCTGTACGACCTGGCCGCCGACGAGGCGGCGCTGGCGCCCGAGGAGGCGGTCGATCCGCGCGCCGCGTACATCGTGACCGACTTCCTGTCGGACAACGCCGCCCGGGCGCCCTCGTTCGGCTCGAACAGCCCGCTCAACCTGGGCGTGACCGCCGCGGCAAAGACCGGCACCACCAACGACTACCGCGACAACTGGACCGTTGGCTACACGCCCTACCTGGTCACCGGCGTTTGGGCGGGCAACAGCGACAACACGCCGATGCGCAACTCCAGCGGCTTGACGGGCGCGGCGCCGATCTGGAACGGCGTGATGCGCAACATCGTGGCCGACGACGACCTCCGCGGCCGCGTCCGCGCCGCCCGAGAGGGGCTTGGGTTCGACTGGCCGACCAGCTTTGCGCGGCCAGACGGCATCGTGGAGCGCAGCGTCTGCCAGCTGGGGTCGCTGAACGCCGCGCTCAGCACGTCCTGCCCTGAGCAGGTGTCCGAGCTCTTCATCGAGGAGTACCTACCCGCTGGCGGCGGCGCAGACGCGGCGCCGGTCGAGGGCGCCGGGTCGCCGGACCAACTCGACGCCATGCCCGGCGACGCATGGGTGGTGGCGCCGGCTGTGATCGTGCCGCTGCCGGCGCCGCCACCGGAGCTGATCGCCGAGGCCGAGGCCAGCGAGATGCCGCTGCGTTGGGCGCCCGCAGCGCTCTGCCGCGCGGACGCGGGCGCGTTTGGCGCGGACAAGATGCAGGCGGTCGCGGTGCTCCCGCTACCGGCCGACGAAGAAGAGCGCGGCTTCGTCGTGGAGTGGGCACGCACCAGCGGCTGGGCCGCGCTCGAGCCCACGGACGCGTGCACGCCGGAGATGGCCGACGCGGCCCTTCCGCCGGGCAGCCTCCCCGGACCCGCGACGGTGATGGCCGGCGGCGTCCTCACGCGTCCGACGGAGGCGCGCTACAGCCTCAACGTGGCGCCTGGGACGCGGCTGTCCGCGACGACGGTGCTCACCGGAACGGCCATGTTCAACCCGGACGAGATCGAGTATTACAAGGTCGAGTTCGGACCGGGCGTCGACCCGGTCGAGTGGATTACGATCGGCGACGTCCATGCGAACTCGGTGCCCAACGGACCGCTCGAGACCCTGGACGCCGCCTCGCTTGCGCCCGGCCCGTACATCGTGCGCCTGGTGCTGGTCAAGCGCGATGGGAACTTCCTCCACCCGCCGTTCAGCGTGCCGATCGTGGTCGGGCCCGAGCCGCCGGCCGAAACCGAAGGAGGGTAGCGCGCGATGAAGACGGTGGTCCTCGGCCTCTTCGACGACCTGGACGACGCGCGCAGGGTGCTCGGCCAGCTGGTGGCCACGCCGCTCGATCTGGGCGCCGTCGAGGTCGTTCGGCGCGACGTCGCGTCGCAGGCCGAGCTGACGGCGGAGGCCGGGCTCCGGGCCCGCCGGGGGCCGTGGGCCGCCATCCTCGCGGGCGCGCTGCTCGGCGCCACTGCCGGCGCGCTGGCCGGGCAGGGGCCGCTGGCATCGCTGGGTCCGTTGCTGGCGATGGCCGCCGGGCTCATCGCGGGCGCCCTGATCGGCGTCGCCATGGCCAGCATCTCGGACACGCTCCGGGTCCCTTCGGTCCACGCGGACGAGATGCTCGCGGCCGTCGAGGACGGCGCGACGGCCATCGTCGTGCGCACCGACAACCTGCCGACCGCCCGGGCCATCGGCGACCTGTTCCGGGCGTGTGGTTCGCGCGAGCTCGCGCATCTGGAGGCCGCCGCCGGGGACGGCGAGGGCGAGCCCGGCGGCCAGGAGCCCACCATGGCTGCCGCGCCGCTTCCCGAACGTGCGGCGGAAGCGGATGCTTCCCGCGCACCGGGAGGAGGCGGCGATGCGCTCTTCGCGCCGCCTTGGCGGCGCGGCGTGCCGCAGCCCGACGTCGAGCCACCGCCGTACGCGTCCGGCCCCGCGCCGCGCCCGGCGACTTACGCGCCGGCCGAATCGGCCGGGCCGGTGACGGCGCCGTCGCCGGTCCGCTTCGCACCGCTGCCGTCCGCGGCGCCGCCAGCGCCCGCGGAAAGCCCGCGGACGCCGTCACCGGCCCCGGAGCGCACCCCGAGCGAGCCGCGCGCTCCGGGCCTGGCCGCGGCACCGGCACCGCCAAAGCCCCCGAGCGCGGTCGAGGGGATATCCCCAGCACCCGAGGGCGTGACCCTGGCGGACGACGCGGACATCATCGTGCTCGGGCTGGCGGCGCGCCATGCGCGGGCCCTTCGGGACGCGGGCATCGGGACGGTCGGCGCGCTCGCGGGCTCGCTCGCGCGCGTCGAGGACGGCGCGCTGGCCATTCCCGGTATCGGGCCGGCGGGCGCGCGCGCCATCCGCGAGCGGCTCGACGCCTCCGGCGTGCCCCGCCCGGTTCGTTCGTTGGCGCCGGGCCAACCGCCGGCCGAGCGCGCGACCGACGTGCGCCGGCTCCTCCGGGAGGCGATCCGCGACGTTCGGGCGGAACGGGAGTGACGCTGGCCCCGGGGGCGCAACGTCGGGCGTTCCAGGGCGCCGTCGCGCTGGCGGGCATCGTGTTGGTGCTGTTAGCGCTCACCGCGCGCGATCGCACCGCGCCCCTGGACTTGACCTCGACCGCACCTTTCGCCTTCCTGCTGGCCGCGGTCGCGCTCGGCGCCGGGCTCGGCGCCGCGGAGCGCGGCCCGGCCTCGTGGCGGCGACCGCGCACCGGGTGGCTGCTGCTGACCGCCGGGGCGCTGGGCGGGGCGCTGGACGCGGCAGCGCGCCATGCGGCGATCCGGTTGCCCGACCTCACCAACACGGGCATCCCGGCACTCCTGGAGCACGGGGGCCCGGTCATCGCGCCGCTCCTCGCGACGCGCCTTGTGCCGGCGCCCGGAGCGCTCTCCGTCGGGCTGCTCGTCGGCCAAGCGGCGGCGTGGCTCTTCGGCTCGCCGCCACCCTCCTACCCGGCCCTCGCCCTGGTCCAGCTCCCGCTGGTCGTCATCGCCGCCGAGCTCTGGCTGGCCACGGGCGGGCGCGCCAGGACCCCGCGCGACATGGCGGTGGCCGGATGCCTGATCGGCGTCGGCTCCACCGCGGCCGCGTACGCGCTGCAGGTGCCCGCAAACACGGCCACGGAGTGGCTCGGCCGTCTGATCCAGGACGTGCTGGCCGGCTCGGTGGTCGGCTGGCTCATCGGCCGAGCCCCGCTGCCGTTCGGCACGCTCCTCCGCCCCGCGACGAGGGTCGATGATGACGACGATCTATACGCGGACGGGTGACGCCGGCGACACGGGCCTGTTCGGCGGCGCGCGCGTCGCCAAGACCCATCCGCGCGTGGCCGCCTACGGCGAGGTCGACGAGCTGAACGCGGCGCTGGGCCTGGCCGTGGCGCTGCTGTCCGGCACGGCGCTGGCGGCGCAGCTGGGCGCGGTCCAGCGCCGGCTGTTCGACGTCGGCGCCGACCTCGCCACCCCGCGCGGTGGTGCGGCCGGCGACTGGCTGCAGCGCGTTCCCGAGGCGTGGGTGGTCGAGCTGGAAGCCGAGATCGATGCCTTTGACGCCGAGCTGGGGCCGCTGACGTCGTTCATCGTGCCCGGCGGAACGGCCGGGGCAGCGGCGCTCCACCTGGCCAGGACGGTGTGCCGCCGGGCCGAGCGCGCGGTCGTCGCTGCCGCCGAGGCGGGCGAGGACCTGGGGCCGGCGGTGGCGCGCTACCTGAACCGCCTGAGCGACTGGCTGTTCATGGCCGCGCGCGTGGCCAACGCGCGCGCCGGCGTGGCCGACGAGCCGTGGCGGCGCGAGACGTGATGATAGACGCGCGTTCCACGCTGGTGGCCGTCGCCTGAGGGTCCGACCCGCGGCGTCTAGCGCGCCGGTTCCGGGTTCTCCTGCACCTGGCGCTCATGCGGCCTCTTGAGGATGACCCCCGTCCCCTCGCGGCTGTCGATGAGCACTTCCAGCGGTTCGTCCAGTCGATGGTGCCTGACGTACCGTCCTTCCGCGGCGATGGGTCGCGCCGCAAGCCAGGCGGCGTCCAGGGTGCCGCCCTGGCGGCGGCCGATCGTGAAGTAGCCGATGCCAAGGCTGGTCATGTTGTGGAAGAAGTGCGTCCCTTGCGACGGCTCGACCTCGAGGTCGTCGAGGCCGCGCTCGACGATGACGCGCGCGCCGGCGATCTGAGACCACGCCACCGGGATCCCGAGCCAGCGGTCGGCGGTGCCCCAACGCCCAGGCCCGATGAGCAGGTACGGCCGGCCCTCGGACAGCAGCCGCTGGTTCACCTGGCCGATTTCTTCGGCGATGGCGGCCGTGTGCGCGCGATGGAACGTGTCCTCGCGCACCGCGACGACGTCGCGGATGCTGCTGTTGCGGCCGACGCCGAGCGCGCGTGGCGCGCGGATGAACACTTCGGCCTCGTCGATGTCGTCGATCTGGGACGTGCCGGCCAGCTGGTTCAGCTCCAACGGCCGGATCTGCAGGAACGCGAACTCATGGGGCGTGCCCGGGTGGTCGCGGAGGTTGATGGCGAACTCGATCTCGACCGGTCCCGACATCCCCAACCGGCCGAGGTCGAGCATGCGCGCAAGGATCTGGCAGAGCGGGAACGCGCCGTGCTTCAGGATCGGGGCCATGGTGACCACGCGCGTTCCGGGGCGCGTCAGGCCGTCGTGGACCGCGTCGTCCTCGGGCGAGTGCACCGAGGCCACCGGCCACAGCGTCCCGTGGCGCTCGGCGGCGTCCAGGCCGAGCTCGACGAGGCCGTCGAGCGGGTCGACCACGCGGAGGTCCGGCTCGCGCGAGACGTCCAGCGCCCAGAATCGGCGCTGCGCGTGGTCCAGGATCTCTTCCGGCGATGCGAACTGCGGGAGCCACTCCGGGTAGGCCGGCGAGAAGCGCACGGCGCGCCCGCCGTCCACCACCGTCCGGCCGAAGCCGAGCGCAACCGTGGCCACGCCGTCCTCGGCGCGCATCTGGCGCACCGGGTAGAAGTTGTGGCTCTGCGCGACGCCCGCCAGGTTGGGGTAGACGACGTCGCCATGCCTCTTTCCGACGATCTGTTGGATGACGACCGCCATCTTCTCCTCTTCGACCCGGCTGGCCGTCGAGGCAAAGTAGGCCTTGGCCGGCGCAAAGAACGTGGCGGCGTAGATGTGGCGGACCGCATCGAGAAGCGCGGCGAGGCGAGCGGCCGGATCGGGCTGGTTGTTGGGCAGCATGAACGTCGGGTACACGCCCGCAGCCGGCAGGTGGTGCGAGTCCTCGAGCAGGCTCGACGAGCGCACGGCGATCGGGTAGTCGATGCGTTCGAGGAACGCGGCCAGGTCGGCCACCGCGTCGTCCGGCATGGTGGCGTCCAGGAACCGCGCGAGGATGGCCGCGTCGTCCTCCTCGCGCAGCGCAAAGTCGCGGAGGGCGTTTTGGTCGACAAAGCGATCGAACACGTCGGTGGCCACCACCGCCGAGGGCGGCACGAACACCCGCACGTCCGGCAGGTCCGCATCCAGGTTGCCGCGGCTCAGCAGCTCGTACATGAAGGCAAGGCCGCGCCCCTTGCCGCCCAGCGACCCGCCGCCGACGCGCACAAAGCGGCTGTTGGATGCGAACCGCCCGCGCCGGAAGTCCTCGACCTGGCCGCGGTGCTGCTCGTCGCAGATCCGCGTCAAGCGATCGTGCAGGAAGGCGCGCATCTCGGCGATCGAGGCAAAGTCCGACACGCGCACCTTGCGCATCTCCGTGGCCAGGGCGAACTCGGTGCGCGCCATCAACCAGTTGGAGAAGTGATTGCGGCTGGCGTGGCTCTCCAGCACCTCGTCGGGAAGGGCCTCGACTGCCGCCAACATGCCCTCGATGTCGGCGGCGCGCGCGACCTCCTGGCCGGCGGGATCGCGGAAGACGAAGTCGCCAAAGCCCAGGTGTTCGAGCATGAACGCACGGAAGTCGCCGAGCAGCGTGCGCGAGTTCTTGTTGACGAACTGCGCGCCGAGCTCGCGCGCCTCTGCCCGGTACCGGTCGCGCGACGACTGCAGGAGCAGCGGCGTCTCCGCGTCGCGCGCGCGGATGTGGCCGAGCAGCGCGAGGCCCGCCTCCGCGTCCTCCACGCCGCCGCGCGGGAAGCGGACGTCGCAGAGCACGGCCAGGACGTTGTCCCGAAAGCGCTCGTAGAGCGCCATGCCGTCTTCGAAGGTGGCCGCCATCATCACGTGGGGCCGGAGGCGGCGCCGCAGGATGCGCTGGCCGACGTTGACGCTCTGGTTGATGAGGATCTCGGTCTGCTTCATCAGCTCGCCGAACAGCATGGGCAGGTACGACGAGTAGAACGGCACGCTGTCCTCGATGAGGATGAGCATCCGCACCCCGCCGACCCGCGCGTCGTGCTCGGCGTTCAACCGATCCTCCGCCAGCGCGATCAAGGCGAGGAACAGGCGCACGTCGCCGCGCCATAAGAACGACCCGTCGATGTGCGGGATCGCGATGGGCCCACCGGGCAGCGACTGTAGCTGGCGCATGTTGAAGGCCAGGACGAAGACCGGGATGTCGGGCTGAAGGCGCTTGGCTTTGGAGCCGAAGTCGTCGGGCGCCACGTCGTCGATGTGCGCGAACGTGATGACCATGTCGAACGGCTGGTGCGCCAGCGCCTCGAGGGCGCGGGCGCGCGTCGAGACGCGCGTCAGCTCGGGGAGCGCGACGGGGGCCAGGTTGTGGAACGCCCCGGAGATGAGCTCGGCCAGGTGCTCGCCCTCGGAGAGCGTGAACGAGTCGTAGAGGCTGGCGACGAGCAGGATGCGTCGTACGCGGTGCGCCGCTAGCGTTTGGAGTTGAGCCGACAGGGCGTCGTGGGCCTCGATCAGCCGCTCGATGTCCGCGCCGTCGGCCTCCGCGGCCTTGGCGGCGCCTCCGATCACGTCATGCCCTGGTCGATCATGGCGTTGGCCACCTTGATGAAGCCGGCGATGTTGGCGCCGACGAAGAGGTTGCCCGGCTGTCCGTACGCCTCCGCCGCCTCGGCGCACTGCTCGTGGATGCGGACCATGATCCCCTCGAGCTGCGCGTCCACCTCGGCGCGCGTCCACGTCTCGAAGGCGGCGTTCTGCGTCATCTCCAGCGCCGACGTGGCCACGCCGCCGGCGTTGGCGGCCTTGCCCGGCCCAAAGGCGATCCGCGCGCTGGTGAACGCCTCGATCGCCCCAGGCGTCGTCGGCATGTTGGAGCCCTCGGACACCGCGGTGCAGCCGCCCTTCAGGAGCATCTTGGCATCGTCCGCGTCGATCTCGTTCTGCGTGGCGCACGGCAGGGCGATGTGACAGGGCACGCCCCAAGGGCGCTTGCCGGCGTGGAAGGTCGACCCGGCGAACTGGTCGGCGTACTCCCGAATCCGGCCGCGGCGGTTGTTCTTGAGGTCCATCAGCCAGGCCAACCGCTCCGCGTCGATGCCCTCAGGATCATGGATGAAGCCCTCGGAGTCCGACGCGGTGACCACCTTGCCGCCGAGACCGAGTACCTTCTGGATGCAGTACTGGGCGACGTTCCCGCTGCCGGACACCGCGCACGTACGCCCCTCCACGGTCTCGCCGCGGCTGTGGAGCATCTCGCGGAGGAAGTACACCTGCCCGTAGCCGGTGGCCTCGGGCCGGATCAAGGAACCGCCCCAACCATGGCCCTTACCGGTGAGGACGCCCTCCCACAGGCCCGTCAGGCGCTTGTACTGCCCGAAGAGGAACCCGATCTCGCGCCCGCCTACGCCGATATCGCCCGCGGGGACGTCGACGTTGGCGCCGATGTGCCGGTAGAGCTCGGTCATGAACGACTGGCAGAAGCGCATGACCTCGCCGTCGGACTTCCCCTTGGGGTCGAAGTCGCTCCCACCCTTGCCACCGCCGATGGGGCGGGTGGTCAGGGCGTTCTTGAAGATCTGCTCGAAGCCGAGGAACTTGATGATGCTGAGCGTGACGCTGGGGTGGAACCGGAGCCCGCCCTTGTAGGGCCCGAGGGCGCTGTTAAACTGGACGCGCATGCCGCGGTTGACCTGGACACGGCCGGTATCGTCCACCCAGGGCACGCGGAAGAGGATCATCCGCTCGGGCTCGCACATCCGCTCCAGGATGGCGGCGCTGCGAAAGTGCGGGTTGCGCTCCATGACGGGATCGAGGGTCTCCAGCACCTCTTTGACGGCCTGGAGAAACTCGGGCTGCTCGGCATCGCGCTGGCTAAGGCGCTCATAAACCTCGGCAACGTAGCTCATCATTCCTCGCGTGGATAAGGGCTCGGCCCCGGATGACGACGCGCTGGCGACGGCTGATGCGCGTCGCGAGCGGCGCGGAATGTAGGCCAGGCGGTGGATCTGGGCAACTAGCATGGATGGGCGGAGGGGGGGCGCGGAGAAGAGCGCAGCGCGCGTGAGCGGGCGGTGCGCCCTTCCGCTCGTCGCTCAACTCGGGGGTTGGGGCTTGCGCAGAAGGACCGGAAGCGGCATCGGGGGGCTGAGAAGGCGGCGCGCGGACGGCCGCCGCCCTCGCACACTCGCTCCTCGCTCCAGGGCACCCCACCCGCTTTCCCCGTCCGGTCGGCTCTTTGGCCAGGTCAGGAGAGGGATGTCGGGACCGCTGAGAGCCGATATACTGGGTTGGTTCAGGGTGGTTCGCCATACACCGCAAAAGGTGAGGTCACCGACATGATCGCCCGCCTGACCGCATTGTTCGTCGTGCTCGCCGCCCCCCTCGTGCTTGGGGCGATGGCCCTGTTGGAACAGGGCGTTGTTCTGCGGGCCGCAGCGCCGGGACTGGCCCAGGCGCCGGCCGGGACGCTAATCGACCATTCGTGCACCAACTGCGCCAACGCCGTGGCCGCCACGAACGACGCGGTATGGTCGGGAACGATGAACGTGGGTGTGGTCCGCTGGGACCGCGCGACGGGCGCGATGCGGCAGTTCACGCGGGCGGATGGGCTTGGGGGCGACTCGGTGTGGAGGCTGGCCGCCGAGCCGAGCGGGCGCGTGTGGGCCGCCATGCGGGGCCGGACGATCCTCACCCCATACACAGGGCTGAGCGTCTACGATGGAGGCCGATGGACCCACTACCCGATGGCCACGGCGCCCATCACGACCGCCCCGCAATCCATGGTGGCCGATCCCGTGGCTGGCGTGTGGCTCTCCAACGGTGCGACGACCTCTCGGTTCGACGGCGCCGCCTGGTTCACGCCGCTAGCCACAGATGGCGCGCCGCGCGGCGGCCACCTGGCGACCGATGCCGAAGGCGTCTGGCTGGCGTCTGGTCAAGTTGTGTATCAGCTCGTGGGCGGACTTTGGACGCCCCGGCAGTCGTTTGCGACCCGCATCCCGAACGGCGATGCAGCTGCGCTGGCGGTCGCGTCCGATAGCTCGCTGTACGTGGCTCTCGCCGAAGTCGGCACCTTCGACTCCCTCGGCGTCGCGCGCTTCGACGGGACTGATTGGCGGCTGTACACGGTCGTCGACGGCCTTGCCACCGACAATGTGAGAGTCCTTGCCATCGACGGTGAGGGTACCGTTTGGACCGCCCACGGCGCGGGACCGCATGCCGGCCTCAGCGCATTCGACGGCACGCGCTGGCGTGTGGTATGGACCTCCGACACGCCAGGGCTGCCTGGCGACACGCCGCAGGCGCTCGACGTCGCGCCGGATGGCGCGCTGGCGATGGCCGGCACCAGCGGCGGCGCGGGCATCCATGGTCCTACCGGGTGGACCACCTTCCGCGACGAGACACAGCCAGCGGCCTACATCCCCTTCGCCCTGGGCGAGGCGCCCGACGGGGCGCTTTGGGTGGGGTTCGGGTTCTCGTCCGGCGCCCACGCCATCCAGCGGCGCTCCGGCGGGCGCTGGCAGACGTGGACGCTGGCCGACGGCATCCCGCCCATGGGGGCTCTGGCCGCGCACATGGATGCGCTGGCCCTGGACGCCGACGGCACGCCGTGGCTCGGGACGTGGTTCGACGGCTTGCTGACCCGAACGGGCGATCGGTGGCACGCTCTCAACACGGCGGACGGCCTGCCGTCGAACACCATCCGTGATGTCCTGGTCGCGCCCGATGGGCGCCTTTGGGTGGCCACCGACGCCGGCCTGGCCCGTCGCGATGGCGCGGGATGGACGGTGTTCGGCACGGCCGACGGGCTGCCGAACGCTGAGGTGCGAGCGCTTGTCGCGGAGCCCGGCGGCGCGATCTGGGCCGGCACGTCCGCCGGCGCCGCGCGCTTCGACGACGTGAGGAGCATCGCCATCGGGCTCGACGGTGCCGTTTGGTTCGGAACCTACGCCGGCCTGGCCCGTCGAGATGCACGTGGCTGGCGGACGTGGACCGTGGCCGACGGCTTAACTGGGGACCGCTTCCAGTTCGGCTTGGACGTCGACGCGTCGGGTCGCGCGTGGGCGGGCTTGCATCGGGACGACGACTTCTCGCTCGGCCTCATCGCGGTGGACGACACCGGCTGGCAGCTGCTGACCGACGCGGAGGGCCTCCATGGGAGCGACAATGATGACCTGGTCTTCGACGTCAAGGTCACCCGCGATGGCCACGTATGGATCGCCTCGCTGCATGGCCTCCAGGAGTTCGTCCCCGACCCCCTCGTCCCCTGGCCCACCCCGGTCCCGACCGCCACACCCGCCGTCCCCTCGTGCAGCTGCCGCGCCGCCCGCCGCGCGCTCCCGGCCGCCGTCCTGGCCGACGCCCTAGCCAACCCAGCCAGCTACGCCGGTTGGGGCGAGCGCGTCAACCCGAACCTCCCCCCCAGCCCGGCCAACCCCCTGCGGGCCTGCCTGGACATCCAGAACCCGGGCACGCCGTACAACCCGACGTTCAACGGGCCGGTGTGGCGCGGGAGCTGCCGATAGGCGTCATTTGCCGACAGAGCGATTCGTAGCAAGCGCATGGTCTGAAGGGTCCGGCACCACCGGAAGGGCGCGGCCGGCAGCGCCACTACCCATGCGCCTGAGGTACACATAGAAGCCGCATCCTTGCACCCGACCGCCCTTCGAATCGATCCCGAGGGTGGGTGGGGCACCCTGGAGCGAGGAGCGAGTGTGCGAGGGCGGCGGCGGTCCGCGCGTCTCCATACCCAAAACCGATGCCGATTCGGGCCTGCCGGCGCAAGCCCCAACCCCCGAGTTGAGCGACGAGCGGAAGGGTGCCCCGCCCGCCCGCCCGGCCGCGCAATCGCCCTGGCCGCGCGCGCTACTGCCGATATACTGCTGCCAGCCGCGAAACACCCGCCCCACATCGTCCCGCAATCCACATCGCCGACGGAGATTCAAGGAGGGCCGCCAATGTCACGACGCCAGCCCAGCGCCAAGCGCCTGCTCCAAGCTGCCTTGATCGCGGCCACATCCCTCGCCTTCTCGCCTGCGCCTTCGCCCGCTGCCTCCATCGCCGCTTTCACCTCTTCCTCCCACGCCGCCTTCCCCGCCGCCTCCATCGACGCCCCGTCCACCGTCATCGAGAACCCCACCTCCCTCGGCCTCCTCCGGTCGCACCTTTGCACGCTGTGCGTCACCGCCGTGGCCGCGGACGACACCGCAATCTGGATGGGCACCGCCAACGCCGGCGTCCTCCGCCTCGACCGCGCCACCCTCGCCCGCACCCGCTTTACCACCGCCGACGGCCTTGGGGGCGACGCCGTCATCTTTTTGGTCGCCGAGGACAACGGCCACATCTGGGCCGCAACCCGGGATCGCAACATCATCGGGCGGCCGCGCGGCGTCAGCCGCTATGACGGGACCGCCTGGTACACCTTCGGCGCAGCCGACGGCCTGCCCGCCGCCAACGTCCAGGCCATGGCGGCCGATCCCGCTGGCGGCGTTTGGATTGGCTTCAGCGGCCAGGTCTTCCGCTGGGACGGCGCCGCGTGGATCAGCATCGGCCCTAACCTGGGCGTCCCCCAAGGCGCCGTTACCGCGTTGGCCGCGGCGCCCGACGGCGCCATGTGGATCGGCGCCGGGTCCGAGATCGGCCGCTGGGATGGGGCGCGCTTCCAGACCATCGGACCCGATCAGGGGATGCCCCGCGGCCAGGTCAACGCGCTGGCGCTCGGTCCGGGCGATGCCATCTGGGTCGGGCTCAGCAACGTCACGCCCGGGTTGACCGCGCCGGGCCTCGCACGGTTCCAGAACGGCCGCTGGACGTTGCTCACCATTGCCGATGGCTTGGCAGGGAACCTCGTCCGCGACATCGTCGTCGACGACGCAGGCCGAGTCTGGGTGGCGCACACGTGGGAGTCCGCCAGCTCCGGGTCCGGGCACTTCGTCAGCGTGCTCGAAGGCGGCGCGTGGCGGTGGCAGCGGCCCGAGCCGGGCAACGCCCTGCCAGCTAACCAGCTCATCGACCTCGCGCTCACGCCGGAGGGCGCTGTCGTCGCCGGCACCATCTCAGGCGGCGCGAGCGTCCACGACGGCACCTCGTGGCAGCTTTACCGCGATCCCGAGCCCAGCCCCTATGCCCTGGTGCCCCAGGCGGTCGAGGACGGGCCCGGCGGGGCTGTGTGGGTGGGGTACGCCGGCATCGGCGGCACCGAGCACGTCGTCGGGCGCCTCGACGGCGCGCGGTGGTCGGCCTTTGGCGCCAGTGCGGGCGTGCCGCTCGATGCCCTGGCCGTGCAACCCAGGAGCCTGGCGTTCGACTCGGCCGGCTGGCCTTGGGCCGCCATCCAGCATCGCGACTTCCGGCGCGACGTGATCCGCTACGACGGCGTGCGGTGGCGTTCCCTGTCGCCGCTGGACGGCCTGCCACCATACGACGTGCTCGACATCGCGTTCGATCGCCAGGGCCGTGCATGGCTGGCGCTCCAGGGCGGCGTCGCGCGCCAGGATGGGGCGACGTGGACGCGCTTCACCAGCCGTGATGGCCTGCCCGGCGAAGGCGTGCGGGCCATCGCCGTGGCGCCGGACGGGGCGGTCTGGGCGGGCACCGTAAGCGGCGCCGCGCGCTTCGACGGCCGCCAGTGGCAAGCGTTCCGCACCGCCGACGGCCTACCCGACGACACCGTCCTCGACATCGCGTTTGCCCCGGACGGCGCCGTCTGGCTGGCGACGTATCGCGGCCTCGCCCGCTTCGACGGCACCGCGTGGACGGCGCACACCACCATCGCGGGAATTCGCAACGCGTTCGTCGAGGCCGTCGCGGTCGACCGCCAGGGCCGGGTGTGGGCGGCGGTCGTCTCGCCGGGCAAGGGGCGCGAGCTCGGCCTCGCCCGCTTCGACGGCGCCGCCTGGACGCACCTGACCGTGGCCGACGGGCTCATCCACGATGCGATCTACGACGTCACGGTCGGCGACGACGGTCGTGTCTGGATCGCCACGCTCTACGGCCTGAACGAGCTCGTGCCGCCGGACGCCGGGCCGCCGCCGCCCGCGCCCCCGGGTGAGTGCATCTGCCGCGTCGCGCGCCGGGCGCTGCCAGCGGCCGTGCTGGCGGATGCGCTGGCCAACCCGAACGGCTACTCCGGCTGGCGCGAGCTGGCCAACCCGAATCGGCCGCCGGGGCCGACCAACCCGCCTCGGACATGCCTCGACATCCAGAACCCCGGGACGCCGTTCCACCCGCTCTTCAACGCCCCGGTCTGGCGAGCCAATTGCCGTTGACCAGGGCGTCCTCGAGACCCCCCGCCATCGGCGTTCGCGGAGCACTCGTTAATCTGCGCCATGCGGTCCGCGTCCCAGAGTTGAGATCCTGGCCCGATCGGCGCACAATCGGATTCCGGTGACCCTCAAAGCCGGTCGCGCGCTGCGCGACCCGCGCCACCCCATGGCGTAGACGCCGGCATGATCCCAAAAATCCTCCATCAAATCTGGCTACAGGGCGAGAGCGAGATCCCTGCGGGATACGCGCCGTATCGCCGTTCCTGGATCGAAGCGCACCCCGAGTGGCGCATCCATCTCTGGGACGATGCGCGCATCCTGGACCTTCTAACCTCCCGGTACCCCGAGCACCTGGCGCTGTACTGCGGGTACCCCAACCTCGTCCAGCGCGTCGACGCCGCCAAGTACTTCATCCTGCACGCCCACGGCGGCTTCTACACGGACATGGATACGGAGTGCGTCCGCCCGCTGGACGATGCGCTGCGCGGCTACGAGCTGATCCTATCGGCCGCCGGCCCGCGCCCCGACGGCCGGGTGCCGTCGCTGACCATGTTCGTCGCCACGATGGGGACGTTCATCACGCCGCCGTACATCAACAACGGCACGATCGGCTCCGTGGCCCGCCACCCGTTCTGGCACGAGGTCTTCGACGCCCTCCACGCCAACCAGTCCAAGCGCTGGTTCCACCCGCACGAGATGCACATCTCCAAGAGCACCGGGCCCGCCTTCATCACGTCCGTGTTCCGCCGCAGCCGCTATGCGACAGATCCCCGCGCGCTGCTGGCCGATCCCCTGATGTTCGACCCCACGACCGTCCTCTCGCCGTTTGCGTCGTCGGACGCGCACGGGGAGCCGGTAGCCACCTACGCCATCCACCACTACACCTTCAGCTGGATGAAGAACGGCCGGCGCCAGCGCGCCTTCCAGGCCATGAACCGCGCACGCGGCACGCTGCGGCGGCAGCCCTTGCGCGGGCGCTTCCGCGTCCGCCGCGCTTAGCGCCGGCCCCCTCGATCCCCCATCGGCCCGCCCGATCGAGGGCGCTCAGGTCAACCGCCGAGTCACTCCGGCTATAATCCGCGCTCGGCTGACCGAGGACGGTCGTGGCCGGCAGCGGGTCGATCGACCGGAAAGGACATCATATGGCAGTGAGCACCGCGACCCTGGAGACCAGCCAAGGCACGATCGAGGTCGAGCTGTGGTCCGACGTCGCGCCGCGTCACGTCGCGAACTTCGAGAAGCTCGCGACGTCCGGGTTCTATGACGACCTGACGTTCCACCGCGTCATCCCGGACTTCATGGTTCAGACCGGCTGCCCTGAGGGGACCGGCACGGGCGGCCCGGGATGGAAAGTGGCGGCCGAGTTCAACGAGCGCACCTTCGACAAGGGCGTACTCGGGATGGCGCGCTCCCAGGATCCCGACAGCGCCGGGTCGCAGTTCTTCATCTGCGTCGCGGACTCGCCGTGGCTCAACGGCCAGTACACGGCGTTTGGACAGGTGACCAGCGGCCAGGAGGTGGCCGACGCCATCAGCCAGGTGGCGCGCGACCGCAGCGATCGCCCGCTCGAGGTCGTCCGCCTCGAGCGCGTCTCAGTGGCCTGACACACCGCTGCGGAGAACCGTCATGATCGTTCACGATCCGACCTTCGGACCGATCGTCAACTTCGAGGACCTGAGGCGCGACCTGCACGTCGTCTACGACGAGGTCTTCCCGCACTTCAACCTGCTCGGCGTGGTGCATCGTCTGTCGGAGCTCGGCGGCGACCACCCGTCCGTCTCGATCGCGGGCGGCGCCTCCATCCTGGCCTACTCGCTCATCGTCGCGGCGGGCGAGGATGAGCTGGCGGCGTCCCTCAAGGACAAGATCTTCACCCTGGGTTGGACCGAGGAGCACTGCGGATCGGACCTGCTCAGCGTCCGGACCGAGGCCACGCCCATCGCGGGCGATCCCAGCGGCCGCATGTTCCACATCCGCGGCCAGAAGTGGCTGATCAACAACTCGTTCCACGGCGACTACCACGTGGTGGTCGGCAAGCTCGACCCGGAGCAGTCCGGCCCTCGAGCGCTCTCGCTGTTCCTCGTCCCGCGCAGCAGCACGCGGAACTGGAATCGGCTCGCGACCCACGTGCTGACCAACATGGTGCTCACCGAGTTCGAGATCGACGGCCCGGGCCGGCTCCTCGGGCGGCCGGGCCAGGGCCTGGCCATCATCCAGCAGATGGCCAACGCCAGCCGCTACCAGTGCACGTTCATGGGCGTTCGCATGGTCGCCCACGCCATCCCGGCCACCATCGAGCACCTGTCGTCTAAGCGGATCTTCGGCGACAACCCGGTGCAGTTCTCCAACGTCTTCCGCCAACTCCACGACCTCGTCCTACAGGCCGCGTTCTACGACTTCGTCATGTACCGGTCGGTGGCCCTCAACCGTTCCGACTTCCTCGCCTTCTACGGGACGATGCTAAAGAGCTGGCTGCTGCTGCGGATCAACGAGCTGCTCGGCCAGAACCTCCTCGTCGCCGGCTCCAAGGGCTTCCTCCGCGAGTCCATCATCGGCCGCGTCGCCATCGACTCGTTCGTGCTGCCGGTCTTCGACGGCCACTACACCATCAACACGCTGATGACCGCCAAGCAGGCCCGGCGCTACGTCGAGGCCGACACCCCCGTCGACCTCGAGGAGCGGATGGACCGCTTGCGGCGCAACCTGTTCCACGAGACCCACCACGGCGAGCTCCACGTCGACGCGCGCGACGTGCGGCGCCCGAGCTTCTTCGACTACGCCGACTACGTCGAGCGCCTTGCGCTGCCCATCCACGTCCCTGCTCGCGCGCTCATCGACGCCGCGCGCAGCGTCATCGACCTCATCGATGAGCGCGGGCTCGGCAACGACCTCGAGCACCGCTACAAGGTCGGCGACCTGGTCCATTGGCTCGAGTCGATCCTGGCCGCGGCCGAGATGTGGAAGGTGACGGGCGTCGACGCGTACCTGAACCTGATCGTCCAACAGTTCAACAGCACGGTCAACACGCTGAACGACATCGTCGCGCAGAGCGACCTGGACACGCCGTTCATGCAGCCCATCCGCCACCTGCCCATCGCGCAGCCGGCGGACCCCCGCGCCTACCTCCTCGATCTGCTCGACGTCCGGGGTCGTTCCGGCGCCGGCCCGTATCCCGCCTCGGGCACCGGCGTCAGCGCCAGCATCGGCGTTCGCCACGAGCGCATGGCCGAGCCGGCGCTCGCCAGCGACCGCTAGGGCCTCAAAGGCGCGCGCGCCCCGCCCAGCTCGCCGGGCGGGGCGCGCGCGGCAGGCGCGGGTCAGCGCACCGGCGCCTCGGCCGCGGCGTCCGGCGCGGTGGCGCGGCCCTCCAGGTCCGTCGGCAGCGGCGCGTCCGGCCACCATGGCACGATGCCAGCGCGGTCGTAGTTGCCGGAGACCATGACCAGGTCGAACAGGTTGACGGCCCCGTCCTCGTTCAGGTCGGCGTCGGGATGGGCCGGCGGCGACGTGTCGTACGATGCGCCCACGCGCACCAGGTCGAAGAGGTCCACGCGCCGATCCCCGTTGGTGTCGCCGCCGGGAACGTCGGTCGCGGGCAGCGTCACCAGGCCGTCCGGCTCGAACAGCACCCGCGCGCCCGCCGGCAGGTAGCCGCGCCGCAGCGTGACCACGTCGCGTACGCCGGGCAGCGCGCCGCACAGCTCGAACGCGCCCTCGTCGTCGGTGGTGCCGGCCGGCATCCCGTCGATCAGGATGACGACGCCGCCGGCCAGGGCGCGGCCCTGGAGCGCGACCGTGCCGACGACGCAGGCCGTCTCCTCGTTCGGGAGCGGCGATGCAGCCAAAGTGGCTGGAGGTGCCAGCGGGCTGCCGGCCCCGTCGCGCAGCGGCGTCACCTTGAAGCCGTACGTCGTGCCCGAGACGAGTTGGCCCGACGTCCAGGCGTACGTCGATTCGATGCGCGCTGCGGAGTCGGCGCTCGCATCGAAGGCAGCGCCCGCCGGCACGTTGGCGACCGGCACGAACGGGCCCTCGCCGGCGCGCGCCTCGACCAGGTAGCCGTCGGACCCAGCCGTGTCCTCGCGCCACGTGACCTGGGCGCGGAACTCCTCCGTCATGGCCACCTGGAACGCTCCGGCGGCCGGAGGCGTCGGCGTCGGCGCCGGCGGCACGGTGGCCGTCGGAGCGGGCGTCGGCGTCGGGGGCGCACCGGGCTGGATGCGCGCCTCCCAGCCGTCGTCCGCCGGCAGCCCGATGAACGGCGGGAAGCGCTGGGAGGGCGGCGGCGGGATCAGGTCGGCGCGCCAGCACAACGAGGCCTCCAGGATGTCCTGCTGGTCGAGGACCGGCGGGTCGTCCTCGTCGAACGGACCGGGATGCTGGCGCGTGCAACCGTAGAAGGCCAGGTCGTTGACCGGCGAGCGCCAGTTGAGCGTGGCCAGGTACAGCTGCCCGCTTGGAACGGCGATGGCCGTGTAGGTCCAGGGCGTGATCTGCGACTGGTGCGTCTCCCAGCCGAAGCGGCTGCGCGCATCGGGCTGCAAGACCACGGTCATCGGCGCCGCCGGTCCGTCGATCGCCGCGTCGTCACTGCCCAGCGTCGTCGGCCCTTGTTCGGCGCCGGTCCGGATCCCGACCGGCAGGTTGTACGTCTCCCGAAGCTCGACGCCGAACCGCGGCTCGTGCGTTTCGGCGACGATTGTCTCTACGAGCGCCTCCGCGGGCGCCAGCGCGCCAATGCACGGGCCGAAGTGGTCGGGGTCGGCGAACGAATCCGGATCGATGCGCGCGATGTCCTCTGCGATCGTGTGGCGCACGTTGAACGGCGGCATCACCGACATCGTCGGCGGGAGGCCGTCCAGGAAGTAGCCCTGCTGGAACAACGTGTCCTGTGGGTTGAAGAAGTCGCCCTTGGGTACGGGCGTCCGGATCGTGATGAACGCCAGCGCCTCGTTGCACAGCGCGGGGTCGAGCGGGTCGCCGCCGGGCGCCGTGCGCGTCATGAGCGCGACGACGTTGTACTCGTGGCCGTCGACGTAGAAGCGCTTGAGGTACCACGGGTCGCCGGGGAACAGGTCGTGGTTGCCGGCCCCGTCGTCGATGGCGGAGCCCGCAGCGCCCAGCGCGCGGCCGATGGTGAGCGTGACGCGCTCGGCATCCGCCGCGACGTCCTCGACGAACACAAACCACCCGCCGTCGGTCCCCGGGTTGGTTTCGCCGGGCGACACGACGGTCACGCGGTCCTGGAACCGATCGATGATCGCGGCGTCGCCGATGGCCAGCGTGTGGATCCCGCGCACGGTCTCGGGGCGCGCGCTGGCCACGGTGCCGCCGGTGAACCAGAAGCGCACGTCCGTGCTCTGGCCGGGCGTGATGTTCTCCAGGGTGACCAGGTAGTCGAGGAGCATAGCGCTCTCGCCGCGCTCCAGCGTGAGGCTCTCGACCGTGAACACCGCCAGCTCGTTGCCGTTCAGCGACGTGCAGTCCGCGTCGAGGTCGTCGACGATGCCGTCGCCGTCGAGATCGAGCACCGGGCCGGCCAGCGGCGTCACCGGGAGCCCGATCGGCCGCGGCCGGTTGCTCTGCCAGACCTGGTCGACCAGGCTGGCCAGCGTCGCCTCGGTGTGCAGCGTGACCGCGTTGGGCACGCCGTCGAAGTCGGCGTCGAACGTGGTCAGCCCGTGGCCAAAGCCGCCGCCGGCCGGCAGCGTGCCGCCGCGGTTCGGCCGCGGGAGCTCGGTCGGTCCCGTGCCGATCGGGAACGCGATCCGGCTCGAGGCTGGCGGGACGGCCACCGGGTTGTCGGTGGTGTCCATCATCAGGTAGGTGAACTCCTGGACCACGGCCGGGAACGCCAGGTCGCTGTCGCAGTCGTCGGCGTTGCGGATCTTGGTCACGTAGCCCGGCTCGTACCACACGCGGTGGTAGACCTTCTCGCGCACGTTCATGCCGTTGTTCGACAGCTGCCGGTACAGCGGCAGGAGCGGCTCGCCGAAGTGGCGGAACTCGTCCATGTAGGCCGGGTTGAACGTCAGCGAGTCGGCGCGCGGCGCGTCGGGGTGCTGCGGGTTGAACGGCGCAAACGGGTCGGTGTAGGGCAGCACCTCCACCGGGTAGCCCGCCACGTCCGTTGCGGCCATCAGGTCGCCGGCTCCCGCCAACAGCTCAGGTCGCGAGAGGGCCTCGAAGCACGAGTCGTCTTCGCAGCGCGGAAGGCCGCCGTACAGCCGGATGGCGTCGGGCTCGATGTAGACCGGGTCGACGATGTCGGGGTCGTACTCGAAGCTCGCGCGGCGCGGCGCCCCGTGGGTCAGGTTGGCCGGGTCGTAGCCGGTCGCGTCGATGCTGAGGTCGGGCGGCAGCGGCGGCAGCGTCTCGGGCACAGGGCCGTCGGGCATCGTCCACCGGCGCCAGTTGGCGGTCGGGTTGATGAAGCCGCTGGTGACGTAGTAGCTATCCGGGTCGCAGGCGCCGTCGTCGCCCGGGCCGTCCAGCCGGGAGTTCGGCATGACGAACTCGGTGTAGTGCCATGGCTGCGTGAAGATCTGCTCGTTGTAGAAGAAGCTGTCCGGCACCTCGGGGTCGACGGAGCAGAGGACGTCCGTCCGGATGGCGCCGTACTTCTCGCGCAGCTCGCCGATGAAGCTCGGCTCGACGTCCTCGGCCGTGTAGAACCAGTGGCCCTCGAGGTAGTTCGTCCCGAGGTCGTAGGGGCCGACGGGGGTTTCGGGGAACCGGCCCTCGTAGATCAGCCCATCGCCGTCGCCGAGCACGGGCGGCACCGGCCCGATCGGCCCGCCCATGTACAGGATCTGCGGCCGGTCGAGGAGGTCCACCAGGTTGATCGGGATGATCGGGCACGGGTCGAAGCCGTCGAAGCGGACGATGTCGCCGAGGACGGTGTGCTCGTGGTTGAACGGCGGCGGCAACGCCAGCGACTCGCCCGGCAGGTAGCCGCGCAGTCGGACCGAATGCTGCTCGATGGCCACCGGCACCTTGGGCAGCGGCGCGCGGAGCGTGATGTACTGTAGGCTGTCGCGGTCGCACGACATGATGGCCACGACGTTGTACTCGTGGCCATCGACGTAGAAGCGCTTGAGGAACCAGGGCGCGCCCGGCGAGAGGTTGGGGACGTTGGCGGCCAGCTCCATGGGCGCACACGGCGCGCCGAGGCCGCGGCCGACGATGAGGGTCACGGTGCCGTCTCGGACGTCCACCTCCTGGAGCGCCACGAACCACGGTCCGATGGGCACGCTGCCCAGGTTGCCCCCGCCGGAGGCGACGACCTGCAGCGGGCCCGTGTCGCCCGCAAAGGCCGCCGCGCCCACGCCCAGCGTCGCCGTCTTGCCGGCCGAGCGCGGCACCAGATCGCCCGTGTACCACACCTGGAGGACGGCCGAGTTGTCGGAGACCGTCCGCACGGTGACGTAGTGGTCCAGGAACTGCAGCTTGTCGCCGCGCGCCAGCGTGATGGCGTCCGTGTGCATGACGACGAGCTCGTCGCACGAGAGCGCCAGGCCGTCGCCGCTTATGCTGTCCAGCGTGCCGTCGCCGTCGAAGTCCAGGTCAAGGTCGAGCGAGGCGGCCAGCGAGGCCTCGCTGGCCACGTTGACCATGTCCATGCGGCCGTCGAAGTCGGCGTCCAGGCTGGTCAGGCCGTAGCCGACAGCCGGCCCCATCGGGTCGGTCGCCGCCTCGTCGACGCCCATCGGGAACACCATGCGCGTCCGGCCGGCGCTCCCGCACGCGGGGCGCGGGGCCGAGTCGTCCAGCTCGTCCGGGTCGGGCGATGCCACCGGCAGGTCGTTCTCCGTGAGCAGGTACGTCATCTCGGTCATGATCGCCGGGTACCACTCGTCGATGTTGGTGGCCATGGGGTTGCGCGGGGCGTCCGGGGAGCCGTCCGGCCCGTCCGGGGCGTTCGGGTCGTCGTCGCGCAGCCGGGCGCCGCGACGGTCGGTCAAGCAGCCGTCGGCGTTCAGGTCCTTGTCCAGGTGCGTCGGCTCGTACCAGTGGCGCAGCCAGACCTTCTCCGACGCGTTGCGCCCGTCGATGCGGATGCGCGACCCGCGGCTCACCTCGTCCAAGCCGCCCGCGCACTCCCAGCCGGCCAGGCCGCGCGCGTCGCCGAGGCGCTCCGAGATCCATGCCGGGTTCCACGTCACGTAGTCGAACTCCGGCGCCTCGGGGGAGAGCGGGCTGAACGGCCCTTCGGGGTCGTAGTACGGCGGGTCTTCCGCGAGGCGTCCGGTGACCGGGTCGGCGAACGCGTTGGTCCCGGCCGTCGCCGGGCGGTTGCCCTGGCCGGGGTTCAACGGGTCGCAGACGGTGGTATGGCCGTACGTGCGGAGGGTCGGCAGCCGATCGGCCCCGCGCCGGTTGACGTACAGGTCGTCCGCGTCGTCGGGGTCGTAGAACAGCTTGACGCGGCTGGTGCCGGCCAGCTCCGCCTGGCCGGTGGGCACCGGCGGCTGGGCGTGGGCCACCTCGGGTGCAAGCGCCGCGGCCAGCGCGACGAGCGCGGCGAGCGCGGCGTGGGCGCGCCGGGGCATGGGCGCGAGAGCGTTTGGAGGGCGGTTCACGATGGCGGTTCCTTTCAGCGCGTGCGGCGGGCTGTGACCGACCGCTGTCGAGATGACGATCGCGCATGGGTCGTGCGATCGTCGCATCCGCGGGCGGCGGGAGCCGCGAGGGAGCCGAGCAGGGTACAGGATACTTAATGCATTAGTAACCGGTGGATTAAGTTTCCGTTGTGCTACCGCGTTCCCTTCCCCCCGCGCGCTGGGAGGGTAGGAGGTGATGCTACAATCCGCCTTCCCTGCCGCCCTCCGAGCGAGGTCCTGTGCCCGAGACACCTACCGCCCGTGCCGAGAGCGGCCCGATCATCTCGGTCGCCAACCTGGTCAAGCGCTACGCCCAGGCCCAGACCGCCGCCGTCGACGGGGTGTCGTTCGAGGTGCGTCCTGGCGAGTTCTTCGCGCTGCTCGGCCCGAACGGGGCGGGCAAGACGACGACGATCTCGGTGCTGACCACCACCCTCCTGCCCACGGAGGGCTCGGTGCGCATCGCGGGCCACGACGTCGTGCGCGACGCCATGGCGGTGCGCCGGAGCGCCGGCATCATCTTCCAGCATCCCAGCCTGGACAAGAACCTGACGGCTGAGGAGAACATCCGCCTCCACGCCGTCCTCTACGGCCTCTACCCCTTCCGGCCGACGTATCGGCTCATGCCCCAGGCCTATCGCGACGAGGTGGCGCGGCTGGCGGCGGTGCTCGGGCTCGAACACGAGGTGTTCCGGCCGATCCGCACGTTCTCCGGCGGCATGAAGCGCAAGCTGGAGATCATGCGCAGCCTCATCCACACGCCGCGCGTGCTCTTCCTGGACGAGCCGACGACGGGCCTGGACCCGGCCAGCCGCCGCGGGCTCTGGACGTACCTGGACGAGACGCGCCAGGCGCGCGGCACGACGCTCTTCCTCACCACGCACTACCTCGAGGAGGCCGAGAAGGCCGACCGGATCTGTGTCCTGAACCATGGTCGCGTGATCGCGCTCGGCTCGCCGGCCGAGATCAAGGACGCGCTGGTCGAGCGCTATGTCGTGCTCGTCGCGGACGACCGTGCGGCGCTCCGGGCCGAGCTGGACGCCAGGGGCATCGCCTGGCGCGAGTGGACCGACCCGGCCGGCGCCGTCCGGGTGGACGTTCGTTCTGTCGACGTCCACCCCCTCATCCGCGCCATCGCGACGCCGCTGTCCCGGATCCACACGCACATCCCGTCGCTCGAGGACGCCTACCTCGAGCTCATCCAGCGCCCGGCGGCCGCCGAGCAGGAAGCGCGGTCCGCATGAGCCACGAGCTCTCGGCCCTCTCGGCCATCGCCTACCGCGACCTCTTGAAGTTCCTGCGCGACCCGCCGCGCATCATCGGCACCCTGGTGTTCCCGATCATCTTCGTCGTCCTCCTCGGCAACAGCTTCGGCTCGGCCGCGGACTTCGGCTACGACTTCCGGACGTACGTGTTCACGGGCGTGTTCGCCCAAACGCTGTTCCAGTCGGCGGCGCTCGGCATCGTGTCGCTGATCGAGGATCGCGAGAACGACTTCAGCCAGGCCATCTTCATCGCGCCCGTGTCGCGCTACACGGTCGTCATGGGCAAGATCATCGGCGAGTCGTTGGTGGCGCTCGCCCAGGGCCTGGTCATCATCGCCCTGGGAGCGGTCATCGGCGTGTCGCTGACGCCGGAGCGGGCGCTGGGGATGCTGGTGGCGGCCCTCATCATCTGCCCGTTCGGCGGCGTGTTCGGCCTCATCACCATGGCCGGCATCCGCTCGCAGCGCGCGGTGCAGCAGATCTTCCCGTTCGTGTTCTTCCCGCAGTACTTCTTGGCGGGTGTGTTCAACCCCATGAGCGGTCTGGACCCGCTCTTCCGCGACGTCATCTCGCGGCTCGCCCCGATGCGCTACGCGGTCGACCTCGTCCGCGGCTGGTTCTACCAGGGCACGCCGGAGGCCGCCCTGACGGTGCTCGACCCGCCGGTCGTCAACCTGGCGGTGATCCTCGGGCTGACCGCGGCGTTCCTCGTCGTCGGGACGGCGCTGTTCGTTCGCAAGGAGCAGAACCGCTAGCGCGCGGCGCATCGGCCGGCGCGCGTCGATTGGAGCCTGACATGACGATTGCCACGACCGTGCTGGCTCGGGAAGACGTTCCCGAGCGCTACACCTGGGACCTGTCGCGCGTTTACGCCGACGAGGCGGCATGGGAGGCCGACTTCGCCCGCCTCGCGGACCTGTCGGCGTCCCTCACCGCGTTCGAGGGCCGGCTGGGCGACTCGGCGGCCGTCCTTGAGGAGGCCCTCGCCGCACGGGAGGCGCTCGGCCGCCTGTTCGAGCGCCTCTGGATTTACGCGGCGCGGCGCGCGGACGAGGACACCACGGTGGCACGCACGCAGGCGCTGATCGACCGGATGCGCAGCCGCTTTGCGGACGTCACCGCGGCTGGGTCCTTCCTGCGGCCCGAGCTCGTGCGCCTTGGCGAAGGCGTGCTCGACGCGTTCGCCCTGGAGCGGCCCGCGCTCGGGATCTACGGCCACTACTTCGACGACGTCGGACGCGATCGGCCCCACGTCCTCTCGGCGCCGGAGGAGCGTTTGCTGGCGCAGGCCATCGAGCTGGGGATGGCGCCCGGCTCGATCTACATGCGGCTGGTCAACGCCGACATGGACTTCGGCATGATCGAAGACGAGGAAGACAAGGCCGTCAAGCTCACCATGGGCAGCTACGATCGATTCCAGCGCTCGCCCGATCGGCGCGTCCGGCGCGATGCGTTCCACGGCATCATGGCCGAGTTCGCCGGCCATCGGAACGCCTGCGCCGCGGCGTACAACGCCCACGTGCGCAAGGCGGCGTTCTTCGCCCGGGCGCGGCGGTTCCCGTCCGCGCGCGCGTCGGCGCTGCACGACAGCAACCTCCCCGTGGCCGTCTACGACACCCTGATTGCCTCCACCCGCGAGCACCTCCCGCTCCTGCACCGCTACTTCGCGCTGCGCCGGCGCGTCCTCGGCCTGGACGAGCTGCACCTGTGGGACCTGCGCGTGCCGCTCGTCGACGCCGGGCGCCGCGAGGTCGGCTACGACGAGGCCGTGCAGATGGTCCTGGCGGCCTGCGCGCCGCTCGGCCCCGGCTACGTCGAGACCGCACGCCAGGGGCTGATCGCCGGGCGCTGGGTGGACGTGTTCGAGACGCCCAACAAGCGGACAGGGGCCTACAGCGGCGGCGCCTTCGACACGCCCCCCTACATCCTGCTCAACTACCAGCCGACGCTCGACGGCGTCTCGACGCTGGCCCACGAGCTGGGCCACTCGATGCACTCGCGGCTCACCAGCGCTTTGCAGCCCTGGATCTACAGCGACTACGCGACGTTCACCGCCGAGGTGGCATCGATCACCAACGAGGCGCTCCTGACGCACCACCTGCTGGCGTCCACGACCGACCGATCGGTCCGTGCCGCCATCGTGGCCGAGCAGCTGAACACGCTGCGCGGAACGTTCTTCCGGCAGGTCATGTTCGCCGAGCTCGAGCACCAGACGTACGCGCTGTCCGAGGCCGGCGAGGCGCTCACGGCCGATCGGCTCTCGGAGCTCCACCTGGCCCTCAACCGCCAGTACCACGGCCCGGGCGTCGTCGTCGACGAGCCCGTCGCCGACGAGTGGGCCTACCTGCCCCACCTGTACTACGGCTTCTACGTCTTCCAGTACGCCACCGGCATGGTGGCCGCCACCGCGCTCGCCGACGGCATCCTCACCGAGGGCCAGCCGGCCGCGGAGCGGTTCCTGCGCTTCCTCGGAAAGGGCGGGCACGGCTACCCGGTGGACCTTCTCCGCGAGGCCGGCGTGGACATGACGACGTCGGAGCCGACACAGCGGGCGATGGCGATGTTCGATCGCCTGCTCGACGAGCTCGAGGACCTCCTGGCGTGACCGGCTTGGAGTCCGCACTGCTCGACGCCGCGCGCGCCGCCGACCATCGCGACGCGTGCGCGCGGCTCGATGCCGGCGACCGCCTGGCGTCGTGCCGCGACCGCTTTGCCCTGCCCGAGGGGCTGATCTACCTGGACGGCAACTCGCTCGGACCGCTGCCGCGCGGCGTCCCGGAGCGTCTCCACCGGGTCGTCCACGACGAGTGGGGCGACGGCCTCGTGCGCAGCTGGAACGCGGCGGGCTGGATCGACCTCCCGGCGCGGGTCGGCGCGCGGATCGCGCCGCTGATCGGCGCGCAGCCCGGCGACGTGCTCGTCGCGGACAGCACGTCCATCAACCTGTTCAAGGTGCTCGCCGCCGCGCTGCGGCTGCGCCCGGACCGCCACGCGATCGTTACCGAGCGCGGCAACTTCCCGTCGGACCTCTACGTTGCCCAAGGCCTTGTGGCGCACCTCGGCGGCCACCACGTGCTCCGGATGGTCGACGGCGACGCGCTCGCCGACGCCATCGACGAGGACGTGGCCGTGGTCATGCTGACGCACGTGGACTACCGCACCGGGCGGATGCACGACATGGCCGCCGTGACGGCGGCGGCCCACGGCGCCGGCGCGCTCGCCCTGTGGGACCTGGCACACAGCGCGGGCGCCGTGCCGGTCGACGTCACGGCCAGCGGCGCCGACATGGCCATCGGCTGCGGCTATAAGTACCTGAACGGTGGGCCGGGAGCTCCGGCGTTCGTCTACGTCGCGCCCGCCCTGCAAGCGCTTACCGTCTCGCCGTTGACGGGCTGGCTGGGCCACGCCGCGCCGTTCGCCTTCGACCCCGCGTTCCATCCTGCCGACGGGATTCGTCGGATGCAGTGCGGCACGCCGGCCATCCTCGCGCTCGCGGCGCTGGATGCGGCCCTGGATGCCTGGGAGGGCGTGGCCATGGCCGACGTGCGCGCCAAGAGCCTGGCGCTCTCCGAGCTGTTCATCGCGCGCGCAACGGCCGACTGCGCGCCGCTGGGCGCCACGGTGGCGCTGCCGCTGCCTCCGGAGCGCCGCGGGAGCCAGGTGTCGCTGCGGCACCCCCAGGGCTACGCCGTGATGCAGGCGCTGATCGCGCGCGGCGTCGTCGGCGACTTCCGGACGCCCGACCTCATGCGCTTTGGCTTTGCGCCGCTCTACACGCGCTACGTCGACGTCTGGGATGCCGTCGCGATGCTGCACGACGTGCTGGCGAGCGGCGCATGGGACCGCCCCGAGTTTCGGGAACGCGCCGCGGTCACGTAGGGGCGACGCATGCGTCGCCCCTACACCAGAACGATCACCGATCGTCGAACAGCCCCAGCTGCCGCACCCCCGCGTCCCGCGCCGGGCTCGCCGCGAAGCGCGCCGCCGGCCGGCCGCGGGGATCGATGGCGAGCACGACCTCGGTGCCCGTCCGGTCGCGCTCGGCGACGAGCACCTCGACGTGGCCTTGCCGTGCAAGCGCATGGGCCGCGGCCGCCAGGGCGCGCTCCGGCGAGTTGTTCGTGGCGCTGGCGTGGGCCAGCGTGACGTGCCGCAGCCACGGCCCGGCCACCGCGTGGAGCAGGTCGGCCGTCTGCGCGTTGGACAGGTGGCCTCGGCGCGACGCGATCCGCCGCTTCAGGAACGGCGGGTAGGGGCCGCGCGCCAGCAGCTCGATGTCGTGGTTGGCCTCGACGACCACGGCGCGGCAGCCGGCAAAGGCCCGCAGCACGACCGGCGTCACCTCGCCGAGGTCGGTGGCGATGGCCAGCGCGAAGTCCCCGAGCTCGATCCGAAAGCCCACCGGCTCCGCGGCATCGTGCGGCACCGGGAACGGCACGACCGCCACCCCGCCGACGAACAGCGCCCGCTCGGGCCGCAGCGTCCCGTCCAGGACCACGCCCAGGTCGCGCGCGGCGGCGCGCGCGGTGCCGGCGGTGGCCAGCACGGGGATAGCCGGGTGGCGAGCGCGCAGCTCGGCGAGCGCGCGCGCGTGGTCAGCGTGCTCGTGCGAGACCAGCACCGCATCCAGGTCGCTGAGCGCGACGCCCGCGCCTGCCAGGCGCGCCGCGATGACCGGGAACGGGAGCCCGGCGTCGACGAGCAGCCGGGCATCGCCGAGCTGGACCAACAGCGCGTTGCCTGCGGAACCGCTGGCAAGGGTCTGGTAGCGTGCGTGCATTCCGGCAGTGTATATCGGTCGCCCGCCTCGGGCATCACGCTGCCCCCCTGGGCCGATACTGGAGCGCCTCTGCCAGATGGCTGGCCGATATGGCCGCGCGCGCGTCCAGGTCGGCGATCGTCCGGGCGAGCTTGAGGACACGGTGATAGGAGCGCGCCGAGAGCCCGAGCTGCTTCATGGCCGAGCGGATCAGCAGGTCGCCGTCCGCGTCCAGCCGGCAGTGCTCGCGGACCTCGCGCGCTCCGAGCTCGGCGTTGCACGCCGGCGGGCGCGGCCGGCCGTCGAACCGGAACCGGACGACGTGCTGCTCCGCGGCCCGCTGGCCGACCCCGAGCCGCGCGCATTGGCGCGCTCTGGCGGCGACGACGCGCTGGCGGACGGCCTCCGAGGTCTCGCCCGGCTGGTCGTCGAGCAGGCGGGCGTGCTTGACGCGCGGCACCTCGAGGTGCATGTCGATCCGGTCGAGCAGCGGCCCGCTGACCCGCCGCTCGTAGCGCATGATGGCAGCCACCGAGCAGGTGCAGGCGTGGGTCGGGTCGCCGTAGTAGCCGCACGGGCATGGGTTGCGCGCGGCCACCAGCGTGAAGCTGGCCGGAAACGTGGCGGCACCCGCCGCCCGAGCGATGGTCAGCACGCGGTCCTCGAGCGGCTGGCGCAGCGCCTCGAGGACGCGCGGCTCGAACTCCGGCAGCTCGTCCAGGAACAGCACGCCGTGGTGGGCAAGGGACACCTCGCCGGGCCGCGGCCACGAGCCGCCGCCGATGAGACCCGCGTTGGAGATGGTGTGATGCGGGCTTCGAAACGGCCGCTGGCGGACCAGCGGCGTGTCGGCCGGCAGCATCCCGGCCACCGAGCACACGGCCGTGACCTCCAGGGCCTCGTCGAGCGAGAGCGGCGGCAGGATGGTCGACAGGCAGCGCGCGAGCAAGGTCTTGCCAGCTCCGGGCGGGCCGCTCATGAGCAGGTTGTGCCCGCCCGCGGCGGTGATCTCGAGCGCGCGGCGCGCATGGGCCTGGCCGCGCACGTGCGCCAAGTCCACGGCATAGGGCGCCGGCGCCGGCGCCGCGTCCGGCGCGGGCACGGGCGGCAGCGGTGCACCATCCGCCAGGTGAGCGGCCAAGGCGACCAGGTCCGGCGCACCGACGACGACGAGGCCGGGGACGAGCGCCGCCTCGGCCGCGTTGGCGGCCGGCACGATGATCCGCCGGTGGCCGAGCGCGCGCGCCGCGACGGCCACGGGCAGCACGCCGCCGGTCGTGCGGAGGGCGCCGTCCAGGGCGATCTCGCCGATGACCAGCGCATCCTCGAGGTCGGCGACCAGCTGGCCGCTGGCGATCAGGATGCCGAGCGCGATGGGCAGGTCGTAGCTCGGGCCGGCCTTGCGAACGTCGGCCGGCGCGAGGTTGATGGTCACCCGCGCCAGCGGGTACTTGAAGCCGGCGTTGCGCAGGGCGGCGATGAGCCGATCCTTGGACTCGCGCACGGCGGCATCCGGCAGACCGACGATGGCGGTGTGCGGAAAGCCCTGGTGGATGTCTACCTCGACCTGGACGGGCTCCCCGTCCAAGCCAGCGAGGGCGCAACTCCAGACGCGCGCGAGCATGCTCCCTCCCTGCCGTGGCACGGCTCCGGCGGGCGCCGGTCCGCTCCCGATGAGCATATCGCCTGCCGCGTCGGCCCGCAGCGGGTTCGGCGCCGGCCGCGCGCCGCGATTGCGCCAGCGCGCATTCACGGCGGGCGATCGGCGGACGATCGGCGGCTTGGGCGGTGCGAGCATTCGCGGCCGCTCAGCCGGTCGGATATACTCTCACAGTGCAGCGGTGCGCCCCGGAGGTCCCCCCATGACCGTCAGCACGCTCGACATGCCGATCGCCGTCGCCGTGGCCGCCCCGGGACCGGACGTGGTCCGAACCTACGCCGTCCGCGGTGGTACGCCGCTACGCGGCGAGGTGGCCATCCGGGGCGCCAAGAACGCCGCCCTGCCCATCATCGCCGCCACGCTGCTCACCGACGACCCGTGCCGGATCGAGAACGTCCCGGACATCGCCGACATCCACACGATGCTCGAGGTGCTCGAGCATCTCGGCGCCCGCGTGGACTTCGAGCGCGCCACCGGAATGCTGACCATCCAGGCCGACCACATCCGCAGCCGCACGACGCCGGCCGACCTGGCCACGCGCATGCGCGCGAGCTTCCTGGTGATGGGCCCGCTCCTGGCGCGGTTCGGCCAGGCCAGCACGTTCCAGCCCGGCGGCTGCGCCATCGGGGCGCGCCCGCTCGACGTCCACAGCCAGGGCTTCCGCCACCTGGGCGCGCAGGTCGCGGTGGTCGACGACCGGTTCAGCGCCAGCGGCCAGCTCCAGGGCGCAAGCTTCGTCCTGGACTACCCCAGCCATACCGGCACGGAGAACGTCATCATGGCGGCGGTGCTCGCCGAGGGCGAGACGGTCATCGACAACGCCAGCATCGAGCCGGAGGTGCTCGACCTCGTGCAGTTCCTGCGCGCCATGGGCGCTCGCATCGCTTGGCCCGGCGCCACCAAGGTGGCGGTCCAGGGCGTCCCGAAGCTGCACGGCACCGCCTACCGACTGATGCCCGACCGGATCGAGGCGGGCACGTACCTCCTGGCCGGCGCTATCACCGGCGGTGACGTCACGGTGACGCGCACGGTCCCCAGCCATCTCCAGGCGGTGCTGGCCAAGCTGGCGGAAGCCGGGGCAAGCGTCGACGTCGTCGACCACACGATCCGGGTCACGGCACCGCGCCCGCTTTCGGCGGTCGACGTGCGCACGTACCCGTACCCGGGCTTCCCCACCGACCTGCAGCAGCCGTTTACAGCCCTCCTCACCCAAGCCGAGGGCGAGAGCGTCGTCAACGAGACCATCTTCGAAGGACGGCTGAACTACGCCTCCGAGCTGGTCAAGCTCGGCGCCGACATCCGCGTCGTCGGCCAGTCGGCGGCGGTGCGCGGCCCGACGGCGCTTCGGGGCGCACGCGTCGACGCGCTCAACCTGCGCGCCGGCGCCGCCATCGTCCTCGCAGGGTTGGCCGCGGAGGGCGACTCCATCGTCGACAACGTCCAGCACATCGAGCGCGGCTACACCGACTTTGCCGACACCTTGCGCGGCCTCGGCGCCGACATTGCCCCTCGAGCCGCCAGCGCCTGACTGCGGCACATCGGGCTTCACCTAGCGATTGGTGGCACGTGAGCTTGGCCAAAACGTGGGTCCCTGCCGTCTTAGGGTTTGGGTTACCGGTCACGCATACGTGGAGAGGCCCCGCTTCGCAGTGAAGAGCGGACCCCGGTCCGCTGCTGCGACGGCGATGCTCGTTCAATGTGCCTCGCTCGACCGCGGCTGGTGGCGGCCTCCGCCGCGACAGGAGGGCACCGCGACGGCGGTTCGGCGATCCAGAAAAGGGATCGCAGCGGGCACGCCCAGGCGGCGTGAAGGCGACCGATAACCCAAACCCTAGACCAGCCGGCACCCACGTTTTGGCCAACCTCGCGTGCCCTCAACGCTAGGTGGAGCCCGAGCCGCGCACCCACGTTTTGGCCGACCTCACTCACCACCAATCGCTGGGTTGGGCCCGATGTCTCACGCGGTCAGGGGTGTGCGCTAAGATATCCCGCCCCTTGGCCGGAGCGTTCCGAGATCCAAGGCGCGCGGGAGGATCAATGTTCACTCGCCACATCGGAATCGACCTCGGGACGGTCAACGTCCTCGTGCACGAGCGCGGGCGCGGGATCGTCCTCAACGAGCCCTCGATCGTGGCTATCTCAGTCGCCGACAACCGCATCATCGCTGTCGGCGACGAGGCCAAGGCCATGCTCGGCCGCGCGCCCGAGTCCATCGACGTCGCCCGCCCGCTGCGCGACGGGGTGATCGCCGACTACGTCGTCACGGAGGCGATGCTGCGCTACTTCATCACCAAGGTGTGCGGGCGGATGTCGTTCTTCAAGCCCGAGGTGATGATCAGCGTCCCGGTCGGCGTGACCAGCGTCGAGAGCCGCGCTGTGCGCGAGGCCGCGGAGCAGGCCGGCGCCAAGGAAGCGTACCTTATCCCCGAGCCGATGGCGGCGGCGCTCGGCGCCGGGCTCCCGGTCGGCACGGCCACGGGCAACATGATCCTGAACATGGGTGGCGGCACCAGCGAGGCGGCCGTGATCTCGCTGAACGGCATCGTCGTCGCCAGCTCCGTCCGCGTGGGCGGCAACAAGATCGACGAGGCCATCGCCGCGTACGTAAAGCGCAAGTACAACCTGATGATCGGTGATCGCACGGCCGAGGAGATCAAGATCGAGATCGGCAGCGCCCTGAAGCCGGAGAGCGCAGGGGCCGACCGCACCCACGAGGTGCGCGGGCGCGACCAGGTCACCGGCCTGCCCAAGACCATCGTCATGCGCAGCAGCGAGGTCACGGAGGCCATGGCCGAGCCGCTGCAAGCGATCATCGGCGTGACCCGCGAGGTCCTCGAGCGCACGCCGCCCGAGCTGGTGAGCGACATCATCGACCGCGGCGTGGTCATGTCGGGAGGCAACGCGCAGATCCGCGACTTGGACCTGCTGCTGACCGAGGAGATCGGCGTGCCGTTCTACGTGGCCGAGGACCCGATGGCCTGCACGGCGCTCGGTGCCGGGCGCGCGCTGGAGAACTACGCGCTGATCCGGCGCACGCTGCCATCGCTCGGGATGTAGCCCGTTGCCCGAGGACTTGCCAGGTCCAGGTGGGCGGGTATCATTGTCGGTCGCCTCGCCGTGGGCGGGGCGCTCATGCATGCTCGCGGACGGAGCGCGGTTACGCCGCGCGCGCCGCTGCTCGATAGGAGGCACGCAATGAAGCGCACATGGCAGCCCAAGAAGCGCAAGCGAATGCGGGTCCACGGCTTCCGGGCCCGGATGGCAACGGCTATGGGGCGGCGGGTGATCAAGCGGCGCCGCGCTCACGGCCGCAAAGAACTGACGGTCCAGCGCTACCAGAAGTGACGCGGCAAGCTCAGGCGGTGCCATGCGTCGGGAGTGGCGGCTGCGCAGCGGGCGTGACTACCGGCGCGTCCGCGCCACGGGCCGCCGCCGCGCCAACGCGCTGTTCGTGATGCTCGCCGCCCCGCACCCGTCCGGCCCAGCGGCGCCGACGCGGCTCGGCATCGTCACCGGCAAGCGGGTGGGCAATGCCGTCGTCCGGAACCGCGTGAAGCGCCGGCTCCGCGAGATCGGCCGCTGCCTGCATCCGCGCCTCGCACCGGGTTGGGATCTCGTCGTCATCGCGCGCCCCGCCATCGCCACCGAGCCGTTTGCCGCCATCGACCAGGCCGTTCGAGCCGTCCTGGCCGACCTTCGCCTGCTCGAACGACCGGAAGTCCCTTCATGCGCTCCATCGTCCTCGGCTTGATCCGCTTGTATCAGCGCACCGTCAGCCGCGTGCTTCCGTCGACGTGCCGCTTCGAGCCCTCGTGCTCGAGCTACGGGTACGAGGCGGTGCAGAAGTACGGCGTCTGGCAGGGCGGACTGCTGGCCGTGCGCCGGCTGGGACGGTGTCACCCGTTCCATCCGGGCGGCCACGATCCGGTGCCGTGACGGACCCGATCGCCCTGCTCAGAGAGGATCCCGGGTGCTGACGCTCCAGAGCAACTCCATCAACCCCCTAACCCCGATCCTGGAACGGCTGATCCAGTGGCTGCACGCCCTGGCCACGCAGCTGCCGCTTCCAGATGCGGTCTCCCCCTATGCCGTGGCCATCATCGGCATCGCGCTGCTGGTAAAGCTGGCCACCTACCCGCTCAACGTCACGCAGATGCGCTCGATGCGCGCCATGCAAGCGCTCCAGCCCAAGCTCAAGGAACTCCAGGCGCGCCACGGGGACGACCGCGAGGCAATGGCGCAGAAGCAGCTGGAGCTGTACCGCGAGCATCAGGTCAACCCCTTTGGCGGCTGCCTGCCGATGATCGTCCAGATCCCGGTGCTCTTCGGGCTGTACAGCGCCATCCGGGCGCTGGGCAACGAGGGTCGCGGGCCGATGGCCGGCGAGCGCTTCCTGTGGATCCCCGACCTCTCGATGTGCGAGCCCAACCCCATCTGCGGCGCCGCCTCGCCTCCGGGCGAGGTGTTCGGCCTGGCTATCCCCATCCTGCTCATCTTGATGGTCGTCAGCCAGATGCTGTTCCAGAAGTTCATGACCCCCCCGACGACGGATCCCCAAGCGCAGGCGATGCAGTCGGTCTTCAAGTGGATGCCGCTGTTGTTCGCCTTCATGTTCGCCAGCCTGTCGGCGGGGCTGGTCTTGTACTACACCATGTTCAACGTCGTTGCGATCGCGCAGCAGTACGCGATGCTTCGGAGCTTCGGCCCGCCTGGGGAGGCGGCCGCGGCCACCGAAGCGGCCGAGGCGCGCGACGAACGGCCGCGGAAGCCCGCGAGGGCGGAGGAGTCGAACCGGAATGACCAACAGCAGCGGAAGCGGAAGCGAAGGAAGTAAGGGCGGCGTCGAGGTTCGCGCGCGGACCGTCGACGAGGCGATTGCGCGCGGCCTGGTCCGCCTAGGCGGCCTCTCGCGCAGCGAGGTCGAGATCGAGGTCGTCAAGGAGGGTCGCTCGGGCCTCCTCGGCTTTGGCGCCGAGGAGGCGCTCGTGCGCATCACGCCGCGCCCGGAGGGCGCGACCAAGGCGCCCGCACCGCCGACTGGGCGCCGGCCCGAGCCCCGTCAGGCTCCGGCGGGCGATGGCGGCGGGCGCAAGACCGAGGCGCGCTCCGAGCCGCCGGCGCGAACGTCCGAGGCGCCATCGCGCGGCTCGCGGCGCGGGCGTGGGCGTGGGCAGCAACCGGCAGAGCGTGGGCTTGAACAAACGCCCGGGGAGGTCCCTGCGGCGAAGCCGGCTGAAGGCCGCGCGCGGGGCACGGGCAGCGAGCCCCGCCACGTGCCGGCCCCAAGTGCCGCTGCGCCGGAGGAGGAAGGCGGCGACGAAGCCGGCAAGCGGCGGCGGCGGCGACGGCGGCGCCCTGAAGGCACCGGCGCCAGCGCCGAGGCAGGCGCCGGCACGGGCGCGGACGTCCAGGCCCGCCCGCCCGCCCGCGAGCGCGCACCAGCGAGGGTCGCACCGGCCAGGCAGGATCAGCCCGACCGGGGTTCGGACAGACCGCGCGAACGTCCCGCGCCTCGGCCGGCACCGGATGCCGACGGCGACCCGGTAGCCATCTCGCGCGAGGTCGTGTCCGCGCTGCTCGGGCAGCTCGGATATCCGAATGCCGTTATCGAGCGTTCGGAGTCGCTGCTGCCGCCGGGGCTGGACGAGGACGGCGAGGACGCGCTGGTCTTCAGCATCGAGGGCGAGCGCACCGAGGCATTGCTCGCCAACGACGCCGAGTCGCTCAACGCGCTTCAGTTTCTGGCCCGGCTGGTGGTCAACCGCCGGCTTGGCCGCTGGGTGAGCCTGGTCATCGACGTGGGCGGCGACCGGCAGCGCCGGATCAAGGAGCTGATCTCGCTCGCCCACCAATCCGCCGACCTCGTCGAGTCGGGTGGCCGGCCAGTGTCCCTGCCGCCGATGTCGGCGTACGAGCGCCGGGTGGTGCACTTGATCCTCAAAGACCGCCCGGCGGTGGCCACGCAGAGCATCGGAGCGGGCGAACGGCGCAAGGTCACCGTACGCCGCGTCGACCAGCTCCTCCCCGACCTGGAGTGATGGCAGCGCGCGGCAGCGATGGTAGCCGAGGTGGGTCGCTCTATCGGCGGCTGTCTGCGCCACGCGCCGCATACGCGGCGCTACAGTGGACAGAGGATCAGAGGATGGGGGACGGCACCGAAACGAGCACCCGAAAGCCATAGCGGGAGTCCCTGCCGTCAGGGTGAGCGTTGCCGCGACAAGCGGCGCGGGCGTCCGACCGATCAGCGCGCCACCCGCCGCCCCGCACCACACGGCGCACGCTCGGCCCTGCCTCCGCATCTTCGCGCCCGTCCCCGGCGTCGTACGGATAGCCGTATTCCGGAACCTCATCATCGTCCTCACCCGCCCCAAACAGGCTCGTCGTCCACTCGTAGACGTTTCCCGCAAGATCCGTGATGCCCTCCGGCGTGTCGCCTCCCGCGAACGCGCCCACCGGGCTCGTCCGCTTCACCCGCGTCTCGTACGCGTTTGCCCGCAGCCGGTCCCATGCCTCGCCCCACGGATACCGGCAGCCGCCCCGCCCGCCTGCGGTTGCTTCCCGCTCCACCTCCGTCGGCAGCCGCACCGCCAGGCCAGTTTGCGCCGACAACCATGCGCAGTACGCTCGCGGCTCGTACCAGCACACCCCCACAACCGGCTGCGATGGGTGGTTGAACCGCGCGTCCCGCCAGAGCCGCGGCTCCGTCTCGCGCTTCGCCTGCCACTGCCCCTCCAACGCCGCCTCGAACCCCTCGTCGTCCAGCGCCAGCCAGCCCCGCCAGCGGTCCACGGCCTCCGCGCTTGGGAAGCGGCCTTCCTGCTCCATCTGTTCAAACAGCGCCGGGTCGTCCTTGAAGCGCCGCCGCCACAGGCGGTTGTTCGACTTCGCCCCCTCGTTCGCCAACTCCCCTCGCCGCCACCGCCGCCCGTCCGCCGTGTCCCACCACCGCTCGTCCTCGTAGCCGCCCGCCGCCATGAAGCACGCCCACTCTGCGTTCGTTACCGGGTACTGCCCGATCTCGAACGCCGCCATTTCGATCGTGTGCCGCGGCATGTGAGCCGAGCTCGTTCCACTGGCCCCCGGCACCGACCACTCGATCGGCTCGTCGTCCCCGATCGGATACACCCCGCCCGCGATCGCAACCAGCGGCGGCATGAGGTACGCCCCATGCGGCCCTTCCCGCCGCTCGAACCGCGGGTCCCCCAGGTCCCCCACCACATGCCCGCACGCGATCCGCTCCCGCAGGTCTGCTTCTGCATCTCGGCTCCGATGCACCAGCGCCCACCGCAGCTCGTCCAGCAGCGCCTCCTCCAGCCGCGGCCGCAGCTCCGGCTGCGCCGCCGCCCGCCCCGCGAGCGCCAGGTTGGTCCCCATCACCCCGCGCAGCAACGCCGCCGGGTCGTTCGCCATCGCCGCCGCCAGCACCGTCGTCTCCTCCCAGCCCGTGCCCGGCAACGGCGGCAGCGGATCCGCCGGGTCCAGCGCGTCGATCACCTCGTCCACCACCGGGCGGATCAATGCCGCGCGCCACTCGACTCGCACCAGCTCTGGGTCGGGCGCGATCGCCAACTGCCGGGCGGCGAAGTACTCTTGCACCAGCTGGTGGATGTACATCATCTCCTGGGCGGCTTGATCCTCGTCCAAGACCGCCAGCGCCGCGCCTGCGGCCAGGATCGCCTCGTCGACGTCGGTGTCCAGCAGCTCCAGCGCGTCGTCAACGTGGATCCGCACCTGGCTTCCACCGCCGTCGTCGCGCGCCTGTTGCATTGCGTGCGCCAGATGGGACAGCTTCGGGATCAGCACACCGCGGTCCGGAAGGTCGTATGGCGTCTGCCATTTCCAGGCGGCCAAGCGCTTCACGTCCCGACTCTCCAGCAGCTCACCCGGCTCGAACAGCGCGTTCCCCCGCTCGACTTCCCGCCGCAGGGCCTGGCGCACGAACCCCGTGAACAGCGCCGCCCGGCCCGCCGGCATCTCGCCGGTGGCATCCACCTGCTCGACGAGCAGCGCCAGGAAGTAGGGTGAACGCAGTACTTCGATCTGCGGGCTGCCGTCCAGCGCCGACCAGATCTCGCGCCATCGACCCGGGCTGTATAGCGTAAGGAAGTCGCGCACCTGGTCGTCGGAGAGCGGCTCGATGCGCACTTGCGGTACGCGCAGGTCGGGCGTCGACAGCGGTTGGCTGTAGTCCAGCGACCGGCAGCTGAAGACGACGCGGTTGCCGGTGCGGGTGGCGGCGAGCTGTTGGAGCCACGCCTTCCACAGCTGCACCCGCTCACGGAAGTCGCGCTCGCTCGGCGCCGGCATCTCGTTCAGCGCGTCGACCAGGAGCGTGACGCGGCCCTCAGCCAGGAGGTCGTCCAGCGGCGGGAGGGCGGGGTTGCGGGCGGCCCATTGGGTGGACAGCCATTCGCCCGGCGCGGGCGACGGGTCGCCAGGTCGGGCGGGAGCGAACGTGTTCAGCGAGATGAAGAACGTGGCGCGATCGCCGTCCGCCTCACGCTCACCGCGCAGTCCGGCGATCGCCGTGTCCAGCTCCAACCGACGCAGCAGCGTCGACTTCCCACCGCCCGGCGGCCCAAGGACGACGATCGCGGGGTCGCTCGTGGCCGAGAGGAGCGCGCCGAGGTCGTCGTACCGCTCCTCCTTGGCTGCCCACCGCCCCTGAACCGACTCTTCACCCTGGTCGATCAGCAGCGTCAGGCCGACGAAGCGGCCGTCCAGGCGGTAGCGCGGCTGGGACCACTCCGCCACGCGGCCGAGCCGCCACTCGCGCCAATCGGCGGGTTTGTGGCGCGCCAGCTCGGCGGCCTCGGCGATCGTCAGCGTGATCGCGTCGCTGGACTCCGCGCGCAGCGCCGACTCCAGGCGAGTCCAAAGGCCGCCCGCCTCAGGGGCTGCTCCATCGGACGCGGTGATCGGCGCGGTCGTGGCGGTAGCGGCCCCCAGCGCTTCCGCATCGGTCGCCTGGCTTGCCAACGGCGCCCCTCTCTCCGCGAGCGCAGCGGCCTCGACCACCCGCACCCGATCGCGCGGGTGCAGCGCCTCAGCGGTCGTCGGCGGCATCGCGTCGTCCGGCAGGCCGGGGCCTTCGAGCTGGTAGATGTGCTCCGTGTGGCGCAGGTCCTTCAGGCGATGCTCGCCCCAGTCGCGCAGCGCACATCCTTCGGGCAGGCGATCGCGGACGAGCTGTTGCGTGACGAGCGACACGAGCACCTGCCCGCCATGCCCCGCGGCCTCCAATCGGGCGACGCGGTTCACCGGCGGACCGAAGTAGTCCCCGCCGCGCTCTTCCGCCTCGCCCGTGTGCAAGCCCATGCGGGTGCGGAGCGGGCCGCCGTCGCCAAGCATCGTCCAGTCGGCCGACGCGAGCGCCCGCTGCGCGTCGACGGTCGCCTCGACGGCGTCCTGGGCGCGAGCGAAGGCGGCGCAGAAGGCGTCGCCGACGGTCTTGAACACGTGGCCGCCGCGGGACTCGATGGCCGCACGGAGAAGGGCGTCGTGCTGCGCGAGGGCGGCCTGCATCGCGTCGCGGTCGCGCTCCCACAGGGCCGTGCTGCCGACGATGTCGGTGAAGAGGAAGGTGACGGTGCCGGTGGGGAGTGGGGGCATGGGGCAAATGATCCGTCATCGCTGTTCGATCGTCAACGCGCGACTCAGCGCCGATCCTGAGCATGACCGGCGAGGGCGCCAGCAGTCGTCGCCAACCGTCCGTCTAGGCGTCGAGACCGCTTGCTCGCAGTGCCTCGCGCTCGCGCATGCGCACGGGGTCGTTCAGCCGCAAGACGCGCACGGTCACTCTGGCCTCCGGGCTCAATGGTTCGATGCGCGCCAGACGCGGACGGTTTCGTCGAGAGGAAGGACATGATCAACCGGAATGCACGTTGGGCCGCCGGGCTTGCTACGCGGTCCGCTCGACTTGCGTCTCAGGGCGGCTCCAATTCCGAAGTCCGAGTTTAACTTCCTCCGGCCAAGCAGTCACCAGAGGGCGCCGGTCGGCGCCACGCGCCGCATGCGCGGCGCTTCAGTGGACGTATTGGATCAGAGGATGGGGGACGACAGCGCCACCACCACCCGCAGGCCATCGTTGTCGTGCCGGTTGTCAGGAGGATCGCGGTCACGGAAAACAGCGCGGGCGCTCGATTGACCTCCGTCCCACCCGCCGCCCCTCAGCACACGGCGCACGTTCGGCCCTGCCTCTACATCCTCGCGCCCGTCTCCGACGTCGTATGGATACCCGAAGTCCGGGACCAATTCCTCGGCTTCCCCCGCCCCAAACAGGCTGGTCGTCCATTCGAAGACGTTGCCCGCAAGGTCCGCCACGCCCTCCGGAGTGTCGCCCTGCGCAAATGCTCCCGCCGGACTCGTCCGCTGCACCCGCGTCTCGTACGTGTTTGCCCACCGCCAGTCCCACACGTCGCCCCACGGATAGCGCCGACCGTCCCGCCCGCCCGCTGCCGCTTCCCACTCCACTTCCGTCGGCAGCCGCACCGGCAGGCCCGTTTGCGCCGTCAACCACCTGCAATACGCCCAAGCCTCGTACCAACACACCCCCACCACCGGCTGCGATGGGTGATTGTATCGCCCGTCCCGCCACAAGCGCGGCTCCGTCTCCCGCTTCGCCTGCCACTTCCTCTCCAACGCCGCCTCGAACTCATCGTCGTCCAGCGCCAGCCAGCCTCGCCAGCGTTCCAAAGCCTCCGTGCTTTGAATGCGACCTTCCTGTTCCATCTGCTCAAACAGCGCCGGGTCGTCCTTGAAGCGCCGCCGCCACAGTCGGTTGTTCGACTTCGCCCCATCGTTTGCCAACTCCCCTCTCTGCCACCGCCGCCCGTCCTTCGTGTCCCACCAACGCTCGTCCTCGTAGCCCCCCGCTTCCATGAAGCACGCCCACTCCGCGTTCGTCACCGGGTACCGCCCGATCTCGAACGCCGCCACCATCACCTCGTGGCGCGGCATGTGAGCCGAGCTCGTTTCACTGGCTCCCGGCACCGACCACTCGATCGGCCCGTCGTCCCCGATCGGGTACAGCCCGCCTGGGATCGCGACCAGCGGTGGCATGAGGTACGCCCCGTGCGGGCCCTCCCGCCGCTCGAACCGCGGGTCGCCCAAGTCCCCAACTGCAAACCCGCACGCGATCCGCTCCCGCAGGTCCGCCTCGACGTCCCGGCTGCGGTGCACCAGCGCCCACCGCAGCTCGTCAAGCAGCGCCTCCGGTAGCCGCGGCCGCAGCTCCGGCTGCGCCGCCGCGCGCCCCGCTAGCGCCAGGTTCGTCCCCATCACGCCCCGCAAGAACGCCGCCGGGTCCTCCGCCATCGCCGCCGCCAGCACCGTCGTCTCCTCCCACCCTGTGCCTGGCAGAGGCGGCAGCGGGTCTGCCGGATCCAGCGCGTCGATCACCTCATCCACCGCTGGGCTGATCGCCGCCGCTCGCCACTCGACACGCACCAGCTCCGGGTCCGGGGCGACGGCCAATTGCCGCGCCGCGAAGTACTCCTGCACGAGCTGGTGGATGTACATCAGCTCTTGGGCTGCCTGATCCTCGTCCAGCACCGCCAGCGCCTCGCCCGCCTGCACCACCGCCTCGTCCGCGCCGCAGTCCAGCACCGCCAGCGCGTCGTCGTAGTCTATCCGCACCTGCGAGCCGCCGCCGTCGTCGCGCGCCTGCTGCATGGCGTGCGCGAGAAGCGACAACTTGGGGATCAGGACGCCGCGGTCAGGCAGGTCGTACGGCGTCTGCCACTTCCAGGCCGCCATGCGCTTCAGGTCGCGGCTCTCCAGCAGCTCCCCCGGCTCGAACAGCGCGTTCCCCCGCTCCACCTCCCGCCGCAGGGCTTGCCGCACGAAGCCCGTGAACAGCGCGGCCCGGCCCACCGGCATCTCGCCCGTGCCGTCCACCTGCTCGACGAGCAGCGCGAGGAAGTACGGGGAGCGGAGCACATCCAGCTGCGGGCTGCCGTCGAGCGCCGCCCAGATCTCGCGCCAACGGCCGGGACTGTACAGCGTGAGGAAGTCGCGCACCTGGTCGTCCGACAGCGGCTCGATGCGCACTTGCGGGACGCGCAGGTCCGGCGTCGACAGCGGTTGGCTGTAATCCAGGCTGCGACAACTGAATATGACGCGGTTACCGGATCGGGTCTCGACGAGTTGTTGGAGCCACGCCTTCCACAACTGCACCCGCGCGCGGAAGTCGCGCTCGCTGGCCGCCGGCATCTCATTCAGCGCGTCGAGCAGGAGCGTGACGCGGCCCTCGGCGAGCAGGGCGTCCAGCGGTGGGAGGGCGGGGTTGCGGGTGGACCATTGCGCGGACAGCCATTCCCCTGGGAATGGGAGTGCCTGGTCTGACAGCGACGGCGCGTACGTGTTCAGTGAGATGAAGAAGGTCAATCGCGGGCCGTCCGCCTCCCCCTCCCCGCGCAAGCCGGCGATGGCGGTATCGAGCTCGAGGCGGCGCAGCAGCGTCGACTTGCCGCCGCCCGGTGGCCCGAGGACGACGATCGCGGGATCGGAGACGCCCGCCAGCAGCTCGCCGAGATCGTCGTACCGCTCCTCCTTGGCCGCCCAGCGCCCTTGCACGGACTCCTCGCCCTGGTCGACGAGGAGCGTCAGGCCGACGAAGCGGCCGTCCAGGCGGTAGCGCGGCTGCGACCACTCGGCGACCCGGCCGAGCCGCCACTCGCGCCAATCGGCGGGTTTGTGGCGGGCGAGCTCGGCGGCCTCGGCGGTCGTCAGGGTGATCGCGTCGCCGGCATCCGATCGTAGTGCCGATTCGAGGTTGGTCCAGAGGCCGCCCGCTTCGCGCGAAGGCAAGCTGATCGTCGCGACCGCGTCCGCCTCGACCACGCGCACCCGGTCGCGCGGGTGCAGCGCCTCGGCCGTCTTCGGCGGCGTTGCGACATCCGGCAGTCCGGGGCCTTCCAGCTGGAAGATGTGCTCGGTGTGCCGCAGGTCCTTGAGGCGGTGCTCGCCCCAGTCGCGGAGCGCGCAGCCATCCGGCAGCCGGTCGCGGATGAGCTGCTGCGTGACCAGCGACACGAGCACCTGCCCGCCGTGCCCCGCGGCCTCGAGGCGGGCGACGCGGTTTACCGGCGGACCAAAGTAGTCGCCGCCGCGCTCCTCCGCCTCGCCCGTGTGCAGGCCCATGCGCGACCGCAGCGGGCCGGCTTCGCCGAGCATCGTCCAGTCCGCCGACGCGAGCGCCCGCTGCGCGTCGACGGTCGCCTCGACGGCGTCCTGGGCGCGGGCGAAGGCGGCGCAGAAGGCGTCGCCAACGGTCTTGAAGATGTGGCCACCGCGGGACTCGATGGCCGTGCGCAGCAGCGCGTCGTGCTGCGCGAGGGCGGACTGCATCGACTCGCGGTCCCGCTCCCACAAGGCCGTGGAGCCGGCGATGTCGGTGAAGAGGAAGGTGACGGTGCCGGAGGGGAGTGGGGGCATGAGGCGAATGATCCGCTACCGACGGGCGATGGTCAATGCGACACGGGCCGGCGGACGGGCGCTCATCCGTGCGATGTGCCCACCTGGTCGATCTCGATCAGCGGTTCGCCAACATCCAGTAGAGCGACGATCCGTGGCCAGCTCGTGCGAAGCGTCAACCACTGCTCAGCATTGCAGGCATGCGGCGATGTCGAGCGCTTGCCCGGAGGGGCCGCCGCGGATATCCTCTCGACCCCCAGAACCCTTCCTCCGGAGCCGGCATGTCGCACGTCCTTGCCATCGTCAACCAGAAGGGAGGCGTTGGCAAGACCGCGACGGCCGTCAACCTGGCTGCGGCCATGGCGGAGGCCGGCATCCCCAGCCTGATCATCGACTGCGATCCCCAGGCCAACGCAACGCGGTCGCTCAACGTCCCGATGGACGGCCTCACCGTCTACGATGCGCTCGTCGGCGCGCCGCCGGTGCCGCTCGCGGAGGTCATCCGCGCCACCGCCGTCGCCAACCTCTCGGTCGTCCCGGCCGCGCCGGGCCTCGCGGGCGCCGAGATCGAGCTGGTCAGCGTCAGCGGCCGCGAGGCTCGCCTGCGCGAGGCGCTGGCGGGGCTCGGCGACCGCTTTGCCTACGTCTTCATCGACTGCCCGCCCAGCCTCGGGCTCCTCTCGGTCAACGCCCTCGTCGCGGCCGACGGGGTGATCGTGCCCATCCAGTGCGAGTACCTGGCGCTGGAAGGCCTGGGGCACCTGCTCAACACGTTGAAGATCGTCCGCAATCGCCTGAACCCATCGCTCCAGGTCACCGGCCTGCTCATGACCATGTTCGATCCGCGGACCAACCTGTCGACGCTGGTCGTCGAGGACGTCGGCCGCCACTTCCCGCGCGAGCGCTTCAACACGGTCATCCCGCGTTCGATCCGCCTCGGCGAGGCCCCAAGCTACGGGGAATCGGTGCTCCAGTACGCGCCCGGCTCCACCGGCGCCCTGGCGTACCGCGCGCTGGCCAGCGAGCTGTCCCGCCGGCTGTCCCAGGGCGACGAGGCCGAAGCATGAGCCGTGCGCGACGGGGCCTGGGCCGCGGGCTGGACGCCCTGCTCACCTCGACCCAGGAGGATGGCGCAGCCGCGGAGCCCGCCGCTTCTGGATCGCGGCTCGTCGCGGTCGAGGCGATCCGCCCGAACCCGTACCAGCCCAGGCGCCACTTTGCCGAAGACGACCTGGCCGAGCTGGCCGCCTCCATTCGTTCGCACGGGCTCATCCAGCCGCTGGTGGTCACCCCGGACGGCCACGGCTTCTGCCTGATCGCCGGCGAACGACGGCTGCGCGCGGCTCAGCTCGCGGGCCTTTCCGAAGTCCCGGTCGTCGTCCGCTCGGCTGAGCCGCGCGAGATGCTCGCCCTGGCGATCATCGAGAACGTCCAACGCGCCGACCTCGACCCGCTCGAGACGGCCCAGGCGTACCGCCAGCTGATGGACGAGTTTGGCGCGACACAAGCCGAGGTGGCGCGCCTCGTGGGCAAGTCGCGCGCGGGCGTGGCCAACACGCTCCGCCTGCTCGGCCTCAGCGCCGACGTGCGCAGCCTGGTGGCGGCCGGGCACCTCACCGAGGGCCACGCTCGCCCGCTGCTGGCCGTCGTCGAGCCCGGTATCCAGCGGCGACTGGCCGAGCGCGCCATTGCCGAGGGCTGGACGGCGCGCCGCGTCGAGGCCGAGGTGCGCGCCCTGGGCGCGGCAAGCCCCGCCGTTCCCGCGATGGTGCCCGAAGCTCCGGCCGCCGCCGTCGACCCGAACACGGCTGCGGCGGTTCGCACGCTGGAGTCCGCCTTGGGCACGCGCGTCGAGATCCGTCGGCGAGGCAGCGGCGGCCAGCTGGTGGTGTGGTTCTACTCCGAAGAGGACCTCTCGGCGCTCTACGACCGTCTGGCGGACGGCGCGCCGTGACAGGACGAGTCTGCCGAGGACGCGCCGTGTGACCGCCGAGCCGCGCATCTGCGACTACGAGGGCAGCCCGTACCGCAAGGCGTTCTGGGAGGATGCCGACCGCGCGTTCGAGGACTTGGCGGAGCGTCGCGCGCTGGCCCACCTCCTTCCGGCGCGCGGCCACCGGCTGGTCGAGATCGGCGCCGGGTTCGGCCGGCTCAGCGACCTCTACACCAGCTACGAAGCCGTATATCTTCTCGACTACGCGCGCTCGATGCTCGCCGATGCCCGCCAGCGGCTGGGCGACCGCGCGACGTACGTGTGCGCCGACCTCTACCGCCTGCCGTTCGCCTCGAGCACGTTCGACGCGGTCGTCCAAGTGCGCGTCCTTCACCACGTGGAGGACGTCGCGGCGGCCTTCCTCGAGGTGGCGCGCGTGCTCTGCACCGGCGGCTCATACGTGCTGGAGTTCGCCAACAAGCGCAACGCCAAGGCGCTGGCACGCTGGGCGCTCGGCCGTCAGGACGAGAACCCGCTGGACGAGACGCCGTGGGAGTTCGTGCCGCTCAACTGGAACTTCCACCCGCGCCACGTCGAGCGCGCCCTGGCCGGCGCGGGCCTTGCGGTGCGCGAGCGCCGCGCGGTCTCCGTGCTGCGCCATGCGGCGCTCAAGGCCAACGTCCCAGCGCAGCGCCTGGCGCTCCTGGACGAGGCCATCGGGGCGCTGGCGGCACGCGTTGCGCCCGGCCCGAGCCAGATGGTGCGCGCCGCGCGCTTGGTCGGTGGCCCGCGCCAGGCCATCGTGTGGCGCTGCCCCGCGTGCGGTCACGAGCCCCTGATCGCCGCCATGGATCATGTCCCGTGCCCGGCCTGCGGGCGGCACTGGCCGATCGAGGACGGCATCCACATCTTCCGGTAGTCGCCGGCCAAGGTGTTTCACGTGAAACATCGGCGCGCGCGGCGCTCGGTCGACGTTGGGCGCTTCCTCGACCGCCGTCAATTGGCCTATACTGCCCCGCCGACCACGAACCGCAAGCGCGCCGCGCGGCACCTCACGCCCCCACGCCCGGAGCCAGCATGAAGGTGATCTGCCCCCAGGATGGCCTCGCACGAGGCCTTGCCATCGTCAGCCGCGCCGTGACCACGCGGACGACGCTGCCGATCCTCTCCAACATCCTGATCGAGGCCGATGGCGACGACCGCCTCAAGCTGTCTGCGACCAACCTCGAGCTCGGGATCAACTGCTGGATCCCCTGTCGCATCGACGATCCGGGCAGCACCACCGTGCCCGCGCGGCTGCTCGGCGACTTCGTGACGTCGCTGCCCGCGGGCGACGTGGCCATGGAGCTCGTCGCGCGCAACCAGACCCTGAAGGTCAGCGCGGACCGCTTCAAGGCCGACATCAAGGGCATCGACGCGGCGGACTTCCCGGTCCTTCCGACGGTGGAACAGGGCACACGCTTTGCCGTGGATGCCCGCGTGCTCAAGCAGATGATCGGCCAGGTCGTCATCGCCGCCGCCACCGACGACTCCAGGCCTATCCTGACCGGCATCCAGCTGACGGCGGATCCCGACGCCGGCAAGCTCACGCTGGCGGCCACGGACGGCTTCCGCCTCTCCGTGCGCGAGGCGCCGCTGGACGCGCCGCTCGAGGGTCGCTTCACGGTCATCGTGCCGGCGCGCGCGCTGGCCGAGCTCCAGCGCGTCATCGGCGACGACGACGACCGCGTCGAGATCGCCATCACGCCCAAGCGCAACCAGATCCTGTTCCAGCTGCACGACCTGAACCTCGTCTCGCAGCTCATCGAAGGGACGTTCCCGCCTTATGAGCGCACGGTGCCCACGGATACCGCCACGCGCGGGGTGATCAACACCAAGGCGCTCTATGGCGCGGTGCGCATGGCCAGCTTCTTCGCGCGCGATGCGGCCAACATCGTCCGGCTGCGGCTCGAGGCGGGCGACGAGCTGGGCGGGACCATCACCGTCTTCGCGCAGGCCGCCGAGGTCGGCGACAACGAGAGCCAGCTCGAGGGCGCCATCGAGGGCGAGTCGGTCGAGGTGGCGTTCAACGCCAAGTACCTGCTGGACGTGCTCGGCGCGATGGGCAGCGAGCAGGTCATCCTGGGCCTGGGCGGCCCGTCCAGCCCCGGGCTGTTCCGCCCGGCCGACGAGACGCCGTTCACGCACGTCATCATGCCCATGCACATCTCGCGCTAGTGCCTCGCCCTCCGATCGGGACACCGTGAACGGGCTTCCGTGTACGTCCGCCGCCTCTCGCTGACCAACTTCCGGGCGTATCGCCGGTTGGAGTTGCTCCTACCTACCGGCACCGTGGTCCTGGCGGGCCGCAACGCCCAGGGCAAGACGAGCCTGCTCGAGGCCGTGTACGTGCTGGCCACCACGCGCGCGCCCTACGGCATCCCGGATCGCCAGCTGCTGTCGTGGGGCGCCGAAGACGAGGTGATGCCGTTCACGCGGGTCGCCGGCGACGTCGTGCGCGCAGAGGCGCAGGACGCCATCGAGGTGGTCAGCGTGCGCGAGTCGGCATCGATGGACGACGCGGCCGTGAAGCGCGTGCGCATCAACCACGCGGCGCGCCGCGCCATCGACGCCATCGGCACGCTCACCGTCGTGCTGTTCACCCCGCGGGACCTGGACGTGGTCTCTGGACCGCCTGCCGAGCGGCGCCGCTATCTGGACGCCCTGCTCTGCCAGATCGACCGCGACTACTGCCGGCGTCTGGTACGGTACAACCGGCTGATCACGCAGCGCAACCACCTCCTCCGCCGGCTGCGCGATCGCGGCGGCGCGCCCGACGAGCTGGCGTTCTGGGACGAGAAGCTGGCCGACGACGGCGGCCACATCGTGGCACGCCGCACGGCCGCCGTCGCCGACCTGGCCGAGGCCGCGGCGGCGCTGCACGCCCGGCTGGCCCCGGAGGACGCGCCGCTCCACGCGTCCTACGCGTCCTCGCTCGGCCACGATGCCCCTTCCGGCGGCGATCCGGGCGCGTGGGTGGCCGCGCTGCGCGCGGCGCTGGCCGCGCGCCGCGACGAGTCGATCGCCCGCGGCATGACCACGGTCGGGCCGCACCGCGACGACCTGGCGCTGGCGCTCGGCCCCATCGACGTGCGCACGTTCGCCTCGCGCGGCCAGCAGCGGACGGTGGCGCTGGCCATCAAGCTGGCGGAGGCCGAGCTGATGCTGGCGGCCACAGGCGAGCGCCCCGTGCTCCTGCTCGACGACGTCCTCTCCGAGCTCGATCCCGATCGGCGCCGCGACCTCCTGGCCCTGCTCGACGGCCACCAACAGACCCTGATCACCACGACCGAGCCCGCCATCCTTCCCGCCGGCTTCCTCGCCGGCGCCCTGGTCCTCCACGTGGCCGGCGGCGAAGTCGTCGGCGCGGAGCGCGACGGGACGGCCGTCGCGCTGCCCGTCGAGCGGGCGCAGGATGAGCCGCGGGCGGCTCCCGCGTGATACAATCGCGCCCCATGGCCCTCGGAAGCGCGCGCGTCGCCCTGGCCCACGACTGGCTCAACCAGGCGGGCGGGGCGGAATCGGTCCTTGCGACCCTGCAGGCCTGGTTCCCCTCGGCGCCCATCTACACCACGATCCACGCTCCGGACGCCGTGCCCGAGAGCCGCGCCTGGGACGTCCGCGCCTCCTGGATGGACCGCCTGCCCGGCATCCACGCCAACCACCAGCCCTACCTCCCGATCTACCCGCTGGCCTGGTCGACCACGCGCGCGCGCGCGGCCGACGGCGGGGACGCGGACTTGGTCCTGTCCAACAAGAGCGCGTTCTGCCACGGCCTGCGCACCGGAAGCGCCGTTCACGTCTGCTACTGCCTGACGCCGACGCGGTTCGTGTGGGAGCCGGACGCCTACCTGGCGCACGAGCAGGTCCCCGGCTGGAGCCGCCCGATCCTCCGCGCGCTCATCCCGTGGCTGCGGCGCTGGGACCATGCCGCCGCCCAGCGCGTGGACCACTTGGTGGCCATCTCGAGCGTCGTGCGGGACCGCATCGCGCGGTACTACGGCCGGGACAGCGTCGTCATCCACCCGCCCGCGGACGTCGCCGCGTTCACCGGCCAGCGCGGCGCGGCACCGGAGGCCGGAGCTGGGGCCGAGCCGTACCACGTCGTGCTGGCCCGACTGGTGCCGTACAAGCGCATCGACGTGGCCATCACGGCGTTCAACCACCTGGGTCGCCGCCTGGTCGTCATCGGCGACGGCCGCGATCGCGCGCGGCTCGAGGCGCTGGCCGGGCCGACGATCACGTTCCGCGGCCGGCTGCCGCAGGGTGCGGTGCGCCACCTCGTCGCGCGCTCGGAAGGGCTGATCTGGCCGGGCGTCGAGGACTACGGCCTGGTGCCGGTGGAGGCCATGGCGGCCGGCCGGCCGGTGATCGCGCAGCGAGCCGGCGGCGTCCTGGACACGGTGGTCGAGGGCCAGACCGGCATGTTCTTCGACGGCGACGACCCGGTCGCGCTGGCCGCCGCGGTCCGCGCAGCCGACGCCATCGACTGGAACGCGGGCGCCATCAGCGCCCACGCCGAGCGGTTCGGGCGCGCGCCGTTCGATCGACGGCTCGCCGAATTGCTCGAGCGCGCGCTGGCCGACCGGGCCGAGGCCGGCGGCGGGCGCGGCGAGCCAGGCGAGCCAGGCCAAACAGGTCATATAGGTCATATGGGTCGTATGGGTCTTATAGGTCATGTTGGCCAGCCCCGAGCCAACCGCGTGGTCGCCGGACGGTGACGCCGGTCGACCCGACGGCCCTGCCGCCCGCGCCGCCGCTCGACGGCCCGGTGCAGGGCGCCCCGCAGCCGTGGCAGCCGCTCAGCGCGGCCAGCCTGCTCGCCGGCCTCCGGCGGCGCCTGGCCCTGGTCGTCGGGCTGCCGCTGGCCGTCGCGATCGCCTCGCTCGCGCTCGACCGCGCGCCGGCCGAGCGGCTGCAGGCCCAGCTGTCGTTTGCCATCGACATCCCGGCGTCCGCCCTCGTCGCGGGCAGCGACGAGGGGAGCGCCGCCAAGGTCGGCGAGGCGCTCATCGACGACATCAGCCGCATCATCCGCGGCGATCGCTTTGCCGCGGCCGTCCAAGCGCGGCTGGACGGCGTCGACGTCGTGCCCGGGGAGAGCGCCAGCTCGCTGTCGGCGGACGACCGCCACCGCGTGGCTGACGTCACCGTGACCCGCATGGTGGCCGGCGGCCCGGACGGACGCGCGCGCGCCGAGGCGGAGCTGATGGCCATCGCCGAGGCCGTCGTGGCCGAGCTCGAGGCCAACGGCGACGCTTGGTTTGCACGCTTGGGCGCCGACGACGTGGCGCTCACCATCGTCGACGGGCCGCGCGTCGTGGCGCTCGGTCCCACGCTCCGCGAGCGGCTGGCGCTGCCGCTGCGCGGCCTCTTGTCGGCGCTCGTCGCGCTGGGCATGGCCGGCGGCCTGCACCTGGCCGACCGGCGCCTCTATGCAGCGCGCGAGGTCGAGCACGTGCTCATGCTGCCCGTGCTCGCCCAGATCCCGCGGCGCCTTGGCACCCGGAGCGGCGCATGAAGCTCGTCGTCCAGATCCCGTGCCTCGACGAGGCCGAGACGCTACCGGCGACGCTGCGCGACATCCCCCGGACGATCGAGGGCATCGACAGCGTCGAGATCTTGGTGATCGACGATGGCTCGAACGACGGCACGGCCGCCGTCGCGCGCGCCAACGGCGCGGACCACGTGATCTCGTTCCCACGCAACCGCGGGCTGGGCCACGCCATGCGCGCGGGCTTCGACCGCGCGCTGGCGCTCGGGGCCGACATCGTCGTCAACACGGACGGCGACAACCAGTACTTTGGCGGCGACGTCGCGGCCCTCGTCGCGCCCATCCTGGCCGGCCAGGCGGACATCGTCATCGGGGACCGGCAGACCGGAGCGATCGCGCACTTCTCGCCCATCAAGCGGCGGCTGCAACGGTTCGGGAGCCGCGTGATCAGCCGCCTGGCGGGCGTCGACGTGCCCGACGTGGCCAGCGGCTTTCGGGCCTACAACCGGACGGCCGTGCTCACGCTGGTCAACCACACGGGCTTCGACCACACGGTGGAGCACACGATCCAGGCCGGCCACCGCCAGCTCACCATCGTCTCGGTGCCGGTGCGCACCAACCCCAAGGCGCGCGAGTCGCGGTTGTTCGGCAGCGTGTGGGAGTTCGTCGCCCGCTCGGGCGCCATCAGCCTGCGCACCTGGGCCATGTACAAGGCGCTTGAGATCTTCTCGCTCTTCGCCGCCATCGCCTTCGCGGGCGGGTTCCTCATCGGCGTGCGCTTCCTGTACTACTTTGCCAGCGGCCGCGGCGAGCTGCACGTCCAGTCGCTCATCCTGGCCGCCATCCTCATCCTGGCCGCGTTCCAGATGTTCCTGACCGGCGTCGTCGCGGACCTCATCGCCACCAACCGCGCGCTGCTCGAGGACGCGCTGCGCCGGGTCCGCGAGCTCGAGCTGGCCGGCGGCCGCACCAAGGGTGAACCATGGACCTGACGGCGTTCGCTCGGATGCTGCTCCGCCGCGGTTGGCTGGCCATCGCCCTGGGCGGGCTGGGCGCGGCGGCGGGCCTGGCCTACGCTGCCACGCGCACGGTGGTCTACGAGGCCGAGACGCGCATGGCAGTGCAGCCCGCCCGCCCGGCCGACCTCGGGCAGACCCAGGCGATCCGCGAGATCATGCGCAGCTACAGCCGCGACCTGCCCACGCACGACATGGCCTCCGCCGCCGCCGCGCAGCTGGACGAGGCGTGGCTGGCGGAGCACGCCCTCACAGCCGAAGACCTCTACCCGATGATCCACATCGGCACCGACGAGAACGTCTACGAGCTGCGCGTGGCGGCGCGCCACGCCGACCCGGACATCGCGCGCACGGTGAGCGAGAAGTGGGCGATCGCCTTCGAGGACCGGCGCGACAAGGCCAACCGGAAGCTGCAGCTCAGCGACTGGGTTCTGGTCAGCCGCCGCGACGAGACGCAGGTGCGCGTGTACTCGCCGCGCCGCAAGCTCCTCGTGGCCGCCGGGGGCGTGGCCGGCGCCGCGCTGGGCGCCGCGTTGATGCTGGCCCTTGAGTTCTTGGAGCACGCCGTCGTCCTCGGCCGCCGGGACGCGGAGCGGATCGCCGGCGCGCCTATTCTCGGCCAGGTCCCACCGCGCCGCGGAGGACGACGCGCGCCGGCGCTCCGGCTGGGCCTGGGCGGCGCCTTCCGCGGCGCGCGGGCCGCCGCACGGGCCGCGTGGCCGATCGCGCTGCTCGCCGTGCTCGGCGCGTCTAGCGCGCTCGCCCTGTCGCGCGTCCAGCCCACCGTCTGGCGGGCCAGGACGCGCATTGCCGTCGAGCCAGCGCGCGGGAGCGACTGGGGGCAGACGCAGGCCATCCCCGAGGTGATGAAGGGCTACAGCGAGGACATCCGCACGCGCCGGATGGCGGCGGCCGTGGACGCCACGCTGGCGCTGGACCTGCCGCCCGACGCGCTCCTGGACAAGCTCAACGTGGCCCCGCGCGAGGGCGACTACGAGATCTGGGTCGACGTCCGCGACCCGGACCGCGAGACCGCCGTGGCCATCAGCCGCACCTGGGCCGAGCAGTTCGTCGCCGATCGCAACCGGGCCAACCTGGCGCTGGACCAGAGCGACCGCATCCTGGTCCGCCTGCGCGACCGCCCGACCTGGACGATCTACACGCCGCGCACCCTGGCCAACGTCCTGGCCGGCGGCGTCCTGGGCGCGCTGTCCGGCATCGCCGTCGTCCTCGCCCTGGCGCTAGCGCGCTCAGGCATCATCGCTGGCGGGCGCGACGCCGCGGACGCGGCGGCCGCGCCGGTGCTCGGCGCCATCCCGCCGCAGCGCGCATGACCCGGCCCATCGCCCACCGCACGGAAGGACCCCCAATGAGCGACCTGGCAACCCTGACCGACCCCCAATCGCAGGTGGCCGAGGCCTACCGGAGCCTCCGGACCAACCTGGCCTTTGCCCGCCCCGGACAGCCGCTGCGCTCGCTCCTGGTCGCCGCGCCGGCGGTGGCGGAGGCGGACGACGCGGCCCTCACGCTGGCCAACCTGGCGGTGGTCGCCGCGCAGGCCGGCCAGCGCGTGGTGGTGGTGGACGCCGACCTGCGCCGGCCGCGGCAGCACGCCCTCTTCGGCCTGCCCAACGACGACGGCCTCTCGACCGCGCTCGTCGCAGGGCCAGCTCAGGCCGGCTCGCCCGTCCAAAACACCAGCGTCGAGCGCCTGGGCGTCATCACCAGCGGCCCGCTGCCGCCCAACCCGGCCGAGCTGCTGGGCTCGCCGGGCATGGCCGCGCTGCTCGACCGGCTGGCCGCCGACCACGACCTGGTGCTGGTCGGCGCGCCGCCGGTGGGCGCCGTGACCGACGCCGCGGTGCTGGCGCCGCGCCTTGACGGCGTGCTGCTCGTCCTGGCCGCGGGCCGCAGCCGCCGCGACCAGGCGCAGCGCGCGCGCGCCGTGCTGGACCAGGTCGGCGCGGCCGTCGTCGGCATCGCGCTGACGGACGTGGCGCCCGACGCGGCCGGCTACACCCACTACGGAGCGGAGCGATCGTGAAAGGGCTCATCCTCTCGGGCGGCAAGGGCACGCGCCTCTACCCGCTCACGTACACGCGCGCCAAGCAGCTCATCCCGGTCGCCAACAAGCCCGTGCTCGTGCGCGTGATCGAGGCCATCCGCGACGCCGGCATCGCGGACATCGGCATCGTCATCGGCGACACCGGCCCCGAGATCCGCGAGGCGCTGGGCGACGGGTCGCGCTGGGGCGTCAACCTCACGTTCATCCCGCAGGACGCGCCGCTGGGCCTGGCCCACGCCGTCAAGATCAGCCGCCCGTTCCTGGGCAACGACCGCTTCGTGATGTTCCTGGGCGACAACGTCATCCAGGGCGGCGTCAGCGACCTCATCCGCCAGTTCGCCGACTCGGAATGGAACGCGCAGGTCGTGCTGACCGAGGTCGCCGAACCGCAGCACTACGGCGTGGCCGAGCTCAACGACGACCAGACGATCAGGCGCCTGGTCGAGAAGCCGCGCGAGCCGCAGTCCAACCTGGCGCTGGTCGGGATCTACATGTTCGACGAGCACGTCCACGCCGCCTGCGAGGGCATCCAACCAAGCTGGCGCGGCGAGCTGGAGATCACCGACGCCATCCAATGGCTGATCGATCACGGCCACGCCGTCCACCCCTACGTCCACCGCGGCTGGTGGATCGACACCGGCAAGCCCATCGACATGCTGGACGCCAACGACCACGTGCTGGAGGAGCTGGTCCCTCGCATCGACGGCTTCGTCGACCGCGACAGCCGGGTGGACGGGCGCGTCACGGTGGAGGCGGGCGCCGAGGTGATCCACAGCGTCGTGCGCGGGCCGGCCATCATCGGGCGGGGCAGCCGGGTGGTCAACAGCTACATCGGCCCGTTCACCTCGATCTACCACGACGTGGTCGTCGAGGACAGCGAGATCGAGCACTCGATCGTGCTCGAGCACTCGTCGATCCGCGGCATCCCCGGCCGGATCGCCGACAGCCTGATCGGCCGGAACGCCAAGCTGTCGCGCTCGCCCATCAAGCCGGCCGCCCACAAGCTGACGCTGGGCGATTACAGCGACGTCGGGATGTTGTAGGATCGATCAGCGCAAGGTACCGAAGGGCCCCTACACCAGAAGGATCACCCCTCCAGTTGAAGCGTCGGGAATCCACCTGAAACAACTATGGTCGGGCACTAACCGTCCGGGTCAGCCCCCACCTCCACCGCCACGACCTCCAAGCCCTCGATTCCGGCAAAGTCCGCCGGGTTGCACGTGTAGATCGGAAGCTCGTTCGCCATCGCGATCGCAGCGATCATCGCGTCGTACGCGCGCGCCGCAGGCTTGCGGCCGGATCGCCGGAGCGACGCGGCCAGGCGGCCGAACGCCCGCGCCGCGCGCGCGTCGAACGGCAACGGCTCGAAGTCGGCCTCGGCTTGCTGGAGGTGGGCCTGGCGAGCGGCGCGTTCGGCCTCCGTCGCAGCGACCAGCGGCCCCACCGAAAGCTCCGCCAGCGTGACACAGGTGATGAGCGGCTCGGCGGGGAGGAAGGCAGGGTCGCCAACCTGCGGCAACAAGATGACGGTGCATGTGTCCAGGATGCCGCGTCGATGGCCAGTTGGCGATGGGCTCACACCGATGCGTCCAGAACCCGGTCGAGGTCAGCTCGTAGCCGGCTGGCATCCACCCACGGCAGGCCGCGCCAACGGCGCAGCAGCGCGCTCGCCGGTAGTGCGCGAGCCGGCAGCGGACGAAGCTCCGCGATGGGCTGGCCGTCCAGCGTGACGATCAGCGTCTCGCCGTGAGCGACCCGTTGGAGAACCTGGCCACCTTGGTTGCGAAGCTCGCGGACGGTTACGTTTTCCATGACGCATAGTGTATCACGGGTGAGACAGGCGTGCAACCTCTCTGGCCAGCCGGTAGGCGCCTCATAGGCGGCCAAGGTTGACCGGGCGGCGATTGCGCGTTTAATGCCCTTCCCGCCGGCCTTATGACGGCGCTCGGACCCGGTTGGGACCACGCCTGGGTATGGTTGGCTGGCCTCGCAACGGACGGATCAAATGGCTCGAACGCTGCTCGTCACCGGCGGCGCCGGCTTCATCGGCGCCAACTACGTCCACCACGTCCTCGGGACCCACCCCGAGGACCGCGTGGTCGTCCTGGACAAGCTGACGTACGCCGGCAACCTGAAGAACCTCGAGCCGGTCGCCGGCGACCCACGCTACGCGTTCGTCCACGCCGACATCTGCGACGGCCCGACCGTCGCGCGCACGGTCGACGCGCACGGGGTGGACGCCATCGTCAACTTCGCCGCCGAGACGCACGTGGACCGCTCGATCGTGGCGCCCGACGCGTTCATCCAGACCGACGTCGTGGGGACGCATACGCTGCTCGAGGTTGCCCGCGAGCGCGGGCTGCGCTTCCACCAGGTGTCCACCGACGAGGTCTACGGCCACGTGGCCGACGGCGCCTCGCACGAGGACGACCCGGTGGCGCCGCGCTCGCCGTACGCGGCCAGCAAGACCGGCGGCGACCTGTTGGTCAACGCCTACCACGTGACCTACGGGCTGCCCACCACCATCACGCGCGGCTCCAACAACGTCGGCCCGTACCAGTACCCGGAGAAGGTGGTCAGCCTGTTCACCACCAACGCCATCGACGACCTGCCGCTCCCGATCTACGGCGATGGCCTCCAGGAGCGCGACTACCAGTGGGTCGGCGACCACTGCGAGGCCATCGACCTGGTCCTGCGGCAGGGCGTGCCCGGCCAGACGTACAACGTGGGCACCGGCGCGTCCATCACCAACCTCCAGATGGTGCGCATCATCCTGGACGCGGTGGGCAAGCCGGAGAGCCTGATCCGCCACGTCACCGACCGCCCGGGCCACGATCGCCGCTACGCGGTGGACGTGGCCAAGCTGCGCGCGCTCGGATGGTCCTCGCGGCACACGCCCGAGGAGGCCATCGCAAAAGCGGCGCGCTGGTACATGGCCAACGAGGGCTGGTGGCGGCCGATCAAGAGCGGCGAGTTCCGCCACTACTACGAGCAGATGTACGGCAACCGCGCCGAGATCACGCCGTCGTGAGCGGCGCGCTAGACAGCAGGGGGAGACGATGACCGCCGACACCGGCATCCTGGAGCTTGGGGGCGCCGACGAAGCGCTGCGCGAGTTGTCCCGGCGCGAGTTCCTGAACTACGCGTGGCTCGCCTCGCTCGGCGCGTTCACCGCCCAGCTGGCCGTGATCACCTACCAGTTCGCCATGCCGCGCCTCAAGCCCGGCGACTTCGGCGGTCCCGTCAACATCGGCCTGATCGAGGCGCTGCCTGCCAAGGACCTCGCGCCGGCCAACTACCCGCGCGCCAAGTTCTGGTGGGTGATGTCCGCGGAGGGCGCTAAGGCCATCTACAAGGTGTGCACCCACCTGGGCTGCATCTACGCCTGGAAGCCGGACCAGAACAAGTTCATCTGCCCGTGCCACGGCTCGCAGTTCCAGCGCGAGGGCGAGTTCATCCAGGGACCGGCGCCGCGCAGCCTCGACCAGATGGTCATCCGCGCGTACGATGCCGGCGGGGCGCTGGTGGCGGAGACCAACGACGCGGGCGACCCGCTGGAGATCCCACTCGGCGCGACGGTGGTGGTGGAGACCGGACTTCGGATCAAGGGCCAGCCCAAGGCGTAGGACGCGCGACACAGGAGCGGACGCAGATGCTTGGACAGGGCGCGCGCGACACGGTCGCGACCGAGATCCAGAAGATCCGAGACTACGATTGGCGGGCGTGGTTTGCCGCGCTGACCGACTATGTGGTCCGCGGCCTGACGGCCGGCCTGAGCACCAAGGAGCTCCAGGCCATCCTGCGCGGCGACGCGCCCACCGAGAAGCCCAACCCGCGGTACAAGCTGCAGGTCAAGAGCTTCATCATGCACATCCGCCCCAAGTACTACCAGCGCGGCAGCACGTGGTTCACCCACACCTGGCGCCTGGGCTGGTTCAGCACGTACTTCTTCATCGTCGAGACCATCACCGGCATCATCCTCATGCTCTTCTACGCCCCGACGCCCGAAGAGGCGTACGGCGACATGCTCTACATCCTGTCGGGCGTCCCCTACGGCGAGCTGATGCGCGACCTGCACCGCTTGGGCGCCGAGGGCATGGTGGCCACGGTCATCCTGCACATGATGCGGGTCTACTTCACCGGCTCCTACAAGGGCGAGCGGGCCTTCACGTGGTTCACCGGCGTGATCCTCCTCTTGACCACGCTGCTCCTGTCGTTCAGCGGCTACCTCCTGCCGTGGGACCAGCTGGCCTACTGGGCCGTGACGATCGGCACGTCCATGGCGGAGGCCGCGCCGCTGGTGGGCATGCAGGTCAACCTGCTCCTCCGCGGCGCGCTGGACATCTGGTCCGACGGCCTCCTGCGCTTCTACCTGCTCCACGTGCTGCTCATGCCGCTCCTGGCGGTCATCTTCATCAGCATCCACTACTACAAGGTGGCGCGCGAGCACTCCATCTCCCTCCCGGCCAGCGTGTCCGAGGGCACGATGGACAAGGAGGAGAAGAAGCACCAGGAGGAGCGGATCGACCTGATCCCCAACCTCATCATCCACGAGCTGATGCTCTCCGGCGTCACGCTCCTGCTCATGGTGGCCGCGGCCATCACGTTCTACGACGCGCCCTTGGAGCAGCACGCCGACCCGCAGGTGACGCCGCTGCACACCGAGGCGCCGTGGTACTTCCTCTGGCTCCAGGGCATGCTCAAGCTGGGCGACAAGTCGCTGACGGGCATCATCCTCCCGACGCTGATCTTCGGCCTGCTCTTCGTCGTGCCCTGGATCGACCGCAACCCGCATCGGCTCGCCCGCAGGCGACCCGTCGCGGTGGCCATCGGCGTCATCACCACGGTGATCTTCCTGGTCCTCACGTACATGGGCACGCCCAACTACGGCATCGAGACGCCGCCGGCGCAGAACATCCTGTCGCACCTGGTGCCCATGACACACCCCGGGCCGTTCCGCGCGCTGCACTGGGACGAGATCGAGACGGCCGAGGGCGGCACGCCGCGCACGTACTTCGTCTCGTACCCGGAAGCATGGGAGAGCGACCCGCGCTACACCGATCTGGACAAGTACGTCTTCATCGACACGCTCGAAGAGACGCCCGAGGACACCCAGTTCACCATCCTGATGAAGGAGTTCAAGGCCGAGGTCGAGGAGCAGTACAAGCTGATCCCGCCGGCCGACCCGACCCGTGCGCTGGCCGTGGTGACCATCGAGGAGATCCAGCCGGGGCTGAAGCGCGGCAACTTCGCCATTACCTGGGACGAGATCGTGTTCGATCCCGATGGGGAGGTTACCTACGCCATCCCGTACGCGTCGCACGAGCTGGACGCCGACGGCGAGGTCGTCGAGCTGGGGGACGGTACGCCCAAGCCGGCAGCGCTCAAGCTGATCGTCTACGGCCTTTCCTATGCCGACGACGGGCAGTTGGCCGAGGGCAGCCGACCATATGCCACCATCGACGACCAGACCGTGACCTTCGAGGACGACGGCGAGATCACGTTCACCGACGAGGCGGGCCTTGAGCAGACCTTGAGGCTCGCCGACGCGGCCATCAACATCAACCGCAACAACGAGCAGATCCAGCCGGTAGCCATCCACCAGGACTCGCACTACCGCCACTGACCGACCGACCGCCGCGCCCCTCGAGGCCGCGCCCGCATGCCTCAGCCGCATGGAGCCCGTGGAATGACCCGCATCGAGATTACGATCGGCCTGCTCGCCACCATGATCACCGTGGCCATCCTGGCCATGTATGGCACGGTGGAGGAGGAGCGCATGCTCAGCTCGGCGCGCAGCTTTGACGTGCGCAGCATCGAGCGCGGCGCCGAGATGTTCGCCCTCCTGTGCAGCAACTGCCACGGGCCCGACGCCGTCGGCAACATGTGCCCGCCGCTGGACGAGACCAGCGGGCTGCACGGCGGCGCGGCCGGCCCGGGCGTGGCCTGGCGGCTCGAGGACCTGGGTTGGGAGCGCAGCGACGCGTACGGCTACATCTATCAGACCATCGAGGCGGGCCGAGCCATCTCCACGCGGCCGTGGCGATGGGTTGGGGCGCGGTCAGCCGACACCGGCGGCATGGCCATGCCGGCCTGGGGCCAGCGGTACGCCGGCCCGCTCCGCCCTGACCAGATCCTGGACATCACCAACTACCTGGTCAACTTCAAGACCAAGGTCCCGGAGGACCTGGAGGAGGCCGTGGCGTTTGCCGCGGCCGCGCCCGAGCGCGTCTTCCTGGGCGACGCGCCCTCGGCCGACCCGCGGCCGGATGGCTCGGACCCGGTGGCGCTGGGCGCCTGGCTGTTCAAGAACCAAGCCTGCGTCACGTGCCACACCCTGGAGGGCGTCTCGACCGCCACGGTCGGCCCGGAGCTGACCGACATCGCCACGATCGCCGCCACCCGCATCGCCTCCGCCGACTACGGCGGCAGCGCGTCGACGGCGGCCGAGTACATCCACGAGTCCATCGTCAGCCCGAGCGCGTTCGTCGTCCCCGAGTTCGTGGGCGGCACGCAGATGCTGGCCACGTTCAGCAGCCTCCCGGACGAAGACCTGGACGCGCTCGTGGCGTACCTGATGGCGGGCGGCGTCGTGGCCGCGCCGACGGGGGCGGGCGGGGACGTGCCGGCTGGTACGGGGACCGGCACCAGCACCGGGACCGGGACCTCGGCGGCTGGCGCGACGGCTGGGACGCCCACGCCCGGGGCGCAGCCCAACGCGACGGAAGCGCCGATCGCATCAGCGACGCCCGTCTCGACGCCGTAGCGGGGCAGGTAGGGCAGCCGCTGCGATCTAGGCATTACAGTCAGCTAGGCCGCCAGATCGCGGACCCAACGCCCGCCCAGCCGTGAACGGCCGGGCTCGCTCATGACAAAGCCCCCTCCGGGGGCTCGTGCGCGCTCGGGTCGTCTGCAGCCCGCTTCAGCGGGCTTCGTCTTGAGGAGCCCGGGGCCTCGGCCCTGGGCGCCGCGCGACTCGCTATGATCGTTGCCGTCGTTCCCCCCGTCCCACCCCCAGCCTCACCCCGCCCCGTCCCCGAACGCGATCCCTTGGGCCAGCGGCAGGTCGCGCGACCAGTTGACGGTGTTGGTCTGCCGGCGCATGTAGGCCTTCCAGCTGTCCGAGCCCGCCTCGCGGCCGCCGCCGGTTTCCTTCTCGCCGCCGAACGCGCCGCCGATCTCGGCGCCGCTGGTGCCGATGTTGACGTTGGCGATGCCGCAGTCCGAGCCGGTGTGCGACAGGAAGGTCTCGGCCATCCGCAGGTCGGCCGTGAAGATGGCGCTGGACAGCCCTTGGCGCACGCCGTTGTGGATGGCGATGGCCTCGTCGAGCGTCTGATAGGCCATCACGTACAGGATGGGCGCGAACGTCTCCTCGCACACCACGTCCATCTGCTGCGGCATGCGCACGATGGCCGGCTCGACGAACTGCGGGCCGAGATCGGGCCGCCGAGCGCCGCCGTACACGACCTCGCCGCCGATGGCGCGGGCGGCGTCCAGCGCGGCCATCATCTGCTCGACGGCGGTGGCGGTGATGAGCGGCCCCATCAGCGTTCCCTCCGCCAGCGGGTTGCCGATGGGCACCTTGGCGTAGGCGCTGCTCAGACGCTCGACCAGCCGGTCGACGATCGACGCGTGCGCGATGATTCGGCGCGTGCTGGTGCAGCGCTGGCCGGCCGTGCCGACGGCGCCGAAGAGGATGGCCCGCTCGGCCAGGTCGAGGTCGGCGTCCTCGGCCACGATGATGGCGTTGTTGCCGCCCAGCTCCAGGATGCTGCGGCCAAAGCGGCCCGCCACGACCTGCGCCACGTGCCGGCCCACGCGGGTTGAGCCGGTGAAGCTGATCAGCGGGAGGCGCGGGTCGTCGATCATGCGCTCGGCCACATGCGCGTTGCTGCCGATGGCCAGCGTGAAGAGCCCGGATAGCCCGTGGTCGGCCATCACCAGGTTGCACAGGCGCTGCACCGCCACGGCGCAGAGCGGCACCAAGGACGACGGCTTCCAGACCATGGTGTCGCCGCACACGGCGGCCAGCGCCGCGTTCCACGACCAGACGGCCACCGGAAAGTTGAACGCGCTGATGATCCCGATCGGCCCCAGCGGGTGCCACTGCTCGTACATCCGGTGGCCGGGCCGCTCGGAGTGCATGGTGCTGCCGTAGAGCTGGCGCGACAGGCCGACGGCAAAGTCGCAGATGTCGATCATCTCCTGGACCTCGCCGATGCCCTCCGCCCGGATCTTGCCCATCTCCAGCGCCACGAGCTCGCCCAGCGGCTCGATGTTGGCCCGCAGCACGTCGCCGAGGTCGCGGACGACCAGGCCGCGCTTGGGCGCGGGGACCAGGCGCCAGTCGCAGAAGGCCTTCTCGGCCGCGTCGACCACGCGGTCGTACGTCATCTCGGTGGCCAGCGTCACGCTGGCGATGGCCTGGCCGGTGGCCGGGTCGTAGGAGACCAGCGCCGCGCCGTTGGGGTCGCTGATCCAGCCGTCGGGGCCGGTGCAGGCGCCGGGGTTGTCGGCGGTGAGGCCGAGCTTGGTCACGAGAGCGTTCATCGAGCATTCCTCATCGGTCGGTTTGAGCACTTGTGCCTGAAACGAAGCCGGCGGCGTCGGCAACCCTCCGGCGCGCCGGCCGCGTCGACGCTCGCGAAGGGTCCTACCCCGCCACCACGTTCACCAGCCGCCCTGGCACAACCACAACGTTGCGCACCGCCTGCCCATTCAGGTGCCGCTGCACGCTGGCGTCGGCCAGCGCGATGGCCTCGATGGACGCGCGGTCGGCGCCCGCGGGGACCATGATGCGGCCGCGGACCTTGCCGTTGACCTGGAGGACGATCTCGACCTCGTCCGCCACCAGCATGGCCGGGTCGAAGGCCGGCCACCGGACGGTGGTCACGGACGGGGCGTGGCCCAGCCGCTCCCACAGCTCCTCCGCGATGTGCGGCGCCATGGGCGCGAGCATGGCCACCAGCCCCTCGGCCACCTCGCGCGGCACCGTCGGCCGTTCGACCAGCGCGTTGTTCAGCTGGATGAGCGAGCTGATGGCCGTGTTGAAGCGCAGCGTCTCCATGCTCTCGGTCACGCGCGCGATGGTGGCGTGCAGGAGGCGCGCGAGCTCGGGCTCGGCCGCTCCCTGGTCGACCAACAGCGCGCCGGTGTCCTCGTCGACCAGGTTGCGCCAAACACGCGCCAGGAAGCGGCTGATGCCCACGATGTCGCGCGTGCTCCACGGCTTGGACTGGTCCAGCGGGCCCATGTACATCTCGTAGAGGCGCAGCGCGTCGCCGCCGAACTCCCCGATCACGCCCTCCGGCGTCACCATGTTCTTCAGGCTCTTGCCCATCTTGCCAAAGGCCCGCGTGACGGGCCTGCCCTGGTGGTAGAAGGCGCCGCCCCGCTCCTCGACCGCGTCGGCGGGCACGTACACGCCACGCGCGTCGGCGTACGCGTGCGCCTGGATGTAGCCCTGGTTGACCAGCCGCGCGAACGGCTCCGGCGTGCCCACATGGCCCAGGTCGAAGAGCACCTTATGCCAGAAGCGCGCGTACAAGAGATGGAGCACGGCGTGCTCCACGCCGCCGACGTAGAGGTCGACGCCTTGTTGGCCCATCCAGTAGCGCTCGCGCTCCGGATCGACCAGGCGCTGGTCGTTGTCGGGGTCGAGGTAGCGCAGGTAGTACCAGCACGAGCCGGCCCAGTTGGGCATGGTGTTCAGCTCGCGCTGATAGCGGACGCCGTCGAGCTCCACGGTGCGCCACGCCTCCGGCGCGCGCGCCAGCGGCGGGCGCGGCGGGGCGTCGGGGTCGTCCGTGCCCTCGGGATGGAAGTCGTCCATGGGCGGGAGCAGGACGGGCAGGTCCGCCTCCGGGACGGCGCGGATCTCACCGTCCGGCCCGTGGAGGATGGGGAACGGCTCGCCCCAGTAGCGCTGGCGGCTGAACAGCCAGTCGCGCAGCTTGAACTGCACCTTGGCGCTCCCGTGCCCGCGCGCGGCCAGCCAGGCGATGATGGTCGCCTTGGCCGCGGTCGTGGGCAACCCGTCGAGCGAGGCGCCGTCGCCGGTCGACGCGATGCCCATGCCCTCGCCGACGTACGCCACGCCGAACGCCGTCGGGTTGGCCGCATACGCGGACCGAAGCGCGGCGACGTCACCGGCGACGCCATCGTTCCCGTCGACTAGGCCATCGGCCGCAGCCGGGGCGTGCGCGCGCAGCCAGCCGTCCGGCGGCATGACCACCGCGCGCACCGGCAGCTCGAAGCGCCGCGCGAACTCGAGGTCGCGCTGGTCGTGGGCGGGGACGGCCATGATGGCGCCGGTGCCGTAGCCCGACAGGACGTAGTCGGCGATCCAGATGGGGATGCGCTCGCCGCTGGCCGGGTTGGTGGCGTACCCGCCCGTGAACACGCCGGTCTTCTCGCGCGACTCGGCCTGGCGGTCGACGTCGGTGCGCCGCCCAGCCTCGGCGCGGTACGCGCCAACCGCCGCGCGCTGGGCGTCGGTCGTGACCGCGTCGACCAGCGGGTGCTCTGGCGCCAGCACCATGTACGTGGCCCCGAACAGCGTGTCCGGCCGCGTGGTGAACACCTCGATGGCGCCGCCGCCCTCGGCCAGCGGGAACGCGACGCGCGCGCCCTCGCTCCGGCCGATCCAGTTGCGTTGCATGATCTTGATGGCCTCGGGCCACTCGACGCCGTCCAGGTCGTCGAGCAGCCGGTCGGCGTACGCGGTGATCCGGAGCATCCACTGCTCCAGCGGACGCCGGTACACCGGGAAGTTGCCGCGCTCGCTGCGGCCGTCCGCGGTTACCTCCTCGTTTGCCAGCACGGTCCCCAGGCGCGGGCACCAGTTGACGGGCACCTCGGCCAGGTAGGCGAGGCGCTGGCCGTCCAAGACGGCGCGGCGCTCGGGCGCGCCGAGCGAGGACCATGGGCGGGCGGCGACGTCAACCGCGCGCGTCGCTCCGATGTCGCCAGCAGCATCCCTCGTCCCCATTGCACCGACGTCGCCCGATGCGACGACAGCGCCGCCCGCGTCGACGACCAGCTCGCCGCGTTCGAGCGCGGCCTCGAGCTGGGCCACCGGACGGGCCGCGCCGACGCGCGGGTCGAACCAACTGTGGTAGAGCTGGAGGAAGATCCACTGGGTCCAGCGGTAGTACTTGGGATCGATGGTCGAGATCGACCGCTCCCAGTCGTAGCCCAGGCTGAGCGAGCGCAGCTGCTCGGTCATGGTGGCGATGTTCTCTTCGGTGGTGATCCGCGGGTGGACGTTGTGCTCCACCGCGTACTGCTCCGCGGGCAGCCCGAAGGCGTCGAAGCCCATGGGGTGGAGCACGTTGAAGCCGCGCATGCGCTTGAAGCGCGCCACGATGTCGGTGGCAATGTAGCCCAGCGGGTGGCCGACGTGGAGGCCCTTGCCCGAGGGGTACGGGAACATGTCCAGCACGTAGTACTTGGGCAGCGCGGGATTGAAGCCCGCGTCGCCGGGCCCCAGCGTGCGATACGTCCCATGGGCATCCCAATGGGCGCGCCACTTGGCTTCGATGGCCGCGAACTCGTATCGATCGCTCATGATCCGCCCCGCTCTGCCCGATCGGTTGCCGGCCGGCCGCGCGCCGCCGGCGGAGGTGGATTGGGGATTATAGGGGGTGGGCGAGTCGGTCGGAAGGATTTGGGGTGGGGGTGGGTCGACGCAGGGGCGTCGCGGCGCGTCAGAAGCTTGACGGCGGAGGCTGCGAGCGGCGGTCGAGGCGGGCTGATTGATCCTGCTTGACGCCTTCGGGTGCCTCCAGTAAGGTCGCGGGCGGGTCCGCTGGGCACTGGCCGGTGCCAAGAGACCGAAGGCCAGACGGGCTCGTTGCCTGCCGAAGGCACCCGATCCTCCTCGCCCCACGATCGCGATCCCCAGGTGCTCGACGCGTGAACAAGAAGGACCTCACCGAGGCGGACATTCGCACCAAGTTCATCACCCCGGCGCTGGTTGGCGTCGGCCGGTGCGACGTGATCGTCGCCAAGGTCGACGAGCCGATAATCCTTGTCAATGCCCTAGAGGCGCACCACTCCACCGCCCGCTCCACCGGCTCGGCACTCCTCGAAGCGGTCCTCGCCGAGCAAACGGCCGCCTGATCTGCCATGCAGAACGCCAACCCGCCCTTGGTCGTCGTCATCGCCGGGCCCAACGGAGCGGGCAAGAGCACCACCGCGCCGCGCCTGTTGCAGGAGGCGCTGGCGGTCTCGGAGTTCGTCAACGCCGACGCCATCGCGCTGGGGCTCTCCGCGTTCCGGCCCGAGGGCGTGGCGCTGCCGGCAGCGCGGGCGATGCTCTCGCGGATCAAGGCGCTCGCCCGCGCCCGGGCCACCTTCGCCTTCGAGACGACCCTCGCCAGCCGCAGCTTCGCCCCGAGGCTCACCGAGCTGCAAGCGGACGGCTACCTCGTCCACCTGCTGTTCCTGTCGCTGCCGAACCCGGACCTGGCCGTTGCCCGTGTCGCCGAGCGGGTGCGGGCCGGCGGCCACGACGTGCCCGAGGCCGTCGTCCGCCGTCGCTACGTTGCCGGGCTGCGCGCGTTCTTCCGCGTGTACACGACTGTGGCAGACTCCTGGCAGCTGCTGGACAACGCCGAAGGCGGCAACCCGACGCTCATCGCGTCACGGTCGGCCGGCCGCGCAGCACAGGTGCTCGACCAGGCCGCATGGGACAACCTCCTGGAGCGACAAGGATGACCGCGACCGCTCCGGACGCCTCGCCGGCCGAGCGCTTGAACGACCTGCCACGAATCATGGAAGCCATCTCGCGCGCCATCCGAGATGCCGTGCTGGCCCACAAGCGTGCCGGCAACCCCGTGGCCGTGTGGCGCGATGGGCAGGTGGTATGGCTGCAACCGGAGGAGATCCCCGACGAAGGCGAGCCCGGGTAGCGCGGAGTCGGTCATCGCTCCGCAAGCATCGGAAGCCCCCGCACGGTGGCGCGTTGCACGCCGCTGGTGGGGTGGGCGAAACCCCTGGCGGACTTCCGAAAGTACGCTAGCGTAATCGACCCAAGTCCGCTAGGGAAGTTGCCGAAGGACGCTAGCGGACTAGACGAAGTACCCAGGCTGCTCTGACGGGACCGCGCCCAAGGGATCGAGCGCGACGGCATACATTGCGATGGCATCTGGCGCGATGTATACTGGGCGGGGAGTGGACCATGACCATGCAGCGAACGCAAATCTATCTAACGATCCGGCAGCATCGCGAGATCCAGCGCCTGGCTGAACGGCAGCAGACCACCATGGCCGGCATCCTGCGCGAGGCGGTGGACGCGTACATCGTGCGGTTCGACGAGGATCGCGACCCGCTCCTGGACGTCATCGGCATCGCCGGCGGCGATGTGACCGATGCCGCGGAGAACCACGACCGCTACCTCTACGAGCCCGGCACGGGCTGATGCGCCGCTGCTTCATCGACACGAGCGCCTTCGTTGCCGTCACCTACGCCGATGACGCCCACCATACGAGCGCGCGAGAGGCCATGCACACGTTGGCCGCGCTCCGACTGCCGCAGGTGACCACCAGCTACGTGCTGGCCGAGACGTACACCGTGCTGCGCCGGCTGGCTGGCCACCGCGCCGCCGTGGCGTTCGGCACGGCTATACAGCGGAGCAGCGAGGCAGGACGCCTGGTCGTCGTCCAGCCAGATCGGGTGCTCGAGTCGACCGCATGGGACATCTTTGCGGGCTACGACGACCAGGACTTCTCGTACGTGGACTGCGTCAGCTTTGCCTGGCTCAAGACGGACGCCAGCGCCGAGGTCTTCGCGTTCGACCGGCACTTTGATGTACTGGGCTTCACCCGCTTCCGAGCATGATCTCCCTTGCCGTTCCAGGGCATCGCAGCGCGGTGCTCGGCTTGCGCACGCTGCCCGTGACACGAGCATCTGAGCACGTCTCGGATCAGCTGTCGCCCGGCGGAGCCTCCGATCGGCGGCTCTTGCGCTTGGCCGCGAGCTCGTAGGCCTCCGCCAGGAGCGAGCGAACCTGGTCGAGCGTCCGATCGCCCGGGCTCAGCACGCACACCCACGATTGCGGTGCATACGTGGGATGGGGCATAACCTGGTCGAGCGCCGTGAAGTCGTAGGCCACATAGTCGTCGCCCTGGGGCCCAGCCGCCTTGGGCTGAGGACCGAACAGCGCGCGGTACGTCTCCCTGGACACGCCCACGTTCAGCCGATACACGGACGGGCGGGCCAGGTTGGACACGGCGTCGTGCTCGTTGTCGTCCGCGGCCAGGGTCGCAAAGGGCATCATCCGGTCCTCGCCGACGAAGAAGAAGGTATAGCCCATCGCAGCCGTGGTCGCGACGTCTGGGAAGGTGCTCGTTATGTAGTCGGTGATGGCGCTTTCGTCCATGGGTCACCTCGCGGGCGAGCATGTGTTGCGTGAGTGTACGCGTTCAGCGCGTCAACAGCCCAGCTCAGGAGCGAGCATCTGAGCACGTCGCACTATAATCCCCGCGTGCCCACCCCTCTCCCGCCCCCCGATCCCCGCCTCCCCGCCCACGGGTCGCGATGAAGCGCGTCAAGGCGCCTCGCTTCGCGCGGCGCGGCAAGCGCGTCGTCGAGACGTACCAGCGGCCCACGCTCAAGACCCGCGAGGACATCGCCGCCATGCGCGAGGCGGGGCGGCTGGTGGCCGACTGCTTTGCCGCGCTCCACGACGCCATCGCGCCGGGCGTCCGCCTGGACGCGCTGGACGCGATGGTCGAGGCGATGATCCGCGAGCGCGGGGCCGAGCCCCTGTACAAGGGCTACCAGGGCACGCCGCCCACGCACCCGCCGTTCCCCGGCGTCATCTGCGCCTCCGTCAACGACGAGATCTGCCACGGCCTGCCCGACGCGCGCGTGCTCGACGAGGGCGACATCGTGGGCATCGACATCGGCCTCAAGTACCGCGGCTACTGCGGCGACTCGTGCGTCACGTACGCCGTCGGCGAGATCGCGCCCGAGGCCAAGCGCCTGCTCGACGTCGCCCGGACGTGCCTGCAACTGGGGATCCGCGCCGCGCAGCCCGGCCACCGGTTGCACGACATCGCCGCCGCCGTCGAGCACCACGCGGTGGCGCAGGGCTACGGGGTGGTGAGCCTGTACGCCGGCCACGGCATCGGCAAGAGCCTCCACGAGGCGCCGTCGGTGGTCCACGTGACCGGCATCCCGGGGCAGGGCATGGTGCTCCAGGAGGGCATGGTCTTCACCATCGAGCCCATGATCAACCAGGGCACCGCCGACTGCGAGCTGCTCGACGACGGCTGGACGGTGGTCACGGCCGACGGCAAGCTCTCCGCCCAGTTCGAGCACACCGTAGCCATCACGGCGGATGGGCCGCTGGTCTTGTCGGTGCGCTAGGGGCGCGTCGCGCACCGCGACCTCCGATGGGCGGGTTTGAAACCCGCCCCTACGCGGATCTGGGCGTCGCCAGCCGGCCCCTACACGGACTAGGGCGTCACCCGCCGATCGAACGCCGCCAGCAGCTCGCGCGCGGCCACGTTGGCCGGCAGGCTCCCGTCCCGCACCGCGGCCTCCAGCTCCGCCCGCCGCGCCGCGACGGCCGGGTGCGCGTGCAGGGCGGCCAGGAGTCCGTCCTCCAGCGCCTCCCACAGCCAGCTCAGACGCTGCTCGCGCCGCCGCGCCTCGCGGGCGCCGCTCGCCGCGCCGGCTGCGCGGTGCTCGGCCATGGCCGCTGCGATCTCGGCCAGCCCCGCGCCGGTCAGCGCGCTGCACGTCAGCACGGGCGGTTGCCACGCGGGATCGCGCGGCGCCAGCACGTCCAGCGCCGACCGGAGGCTGCGCGCCGCCAGCTCAGCGCGCGCGATGCCGTCGCCGTCGGCCTTGTTCACCGCCACCAGGTCGGCCAGCTCCAGGACGCCGCGCTTGATGCCCTGCAGCTCGTCGCCGGCACCGGCCAGGGCCAGGACGACGAAGAAGTCGACCATGCCGGCCACCAGCGCTTCCGACTGCCCGACGCCCACCGTCTCGACGATCACCAGGTCGTAGCCGGCTGCCTCGCACAGCAAGACCGTCTCGCGCGTGCGCGACGCGACGCCGCCCAGCGTGCCGCCGCTCGGGCTGGGCCGGACGAACGCCGACGGGTGGTTGGCCAGGCGCTGCATCCGCGTCTTGTCGCCCAGGATGCTGCCGCCGCTGAGCGAGCTGGACGGGTCGACCGCCAAGACCGCGACGCGCTGCCCATCGTCCGCCTGTCGGAGCCCAAACGCCTCGATGAACGTGCTCTTGCCGGCGCCGGGCACGCCCGAGATGCCCAAGCGCTGGCTGCCGCCGGTGGACGGCATGAGCCGCGCGAGCACGTCGTCGGCCAGCGCGCGATGGTCCGCTCGGCGGCTCTCGAGGAGCGTGATGGCCCGCGCGAGCACGGCCCGATCGCCCGCGCGGACGCCCTCGGCCAAGGCGGCGGGGTCGCGGACGACCTGAGAGGGCGGCGGCGAGGTCATTGGACGTGCGCACGCGCTAGGCGGGCGCCGCCGCGGCGCTTGGGCCGGCGGCTCGTTGCCGGGCAGGAGTGACCCCCGCGACGGTTCGCGCGATGTGGCCGACCCACAACTCGAGATCGTCGTGGCCCGCGTCGCGTCACGCGGTGTGACCACCCGCCGAAGGAACGTCGTCGCCCCCGGCCTGCCCGCTCACCGGGTGCCCCAGCACGCCGCCCAGCACGTCCAGGAGCTCGATGGCCGCCTCGCCGATCACCGTGCCCGGCGGGAAGATGGCCGACACGCCCGCCGCGCGGAGCGCGTCCCGGTCGGCGGGCGGGATCACGCCGCCCACGACGATCAGGATGTCGGGTCGGCCGGCGCCGTCCAGCGCGCCGCGCAGCGCGGGGACCAGCGTGAGGTGGCCCGCGGCCAGCGAGCTGACGCCGACCACGTGGACGTCGTTCTCGACGGCCTGGCGGGCGGTCTCCTCCGGCGTCTGGAACAGCGGCCCGACGTCGACGTCGAAGCCCATGTCGGCAAACGCGCTGGCGATGACCTTCTGCCCCCGGTCGTGGCCGTCCTGACCCATCTTGGCCACCAGGATCCGCGGCCGGCGGCCCTCCGCATGCGCAAAGGCCGCCGCGCGCGCCCGCACCCGCTCCAGCCCGGCCATGTCGTGCTCCATCTCGCCTCGGTAGACCCCCGTGATGGTGCGCGTCTCCGCGCGGTGGCGCCCGAAGACGACCTCCAGCGCGTCGCTCATCTCGCCCACCGTCGCGCCAGCGCGCGCGGCGTCGATCGACCGTGCCAGGAGGTTGTCCGCGCCGCGCGCCGCGTCGGTCAGCGCCGCCAGGGCGCGCGACACGGCATCCGCGGCGCGCGTGGCGCGCAGCCGCTCGAGCCGTGCGATCTGCGCCGCCCGCACCGCCGCGTTGTCGACGCGCCGCACCGCCACCTCCTCGTCGACCTCCCGACGATAGCGGTTGACGCCGATGACCGGCTGCCGCCCGCTGTCGATCCGCGCCTGGGTGCGCGCAGCGGCCTCCTCGATGCGCAGCTTGGGGATGCCCGCCTCGATGGCCTTGGCCATGCCGCCCAGCGACTCGATCTCCGCGATGTGCTCCCAAGCGCGCGCCGCAAGGTCGGCCGTCAGCCGTTCCATGAACCAGCTGCCGCCCCACGGGTCGACGACGTCGCACGCGCCGGACTCGTGCTGGATGATCAGCTGCGTGTTCCGCGCGATCCGCGCCGTGGCGTCCGTCGGCAGCGCCAACGCCTCGTCCAGCGCGTTGGTGTGCAGCGACTGCGTCCCGCCGTGCACCGCCGCCAGCGCCTCGAGGCAGGTGCGGACGACGTTGTTGTAGACGTCGTGCGCGGCCAGGCTCCAGCCCGATGTCTGGCAGTGCGTGCGGAGCACCAGGGACTTGGGATCGCTGGCTCCCAACCCCCCCATCAGGCGCGCCCAGAGCAGCCGCGCGGCGCGCAGCTTGGCCACCTCCATGAAGAAGCCCATGCCGATGGCAAAGAAGAACGACAGCCGCGGCGCGAACGCGTCCAGGTCAAGCCCCGCCGCCATCCCGCGCCGGGCGTACTCCTGCCCGTCGGCCAGGGTGTACGCCAGCTCCAGATCGGCCGTGGCGCCGGCCTCCTGCATGTGGTAGCCGGAGATGCTGATGCTGTTGAAGCGCGGCATGCGCTCGGCCGTAAACGCGAAGATGTCCGACACGATGCGCATCGACGGCTCAGGCGGATAGATGTAGGTGTTCCGGACCATGAACTCCTTGAGGATGTCGTTCTGGATGGTCCCGGTCAGCTTCTCGGGCGGCACGCCCTGCTCCTCGGCCGCCACCACGTAGAGAGCCAGGATGGGCAGCACCGCACCGTTCATGGTCATGGAAACGCTCATCCGGTCGAGCGGGATGCCGTCGAACAGGATGCGCATGTCGGCGATGGAGTCGATGGCCACCCCGGCCATCCCGACGTCGCCCGCCACGCGCGGGTGGTCCGAGTCGTACCCGCGATGGGTGGCCAGGTCGAAGGCGACCGACAGCCCGCGCTGGCCCCCGGCGAGGTTGCGACGGTAGAACGCGTTGCTCTCCTCGGCCGTGGAATAGCCGGCGTACTGCCTGACGGTCCATGGCCGCTCGATGTACATGGTGGGGTAGGGGCCGCGGACAAACGGCGGGAAGCCCGGCATGCCGGGCCCGAGGTCGCCGACGTCGTAGCCGATGCCATGGCCTCCGTCCGCGAGATCGTCGGCGGCGTAGAGCGGCCGCAACGCGATGCCCTCGGGCGTCGTCCACGTGAGACCTTCCAGCGGCCCGCCGTGCTCCGCCTCGGCCAGCGCCTGCCATGCCGTGCGATCGCCCGCTGTCGACTCACCGCCCGCCAGATCGACGGTCGAGAAGTCGGGGATGGCGGTGCTCAAGCCTGCCGTCCCGCAGCGCCGCGCTCGTCGGCCACAGCCGGCCCGTCCCCTCTGTAGCGGTTGACGCCCACGACCACCTGGCGACCATCCGCCAGCCGTTCGGCGCGCGACGCGGCCGCCTCGGCCAGCCACCCCGTGACGAGCCCACGCTCGACGGCGGAGACCATCCCTCCCGCTCGCTCGATGTCCTGGAACCGCGCCCACGCCGCCCTGGCCAGCGCCTCGGTACGCGCCTCGACCGCGAACGCCCCGCCGGCGGCATCGACGACCCGGTTGAGCTGCCCCTCGTCCATCAACACGCGCTGCGTGGTCCGCGCAATCCGCCGGGCTCGGCTCGCCGGCGCTCCGACCGCCAGGTCATACGGCCGGACGACGATGGCATCGGCCCCGCCCAGCACCGCCCCAAGGGTCGCCAGCGTGCCGCGCACGATGTTGTTCTCGGGATCCCGCTCCGCCAGCATCCGCCGCGCGGTGGTGACGTCGTTGCGCATGCCCCGGGCCGCCTCGGGCGCCCCGCACGCCTGGAGCACGCGCGCCCACGCGCGCCGCGCCGCCCGCAGCATGACCGCGCCGCCGAACACGTCGGCGTCCAGCGACCAGGCAAAGCGCAGCCGACCGGCGCCCGCGGCCACGTCGAGGCCGGCTGCTTCGAGCGCGCGCAGGTACGCCACGCCCGTCGCCAGGGCCATCGCGACGCACTGCCCGGCCGTCGCGCCGTCGTCGTGATATGCCCGGACGTCGACGACGAGATCGCGAGCACCTGGCCAGCTCGCGGACGATGACACCGCAAAGGCCGCGGCATCGGCAAGCGCGACTTCGACGTGAAACGCAAGGTGAGGGTCGCGCGCCGCGAGCCCGAGCGGGTCGAGCCCAAAGCTGCCGCGCGCGTCCGCCGATCCGAGCCCGCGCGCCGTCCAGACCTCCACCAACGCTCGCGCGGACGCCAGCCCGTCGCTCGCGGGCTCGAGGTAGATTGGCACAACAAGAAGGTCCACGTCCGCGAGAACCTCGGCCAGCGCGCCCGTGCCCGCGATGCCGCTGAGCGCCAGCGCCGTCGCGCCGCCTTCCAGGTCGTCGCGTATGGAATGCCTGATCTCGGCAACCGATCGGCCGTCGAGCGCGTGCGCCTGCCGAACCTCCCAGCCGCTGATCGCGACACCGAGCGCCGTCGACCCGCGGGTGAACGGCTCGAACGCGGGCCAACCCGGATCGATCCCCGCCACGTGCTCGGTCGCGTACAGCGGCTCGACGCGCAGGCCGTCCTCGTCGACGCGCCCGAGGTCGTCGACCGTCGGGCCGCCTCCCGCGCCTTCGACCAGGGCGCGCCAGTCAGCGTACGTGACGGTTGGGAAGGTGTCGGCGTCGCCGTGCGCATCGGAGATCAGGGTGTGGTCGGCCATGGGCTCCGCTTTCCGGCACCGCCTAGAGGGCGAGCACGGTGGGCGTAGGATACCCGGAGAGCGCCGGGGCCGGAAGGAAGGTCGGTCGAGCGGTGGAGCGGTGGAGCGGTCGAGCGGTCGGGGATGCGTCGAGCGGGCGAGCGCGCGGCCGGCCGGGCGGGCGGTGCACCCTTCCGCTCGTCGCTCAACTCGGGGGTTGGGGTTTGCGCAGAAGGACCGGAAGCGGCATCGGGGGGCAGGGAAGGCGGCGCGCGGGCCGCCGCCGCCCTCGCACACTCGCTCCTCGCTCCAGGGTACCCCACCCACCCTGGGGAACGATTCAATGGATGGTCGTGGGTGAGGATGCGCCTTCTGTGTGCACGTCAGGGGCATTGGTCGGGGCGCAGCAAGCAGCGCCCTGCCGGCGATGCACGTTCCGTTAGGTCGGCTGTCTCTGTGTTACCTACAGCTCCCCCGCCACACCGGCCCGTTGAACAACGCGTGGAACGGCGTCCCCGGGTTCTGGAGGTCCAGGCACGCGCGCAGGGGGTTGGCCGAGCTGGGCGGAAGGTTCGGGTTGACGCGTTCGCCCCAACCGGCGTAGCTGGATGGGTTGGCCAGCGCGTTGGCCAGGACGGCGGCCGGGAGCGCACGGCGGGCGGCACGGCACGTGCAGGTGGGGTGCGAGTGCGGCGTCGCCGCGGACGTCGGCGCCGGCGTGGGCGGCAGGACGATGCGGTCGGGGATGAACTCCTGGACGCCGAGGAACGTGGCGATCCACACGTGGCCATCCCGCGTCACCTCGATGTCGAAGACGGAAGGGTCGAACAGCCCATCCGCGGTAGAGAGGAGCTGCCAACCGGACTCATCGATGACAAACAGCCCGACTGACGCCAGTCCCCGGTCGCTTTGATCGCCGGCCCATGCGCGGCCGGCGGCATCGATATCAAGGGCAACGATTCGATCGCCGGGCAGGCCGTCGGCCCGAGCCCACGTACGCCAGCCGCTCGCATCGAGTCGAGCGAGCCCGGCGTCCGTTCCAAACCAGACAGCGCCGTCAGCACCAGTTGCCACGACGTTGACGTGGTTGTTCGGTAGGCCGTCCAACGTCGTCATCGTGATCCACCGCTGGCCGTCGAACCGTGCAGCGCCGCTGGGCGTTCCCGCCCAAATTGTCCCGTCGGCCGCCGCCGCCAACGCGTGGACATCGTTGCTTGGCAGGCCGTCGGCCGCGGTATAGACGGTCAAGCCACCAGGGCCTCGCAATACCACGCCATTGCTCGTGGCAAGCCAGAGGCGATCACTTCGATCGACGAGAACGTCCCACACCGTGTCCGACGGTAGTCCGTCAGCCTGCGAAAGGGTGTGCCAGCGACCGCCTTCACGCGTCAGGACGCCGCTGAACCACGTGCCTAGCCACGGCGTGCCATCGCCGCTGAAGGCGATGGCCCTGGGCGAGGCGGCAAGCGTTCGCAGATTAGGGATGCCGTCCGCCAGCGTCCAGGTCTGCCACCGCCCGCCGCTACGACGCTGGATCGCGTGCGATCCGGTGGTGAAGGCGAAGCCGGACCACAGGGCCCCGTCGGGGGCTTGGCCTAGCGCCCACGGCAAGAAGGCAGCCGGCTGGGACTGGTCGCGCAGGGTGGACCACCCTGTGGCGGCGTGGATGCCCGCACCACCAGCAAGGCTCGCCATGGCAAGTACCCCGTCCGGCGCGACGCTGAAGGACCGCGGGTTGTCGCCGGGTAGTCCCGGCGTGTCCGCGGTCGACTGCATGCGCCACCGCGCTCCGTCGAACGACCCAAGGTCGGGGACCTGGTTGGGGTTGCTGCTGAAAGCGACCCAAACGGTTCCGGCGCCGTCGATGGCCAAGGCTCGCGCGACGCCAGGACCTAGGCCATCTCCAACCGAGAAGAGGTGCCAGGCAACCCCGTCAAAGCGCGCCACCCCTAGCCCGTCACTCGACCCGGCCTCAACGAGGCCAACGTAGAGCGCCCCGTCGGCCGCCACGGCTAGCGACCGGGCACGAGCAGTTCTGAAGACGGTTCCGAACGGATGTCGCGCCTCCCAAGCGGTGCCCACGAGTCGGTACACCGTCTGATCCGACGCCAACCACAAGCCCCCGTTGCCATCGGCCGCCAGGTAGCCCCCCACCGACGTACCATCTTGGGCCAAGGTCGTTCGCCAGACGTCACCGTCGAAGTGTGCTGTTGTGAGGTTGTCGGAGAGCCAGACGCCGGCGACCGGATCAGCAACCATCGACTTTGCATCGCGCGTGATCGGTTCTGTAGACGTCGGAAAGTGCATCCATCGGCCACCGTCGTACAGGCTGAGCCCCGTGTGCGGATCGATGATCGACCGGTCCCGCATGACGGCCCACACGCGCCCACGCGTCTCCGCGGCCATCATCCAGGCCGCGTCGCCCCCAAGCCCATCGGCGCGCGTGAAGTGCCGCATCGCACCTGTCGCTCGGTCCCAGCGCACGATGCCAACGCTCTCCGTGCCGACCCAGACCGCATCGTTCGTAGCCGCCACCGAGACGGCGCAGTTGGTGCACGGGTGGTCGATCAGGGTGCCTGCGGGTGGTGATGCCTGGGCCAGCGCGGCGGCGCGGCCGGCAAGTGGGCCAGCCGTCAGCGGCAGGTCGGCGGTGCGCGCCACGCCGGCAAGGGCCGTGGCGATGGCCGTGGCGAGGAGAATCGGGCGCAGCTCAACGGCCTTCATCGTGGCGCTCCTTGCGGTCGACCGCGCCGACTGAGAGACCGCGGACGCGATGCGTCGACATAGTACATCGCAAGTGGCAACGTCGGGAGACGCCTACCCAGGGCAAATGGGCGAAGGTGCTGAGCCCACCGACCAAAGGCCTAGCTCAAACGCCCTGTTTGCCGTAGACCTTTTGGACCCGCCCGCCCACCCCGGTACTGCGTGGAGGGCCGAGCCAGCCAAGTTGCCTCCAGGACACCTGCGCCGGCCGGGACCGGTGTATCATGCCTCCAGACGCTAGGAGCCCAGCATGGTCGCCATCCCGAACCGCCCCATCCTCCTCGCTGCGGCCGTCGCAACGGCCATCACCGGCGCAGCGTTCGTCGAAGACCTGGCTCTAAAGACCGGCCCACGTGCCGGCCGTGCTGCCGTGCTGTCCCAGGCATCGCCACCCGCCGGCACGCTGATCGACCACCCGTGCACCAACTGCGCCCTATCCGTGGCCGCCACGAACGACGCGGTGTGGGCGGGCACGGTGAACGCGGGCGTCGTCCGCTGGGATCGGGCGACCGGCGCGATGCGGCGGTTCACGCGGGTCGACGGGCTTGGCGGCGACAGCGTCTGGCACCTGGCGGCCGAGCCGAGCGGGCGGGTCTGGGCGGCCGTGCGGGAGCGGACGGGCCATTCGGTGTATGTCGGCCTGAGCCTTTACGATGGCGGCCGCTGGGCGCACTTCCCCGCCGCGACGCTTGCGATCACGGAGCTGCCCACGTCGATGCTCGCGGATCCGTCGTCGGGCGTCTGGATCTCCGGGGGCGGTCGGACCGCGCGCTTCGACGGGTCGGCGTGGCAGGAGGTCCTGGCGGCGGATGGCTCGTCGCTGAGCGGGTACCTGGCAAGCGACGGCGCGGGCGGGCTGTGGCTGGCCTCCGGCCAGACGATCTACGCGCAGGCGTCGGGTGCCTGGGTCGCGCGCCACAGCGTTGCCGCCGACGTTCCGGACAGCATCGCCCGGGCGCTCGCCGTGTCGGCGGATGGCACGGTGTACGTGGCCCTCGAACGGGGACCGATGCCGTTCGATGCGCTGGGCATCGCGCGCCACGACAGCGCCGGTTGGCACCTGTTCACGGTCGCCGACGGGCTGGCACATGATGGTGTGACCGCGCTGGCCGTCGCGGGCGATGGGACGGTCTGGGCGGCGCACGGGACTCTCGCGTCGCTCAGCAGCTTCGACGGCACGCGATGGCGCACCCACACCACCGCCAATAGCCCCAGCCTTCCTGGAGATGGGTCCCGGGCGTTAAGCGTTGCCCCCGACGGAACGCTGATCGTCGCCGGTTTGTCCGGAGGCGTGGGCGTGCGCGCTGCGGGCGGCTGGACCACGCTGCGCGATGACACCCACCCGTCCGGGTTTATCCCGTTTGCGCTCGCGGAGGCTCCGGATGGCGCGCAATGGGCCGGGTTGTTCCTGTCCAGCGGCACGCACCTCGTCCAGCGGCATGCCGCCGAGCGGTGGCAGACCTGGACGATAGCCGACGGCATGATACCGCTGAGGTTGGGCGCGCAGCTCGGTGCGTTGGCCATCGCGCGCGATGGGACGCCGTGGGTCGGCACCTGGTATGACGGTGTGGTGACGCGCGATGGTGTCGGCTGGCGCAAGGTGACCACCGCCGACGGGCTACCCTCGGACGAGATCCACGACGTCCTCGTCGCATCGGACGACCGCATCTGGGTAGCTACCAGCGCGGGGATCGCCCGGAGCGACGGCGCGGGTTGGTCGATCTTCCGCACCGCCGATGGCCTGCCGGCCGACCGCGTTCTGGCGCTGGCCGCCGAGGCCGATGGCACGATCTGGGCCGCAACCAGCGAGGGCGCCGCGCGCTTCGACGGAACAGGCTGGACGGTCGTCACTACGGCCGACGGCCTCCCTTCAAACTCCGTCACGCGAATCGCCGTCGGACCCGATGGGGCCGTATGGTTCGCGACCTACGGCGGGCTGGCACGCCGCGACGCGCGCGGCTGGCGTACGTGGACGGTGGCTGACGGCTTGCCCGGGGACCGCTTCCTGTTTAGCTTGGACGTCGACGCGTCGGGTCGTGCGTGGGCGGGAGTGCAGCGGGCCGACGACGTCGCGCTCGGCCTCATCGCCGTGGACGACTCGGGATGGCAGCTGCTCACTGAGGCGGAGGGGCTCTATATCGGCGGATTTGCTGGCGCGGGCACGGTCTTTGACGTCAAGGTCACCCGCGACGGACACGTCTGGATCGCCTCGCTGTACGGCATCCAGGAGTTCGTCCCTGACGCCCTCGTCCCCTGGCCGACCCCGGCCCCTACGACGATGCCCGTCCCACCCTCCGTCCCGTCATGTACCTGCTCGACCGCCCGGCGCGCGCTCCCGGCCGCGGTCCTGGCCAACGCGCTGGCCAACCCGGGCGACAACGCCGGCTGGGGCGAGCGCGTCAACCCGAACCTCCCCCCGAGCCCGGCCAACCCCCTCCGCGCGTGCCTGGACCTTCAGAACCCGGGAACGCCGTTCCACGCGCTGTTCAACGGCCCGGTGTGGCGGGGGAGCTGTAGGTAGCAGCGGGCATCGCCGGAAGGGCGCAGCAAGCAGCGCCCCTACCAATACCCCTGACGTGCACACAGAAGTCGCATCCTCACCCACGACCATCCTTTGAATCGTTCCCCAGGGCGGGTGGGGTACCCTGGAGCGAGGAGCGAGTGTGCGAGGGCGACGGCGGCCCGCGCGCCGCCTTCCCAGCCCCCCGATGCCGCTTCCGGTCCTTCTGCGCAAGCCCCAACCCCCGAGTTGAGCGACGAGCGGAAGGGTGCACCGCCCGCCCGGCCGGCCGCACGATCGCCCACCCCGCCCGCACCGCCGGCCGCGCGTTGGTTGGCGAGCGAAGGGCACAGCGGCGCTGTGCCCCTACGACCCCACGACCTCCTCTGCCCCCTCGACCACCGCCACCGCCAACCGCACCGCCACACCGTCGATCTCCACATCCTGGATCACCGCGCCATCACCCGCCACGTCATCAAAGCGCACGACCAGGCACTCGCGCATCACCAACTCCGCGTTCCGATCGACGACCCCCCGAACTGCCTCCGGCGCGTCCAGCCACAGCGCGATGCGCGCCTCGTACGGCAGATCCGCCGACTTCCGGGCCGCCTGCACGTGATGGATCACCTCGCGCACCAGCCCCTCCTCCAGCAGCGCCTCCGTCAGCTCCGTGGCCAGCACCACCACGCCCGCCCGGCCCTGCGCTGCGGCAAAGCCCTCGCGCGCTTCCAGCCGGATCTCCACGTCCTCCACCGTCAGCGTCACGGTCTCCCCGATCTCCCCCTTCACCGTCAGCGCCAGCGCCCCATCCTCGACCAGCGCCCGCCGGGCCGCCGCCGCGTCCACCCCCCGCAGCGCCTCCGCGATCCGCGGCACGCCCTTGCCGAAGCGCGGGCCCAGCGCCTTGAAGTTCGGCTTGATCGCGTAGCGCACCCAGGCGTCCGCGTCGCGCACCAGCTCGACCCGCTTGACGTTCAGCTCCTCGCCGATCAGCTCCGCGTAAGGCGCCAACCGATCCGTCAGCTCTGGCAGCCCCAGCGCCACCTCTGCACGGTCCAGCGGCTGCCGCACCCGGACCCCCGCCTCCGAGCGCGCCGCGTGGCCCAGCGACACCAGCTGGCGCACCAGCTCCATCGCCTCGCTCAGCGGCCCGTCGACCAGCCCCGCGTCCACCGCTGGGTAGTCGCACAGGTGGACGCTGTCCGGAACGTCCGTCCGCCCCGCGCGCTCCGCCGGCCCCGCGACCAGCGCGCGGTGGATCCGCTCCGCCATGAACGGCGTGAACGGCGCCAGCAGCCGTGAGAGCGTGCTCAGCACCTCGTACAGCGTGTTGTACGCGTCCCATTTAGCTTGGTCCTTCGGCCCCCAGAAGCGATCGCGCGAGCGCCGGACGTACCAGTTGGACAGCGCATCGACGAACGCGCGCAGCGCGCCCGCCGCCGGGTAGTTCTCGAACGCGTCCATCGACGCGCGCACCGTGCCGATCGTCCGGTGCAGCTCGCTCACGATCCAGCGATCCAGCTGGCCGCGCTCCGCCACCGGCCGCCAGCCCGTGCCGCCGCCCGCGCCATCGACCGACCCCGCCATCACGCCCGACCCGCCCGACCACGGCGCAAAGCCGTCCAGGCGCGCGTAGATCGTGAAGAAGCTCACCACGTTCCACAAGCGCAGCAGGAAGTCGCGCTGCGCATCGCGGATCGCTGCTTCCTGGAAGCGCACGGTGGTCCACGGCGGCTGGACGCTGAAGAAGTACCAGCGCATCGCGTCCGCGCCCAGCGTGTCGAAGATGTACGCCGGGTCGCGGTAGTTCCGCGTGCGCTTGGACATCTTCAGGCCGTCCTCGCCCAGCATGAAGCCGAGGACAATGCACGTGCGGAACGGGTGGGGTGCTGTGGCCTGCCGCGCGCCCGCGCGGCTCTGCGGCGTGCTGGACGCGCCGAACAGCAGCGTGTTGATGGTCAAGAGCCCGTTGAACCAGCCGCGCGTCTGGTCGATGGCCTCCGAGATGAAGTCCGCCGGGTACAGCTCCGCCAGCCGCTCGCGGCTGCCCGGGGCGTGCGGGAAGCCCCATTGCGCAAACGGCATGCTGCCAGCATCCCACCAGCAGTCGATCACCTCCGTCACCCGGCGCATCCGGGCGCCCGGCGCGAACGGGCTGTCGTAGGCCAGCGCGTCGATGTACGGCTTGTGCACCATCAGGTCGTCGTGCAGGTCCGGGTCCGCCGCCTTGGCGGCCGCCCAGACCTCCGTGCCCGAGACGCCCGGCTTGGCCAGCAGCGCCCCGTAGGAGTCCACTGCCTCCATGCGGCCCGTGGCCTCGCAGCGCCAGATCGGCAGCGGCGTGCCCCAGAAGCGCTCGCGCGACAGCGCCCAGTCCACGTTGTTGCGCAGGAAGTCGCCGAAGCGGCCCTCCTTGATGTGCTCCGGGAGCCAGGTCACCTCCGCGTTGTTGGCCAGGAACTCCGTGACGAAGGCGCTGGTCCGCACGAACCAGCTCGAGCGCGCGTACTGGATCAGCGGGTCCTCCGGCGCGCGCGGGCAGAACGGGTAGTCGTGCCGGACCGAGGCGCGGTGGAACAGCAGCCCGCGCTCGCGCAGCGCCGCGATGATGTCGCGGTCCGCGTCCTTGATGTACCGCCCGGCGTACTCGGCGCCGGCCTCCTCCGTCAACGTCCCGTCCGGCGCCACCGCGCAGAGCAGCGGGACCGCGCCCGGGTCCGCAAAGCGCGCGCGCTCCGCCTGCAACAGGTCGAAGTCCACCTCGCCGAACGCCGGCGCCTCGTGGACCAGCCCTGTGCCGCTGTCCAACGTCACGAAGCCCGCGGCCAGCACGCGCCAGCCGATCGAGGCGTCGCCGCCGGCGGCCAGCGGGGCGGTCGTGCCCCCGAGGCGGTCGAAGTAGCCGTCGAACGGCGGCGTGTAGCGCCGCCCCACCAGGTCCGCGCCCAGCAGCGTGTGCTCGACCTCCAGCGCCACGCCCGCCATGGACGCGATCCCCGCGACCAGCTCGGCGGCGATCACCAGGCGCTCGCCGCTGGCCGGCTCTCGGACCACCGCATACGAAAGGTCCGGGTGGACCGCGGCAAAGTGGTTGCTGATCAGCGTCCACGGCGTCGTCGTCCAGACCAGCAGGCTGGCCCCGGCCAGCGGGCTGTCCGCCGGCTCGTCGAGGAGCGGGAACCGCACGTAGACGCTCGGATCGTCGACCTCGCGGTAGCCCTCGCCGACCTCGCCGGCCGAGAGCGCCGTCCCGCCCTGCGGCCACCACCAGACCACCTTGTGGCCCTGGTACAGGAGCCCGCGATCGAACAGCGTCTTGAGCGACCACCAGACGCTCTCGACGTACGACCGGTGGTACGTGGCGTATGCGTCGTCCAAGTCCACCCAGAACGCCAGGCGCTCCGTCATCTCGCGCCACTCGTCCGTGTAGCGGAAGACGCTCTGGATGCAGCGCTTGACGAAGGCCTCGATGCCGAAGGCCTCGATCTCCGCCTTGGTGTGGATCCCGAGCTCCTTGCTCACCTCGGTCTCCACCGGCAGGCCGTGCGTGTCCCAGCCCGCCTTCCGCTCGACCAGGTCGCCGCACATCGTGCGGTAGCGCGGGAAGATGTCCTTCATCGCCCGCGTCAGCGCATGCCCTGGGTGCGGCAGGCCGTTGGCCGTCGGCGGCCCCTCGAAGAACACGAAGCGCCGGCCCCCAGCCCTCCGCTGCTCGATGGAGCGCGCAAAGACGTCCCGTTCCTTCCAGAACGACAGGATCTCGCCCTCGGCGCTAGGGAAGTCCACCTTTCCGGTGAGCGGCTCGAACATGCCCGGCTCCGTGCGCTGCGTGCGGTGCGGATGAAACCGGGGATGATACTACGCCGCCCGCGCGCGCCGAATTCCGCGATCGTCAGGCCGGCCCTTGCTCGTCCAGCGCCCGCTTCACCGCGCGGATGTCGTCCCACATCTGGGCCTTGGGCGAGCCCGGCGCCTTGGAGGGGTTGCGGAGCAGGTAGGCCGGATGGTAGACCGGCATCGCGCGCCGCCCTTCCCAGTCGTACCATTGGCCGCGCGTGCGCGTGATCCCCCGCTTCTCCGAAAGGACCGATTCCGCGGCCACGCCGCCGGCCAGGAGGACCACGGCCGGGTCGACCAGCCGGACGATCTCCATGAGGTACGGCCGGTACCACGCGATCTCCTCGGCCGTGGGCTTGCGGTTCTCGGGCGGGCGCCGGAAGACCGCGTTGGTGACGAAGACGTCGCGCTCCGGGTCGATGCCGGCCGCGGCCAGGATGCGGTCGAGCAGCTGGCCCGACTTGCCGACGAACGGCTTGCCCAGCCGGTCCTCCTCCGCGCCGGGCGCCTCGCCGATCACCATCAGCCGCGCCAGGGGGTTGCCCCGATAGACGACGATGCCCGTGCCCTCGGGCGCCAGCGGGTCGTCCGTCAGCGCCTGCATGCCGGCGACGACGTCGTCCAGGCTGTCGAAGCGGATCGGGTCGGAGAACAGGTCGTGTTGGGCGGGCAAGGCGCAGCTCCGGTCGAGTCCTGGGTTGGGCAGGTGGATGGGCCATTATAGAAAGCAACGGTCGCCGCGCCATCTGAGCGCCTGGGCGGCCGACGACCCGTCGTCAGCCGTCCAGCAGCACCGCTCGGATTGCCCCGTACTGCTCGCTGGCCAGGTGGCCCTCGGCCGCGACGAAGTGCGCCCGGCAGTGCGGGAGCGCCTCAGCCAGCGCGCGGCCCATGGCCGGCGGGACGTTGCGGTCGCGCAGCCCCTGCCACAGGTCGACCGGCACCGTCACCGCGTGGGGCCGGAAGCCCCATGGCCGGGCGATGAGCCGGAGGTCGTCCGCCACGCCGGCGGAACCCTGGCGATAAGCCTCCCTGAAGTGGCGCACGAGCTGGTCGCTGACCTCTCGGCTGGCCAAGAGCGCGCGGTCCTCGGGCGCCATGCGCCGGCCCAACAGGCGCACGAGCGTCGGGCCGCGCAGGGCGGCTTGGCGTTGGAAGCCCGCGACGAAGCGCGCCAGGCCCGGGACGCGCGCGATGCCCTGCCATGCCGCGCGCGCCGACAGCGGGTGCCCGCGCCACACGCCGGGCCACGCCATGGGCGCGGGCGTGTTGACGACGACGACGCGCCCCACGCGCTCCGGCAGCGCAAACGCGCAGGCCAGCGCGTAGACGCCGCCGGCCGAGCCGCCGAAGACGCCGAACCGATCGATGCCCAGCGCGTTGGCTAGGGCCGCCACGTCGCGCGGCCAGCTGAGGATGGTCCGACCTGGCTGCGGGTCGGACAGGCCGATCCCCGGACGGTCCGGGGCGATCGCCCGGAGCCGGCGGCCGGCGGGATCCGGCTCGCCAGCGCCGCCCAGCGACAGCCGTGAGCCCGGCACGCCGTGGAACATGAACGCCGGGATGCCCGCCGGGTCGCCGTACTCGGCAAAGCCCAAGCGCCGGCCGTCCACAAGGCGGATCCAGCGGTCCGCTCCCGCACCGTGGACCGCCGCCGATGGGCGCGCCGTCATTCGGCGCCGTCGTCACCCGTTGATCCGGCGCCGTCATCACCGGCTGCCGGGCCGGCCGGCGCGGCGTCGTTGGCCGCGCCGACGGCGGTGGCGCTCCCGACGACCTCGGCGGCCATGAGCGCCTCGCGGCGGATCCAGTCGCCCACCTGGCGCACCTGCACCATGTTCGTCGATCCCGGGTGACCGATCGGCTGGCCCGACGTGATGACGATGCGCTCGCCGTCCGCGACGATGCCGTGGCGCTCGGCGGTCTCGATGACGATCTTGACCATCTCGTCCGTGTTCTGGTATTCGCCGATGAACAGCGGCGTGACGCCCCATACCAACGCCAGCCGCCGGCAGGTCTTGATGCGATGGCTCGCCCCGACGATGGGCATCTCGGGTCGGTAGACCGAGACGGCGCGCGGCGTGGCCCCGGACGACGTCACGGCGATGACCGCGGCCGCGTTGGCCCGCCGCGCCACCTCCACGGCCGCCTCGCAGATCGCGCGGTCGATGGAGCGCTTGGCCAGCTCGGCGCCCCGCTGTCCCAGGCGGCGGTAGGGCAGCTCGCGCTCCGTGGCCATGGCGATGGCGGTCATCTCGGCGACCGAGCCGACCGGGTAGCGGCCGACGGCTGTCTCGCCGGAGAGCATGACCGCGTCGGAGCCGTCGAAGATGGCGTTGGCCACGTCGGAGGTCTCCGCGCGCGTCGGCTTGGGCTCGCGGATCATCGACTCCAGCATCTGGGTGGCCGTGATGACCGGCACGCCGGCCTCGTTGGCGGCCAGGATGATCTTCTTCTGCACGACCGGAACGTGCGTGGCGCCGATCTCCAGGGCCAGGTCGCCGCGCGCCACCATGATCGCGTCGGCCTGCGCGACGATCTCCGCGATGTTGGTCACGGCCTCCGGCCGTTCGATCTTGGCCACCACATGCGCCTCCGAGCCCTCGGCCCGGATCATCGCCTGCAGCTCGCGCACCTGGGCCGCGTTGCTGACGAACGACAGCGCGATGAAGTCGACGTCGTGCGAGATGCCGAACAGGACGTCGGCACGGTCCTTGTCGGTCGGGGACAGGATGGCCAGCGCCGTGTCCGGCAGGTTCACGCCCTTGCGCGAGCCGAGCGCGCCGCCCGCGCGCACCGTGGTGACGATGCTGTCCACGTCGGAGCGCACGACCTCGAGTTCCAGGCGACCGTCGTCGATGAGGACTCGGTGCTGCGGGGCCGCGTGGGCGGCCACCTGGCGCGCGTAGCTCATCGAGGCGCGCTGGGCGTTGCCCGGAGCGCTCTCGGTGTCCAGGACGAAGCGCTGCCCGGGCTCGAGCAGCGTGCCCGCGGCCACCTCGCCGAGCCGAATGCGCGGCCCCTGAAGGTCCTGTAGGATGGCGACGATCTGCCCCTCGTCCGCGGCGGCCTCGCGCACCGCCCGGATGAGCGCGGCGTGCTCAGCGTAGCTGCCGTGCGAGAAGTTGAGGCGCGCCACGTTCATGCCGGCGCGGATCAATGCCGCGATCGTCGCCCGGTCGCTGGTGGCTGGGCCGAGGGTGGCGACGATCTTGGTCCGGGCGCGCTGCATGGCTCAGCTCCTGCGAGCGGCTGAGGATCGGCTTCTTCCGACGGGTCGTGCGGTGCGGGTCGGCACGCTGGAGGGTAGTCGTGCGCCCGAGCCCTCGCAAGTCGGAGGCGATGGCCGTCAGGCTGGCTCCTGCGTCTGAGAGGTTATCCCTTTCCATCATCCCCTTATATGTATATGTACATAGTCGTAGCCGTAGGGCCTGTGGACTGTGGACGCCGGAAGCTCTGGCCGGCACGCGCTCCCACCGGTGGTGGTGCGCCGGCGCAGGGCGAGCCATATGCGGTGCACGCCGACTGCGGACCGCGGGGGCGCCGCGGCGGACAACGTGTGGAGAGCCCGGCACGATTTCCGCGCCTGATCCAGCCGCCAAAGCGCAGATTGGAGGGCATGGAGGCGCCCTGCGACAGGCCATCTTGTGCTCGTCCAGGGGGGCGGCCGGACATCTTGTGTGGAACCCATCGCGCGATCCCGGCGCTGTTTATCCCCAAACGGCCATGGTTATCCCCACAATACCCACACTTATCCACAGGCTCGGGTCTCGGCACTACGCGGAGGCCCCCGCGTAGCGCCTGAGCCCGGCGAAGAACACGAGCCGGGCGGCGACGAGCGCAAGGGCTGTGACGACGAGCGCCACGCCGAGAGCTTCCGGCGTCAGGCGGCGGGCCACGACCTGCGCCGGGAGCGTGACGGCAAAGGCCACGGGGATGAGGAACGTCAGGATCCCGCGCAGCCAGCCGGGATAGATGCCGACCGGCCAACGCCCGGCCTGGTAGACGCCCATGAACAGCTCGAGCAGGTCGCCGCTACGGATGATCCAGAAGACCGAGGCGGTGAGGATCAGCCACAGGCTGTAGAGCGTGAGGGCGCCGAGCGCTAGCGCCGCGACGAACAACAGCGCCCTGGCGCCGCCGACGGCGTGCCCCAGGTTGGCGGCCGCCCAGGCGACGACGACCCCGCCGACGAGCACGTCCACCGCACGCCAGAGGCGGAGCTCGCGGACGCTGACCAGCGCCTGCGCGTCGGCCGGCTTGGTCAGGACGTAGTCCAGCGTGCCCTCGTGGACGTCCTCGATGAGGCGCTGCATGTTGGGCTGGACCATCGACTGGAGGATCCCGCCGACCAGGACGTGCACGCCCATCACCACGAGCAGCTCGGCGGGCGACCACCCCTTGAGGTCGTCGGTGAAGCGAAAGACCAAGGCCAGCGCGACGAGCCCTGTGGCGACGGCGATGACCGATTGGAGCAGCTGGACGAAGAAGTTCACGCGGTACTGCAGCTCGCCCAGGACGTTGAGCCGCAGGTAGGTCGACGCGACGCGGAGCACCTCCATGCGCGACTACGCCCCGACGGCCGAGTAGCGGCGGACGCCGCGGCGCCACAGGAGCACTAGCGCGCCGGTGCCGACGGCCGCCCAGAACGCCTGCATCCCAAACCCGATGGCCGCGTCCACGCCATCCAGCCGGCCGAGCGCGAGCTCGATCGGGAAGCCGAACGACCAGCGGAACGGCAGCAGCGCGGCCGCGGTGCGCGCCCACGGCGGGAGGAGGTCGATGGGGACGATGCGCCCGGAGAGGAGCAGCTCGACGGCAAAGTAGAGGTCGAAGATCGCGCCGATGCGGACGATCCAGAACGTGACGAGGCCGAGCGCCCAGACCAGGATGAAGCGCATGAGGAAGCCCGTCCAGGTCGCCACGGCGAACAGCGCCACGTCCAGGGCACCGCCCTGGAAGGACGGGTCGAAGAGCACGACGAGCACGCCGATGACCGGGACGAGGATGAGCAGCGAGACCAGCTTCATGGCGATGAAGTCCGCCAGGTCGACGTGGAACGGGTGGATTGGCCGCAGGAGCATGGGCGACAGCGCGCCGCGCTGCACCCGCTCCTCGAACGCCCACGGCGTGAGGGCGATGTTCATCACGCGGACGACGATCCACACGATGTAGTAGGCGGCAAACGCCCCGCGCGTGAAGCCCCCGACCGATCCGCCCTGCGCGTCCGCCACGGTCGTCCAGACGACGAGGTAGACCACGGGCTCGATGGCCAGCCCGACGATCCAGATGGCGAGCCCGACGCGATATTGGAGCTGGCTGAGCCAGCTCACGCGGATGCTGGTGAGGTAGATGTCGCGCAGCGCGCTCACGGGCGCGCCTCCGCGCGCCCGGCGACCGCGTCGGCCGCCGCGCCGTCCGCATCGTGGTCGCCGCCGGCGAACACGCGCTCGATCACGTCCTCGATCGACGGCTCGTCCACGCTGAGGTCGGCGATGGGCCAGTCCGCGAGCAGGCGGGCCGTGACGGCAGGCACGTCGGCCTTGGGCACGCTCAGCGCAAACCGGCCCTCCCCGACCTCGACGATCGTCCCATAGGACGCCAGCGAGGCTGCGCTCGGCTGGGCGCCGTTGGCAAGGGTCACGCCGACCTGCTTGTGGGAGGCAAAACGTGCGATGAGGTCGGCGAGCGGGCCGTCGAAGAGCAGGCGGCCGCGGTGGATGATGATCACGCGCCGGCAGAGGGCCTGGACGTCGGCCATGTAGTGGCTGGTCAGGAGCACGGTCGCGCCCACGCGCTGGTTGTACTCGGCGATGAACGCGCGGATGCGGCGCTGCATGGCCACGTCCAGGCCGATCGTCGGCTCGTCCAGGAAGAGGACCTTGGGGAGGTGGAGCAGCGAGGCGGCGATCTCGACCTTCATCCGCTCGCCCAGCGACAGGTTGCGCACGGGCTTGCGCACGACCTCGTCTAGGTCGAGCAGCCGGATGAAGGCATCGCGGGTGCGCAGGAAGCGCTCCCTGGGGATCCGGTACATGGCGCGGGCGACGTCGAAGGAGTCGAGCGCCGGGAGGTCCCACGCCAGCTGGTTCCGGTTGCCCATCACCAGCGTCATCTGGCGCAGGTACTCGCGCTCGCGCCTCGCCGGCTCGAAGCCGAGGACCCGCGCGCGCCCGTCCGATGGGTGCAGGAGCCCGGCGAGCATCTTGATCGTCGTCGTCTTGCCGGCGCCGTTGGGGCCGAGGAAGCCCACGACCTCGCCGGCCGCGATGGCGAACGCGATGTCGCGCACCGCGGGCACCTCGCGAAAGCGGCGGCCGACGAGGCTGCGCACGCCAGCCATGAGCCCGGCTTCGCGCTCGGGCACGCGGTACACCTTGCTGAGGTGATCGACCACGATGGCCGCTGGTGAGATGGTCGTCATGGCGGCTCCACAGGGTGGAGCCCAATGATAACCGCGCCGGCACGACGCGAGGCGGCTAGCGGGCGTAGAGGCGTTCGCGGATCTGCAGGATGTCCCGTCGGAGCTGCGCGTCGCGGTCGACGAGCCGGCCGATCTTGTCGCAGCCGTGGAGGATGGTCGTGTGGTCGCGCCCGCCGAGCGCGTTGCCGATGGCGGGGTAGCTGGCGTCGGTCTCCTCGCGCATGAGGTACATGGCGATCTGGCGCGGCTCCGAGACGCGGGCGGCGCGGCTCCGGCCCTTTACGTCGTCCGCTTCGAGCCCAAAGTACGCTGCCACCGTGACGATGATGTCCGAGAGCGCCGGCGGCTCGCGGCGCAGCATGAGGTCGGCGAGGGCCCGGTTGGCCACCTCCAGGTTGAGGGCGAGCCCGCTCGCCTCCGCGTAGGCGATCACGCGGTTGAGCGCGCCCTCCAGCTCGCGCACGTTCTGCTGCACCGACTGGGCGATGAGCTCGATGACGCCCTGGGAGACGTGGTAGCCCTGGCGCTCGGACTTGGCCAGCAGGATGGCAATGCGCGTCTCGAGGTCCGGCGGCTCGATGTCGGTGAGCAGCCCCCACTGGAAGCGCGACCGGAGCCGGTCCTCCAGCGTGGCGATGGCCTGGGGCGGCCGGTCGCTGGTCACCACGATCTGGCCGTCGGCGCCGTGGATGGCGTTGAACGTGTGGAAGAACTCCTCTTGGGTGCTCTCCTTGCCGGCGATGAACTGGATGTCGTCGATGAGCAGCATGTCGGCGGCCCGGTACACCGACCGGAACTCCTCCGTGCTCTGGGTGCGGATGGCGTTGATGAGGTCGTTGGTGAACTTCTCGGACGACACGGCGAGCACGGTCACGCCGCGCGCGCACGCCGCGTGGCCGATGGCATGCAGGAGGTGGGTCTTGCCCAGGCCGACGCCGCCGTGGATGAACAGCGGGTTGTAGCGCTTGGCCGGGTGCTCGGCCACCGCCTGGGCGGCCGCGTGCGCCAGCCGGTTGCCGCTGCCGGCGACGAACGTGTCGAACGTGTAGCGCGGGTTGAGGGTGGGCTTGGGCAGGTTGCCGTTCATCCGGCCGCTCGTCGGGAGGACGCCCTGCTCGAACGACATGTCGATCGGGTCGGGCACCTGGACGACGTAACGGCAGGCCACCGGGCAGCCGGCCAGCTCGGCCAGGGTCGCCCGGATGGTCTCGTCGAGGCGGTGCGCCAGCCAGTCGCGCGTCGGGGCGTTGGGCACACCGACGACCAGGATCCCGTCCTGGACGTCGAGGCCAGCGGTGGGTTTGAGCCAACCCTCGAACGTGGAGCGCGTCATGCGCTCCTTGAGCTGCGCCAGCGTGGATTGCCACAATCGCCCGGCATCGTAGGCTTGAATCATAGGCGTCCTCTTGCGTGAGCGTCGGAGCCAAGTTGAGCTGCGGCAAAGGCTACCCCAACCCCCGAGTGGCGCTGCGCCGCGGGAGCCGCGTAGGTTCGTTTGGTTGAGCGGCCGGTAGGGCTAGGGCTCTGGTCGACGCGTCCGGGGCCGGATGTGGAACGGCGTGACCAGCTAAGCGGCGATGATACGGCCGTCGGTGCCGGGTCCGCAAGTGGCGCGCCGAGCCCTCCGGCGTAGAACGCACGTGCTATCCCATATGTAGTGGCAGAGGGTGCAAGTGCTCTACCGCATGTAGGGGTCGCTTCAGGGGCGCGTCGCGACCAAAATCTTGGTCGGAAACTTTAAGAAAACTTGGTGGGGTGGCCGAGCGTTGCCGCTGCGGGCGGCCGCCATATAATCCCCCGGGTGCTGCTGCCAACACGTATGGAGGAGGGACGAGCATGGCCAACGACGCTCCGAGCGCGAACGCTCGCGGTGAGGTGATGATCGAGGCGGATCACCTCACCCGGTACTATGGACCGGCGCCAGCGCTCACCGACATCACGTTCAAGGCCCACAAGGGCGAGGTGGTCGGCTTCCTCGGCCCGAACGGCGCCGGGAAGACCACCACGATGCGCATCCTGACCGGCTACATGCCGCCGACCAGCGGCAGCGCGCGCATTGCCGGCCACGACATCATCGAGGAATCGATGGCCGCGCGGCGGAACGTCGGGTACCTGCCCGAGACGACGCCCCTGTACCTGGACATGACCGTCGCCGGCTACCTGGACTTCATGGGGCGCCTGCGCGGGATGCCCAATCGCGCCGCAGCCGTCGAGCGGGCCATGGAGCGCGTCTCGATCGGCAACCGCGCCGACGACCTGATCGGCCACCTGTCCAAGGGCATGCGCCAGCGCGTCGGCATCGCACAAGCGGTGCTGCACGAGCCGCCGGTGATCATCCTGGACGAGCCGACGATCGGGCTCGACCCGCGCCAGGTGCTCGAGGTGCGCGAGCTGATCCGCGAGCTCGGCGGCGACCACACGCTGATCATCTCGACGCACATCCTCTCGGAGGCCCAGCAGCTGTGCGACCGGGTGCTCATCATCAACGAGGGCCGGATCGTGGCGGAGGACGCGCCGGGACGGCTCACCGAGCAGCTCAACGCCGGCCAGCAGATCCGGATCGCGGTCGGCGGCGGGGCGGATGCCGGCGCGGTCGGCCAGGCGCTCGGCGCGGTGGCGGGCATCGTCGCGGTCGAGCCGCGGAGCGAGGGCGTGTACCTGGTGTCGGCCGAGCCCGGCGCCGACGTCCGTGCCTCCGCCGCGCGCGCCGTGTTCGAGCGCGGCTGGCCGCTGCTCGAGCTCGCGCCGCTCTCGCTCAGCCTCGAGGACATCTTCTTGAAGCTGACGGCGGAGGACTCGGCCGCCAACGCGGAAGCCGCCGCCGCCCTGACCAGCCCGACCGACGTCGAGGGGGACTTCGATGCGTAACGTCCTGACCATCGCGCGCCGCGAGCTGGCGGCGTACTTCGCGTCGCCCATGTTCTGGGTGCTCGCCACCGCGTTCATGCTCTTCGCCGGCCTGACGTTCACGATCGTCGTGAGCAGCCCCGGCGCCCAGGCCGACATGGCGCCGCTGCTCGGGCTCCACGGCACCATCTTCCTGTTCGTGACGCCGCTCCTGGCCATGCGCCTGCTCGCCGAGGAGAAGCGCTCTGGCACCCTGGAGCTGCTCATGACCTCGCCCGTGAGCGACTGGCAGGTCGTCTGGGGCAAATGGCTGGGCGCCTTCGGGGTGGTGGCCGTCATGATCGCCTTCACGCTGTTCCACGTGGGCATGATGCTGCGGCTGGCCACCAACGGCATGGCCATGGGGCCGCTGGCCGCCAACTACCTGGGCTTGTTCCTTCTGGGCGGCCTGCTGCTCGCGCTCGGCGTGCTCACGTCGTCGCTGTCCGAGAACCAGGTGGTGGCCGGGTTCCTGGGCATCATGCTGATCATGCTGCTCTGGTTCATCGGGCTGGTCGAGCAGGTCCTCGGGCCCGACTCGGCGGTGGGCAAGGCGTTCGCGTACGCGGGCCTCTCCGATCACTACTTCAACTTCGGCCAGGGCGTGATCGACTCGCGCGACCTCTTGTACATGGTCTCGCTCACCGTCGGGGCGCTCTTCCTGGCCACGCGGATCCTCGAATCGCGGAGGTGGCGGTAATGCGCGACGCGCTGGGCGACTACGCGCCCTACATCTCGATCTTCGGGCTCTTCCTCCTCGGCGGCGCCGCCGCGGTCACCCAGGTGGCCGAGGTGCCGGACGCGGTGGCCATCGGCCTGGCCATCGCCGGCGTCGTGCTGTTGCTGGCCTGGCCGGTCTTCCGCCCCGGCGACCTGCGCGCTGCCCTGGGCATGCGCCAGGCGCGCTTTGGCGGCAACGCCGTCGTCCTGACGCTCTCGGTCATCGGCATCCTGGTCGTCCTCAACTTCCTGGGGACGCGGCTCTACAGCGTCTGGGACGTCACGTCCAACAAGCGCTTCTCGATCTCGCGCCAGACCGTGCAGATCCTGGACGATCTCAGCGAGCGCGGCGAGCGCGTGCGGGTGACGGCGCTGCTGCCGTCCAACGACCCGCAACGGGCCGACGTCGAGCGCCTGCTCGACGGGTACCGCCGCGTCGGCGACGCCGTGGAGTACGCGCTGGTCGACCCGCGGGGCGAGCCCATGGCGTTCGGCGCCATCGCCCAGCGCATCGGCGAGGACCCGCCGGCGCAGGGGCTGCTCGTCGAGGCCGTCGCGCCCGCCAGCGCGGCGCCCGTCGGCGCCGCGGCACCGGCCAGCCGCCACGCCATCGGCTTCACGCTGGACGAGCAGGAGCTGACGCGGCTGGTGCTCGAGGCCACGCGCCTTGAGAAGCGCCAGGTCAAGTTCACCAGCGGCCACGAGGAGTTCCCGCTCGAGGCCGGCGCGCAGGGGCGCGGCTACTCCGGCATGAAGGCCGCGCTCGAGCGCGAGGGCGCCGAGGTGACGTCGGTCAACCTCTCGCTCCTGACCGCCACGCTGGAGGCGGACGCCGTGGTGGTCGCCGGCCCGCGGCGGCGCTTCCAGCCCGAGGAGGAGGCGGCGCTCCAGGCGTATGTCGACGGCGGCGGCGCCCTCATGGTCCTCCTCGACCCGCAGACCGACCCGGGGTTGGACGGGCTGCTGGCCAGCTGGGGCGTTACCGCCCGAAACGACGTGGTGCTCGACCCGGGGCGCAACTATAACCAGCGCCCGCAGTTCCCGGCTATAGTCGACGACGGCTACGGCTTCCACACGATCACCCGCGACCTCGTGGCCATCGACCTGGTCAGCGTCCTGCCCAGCGCCCGCTCGCTGGCCGTCGCGCCGGACGCCGTCCCGGGCGCCACGCTGACGACGATCCTGCAGACCAGCCCGCAGGCGTGGGGCGAGACCAACCTGACCGGCGCCGAGGACGCACCCGTGGGCCCGGACGAGGCCGACGCCACCGGCCCGCTCGTCCTCGGCGTGGTGGGTGAAGGCGCGGCGGCGCCCGAGGCCCCGGACGGCGCTGCGCCGGCGGCGGCTCGAGCGGGCCGCATCGTGGTCTTCGGCAGCGCCGACATGGTCTCCGACGGCTTCTTCCAGGAGCTTGGCCAGCTGCAGCTGCTCGGGATCAGCTTGGGCAACGGCAACCTGGTCCTGAACGCCGTCAACTGGCTCACCCAGGACGAGGCGCTGATCTCGATCCGCCCGACCGAGCCGGACGACCGGCCGCTCACGCCGCCCTCCAACAGCTTCATGCTGTTCCTGGCCAACCTCGTGCTCGCGCCGCTGGCCGTGGCCGGCATCGGCATCTGGATCTGGTGGCGGCGGCGCTAGCCCCGCACCGCACAGCACGCAACTGCGACTACGGAGAGAACGCATGAACGCACGCACGACGCTCGCAGTGTTCCTGGCCTTCGCGGCCCTGGCGGTGTTTGCCTGGACGCTGCGCGACCAGGCGCCGCGCCAGGTCGGCCCCAACGCGCCGACGGCGACGCCCGGGCCGATCTGGGAGGTCGCCGACGAGGGCGTGACCGCGCTGACCGTCGTCAGCACGACCGGCACCTACACGCTGACGCGGATGGGCGATGGCTGGCAGGTGGACGGTCAGCCAGCCGCCTCCGACGTCGGGACGACGGTCCAGGCCGTGGCCAAACCGAGCGTGCTCCGCGTCCTCGGCGAGGACCGCGACCCGAACGACTACGGCTTCGCAGCGCCGGCGCTCACCCTCACGTTCACCATCTCGGACGTCCAGCGCGTCCTCTTGGTGGGCGACCAGCCGCCGACGACGAGCGACTATTACGTCCGGCCGGCCGAGGGCGGGCCGATCCGCATCGTCAGCGGCTTCGACATCGGCCGCTTGAAGGAGTGGCTGACCGCGCGGCCGTACGCCCCGACCGCCACGCCGGAGCCCACCGCCACGCCGGGCGAGGGGACGGCCGAGGCCACGGCCGAGGGCGGGGAAGGCGTCGGCGGGACGCCCGAAGGGACGCCGGACCCCCTTGCGACGGCGGAGGGCTCGCCCGAGACGACGCTGCCGGCGACCGCGGAGGCTTCCGCGACCGCCGCTGCCTCGGCCACCCGCGCGCCGACCGGCAGCGCGGCGAGCGCCACGCCGCCCGCAGTGGCCACCGCGACGTCGACGGCCACCGCCGTCGCGACGCCCGGGGAGGGCTGAGCCGGTGCGCCATGCCCTGATCGCGCCGGCGGCATGGGCTGCCGGCGCCCTCCTCGGCGCCGCGCTGGCGGGCTGCATCGCCGACCCGCCGACGATCACGCCCGCGCCCCCGACCCCGGACCTGCGCGCCCGCGTCACGCCGGACGCGGGCACGGCCACGTTCCGGATGGAGCCGTCCAACACCGAGATCGGCCTGGGGTTCGAGCGCTTTGCCTTCCGGCTCTTCAACGCGACCGGCGGCGAGATCACCGATGCCGCCGTCACCACGATCTTCTACACCATCAACGAGGCCGCGCAGGAGACCGTGCGCAAGGCCAGCGGCGAGGCGCTCTACTTTGGCGGCGACCTGCCGACCGGTGGGCGCTGGGTGGTGTACACCGAGTTCGATGCCTCCGGGCCCTGGTCGCTGGACGTCACGGCCGTGCTGCCGACCGGAGAGACCGGGCTGGCCAGCGCCAACGTCAACGTCGCGGGGCGCACGGATACGCCCTACCCGGGCCGCCCGGTGCCCGACGGCGACACGCCCAGCCTGGCCGATGGCGTCGCGCTCTCCGACCTGACGACCGACCCAGACCCCGACGAACGGCTCTACGCCATGAGCGTCGCGGACGCCGTCGCGACCAAGCTGCCCACGGTCGTCCTGTTCGCCTCGCCCGCGCACTGCGCAGACCAGGGGTGCGCCGCCACCCTGCGCGCGCTGCGCGAGGTCGCGGCGCAGTACCAGGGCCGCATGAACTTCATCCACATCGAGTCCCGCGACCCGTCGGACCCAGCCCAGCTTTCGGCCGCGGCCAAGGCGTGGGGCCTCCGCGTCGACCCGTGGACGTTCTTCTTCGACGCGCGCGGCTTCGTCGCGGGCCGGATCGAGGGCCCGGTCGGAGCCGACGAGCTCAAGCTCATGGCCGATCGGACCCTCAAAGGGCGCTGAGCGCACCCCATGCTGGAGCTGCTGGAGGCCGCCCGCGCCGCCCCAGCCGCATCAGGAGGTCCAGGTACCATGCACGCCGTGCTCCCCCGCCCCATCGCCGCCCTCGCCCTGGCCGCGCTCCTTGGCGCGTGCGCCACGCCGAGCCCGACGCTCGAACCGGCCGTGCCCGAAGCCGGCCAGCTCGGCGCGCCTTCGACGGAGCTCGCCGACGCGCCGGCCCCTACCGCGAGCACCGACACGCCCGACGACGCCCTGCCGATCATCGTCGGCTCGAAGGACTTCACCGAGGCGTACCTCCTCGGCGAGATGTACGCGCTGGTCATCGAGGCGGCCGGGCTGCCGGTCGAGCGCAAGCTGGGCATCGGCGCCACGCCGATCGCCCACGCCGCCCTGGAGCGCGGCGACATCGACCTCTACCCGGAGTACACGAGCACGGCGCTCCTCACGGTGCTCAAGGAGCCGCCGCTGCAGGATCGCGACAGCATCTACCTGGCGGTTGCGACGGCCTACGCCGAGCGCTTTGGGTTGACGTGGCTCGACCCGTCGCCGTTCGACAACCCGCAGGCGCTGGCCACGCGCCAGGACGTGGCCGCGGCGCACGGCTTGGCCACGTACTCGGACCTGGCCGCGGCGGCGTCCGAGCTGGTAATCGGCGGCCCGCCCGAGTTCTTCGAGCGCGAGGACGGGCTCCCGGGGCTGAAGGAGGCGTACGGCGGCTTCGACTTCCGGTCGGTGAAGCAGCTCGACCCCGGCCTGCGCTATCCAGCGCTCCAGAACGGCGACATCGACGTCGTGCTCGCCTTTGGCACGGACGGCCAGATCGCCGGCATGGACCTGGTGCTGCTCCAGGACGACCTGGGCTTCTTCACGCCCTATCCCGTCGCGCCGGTCGTCCGCGCGGAGATCCTCCAGTTCCATCCCCAGATCGCCGACGCGCTGAACGCGCTGGCACCCCACCTCACCAACCCGGTCATGCAGCGCCTCAACTGGGCCGTCGACGGGCCGGAGGGCGGCGAGCCAGCCGACGTCGCGCGCGCGTTCCTCGAGGACGAGGGGCTGATCGAGTAGCCGGCCCGAAGCCGGTGGACGTCGTAGACGCCCATGTCATCCTGGTGCGCGCGGTCGTGACCGGCCTTCAGTCTAGCCCGAGGTGCCGCCTGACGCAGCCGACGAACACCGGGCCGTACCGAGCCAGCTTCACCTCGCCGACCCCGTGCAGCTCGGAGAGCATCGCCAGATCGCGCGGCTGGCTGGCGGCGATGGCCAGCAGCGTCCGGTCGCTGAAGATGACGTACGGCGGAACGGCCTGCGCGCGTGCCAGCGCCGTCCGTTCGGCGCGCAGCGCCTGGAACAGCGCTTCGTCCACCACAGCACCAGCGTCGACCAACGCCGCCAGCGAGGCGCCCCGCTCACGGCGGCCGCGGACGGCCGGCAGCGCGTCCCGCCGGAGCGTGACCGTCTGCTGGCCCCGGAGGACCGCCGTCGCCTCGGCCCCGAGCCGCAGGCTCCCGTGCCCGTCGATGTCGACCGCGAGCAGGCCGGCGGCGACGAGCTGCCGCCATACCGAGCGCCAGGCCCGCGCGTCGAGCCCGGCGCCGACGCCGAACGTGGGCAGCCGATCGTGGCCGAAGCGGGCCACCTTCTCCGTGGCCACGCCGCGCAGGATGTCCGTCAGGTGCGCGGCGCCGAAGCGCTGGCCGGTGCGGTAGACGGCCGATAGGGCCATCTGCGCCGCCTCGGTGCCGTCCCAGGCGTCGACCGGCTCGAGGCACGTGTCGCAGTTGCCGCACGGGGGCGCGTCGATCTCTCCAAAGGCCGCCAGGAGCACCTGGCGGCGGCAGCGGGTGGTCTCGCACAGGCCGAGAAGGGCGTCGAGCTTGCGATGCTCCACCCGCGCCCGCTCCGCGTCGCCGCCGTCGTCGATGAGGCGCCGTAGGAGCGCCACGTCGCCCAGCCCGTAGAAGAGCACGGCGCGCGCGGGCAGACCATCCCGACCGGCGCGGCCGGTCTCCTGGTAGTAGGCCTCCAGGCTCTTGGGCGGATCGAGGTGGATGACGAACCGCACGTCGGGCTTGTCGATGCCCATCCCGAAGGCCACCGTGGCCACGATGATGGGCACCTCGTCGGCCACGAAGCGGCGTTGGTGGTCCGTGCGCACCTCGGCCGGCAGCCCGGCGTGGTACGGCAGGGCCGCGTAGCCCGCGGCGCACAGGCGCTCGGCGGTCTGCTCCGTGCGCCGCCGTGACAAGCAGTACACGATGCCGCTGGCGCCCTGGGGCTGGCGGCCCAGCTCGGCCAGCAGCTGGCGCGCCGGCTCGTCCTTGGGATGCATGGCGTAGTGGATGTTGGGCCGGTCGAAGCCGCCGACGAACGACCGCGCGCCATCGAAGGCCAGCTTGTCCAGGATCTCGCGGCGCGTCGGCGCGTCCGCCGTGGCGGTCAGAGCCAGGCGCGGGACGCCCGGGAAGCGCGCCGCCAGCTGGCCGAGCTGCATGTACTCCGGCCGGAAGTCGTGGCCCCACTGCGACACGCAGTGCGCCTCGTCGATGGCAAAAAGCGCCAGGCGCAGCCGGTCGAGCAGGGCGAGGAAGCCGTCGGTCAGCAGCCGCTCGGGCGCGACGTAGAGGAGATCCAGCGCGCCGGCTTCGGCGGCCGCCGCCACGCGCTGCTGCTCGCGCGGCTCGAGCGACGAGTTGATGAACGCCGCCCGCACGCCCAGCTGCCGCAGCGCGCGGACCTGGTCCTCCATGAGCGCGATGAGCGGGCTGACGACGACGGCGAGCCCAGGGCGCAGCAGGGCGGGCAGCTGGTAGCAGAGCGACTTGCCGCCGCCCGTGGGCATGACGACCAGCGCATCGCCCCCGCGCAGCACGTGGTCGATGACGGCGGCCTGGTGGCCGCGGAACGTCGCGAAGCCGAACACGCGCTGGAGGACGTCGCGCGGCTCGGCGGAGCGCTGCGGCGCGATGGCGGCGGGAGCCGGATGGACGTCGATGGGCGGCCTCTCGGGGCGCGGCCGGCACAGCGCCGGACGAGGGCGGGAACGCCACCAGGTTAGGGCAGCCGGCGCCGTGCCGCAAGACCGCGCGCGCCACAAACGCGACGCGCTCGGCAGGCCCGAGACGGCGACTGCGGCCGTGCCATCGCGTGGCACGGCCGCAGTCGCCCGCTGCTGCGCGGCGAGCGGCGTGGCTGAGCCCTCCGCGCCGCCCGCAAGGCCTTCGACGTTACGGCACCAGCACGGCGCTCTTCACCCCCACCGGCAGGTAGATCATGCCCACGGCGTCGATGGGACCCGCCGTCGGCGTCGGCTCGCCGGGAATGGTCGTGGCGGTCGGCTCGCCCGGATCCGGCGTCGGCAGCTCGAACGTCGGGGGCGGGGGCAGCGTCGGCGTCGGCCCTTCGAGCGTCGGCAGCGGCCTGGGCAGGGTCGGGAAGACCGGTGGCGTCGGCGGGACGAGCGGCGTCGTCGTGGCCGTGGGCTGGACGGGTGGTGTCGGGAGGTCGATGACGCCGCCCCAGTCCGGCTCGACGCCGAGGGTCACCGGCCCGGTCACGGAGCCGCCCGTGGCCGGCACCATGTAGAGCGCCCAGCGCGGCGGCGCCAGCTGGAACTGCGCGTTGAACACGATCCAGCTGCTGCCTGGCGACCAGGCCGGCCGGCGTAGGTCCCACGCCGACTGCCGCACGATGGTGCCCGCCACGCCGCGCCTAAGGTCGGCGAGCCAGATGTCGTGGCGCGCCGTCGAGCCGGACGCAAACGCGATGTAGTTGCCGTCGGGCGACCAGGAGGGGTCGATGTCGTGCCAGCCCGGGTGGTTGAACAGCCTGCGGATGCCGCTCCCATCCTCGTTCATCAGGTAGAGCTCGCTGCCGGCAAAGTCGGAGCTGACGGTGAACACGAGCTGCCTGCCGTCCGGCGACCACGTCGGGTTGAGCAGGCCGTGCGACGTGCTGTCCAGCGACAGCAGCGTCCGCTCGCCACCTCCCGTGGGGGACACGACCGCGATCTCGGACCGCGTCGCAAAGCCACTGGTGCGGCGGATGCGCGTGAAGACGATCCACGCGCCGTCCTGGCGCCACTCGGGCTCGTAGTCGTCGGGACCGGCCGTGAGCTGGTGGCTCTGGCCGGAGGCGACGTCCAGCAGCCACAGCCCCCACGGGCCGGCCGCACCCTCGCCGGGGCTGGCCGTGTAGACCACCTCGCGATGGTCGGGCGACCAGTTGGGCTGCGCCTCCGAGACGTCGGTCGTCTGCGTCAGCGGCCGCCGCCCGGTCCCATCCGGCTCGACGACGAACAGGTCCGTCCGCGTGCGCGCCGCTTCGTCCGCAAAGTAGTCGAAGACGATCGTGCCCGGACCTGGCGCCGCGGTGGGCAGCGGCGGGAACGGCGGGAGCGTGGGGTACGGCGGGATGCCGGGGGTGGGCTGCGCGGTGGCGTCGGGCGTCGGCGGTGGCGTGAAGTCGGCCGCCGGAACGACGACGACCGTGCCGCGCATCTGCTCGTCGATGTGGTACTCGCAGTGGTAGTCGTAGCTCCCCGCCGACAGGAAGCGGACGCCAAAGCTGGAGCCGGGCACCATCGTCCAGTTCCAGTAGCCTTGGTCGCTCGTCGAGGAGTGGACGTGCGTGCCGGTGTTGACCCAGCGCACGATCGCACCGACCGGCACGGTGATCACCCTGGGCACGAACGCGTCGTCGGTCGCCGCGACCGTGTACGAACCGGGCCACTGCTGGATGCCGTCTTCGCCCTGCGCGAGCGGCACGGCCGGGGCGATGGGGCTGGACGTGAGCGCGCTCGGCGCGGCGACGAGCACGAGGACGGCCGCGACGACCGCGGCGGCGGCAAAGGTCGTCCGAACGGCACGGCCTCTGGTGTGGCTGGGAGCGTGGGGCGGAATGGTCTGCGCGCTCAATGCTGGGCTCCTCTATGGATGGCGCCTCGCGCCGTCACAGGGCGCGACGAGCGGCCGGCTGGGCACGTCACCTTCCTTGACGCGCCAACACGGCGGGGCGTAACCGGAGCGATCCTGCTCGCCCGCGTCCGAGGTCCATCGCTGCTCGTGCGCCGCTGCCCGGGTGCCCGAGATTGCTAGGCGAGCTCCGCGGCCAGGAGCGCCGCCAGCCGGTGGCGCGCCCGCGCGAGGCGGCTCTTCACCGTGCCGATGGGCAGGCCGGTCGCCCCGCAGATGTCCAGGTACGACATGTCGTCTACGATCCGCATGACGAAGATGGCCTGGAACTCCGCGGGCAGCGCCCGCATCGCGGCCCAGATGGCCTCGCGCACGTCCTGGCGTTCGGCCAGCACGGCCGGGCCTTCGTTCGGGTCGACCAGCCAGGGCCTGTGCTCGTCGCGACCGGGTTCGACCTCGGCATCTAGGCTGACCAGCTGTAGCTTGGCGGCCTTGAGCGCACTGGACACGTAGACGTTGTGGGCGATCGCATAGAGCCACGGGTAGAACGGGAACTCGAGCCGAAACGTCGACAACGAGGCATACGCCCTACAGAATGCTTCCTGCGTGACGTCCTCGGCGGCCAGCGCGCTGCCGCACAGCCCGCACAGCGTGCGAAAGAGCGGTCGGTGATAGCGCTCGACCAACAGCCGAAAGCCATCGCGGTCCCCGGCGAGGACCGCCCTCACAACATCTTGATCAGTTGGAACGCTCGGATGCGACACGGCGTACAACCTGATAACACTTCCTGAGTGAACGAGAGGACGCGATCGATGAGTTCATCAGCCGGGTCGCGCCGCTAGTGTGCTTCCATCACCAGTCGTTGGCAAGCCGTTCCGTAGCCCTGGCGGCCACCGGCTCGCATGGTCACCCCATGCATGCGAGCTGCGCCATGCGCCGGTTGGACGTCGAATGGGACGAAGCACCGCGATTCGGTCGAGCGCCTTAGCGCCGGCGCCACCAGAGGGCCAGCGCGACAGCGACGACCGCCAGCGCGATCGTCACCGCCATGGCCGCGGGCATCCCCGCGGCGGTGCCCGACAGGTCTCCCGGCGCGTCGGGCATCGCGCGCGCCGTCCACAGGGCCAGCGTGACGGCGGCGGCCAGAGCGCTGATCGCGACGGCCCGCCGGGGCAGCGCGCGGAGCCAGGCCGTACGCCGGTTCGTTCCGGAGGGGCTCGCCTCCCGTGGGCCGGCCTTGGCGGCCTGGCCGAACAACTGGCCGAAATCGGTATCGGCCAGCGCCTGGCGCGCGTCGGCGCGGCCCACGGCGGGCATCCCGGTCTTGGGCAGCGGGAGATCGAGTCGATCGGCCGAGGGGAAGCGGCCCTGGTCAAGGCCGACGATGCGCACGCGCAGCGCCTCCGGGATGGCCACGCCCCGGGCGCGCATAGCGCCCTGCGGGTCGCGGCGCAGCGCTTCCCGGAACGCCGGATCGCCCCACGCATCCAAGACCACCTCCGCGATGCGCGGGAGGTCGCCGGCCGGCAACGCGGAGATCGCCTCCATGATCCGCGCCACCCGCGCCGGATCGTGGTCGCGGCTCTCGTCGTCGGGCGGCTGAGCCAGCGTGGCCAGCGCGGCGAGCAGGCGCCGACCGCGCTCGCTGCCTTCCAGCGCGGCCTTGGTGGCGGCGCGCTCGCCCGGGGGCGCCGCGTCGTCGAGCACGCTAGCGATCCAGCGCGCCAGGTCGCCGGTGGCGCTGGGCGAGCTCGGGTTCGGCGCGGGGCGGGGCGTTCTGGTCATGTTAAGCTATACACCCCAGGCCGCCTGCATGTTCCCAGGGCAGTGTGCGCGCCGTGTCGACCGCGCGCACACGCGACCTCAGCGGGCGTCGATCGGATGCAAAAACGAAGAAAGGGGGCGCCCCCCATGGGGCACCCCCTTCTCGATCAGCCGTCGACGGTTGCCGACATCACCCCGCTACGGGGCCGCCGGAGCCTCCTTGAGCCTCTCGACCAGATCGATCATGTCCGCCGTCAGCGGGAACGTGTCGCCGAGCTCGCCCGAGGCGACCTCGTCGGCGGTGGGCTTGCTGAGGAAGCCATCCGCACCGGCCGGACAGGCGATGTTGGGATCGCCACAGCCCGCCTCGATGTAGTCGACCACGGCGGCCAGCGCGGCCTTGCAGTCCGCATCGGCGCACGTGCCGTCGGCGAGGTCCGCCGCCACGCGCTCGTGCGTTGCCGCCCATTCCTCCAGCCCCATGACGAGCTTGTCGAAGCTCTCCGGGGCGGTGGCCACGGGCTCGTCGCCACCGGCTGGCTCGTCGGCGCCCATGTCCCCCGACCTCATCTCATCGATGGACGTTGCCACGTCACCAGACGCAGGGTAGCCGACCGGCACGCGACCCGCGCGGAGCTGCGATGACGGGATGTCGGTGTTGAACTGCGTGATCCCCTGTGGGCAGGCCACGTTGACCTCGGTGGCGGTGCACCTCGCGTCGATGTCCGCCTTGAATGCCTCGAGCTCCCGGAGGCAGTCCGGGTTGTCGTCGCATGCCTCTTCGAGCACCTGGTGGTTGACCCTCGCCGTCGGCGCGATGCTGTTCGCCGCGTCCTTGAGGCTGGCGGGACCGGATGCAACGGGGGCCGGCTCTTCCTCGCCGCCCTTGCCGGGATCGCTCGGCTGGTTGGGATCCACCGGCTTCACCGGTTCGGAACCCGGAGCCGGCTCGTCGCCGCCGGGAGCCGGGTCGACCGGGTCCTCGACGCCGACCGCCGCTCCGGAGAGATCCTGGTCGGCCTGGTTGCCGCAGGCCGTGGCGATGGCGGCGAAGAAGATGACGGCCGCGAGACTGATGCACTTGAGCTTCATTGCGTTTCCCTCCATAGGATGTCGATTGGATCGGATGGCTTGACACACAACACATCATCGGTGGGGTGGCGGCCCTAACGCGGCGCACGATGACGGGGGTTGCCCGCCCCGTCCGGGAGGCCAGGGTCCGATCGCCCCGGAGCGAAGAGCACGCTTCACGGCATCGATGGTCTGTTCTGCACTGCGGGTACAGCTGTGAAGGTGCTGATGATCGAGTTATACCCCGTGACGCGGTGAATGTTCCCCGCCGCGCACCGGTCGGGCGGATCGTCAGCCGGACGGAGCGTTCGGGCGCTCCGGGCGTGGCGTCGGGGCGTCGTCGGAGGCGGCGAGCGGAGCGCGCATGCGCTCGCGCAGCGCATCGGCCCGGCTCCGCAGGTCCTGGAAGAACGCGCTGGTGGTGACCTCCTCCAGCTGGCGCGTGTACTTCCGCGGGTCGATCTCGATGCGCAGCTCCAGGTCGCGCTTCAGCTCCCGCTCGCGCGCCTCGACCGCGGTGACCATCTCGCGAAACGTCTGGACGAACACGGCCAGGTGCTCCTCGCCGGGCGTCGACTCGGCGGCGGTCATGGCCCCCATGGCCTGGTCGTACTCGCCGCGCGCCACCTGGCGCGACCAGCGGGCGACCATGTCCAAGTAGCGGTGGGTCCGCCGCAGCCGCGCGACCAGCGTGCGGGAGATGGCGTCCTGGACCTCGGGCGACGCGTGGACGAGCCGCTCGAACCCGCGTCGATCGAGGCGGCGAAGCCGGCTGGGCGTCACCGCCGCGATGTCGGCCGAGCGCTCGCCGCCGTCGAGCAACGCGAGCTCGCCGACGACCGCTCCTGGCCCCAGCCGCTCGAGCACCATGCGGTTGCCCCGACGATCGGCCCGATAGGCTTCGAGCGAGCCGTGGCTCACGACGTAGAACGCGTCGCCCGGGTCGCCGCGGCGGAACAAGTGCTCGCCCGCCCGCAGCACGACGTCCGTCCATGCCTCGTCATGGCCGGCGATGGCCAGCAGCATCGACGCAATGGTGTCCGCGGGCGTATCCGGCGTGGTCGCCGGGACGGACGCGAGCGGCCCTTGGGCGCCCGGCGCGGTCACTCGTCGGCCTCGCGATCGGGCGGCTCGGCGCCGCCGTCGTCCTTTGCCTCGGTGCTGGCCGCCAGGCGCGCCCAGATCCCGGTGGGCAATGCGCGAGCGCGTCGGCGGCCGAGGTTGGCACGCCAACGAGGCGCGTCGACGTCGCCTACGGTGCGCGCCACCATGCCCTTGGCCACGAGCGCGTCGAGGAGCGTCGCTGCCTCGGCCGCGGGCATGCCGCACGCCGCGCCGATCTCCTCGGCGGTGGCATCTCCGCGCCGCATGAGCACTTGGACGATGGCGCGCAGCTCGGGCTCGAGCGCCAGCAGGTCCATCGGCGAGAGCGAGTCGACGCTCTCGCGGCGATCGATCTCGGACTGAAGGCGGTCGAACAGGCCTGGCATGGCGGCAACCTCCCCGGCTCGGTCAGCGGAGCTCGGGCATCGGGACCGGTTCGGGCTGTGGCCGGCAGGTCCCGCACCAGAGGGCATCGGCGACGACGACGGCATGGGGCACCCGATCGGCGCCGTCGAAGATGGTCAGGATGAAGGGCAGCGGGCCGTGGCACGCGTTGCACACCGCCCGGCCGCAGAACTGGCAAATGCCCATCGGGTCGCCGTCGCAGCGGTGGCAGCGCATCATGGCCGCTCGGGCTCCGCGGTTGGAACGGCCATGATCCGCTCTGCGATCGCTCCGAGCGCGCGCGACAGCGGGTGGTCGGGGAACACGCGCGCGAACACGTCCGCGCTGCCCAGCGCCATCATGTCGTCCGAGTGGGCGAGCACGCCGACGACCGGCGCCTGAAAGGTCTCGGCAGCCTGTTCTCCGACCGCCTCGGCATCGAATGATTTGGGCACCTTGTTCATGACCAGGTAGAGCTCGGGTACGGCCAGCTGCCGTGCGACCTCCACGGTCACGCGCGTCCCCTGGTAGTCCTGCCGATCGGGACGGAGCACCAGGAGCACGACGTCGCTGATGGTGATGGACAGGAGCGTCTCCTCGTTGAGGCCGGGATGGGTATCGACGAAGAGGTAGTCGAGCGACAGCCGCTGGATGATCTCGCGGAAGCCGTCGTTGAGCATGGCCACGTCGTACCCATCGCGCAGGATCCGGGCGATCTCGCCCGTGTTCAGGCTCGAGGGGATGATGCTGAGGCTGCCGGAGATGCCCGGCATGTCGACCGGGTAGGCGGCCTCCTCGATGGTGCAGTTGCCCCAGAGGTAGTCGTTCAACGAGCGATCGAACTGCGCCTCCTCGAGGCCGAACAGGACGTGGATGCCGGGCGACTGGATGTCCGTGTCCACGATGCCGACGCGATAGCCGGCCTCAGCGACCAACGTCGCCAGGTTGGCGGTCAGGTTGGACTTGCCGGTGCCGCCCCGAAACGAATGAACGGACACGATGCGCGCCATGGTCACCTCTCGTGCGGAGCAGCCTGGTCCGGCGCGGGTGGCGCCGCGGCCTGCGTGCGGTCCGAAAGCGTCTGGAACAGGTTCGATCTTGCCTCGGGCGCTGCCTCGACCGCAAGCCGCAATGTGTCCCATAGCGGGCTGCCATCGGGCGGGAGGATGGCGCGCACGTACGCCATGCAGTATATCCCGATCTCCCGGCGGCGGCGGTCGATGTCGGCCTCGAGGGTGTCTGCTTCTGCGGACATCGCCGCTGCCAGCTTGGCGCCCTGGCTGAGCTCGGCCGCCTTGCGCTTCAGGCCCAACTGGGCCTGGCGCACCAGCAGGTCGCCCACCTGCCGCCGCCGCTCGGGCCCGAAGTGCTGGGCCACCGGCGCGAGCAGGTCTCCGGCCTCGGCCAGCCGCTGCACCACGTTGGACTCGTGCGCGGACACCCCGGTGCCCAGGTTCAACGTCTCGGCCAGCCAGCCGCGCTCCTCGCGCAGGCCGGCGGCGATGAACAGGGCGGTCATGCCCACGCCGGCCAGCCCGAATCCGATGGCCATGGCCAGGCGCAACGAGGTGAGCGGCCCGGCGTTGACGAAGGTGTTGAAGCCCACGTGAACGGCCATCGCGGCGCTCCACCCGAGCGGGATGGCCAACCACCTCGCCGTTCCGCGCGCGAACCGGAAGCGACCTATGGCGACCCCGACCAGCGACGAGCTGGCGGCATGCATGAGGCAGGTCGAGAAGACGCGGTTGATGCTGAGCGCCAGCGGGGCGCCCGCGTTGGACAGGTAGAACAGGTTCTCCACCACGGCAAACGCCGTCCCGGCCGCGAACCCGTACACCGCGCCGTCGACGAAGTAGGTGAACGACGGGCGCCGCGCCACATCGACGAGGCCGACCGACTTGAACACCTCCTCGACCACGGGTGCGATGCCGGTCTTGACCAGCAGCAGCGCGGCCGACGCGCCCATCACGGGCGTCAGGAGCTGCAACGCGGCGGTGTTGGCCGCGAACGAGAGCGGGAACGCCAGCGCCCCGAACGCCATGCACGCCAGGACGGCGTTGTAGCTGCCCGACGCGTAGAGATCGAGCCGGCGCACGGTCCGGAGGAACACGAGCGGAACCGCGATGGCGACCGCGGCCGGCACGACGAAGCGTGGATCGAGGAGCGCATCCATCTCTACCCGTACCGCAGCGACGCCCGGGATGTTCCCGGACCGCTGATCGCGATCGTGTTATCGTTCCCTGGGCGCCGCGGCAAGCTCTGCTACGCGGCGCGACGTGGAGCCGCCGCCATGCTCGACACCCCCTACGGCCCGGTCGGCCTCCTCCTGCTCGCGCTCGCGCTCGTTGTCGCACCCGCCGTCCGCGTCCCGCACGTGCGCGAGGCCGCCGCGCAGCCGCCCGAGGCCACCCACCGCCTGTACCTGCCGCGCGTGCTGGACGCCGCGGGACCGCCGCCGGTGGCGTCGACCGCGGCGCGGCCGCTGCCGACCGCCTCGCCCTCGCCCTCGGAGCCACCGGCGGCGACGGTGTCCCCGTCGCCCGCGGCGCCTACCGCACCGCCTGAGCCCGGCGCCGCCCGCGAGTGGCCGGATACGTCGGACGGCATCCACGTGTTCAACGACCAGCTGCCCGGGCTGGGCAACCTGTCCGACGCGCAGATCCGCTTTGCCGCGACGCGCTATGCCGGCACCCAGAAGATGACGCGGCCGGACGCCGATCGGCTCCGAGCCATCAACCCCGGCTTCCTCATCCTCCACTACCGCCTGGGCATCGGCCTGGGCTACCGCGCGGCCGATGCTGCGTGCGAGCCCAGCGGCGGACCCCTCCAGATCGTCGACGGGGACCGCTGGGTCGAGGAGTGGCCCGGCGAAGCGGTGGTCCGGCCGAGCTGGTTCTTCCGGCATGCGGGCCAACCGCGCGTCTTCTTCTGCCCGTTCGGCTGGTACCTGATGGACGTCGCCGATCCGGGCTACCGCGGCTGGTGGCTGGACGAGGTCGTCCGCCAACTCGAGGCCAACGACGACGACGGGCTGTTCGCGGACTCGACCTCGGTGCCCAACTACTTTGGCGGCGACATCTGGCGACCGGAGCTGCCGCCGATCGACCCGGCCTTCGAGGCAGGCTGGACGCGCCGGCTGGACGACTGGCTCGGGGCCATCAAGGCCCGGCTGGGCTCGCGCTACCGGCTGCTGCCCAACGTCGGCAGCTGGATCACGACGCGCGATGCCACGACGTACGCCGCAGCCGATGGCGTCATGATCGAGGGCTTTGCCTCGTCGTCCGCCACCCAGCTCCTCGCGCCGGGCGATTGGGTTCTGCAGATGGACCGGGTCCTCGGCCTCACCGCGCGCGGCGGGATCGTCATCGCCCAGCACTACCCCGACGGCAACGTGCGCGACCGGATGTTCCACGTGGCCAACTACCTGCTGATCAAGGGTGCGCAGAGCTACCTCAACATGGAAGCGGGCTTCTGGCCGGAGTGGTGGCCCGAGTACGACATCCCCATCGGGCGCTACGCCGCGCCGCCGCCGCCACGCGTTGCCGAGCTGTTCGATCCCGCGCTCGGCGTCTACCGGCGTGCTTACGCGCGCGGCGAGGTGTTGGTGAACCCGGGGCCGGCGCCGGTCGAGGTGGCGCCGGCGCTCCGGGCGCTGCGCGCCATCCCCGAGGGCGGTGGTCTGGTGCCCGCGGATGGCCGCGCGCCGGGCAGCCTGCGCTACGAGGCCCTGCCGTCCACGTTCACGCTGGGCGCGGGCGAGGGCGCGGTGCTGCTGTACGAGGCCCCGTAGTCGGACCGAACGGACCGTTGGGTGCCTGTGCGCACGGCAGCACCGCGCCGCACGTTGCCCTGGGTGGCTAACGCCATGTCTTCATGACGTTGTCGTACACGCCGCCCTTCCGCGCGTTCTGGTTGAACTTGGCCGCCAACAGCTGCGCCTCCTCGGGCGTCTCGAACGTCTCGTTGTGGACATGGCGCGTGGCGCCGTCGGCGAACTCCTCGCGCACGCCGTACTTCTCCGCTCCGTAGCCGTAGAGGTCGTTCCGGCGGACCGGGTAGACCTTCCAGGTCGTCCGCTCGTCGTCGCCCATGGGAGACCCTCCTCGTCATCGCGCGCCCACCGCTAGGCTGGGCTGTATCGGGAACGAAATGGGGGATTGCGCTTTCGCCCCGGCACCCCCTTCGAGGTGCCCAGCACGTCCGATGCCACGGCCGGCGCGCGGACGGGCATAATCCCCAGGCGTCGCCCGGCCTGGCAGCGACGGCAGAGGCGAGCCTACCGATGACCGCCATCGATCCGCTCCTCGAGGTTGCCCCGCACGACATCGCCGGGGTGATCATGACGTTCCTGGCGCTGGTGGCGTTTCTCGGGCTGCTGTGGGTCCTGCTCCTGGCGCTGGTGCTGCGCCGCATGACGGTCGATCGCGATCACGCCCAGCTCGAGGCGCTTCGGGCCGCCCCGCTCCCGCTCGTGCTCCTCATCGACGCCATCGACCTCGGGCTCGACTTCTTGGGCGCCCCGCTCGTCTGGCTGATCATGAGCCGTTCGGAGTTGCGCGCGCTGCGCGGCCTCTCCGTGCTGGAGTCGCTGATCCCGGGCACGCAGCTGATCCCCACCATGACCATCTCGTGGCTGTACGCGCGAAGCCGGCTGGCGGGCGATCTGGAGGACGGGGCGCACCATGGCGGCTGAGCGCCTACCGATGCGCGGTCGTGGGTGGCCGCCCGGGGTGACGACCGCTCGATGCTCGGCCCATCGACGCGCTGACCGCGCGATCACGCCAAACCCGATGTGCCGTCGCGGTGTTGCTGTCGACATGTGGCCGCCCATCGCGCCATGTCAATCCATCAAGAGGAGGTCCCATGCCCCGCCGGCTCTTCGTCCTGTTGGCCGCGCTGCTCATCGGTCCGACCGCGGCCGGCTGCCAAGCGGCCGTGCACGCCCAGGGCGCCACGAGCGCCGTCTTTCCGGACGTCCAGACGCGGCCGATCCGCTACGCCCAGGCGGCCATCGACGCCGCCGACCGGCCGGATGGCCCGCATGCTCCGGCCGGCCAGGAAGGCTTCGGGCGCACGGTGCTCGAGGTGGCCGGGACGGCCGAGGACGACGCGGCGCTGACGCTGCGCATCTACGCCAAGCTCGACGGCGCACCGGCGGGCACCATGAACGGCATCGCGTACGCTGGCGGGGCGACGGCGTTGGACCTCAGCCAGCTGGCTGAGCGCGCCGGCGAGAACCGCTTCACGGCCCAGCTCTCGGCCGACAACGCGTTTGGCGCCGTCGCCCGGACGCAGTGGGTGAGCGGCGCCAGCTCCGCCTACGAGGCGCCCTCGACGGCGGGCACGCTGCTCCTGCCCTTTATGGCCGTCAACACGGGAACGCAGTCCAGCGTCCTGGCCGCACAGAACGCCGGCACCGGGACGATCCAAGTGTCCATCGAGGCCTCCGATCCGGTGTCCGGCGACACGCTCATCTCGACCCAGGTGTCGCTGAGCGCAAACGAGGGCGTGGAGTGGGACACGGCGGTCGAGCGCTTCATCTTCGACCCGAGCCTGCTCCTTCCCAACGCGGGGGGCGGCTTCATCGGCCCGCTGCGCCTCAGCACCGGCGGCCCGGTGGCCATGATCGGCTACTTGGACGAGACGGCGGGCCCAGCCACGGCGGCGATCGTCGCGCGGCCGGTGAGCGCAGCGGCCACCGTCCAGATCCTGCCGCGCGTCCGCAGCGCGTCCGATGGTGGCTCGCTGATCGCCATCGCCAACGCGAGCCGGACGCCGGTGCAGGCCGTGTTGCGCCTTGCCGCCCAGGCGGGCGGTTCCGGGGCGCCGGCGGAGCGGAACCACACGATCCCCGGCAACGGCGCGTGGTACATCGACCTCTCCCCCGGCGGCCGAAGCCTCCCGAGCGCCGCGCCCGGCGCGCCCTTCGTCGGCAGCGCGACGATCACGGCGAGCGGGCCGATCCTGGCCGCCGCGCTGGAGGACTGGCGTGCCGGCGGCGCCGTCGACGCCATGGCCGGCTACAACGCGTTCGGCCCGCGCGACCTCAGCGACCGGTGGGCCATCCCGAGGGTGCGCCGGGCGACGGACTTCGTGTCCAGCCTCATCATCGTCCACAACCCGACGGCCGGCCACGCCAGCGGCTCGCTCCAGCTGGCGGACGCGCAAGGGGCGCCCGGCGTTGTGATCGACCTGGAGATCCCGGCCGGCACCTCGACCTCGGTCGACCTGTCGGACGAGGGCAACTTCCCCGTCGGCACGGGAAGCGCCATGCTCCAGGCTGGGGCGCCGGTGGCGGTCGTGGCGTACGAGCTCCGCGACACGTCGCGTGAGTACCCGCTGCGGCCCCTGGATGTGGAGATCCAGGACGAGCGCAACTCGGGCATCGAAGGGATGGCGCTGCTGACGCCGGACGGCGCCGACCTCCGCGTGGAGATCGACCTGGCCGCAAGCGGGAGCGCGACGACCTACGCGGCCTACATCATGAAGTCGGCGTGCACCGAGCAGGACAGCCCAGCCGCATACCCGCTGTCCGACGTCGTCGCCAGACGCTCGACCACCACGCTCGCCGGCCTCGACCTGCGGACGGTCGCCGATGGCTACCATGCCATCCGGCTCAAGCGCGCCGGCGGCGGCCCGTTTGCCGGCCGCGTCGCCTGTGGCATGATCGGGCAGGTGCGGGGCGTGGAGGTGGCGGACAGCTCGGCGGTGCGCGGCATCCCGCTCTCAGCGGGTCCGGACGTCATCCCCACCGCGGCCCCGACCGGGATCGCCACCACGCCCCAACCGACACGCGAATCGACGCCCGTGCCGACTGTCCGCCAGCCGACCATCGCGCCTACGCCGGGCATCTGGGTGGCCAGCGTGTTCATGCCGATGGGGTACGCAGGGCCGTAGGGCTGGCGCGGCGCAAGCACGAACCGTATCGTCCACCTCGGGACGGTGCCACAAGGGGAGGACACCATGACCTACGAATCGGGACCAGGACCGCAGGCGCCGGACGACCCCACGACCGATCCCACGCTGCCCGCGCACAGCCGCGAGGACCAGCTGTGGGCCATGCTGGCCCACGTGTCGTTCTTCTTCCTCCCCCTCATCGGCCCGCTGCTGGTGCTCATCCTGCGCGGCTCGCAGAGCCCGTTCGTGGACGCGCACGCGCGCGAGGCGCTCAACCTGCACGTGACGCTGACCATCGAGGGCATCCTGGCGGTCGTCGCGTTCTTCATGACGCTGGGCATTGGTATCCTCGTGATCGTCCCGCTGGCCGCCATCATCGGGCTGGTGTACGCACTGTTCACCATCATGGCCACGCTGAAGGCCAACGAGGGGCAGCGGTACCGCTACCCGGCCATCCTGCGGTTGTTCTAAGGTGTAGGCGGCCGGGCAACCGCTATCAACCAAGGGGTGACGCCACCGCCACCCGCAGGCCCCGCCCCGTCGTGAAGCCGCCCGGATGGTCGCCGTCGCGCGCCGCGGCCAGCGCGTTGTCTTGCCCGTTGCCCCAATCGCCTCCCCGCGTGACGCGATGCACATCCCCACCGGCGTCGGGATCCTCGCGCCCGTCGCTCGCATCGTACGGGTATCGGCCGGCGGCGCTCCCCGGATCGGTGCAGTAGGCGCTGGACGTCCAGTCCATGGTGTTGCCGCTGAGATCGCAGGCTCCCTCGGGCGTATCGCCCGCTGCCATCACGCCGATCGGCGTGGGCAGCCGGATGTGGCTCTCCACGTGGTTGCCCTTGAGGCGGTTGAAGCCGTCACCGTATGCGAACCTCCGACCCTCGGCTCCCCGGGCCGCCGCCTCCCATTCTGCTTCGCTCGGTAGGCGGAACGGCAGCCCGGTCTGGGCGCCGAGCCAGCAGGTGAACGCGCGCGCCTCGTACCAGCAGATGCCCACGACGGGCAGCGCCGGGCGGTTGAACCGGGCGTCGCGCCAGAAGCGCGGCTCGGTGTAGCGGCCGCCCGGGTAGAGCTCGTTCAGGTGGGCGCTCAGCTCCGCGTCCGTCATCGCCAGTCGTCGCCGGGCCCGATCGGCCAGCGCCTCGTCCCACTGGCCGCTCGCGAGCATCTCGTCGATGATGGTCGGCCGCTCGCGCAGGTAGGCGAGGTACGCGCGCACCCCGGATTGCACGCCGGCCGCCGTGCTCTCGCCGCGGCGCCACGAGCGGCCGGCAGCCGTGTCCCACCACCGCTCGTCGTCGTACCCACCGGCGGCCATGAACAGCGCCCACTCGGCGTTGGTCGCCGCGAACTGGCCGATCTGAAATGGGCTCAGCTGGACGATGTGGCGCGGCATGTGCTCCGACCAGCTGCCCTCGACCGTGACGATGGGCTCGTCGTCCCCGATCGGGTACCAGCCACCCGGCACCGCAACGAGCGGCGGCACGAGGTGCGGCCCAAACGGCCCCTCGCGCCGTTCGAACCGCGGGTCGCCCAGCTCGCCCAGCGCGTACCCGCACGCGATCCGGTCGCGTAGGTCCGCCTCCAAATCGCGGCTCCGCGCGGCGAGCGCTTGGCGTAGTTGCGCCGACAGCACGCCCGGCAGCCGCCCGGCGACCTCCGGCTGGGCTGCGCAGCGGCCGGCCAACGCCAGGTTGGTGCTCATGACGCCGCCCACGAACGCCGCCGGATCGTCGGCCATCGCGGCCGCGAGCAGCGTGGTCTCCTCCCAGCCGGTCTGGGGCAGCCCAGGCAGCGGATCGGCCGGATCCAGGCCGTCGATCACCTCGTCGACGGTCGGCCGGACCGCATCGACGCGCCACGCGCATCGCACCAGCTCGGGGTTTGGAGCGGCGGCCAGCATCCGGGCGGCGAAGTACTCCTGGACCAGCTGATGGAAGTACATGAGCTCGCCGGCGGCATCGTCCTCGTCGAGCACCGCGAGCGCCGTGCCCGCGGCCACGATGACCTCGCCGGCCGTGTCGTCGATCAAGTCGAGGGCATCGTCCAGGTCGATCCGGACCTGCGAGCGCTCGCCGTCCGCGCGCGCTAGCTGCATGGCGTGGGCCAGCGCCGCAAGCTTGGGGAGCAGCCGACCGCGCTCGGGCAGGTCGTAGAGGCCCCGCCATCGCCACGACGACAGCCGGCGAAGGTCCTGGCCGTCGAGCACATCGCCCCGTTCGAACAGCGCGTTGCCGCGCTGGACCTCCCGTCGCAGCGCTTGGCGCACGAAGCCGGTGAACAGCGCCGCGCGGCCGGCCGGCATCTCGCCGGTGGCTTCGACCTGCTCGACCAAGAGGGCGAGGAAGTAGGGCGAGCGGAGCACCTCCAGCTGCGGGCTCCCGTCCAGGGACGCCCAGACCTCGCGCCAGCGGCTGGGGCTGTAATGGGTCAGGAAGCGCACGACCTGTTCGTCCGTGAGCGGCTCGATGCGCACCTGGGGCACGCGAAGGTCGGGCGTGGACAGCGGTTGGCTGTAGTCCAGCGACCGGCAGCTGAAGATCACGCGGTTGCCCGGCTGCGTCGCCATCAGATGGTGCAGCCACGACTTCCACTGCTGCACGAGCCGGCGGAAATCGCGCTCCCCGGCGGCCGGCATCTCGTTGAGGGCATCCAGGAGGAGCGTCACGCGGCCCTCGACCAGCAGGTCGGCCAGCGGCGCCATGTCGGGGAAGCGCGCCTGCCATCGCTCGGCAAGCCACGTGCGCGGATCGGCGAGGGCCGGCGCTTCCCCAGCCCCAGGAAACCCGTTCAACGAGACGAAGAACGTCACGCGCCGGTGGTCGGACTCGCCCCGCACGCCGTCGATGGCGGTGTCCAGCTCCAGCCGGCGGAGCAGGGTCGACTTGCCGCTGCCCGGCGGGCCGAGGAGCACGATGGCCGGGTCCGTGACATCGGCCAGAAGGTCGCGCAGGCCCGTATAGCGTTCGTCCTTGGCCTGCCAGCGGCCCTGGATGGCCTCCTCGCCCTGGTCGACCAGGAGCGTCAGGCCGACGAAGCGACCGTCCAGGCGGTAGCGCACCTGGCTCCACTCGGCGATGCGGCCCAGCCGCCACTCGCGCCAGTCGCGCGGCGGGTGTCGGGCGGCCGCCAGCACCTGCTCGGCGGTGAGGACGACGCCGGGCGCATCCCGCAGGATCACGTCCTCGATCGCCGCCAGGGTCTCCTCGGGGCTCCGCGACACGACCGTCGTCGCGACGCCCTGCTGCTCGGCGTCGTCTGCGTGGGCGCCCTGCACTTGGATGCGATCGCGCGCGGCCAGCTCGCCGGCGGTGCGCAGGGCGCGGGTCACATCCGGGAGGTCGGGAACCAGGACCTGGGCGATGTGCTCGCTGTGCCGCAGGTCCTTCAGCCGGTGCTCCCCCAGGTCGCGCAGGCCGATCCCCACCGGCAGGCCCGCCGCCTCGACCGCCTCCCGCGTCACGGCCGAGAGCAGCACCTGCCCACCGTGCCCGGCCGCCTGGATCCGGGCCACGCGATTGACCGGCGGCCCGAAGTAATCGCCGTGGCGTTGGATGGCCGCACCCAAATGGAGCCCCATGCGCACGCGCAGCGGCCCGGCGTCTCCCAGCACGGACCAGTCCGCAGCCGCGAGCGCCCGCTGCGCCGCGACCGCCGCCTTGAGGCCATCGGTCGCGCGTGCGAAGGCCGCGCAGAAGGCGTCGCCCACGGTCTTGAACACGTGGCCGCCCGCGGCTTCGATGGCCTCGCGCAAGAGGGCGTCGTGCCGCTCCAGGGCGACGCGCATGGCCTCGTGGTCGCGCTCCCAAAGCCCTGTGGAGCCCTCGATGTCGGTGAACAGGAACGTGACGCTGCCGGAGGGGAGCATGACCCTTGTCCTCGAATGCGCTGCGATCAGCAGGCCACGATAACCGAGTTCCGGCGACGATGGTATCGCGCTTGATGACCCGCCCTGCTCGTTCGGTGTCGTCCAGTCCTCTTTTGGGTTATCGGTCACCCATACGCCGCAAGGCCCTGCTTCGCAGTGAAGAGCGAACCGCGGTGCGCTGCTGCCACGGCGACACTCGTTCAATGTATCCCGCTCGACCGCAGCTGCTGACTGACCTCCGCCGCGACAGGACGGCACCGCGACGGCGGCCCGGAGATCCAGACAGGGGCCCGCAGCGGGCACGCCCAGGCGGCGTGAAGGCGACCTATAACCCAAAGCCTATAACGGCAGCCCCCACGTTTTGGCCAAACGCGCGTGCCACCGCTCGCTAACTGAAGTCGATGGGGAACGAAGGCTCGCTGGGGTACCCTTAGCCGGTGATTACCGCCTCCGACTCCGACACCAACACCGACACCAGCCACGACCCAATCCTGTTCGGGTGGGACCCGACCCCTGGCATCGTCTCCGTCTGGGCGCACCGCGACGGGCGCGCGGTGGTGTGGCGGCGCGAGGGCGGCCGGGTGCTCTGCGAGCCGGACCGCTTTCGGCCGTGGGTGCTGGCCACGAGCCTGGCAGATGTGGCCGAGGCGGGGCCGCGCGTTTCGTACCGCCAGCTGGACGGGCCGGAGCCCAGCTATCGCTACCTGCTCTCGGCGGCGACCTGGCGCATCCTCGAGCAGGCCATCCTGGATGGCGCGGCCCGGCGCATCGGGCAGCGACCGGCCAGCGTACGGGAGCTGGACGGGTACTACGGCGTCGGGCCGATCGAGCAGTACCTCATGCTCACCGGTCGGACGTACTACCGCGGCCTGGCCTACGACGACCTCCACCGCCTTCAGCTCGATCTGGAAACGACCGCGCTCGACCCGGCCGAGGGCCGCATCTTCATGGTGGCCTGCCGCGATAGCCAAGGGCTGGCGACGACGCTGGAGGCCGCGAACGCGCGCGACGAGCGCCAGCTGATCCGGGACCTGGTCGCGCTGATCCGCCAGCGCGACCCGGACGTCATCGAGAACCACAACCTGTTCGGCTTCGACCTGCCCTTCCTGGCGTCGCGGGCCGCGCGGCTGGGCGTCGCGCTGGCCCTCGGGCGACCCGGGGGGCCGCCGGCGCTGACCCGCTACCCCGACCCCCCGCCCGGCGTGCGGCGCTGGCGGCGCCGGGCGCGCTATACCGTGGCCGGCCGCGAGCTGGTCGACACCCTGGACGCCGTGCGCCGGCACGACTTCGTCGCGCGCGACCTGCCCAGCCACGGCCTCAAGGACGTCGCCCGCCACTTCGGGGTGGCGGCGCCCGAGCGGACGTACCTCCCCGGCGCCGCCGTCTACGCGACGTTCCAAACGGCACCGGAGACGGTCCGGCAGTACGCTCAGGACGACGTCGCCGAGGTCGACGCGCTCTCGCGGCGGCTCCACGGCGCGCCCTTCGCGCTGGCCGGGATGGCGCCGCGGCGCCTGGAGCATACAGCGTCCGCGGGGCTGGCCACCGGCATCCTGGAGCCGCTCCTGGTGCGCGCCTACCTGCGTGCGGGCGCGGCGCCGCCGTACGGCGCGGCGCGCGGCGACGAGGCGCTGGCGGGGCACACCGGCGGCGCGCTGCACCTGTTCGCCACCGGCGTCGCTCAGCAGGTGGTCAAGGCCGACATCGCCTCGATGTACCCGTCGCTGATGGGCGCCTACGGCATCGGACCGGCATGCGATCGCCTGGGCGTGCTGCTCCACGTCGTCGAGCAGATGACCGCGCTCCGTCTGGCGCACAAGGACGCGCTGCGCGGCGCCGCTCCCGGCACGAGGGAGCACGGCCACCACGACGCAATGCAGGCGGCCATGAAGCTGCTCATCAACTCGGCCTACGGCTACATGGCCGCCGGCACCATGGCGCTCTTCGCGGACCGCCGCGCCGCCGACGAGGTGACCCGCCGCGGGCGCGAGGTCCTGGGCCGCGTGGTCGACGCGCTCGGTGCGCGGGGGATGGCGCTGATCGAGGCCGACACGGACGGCGTGTACTTTGCCGCTCCGCAGGGCTGGACCGAGGACCGCGAGCGCGCGCTGGTCGCCGCGGTGGCCGCCGAGCTGCCGGACGGCGTCCGGCTGGAGTACGAGGGCCGCTTCCGGGCGATGCTGAGCCACGAGGTCAAGAACTACGCGCTCCTTGGTTACGACGGCCGCCTGGTCGTCCGCGGCGTGGCCATGCGCTCCAGCCGCTCCGAGCCGTTCGGCGAGCGCTTCCTGCGCACGGCGCTGGCCGCGCTCCTGGCCGGCGACGTCGCCGGGATGCGGTCCGCCTTTGTGGCAACGGTGGGCGCGCTGGAGTCCCGAGCGCTGCCGGCCGCCGACGTCGCCGCGCGGGTCCGCCTGTCCAAGTCGCCCGCCGACTACCTGGCCCGGCGCGAGACGCTGCGCGAGGCGGGCTACGAGGCGCTGCTGGCCGCCGGCCGCACCGAATGGACGCCCGGCGAGCGCGTCCGCTGCTTCCGCGTCGAGGGCGGCGGCTACGCCTGGCTGCCGGACGACGCGCGCGCGCGCGGCGGCGCGTCACCGGTGCTTGGCGGCGCGGACGACCGGCGCGACTACGACGTGGCGCACTACCGGCAGGTGCTGGTGGCCACGTACGCCGGGCGGCTGAGGAGGGCGTTCGCCCCAGAGGACTTCAGCCAGCTGTTTCGGGTCGACGGCCAGCCGGGGTTGTTCGATCGGCCGGTGGGAGAGATCGAGCCGCTCTGGGTGCGGTGTGAGGGGTGAGGGGGTGGCTAGCCCGGCCAACCCAATGCGATGTTACCTCGGGTGAGCGGCGTGGGCGCGAGCGGTGGTATCGTTGCGCTCAAGATGATCGCTGCACCTGCCGATCCAACGAACGACCTGCCCGCGAGCCTGGCACCGTGCTTCCAGGAGTACCAGCTCAGCGCCCTGGACGCCGAGGCCGATCGGGCGCTGGTGATCGAGCGCGTGCTGGCGTACGGCAACCGCGCCGAGGTGCGCTGGCTCCTCGGCCGCTACGGGCAGCCGACCGTCGTGGCCTGGATCGAGCGCTCCGGAGCACGACGCCTGCCCCGCCGGCGGTACGTCGTGTGGTCGGTGATCCTGTGTGACGGCAAGGTGCCGCCGGCCGGGGCGTCGGGCGCTGTCGCGTGGCCCCACTAGAGCCGGTTCATTGGTCGACGATCACCCCGGACATGCGGAGCTTGCTCGGCGAGCTGGGGCGAACGACGTGGATGGCGTCGTTCTACCTAGCGGGCGGAACGGCGCTCGCGCTACAGCTCGGGCACCGTCGCTCCATCGACCTGGACTTCTTCACGGCCATCGATCCGCTGGACGCCGCGAGCCGGCGGCGCATCATCGACGCGCTAGCTGTTCACGACCCGCACGCCATCGAGGACGTCGAGGGCAACCTGGTGCTGCGCCTCGGCGATGCGCTGCACGTCGCGTTCCTTTCATACGGCTACCCGCTGCTGGATCCGCCGCTGGCGGTGGAGGGCGTTGCCGTGGCATCGATCCGCGATGTGGGCTTGATGAAGCTGGATGCCGTCATCAGCCGCGGAAGCCGCAAGGACTTCGTCGACCTCTACTTCGTCTCGCAGCGGATGCCGATCGATGGCCTCTTGGATGACGCCGAGGCCAAGTACCCGTTCAGCCGCGACTTCCCGCTGATGGCCGTCACGAGCCTGGTGCGCTTCGAGAATGCGGACATCGACGCGCCGCCGGAGATGCTGGTCGAGATCCGTTGGGAGGACGTGCGCGCGTTCTTCGCGTCGGAGGTCCGCCGTCTCGGCGAGCGGTGGCTCGGCGATCGCGAGTAGCCACGCGGCACGCCAAGGGCCGCCCGCGTCGGATCTACCGCGCCTTCAGCGCATCGCGGATCTCGGTGAGCAGCCGGACCTCCTCCGAAGGCTCCGGCGCGGGTTCTGGTTCGGGCTCCGGCACTGGCGCCGGCAGCACGCGGTTGGCCTGTCGGATGATCAGGAAGAGCACGAAGGCGATGATCAGGAAGTCCAATACGCTCTGCAGGAAGCTCCCGTACAGGATCTCCGTGCCGCCGAAAGAGAGGCCGCGCTCCGAGAGGTCGACACCGCCCACCAGGAGGCCGATCACCGGCATGAGGACGTTGTCGACCAGCGACGAGACGATCTTGCCGAACGCGGTGCCGATGATCACGCCCACCGCAAGGTCGACGACGTTGCCCTTGAACGCGAAGGCCTTGAACTCGCGCAACATGCTCAGGCTCCTGGGGGTGCGGGCTTGGGCTTGGCCCTGGTCGCGTGGTCCAAGGAAGGGGGGCCGGATGGCCCCCCTCATCAATTGCGGCGGCCGCCGGCCTCACTCCGCGATCGTGAACTCCTGCACCATGCCCTTGGTCAGGTGGGGCTGGCCGTCGGGGGCGGGGTAGAAGCAGATCCAGGCGTAGTTGCCGGCGTCGAACGTGGCCTCGAACTGGGCCGCCTTGCCCGGGCTGATGCCGCCGACGCCGCCCACGATCGAGCCCGGCGGCGGGCCGGGCGGGGCGCCGGGCTCGAAGGCCGCGGCGAAGTCCATGGCCGTCTTGCCCTCCTCGAGCTTGATGAGCAGCGCCTCGTGGACCTCCTCGCCGTTGTTCTCCATGCGGATAGCGTGCGTCCCGGCGGAAAGCTCCGCGCCCGCGAACGCGTACTCGGTGAGCCCGACGGTGACGTCGGCGGGCGCCATGGCGGCGTTGCTGGCATCGCCGGTCACCTCGAGGGGCATCACCATGCCCTTCTCGGTGTGCGTCATCCCGTCCGGGCTGGGGATCTCGCAGACGATGACGTAGTTGCCGGGCTCCAGGTTCATCGTGGTCGCGACCGTCTGGCCGGGCATGGACGCCACCGGCCCGCCCTCGAAGACGACGCCCTGCGGGAGCCCGTTGGGGCTGTCCTCCGTGGTGGCCATGGCCTCCTCGATGGTCTGGCCCTCGCCCAGCCGGATCAGGACGGCCTGGTGCGCCTCCTGGCCCTGGTTGTCGATGGCGATGGTGGTCAGGCCGGCGGGGATGGTGCTCGGACCCTCGAAGGCGAAGTCCGAGCCGACGTAGGTCACCTCGTTCGCGACGGCCGGCTGGGCACAACCGGATGCCGCGAACAGTATGAGCACGGCTACGGCCGTGCGCTCCAGGAACGGGTGACGATGGGACATGCGCGCTTCTCCTCTTCGAATGCGGATGGGGTCACAAACTCCGGCCCGCGAGGCTACACCCTGATGCCGGCCGGCGTCAATTGGCTGTGTGTCCCGCATTGTGTTTCGCGCCCTTAGCGCGCTGCGCTATGCTTCTAGAGCATGATCCAGAGCTTCGCCGATGGCGATACCGAGCGGCTCTTTCGTGGCCAAGCGCCGCGCAGGCTGCCGTCGGACATCTGGAGACGGGGCGCTCGGAAGCTCCTGCTGATTCACGCCGTGGCCGACGTCTGGGAGCTTCGCGTACCGCCGGGCAACCGGCTCGAACTGCTAAAAGGCGGTCGCGCCGGGCAATACAGCATTCGCATCAACGACCAGTGGCGCGTCTGCTTCGAATGGCGCGATGGCAACGCCCACGCCGTTGAGATCGTCGACTACCACGGCTGAGGTGACAAGCGATGACCACGCGTGCGATTCCCCCGATCCACCCCGGCGAGATCCTTCTCGAGGAGTTCCTCGGTCCGATGGGCATCAGCCAGTATCGCCTGGCGCAGGGCATCGGCGTCGACGCGCGGCGCATCAACGAGATCGCGCACGGGAAGCGGGCCATCACTGCCGACACGGCGCTGCGGCTCGGCAGGTACTTTGGCACCTCGGCGCGGTTCTGGCTCAACCTCCAGACCCACTACGACCTCGAGATGCAGGAGCTGGAGCTAGGCGACCGACTCGACCGTGAGGTCAAGGCGCCCGCCTGACCGGACCGCTCCTGGTCGACTGTGCTCCCAGCGCGCCTCGGCCCGCGGACAGCCCGCCTTGCCTGGGCGCTCTATCCGGATAAAATGCCCTGACCATGCAGATTGTCCGCCGCCATCACGTCCAGCGAGCTGATCAACTACGTCAACGTCGCCCGCGAGGTCGGGGTCAGCGCTAAGGTGGTGCGCGGTTACTTCGAGATCCTCGACGACACGCTGCTGGGGCAGCGGCTGGCACCGTGGACCCGCTCCCCCGACCGGCGGATGATCCAAACAGAGAAGTTCTATCTCTTCGACAGCGGCTTGGCCAACCATCTGGCCCGCCGCCGCCCGAAGATCGGTGGTGCCGACTTCGGCAAGAGCTTTGAACACTGGGTGCTCATGGAGATCCTCAACTACCGGCGGTACCGCGAGCCCGACCTGGACGTGCGCTTCTGGCGTACATCGACGGGGATGGAGGTGGACTTCGTCCTGGGCGATATGGCCGCGGCCATCGAGGTGAAGCCCACCGCGCGGGTCTCGGACACGCACCTTCGCGGCTTGCGCGCCCTGGGAGAGGCTCACGCTGTGCGGCGTGCGGTGGTCGTCAGCCTGGAGAAGGAGCCGCGCACCCTGGACCCGGGCATCGCCGTGCTGCCATGGCAGAGGTTCCTCGAGGAGCTGTGGTCTGGAGAGCTGACGAGGGAGTGACACAACCGTGGCCGCGTCGAACCGCCTCACTACGAGAACGTAGACCGCGGGCGATCGTTGAGCCGGAACCGCTGGAGCACCGGTGGGCCCGAGGCGGATCCTACTCGGTCACGGTGATCGTGGCCTTCATCAACGGATGGTAGTCGCAGGCGACCGTGTACTCGCCGGGCGCGGGGGCCTTCCACGGGATCGCGCTGCCCTTCATCATGTTTCCGGTGACGTTCGTGCCGTTCACGACCGCGTTGTGGATGGCGGTTTCGCTGTTCCTGATGAGGACGACATCGCCGACCCTGACCGTCACCTGAGCGGGTACGAACTCGAGGTTGACTTGATCGATCTCCGCCGCCGGTGGCGCTTCGGTCGGCGTGGCTACCGGCGACCCCGTTGCCAGACCATCGCCGGCGGTGTTCGAGTTGCCTCCGGAGCAAGCCGCCGCCAGCGTGAGCACGGCTGCCGCGGCTGCCGACAGGCCGAGGAGCGTCGGTTTCGATTGCTTCATCGTCCCTCCCGGGGGTTGACACCCCCGCCTTTAGGCGGGCTGCTTTCAGCCATTTCTGCTGCGATTGGGCGACGGCCCACGGCCGCGCTATCATTCCTAATATGAGGTTGATTGCGCAGGTTCGACTCCTTCCAACTGCCGAGCAGGCCGCCCTGCTGTTGGCGATCCTTGAGCGCGGCAACGAGGCGTGCACCTGGATTTCCGCCCGGGCCTGGGAGGCCAAGACGTTCGGGCAGTTCCCGATCCATCGGCTGGCATACCGTGAGGCACGCGAGCGATTCGGCCTGCCCGCTCAGGCGACCGTGCGCGCGGTGTCCAAGGTGGCCGATGCCTACAAGGTCGACAAGCGGACCAAGCGCACCTTCAGCCCGCGAGGCGCCTTCCCCTACGACGACCGGATGCTCGCCTATCGGCACAATCAGTCCACCGTAAGCATCCTGACGCTCGCCGGGCGCCAGACCATCCCGTTCGTCTGTGGCGAGCGCCAGCGCGAGTTGCTGGCGACCCGCCGAGGGGAGTCCGATCTCGTCTACCGGGATGGCAAGTGGTTCCTGTTCGCCACCTGCGATGTCGAGGAGCCGGACGAGCGCGACATCGACAGCTTCCTGGGCGTAGGCCTGGGCGTGGTCAACATCGCGGCTGACTCGGACGGCGAAACGCACTCCGGCAAGGCCGTCAACGCCCTGCGCCACCGGCACCGCCGGCTGCGCGGGAAGCTGCAAGCCAAGGTCACCCGCTCCGCCCGCCGGCTTCTCGCCCAGCGGCGCAGGAAGGAGGCTCGCTTCGCCAAGGACATCAAC